>OLOP01000006.1_pt1 | contig 195948 bp, 212 predicted proteins | sample 1672381 | NCBI WGS metagenome assembly OLOP01 (sample SAMEA3136678, study PRJEB25190) | human gut metagenome | biome: human gut; feature: human-associated habitat; material: faeces | place: Austria | collected 2013 | reverse complement strand
TCTTCATGGCCTTTTTGTTTAACACTTAGTGTTGCACTTCAATTTTAAATCCGGGACGGAATTCTTTTTTATTTACGCAATAATTTTTCTGCAAAATAGAGTTCATAAATGATTCCCGCCACGGCAAAGCATGAAGCGAAAAATCCTTCGGTTAAAACATTAATAATCGGATCCGTATTAGGATCAAATAGCCAATCGTTGTTGTTGAACAAAATATGGTGAAATATCACAAAGAAACTATCAAAATTTGTCACCGCAAAAGGAAAAATAACAATCGGAAGCAAGAGCAAAATAAGTGCTGCTGATTTATTCAAATCTAGCAATGCTTTTTTTCTTTGCTTTTTAAAGATAAAATGCAGCACCAAACAAATGATAAAAACAAGTACGGCTAACACAAATAATTGCTTACATTCCGCAAAGTGTTCAGCAGCATTTGGTGATGTGGGAAAATCGTCCATTTTAAGCTTATTTTTAAAGGGCCAGATCAAATAAACCATCAACTGGTTATAGTTATGCATGACCTTAAATAAAGACATGTGAACCGTCTCATTTGTCTTCTGAACGATCATGAAAATAAAGAGCAAGGGCCAGCTTGCAATAATTGCCCCAACTACACTACTAGTTAAAGCAAATAAGAAGTGATAAACGACTGAAAAAATATTGTCTTTTGTGATCATAGTTTGAACTCGTCTAAATTATTAACCAAAATTGTTGGTTGTCTTTTGCCTTGAATATCTTCTTTTTGAGTCACGCCAGTCAAAGTTAACAATTGATCCACGTCACTATTAAAGCCAGCTTTAATATCCGTATTGTAATTATCGCCTACTAAAAGGGTATCTTCTTTGGTGTAGCCCATTTTATCCAAAGCCATATTAACAATAATTGATTCTGGCTTACCGATATATAGAGGCTTTACGCCACTAGAAGCTGCTACAAAGGCACATTGGGCACCGTTACCAGGGATTAATTCCCCTTCTGCCGGCAAATTCATGTCAGCATTTGTCCCAATAAAAGTTGCACCATTTCTAATTGCATTTGAAGCTACGCGTACCTTATGGTAGGTCAAATCCTTATCCATTCCGACAATCACATAGTCTGGATCTTTTTCATTTAGTTCAAACTCAGGGTGCTTCAAGATTTCGGTCCATAATCCAATTTCACCGATAATGTACACACCAATCTTTTTCTTATGATTGTGAGCCAGAATATAGCTAACCGTAGCCATGCTTGGAGTATAAACATGGCTAATATCAGTATCAACGCCGTGGCCTTTTAACTTATCAACCACCATTTGTGGTGTTCTGGTCGTATTATTAGTTAAAAATAAATAGTCTTTATTATGCTCGATCAAACGATGAACAAATCTTACTCCAGACTCTACAGTTTCTTTTCCACGGTAAACCGTACCGTCTAAGTCAATCATAAATAACCGGTAATCTTTCACTAGTTTCCCTTTCTCTTTTTAATAATAAATGAATGATGCCGTCCAAATTCTTTCTTTATTGCAATTGATTGCTTCTTCTTGAATTTAGTTTGATGAACGCGCCGTTTCTTAAATGGATTATTGTTATTATTCTCATTTTTACGCCGTCCCTTATAATGGCGCCGACTGCGAAAACGTTCTTTTTTATTATGCTCACGCTCATAACGTTCATGCGTCTTTTTCTTAGGATGCTGATAAAAATGCGTAGGATGCGTTAACTCCAAGATAAAATATGGTCCACCTGGATTACGATACTCCTTCAAGTAATCAACAATCGCCAACTCTTTTTTATCAATTGAAGTGCAGGCCTCATCTTTATAAAAGCCTTTCAAACGCAAGTGTTCACTAGAAACATCCCCCACTAAATAATCATATTGATCCAAATAGGGATCATACTTTTTACGCAAGGTTTCTAAATCCAGTGCATCCCTCTCATTGGCAATGATGCTATAAAGCTGATCATTGATTTTGATACTCCTACCATCTTGGACTACGTTAGCCAAGGGATGACGAAGCGGCTGTTCTTGTTCAAACTTATTCGTTTTCTCTTCGCTATTTTCTTCTGAGTTCTTCTTGTTCTTTTCAGTCATTTACTTCACATCTCTTGATAATGGATATTTTTTGGCTAAATAATTGCCTACAACTTCACGTAAAAATTGAGGGAATAAGAATTCATTTTCACCAACAATAGCCAACGTTGGGAAAAATGGAACCAAAACATAGTGGTCCAAACAGGCTAATTGATAATCTTTTTCTGGATCAACTTCACGACCATTCACATAAACAATTCGCTTACGCATATCTACTTTGATCCCTTTATAGTACATTTGACCAAAGATCTTGCCTCTGAAGCTCATGCCTTGCAAATGAAAATGATCAAGATAATGACGGTTCTTTTCAATTTCCATTACCAAACGCCACAAGTCGCTGCCCTTTAATGTTGAGCGCACCACGTGCATTGGGTGTGGCAAAGCGTTTTGTAAATCGAATTGAGTTAAAATTCCACTCTTAAATGGGGTTAAAAACAAACCTGAGCTTAGAATCGCCAAGTCAGTTTTCGCAAAATCAGCAATCGCATCAAGGGAAGCTTGAACTGCGGCTACCTTGTCATCTGCAAATTTTTCAGGTAAATCTGCCACTTTACGTTCAGACAGCAATTTTTTACCCTTTTCATAATAGCCGCGAATCACTGCTTCATCTCCTGGCTCTTCTGGCATAGATGCAGTAGCAACCGTATTCGGAACAATCTTAGTTACATGATGATCATCTAATTCAACATGAATGTCACCAACATAGTTACCCCATTTACCAGTTTGGGTAATCCAAGTATGATCTACTTTTTCTCCATGGGCGATTAAATCATGACTGTGCCCACCAACAATTAAATCAATTTGAGGATAATTCTTAGCTAACCAGCGATCCATCTTCAGGCCAACGTGTGTTAATAAAATAAGTACGTCATATTGACCATCGATTTCTTTAAGTTCCTTATCCATCGTGCTTCCTAGCATTTTTACGTGCCAGTGATTAGGACCATACGTCATTGGATAAGCGGCAGTCAAGCCGATTAAGGCAATGCGCGTATTCTTTTTAGTAGTTAAAATCTTGTGTCCTACTGCCCATTTAGGCATAGTTTCGTCTTCTTCACGCAAATTCGCCAAAATTGTAGGAAAATCAGCATGATCAAACAAACACTCTAACACCCAATGCGGGTTAGAAATTCCTTCGTTATTGCCAATCGTAAGGGCCGTGTATTTAAAGCCATTCATTAATTTAATATTGGCTTGACCTTCTGTGGCATCAGTAAGTGGATGGGAACGATCCATAAAATCTCCCGCGTCAAAAGTATAAACTTCATCAACAGAAGTATCTGCCTGCGCCTTTTTTAAATAGCGTCCTATCTTAGGAAAATGTTCAAAATGTGAATGAAGATCATTTGTATGTAAAATTCGCCATGTTTCTTCCATTTTTGTACCACTTTCTAACCAATTCGATTGGCTTTTAATACCATATTATACGCATCGAGGATTTTTCCTTTAGGCTTTTCCCATTCCACCCATTTTGGATTTTTCCAATCGTCTTCATTTGTTAAAGTCTGCAAATCATAAGTATCATTAATATATTTTTCGTATTCAATCAATGCCTTGGTTCGTGGAATATTCAGTTGCAATATTCTAACGCTCTTGATAGCGCCATGGTCTGCTGCTAATTCGGCAATCCCATTTTGATCGATATTAGAAATTTCATAATATCGACTGCCATCATTTCTTGTAATTTCTTCAATTAAATCCAATTGTTCCATCAAATCACCCTTAAGGAATAAAAGAATCATACTATAAAAAATAGAAAAAAATGTGTAACCATGCTATTGTAAGTATGCGATAGAGGTGTACACATGAAAATTAAAAGCCAAGTATTTTGGGCTATTTTTTTTAGCTTAGTCTTTTTTACAACTAGCGGTTTTACTGTCGTTGGTCACCGCGGCGATCCTATCAAATATCCTGAAGAAACAATTCAGGCTGATAACTCCGCCTTCAATTCTGGTGCCGACTACGTTGAACTCGATCTTCAACTTTCTAAAGATGGAGTATTGGTCATCTCTCATGATGATGACCTTTACCGAGTTACTCATACACATGCAATTGTATCACAAAATGACTTTAAGACACTTAAACAGCTAAGGTACGATAATGGCGAACATGTCATGTCGCTGAATGAGCTTTTTAAGTATTATAAAAATAGGCCAAATACTAAATTTGTTTTAGAGACAAAAATAGATCATAGCATTAACCCTTCTTATGAGCTAGAAGATAAAATTGCTCAAGTAATTAAAGAATATCATATGCAAAACAGAATTATGATCCATTCTTTTTCTGCCGCAAGTTTATTTCATTTAAGAGAACTAATGCCACATGCATATTTAATCCTAATTGTTGGTAGTCTTCGCCGCATTAACTTCAGTATTTTACCTCAGGTCAATGCAGTTAATGCCTCATCCGATATTGTTCAAGAGCATCCCTTCTTAATTCACTGGCTCCATAAATTGCATAAGCAACTTTATGTCTGGGCCAAAATGGATGAATCGCCTGCTTTATGGCATTGGCTAATCAACCGAAATGTCGACGGGGTTGTAACTAACTTTCCGGCTACTGGTTTTAAATATAAATTAGCCAAAAGTGGCACCAAAAAATATGCCATCAATCGTTCAGGAATCTATTTTGGCAAAACTAAAACTGCCACAATGATGAATCCTTATGTGCGAATCAAAGAAAAGAAATATGTCTATCCAGGACAAAAACTTAACGTAACTTATGGCGTACGAGTTGATGATCGTCTTTATTACCAAATTGCCGAAAAGACATTTATCTCTGCGGAATTTGTTAACTTAGATTTACGCCAGCAAGATATTGCCCCATATCAGAATAAAAAGATTATGGCTAAGCCAAACACTAAAGTTACGCTGTACAGTTATCCAGATAATCAGGCCCAAACCAATAAAGTTTTACCTGCTGACAAACTATTCAAGATTCAAAACTTTAACGGCAGTCCTAAAAATATGTGGCTCTACACCAAGCTAGGCTGGGTCAAAGCAAATCAAATTCTGTTCTACGGTTTCTTCAGTAAACAAGCTTTTGCAGATTACAAGAAATTGCCAAGAGTTAGTCATTACACTAACTTGGCCTTGTTAACATATAATCCAAATAACCCAATTAAAGAACTAACCTTTAGTGAAAAGCAAAAGGCCGTTAACCATATTATTTATTAAAGACAAAAAAGACCAGTTCCTACAAACTGATCTTTTTTAATTTACTGATTTTAATTATTGGTTTAAAGTACTTTGCTTCTTAACCAATTCATATGGCAATTCAATATGAGTATCGTCAACTTCTTCGTTGTTCATCAACTTAGTCAACATTCTCATAGCTACGGCACCCATATCGTAAAGTGGTTGCTTAATGGTAGTCAAAGCTGGACGAACAACTGAAGCCAATTGAGTAGCACTCGCAGTAACGATTTCAAATTCTTCAGGAACCTTAGTACCTGCATCCATTGCTGAATTCAAGATACCTACTGAAGAAATGTCACGAGTTACAATTACACCATCAATACCATCTTTAACGAGTTGAGGATATAAGTTGTAACCATCTGAGTAATCCTTAATGCCAGTATAAATATGTGGTTCACCCAAATTGTTTGCTCTAATGAATTCTTCGTAAGCTGGAATTCTATTTTCGCCATTAACTACGGCATCTTGATCGCCAACTACAATAGCCAAGTTCTTCTTGCCATCATGCATGAGCAAGTTCAACGCTTCGGTATCAGCCTTCTTGTAATCAATCGTAACTGAAGCGAATTCTTCACGATTGTCCTTGGTACCTGCCAAAACCACAGGCGTTTCAGTACGTTTAAATGCTTCCGCAGCCTTATCTGGCAAACGGTTTGACATATAAATTACACCGTCAACTTGCTTGTTAAGCAAACTTTGAATAACTTGATCTTCTTTCATCAAGCGATTCTCAATACTGGTAATGATAATGTTGTACTTGTACAAAAGTGCAATATCATCAATCCCCTTTGATAATTCCGCAAAATATAAATTGGTTAAATCTGGGACGATTAAGCCAACAGTAGTGGTACGCTTAGAAGCTAAACCTTGTGCTACCGCATTTGGTTGGTAGTGCAATCTCTTAATAACCTCTAATACGCGATCACGAGTTTCTTTTCTAACATTATTATTCCCATTAACAACACGAGAAACAGTAGCCATTGAAACTTTAGCTTCTCGAGCAACATCATAAATAGTAACATCTTGCTTATGCATTCTCATCTCAGTCCTTCCTGAAACTCCTTCGCCCTAATAATGTATCATTATCTAGCCTCAAGCGCAAACGTTTACAGCTTTTCTTTCATTTTTTCATGCATAAATCATGATATACTTGTAATAAATTTAAGAAAAGAGGAACGCTATGAACTTAGATAAATTACAACAATGGTTGCAAGATTACGGCAATGACCTTGCCTTTATTTCTAACCCAATTACCATTTCATACTTCACTGGCTATTCAATGGATCCTCATGAACGAATTTTTGCCTTGGTCGTATTTAAAGACGCAGAACCATTCGTATTCTGCCCTGCTTTAAACGTAGAAGAAGCCAAAGATTCTGAATGGGACGGCGACGTTATCGGCTACCTTGATTCAGAAGATCCATGGGGTATTATTGCTGACAACGTTAGAAAACGCGCAAGTGAGCATCACAACTGGGCAATTGAAAAAGACGATTTATCTGTTGCCCACTACCAACGCTTACGTGGCGAATTTCCAAACTCCAGCTTCACTAACGACGTATCTCCTTTCATCGAAAGACTTCGTTTATACAAGACGCCTGAAGAAATTAAGAAACTTCAAGGTGCCGGTGCTGAAGCTGACTTTGCTTTCAAGATTGGTTTTGATGCCATTAGGACTGGCGTTACTGAAAGAAGCATCGCTGGTCAAATCGACTACCAATTAAAGATTCAAAAAGGCGTAATGCATGAAAGTTTTGAAACTATTGTGCAAGCTGGTAAGAATGCCGCTAACCCTCACCTAGGTCCAACCATGAACACAGTTCAACCTAACGAATTAGTTTTGTTCGACTTAGGTACCATGCACGATGGCTACGCATCAGACTCAAGTAGAACTGTGGCCTACGGCGAACCAAGCGACAAACAACGTGAAATTTACGAAGTCGACCGCGAAGCTCAACAAGCAGCAATTGAAGCAGCTAAACCTGGTATTACTGCAGAAGAACTTGATAGTGTTGCTCGTGACATCATCACCAAAGCTGGATATGGCGAATACTTCATTCACCGTTTAGGTCACGGTATCGGTAAAAACGTACACGAATACCCATCAATCGTTCAAGGCAATGACTTGGTACTTGAAGAAGGCATGTGCTTCTCAATTGAACCTGGTATTTACATCCCTGGCTTTGCCGGTGTTAGAATCGAAGACTGTGGTGTCGTTACTAAAGATGGTTTCAAGCCATTTACCCACACCGACAAAGACTTAAAGATCTTGCCACTCAAAGATTAAGACAAAAAGAAAAAGGCCGATTAAATCGGCCTTTTTTAGTAGATTTGATTAAGCTTCTGGCTTATCTTCTTCTGCATCTTCAGCGTTGTGTTCTTCTTCTGCGTTGTTTAAATCATCGACAGATTCTTGAGCATTGTCGCCTGCAGTAACATCGTCATCTTTATTTGAATCATCAATTACGATATCATCGAAGTCTTTTAATTCCGAATCATCTTCAACATTCTTTGGGAATGAAGCTAATTGATTCTTGACAATTTCAGTGCCATTATCGTATTTCTTCTTCAAATCTTGAAGCTTGTCGTTATCTTTAATTTTGTTCTTAACGTCATCTACTTGTTCATCACTAACAAGAAGTGAACCTGCGAGAAAACCTGCTGCACATCCAGCAACGGCACCTAATACAAAACTTGCAAATTTTTTCATGGTGAATTCCTCCTTTATTAATTTTCACCTCTGCGACGCTTACGTCTTGCGAATGCCGTCGCAGCTATTGAAGAAACAAGACCAGCATGGCTAAAATGATTGCTGCTAAAGCGTTTAGCGATCTTCTTGGATGAATCATTTAACTCTGATACGCTTTCGCCTAAATCTGCAGCAGCTTGAACTACTGGATCTAACGTCTTCATTTTACCATTAATATCGACCATCAGGTCATTAGTTTTATCCAACAAATCATTTGTTTGATCCATCAGACTATCCATATCTTCTGTCATCTTTTTTAATGATTCATTAGTTGTTTGAATAGTTGTACTGGTTTCTTTTAATAATTTTGCGGTTCTAGTAAGCATTGGAATTGTAAACAATACCAAAATCAAGAAAGCGATAGCCGCAATCAAACCAGCTAAAGCACCATAAGAAATTGTCATTTTTAACCTCCATTATTATCTAAAAAAAGTCTAGCATGAAAATGCTTTATTCTCAATCTATGTATTGTTATTATTTTATAGAATCATAATGTAAAGAAAGGACCATCTATGAAGCTTCCCTCACAATTAAATATTCAAAAAATAAAACTAGACTGGAATAAAATCGGTCAAAATTTACTTTCTACTGTTTGGCAGTTAGCAATTACGACCCTGATCTTTTATCTATTATCTCACTTTGGGCATAAATTAATTAACAATTATTTAGCTAAACACAATACATTAAAAAATAAACGCTCTAAAACAATTGCTGCTTTGATCAACAGTTTATTCCAATATACGTTGATCTTCTTTTATTTGTTTGGCGTCTTATCAATTTTAGGTGTGCCAGTTGGAACGCTACTGGCCAGTGCCGGAATCTTCTCCCTAGCTTTAGGGATGGGGGCCCAAGGATTCGTCAGTGATCTGGTCAACGGTTTCTTCATCTTGAGTGAAGACCAATTCGATGTTGGTGACTTGGTACAAATTGGCACTAACGTAGGAACTGTAGTTCAACTGGGGCTTAGAACCACTAGATTAAAAGGTTCAGATGGTTCAATTATCTACATTCCTAACCGTAATATTACCATCGTGCAAAACCTAGCTCATGGCGGTGTGGCACTTGATATTAACCTTGACCTTGATGCTGAAAACGATGTTACAGAAGTAAGCCGCCTCATCAAGCAATGCAATCAAACTATTCAACCCGAGAAAAAGACAATTGTTCAAGGTCCAACGATTACAGGAATCACGGAACAAACCGGCAACAAATTTGTTTACAGCATTCACTTTCAAGTTAAGCCAGGAAAACAAAGTGCAGTTAGAAATTTGTATTTAACTAAATACATTCAAACTTTGCAAAAAAATGGCATTAAATTTGCTAGTGTGCCTACCCCAAAAACAACCCAAGCTAAGTAAAAAATGTCCAGTTTTAAAAACTGGGCATTTTTATTTTTGATCAATATTTTTGATTTCTTTGTAAGTTCTATAAATAGCAATTATTCCTGAAAGATTGATCAGAATAAGTATCCACCAAACTTTTTTATCTGCCATGGAAATCGTAGTTAAAAACCAGATATCAAATAAAACATAAAGTAGAAAAATAATTAAAATATTCCAACATCCTAGCTTAGCCACATATCGTGAATAATATTTTCTAGTTACCGGCAAACACGCTGCCACCATCACAAAAATTGCTAGAATTCCGATTACCCATAATGCCTTAATTGCGCCTCTTTCAAAGCATGATTTATTTTTGCTATTTTTATTATCATGCTTTTAGTAGCACCCATTTACTTATTTCCGAAATCTCGGAAACCAATTTATTCACCATAGATCTGTTTAATTTGTGTAAATGCAACCTGAAAATCTGATTTCATATTTTTAAGTCCTAGAAAATCTAAATACTTAAACAAAGAAGCTATTTCAGTACTGTCATTATTCTTGGCATAATCAATCAAACTATGCATGAATTTTTTACGAATAGTTTCTTCCGCATACAGATTCATTATTTCTAACGTATCTAATTTTTCTAACAAACTTTCAGCTTTGGGCAGATCCTTTTTATTTAATGGCTCATCCTGATACCGCTTTAAATACTGCAACGAAATTGCTTTAAGCTGCTTGATATTATTTGCTCCATATGCATCGGCAATATCTTGAATTGAAAAATATAAATGTGAACTGACCGTATTTTCTAAAAATTCCATTGGTTGAACATGGATATTAAAAAGCAAGGCAATAACTTTACACCAGGATAAATTATCCTTGCCCTTTTCCCATTCTGCTAGCGTAGACTTGTTAGTAATCTCCTTTGCTGCATCAACTAAATTAATATGATGAGCTACACGCATTTTTCTAAATTTCGGGCCATAGATATTATCTTTTATTACATTTTCTTTTACAGAGGTCTCCTACTTATAAACACAAAAAGGTGTTCCAAAATGAACACCTTTTTTCTTTTTATTCAAATTGTTCAAGCCAAGCAGGTAATTCTTGTAATAATTTTTCTACTGCACGACCACGGTGAGAAATTTCATTCTTTTCATCAGTAGTCATTTGTGCAAAAGTTTTACCCTTTTCTGGTACATAAAACAATGGATCATAACCAAAGCCATCTTCACCTTGTGGCAATGGTAAAATGCGACCTGCGCATGTACCCGAAACGACTAAATCTTTATCAAATTCACCTGGCATCGAAACCACGATTGTGGTCCAGAACTTAGCCATTCTCTTTTCCTTGGGTACACCGCCAAGCTCAGCTAATAATTTAGCATTGTTTTTGGCATCATTATGAGCTTCACCAGCATAGCGAGCACTTCTTACGCCCGGTTCACCATTTAATGCATCAACCATCAAACCAGAGTCGTCCGCAATTGTTGGCATTTTACTAAAATCAGCCAATTCATGTGCCTTAATTTTAGCGTTGGCTTCAAAAGTATGACCACTTTCAATTGGATGTGGTGGATTTTCCAAATCCGCATTTGTTTTAATGATTACATCAACATCAGCTTGTTTGAAAGCTTCTTTTAATTCACGTGCCTTACCTTGATTGCTAGTCGCAAACAAAATTTCTTTAACCATTATTCGTTCTCCGTATCTACGTGTTTGGAAGTTAAAGTGTCATCATCCATAAACGTACGCGCTAATTTATCAAAGCTTGTTGAATTACCAGTAGTGTAGTATTCATGAACTGGCTTATGGCCTTCTTCACTAAACAAACCATCACGGCGCATTACGTTGAATGTATATTGTGCTACTTGATCAGCAGGATCTAAAATAGTTACATTTTCATCGTCAATTGCTTCTTTGAATTCTTGTTCAATTAATGGATAGTGGGTGCAGCCCAAAACCAAGGTATCAAAATCCTTACCCTTTAAAGGAGCTAAACTTTCTTTAACCACCTTTAAATTAGTCGCATGCTCTTCTTGTGCTTCAACTAATGGAGCAAGTTTTGGCGTAGCTAATTCTGTTACTTCAATTTCTGGATCACGGAAATGAATTTCTTTTTCATAAGCATGTGAACCTACGGTTACACTAGTTGCTACAACCGCTACCTTTTTATTCTTAGTAGTTCTAGAAGCTGCTAGTGCACCTGATTGAATAACCCCGATAATCTGCGGTTCAATTTCTTTTTCAATTGTCCCCATGGCCGCAGCGGTTGCCGTATTGCAGGCAAAAATTACCAGCTTCACATCATTATTAAGCAAGAACTTAACTGATCTGCGTGTTAAATTAATAATATCTTCTTTAGTTCGATTGCCATATGGCATATGTGCGTTATCACCAATAAAAACGGTGGATTCATTAGGCAGTTTTTCAATTACTTTTTTAGCGATAGACAGGCCGCCTAGACCTGAATCTAGTAGTCCAATTGGACGATTATCCATGATAAAAAACCTCTTATTAAGAAAAAAATTATTTTCTACTCCTACTAGTTTACGGTAAAATAAAAAAGAATAAAAGGGATGAACAAGTTTATGACAGAAAATACAGAACACTCTAACGAACACGTATATTTTATTAATCAGCTTTACCGCGACTTTCTTTTGCCAACCATTTTAGGCAACGATAATGCATCTATTCTTTACTGGGCCGGCAAACGAGTTGCTCGCAAATATGATCTAACCGATTTTGACGATTTAGCTGACTTCTTTGCCATGGCTGAATTCGGCAAACTCGAAAAGACCAAGGAAAGACGCTCTTCTACCACTTTTGAACTTAGTGGACAAACAGTAGAAGATCGTTTAGACAGCGACAGTAAAGAATTTTCACTTGAAAGTGGCATGATTGCTGAAGCAGTTCAAAAGGCTACTGGCAAGACTACCGAAAGTGAAATCAACATTTTGCCTAAAGAAAAGAAAGTGGAAATCACCGCTAGATTCTAAAATCTAGACTATAAATTAGGACTCCTATATAATTAATTTGTAACCGTATTACAACTAGATCTAGATATAGGAGTAAATAAAATGCTTAAGGAATTTAAAAAATTTATTGCCCGCGGAAATGTAATTGATTTAGCAGTCGGTGTAATTATTGGTGCAGCTTTTACTGCCATTGTGCAATCACTTGTTACGAATCTAATCAATCCTTTAATCGGATTATTCGTAGGCAGAATCAATCTTTCCAACTTAGTTCTTCAAGTCGGGGATGCTAAATTTAAATACGGCAGCTTTTTAAATTCAGTAATTAACTTCCTGATTATTGCCTTTGTTGTATTTTTAATTGTTAAAGCTGTTAACAAATCTACCAAAAAAGAGGAAAAAGAAGCGCCTGCTACACCAACTGAGGCAGATTACTTAAAAGAAATCCGTGATTTGCTTAAAGAAAAAGAAGCATAGTAAAAAGCCTGAGTCCGATTGGTCTCAAGCTTTTTTGATTATCTTTTTTCTTTAATCAGTGTATTGATCCAAAATTTGGTCCAACTTTTCCTTTGGAGTGTAACCAGTAATTCGATCAACAATGTTGCCATCCTTCTTGATAATCAAAGTTGGGATAGCCATAATGCCAAGGTTCTTAGCAGTATCTTGGTTTTGATCAACATCCATCTTGTAGAAGTTAACGTCTTGACGTTCTTCTGACAATTGTTCAATTACTGGTGATTGCATCTTACATGGACCACACCAAGTTGCCCAAAAGTCAACTAAAGCAACACCATTACTAGTTTCTTCATCGAAGTTTTGATCATTAATTGCATCAACCATAATATTTACCTCACTAAATAAATTTCTAAAGTTTATATTATTAGTATATTCATCTTACTTACTTTTCGCAAGTGAATTGCTTACTTCAATTCAACAATCGTTGCTCCGTTACCGCCTTCGTTAGCTGGCGCATAGTTAAAGCTCTTGACGTGTCTGCTGTTACGCAAATATTGCCATACTCCTTTACGGATTGCACCAGTACCAATTCCGTGAATTATCGTTACTGTGCCAAGGCCGGCTAATAAAACAGAATCGATATAACGATCAAGGTTAGTCATTGCTTCGTCATAGCGTTGACCGCGCAGGTCTAATTCACTATGAGCATTGCTTCTTCTAACTGCACTAGTAGCTCTAACTAGATGTTTAGGCTTAGTAGATTCGTTCTTTTCAATTCGCTCAATATCACGATCGCTAGCTTTTACCTTGATAATTCCCATCTGAACCTCATATTCATGTTCGGACAGCTTCTTGGTAATAGTCCCTGTTTGACCGTATGATAGGACTTTTACACGGTCACCTACACTTACATGATGACGACGCTTTTCACGCTGTAAGACCTTGTTATGGGCCAAATTGTTAGCCTGACGTTCCAGATTGTTTAATTCACCCTTAGCTTCAATGATCTTGTTTTCTTTTACGCCAGCATTCTTTTGCTTTTCAAGTTGTTCAATAATTTGATCAGCCTTTTTACGACGCTTGGCAATGATTTCATTCGCTCTTTCTTGAGCAAAATCAAGCTGCTTTTGTACGCGTTGGTTGTACCAATCAAGTGCTTGTTGCAATTTTTGTTCCAACTTTTGGCTACGATCTAAACTAGTCTCCAAACGATTGCGTGCACTAGTGGCCGCCTTAGTTTGCGCATCCAACTTAGAAATCATCTTGTTAATGTCTGAATCTTCGTCTGACATTAAGTTTTGCGCATTTTTAACTACGTCTTCACGCATCCCCAATCGACGAGCAATCGCAAAGGCATTACTGTGACCAGGAATACCAATTTGCAAATGATAAGTTGGTGACAAAGTCTTCAAATCAAATTCCATTGAGGCATTTGTAGTACGAGGACGGTTGTAGCCGTAAAGTTTTAATTCAGGATAGTGCGTTGTAACCATGATCTTGGCATCTTTTTGACGCAAAAAGTCCAAAATACTGATAGCCAAACTGGCACCTTCTTCTGGGTCGGTACCTGCACCAATTTCGTCAATTAAAACCAAGGTTTCCTTGTTCACATTTTTCATAATGGCTACGATGTCATTGATGTGGGATGAGAAAGTACTCAATGATTGCTCAATCGATTGTTCATCACCGATATCAGCGTAGACCTCTTCAAACACGCCAACTTTACTACCTTCTTCGGCTGGAATAAACAAACCAGATTGAGCCATTAATTGCAACAAACCTGCAGTTTTTAATGTGATAGTCTTACCACCGGTGTTTGGACCAGTGATTAACATCGTATCAAAATCATCACCCAAACGAATATCATTTGGTACAACTTTTTCAGGATCAATCAATGGGTGACGCGCGTTGCGTAAATTAATTGAGTGATCCTTAGTTAAAATTGGTTCGCTAGCCTTCATGTTTTTAGCCAATTTAGCTTTAGCTTGCAAGAAGTCTAGTCGTGTTAAAGCAGTCGCAATATTATTCAAACTGTCAATTTCCTCTCTAGCTAAGCCAGACAAGTGCTTTAAAATATTGCGGATCTCTTGTTTTTCTTGAGCAATCAAATTTTGTTGACGGTTGTTCAAGTTTAAAACTGCTTCTGGTTCAATAAACAAAGTTTGACCACTGGCACTTTGATCGTGAACTACCCCACCAAATTTTGTTCTATATTCTTGTTTAACTGGAATAACGTAACGATCATCACGAATAGTTACAATTTGTTCAGATAAGTATTTACTGCTGTTGCCCTTGGTATAAGCATTCATCTTATCCTTGATTTCTTCTTCATTGCTTGCAATATCGTGACGCAAACGAGCTAAAGCACTTGAAGCCGTATCAAGTACTTCACCATCATAATCAAGGGACTTCTTTAATTCTCTAAAAAGAAGATCTGGCACATCTAATTGATCCAAGATTGAATCAATAGCTGATAAATCTATTTTTTCATCATCAAGATCTTCCAAAAAACTATTAATTTCATTAGCCAAGCTTAAGACAAGCAATAAGTTGCCCAGCTCTTTAGCATTCAAATTTGCCTTTACGCCCAAACGTTTAGTACTTGGACGGACATCTTTAAAGTCAGTTAAAGGAAGTTGCCCTTTGATTCTAAGCAAATCTGCTAATGCCAAAGTTTGTTTTAATTCCGTTTGTACTTGGTCAAAATCATCACTTGGTACTAGCCTTTCAGCTTCTTTCTTAGCTGGTTCAGTAATAGCTAGTTCACTTAAGCGTTTGGTAATTTCGCCAAATTCTAAAATTTTTAAAATCTTTTTATTCATAGCTATTTATTTTTCTTAAAACTAACAAAAAGGACCAGCCACAGCCAGTCCTTTTTTTATTTACTTACCACTCAAGCGGTCATCGTCTAAGAAAGTATTCAAAACTCCTTGGACCATGTCCCACTCATCATCAGATTCGATTTCGTGCAAATCACTGCTTGTTACATCGCCTGCATCATCTGCATCGTAACTGAAAGCTTGTACTTCGATGTCTTCATCATCGCCAACAGCGGCTGGATAAAGAAGCACGTATGATTTGTCATAATCATCAGAATGAAAAGTAAATAATACTTCATACAATTCTTCATTACCTTGATCGTCGATCAAAGTAATTTGACGATCTTCATCGTCACCATTAACTTGTGCTGCCATGTTAATCCTTTCGGTGTAAATCTAAATAATTTTGCAAGATGAGCACCGCTGCCATCTGATCAATCACTTGTTTACGTTTCTTACGGTCATGAATACCAGCATCTTCTACAAGTACTCGCTGCGACTCAATTGTTGTTAATCTTTCATCAGAATAATACACAGGTAAACCAAACTTTTCTTCAAGTCGTTTGCCATATGCCTTACTTCGTGCAACAGAAGATCCTGAAGTCCCATCCATATTCTTAGGCAAACCCAATACGAATCCTTCTAGATCATATTGTCTTACCAATTTCTTTAAGGGACGCATACCAAAATTATATTTGGTTTCATCAATTTGAATAGTTTCTAACTTTTGTGCAGTAATGCCTAGCTCATCGCTAACAGCAACCCCTACGGTTTTAGAACCTACATCTAGACCTAATAATCGCATTATTTATTCTTACCAAGATAACTCTTAACAAGTTCTTCAATAATCTCGTCACGTTCGTGCTTAAGAATCAAGTTACGGGCATCATTGTGCCGTGGAATATAAGCAGGATCGCCAGAAAGTAAGTAACCTACAATCTGGTTGATAGGATTATAGCCCTTTTCTTCAAGCGCATTGTAAACATCTTGCAGAGTATCATAAACATTTTTCCCCTTATTCTGGTTAAAGTCAAAATGCATAGTCTTATCTAGCGAACTCATATTTATTCCTCCTGTCAACAATTTTACTTGAAAAAAAGCGTAAACACAATTAATTAATGCTTAGTTCTTAGAAATTTCGTCAATAACAGCTTTAATAGCGTCATTCAAACCTTCTGGTTTCTTACCACCGGCTTGAGCCATGTTTGGACGACCACCGCCGCCACCACCAAAGATTGGGGCAGCAATCTTGATCAAGTCGCCGGCTTTAAGACCCTTGTCTAATGCCTTTTGGTCCAAGCTGATGATCATGTTAGCCTTGCCATCGTTATTAGCAGCTAATACCAAAACATCTGACTTGTTGCCACTCTTCCAGTTGTCGGCAAGTTCACGCAAGTCATTCATGTTGTTTACATCTGCAATAGCTGAGATTACAGTCAAATCGCCAGCTTGCTTTACATTGTCAAAGATTTGACCAGCCTTAGCTTGGTTGATCTTCTTAGTCAAAGCTTCAACTTGCTTTTGGCTATCGTGAAGGTCACTTTCAAGTGAGTCAATCTTATCAATAATGTTGTCTGGCTTAGTTGCCTTAACATCTTCTTGAATGTCATCAAGCAAGCTTGAACGTTCTGCTAAGTATTCGTAAGCCTTCTTTGAAGTTACGGCTTCAATTCTACGCATACCTGCACCAACAGCTGATTCGGAAGTGATCTTGAAGATACCGATTTGGTTAGTGTTGTCTACGTGAGTACCACCACAGAATTCAGATGAGAAGTCACCCATTTGTACGACACGAACCTTGTCACCGTACTTACCGTTGAACAATGCTAAGGCACCCATCTTTTCACCTTCTTCAGGTGTAGTGATAGTAGTCTTAACTTGAATAGCTTCCCAAATCTTTTGGTTTACTAATTCTTCAACAGTCTTGATTTCACGTGGAGTCATTGGTTCCAAAGCAGTGAAATCAAATCTCAAGTAATCAGGATCAACTAATGAACCTGCTTGGTGAGTGTGTTCACCCAATACTTGACGAAGGGCTGCGTGAAGAAGGTGGGTTGCTGAGTGAGAGTGACGAAGGCCTTCACGACGTTCCTTATCAAGCTTCAATATGTATTCCTTACCCTTTTCTACAGGCAAAATAAGGTCAACGAAGTGTAAGTTTTGGTCGTTAGGAGCGTGTTGAACGTCAATAACCTTAGCAACAAGTTCGCCATCTTGGCTATAAATGTTACCATGATCGGCAACTTGACCACCACGTTCTGCGTAGAATGGAGTCTTATCAAATACTAAAGTTGCGTGTTCTCCATCAGCCTTGTCGACTAACTTATCGTCAACAACGATATCAAGCAACTTAGCATGTGGTTCTTCGTAAGTATCACGTTCAAATACTGACTTGTCCTTAATGTTCATCAAGGTTACATCTTGACGACCCATTGATTGAAGGTCACCACGAGCTTTACGTGCACGTTCCTTTTGAGCTTCCATTTCAGCATCGAAGCCCTTCTTGTCAACCTTAAGGCCAGCATCTTGAGCTGATTCAAAAGTTAATTCGTATGGGAAGCCGTAAGTATCGAACATCTTGAAGGCATCCTTACCTGAAATGGTCTTGTCCTTTGAGTTCTTAGCCTTGTCGATTAAGTCGTCAAGCAAAGTCAAACCAGTATCAAGAGTTGATTGGAATCTTTCTTCTTCGTTTTGAATAACGTTTTCGATGAAGCCACGTTGATCCATTACTTCTGGGTAGTGACTTTCCATGATCTTACCTACAACTGGTACAAGCTTGTAAAGGAAGGCACCCCTAATACCCAAACGTTGACCGTTTAAGTCAGCACGACGGATCAAACGACGTAAAACATAACCACGGCCTGAGTTTGATGGAAGAGCACCATCAGCAATAGCAAAACTTACAGCACGAACGTGGTCGGCAATAATTTTGAATGCAGTAGTGTCTTCTTTGTTTTCACCGTACTTCTTGCCATCAGTCATTTCTTCAGTTGCATGAATAATTGGCAAGAATAAATCAGTTTCAAAGTTAGTTGGTGCATCTTGCAAAATTGAAAGTACACGTTCAAGACCCATACCAGTATCGATGTTCTTATGTGGTTGATCAACGTACTTACCATTTGGCAAGTGGTTGTATTGTGAAAATACGATGTTCCAAATTTCAAGGTAACGAGCATTTTCACCACCAGGGAAGTTTTCTGGATCGTCTTCAGCAACATCGTTGTTTTCTTGACCACGGTCGTAGAAGATTTCAGTATCAGGACCACATGGACCTTCACCAATATCCCAGAAGTTATCTTCAAGTTTTACAATGTGGTCTGCTGGCATACCAGCTTTTACCCAAACCTTGAATGAATCTTCATCTTTTGGATAAACAGTACAGTATAATTTATCCTTTGGTAAACCTAACCACTTAGGACTAGTTAAGAATTCCCATGCCCAAGGAATAGCTTCATCTCTGAAGTAGTCACCTACTGAGAAGTTACCAAGCATTTCAAAGAAAGTTTGGTGACGAGCAGTTTTACCAACGTTTTCAATATCGTTAGTTCTGATAGATTTTTGTGAAGAAGTAATTCTGCGGTTCTTTGGTACAACTGAACCATCGAAGTATTTCTTCATCGTAGCAACACCAGAGTTAATCCACAAAAGAGTTGGGTCATCTTGTGGAATAAGTGATGCACTAGGCATAATCATGTGACCATGTTCTTTGAAGAAGTCTAAGAACATTTGACGAAACTCTGAACTATTTAGTTTCTTCATTAATAATTTCTCCCTAAAACAAATAAAAAACACCATTGCAGTTATTCAAGGACGCTCCGCGCGCGGTACCACCTTGATTGCAACAGTGTTTGTTACCTCTTAATATTCTTAATTATTAAACTTAAAGGAGCATTTCTTGACCATTACTAAGCCTTCCCATCCTTCGGCTCTCTCTATGAAATAATTAATCAAAAAACATATCTTAAGCTGAAAATAATTGTACTACAAAATTAACGTCTGTCAACGCCCTTGCTCTCTACGACGTTTTCTTTGTCGTTTAGCTTTCCTAATTTCATGACGTTGTTCAAGCTTGCGCTTTTGACGATTGTCTTCGGCAATTGCACGCTTGATCTTCTTCTTGTAGCCTGGCTTACGCTTTCTCTTTTCTTTCTTAACGTAGCCAACTAACTTGGTATCAAGCTTGCGGTTCTTGCTTTGACGATTTTCACGACTGCGGTAGTGCTTACGTGGTACAAGTTCGCCATTCTTAATTTCGACAAAGTCAAAGTGAACGCCCATCTTTTCAAGTTCTTCAATGCGGTTCATTTCTTCTTCACGAATCAAGGTAATAGCATGACCTGATAAACCATTTCGACCAGTTCTACCAATTCGGTGAATAACGAATTCAATATCACGTGGAATTTCGTAGTTAATGACCAAACTAATCCCATCGATATCTAGGCCACGAGCGGCCAAATCGCTGGCTACAACGTATTGATATTGACCTTGTTCAACCTGACGCAGAGTTCTTTTTCTTTCTCTTTCGGTAACTCCGCCGTGAATCTTGGCTACTTTTAAGCCTTGATCTTGCAAGTACTTGGTCAATTCATCAACGGTTTGTTTAGTATTGGCAAAGACTAAAGCCAAATATGGTTGGCCCATCGTAAGCAACTTGTACAAAACGCTCTTGCGGTTCTTAGAACCAATATCGATTAAGTCATTCTTAATCGTTGGTGCAATTACGCTTGGGTTATCAATGACGATTTGGTCAGGGTGAGCCATGTATTTACGCAAAAAGTTAGACAACTTAACTGGAATTGTAGCTGAGAAGGCTGCAATTTGAACATCCTTAGGCAACTTAGCGGCTACTTGATCGATATCTGCTAAAAAGCCCATGTCTAACGTCATATCAGCTTCATCGATGACAAAGGTCTTCACTTGATCTACTGCAAAAACCTTCTTTTGTACAAAGTCCAAAAGTCGACCAGGTGTCGCAATTACTAACTGTGGCGTATTATTTTGGTACTTTTCAAGTTGACGTTCTCTGTCAGTTCCGCCAGCCAAGTGAGCAATTGAAAAGTTCATCCCTGAAGCTTTTCTAAGTTCACGTGCTACTTGATAAAGTTGATCAGCTAATTCACGACTAGGCAAAGTAATAATTGCTTGCACAGTATGAGCAGCTTCATCAATTTCATTAAAAATTGGCACCAAATATGCATGCGTCTTACCTGATCCTGTAGCAGCTTGAACTACTACGCTTAAATCAGAAAGCATTGCAGGAATAACCTTTTCCTGCACCTTAGTTGGCTTTTCAAAGTGGATCTTCTTTAAACCGGCTTGAACGGCAGGCTTAATTCTGGAATCTTCAAAAATATTATTCATGATCTTCTTTATACTTCTTAGTTACTTCAACGACTTCCGCAAAGATTTGCTTTACTTCGTCCAAATCCTTGGCGTTGGCACCACTTGCAAGAGCATGGCCACCACCATCATGCTTAGCAGCAAGTTCATTAATAACTGGGCCCTTTGAACGGTAGTGTACACGGTAAGTGCCATCTGGCTTTTCTACAAAGACGTTCCAAGCCAAAACATCTTTAATGCGGCCTGGAGTTGATACTGCTACGTTAGATTGATCATCAGTTAACCCTAACTTCTTAAGGTCGTCTTGAGTCAAAATAGTGTAAGCTGCGCCAACTGGATCAATTTCCATCTTGTCCATTGCAAGTGCTTGAAGCTTAGCTTCATCAAAGGTTACATCGGCAATGTTTCTAGCGATTTCAGTAATATCAATCCCAGTTGAAGCAAGTTGAGCAGCTACCTTAAAGGTGTGTTCTGAAGTTTCAGGGTACATAAAGCGGCCAGTGTCACCTACAATACCTGCGTAAAGTGGGTAAGCAATTTCCTTAGTAATCTTGAAATCTTCAGCGTTTAAGAAATCAACAATGATTTGGCAAGCTGCAGGAGCATCTGGATCAACGTAGCTCATGTCTGCGTATGGATCAACATCTGGGTGGTGGTCAATCTTAATCAAGAAATCACCCTTGTTGTAAAGCTTGTTAGAAATTCTTGGTGTATTGGCAGTATCAGTAGTGATTACCAAAGCACCTTCATAATCAGTAGCCTTAACTTGGTCCATGTGGTTGATCCAAGCAAGATCGCCTTCGTCGTTTTCACCAGCACAAAGCACACGCTTGTCTGGGAACTTTTCCATAATTGCACGAGCTAATCCAGCTTGTGAGCCAATTGCATCTGGGTCTGGACTAGTGTGACGGTGCAAGATAATAGTTGGATATTGTAAGATTTTTTCGTAAATGTCATCAAAACTACTCATTGTTTTTCCCTCGTCTTCTAAAAATATCTGTATCTAGTTTAACAGAAAAACGCGTCTGATTAATAATCGAACAAATTAATTGCCTGATAATTTTCTTTTTTAAAGTCCGTCGCTGTTACGCCTAACAAACGAATACCATCTTCTAGAAAGCCATGTGTACTCTCAAATAATTCTCTAGCTACCTCATAAAAATCAAAACGATCGTCAGATGGCTTTACCAATTTTCTCCGTTTCGTAACCGTATCAAAATTATTATTGCGGATTTTCAAAACAATCGTAGAAGCGCGAAAGTTGCGCTTTTTTAATTCTTTTTCTAAATAATCACAATAAACGCGAATTCTGCTGAGAGCTTCATCTTGCGTGAAAATCGCTGGTTCATAGGTACGCTCGATGCCAATTGATTTTCGGTTGACCTCTGAATCGGTCACTACCGGATTTAAATCGATGCCACGCGCATGTTGGGCCAAAATATAACCCATCTTTTTAAACTTATTAAGCAAAACCAGTACATCAACTTGCTGCAAATCGGCACCTGTATAAACACCCAACTTATGCAATTGTTCCTGCGTTTTAGGGCCAACACCCGGAAACTTCTCGATTTTTTGCATCCCTAAAAATTGTTTAGCCTCACTTGGCAAAATCACGGTACGGCCAAACGGCTTGGCATATTCTGAGCCCATCTTGGCTAAAAATTTATTGTAGGAAACGCCAAAAGATGAATTTAACCCTATTTCTTTTCTGATCCTTTTTTGTAAATCAAGCGCTAACTTAACAGCTGATTCCTCACCCAATTTATTATGAGTTACGTCAAGATACGCTTCATCAAGTGCAACTGATTCTACTCTGTCAGTAATATCATGCATAAAAGAATGAATCTGAGCCGAAACGCTACGGTAAGTTTTAAAATCAGGTGCTACAAAAACTAGCTTATCCTGGGGAACCAAACGCACAGCCTGAATACTAGCCATTGCTGAGTGGACCCCATATTTACGCGCAACATAATTACAAGTTGCCACTACGCCGTGCCCATTATTCTCACACGGATCTTGTCCTACAATCAGCGCCTTATCTTTATATTCTGGATGTCTTCTAGTTTCCACTGAAGCGTAAAAAGCATCCATATCCAGATGAATAATCCGGCGATGGATGTCATTTTGCGGTAATAAATTTTCTTTATTCATAAATCCAATGTTCAGTTGGTGATTCAAAGATATTGTCTGCTTCCTTTGGACCCATTCTATATGGCAAGTATTGCGCAATTTCTGGATTGCCTGCTTCGTTTTCTTTTTGCCATGCATCTTCAACAGCATCAATGAATTCCCAGTAACGCTTCAATTCGCTCCAGTGAGTGAAGTTGGTTGAATCGTTAACAAATACATCATGAAGCAAACGTTCATAACCATCTGGCACCTTAGCCATTTCTTCCTTTGAAAAGACGTAGGTTAAATCTTCACGACGAATACCTGGTTCGTCAATCTTCTTACCATTGATAGTGATATAAATCTTACTTTCAGGATCAACTTCAATCGTAATGTTGTTTGAATGAGCTTGACCATATGGATTATTGATATGCTTTAAAACAATATCAATTCTGGTCTTCTTTTCCTTAAATTCCTTACCAGTTCTGAAGTAAATTGGCACGCCAGCAATTGGGCCACTTGTAAACTTAGTCTTACCAGCTACATAAGTTTCAGTAGTTGAATCAGGATCAACATTAGGTTCTTTCTTGTAAGCAAAAGTAGTATCGCTGCCTAAGTATTGGCCTCTTACAAAGTTCTTCTTAACTTCTTCTGGAGTTGGAATAATTAAACTCTTAAGCAATTCTTGCTTAGCTTGGTGAACGCTGTCTGATGACAAGTCTTTAGGTTCTGGCATTGCAAGCAAAGTAATGATTTGGAAGATGTGGTTTTGAACCATATCACGCAAAGCACCTGAAGTATCATAGTAACCACCACGTGCTTCTACACCTAAACGTTCTGCCAAAGTAATTTGAATATTCTTAATGTATTCGCCTGACCAGATATTCTTAATTAATGGGTTGGTAAAGCGCATTGGCATAATATTTTGAATCATTTCCTTGCCTAAGTAGTGGTCGATTCTGAAAATATCATTTTCATCAAATGAGGCGGTAATTTCTTTATTTAATTGTTCAGCTGAAGCTAAATCATGACCAAATGGCTTTTCAACTACGATACGGTTAAAGCCGCTACCGGTTAAGTGTTGATCATTGATGTGAGTGGCAATTGTACCAAAGAATCTTGGTGCCATAGCCATGTAAAATAGACGGTTACCTTGAGCTGAGTAGCGATCATCAAGTTCTTGAGCCAATTTCTTCAAAGTTACATAGTGTTCAACATTAGTAACATCGTGAGATTGGTAATAGAAGTGACTAGCAAATGCCTTTACTTCGTTTTCATCTACTTGATCATGAGTTTCGTGAATAGCATCTGAAACTTGTTCACGTAAATACTCATGTGACCATGGACGACGTGCAGTACCAATGACTGCAAAGTTGTCATGGATCAAACCTTGTTCATATAAATTAAACAAGGATGGGTAAAGCTTACGGTGAGCTAAGTCACCACTACCACCAAAAATAATCATTATAACTGGGATATTTTTCATAACTAAGTCCCTTTCTTTAATTCGTTATTTCATTCATATTCTATTTTACAACAACCAATTTTTAGGCAAAATAAAAAGCGCATTATTTTGCGCTTTTTGTTGGTCAATTATTTATCTTCTTTTTTAGCTTCATCTGAAGAAGCAGGCTTAGCTGGTTCTGCTGGTTTAGCAGCTTCGGCTGGAGCTGCTGGCTTAGCAGCAGCTGGCAATACACGACGAATAGCCATTCTTTCGAAAGTTAAGTAAATGCCGTCTGCATCAACAACAACAGTCTTATCACTGTTGATCTTGTCAATCTTTGCGTGCAAACCGTCTACTAAAATAACTTCGTCGCCCTTCTTCAACTTATCCATCATTTGCAATCTTTGTTGTTGTTGCTTCTTTTGTGGACGGATCATACCAAAGTAAGTAAAACCAATCAAAATAATGAATAAGATGATCATCATCCAGTTGTTGCCGGCAGCACCGCCAGCGTTTGCTAAAAATACAGTATTCAAATTTTTCACCTCATAAAACTATTAAATTTTTCAATATAATATATCCATTATACAGAAAATTTTGCTATTTATCACCCGGAATAGGCAAACCTAACTGTAAATATGCCTTATCGGTCACCATTCTGCCGCGGGGCGTTAATAAAATAAAACCATGTTGAAGCAAATATGGTTCATAGAGTGACTCAATCGTCTCCATATCCTCACCAATATTTGCGGCCAAAGTTCTAATACCAACAGGGCCACCATTATAGCCCTCAATCATGGTTCTTAACAATTTACGGTCAGTTTGATCTAGCCCTTCATCGTCAACCTGCAGCTGCTTTAATGCATTTTCGGTAGTGGCAAGCGAGATCGTCTTTTCGCCTTTTACTTCCGCAAAATCACGTACACGCTTTAACAAGCGATTAGCTACACGGGGCGTTCCGCGTGAACGACGAGCTAGTTCATGCGCAGCCTCTGGCGCAATTGAAGTATGGAAAACATCGCTTGAACGTTGCACAATCTTTTCCAATTCGTCAACAGTGTAATACTGCATGTGCTCCACGATTCCAAAACGGTCACGCAAAGGAGCAGATAACTGTCCAGCAAGTGTCGTTGCCCCAATTAAAGTAAATGGTGGAAGCGGCACGTGAACTGCGTGCGTAGTTTGCCCTTCACCAATTACGATATCAATGTAGTAGTCCTCCATTGCGGAATAAAGGACTTCCTCAACCGGTTTAGCAAGACGATGAATTTCATCGATAAATAAGACATCGCCTGGATCAAGATCAGATAGCAATGCTACCAAATCGCCGGCTTTTTCAATTGCCGGGCCACTAGTACTCTTTAAGTGAACGCCCAATTCATTGGCAATTACAAAAGCTAATGTCGTCTTACCTAAACCCGGTGGTCCATATAGCAAAACGTGATCTAATGCCTCATCACGTTGTTTTGCGGCTTTAATATAAATGGACATTTCTTTTTTAACACGCTCTTGACCCAAATACTGGTCCAAAGTTTGCGGTCTCAAAGATAATTCCATTGCTTCTTCTTCAGAGCCTTCAACTTGTCCTGAAGTTACTGCATCATCGTTTTCTGCCACCAGTTTCACTTCCTTATTAAAAATCCATTGCTTGTACTATTATAACAAGAACTACTTCTTAAGCAGCAATGCTAAACCTTTTTTAATATATTGATCTGCTGTATCGGCATCGACCTCGATTAACTTAGGCGTAATGCGGTCAACTTCTTTTTGGGTATAGCCTAAAGCAATTAATGCTAATAATGCATCATTTAATGCTGGAGAAATTTCTTCATCGTTATCCTTACGATCAAGACGAGCAACGTAGTCGCCTAACTTCCCCTTTAGATCAAGCACAATCTGTGAGGCGGTCTTTTTGCCCACACCAGGGAAGCGAGTTAAGTATTTAACTTCACCTTGTTCAATTGCTTCAGCTAAGGAATTGCTGTCTTCGGCTGCCATAATTGCCATGGCACTCTTAGGACCAATGCCGCTTACACTAAGCAACTTAAGGAAAAGTCCTTTGTCATCTTGACTCTGGAAACCATATAAAGTAATGCCGGTATCACGCACAACTTGTTCGATATAAACCTTGGCCTTTTGTCCTTGAGTATAAGCAAATGGCGTTGGACTATACACCTTATAGCCCACTCCGTTAACATCTACTACGATATAGCTTGGCGTAATGACGGAAATTATTCCTTCAAAATATTCATACATTATTAATCATCCCTTTTGAACATCTTTTTTAATTCATTTTGGCTCATGCGGACCAAAACTAGACGCCCTGAGGCATCATGATATGGATCAGCCGTTTTGCGCAAATCACTAATAATTTGTTTTGCTTCTGCGGCAGACAAATCGATTTTCCCCGTTACTGCATGTTTGGCTTCCATCTCAGCTACACGTTTAAACAGCTTCTCAGATTGACCCTTATCCAAATTCAGATAACTATCTAAGATTTGGCGAATCGTTTCTTCGATATTTTCATGAATCCAAGTTGGATATGAACGCACAATAAAACTATTTTGACCAAATTCTTCTAAGTAAATGCCAATCTGTTTAATCTGCTCCAGCTTATCTTTAATTTGGATAAAATCTAGATTGCCGAGTTCTAAGACAATTGGCGTAAGCAGACCCTGCTGCACAATTTTTTTAGAAGCTAGTATCTGATATGTTTTTTCAAATTGCAGTCTTCTTCTAGCTGCAACCTGATCGATCAAGAACAGATCCCCTTCATTCTCTGCAATGATGTAGGTATCGGTCTGACCAACATAGGCTAGACGTGGCAAATTATTGGCTAAAACTTCATCCCCGCTGGAAATCACCTCTTGATTAGCAGGAGAGGCACCAAAAGGCGTAAGTTTTTGCTGCTCTTCTACATTTTGATCCCAGGTTTTGGTGATAATGTATTTGTCATTTTCACGCGGAATGTTTAGATCAACGTATTTGCCAGTTTCCTTAGCAGCCTTAAATTTTGGTTTTTCTACCTGATCATGAATTTCTGATACTTCTTTACGTTCTGTATTTACCACATCTTGATTCAAGTTGAATTGCAATTGGTCTACTAATGTTTCACGCTTATTTTCTAGATTGGCAAATGCACTAGTTTGCTCAACTTTTTCCACAAGTGCATTACTGATTGCAGTTGTAATCAATCGACTAAGTTCTTTTTCCTTAGATAAACGTACCTCTTGCTTAGTGGGATGCACATTTACGTCGACTAACAAAGGATCGACCTTAATAGACACAACAGCAATTGGATAATGCCGCACCTCAAGTTTGGAGCCATAACCATCCATAATTGCTGTATTCAGTTGGAAGTTTCGAATATAACGTCCATTAAGCAGAATTGAAATAAAGTTGCGGGTTGAACGAGTCAATTCTGGTTTAGAAATTAAGCCCGTAACTTTAAAATCAGTATCTTCTGCCTCGATGTCTTCCATTTTTTCCGCAATATGGCGCCCATAAACATTGGCAACAGTTTGTTTTAAATTACCATTGCCAGTTGTTCTGAGTAAAATTTTACCCGTATTCGACAAGGTAAAAGATACTTGTGGATAACCTAATGCTAAGCGATTAATAATATCCACAATCTTCATGATTTCGGTTCGCGGACTGCGCAGATACTTCAATCTCGCTGGCGTGTTGAAAAACAGGTCTTGCACCGTAATCTTGGTCCCTTTTTGCGATGCCGCATCTTCTTGACCTTTTTTATTGCCGCCACTAAAAGTAGCTCTTGTACCAATTGCTCCGTCTGTTGCCGTTAAAATTTCTACGTGACTTACCGCGGAAATTGAAGCCAGAGCTTCACCTCTAAAGCCTAAAGTCGAAACTTTAAACAGATCATGCTCGTTGCTAATTTTACTAGTCGCATGACGCGTAAAAGCCAGGTCAACTTGATCACGTTCAATTCCTGTACCGTTGTCCTGTACTACAATTTGCTTTAATCCTGCATCCACAAAATCTACTCTGATTCGGGTGGCTCCAGCATCAAGGGAGTTTTCCACCAATTCTTTAACTACGCTGGCAGGACGTTCAATAACTTCACCTGCCGCAATTTGATTGGTTAAAGTTTCAGATAATTCATGAATTTTAGGCATAATTAGTTATCATCCTTCAAGTCTTTTTGCCAATCCGCTACCATTTGCATAATTTGAAGTGGTGTCTTATCGGCCAAATAAAGATTAGAAATATCGTCAAGCACATCTTGTTCCGCATCGGTCATAGCTGGCTTGTCATTTTGTATTTGCTCTTCCTCATCTGAACTATCCACAGGCTCTGCGAATAAGTCTAATTGCTGACTAACTGGAGCAAGTTCACTGCCTTGTGCTTCAAGACGTTTTAATAATTTGGTTGCTTCACGCAATACGGCACGTGGTAAACCAGCAAGTTGGGCAACGTGAATACCATAACTTTGGTCGGCTGGTCCTGGTAAAATCTTGTGCAAAAAGATAAGCTTGCCATTTTCTTCAGTCGCACCAACGTGGATGTTCTTTAAATGATCCAGTGTCTCATCAAGTGCAGTTAATTCATGGTAGTGGGTCGCAAATAATGCCTTAGCTCCTACTTTATCATGCAGATACTTAACGATCGCCCCAGCTAAAGCCATACCATCGTAAGTTGCAGTACCACGACCAATTTCGTCAAAGAGAACCAAACTGCGTTTAGTTGCATATTGCAAAGCATCGTTTGCTTCGCTCATTTCAACCATGAAGGTACTTTGACCAGAAATCAGGTCATCGGCAGCACCAATTCGAGTAAAGATTTGATCAAATATTGGCAAATCAGCACTATCAGCTGGGACAAAGGAGCCCACTTGGGCCATGATTGCGATTAAAGCCATTTGTCTCATGTAGGTACTCTTACCAGACATGTTAGGACCAGTAATCAAGAAAATGTTGGTAGCTGAATCCATTTTGACATCGTTAGGGATGTAGGAACCGGCAGTCATAACTTTTTCAACTACTGGGTGGCGGCCATTAACCACATCGATATCCTGATTATCGGTATGGAAGTGAGGTCTGCAGTAATTATTTTGTTCAGCTACGGTCGCAAAGCCGCAGTAAACGTCTAAGGCTGCAAGTTGCCCACCCAATTTTTGCAAGGCAGGAATATACTTCTTAACTTCCTCACGTAATTTAACGAACAAGTCATATTCCAAGTCAGTTGAACGAGTTTGCGCCTCCAAGATTAAGTTTTCGTGTTCCTTCAACTCTGGCGTAATGTAACGTTCAGCGTTGGTCAAAGTCTGTTTACGCGTGTAGCGATCCAGTGGCACCTTGCTCTTATTACCATTAGATACTTGAATGTAATAGCCAAAGACCTTGTTATAGCCAACTTTCAAGTTATCAATACCGGTCTTTTGTCGTTCGTCAGCTTCCATTTGAGCTAACCACTTTTTACCATTATTCATGGCATCCTTGTAGCGGTCCAGTTGCTTATCAACGCCTTCGCGAATTAAGCCACCTTCTGTAGTCAAAATTGGTGGATCCTTAACCAAAGTCGTTGAAATCATTTCTGCTACGCCCTTTAATGGATCAATCTTTTGGGCAAAATCTTCTAGCACTTGACTATCTGATTGGTTCAAAGCATCCAAAATTACAGGCACAGCTTGAAGTGAGCGGGATAATTGCAAAAGTTCACGTGCATTAACATTGCCAAAGGCAATTCGACCAGTTAAACGCTCTAGGTCATAAACGCCCTTCAAAGCATCAATCGCATTTTCACGTGTGAAGTAACCATCAAGCAGAGCTTGCACCATTTCTTCACGGTGGTTGATCTCATCCACATTAAGCAGTGGTCGAGCTAACCATTGCTTAAGCAGACGCCCACCCATTGCCGTATGAGTTTTATCAAGAACCCAGAAAAGCGAGCCCATTTTTTTACCAGTTTTAGCAGATGCAACTAATTCCAAATTATTTTGAACAGTATGCGACATCTGTAAGTATTGGTTTACTTCGTAGCTCTTAGCAATTTGCAAGTGGGCTAAGCTTCTCTTTTGGGTAGATAAAAGATAGCCTACCAGTTGACGCGTAGCTTCTTTTTCTGCCTTATTGGTTAAATTTTGTTCAACATAAGAAATCTCGGCATGTTCGCCTTCAATTGGCGTAGGCGCGGAAACGGTGATATTAGCCTTATGCATAAAGTCCTTATTTTGTTCAGTCAAAGGACCATTGTAAACAACTTCGCGTGTTCTTAATGATAAAAGTTCATTAGAAACAGCTTCGAAGCTCTTCAAATGTGTCGCATAAATTTCACCAGTTGATAAATCACTGTAGGCTAAGCCAAAGCCACTCTTAGTAGTCACTACTGAAGTTAAATAGTTAGAATCCTTAGCATCATTGGGACCTTCATTCATCATGGTACCTGGAGTTACCAATTGAATAATGCCACGCTTTACCATGCCCTTAGCTTTTTTAGGATCTTCGAGCTGTTCGCAAAGTGCAACCTTATATCCCTTTTCAACCAAAGTATTTACATAAGTATCAACGGCCAAATGAGGTACACCAGCCATCGGAATTGGATTCTTAGTTTTATTTGAACGGTGTGTTAAAGTTAATTCAAGAATCTGAGCGCCCTTAACCGCATCGTCTTCGAAAAGTTCGTAGAAATCTCCGACACGATAAAAAAGAAAGGCATCAGGATATTGCTTTTTAATTTCGTAATATTGCTCCATCATTGGAGTCGTACTTGCTTTTGCCATACAATCTCTTTTCTATTCCTATGCTTGATCACTGGTAATTATTATACGCTATAAAGGAAGATAAAAGAAAAACTTCGAAGCTGAACTTTTTTGCTCAACTTCGAAGTCTATTTAAGTATTTATTTGGATTTGAACTAGAGTGAGAGTTTTATTCTTTTATCAGAAATTAGTTTCTAAATTACATACCCATTCCTGGGGCGCCGGCACCTGCACCACCTTGTGGAGCAGCTGGCTTTTCTTCAGGAATTTCTGCAACAACAGCTTCAGTAGTAAGGAGTAATGCAGCAATTGAAGCAGCGTTTTGTAAAGCGGTACGAGTTACCTTAGTTGGGTCAATGATACCTGCGTCAACCATGTTTTCCCACTTGTCAGTAGCAGCGTTGTAACCAACTTCGTTTTCTTGGTTTTCAAGCTTGTTCAATACAACGGCACCGTCTTTACCTGCGTTTTCAGCAATTTGACGAACTGGTGCTGAAAGTGCTCTTAAAACAATGTTGATACCAGTTTGTTCATCTGGAGTGTCACCCTTAAGGTCCTTGATAGCCTTTTCTACGTCTACCAAAGCAGTACCACCACCAGCAACATAACCTTCGTCAACAGCAGCACGGGTTGAGTTCAAGGCATCTTCGATTCTGTAACGACGTTCCTTAAGCTCAGTTTCAGTAGCAGCACCAACGTGGATAACAGCTACACCACCAGTAAGTTTTGCAAGACGTTCTTGCAACTTCTTCTTGTCAAAGTCTGAAGTTGATTCTTCAATTTGCTTTCTGATTGAATCTTCACGTTCTTGGATAGCGTCCTTTGAACCAGCACCGTCAACAATAGTAGTTGAGTCCTTGGTTACAGTTACACGACGAGCTTGACCTAATTGATCAATCTTAGCATCCTTCAATTCAAGACCTAAGTCATCAGTAATTACTGTACCACCAGTCAAAGCAGCGATATCTTGTAATTGAGCCTTACGACGGTCACCAAAGCCAGGAGCCTTAACAGCAACAACGTTGAAAGTACCACGGATCTTGTTCAATACAAGAGTTGGAAGAGCTTCACCAGAAACATCGTCAGCAATGATTAACAAAGCCTTACCTTGTTGAACGATTTCTTGAAGAAGTGGCAAAATGTCTTGGATGTTAGAAATCTTCTTGTCAGTGATCAAGATGTATGGGTTGTCAAGATCTGCTTCCATCTTGTCGTTGTCAGTTACCATGTATTGTGATAAGTAACCACGATCGAATTGCATACCTTCAACTACTGAAAGTTCAGTGTTGATACCACGTGAATCTTCAATAGTGATAACACCATCGTGACCAACCTTTTCCATAGCGTCAGCGATTAAGTCACCAACTTCTTTAGATGCTGATGAAACAGCAGCTACGTTAGCGATTTGGTCCTTTGATTCAACCTTGTGGCTGATCTTGTGTAATTCATCAACGGCAGCTTGAGTAGCCTTTTCAATACCGCGACGAATACCTACAGGGTTAGCACCAGCAGTAACGTTCTTCATACCTTCACGAGCAATTGCTTGAGTTAAAACAGTTGCAGTAGTAGTACCGTCACCGGCAATGTCGTTAGTCTTTTGTGCAGCTTCAGCAACAAGCTTAGCACCCATGTTTTCGTAGTGGTCTTTTAATTCAATTGACTTAGCAATAGTAACACCATCGTTAGTAATATCTGGGTTGCCGTAGCTTTGTTCCAAAACAACGTTTCTACCCTTAGGACCAATAGTGGTCTTAACAGTATCAGCTAACTTGTCAACACCCCTTAAAAGGGAACGTCTTGCATTTTCTGAGAATTTAATATCTTTTGCCATATTCTATATCCGCTCCTTTAATTACTTTTCAATTGCTAAAATGTCTTTTTCGTGAAGAACTAAATACTTTTCGCCTTCGTATTCAACGTTAGTGCCTGAATATCTGTCGTAGATAACTACGTCGCCCTTCTTAACGACCATAGGAATCTTTTCGCCGTTTGATGCGTAAGCACCTTCACCGACAGCTACAACTTCGCCTTCAATTGGCTTCTTCTTAGCATTTGATGCTAAAACGATGCCGCCAACTGTCTTTTCTTCTTCTTCTTTAACTTTAACGATTACACGATCACCGATTGGTTGTAACACGTTTAGTCCCCCTTATAATTAGTTTTTCTTTTAAAAATTTTGATATTTTTGTTATTGATTAGCACTCTTATTTCTTAAGTGCTAACTTACAAATATGATAATAACCCGTTTACTAAAAAAAAGCAAGAAAAAATTAGCACTTTTTTATAAAGAGTGCTAATTTTGAATTTTCTTAATCTTTTACATGTTTAACAGTTAAATCTCCCATGGTATTTCTACCCTGTAAGATCAACTTTGTGCCAGTTCCTTTGCTGTGATCAATATCGACATCGCTCAAACTATTTTGCATATTATTTTCAACTTGCCAATCACTTGGAATATAAACATCAACATCACACATCGAAGTATTAATATTCATGATTACTTCATCCCCTGCAGCTTTGGCATCATCTAAATAAACACTAACGTCTCCCATTGAAGAATCAATAGTAACTGTTTTCAAATTTTGCGAATGAATGTAACGTGAAGCTTCAGTCATCTTGCCACTAATTACAACATTATCGCTATCAACGCCAAAACTATTATCAGTGATAACATTATCTGCTTTAAAATTCTTATTTATCAAGTCCGACCAATTTGCATTAACCTTTTTCCCATTAATGATGATCGTGGGCTTAAAACTATTTCTAAAAATCAAACTAATTCCGGCAGAAACCAGAATTGCCACAAGCAAAATGGTCCAAGGAGATAGTGCTGAAATATGAAGTGGCTTAGCGTAGACAATTACCAAAAAGGCAATTGAGAAAATAGCCCCGTATAAATTCTTATTGATTACCGAAGTAATTAAACTAGCTACAAAAACTACTGTCCAAAAGATCGCCCAGAAACCTATCGTAAATGGTAATAAATGTAACTGGTCAATTACTAAGAACACGGCAGCTGCAATTAACCCAACGCCCCAGAAAATTCGACTCCACTTAGCTTTCATTAGTAAGTCCTTCTTTCGTTTAATTTATCTTTTAATTCGCGGTAGTAACGTCTAGAAACATAAACGGTTTTGTAAGAATGATGAAATTGAATCTGGCAATTAGAAATTGATTTAGTCAAAGCATAAATCTGATCTAAGTTAAGAATTGTTGATTTAGATACTCGCATAAATTGTCCGCCAAGCAAATTTTCTAATTCATACAACTTATATTTCACAGCATAGCTATGATTTATAGTATGTGCCATTACCTGTTTATCAGCAGTTTCAAAGAATAGAATCTGATTTATATCGAGATAATATGCTTTGTCATCCTTTACTCCAGTAATTTGATCAGGATGAGATGATTCATCTTGCAATTTACGATAAATTCGCTCTAGTTCTGGAGTAATTTTATTAGCTTTGATAATTACTTCCGATTCCTGGTTATCAGGATCAATTTCTAATTTAACCTTCAATTTTTTCATCCCCTTCATTTCTATAATCCTATTACACCGCGTTTTATTACGAAAAACTAGCCAATTTAACTAAGAGGTCACAAAATTGAAGTAAGCGGTCATTTTTTAAAACCAATCAAAAATTGAAGAAAATAATGCATCCCATAGTCCTTCGACCAAGGTATAAGATAATTGCTTTTTATAAGCCTTACCAAAGCTGGTATATTCATATGTTTTATTTGCTTCTTCATCGGTAAAGTAATATTTGCCATTTTTCCGACTGCACAAAGTTCTAATCAAGGCAACAAGCATCCCCAAAAGCATGAAAAAGATGACTAGAATAATTATGAAGACGATTCCTGCCCAACTTTGTAGGTAGTAGTTAAAGCCTAGCGAAACCATCTAAAGCAAATAGAAAATAAAAGTTAAACCACTAGTAAAAATGCGTGGCAGTTTTATTTTGGCCGTTAATAGAATTGCCGGAATAATGGGCAAAATTGAAAAGATGAGCAAAACTATGCCATAACTTTTAGTAACATTCTTCACTCCACTAAAAAAGATAAAAACTATGCTCAAAATGATGCAAGCAATGAACAATAACCAAGTTCGATTTCTTTTTACATTCATGATTATCCACCTTCTTTTTTGTAGCATAACATGAAAAATCGCTCAAGATTGTTTCTTGAGCGATTTTCTTCATATTAGTTTTTACTGTGTAGCCTATCCTGTTCTTTTTGTCTATTCTCTATAGTTTCCGCAAACTGCAAATCAATTCTTGGACGTTTTGTATCATTTGCATAGATATAAGTTTGTGTTCCTTTGATCCGGTAGAAGCAATAAACCCTGCTAGAAACATTATAGTTTTTCAAATTGAGTAAAGCATCAACTCTGACTTTTTGCCCCTTTTTAACCATCTGAGAAATTGGATTACCCGCATAATTATACAGATGAGCATCACGCTTAACAGTCAAAGTTAATTCTGTAGCGTAAACTGCGTATTTACCTATATGGCCCACATTGGCTGCTTTAACATAATTACCTTGCCCCATGTTATAGTATGGCTGCTTTTTAATCATGCGATATGAAACATAACACATCTTTTTTGGTTGACCATAATCGTTTACAAAAAAGTAGAATGGTGCATTAACCGGAAGTCCATCATACTGGCTTCTAGTATAAGGCATACTAGTATATGGATTAGTTACCGTTTTAGATGTTAAGTTACCAACTAACGTAACTTTTTCTCCCTTAAACAATTTCTTGTAGGAAGTCTTACGTTTACCACTTTTATCATATACATAAGTATTATGATTCAATGTACCAGTATAAGTTGCAGCTGATGTATTTTGTGAGAAGAAACAGAGGAAGCTCACCACCATAAGTACCGCAATGTAAAAGTTCAAATACTTTTTAGAATGTTTCATTCAATAGTCACCTTTATAAGATACCAAACACTTGATATATTCTACTTTCTACAACTGTGTTATTAGCATCATATTTATCATGGTACGATGCTGTCACATATACGTTTCCAGTTCCAGTAATTTGAATACTTTCTAACTCTGTATAATAATTATTATCTACTATACCATTTAAACGGAATTTTTACAATCTTAGGATGAATGTCACTTTCTATAGTGGTAGATTTTTGACAAGTAACATAAATATTCCAGTTATTATCGATATCAAATCCTTGTACAGAATCGATATACGTATCTCCACTGCCGCCATTAAAAAAGTTATCAATGTGAAATGCATTCTTCTCTTTATCAAATACATTTATTGGAACTGGTGTTGTACCATAAGAATTCAATTTACTATTAATTGAATCTAAATTATACAAAGCAAAATGACCTGAATAATTATTCCAAATACCTGCGATCAGTAACTTATCATAATTAGGAGTTGCTGCGGCTTCTACTCTCAATAAGTGTTGACCATGCCAATTGGCATCTGTTGCTTCAACTAACTGAGATAACCGAGGTAATTGAGTATTTTTGTCATAACTCTCTCCAAATTTCATTCGAGCAATCTGAGTACTCCATTTAATTCCCTCAGTAACTCGTTCATTAGGCTTCACACCCACAAACCAATTATTTTTTGTAGCATATTCCCATGTCTGAGTATGACCACTCGCAGTACCTGTCAACCAAGTTTGAGGTGACGGGAAACTTAAGTATTCTTGATCATTTCGAATTCTACTTACTAAAGTTTGATTTTTATACATCTGTAAAGCGTACACATACGTTTCACCAATGTTTCCTTTTTGTACCACTCTAGCATACGGCATCTTCAAAGTGTGTAATAATTGTACTTGTGCTTCAATCATAATAATTCTTCCTTCCAGTTTTACACAAGCCACATCAAACCAATAATTGTAGAAATTACTGGTGTTACCAATATATCCATATCTATACCTTCCTTCTTTTCTCACACCTTTGATATTAACCATTATCTTTTTAATTAGATACTTCCTTTACCAAACCTTGATCTTGTTTTCCAAATGGAAACTATTTCTCTGGTAGTCCACTTACTATCTTAGGGACAACTCGTTTTAATACGCTTAAAGTTTGTGCCAATTCCTTTTCATTCTTGAAAAAAACAGCATCATAATAATCACCCATTAGCTTATCTAAGGTCAATTCAGGAATTCCCGGTAAATTTTGTAAAAAATTGATATATTTTCGAGCCATTCTTTTAGCACGATAATCATATAAAACATGCAAATAATTAACGAAAATATTGCCAATACGCTTTTGTGTATCTAATGGATATTGATCTATCTTTTGATATTTCACCAACAATTTATTCATCAAGGTAGCTAAGAAGTTAAAATCAATTACTCTAGTAGAATTTCCAATAATTCTCAACATATCTGGATCATCCATCCAGGTAGCATCCCTTTCAAAATAATTAATTAACTTTGCGCTTAGTTCTTGCTTGGTTTCTTTTAAATTATTAGTCAAAACTGCAACTACTAATTCAGCCCGAATTTGTAACTCTTCCGCATCAGAAAAATCGGCTAATTGTTCTTTTACTGCCTTAGCCAATTTAATATCTGGCTTATAAAAAGCTTTAGTTAACTGATCTGCTAGTTCATTTAAACTATTCCGTTTTTTATCAATAATCTTTTTTCTAAAATTATTAACATCGATTTTTCTAGCATCTAATAATTCAAATAAGTCTTTTGCCTTTATGTCCTGAATATCATTTTCAATCTTAGAATAATGAGATACAGAAATAGATGTTCCTTCCACCATTTCTTTTTTGCGTCAAATCCAAGTTTTCTCTTTCTTTTCTTAAAGCATCACCAATCGTCATAATTTTTCCTTCTAACAATTTAGAATTTTTAATCAATTATATTATTTAACATGAAAAATCGCTCAAGATTGTTTCTTGAGCGATTTTCTTCATATTAATAATTGTTTTAATTTTGATTCATAGAGGAGCGTTAACAATTATTCGTGAGCAGTAACAGCAATCAGCTTATCACCGTGCTTGTCACCTGCATCAGTAATGCGTTGAACATTTGCATAGTTGGCAGTGTTAGTAATGACTACCATAACAGTAGTGTCGTAACCTGCCTTCTTTACAGCATCAAGGTCAACGCTGCCAAGCTTATCGCCTTTTTCAACTCTTTGACCTTGTTTTACAAAGCTTTCAAAGTGTTCACCCTTAAGGTTTACAGTATCAAGACCGATGTGAATCAAGACTTCTGCACCGTTATCTGACTTAATACCATATGCGTGCTTAGTTTCATAAGCAATAGTTACAGTACCAGTAACTGGTGAGTAAATTGTGCCATCACTAGGGATAACAGCGGCACCGTCACCCATTAACTTAGCTGAGAATACTTGGTCATTAACCTTAGTTAAACTTTCAGGAGTACCATTAACTGGTGAAACAATAATTTCATCCTTTAATGATAATTCTTCTTTACCAAGCTTTTCTGCCTTTTGGTTTTCTTCAGCGTAATCAGCAGCATCGTTTACTGGAACGTCTTGTTCAGCAACTTCTTCCTTCAAGTGACCCTTACCGTAAACGTAAGTTAAGATGAAGGCAACTGCGAAACTGATTAACACAGAAACGATCCACATTGGAATGGTCTTTGGATAAATTGAAAGGAATCCAAGGAAACCAGCTGAACCAAGTGCAGCAGCAGTAACATGTGTAAAGCCTGCAAATGCGGCAGCAACACCTGAACCAATCAAAGCACAGAAGAATGGAAACTTATACTTCAAGTTAACACCAAACAATGCTGGTTCAGTAATACCAAGAAGTGCAGATACACCTGATGAACTTGCCAAACCTTTCATCTTCTTGTTCTTAGTTAAGAAGTAAATTGCGAAGGTTGCGGCACCTTGAGCAACGTTAGCCATACATGCAGTAACAAAGATAAAGTCACCAGAACTTGCTGGATTCTTAGCAAAGGCTGCCAAAAGTTGAGTTTCAACGGCTGGAAAACTTTGATGAAGACCAGTAGTAACAATTGCTGAGTAAGTAAGACCAAAGACACCCATCCCAAAGGCACCAGTAGTGTTGTAAAGCCATACAATAGCATTAGTAATTGCATCTGAAACGCCCTTGAAGACTGGCCCAATAATTACAAAAGTTAAGAAACCAGTAATCATAATTGAAAGAAGTGGCGTAAAGGTAAAGTCAACTGCAGATGGTAAGCGTTTGTGGAAGAATTTTTCCAAAATTGACAATACCCAAACAGCTACTAAGACTGGAATAACTTGATATTGGTAGTTAGTTTGTGCAACTTGTAAACCAAAAATATTCCAGAAGTGATTTGCACCAAGAAGTCCTGGGGTAGTCATAATCATACCGATTGTGGCACCTAAGAATTGGTTAGCACCAAATCGTTTAGCAGCCGACATACCAACTAAGATTGGCATAAAGATAAATGGAGCAGCTGACATAACTTGAATCATTGCTGATAAACCAGCAATATTTGGAGCCATTTGAACAACTGACTTAGAACCAAACAAACCTGGTGAAGTCAAGAAGTTGTTCAAAGCCATCAACAAACCACCAGCAACTAAGGCTGGAATAATTGGTACGAAAATGTCAGACAAAAGTTTAATGAAGTCCATTACTGGGTTCTTCTTTTGACCCTCAGCTGCTACCTTCTTTAAATCATCGGTTGATAATTCCTTAAGACCTGTGATTTTAATGAATTCGTCGTAAACGTCATTAACATCCCCTGGTCCAATAATTACTTGATATTGACCATTGGTCTTAAAAGTACCTTTAACATCAGGATCATTGTCCAATGCTTTTTGGTCAACTTTTGAATCATCCTTTAATACTAAACGCAAACGAGTAGCACAGTGCGCACCAGCGATAATATTGTCGTGGCCCACATCTTTAATTACTCGTTCCGCCACCTTTCTATGGTCCATATTTGTTTCCTCCTATGTAAACGTTTTATTTTCATTTTGCTAATTATGATAACGCATCCAAAAAATATGTCAATCGTTTGACATAAATTTCTTGATTTATTTTGTACACTTATGCATAAATAAGTTATTCTAGTGGTATAAGCAATGTGGTAAACGTTTGACATGTTTTCTGTTATCTACTAAAATAAAGTTAAAAGACACCGCTTACATGGAGGCATATTATGGAATGGACTAGAGAAAAACGTTACTTACCTTACAGTAAATGGGATGCTGAGACCTTGCTCGACTTGCAAGCAGAGGCCGCGAATTCCCCTTATCAAATGCATTATCATTTACATCCAATTTCAGGCTTAATCAACGATCCAAATGGATTCTCTTATTTTAATGGTGAATATCATCTTTTCTATCAATCATATCCATTTGGTGCTGTTCACGGCTTAAAGTCATGGGTTCACTTTAAATCATCAGATTTAGTTAACTGGGAAAGCTTAGGCTTAGCTGTTGAACCCGATACAATGGCTGATTCTCACGGGGCATACTCAGGTTCTGCTCGTGAAATTGACGGCAAATTATTCCTAATGTACACAGGTAACCACCGCGATGAAAATTGGGTTCGCATCCCTTACCAAGTTGGTGCTTGGATGGACAAAAATGGGAAGGTTGCTGATAAAACTATCTTATTTAAGAATCCTGACCACATTACTGAACACTTCCGCGACCCACAAATTTTAAAGCAAAACGACACCTACTACGCTATTTTGGGTGCACAAGACAAAGCTGAAAAACATGGTCATATTGATGTGTGGAAATCAAAGGATTTAAAGAATTGGGAAGAACTAGGCTTCTTAGACATGGGCACAGATGACTTAGGTTACATGATCGAATGTCCTAACATTGTTAGAGTCGATGGCCACGTTGTTGTAATTTTCTGCCCTCAAGGCTTAGACAAGAAGATTACCGACTACGATGACATCTACCCTAACATGTACATCATTGCCGACGACATTGATTTTAAAAATCATAAATTAATCAATCCTGGTAAATTGCACAATTTGGACAAAGGCTTCGACGTTTACGCTACCCAAGCATTTAACGCACCTAATGGCAAAGTCTATGAAATCAGCTGGGTTGGTTTACCAGATACCACTTACCCAACCGATAATGAAAACTGGGCCAACTGCCTTAGTCAAGTCAAAAAATTATCTATCAAAGATGGTAAGTTAATGCAAAAACCTGTTTCTGCTATGCAAGAACTTCGTTACAATGAAAAAGAAATTTCAGACGAAAACAAAGCTAGTCAACAATATGAAGCTGAACTCACAATTAAAGCTGGTCAAAAAGGCAGTCTTTATCTTGCCGCAAACGATAATTTAACTAGCGGCCTTAAACTTGATTTCGACACTGAAAACGGAACTTTAATTCTTGATCGTTCTAACGCTGGTCAAAAAGTTTCTGTCGATTATGGTGAAACTAGACAAGCTAACTTTGAGGCTAACACTGACTTAAAGTTAAACATCTTTATTGATCATTCATTAATTGAAATTTTCGTGAACCACGGCGAAGAAGTTTTAACCGGTCGTTATTTTGCAGATCAAAACAATACTAAATTCGCATTTGCACAAAAGACACACTATAATGGTAAATTATGGCAAATGAAAACTATTCTTTAGATTAAGGTGATATAGATGGCAGCTAAATTAAGCGATGTTGCCAAAGAAGCAGGTTGTTCAGTTACTACGGTTTCACGTGTAATCAACAACCATGGCTATTTAAGTCAAAAAACCAAAGATAAAGTTTTTGCGGCAATGCGAAAGCTAAATTATCAACCCAATTCTGTTGCCCGCTCTCTTCAAGGCAAAAGAATGAATCTAGTTGGATTGATTTTCCCTGGTATTATTAATCCATTTTTTGCGGAACTAGTGCAAAACATCGAAGAAGAATTATTCAAAAAAGGCTACAAAGTTATCATGTGCAACGCTGGTCGTGATAAAGAAAAAGAGCATGAATATTTACGCATGCTCCAAGCCAATCAAGTTGATGGTATTATCGCAGGTGCACACAACTTGGGGATTGAAGAATATAAGCAATTAGGTTTGCCAATTGTTTCTTTTGACCGTAAATTATCTGATAATGTCCCTATCGTAAGTTGTGATAACTACCAAGGTATCAAATTAGCCATGCATGATTTAATTCAAGCCGGCTGTAAAAAGATTTACTTTTTGGGTAATGAACATAAAAAAGGCAATCCTACCGATGAACGATTGGATGCCTATCTCGATGAAGTGAAAAAGCATGACTTAAAACCACATATTCGTTCTGTCGCTTTTTCTGATTCTTCTAACATTAAAAATATGCAAATTCATGACATGTTAGTTGAAAACCATCCTGATGGCGTAGTTTGCACTGACGATTTAACTGCTATCTTGGTTTTACAAGAAGCTAAAAAATTAGGTATTAAAGTCCCTAAGGAATTAAAAGTAATCGGCTTTGATGGCACTAAATTGATTCAGACTTATCATTCTGAATTAACCACCATCGCCCAACCTATTCACGATATTGCTACATTATTAGTGGATTTGCTTTTAAAGCGAATTGCACATCCCGACGAAGAGCTAAAGCAAATGAACTACACATTGCCTGTAAAACTAATTAAAAGTGAAACGACCGCATAAAAAAACGACTGAGTTGAATCTCAGTCGTTTTTGTTTTGGCATTAATTTTCTTTATCGCTGTCTAAGAAGTAGATCAGTGTTTGTAATTCAGTGGCTAAATCTACGTTTTGTACACGGACATTAGCTGGAGCAGACAATCTAATTGGAGTAAAGTTCATAATTCCCTTTACACCAGCATCTACCATTTCATCAGTTGTCTTTTGCGCTGCAGTTGAGGGAACGGTTAAAATTGCAATTGAAATTTGTTGGTCACTCAATTGTTGCTTTAAATCGTCCATGTCATAAACGGGAACACCGCTTAAAATACGACCAGTGATTTCCTTATTAATATCAAAAGCACATGAAATTCTAATATTGTTACTACGTTTAAAGTTGTAATTTAACAAGGCACGTCCCAAGTTACCTACACCGATCAAGGCAACATTAGTCAATGTGTCTTGATTCAAAATCTTCTTGAAGAATGTAAGCAAGTTCTTAACGTCGTAGCCATATCCACGTTTACCTAATGCGCCAAAATAAGAAAAGTCTCTTCTAATTGAGGCACTATCAACTTGAACAGCTTCTGACAATTCAGTTGATGAAACCTTATCTTTGCCTTCTTCATTCAAAATCAGCAAATAACGGTAATATAGTGGTAATCTTTTGGCTGTTGCCTTTGGAATCTTTATTTTTTCCATTTGAAGCCCTCCAAACTTATTCCATGTTTGTGAATGTACAATCAAGCACTACCATCATAACTGTTATTATACCTTTTGTGCAAGTATCTTTTTCACAAAGATACACTTTTTCACATATTGACATGAGAAAACCAGTAATATTAGGCTTGCATCATATGATAGAATAATGATTAGGTGAAAAATTATGATTATTGCACAAGGACACGATTTAGAACAACAATTTGGTGCCAACACGTTATTTAAGAACGTTACTTTTTCAATCGATTCAAATGCAAGAATCGGCTTAGTTGGCCCTAATGGGGTTGGTAAAACTACCCTATTAAAAATTATGACAGGCGAACAAGAACCTACTCGTGGTGAATTTACCGTTAATAAAGGTATTGATGTAGGTTATATCGCCCAGGAAAATGCTTTAGACGAAGACAAAACTATCTGGGATGAAATGGAATCCGTTTTTGCTCCTTTAATCAAAGAAGGCAAAGTATTAACCAACATGCAGCAACAAATTGCAGACCATCCTGAAGATCAGGACTTACTAAAGCAATATGACCAAAAGCAGTTCAATTTTGAACAAAAAGGTGGCTATACTTACCAATCAGATATCAAGAGTATCCTTAACGGCTTTAAGTTTCCTGAAGATACTTGGCAAAAACGCATTAGTAGTTTATCTGGTGGTGAAAAAACCAGATTAGCCTTCGTTAAGTTGCTTTTGCGTAAGCCTGCCCTGCTCTTACTAGACGAACCAACCAACTATTTGGACCTAGATACGCTTGATTGGCTGGAAGGCTTTTTAAAGAACTACAGCGGCGCCATTTTAGTAGTATCCCACGACCAATACTTTTTGGATCATTTGGCAACACAAATTTTTGAGTTGCAATTTGGTAAGCTGACTACTTTTAAAGGTAATTATTCTGCCTACGTAATGCAGCGTGAACAACGTGATAAAGATCAGGAAGCTGCTTACGAAAAACAACAAGCTGAAATCAAGAAAGATGAAGAGTTCATTCAAAAAAACTTGGTTCGTGCCACAACTACTAAGAGAGCACAAAGTCGCCGCAAGAAGCTAGAAAAGATCGATCGCATCAAGCCGCCTAAGCATAAGAACAAGGTGCGTATTCACTTTAGTAGCGAGCGTCCATCTGGTAAGGAAGTTTTAATCTTTAATGATTTAACTATTGGCTATCCTGAAAAAACGATGGTGAGTGACATCTCCTTCCAAGTAAACAAAGGTGATCGTGTCGCCGTCATCGGTCCTAACGGAATCGGCAAATCTACTTTACTGAAGACAATTATGAAGCAGCTGAAGCCAAAAGGCGGTTCAATCAAGTATGGTGCTTCGTTAGACATTGGTTACTACGACCAGGAATTGCAAGGACTCGATCCATCTAAGACTGTTTTGGACACCGTTTGGGATCGTCATAAGACTATGCCAGAACGTGACGTTCGTTCAATTTTGGCCAGTTTCTTATTTACGGCTAAAGATATCGATAAAACAGTTGGACAATTATCTGGTGGTCAAAAGGCGCGTTTAACTTTAACTGCCTTGTCACTTGAACATGACAATTTCTTACTAATGGACGAACCAACCAACCACTTGGATATTGAAGCTAAAGAAGTGCTTGAAAAAGCATTGAAGGACTTTGATGGTACTTTGCTCTTTGTATCCCACGACCGTTACTTCATTAACCAACTTGCCAATAAGATCGTTTCAGTTAGAGATGGTCATGCCAAGATTTATAATGGTAACTATTCTTACTACCTTGATGAAAAAGCAAAGCAAGCTAATGCCACAGCTAGCGCAACTGAAGATGCGGAACCTGTAAAGGCAGTTAGTGAACAAAAGCTTTCTTACCAGGAACAAAAACAGCGTGATTCGCAAAAGAGAAAATTGCAACGAGCAATCGATCAAGCGGAAAAAGAAATCGAAGACTTAGAAGCTAAAGAAAAAGATATTCAAAACGAAATGGCTAACCCAGAGATTGCTTCTAACTTTGACAAATTGGGACCTCTTCAAGAACAATTAGACGAGATTCAAAAGCAACTAGATACTGCTAACAACAACTGGGAAAAGGCTATCGAAGAACTAGATAACTTTGAATAAAAGACAGCCACTATAACTAAATAGTTATAGTGGCTTTTTCGCCTTATTATACATGTATTATAAATAACGTGGTTTATTCTTATAATTGCTTGTATCTTATTTTTAAGAGGTGTATCTTGATCTTGAATGTGAAGTTATAAGGATTTTTTATTTTAGAAAGAAGAATTTATCATGGTTGATAATACATCACTCACTGGTGCAGCACTTTTAATCGATGCTTTACAAGCCAATGGATTAAACAATATGTATGGTGTTGTAGGTATTCCAGTTACCGATTTTGCCCGTTTAGCTGAACTAAAGGGTATGAAATTTTATGGATTTAGACGTGAAGACTCAGCCGTAGATGCAGCAGCTGCTGCTGGTTTTATTACAGGTAAACCTGGTGTAGCTTTAACTGTATCCGCTCCTGGATTTTTAAATGGTTTAACAGCTTTAGCACAAGCTACTAAGAACTGCTTCCCATTAATTATGATCTCAGGTTCATCTGATCGTCACATTATCGACCTTGATCGTGGAGATTACGAAGGTCTTGATCAATACAACGTTGCTAAACCATTCTGTAAAGCAGCTTACCGTGTTGATCGTGCAGAAGATATGGGCTTAGCCGTTGCTCGTGCTGTTAGAACAGCAGTTAGTGGCCGTCCAGGTGGTGTTTATTTGGACCTTCCTGCAGCAACTGTTAGCGACACTGTTGCACAAAAGTCAGATGCCAACATCTACAAAGTAGTAGATCCAGCACCAAAGCAATTACCATCAGACGAAGCAATTAACCGTGCCGTTGAATTATTAAATAATGCTAAGCACCCTGTACTTCTTCTTGGTAAAGGTGCCGCATATGCTCAAGCTGAAGATGAAATCAGAGAATTAGTTGCTAAGACCAACATTCCATTCTTACCAATGTCAATGGCTAAGGGTGTTGTTCCAGACGACTCACCAGCATCTGCTGCCTCCGCTCGTTCATTTACACTTGGTCAAGCCGACGTTGTTCTTCTGGTTGGCGCTCGTCTTAACTGGATGCTTTCAAATGGTGGTTCACCATTATTCAGCCCAGATGCTAAATTCATTCAAGTTGATATTGATGCAACTGAATTTGATTCCAACAGAAAGATTGATGCTCCATTACAAGGTGACATTAAGTCAGTAATGCAAAAATTCAATTCTGCTGTTATTGACGCTGGTTTCAAGGCACCGCAAGATTGGCTTGATCAAATTAAGACCGAAAGTGAAAAGAACAACACTAAATTTGCTAAGAGAATCTCTGCTTCAGAAGCTAAGCCAACTTTAGGTTTCTACAGTGCAATCGAACCTATTAATGACCTTCTTCAAAAACATCCAGATACTTATATAGTAAGTGAAGGTGCTAACACCTTGGACATTGGTCGTAACTTAATCAGCATGCAAAAACCTCGTCACCGTCTTGACACTGGTACTTGGGGTGTTATGGGTGTCGGCATGGGTTACGCCATCGCTACAGCCGTTGAAACTGGCAAGCCAGTTATCGCCCTTGAAGGTGACTCAGCCTTTGGTTTTGACGGTATGGAAATGGAAACTATCTGCCGTTACCACTTACCTGTTATTGTCGTTGTTGTTAACAACGGTGGTATTTACAACGGTGATGTTAACGTTGTTCCTGACCAACCAGGCCCAACCGTCTTGGATCACGACGCTCACTATGGTGACATTGCTAAGGCATTTGGCGGTGACAGTTACCGTGTAAATAACTACACTGAAATGAAAGATGCCCTCGAAAAAGCATACGAATCAGGCAACCCAACAATTATTGATGCTCAAATCCCAGCATCAATGGGTAAAGAATCAGGTCACATTGGCAACTTAAACCCAAAGTTGGACTTAAGTTCTCTTGAAGAAAAGGAAAATAAATAATGGCTGAAGAATCTGAAGAAAAGGAGAATAAATAATGGCTGAAGAATCTGAAGAAAATAAATATGCACCTTTAAAAGGTATTAAGGTTGTTGACTGGACTCAAGTACAATCTGGTCCTTCATGTACTCAACTTTTAGCATGGCTCGGTGCTGACGTTATCAAGGTTGAACGTACCAACACTGGTGACCCAACTAGAAATGAATTGCTTGATATTCAAGATTCATGGAGTCTTTACTACTTGCAATTAAATGCTAACAAGAAGTCATTGACTTTGAATATCAAGACTGACGAAGGTAAAAAGATTATGTACGACTTAATCAAGAAGGCCGATGTCTTTGTTGAAAACATCGCTCCTGGTTCTGCCGAACGTAATGGCTTTGGTTGGGAAAAATTGCATGCAATGAACCCCAAGTTGATCTATGCTTCATTGAAGGGCTTTAACAAAGGCTCACGTTTTGAAAATGTTAAGGCATTTGAACCAGTTGCTCAATCTGCTGGTGGTGCTGCTTCTGCTACTGGTTGGAACAAGGGTGAAAACAATGTACCTACTCAATCAGCAGCTGCTTTAGGTGATTCCAACTCAGGAATGCACTTAACAATCGGTATTTTAGCTGCCCTTCTTCAACGTGAACACACCGGTGAAGGTACTTTCGTATACCAATCAATGCAAGATGCTGTATTGAACCTTTGCCGTATCAAGTTACGTGACCAAATCATGTTAGACAACTTGGGTGCTTTACCTCACTACGCTGTTTACCCTAACTGGAAATGGGGCAAGGCTATTCCTCGTGCTGAGAACACTGAAGGTGGTCAAGTTATTGGTTGGACTTACAAGGCTAAAGGCTGGGAAACTGATCCTAACGCTTATGTTTACATCGTTATTCAAAACAGCGATAAGAGCTGGGCAGCAATTGCCAACACTATGGGTCACCCAGAATGGATTACTGATCCTCGCTTTGATGGCTGGCAAAACCGTCAATTACACAAGGAAGAAATTTACCCATTAATTGAAAGCTACACTAAGCAATACGACAAGTACGAATTAACTAAGAAGCTTGGTGCTGCTGGTGTTCCTGTAGGTCCTGTTCTTGACTGGCACGAACTTGAAAATGATCCAGACTTGAACTCAGATGGTACAATTGTCACTATTGATCAAGGTGGCAATCGTGGCAAATTCAAGACTATTGGTTTACCATTTACTCTTTCTAACTACAAGCCTGATTACAAACGCGCTCCAGACCTTGGTGAAAACAACAAAGAAATCTTATCTTCACTTGGTTACGATCCAGATCAAATCGAAAAGTTAACTGAAGAAGGCGTAATTTCTAAGGCTAAAGGTCCTAAGAACCCGCGCACTGAAGTTATCAAAGGTGAATAATTAATTTACCGAAAAAAGCTGTTCAAAATCTGGACAGCTTTTTTCTTTTACATAGAAAGTGTGTCATAATGACCGAACCTAATTACAGTGAATTAGAAGCTAAAAATGTTCACTTAGATAAAGATAAGCCCTACCCCTTAAGCGGTATTTTAGTCGTCGATTTTACCCACGTTTTATCAGGCCCAACCTGTACCAGAATGTTAGCAGATGCAGGTGCACGGGTAATTCATATTGAACGAAAAACTGGTGACGATACGCGTCATATGGGACCATACATCGCTGATGGTTCTAGTGAATACTTTAGAATCTGCAATGCGGGTAAAGAATCCATTGCTTTAGATTTAAAAGATCCTAAAGACCATGCATTAGCCGAAAAAATGATTGCTAAAGCAGATGTTGTAGTTGAAAACTTCCGTCCTGGCGTTATGAAGCGTCTAGGATTTGGCCCTGAAGAAATGGTCAAAAAATATCCCAAATTGATCTTTGCCTCTATTTCTGGTTTTGGTCAATATGGTCCTTGGTCTAAACAAGCGGCTTACGATACGATTATTCAAGCTGTTTCAGGCTTAATGGATGCAACTGGTACGCCCGAAGGCAAACCAACTAGAGTCGGTACTTCAGTGTCTGATGTAGTGGCCGGTATTATGGGCTATAGCGCCATTATGACGGCCTTAGTTGCTCGTGATCGTACTGGTAAAGGAACTACTGTTGACGTTTCAATGCTTGACTCTACCTTCTCCTTAATGGTTCAGGATTTGATGCTCGCATTGGGGCCTCACGAGGTGCCACATCGTATCGGCAATCGTCACCCAGATATGTATCCATTCGATACCTTTGACTGTAAAGATCAGCCTATTGCCATCTGTTGTGGTAACGATCATTTATGGAGTCTGTTATCACATGCCTTAGGCCACGATGAATGGGTTGAGCAAAAAGACTTCAAAACTAACGACTTACGCGAAAAAAACTGGCAAAAAGTTAAGGATACAATGCAAAGTGTCCTCAAGACTAAAGATGCTGCTGAATGGGATAAGATCCTGCATGATGCTGGCGTACCTGCCGGATTGGTTTTAAACGTTGATAAAACTCGCCGTTTAGATCAAATTATTACGCGTGGCATGGTCAAAACATTGCCTGATGGTAACGAAGTATTGGGCTCTCCAATGAAATACAGTACTTGGAATTCATATGGTTTACAAAAAGATTCACCAAAATTGGATGAAGACGGCGCTAAAATCAGAAAAGAATTTGAATAAAATAGTTTACATACTAAAAGACCTAGGAAATATCCTAGGTCTTTTATTTGTTTTATCTGTTTTAATTTAACATGCTCTTAGCATATGGCAATTCCAGTGATGGATCTGCATTCAATGTAAGATCCGCAAATTGACCATCATTGTAAAGGTTATATGCGGCTGCACCAATCATTGCGGCATTATCACCACAAAGCTTGATGTCTGGCAAAATAACCTTAGGTTGATCTTGCTTAGGCAACTTAGCAATTTCAGCACTCATGCGGTCACGTAAACCATGGTTTGCGGCAACCCCACCACCCATGATGAAGGTCTTAGGCTTGTATTGCTTAATTGCACGGATCGTCTTGTGAGCAAGAACATCAATAACTGCAGCTTGGAAACTAGCTGCTAAATCATACTTGTTCAATTTTTCATGAATTTGATCTGCATGGTGACAAGTATTAATAAAGGCAGATTTAAGACCTGAGAATGAGAAGTCATAGTCATCGTCTTCCATCATTGCACGTGGGAAATTAAAGGTATCCTTACCTTCATGTGCCCATGCATCAATTGTCTTACCAGCTGGGTAATTTACGCCAAGAACACGACCGATCTTATCGTAAGCTTCACCAGCAGCGTCATCACGAGTATCACCGATAATCTCAAAGTGAACTGGATCTTTCAATAAAACAATTTCGGTATGTCCACCAGATACTTGCAAAGCAAGGGCTGGGTATTCGATCTCATCCTTCAATTGAGCAGCCATAATGTGACCCATAATGTGGTCAACACCGATTAAAGGAATACCGGTAGCCATTGAAGCAGCCTTAGCTGCACTAACACCAATTAAAAGCGCACCAACTAAGCCTGGACCATAAGTTACGGCAATTGCATCGATATCTTTCCAAGTACAATTTGCTTCACTTAAAGCTTCTTTAGTAATTTGGCTAATTACTTCAATATGGTGACGACTGGCAACTTCTGGCACTACCCCGCCAAAACGTTGGTGACTTTTGATTTGGGTTGCGACGATCAAACTCTCAATGTCACGTCCATTTTTGATCACGGCAGTGGAAGTTTCATCACATGAACTTTCGTAAGCTAAAATGCGAACATCTTTCTTTTCACTCAAAACGTAAACTTCTTTCTTTTAATCTGATGTGGCTTCAACCATAACACCATATTCATGGCATCAGTATGCGTATCTTGATAATAATCTTTACGAATAAAATTCCCTTTAAAACCTAATGATTGATACAATCTTTGAGCAATTTCATTATCGGTTTTAACCTCTAAAGTTACACTATCACTATCATTTTCACGAGCACGATCGATCATCATTTGCATTAAATAGCGACCAATGTGTTGGTGTTGATAAGCTGGTGCAACTGCAATATTAGTAATATGAGTTTCTTCAGGACTAAAGCGTGCCCCAATAAAGGCAACCAAAGTAGACGCTTGATAAACAACTAAATAAAGAGAATTGCGTCTTTTTCTTAATTCAGTTTCAAAAGAGAATTTATTCCAAGGTGTTCGACCCGAATATACTTGTTCTTCCAAAACCAATAAATCAGGAATATTATCATCTGTTGCTTGCATTATCTGCAAAATATTACCATTCACGTTTGCCATAAATGGCGTAAAGCTCATATCAATTCGATTAATTTGTGGATGGAAAAATTGATTAAACTTCTTCAACATAATGACTGTCAGGCTCGAATGGTTTGCCTGTCTTCTTATGCCAATCAACTTCCGCTTGAGTTCTGCGTAAGTAGCGTGGCAATAACTTGTCAGGATCAATTGGAGTAGCTGAAACAGCTAACTTACCAATTAAACCGGCATGAATTACATTTTGATCATCATCTCCGTATTCATAAGGAATATTTAAAGCCTTGATCTTTTCATCTTGCTTTTCAAGACCTGATCCTACGAATACGATCTTCTTTACTTCATTTTCAGCGGCATATTCTTGAATAGCCTTAATTAAAGCATCAATGTTGTAGTGACCATCTAGAATTACATTTTCTGGAATATCACCGCTCTTGTAACCACCAGCAAAGTAGTTACCGTTTCTCGCATCAAGACCAGCGATGACGAGTGCATCCCCAGCAACACCCTTAGCCAAAGCTTGCAAAGTTGAAATGCCAACTACTTCTTTATCTAAAATGCTGGCAAACATCTTAACAGTTGTAATCCCAATTCTTAATCCAGTATATGAACCAGGTCCAATTGCGACTGCAAAGCGATCAATATCTTTTAAAGTTAATTTGTTTCCTTTTAAAATTTCGTCAATTAATGGATCAAGATGTTCACTGTGATTGCGTTCATCTCGTTCATTTTTTTCAACAATTACTTGTTGATCTTCATTTAAAGCTACGCTCAAATGATTAGTAGCTGTAGAAACACTTAAGATTTTCATTACTATTATTCTCTTTCCGCTTTAAATCACTTTTTTATTTTAACACGAGAAACAGCTTGCAATACAAAGTAGATTACTACCATTTGAATCCATGGTACGATCGTTTCTTTAGGTAAGCGCTGAATCAAAGCTGCTTTAAAATCTAGATTGTACATAATGTGCAGCCATAATGTATTCATGCCAATGTTTACGATAAGTGTAACCAAAATGGTTGAAGCGATTATCCGCCAAATTTTAACTGGCTTATCATACAAAAACAAAGCATAAATCAAGGGGCCAGCCATAGCGGTTAGAGTAAAACCAATAAAGAAGCCACCTTGATTACCAAAAATTGCTGAACTAACTAAGTCACTAATTCCGCCTCCAATAGTTCCCCAAACTGGGCCAAAAAAGTAGCCTAGTAATACACTCCCAATAAAACCTAGGCCTACCTTAACAGTAGTTGGTCCAATTGAAAATTGTCCAAGGATAATTTTCATTGCCACAACGATCCCTAAAAAGATCATTTGTTGTAAATTAGTTCGTAAAATTTTCTTAACACTCATTTGCTGTCCTCCCTCGACAAAAAAAGCATGACCCAAGTGTCATGTTTTTATTTATTATATCTTACGCCATTTTAATTCACAAACTGCTTGCTCAGTTCCATCATCAGTCTTGATGGCATGATATGAGGTAATATCATCATCCTGAACTAAAGTCATGCAAGAATGCACATTTTTTCCATAATGTACTTCTTTATCAAATTTAATATCAATGGCACTAATTTCATGATCTTTCAAAAAATCACGGTCCAGCATATCAATAAACCAACTGAAGTAATGACTGTTAGTTACATGATGGTTAGTGTCTAAATCATCGTAACGCGCACGGTATACTCGCTCATGATCGTATTCTTCTTGTGGTCGCAGGCGAGGAAAACGGGGCATCTTTTTAAGTAGCGGCGCCCCCCAATCTTCCATCATTTTTAAATCAGCAGGAACCATGTGACGCTTCTTCAAATCTAGCATCACCCATTGGCTCTTTACATCAACTAACGAATTACCTGCTTCATCGTCTACGCCAAAATCACGATATTCAAAAAAGCGATTATAGCCGCTAGCTATCGTACTCAATTTGACCTTGTCTTTGGGCTTAGGCAATTGGTTAATATCAAAGCGGTATTGCGTAACTACCCAGCCTAATCCGCGCTTTAATAAATCGTCTGTACCGGCACCACCTTGATCTAATTGGTGTTCTGAAGTCTGCATTAAGAGATCTACTAAGGCCGGTATCTTCAAGCGACGATTTTCATCACAATCTTTAAATTCGATTTGATAGTCTTCAGTATATTTCATTAGTAATTACCTTTGATGATATTGGTCATACAATTCATTCTTAGAAACACTGTACTCCTTGGCAACTTGCTTAATCGCATCTTTTTTGGATTCGCCTTTGTCTACCAAATCGTTTACTAAATCAATCAATTCTGGCCAAGATAATTGTTTAGGTGCTTCAGTATTTGGTGAAATCAAGATAACGAATTCGCCTCGTGGTGCATTTTCACTGAAATACTCAGTTACTTCTTTAACCGTGCCACGAATAAATTCTTCGTGAATTTTAGTTAATTCTCGTGCCGCCACAATTTGTCGATCCGCTGGTAAAACAGTGCTTAAATTCTTTAAGGTTTTAGCTAAACGGTGAGGTGCTTCATAAAAGATTGAGGTAGCCTTAGCTTCTTCCATTTGTTTAAAGTATGGCTTTTGTTCGGATGATTTTCTTGGTAAAAAGCCGTAGTAAGTAAATGGCTGAGCATCAAAGCCTGAAGCAATCAAAGCTGTCGCAAAGGCAGATGGACCTGGAAGAGGTACTACTGGAATATTATTTTTGATACATTCTTGAACCAAAATATAGCCTGGATCAGAAATTACCGGCATCCCCGCATCACTAATTTCCGCAATTACGGCCCCATCCTTCATCAACTTGATTAATTCAGGAGCACGTTCTTTAGAATTATATTTGTGAAATGAGATCATCTTATTGTGGACACCAATTTTTTCTAGCAAAATGCCACTCGTTCTCGTATCTTCTGCAGCAATATAATCGGCATCAGTTAATACCTTTTTTGCTCGAATAGTAATATCTTTCAAATTACCAATTGGTGTAGGTACTAAATAAAGTTTTCCTTCATCTTTGGCATAACTGCTTTGACGTTTCATTTATCTACCGTCCTTTTTAATACCCTTTTTTTCGCCAAAATTGTCTAAGATATCAAGACAAAACATACAGTCTGCACTAGGATCACGGTGAGAACCATAATACATATTGCAGATATGATAGCCTGAATCATAAATCTTCTTCAGTGATTCTAATCCACTTTGCGTTTTAGTTTCAGGTGCTGCTTGATTTGCGGTTAGTTTGTCTAACTTTTCGTGCAACAGTTGATTTTCAACTTTTAGCTCAGTATTTTCTTTCAAAGTATCTAAAATATCATTTTCAAGACTAGCAATAGTCTTAGCCATATTTTCTGTAGTTTCTTTTACCTTTTTTAATTTTGAATATGGATCCAACTTAAAACACCTACTTCCATTCTAAGGCAAGATAATCTAACGAATTACGTAAACTAACATTGCTCAACCGCATTTTATCTACCTCAATTAAGTTTTTGAGCATCTGTGCAGCCATTCCCATCTTTCGCGGATCATTTAAATCATGTTCTGCCAGCAGCTTTAACCTAACTAAAATGTAACGTTGCTCTGATACCAGCTTAGCATTTTCGGATAATTTATGCGCGCTAACTAATGCCAAACTGTTATGTTCAAGCATTTCTTGATAAAAATATTTGATCTCCTGGTCTCTTTTTTCCAGATTGCCTAATTCATCAATTTCATCTTTAGAAAAACCATTCTCAAGCAGTACTGCAGTTTTGCCATCAGGTTTTTCACCGTTATCAAAATTGATGATCTGTGTTCTTGAGCGAATTGTCGGTAAAATCTGATCGCTATTATTAGTAATCAAAATCGTGACCACCGGTGCAATCGGCTCTTCCAACAGATTAAGTAAACCATTAGCAGCGGATAAAGTTAATTTTTGTGCTTCATTAATAAAGAAGAAGCGTCTGCTGCTTTCGACCGGACTCTTAGCAAGTTCTTCTTTAAGTGGTCTTACCTGATCAATCCCCAAAGTTTGCTTACCTTCAGGTCCGACAAGTAAAACATCCGGATGGTTGCCTGATAATATTTGTCTGCAGTTTTGACAAGTACCATCAGGCTTATTTTTACCAGTGCAGTTAAATAAACATGCTAGCCAATAAGCTGTGTTAAGTGCACGATTTTCATCACTATCAACAAAAAGATAACTATGAGCTAACCTCTTCTGCTCATATGCGCAACGTAAGAATTGGGTTTGCTTCGTACCCACATTTGTAATATCAATCATTAGAATCGCTTAAACTCATCAACTGGGACAACAAAACAAGTTGCACCACCAACTGTAATCCTCAATGGTTGGGTAATTTCATATCCAGTAGAAAGCATGTGTGGTGTTGCAATCTCTTCTCTTGCCCGAGACTCTTGCTTAATTATCTTCAAAACATCGTCTACTTTTTCATCTTCACAACCAATTAAAAAGGTCGTATTTCCTTGACTTAGAAAACCACCTGAAGTTGCTAATTTAGTAGCGCGAAAATCATTTTGAACAAATGCTCTTTGTAAATTATTTGAATCTTCTCTTTGAACAATAGCGATTACTAATTTCATTTAATCAGTCCTTAAAATATCTCTGGCATTCGCTGTTTTAGTGTGGCAATTACTTGATCTACAACTTGGTCAATCGGTTGAGTTCCATCGATCGTCACAAAGCGTTCAGGATACATAGCCCTTACCTTCAAAAAGCCTTGGTAGACTTTTGTGTGGAAAGATAAATTTTCTTGCTCTAAGCGATCCTCTTGGCCTGGACGGAGTTTTTGAATTCGGCTAAGACCAATTTCAGGAGCGACATCGATAAAGAAAGTCAAATCTGGATCCAACTTATTTGTAGCAAAATCATTGATCTGCTTTACTTCTTTAATACCTAAATCACGGCCTTCGCCTTGATAAGCTAAAGAACTATCCACAAAGCGATCTGAAAAAACAATCTTGCCTGCTTCAAGTGCTGGCTTGATAATTTCTTCTACGTGTTGACTTCTCGCTGCAGCATATAAAAGTGCTTCAGTTTTGGCATCCATTTTATCATTGGCCGGATCCAAAATAATATCACGAATCTTTTCTGCGATCTTTGATCCACCGGGTTCACGCGTCACAAGATATTGTGGTTTAAGCTGAGAACCTATTTTAGCCAATACTTCCTTTAAAACTGTACTTTTTCCTGCGCCATCTGGGCCTTCGAAACTAACAAAATAACCTGTCATAAAATCCTCCATAGGTCTATTTTACAGAAGTTTCACAGAGATTAACAGTCCTTGTAGTTTTTTATTAGGCAAAATAAAAAAGCCCCAAAATTGGAACTAATTTTATTGAGTAATCGCGTTAGTGATACCACTAAATCTTGTGCCTCGATGACGAGCTTCATTATACAAAAAAGTATACTTGGCTCTTAAAATTTTGCCTTGGATATAATTATCATCAGATAAATCCAAAGTAGTTTGATCTAAATCTTGCTCTAACGCAATTTGATTTTGTAATTTTTCAATCTCGGCTACTAATTTTTGATCGCCGAGTTCTTTGATTTTATCTTTTTTTCTAGCCATTATAGAGTCGTTCTTCCTTGTACTGCCCGTTTCAAAGTAATTGAATTGGCATATTCAATATCGCTACCTACAGATAAACCTGCAGCTAAGCGAGTAACTTTAATACCAGCTGGTTTGATCAATTTGCTGATGTACATTGCGGTTGATTCACCCTCAGGAGTCGAATTAAGAGCTAAAATCACTTCTTTAACTTCGTCATGCTTTTGCAAACGAGTAATTAAAGATTTAATGTTGATTTCTTCTGGACCAATTCCATCCATTGGTGATAATACGCCGTGAAGCACATGATACAAACCGCTGTATTCACCCATCTCTTCAAAAGACATTACATCTTTAGGCTGTTCAACCACCATAATCGTTGTTTGATCACGATTAGGGTTAGAACAAATATCACAGATATCTTTTTCGGTAATATTGCCACAAATTGGACATTGATGGATATCTTTTTTCACTTGAATTAATGCTCTAGCAAAATCTTCCACATCTTCTTGCGGCATATCCATTGTGTAAAAAGCCAATCTAGTGGCGGTCTTTTCACCAATGCCTGGAAGTTTCATATAAGCATCAATTAAATGAGCTATTGGTAATGGATATTGCAATTACATCAAGCCTTTCGTGTATTTGCCTAAACTTGCTTGGGTTGCTTCATCGATTTGAGCTAAGCCTTTGTTAACCGCATCGATTACTAAATCTTGCAACATATCAGGATCGTCTGGATCGATTGCTTCTTTATCGATCTTGAGGTCTTTAAGCTTACGGTCACCAGTAAATGTAGCAACTACCATATCATCTGCTGACTTACCGGTAAATTCTTGGGCAGTAATGTTTTCTTGTTCTTCTGCCATTTGAGCTTGCAACTTCTTAGCTTGCTTCATCATTTGTTGCATGTTCATACCGCCCATACCGCCGAAATTAGGTCTTCTACTCATTGTTTTTATCTCCTTAATCTTTAATGGTTACTGCATCCCCGAATAGATCCTTAGCTTTATCAATTACTTCGGTATCTTCTTTGGAGTCTGCTTCTTCTTTATCTTCGATTTGTTGCTTTTTCTTAGCTAATAATTCAGCCTTGTGACTTTCAACGAATTCTTTTCTTACTGCCAGCCAATCACTATCTGGGACTAAAACGATACCATAATAATGTTTAGCAAACTTTTCGATATAACTCGTTAATTTTTCCAGCAAATCACTATCTGAACTAGCATTTTCAAACCACAAAGTATACTTGCATTTCATGACTACTTGATCAGGACTAGCTGCCACTGGTTCAAGTACATCAAGCAATGCTCTTTCAGAAACTGCCAAGACAGATTGCAAATCAGGCCACACATTTTTGATGGTATTTAAATTATCTCTAGTGGCGTTTTCAAGAACATGATAAACCTGTTTGCGATTTTCTGCTGTAGTTTTTTTGATATTTTTGACTGGCTTTTTCTTAACTGGTTCAGCCGGCTTGGCCTTCGCCTTAGGCACTGATTTTGGAATCGCCGTATCCAATTGAAAAACCTGATCTTTTGCAAAAGATGGTCTCTTGGAAAGCTGTTGAACTTTTTGCGTTAATTCAACCACTTGATTCTTTAAAGCGGCGAGTTCCGCAGAAATGTCCGTACTACCTTGTTGTGGTACTGGTGCAGTCTTAGCTACAAGTGCAGATGTTGATGCTGCTACTTGTTTCGATTCACTTGTAGTAGCCTCTACCAAGAATACTTCCAATGGAATTTGTTGCTGGTTAGTATAGCGCAAATCGTTCAATGCCTTATTAGCCAAAGTAATCAAACGATAATATGTTGAAGTAGGTACATCTTTTATTTTAGCGATAAAGTCTTCCGATAAAAACATATTTTTATCGTCATCGCCTGTTTTGATGATCATCAAGCTCTTGGTGGCCATATCGACTAATTCATCCAAGATGTTCTTGGAGCTAGCACCCTTATCTAATTCTTCTTGAGCTAGCTTCAAAGCAGCGGGTGCATCTTTACTTAATAATTTAAGCAAAATTTGTTCGACATTTTTACGATCAGCAAAACCAGTAATCTGCAAAGCATCTTCATAATTGACGCTTTCTTTTTCATAACTAAGCAGCTGGTCCAAAATGCTGAGCGCATCACGCATCCCACCATCAGCTACCTGTGCGATGACCGCAATTGCCTTATCTTCGTATTTAATATTTTCTTGATCGAGAATATACTTCATTCTCTTTTCAAGATCAGCCTTGGAAATTCGTTTAAAATTGTAGCGCTGCGTTCTAGAAATGATCGTAGCTGGTACTTTTTGCAATTCTGTCGTTGCCAAAATGAAAACGACATGCTCTGGTGGCTCTTCTAGCGTTTTAAGCAATGCGTTAAAAGCACCCATTGAGAGCATATGAACTTCGTCGATGATGTAAACTTTGTACTTTCCTTCTGTTGGAGCGTACTTTACCTTATCACGAATTTCACGGATTTCATCAACACCGTTGTTGGAAGCCGCATCGATTTCCATAATATCAGGCATTGATCCTTGATCTGCCGCAATACAATTGGCGCATTTATTGCATGGTTCACCATCTTGAAGATTAGTACAGTTTAATGCTTTCGCAAATATCTTGGCACAAGAGGTCTTACCAGTACCACGAGGTCCCGCAAACAAGAATGCATGAGAAACTTTGCCTCGGATAATCGCATTTTTAAGCGTATCGGTAATTGCTTCTTGACCAATCACACTATCAAAAGTCCGTGGCCGCCATTTTCGATATAGTGCTTGATAAGCCATAAATTCTCTTCCCTAGTAAAAAAGCTCCTAACTCTAAAAGAGCTAAGAGCTTGTTAATGTCCAATAAAGGGCACATGCCTGAACGACCTTAGTGCTGCTACCTTCCGGTCCTGACACGCTTCAGAGGTCAAACATTGCCCAAAAAGTATAATAACGTATTTTAGAACTTTTTTCTAGTTTATTGCCTCAAAAAATTAATTATTTTCTTCTTTTTGAGCTTGTTTTGCTTCTTTTTGTTTTTGCCGAATTGCTCTAAAGAAGTCTTTTAACATTTGGGCACATTGATCACGATAAAGACCGCGAATTGCATGAGGATGGTGGTTAAATTTTTCCACAGTAAATAAATCCACAACTGATCCACAGGCGCCTGCTTTAGGATCAAGCGCACCAAAATAGACATCCTTAATGCGCGAATTAATAATTGCACCAGCGCACATCGGACAAGGTTCTAAAGTTACGAATAAACTACAGTCAATTAGTCTCCACATGCCTAAATTCTTACATGCTTCTTTAATAGCAATCATCTCCGCATGTTGGGTGGCATCTTCATCTAATTCTCGCCTATTATAACCAGTGCCGATTACCTTGCCATCAGGATCAACTATTACGGCTCCGATAGGAACTTCTCCTTGCTTCTCAGCCTCTTTTGCCTGGGCTATGGCTAATTGCATGTATTTCTGTTTATCATCGCTAGAAAGCATTATTTTCACTCACATTCAATTTAAGTTCTTTCCATTTTATTTTACCAAAAAAGGACTAGCCATTTTGACTAGTCCTTTAATCTTTTAGTGAGTACTGATTATAAAGTACTGATGTTGCGATTTCTAAAGTTGTGGTAGAAGAAGATACCTGACAAAATAAGATACAATGCAGTGATACTTGCTGGGCCAGCAGTTTCGTTATCGCCTGAGATCCAACCCAACATAAATACACCAACGATTACAATTAAAACAGCAACGATATATTTCCAAACTTTTTTCATGACTAATTAACCTCTTCACATATTCTCTATCTTTATATCTTTATTATAGAGAGGCTAATCGCCAAAAGAAAGCATTTTTATAAACTCTAATATTGATCTAATAAGGCTTTTACGCAATTCTTATTTATTTAATTCTTAGTTGATTTTAAGATATAATAGCCTTTATCTCTTGTTAAAATTTCACAATTTTCGTAAATGGCAGTCATATTCTTACGGGCACTAGGTTCTCCCTGCTTTTTCTGGATTACTACTAAGAGAACGCCACCACTCACTAAATGCTCATTTGCACCCATTAAAATCTCATTTACGACTTTTTTGCCGGCTCTAATCGGCGGATTTGTTAATATTAAGCCAAACTTTTTATCATTATCCACCTGTGCATAACAATCAGAAGTGTAGATATCCACATTAGAGATATGATTATTCTTGGCATTTTGTCTAGCTAAATTAAGTCCACGCTCATTAACATCAACCATATCAACTGTTTGATCAGGCCAAAACTTAGCTGCAAACAAACCAATTGGGCCATAGCCAGTACCTACGTCCAAAATACCCTCTTTAGGAAAAGTTACGTCCTTCATGGTCTTGATTAAAACGCCACTACCGTAATCAATTCGCATTTTGGAAAAGACGCCGGCATCAGTGGTAAATTTCAAATCAATATCATCTACATGATAATCTACAACGTGCTCATCATGCTTAGCCGTAGGATCTGCCGCAAAGTACATTTGATTTTTTTCTTCGCTCATCTAATTATCCTTTCTTTTTTCAAACCAATCTTTTATTTTACTTAGTTCACTTGAATTTTGCTCGGTCTTTAAATTTTCAATTTCGGCCTGTAGCTTTTTATTTTGATCCGTTAAGGCCTGATTTTGCTTTTCAATATCATCAAGCTTTTTCAGAATTAATTCAATATTATCATGCGTCTCATGAGTATGAGCTCCATTCGTTCGCCGCATTAAATATGACGTAATGGATGACGTCAGCATACCGACAATACCAATACCCAAGAGCATTGTTATCAACGTGACGAACTTCCCTACAATACTGTGAGGCGGAATTGTTTTACCAAAAATTGCATCATAACCGACTGTTGAAGCAGTTGAAACAACCCACCAAAAAGCCGTATCCAGTGTCACATGTTCGGCAATCGCAAAGGCCTCAGCACCAACTAAAATAAACGTAATGGTAAAAAAGATAACGTAAAGTAAGCCGTTGGTATGAAAGATTTCCCTTAATTTTCCCATTAAACCGGCCAGTCGAATCAAACGTAATAATCGCAAGTCCGACACTAATCCAGACAAATTAAAGACGTTTAGTCCAACGAATAGCAGTCCCATTGGAATAATGCTCAATAAATCATAGATATGTGTTTTAAAGAAAACCTTTTTATCTTTTGCTTGTCTTAAATGATAAAAATAATCAATTGCAAAATAGACTACGATACCCGCATTTATCCAAAACCATTTGCTCGTAGGTTGATCGATGCTAATTACTGCCGCAAAATCTAATAAAATTAAAAAGATTGAAATAATGGATAAAATCGCCATTACCCATTGATATGGCGTTAATTTTTTATTTATACCTTGCATCATAAAATAAATTACACAAAAAAATAAGTCCTTCGCTATGTGCGAAGAACTTATTCTTAATTGCCCTAAGGCATTAATTATTTAAGGGTTACAGTTGCGCCAACGCCTTCAAGTTGTTCCTTGATCTTGTTTGCGTCGTCTTCTGAAGCGCCTTCCTTAACGATAACTGGAGCACCGTCAACCAACTTCTTAGCATCAAGTAAGCCCTTGCCAGTGATGTCACGGATTTCCTTGATAACCTTAACCTTTTCTTGACCTGCGTCAGTTAATTCAACGTCGAATTCTGACTTAGCAGCAGCAGCGTCACCAGCACCTGCAGCAGCAACTGGAGCAGCAGCAGTAACGTCAAATTCGTCTTCAATAGCCTTTACAAGGTCGTTCAATTCAAGAATTGAAGCACCCTTTAATTCTTCAATAATCTTATCAGTATCTAAAGCCATTTAAGTATCCTCCGAAAAATTAGAATTTAGATATTAAATACAATTGTTTATTATTCAGCTGAGTCTTCGTCCTTTGATTCAGCAACAGCCTTAACAGCATAAGCGAAGTCGCGGATAGGAGCTTGCAATACAGAAACAAGCATTGAAAGCAAACCTTCGCGGCCTGGGATTGAAGCAAGTTCTTTGATTTCATCCTTAGAAGTCAACTTACCTTCAAGCATACCACCCTTGATTTCGATAACGTCGAAATCATCTTCGTACTTAGAAACAATACGTGCAGGTTCAGTAATATCATCAGCGTTATCAGTGTAGATAACAGCAGTTGGGCCTACAAAAGTATCGTCAAGGCCTTCAATACCAGCCTTAGCAGCAGCACGTCTCAAGTAGGTATTCTTGATAACCTTCATCTTAACATCGTTATCACGAAGATCCTTACGCATATTAGTAACTTCTTCAACAGTTAAACCAAGGTAGTTAATTACCAAGATTGCCTTAGCAGCTTTAAGTTCTTCAGCAAATGCATCAACGAGCTTTTCCTTTTCAGCAATAGCAGCTTTACTCAATTAATTTCACCTCCATGATCGCATTGATAAATTCTATAAGGCCTTTTCAAAGCAAAAACTCCATGCCGAAAGACATGGAGCATAAAAATCTTCATTATCTTCTGGCCTCGGCGGGATTTTGAGGCGTCATGCCACCCGAGTCTTAGGTAGAATTTACAATTACTTAGTATAGCAGGCATTGCAAGAGATAGCAAGGATAAATTTACAAATTGTAGAATAATCTGTAAGATAGTACAAAAAAGATTGGAGAGAAATATGACAGATCAAGAACGAAAAGAACGTATTTTAACCAAATTACGCAACATTGTCTTCCTATTACTCGGAATTACCGTTGTCTTCATCAGTATCGCCAGCATCGTTTCCAACACTGCCTTTGGCAATATCGTTTCAAATGCTGTTTGGATTGTTTTAGCTTTATTTTTAATCGTTCAAGCTGCTATCAGTATTTACCAAAGTTTGACACCCTTAAAAACGAGAGCAAAAATCTTTTTACTAACCGACTGGGCCACTATTTTGCTTGGCATCTTACTTGCTAACTGTGCCTATTTTATGAAAAATAATTTTTGGTTAATCATCGGCATCGCAATTTTTATTGCAGGCTGCATCCCTATCAAAGATGCAAAATAATCTAATTTTTATCTTGCTTAACAATTTCTAGAATCTTTTGGACCATTCCATCAAGATCATCATTGGCGAAGATTTGATAATTGCCATACTTGCTATCATGATCAGCAGTTTCAGCAAAAGACAAAAATCGTCGTTTCAATATTATTTATATATGCATAATTTGCGGCTAGGGCAATTGTCTTCATCATCCACACCTACTATCAACTAAATTACATTTATTACATACTTTTCTATTAATTATTTTAACAAAAGAAAATAGACTTATAACGCAAAATAAAAAAGCTTCTCGCGAAGCTTTTTATTTTATCGTTTATTAGTGGAATACACCGGCGATTAGTGGTAATGCCCAAATCCAGAAAATACAACTTACTGCAAAGAAGACAGTTGAAACAGCAACTGAACTTGCACCTTCCTTAACATAAATGTTGTAACGACTAGAAATGATAATACCTGAAAATGCAGGTGGCAATCCGGTTGCTAAACAAAGCATTGAAATCTTCTGCGGGTCTGATCCCATACCACATAAGTATGCGGCAGCTACAATAATTGCAGGAGTTAAGAACAAACGGAAGAATGTATTCCAGATAACTTCTTTATCAATTGAGAATTTAACAGTTGATAAAGCTAAACCGGCAGCTAAAACAGCAACACCAGCATTAGCCTTAGCAATCAAATCAAACGTAGGAGCCCATGAACTAGGAACTCTAATTCCGATCAAAACAAGGATAACAGCGATAAGTGGAGCAGCAGCAACTGGCTTCTTAATCGCATCAAGAACTGATTTCAAAGTTGGATTCATATGCTTGCCATTGTCTTCGCCAGCATGATCCTTGAATTCAGCATGAACTAAATCAATTTCACGTTTAATTCCTTTTTCGCTAAGAGCTTTAGCTTCTTCGTCACTTACAGGTACGTCGTCAGGAACAGTAACCTTCTTGACCTTCTTAACAGCAGTACCCTTTTGAGGTAACTCAACTTCAACCTCAGTACCACCATTATTCTTCTTAGCCTTTTCCTTTAAAGCAGCTTGTCCTCTATTAATTAAAGACAAACCTAAAGGAATAGTAACCGCATTAACAACAATAGAAACAATCCCAATAACTAAGTTAGTTGTAGCATTATTGCCATAAATAGGATCAAGAACGGCAAATCCTAAAAAACCAATCGTTGGTGAGCCAGCAATCATCGCACAAACTGCAGCTTCTTGCGTTGATCTATGAAACATCAGCTTATCTAAATAATAGCTGAGCATGAATAAGCCTGTAACACCTACTAATGAGATCAATGTCAAAACTATGTCTTGTGCGAACATTTTTCTCGTAGCTTTGACAATTGAAATAAACAAAGCTGCAGGCAATGCAATATTTAAAACTAGTTTATTTAAACCTTGACGCTGATCGTCGTCAAAGAATGTAAACTTTCCACATACGTACCCTAATAGCATGATGACTAGTATGGGAACGATGTCATTAATCAAAATCGTAGTCATGGTTTCCCTCCACAGAAACAAGATATAATTTATTTTAAATAACACTATATATATTTAAAACACTTTACTTCTTTATTATGGTCATCATCTGTTTAAAAGTAAATTGAATATGGTCACTTTTTTATAGTATGATCATAAATAACGTATAGTTATTATTAATCAAAAAATAGAGGGACATATTGTCCCTCTATTTTATAAAGTTTGATTCTCTGTTGCGTTAGTCAACTCTTCTAGTTCACCAGTAGTCTTGTAAACTACCCAACTAGCCAAGTTAACGATGTGGTCACCAATTCGTTCTAGCAATCTAGTTACTACAAAGTAACTTGATGAAGCTGCAGCTTTGGATGGATCGTCCTCAATTCCATCAACAATTAACTTTCTTGCGCGTACATAATCATGGTCAATAATGCCATCACGACTGGCAACCTCTTTGGCCATTTTTTCGTCATCTTGTACGTAAGCCGTCAAAATTTGAATAAGCATGTGACGAACATTGTGAGTCATATTTGAAATGATCTCTTCAACTTCAGGAATTCTTGGATTACCCTTTACACGAATTGTTTCAAGAGCAATACTCATGGCATTTTCACCGATTCTTTCCAAATCAGTTGTTGCCTTCAAAATACTAATAACTACTCTGAAGTCAGTAGCTACTGGTTGTTGTAAGGCCATTAATTTCAAGGCCTTTTTTTGAATATCGATTGATTCAGTAGGAGTCTTTTCTTCATTATCAACCATAGATTGAGCTGTCTTCTTATCATGATCAACAAATGCGCGTGTGGCTTGATCGATTTGATCATTTACAAAAACACCCATTTCCATAAATTGCGTGTTTAATTTCTTTAATTCATCTAAAAATATTTCGTGCATCTTTATACCTCAAAATTTAACCAAAACGACCGTTAAGGTAATCACTTGTAATTTGCTTCTTAGGTGCAATAAACATTTCTTCAGTCTTGCCTGCTTCGATTAAGTCACCATTCATCAAAAAGGCTGTTTGATCGGAAATACGACCCGCTTGCTGCAAGTTGTGGGTAACCATAATAAAAGTATATTGGTGCTTCAAATCCATCAAGGTTTCTTCGATTTCACTACTTGAGATTGGATCTAGCGCACTCGTAGGCTCATCAAGAAGAACCACTTCAGGTCTGACAGCTAGCGCACGAGCAATACAAATTCTCTGTTGCTGTCCACCTGAAAAGGCCTGCGCATTGCGGTTCAAGTTATCCTTAGTTTCTTTCCAAATTGCGGCTTGCTTCAGACTTTCTTCAACACGTTGATCGATTAAATCTTTATCTTTTACACCAGCAATTCGCAAACCATAAGCCACATTGTCATAAACTGAGAATGGAAATGGGGTTGGTTGTTGGAACACCATTCCGACGTTCTTGCGCAATTCTACCAAATCCATCTTGGAACTATAAATATCTTGTCCCTCAAACTTAATCTCACCTGTAATATTGATATTTTCAATATCATCGTTCATCCGATTAAGGCAACGCAAGAAAGTAGACTTACCACATCCTGATGGTCCAATTAATGCCGTTAATTCTTTTTCCTGAAAATTAAGATTGATCCCATGAAGTGCTTCATAGTCACCATATTTTAGATGTACATCTTTTGCTGTAATAATTGTTGTCATTTTAACCAAAACTTCCCTGAATATAATCTTCAGTAATCTTTCCTTTAGGATTAGTAAAGATATCTGCAGTTGTATTATATTCAATCACATGACCCAAATGGAAAAACGCCGTATAATCACTAATTCTTGAAGCTTGCTGCATGTTATGCGTAACCATAATCATAGTATATTTACTGCGAAGCTGCTTTAATGTATCTTCTAGCTTCGAAGTAGATACTGGATCTAGCGCACTTGCTGGTTCATCTAAAAGTAAAATTTCTGGCTTAACAGCTAATGCACGAGCAATACACAAACGCTGTTGCTGTCCACCTGAAAGATCCAAAGCACTTTTATCAAGCTTGTCTTTTACTTCGTCCCATAATGCGGCGGCACGCAAACTTTCTTCAACTATTTTATCTAGTTCTTCTTTGTCATTTTGTCCGTCTGCTTTTAAAGCGTAAACAATATTTTCTCTAATTGACTTAGGAAATGGATTTGGTCGCTGGAATACCATTCCAATGTTTTTTCTTAATTCATAAACATTGATATTTGGCTTATTTACGTCCAAACCGTGGAACCAGATTTCTCCTTTTACTGTTGCTACTCGATCATTCATCCGATTTAGTGAGCGTAAAAAGGTAGATTTACCTGAACCTGAAGCACCAATTAAAGCTGTTATTGTATTTTTCTTGAATTGTAAACTAGCATCAAACAATTTCTGAATTTTTCCACCATATAAAACACTTAAGTCTTTGGTGGATAATTCCAAATCATCTTTAGCAAAAGTTTTTACATAGCTTTGTTCTAAATCTTGCATTACATCACCTTATTTAGCTGCGGTTAACTTGCGGTACAATTTATTACCCAAATAACGCGCACCTAAATTAAATACAATTACTACGATAACAAGTAATGCTGATGTAGCAGCCGAAACGATTGTGGCATCTGGAATAATACCTTCTGTATTTACTTTCCAAATATGCACAGCCAGAGTTTCAGCTGGACGCATTACATTTAATGGACTAGTCGGACTAAATGGATTCCAATCTGCATAATTTACAGTAGAACCACTTTGACCAGCTGTATAAATTAAGGCAGCCGCTTCACCGAAAATTCTACCTGCACTTAAAATAATCCCAGTTAAAATACCTGGTAAAGCTGCTGGTAATACGATGCCACGGATCGTTTTCCAGTTGGATAATCCCAAAGCAAGCCCGGCTTCACGCTGATCTTGTGGCACGCCTTTAATTGCTTCTTCAATGTTACTAGTCAAAATAGGTAAATTGAAGAAAGTTAACGCAAGCGCACCAGAAATAATTGAGAAGCCAAAGCCAAATTGAACTACGAAGAGTAAGTAACCAAACAAACCAACAACGATTGATGGCAATGAACTCAAAATTTGAATAGTAGTTCTAATCAAATTAGTTATCCAATTATCCTTGGCATATTCAGCTAGATAAATAGCTGCGCCTAACGCGATTGGCAATGAGATAATCGTGGTCAGGATTAATAAATACAATGAATTGAATAATTGATCTCTAACCCCACCACCAGCTTGATAAGATGAAGCCTCAGAGGTTAAAAAGTGCCATGACAAATGAGGAATACCAGTAATCAGGATATTACCCAAAATGCCCGCCAAGATCAAAACAACGATGCCAACTAAAATATAGATAATAACTGTTGCTAATTTATCTCTCTTTTTTGCGTCCATTCTACTTTTGACCTCTCTTTCCTACTAATTTAACTAGGAAGTTAAAGACTAAAGACATGATCAAAAGAAGCAATGCCAATGACCATAATGCGTTGTTAGGCAATGTGCCCATAACCGTATTACCCATTTGACTTGTTAATTGACTCGTTAATGTTGCAGATGGACTGACCAAATTGTATGGCATCAAAACTGCGTTACCGATTACCATTTGTACGGCTAAGGCTTCACCAAAGGCACGGGCCATACCGAAAATAACAGCAGTTAAAATTCTAGGAGTAGCTACTCGCAAAACAACATGATAAATAGTTTGCCAGTGAGTTGCACCAAGTGCCATTGAAGCTTTTCTAAAATGACTTGGTACTGCCTTTAAACTATCTACTGTTAATGAAGTAATCGTTGGCAAAACCATTACGAACAAAACTAAAGTAGCCGCTAAAATACCGAAACCTGTTCCGCCAAATAGATTTCTAATTGCGGGAACAATAATGGTTAACCCCAAGAAACCATAAACAACGGAAGGAATACCTACAAGCAATTCAGTAACTGATTGTAAGAAATCTGCACCCTTTTTAGATGAATACTCTGTCATGAAAAGAGCAATTGCGATCGCAAATGGTGTAGCAATCAAAGCTGCCAAAAGCGTTACCGCAAATGAAGTAACAATCATTACTGCAGCACCGACATGGTTCTTGCCTTCACCTGGATCCCAATCTGTAGAAGTTAAGAAATGGAACACATTAACATGATCGCTCACAAAAGTAGCTAAACCGTGGTAACCTACAAAGCCGATAATGGAAACCACCAAAACAATGATCAAACCGATTGCGAAGTAAGTTAAGCCTTTACCCCAGTACTCTTGATGAGTTTCTTTAGAAGGTTTAGTTAACTTATCAATGTCAACACTACTCGGTCCCATCTTATTTAATTTAACGTGAGGGACCTGTTGTTCAGCAATCGCCTGATCAACAACCTTTTTTAAATCTTCTTTGTTCTCCATAAACTATTTTCCTATTTGCGTAACTTGATTTTTACTATTACGAGTAACTTTCATATCATTAATACTCAAATAACCGATCTTAGGCACAAGATCTTTTTGTACCTTTTTGCCGAGCATATACTTAATAAAGGCTTTAGTTTGCTTATTAGGTTCGCCTTTAGTATACATATGCTCATATGACCAAAGTTTCCATTTATTAGTAGTAATGTTTTTGTTTGTTGGTTTAACATTATCAATACTCAATTTTTGAATATGAGTGTCGTGAGCATATGGGAATGACAAGTAACTGATGGTTCCCGGAGTACTATTGACAATTTTCTTTACTGCACCGTTTGAGTCTTGTTCTTGAGACTTAATTGGTTTTTGACCTCGCAAAATTATATCTTCAAAAGTACCTCTAGTACCACTACCCTTTGAACGGTTGATTACAGTAATTGCTTCATTTTTGCCACCAAGTTGTTTCCAATTGGTAATTTTTCCTGTAAAGATCTTGCTTAGTTCATTGGTAGTAATATTTTTTATACCAACATCTTTATTAACAATAGGTACAATTCCAACTACGGCTACTCTATAGTCTTTTAGCTTATTTGCTTGAATTCCTTTTTGAGTTTCCGCAAACACATCAGAAGTCCCAATTTGCACTGCGCCAGCTTGAACTTGGCTAAGTCCAGTACCGGAACCACCACCCTGAACAACAATGTTGCTATTAGAATGACTTAAGCGATAATCATTGCCTGCTTGTTCGGCTAAAAGTTGCATGGCACTTGAACCAACAATCGTAATTTTTGAACCATTATTGGCACAAGCGGTTGTAGCAACCAATGTCAACAACAAAAGTATGATTAATTTTCCTATCGAATGCCTTCTCATTGCCTTTGCTATATAAAACATGGAAATATGTAAAATAATTAGTTTTTCTACATATTAGAAAGATGTATATTTTCCTTTCTTTATTTTATTTACTGTCATCAATACCAGTATTCCGATATTCCAATTTAGGAGTAATCGCATTGACTAACTCTTACAGCTTAAGGACCTAGCCAACCCCGATTATTTTCTTTATTTTGCTAAAGCTAAAAGATTTAATACTGCATTTTCATCTCTATCATTATTATAGCCACACTGATAACAGATATACTCATTATGCTTTGTACCATGCTTCCTATTTCCCTGCAGAGTAATCTTTTCATCACCTTTTTTGACATAACCACACTTTGTACATCTTTGTGTTGATGAATAGGTTTTATCAGCTAAGATTAATTTTTTTGCTATACCATTCACACTTGTAAGTTAATATCTGTCTGAATCTGCTAAAAAGTGATCTTTGCATGCCTTTTGAAGCTACATGCGTCATCATCATTTTTTTGATTGCCAAATCTTCAATTACAATTTGATCGTAATTATTCACTAACTTGGTAGTAAATTTTTGTAAAAGATCATTTTGGATATTAGCTATTTTACGATAATCTCTTTGCAGTTTGATTCTCACTGCTAAGTAATTATTTGATTTAATAGCTAGCTTACCATTAATTTCTCTTTTACGGGCTAACATTCTTTGATAATGCTTAATTCGCTTATAGAGCTTTTGCAATTTGGCTGGCAAGACATTGATTTGACCCTTTGTATAGTTGAAATGACCGACATTAACATCAACTGCAGTTTTTTGGTGGGTTTTAGTCTTAGCAGTAACTTTCTCTTCATAAGACAAGGCTGCATAATAAGTCTCATTTTCTTTAAAGATGCTTATCACTTTAACTTGGTTCATCTTTAAAGCTTCATAGCTTGCTAGATCGAACCAATTATCTTTGGAAATATTCATTGGCTTATCAAGCCGAAGCTTGCCATTAATAATTTTAGCTCGATCTGTTTTAAGGCCTTGCCGTGGAGCCTTCTTTGATTTAAATTTAGGCTTGTCCCAATCAGGTTGCGACTTGTCAAAGAATTTTTCCAAGCATTAGCTAAATCTTTGATAGCTAATTGAAAATACCTAGCAGACAAATCATATTGCCAATCTGCCTTGTTAACTACTAATTCATCACGAACTCTGCGTTCATTAGGGCTAGAGTTATCTTTAGCATTTAGGGTATAAGCCTCATACATTAATTGCCAAGTTTCCAGGCCCTTATTCCAGCAGTATCTGCGATAGTCACATAATGCATTAAGATGCTTCTGCATTGCTTTATTTACTTTTAGCTTAACTACTTGTGTTTTAATCATTGCCTTTTCTCCTTAATCGAACATCAGTTTAGCAGACAGGCAATTTAATACAAGCGAACAAAATATTAAATTTTACTCAGCTTCATTTTCCATATTTAACTTTCTAAGTGAAACTGATTTTTACTATTTTTTCTATGTTTATCTATATTTTTATTGGCTGCTAATCTTCCCCTTATATTTAAGATTTGATCGCAAAGATCAAATTAATAATACCATACAAAAAAGCGCCCCGCTATAACACGGAGCGCTTATTAAAATATATTTAAATTAGTCCAAGTTTAATGGATCAAGCTTGATACCAGGACCAAAGGTTGCTGAAATTGCAACACTCTTAATGTATTGACCCTTAGCTGAAGCAGGACGTGCACGTAAAATTACATCACGTAAAGCGTCAAAGTTTTCAACTAATTGGTCTTCAGTAAATGATACCTTACCAATAGGAGTGTGAATAGCAGCTTGACGGTCAACACGGTATTCTACTTGACCAGCCTTAACATTCTTAACGGCCTTTTCGATGTCCATAGTTACAGTACCAGTCTTAGGGTTTGGCATTAAGCCCTTAGGTCCAAGAATACGACCTAAACGACCTACCTTAGCCATCATCATTGGAGTGGCAACTACAACGTCGAAGTCTAACCAACCGTCTTGAATCTTTTGTACTAAGTCGTCTGAACCAACAAAGTCAGCACCTGCAGCCTTAGCTTGATCAGCTTGTGGGCCTTCAGCAAATACTACAACGGTTTGAGTCTTACCAGTACCATTTGGTAAAACAAGTGAACCACGAATTTGTTGGTCTGCTTGCTTAGGATCTACGCTCAAGTTGTAAGCTACATCAACTGTAGCGTCAAAGTTAGCGTATGAAGTTTCCTTAACAAGTTTCATAGCTTCTGCTACTGAGTATAATTTATTTGAGTCTACCTTCTTGGCAGCATCTAAATATTTCTTACCATGCTTTGGCATGTGATTTCCTCCTTGTATATGTGGTCAAACGAGCTTCTCTAACTCTCCCACCTAATGTGTTACCTAAATAACAGGATTAGTCTTCGACTTCGATACCCATACTTCTAGCGGTACCTTCAACCATGCGCATAGCAGCTTCGATGTCAGCAGCGTTAAGGTCTTTCATCTTAGTCTCGGCAATCTCCTTGACTTGGTCCTTGGTTACCTTACCAACTTTCTTGGTGTTAGGTTCACCAGAAGCCTTCTTGATCTTAGCAGCTTGCTTCAAAAGTACTGGTGCTGGTGGAGTCTTAGTTACGAATTCGAATGAACGGTCTTCGTAAACAGTAATAACTACAGGGATAATCATGCCCTTTTGGTCAGCAGTTCTAGCATTGAAGTCCTTAGTAAAACCAACAATGTTAATACCAGCTTGACCCAAAGCAGGACCAACTGGAGGTGCAGGGGTTGCAGCGCCAGCTGGAATTTGTAACTTAACTACGTTAATAACTTTCTTTGCCACGGTCAAAACCTCCTTGATTCCGTGATGCGGTTAAAATGGAGAATTTTCCTTTTTCTCCTCCCACAATAATAAACGTACCGTATTAGAATAACATCGTTTCAATACAATTACAACAATAATTTACAATTATTCGTTTTCGTCCAACTTCTTAACTTGATCGTAGTCAAGTTCAGCAGTAGTTGCACGACCAAACATATCAACTGAAACATATAATTTGTACTTATCAGGTTGAATGTCAGTGATCTTACCAACCATACCGTTGAAGGCACCTTCAGTAATAGTTACTGATTCGCCAATATCGAAGTTAGCAGTTGGTTCCTTAGCAGGTTGGCCTTGGTTCTTAAGCAAACGTTCAACTTCTTCTGGAAGAAGTGGTGAAGGCTTTGAACCACCACCGTGTGAACCGACGAATCCAGTTACGTTTGGTGTGTTTCTTACGATAAACCAACTTTCGTCAGTCATTACCATTTCTACTAAAACGTAACCTGGGAAAATCTTTTCTTCAACTTCTTGCTTCTTGCCGCGAACAGTTTCCACTTTTTCTTCTTCTGGAACCATTACACGGAAGATGTAGTCTTGCATCCCCATGCTTTGTGCACGTGAAAGCAAGTCTGACTTAACTTTGTCTTCATAACCAGAATAAGTATGCAATACATACCATTTCTTTTGAGCTGTTTCGACCATTTTAACTTCTCCTTAATTTAGGTAAACAAAAAAACCTCTACTCAGAGGTTTCTCTTCTTCGCTTTTATTATTATAGCATGAATCAAAGGTAAATTCTATTACCTACGATTACATAATTCTTTGAGTTAACCAACTGAAGAGCCAGTCAAGAGCGCCTAAATATGCTGCAAATAAAATTGAACTAGTAATAACAATTGCAGTGTCGTGTCTGTTTTGCTTAGCTGATGGCCAAGTAACCATCTTCATTTCTTGAGCTACACTCTTAAAAAACTTAATCATTAACTTCTTTACCTCGTTTCTTTATGCAAAGTCATCTTACCGCAATGCTTGCAGAACTTCTTCAGTTCAAGTCGCTGAGTGCGATTCTTACTTGCGGTGATTGAGTAGTTGCGTGACCCACATACGCTGCAGGCTAAGGCTGCTTTTTTCACTGCCATAATCTCACTTCCAAACTTTTATTAAAACACATACTTAAGGAGTATTGTATACTGATCTGCCCTCTTGCGTCAATAAACAAAACTAATGATAACCTATTCCATTTTTATATTTTAATTATGCGTCCTACTTATCTATAATAAGTGTGAGTAATAAGTATGAATATTTTGCAGAAAGGAAACTTATTATGAATAAACACCCAGAATATTTATTAAATAAAATTTCTGGTCCTAAAGACTTAAAGAAGCTCTCCATTCCTGAAATGGAAGAATTAGCTAAAGAAATTAGAACCTTAATTCTCGAAAAAGACGCAGCTGAAGGTGGCCACCTTGGTCCAGACTTGGGTATCGTAGAAGCAACTATTGCTTACCACTACGTTTTTGATGCACCTAAAGACAAGATCGTTTGGGATGTTTCTCACCAAACTTACCCACACAAGATGTTGACTGGTCGTGCTCTTGCCTGGATTGATCCAGATCATTACGAAGACGTAACTCCATATACTAACCCAGATGAAAGTCCATATGACTACTACGCTGTAGGTCACACCTCTACTTCAATTGCTTTAGCAACAGGTATGGCTAAAGCTAGAGATTTAATGGGTAGACACGAAAACATCATGGCTTTAATCGGTGATGGTTCAATGACTGGCGGCTTAGCTTATGAAGGTTTAAACAACGCAGTTATTGAAAAGCACAACATTGTTGTCGTAGTTAACGACAACCAAATGTCCATCGACGAAAACGTGGGTGGTTTAGTCACCGCTTTAAAGAAATTGCGTGATTCAAATGGTGAAACTAAAGAAAACCCATTTACTGCAATGGGCTTTGACTACCGCTACGTTGCTGATGGTAACGATGTTAAATCAATGATTGATGCCTTCAAGGCAGTTAAAGATGTAGATCACCCAATTTTGCTTCATATCAACACCTTGAAAGGTAAGGGCTATGAACCAGCTATCGACAATGAAGAAGCTCACCACTGGGTAATGCCATTTGATTTAAAGACCGACAAGACAACTGTTCCAGCCCCAGAAGGTCCAACTGCAAATTCTGTTGCAATGGATGTAATGAAGAAGCACATTGAAAATGGTGAAAAGATCATGGCTATCGATGCTGCAATTCCTGGTGTCTTTGGTCTTGATGAAATTAAGAATAAATATCCTGAAAACTACCACGATGTAGGTATTGCCGAGCAAGAGTCTGTTGCCTTTGCTGCAGGTATGGCTAAGGAAGGTGCAGTTCCAGTATTATTTGAAAATTCAACCTTCTTACAACGTGCCTTTGACCAATTATCACACGACGTTGCCGCAAACGACTTGCCTGTTGTCATGATGGTTGCCGGTGGCGGAATGTCTGGTACAAGTAAGACCCACCTTGGTATTTTTGATCAAGTAATGATTTCTAATTTACCTAACTGGATCTACCTTGCCCCTACCACCTTGGCTGAAGAAAAAGACATGATGGAATGGGCTATTAAGCAAAGAAAGCACCCAGTTGCAATCAAGATGCCAACTAAGCGTGTTCCTGCAGGCAAAGATGTTAGTCGTGATTACTCAGAAATCAAATATGATATCAAGCCTGGTAACGACGTCGCAGTTTTGGCTTTAGGTGACATGTACGAAATGCTTGGTAAAGAAGTTGCTGAAAAACTCGGTGCAAGTTTGGTTAACCCAATTTCAGCTAATATCTTAGACACCGCTTCATTAGATAAATTAGCTGATGAAAACAAAGTTATCGTAACTCTTGAAGACAACATTTTAGACGGTGGCTTTGGTGGAAAGGTTGCTTCATACCTCGGTGACAAAGACGTCAAAGTTTTGAATTACGGTCAAAAACGTGTTTACACTGATCAAGTTCCATTAAAAGACATTTTGAAAGATAACCGTATGACTGTTGATCAAATCGTTGAAGACGTTAAGAACGCCTAAAAATAAATATTTAAAAACAAACTAAAAATCTCTTCGGGTAATCCTGAAGAGATTTTTTTATGGCAAAATAAGTCGAGTACATTTCTAGATAATTCGGCATAATACAACATGTAAGGAGGAATAAAATTAGAACAAGAGGCTACATCGAAATGATGCCAATTAATGATTAATCTTTATTCACAAATTTTCTATAAGAAGCAGCCAAAGCATTTTTGACTTCACAATAAAGTGGGAACAAATTTTGATAAACAGCTGCTTCTTTTTGATTAGGAAAATACACTTTGTCTATTTGATCAAATTGTTTAATCTCACTTAGTTTTTCATTAAGACCTAACGCCTGTCTTGTCAAAAACATAGCAGCCAGCGTCCCACTCTGTTGCTCTTTCATGGTCACAATCGGCACGTTAAAAATATCAGCACAAAGCTGTCTTACAAAATCATTCTTTAAGAAGCCACCAGTTGCATTAATTGCGACTGGCTTTTTCGTATTTTTAATCAAACTAAAGGCCGCATCATACAGATTAAAAATAATACCTTCAATTACTGCTCGCGCCATTTCAGGCTTTTGATGCATGCGCGTTAAGCCAACAAATGAACCACACGCATTGGCATCCCAAATTGGAGCACGTTCTCCGCCTAAGTAAGGCAAAAAGATTAAGCCTCGGCTTCCTGCTGAAGCAGTTTGCGCAACATCCAAATAATCTTGCGGTGTCTCATCGGCATCAAACAAGGTCTGACGTGCCCAATTAAATACGATCCCGCCGTTATTTACTGGACCACCCAATAGATAATGTTTTTTATCAACTGGATAACAGAAATAACTAGCCTTTTGATCGATCTTAGGTTGATCAACGATTGTTCTAACCGCGCCTGACGTACCTACGTTTAAAGCAAAATGATCACTATCAATTGCGTTAACCCCAATTGTAGATAAATAGCCATCACTGGCTCCTAAAACAATTTTAGTATCAGGATTTATCCCTAGTTTTTGCACATAATCCTCTTTAATAGGAGCGATAATTTCTGTCGGCTGTGCTATTTCAGGTAGCTGATCTCGCTTTACATTTAACAGATCCAACAATTCTTGATCCCAAGTTAGTGTTTCAAGATTGAGCATCCCTGTCCCAGCCGCCATCGTAGTATCGATGACTAGCTTACCTGTTAAACGAAAGATCAAATATTCCTTGATCCCAATCCATTTTTCAGCTTGGTTAAACAGCTCCTGCTTTTTATCTTTTAACCACAAAAGTTTATAAATTGGTGCCATCGGGTGCATTGGCATCCCTGTTTTTCGATAAATCTTTTGCGCCAAACCACTTCTTTTCGCATCCTGGACAATATTCTTCGCACAATTATCTGCCCACGTAATGCTATTAGTTAACAGGTCATTGTCTTTGCCTAAGCCAATCAAGCTATGCATCTGGCTAGACCAAGAGATAGCCGCAATTTCACCGTCTACCTTCTGCGCTAAAGCAAAAATAATTTCTTGAACTGCATCAAAAATCATCTTAGGATCTTCTTCAGCTTGTCCTATTTTAGTTTGAATTAATGGGTAACCCTTACTAGCCGAAAAAACAGCCTTACCCTTTTCATCATAAAGTACGCCTTTAGTTGCCGTTGTACCGACATCCATGCCAATAATATATTTCATTTTATTTCTGATAAAACTTCTTCCATTTCTTATAAGACTTATCTTGCCAAGATTTTGGCAAATCTTCCCAATCCCAGTGGCGGTCTTTTATCTTTTGTAGAAATAAACCTTCACTTCGAGCTAGTTCTTTAACTAATTTAAGATTCTTACCTCTTAAATTTAAGAAAATAGTTTCCCATTCATCCTTAATTTGAATAAAGAATTCTCGATGCTTTTTATCAACTAACTTAATAATTAAACTACCCTGCCATTTTAAAACGATATGCTTAATAATTTCTTCTAATTTATCAAAACCAATATTACGAATATTCTTACCTACATACTTACTATACTTTTTCGGATAAAATTCTGGTTCTAAATATACTTCTGCATAATTATATTCCATCATTGCAAAAGTTATCCTAGTAACACTCTCGGCAAAAGCAGGTAAATAAGACTTGTCACACCAATCTTGATAGCCATCATAGTAAGAATCCTCACGACCAATAGTTTTCGGTACAGTATCTAAATAATAATAAACTGTATTATCAGTCAGAAATTCAATAATGAGGTTCATTTCTTCAATTTCTTTTATTACTTGTTTGCGTTTCTTTTTCTTGCTTTTGCTCATAACTTTCCCTTTTCAATAATTTTTGAAAATTATTGAAAAAGATTATTTGAAGCACAAAAAAGACAGCTACCGGAGAGTAGCTGTCTTTGGTGGTCAAACATGCGTGACCACGGTGCGTAGAACATTGTTTTTAGTCGGATTTACTTCTTAAGATTTTCGTTAACGAAGGCTTCGATCTTATCGTCTGAGTCTTTCAAAAATGGAAGCATATCTTCTTCCGTCTTCATGGTATCTCTACCATTCTTTTCCATAAAGTAGTCCCAAAGGGCATCTCTAACTGGCATGTTTGAATCACTCCAGTCAAATACTTCCTTCATGTGACGGTCTAACAATGCAGTCTTAATAATTTCGTCTGCCATCTTAAATTACCTCCTAAAATATTCTACGTTTATTATTATACCGCACTTTCTTTTTATAGCATACTAAAAAAGCGCTTTGCGCATTTTTTGTAGGGCCCTTGATCTTGCTCTAATCAGTTGAATTGCCTCAATTTTCAAATGATCAATCACGTATTCCGCACTCATTTCACCAATAATCGTCATTAATGCGATTAATTCCAAACGCGATAAACTTTTGACGAATTCATTGTAGGTATCGTTGATTGGAATCGCTAATTCGCTCCGCCTTGGCTCCTGAATTCCCTGAATTTTGACACTTTCCCAGGAAATAGATTGATCATAAACCTGTCTTTTAAAAGCATTATTGTACCTAATCAAAGTTCGCGCATGATTCGACAATTTTGTTTTATACAAACTACCAAAATTACCTTTTTCACTGGAATAAACTAAGGCAGCTTCATAACAAATAATCATGGCCTCCTGTTCCCAATCATTGCGATCATAATGACCCAGGTAATACTTTTTTACAACTGAATTCACTAACGGTTTATATAATACAAATAATTTTTCTAAAGCCTCATCATCCCCGGCTTTAACTTTTTTAATTAACTTTCTCTCTTTTACTCTCATCTCTGTATCCTCTTTCAAAGTTCATTTTGAGGATACAGGTTGAGCTCTGAGCATGATAAGAGAACAAAAGTTTATACCGACAGATTGGTCATTTTGTACAAAAAAAGCCGACAAAATTCAACTTTTGTCGGTTTTTTCTTATTTTAATGGATGTCTACTGTTAAATGCTTGATAGAGCAAAACACCTGTTGCCACACTTGCATTCAATGACTGAACGTGACCAATCATTGGCAAAGTAATGGTTTGATCCATTTGTTTCTTAAGTAATGGAGCGATTCCTTTACCTTCGTTACCAATAACCAAAACTGTTTTACCATTGGCATTCCATTCACGGTAATCAACACCAGCCATGTCTGTACCAAAGATCCAGTAGCCGCGCTTCTTCAATTCCTTAGTTGTTTGGACCAAATTGTTTACACGAGCAACAGGAACATAATCGATCGCACCGGTTGAAGTCTTAGCTACAACCGAGGTCAAACCAGTGGCATGACGCTTAGGAATAATAATTCCGTCTACGCCTGTCGCATCTGCAGAACGTAAAATGGAACCTAGATTATGCGGATCTTCAATTGAATCAAGCATCAATAAAAATGGTTCTTTTCCTTCTTGGTCAAATTGATCAAGCAGTTGATCCAAATTGGCATACTCAAAACTAGAGATTGCCAAAACAAGCCCTTGGTGGTTGCCACCTTCAACTAAACGATCCAACTTATTCTTAGGAACGGTCTGAACCACCAATCTCTTTTTCTTAGTAATCGCATATACTTGATTAGCAAAGTCTTCTTGCACGCCATGTTGCAAAAACACCTTATTGATTTGATCAGAGTTATGCGTCTTCAAATAATCCAGTCCGGCATGGCGACCAAAAACAAAATCTTTATTCGAAGTCATAATCTTTTAGTCCGTCCTTTTCTACTGTATCAATGCACCATTTACTTAATTCTTGCACACGATCATCTTGATTTAACAAATTCAAGTAACCGATCATCGCCTCAAAACCAGTTGACAATTGATAAGTCTTAAGGCTAGTATGCTTAGCTTTAGTATGACTCTTGGCATTGCGACCGCGGCGAAATGCAGTTAATTCATCGTCTGTGAGCATTTCTTCATCCTGCATTTTAGTTACTAGTGCAGCTTGTGCTTTAGCAGAAACATAATGCGTTGCTTCACGTTGCAAAACTTGTGGTTTTACTATTCCGCCGCAAACTAAGTGGCGACGAATGATCACTTCATAGACCGCATCCCCCAAATAAGCCAAAGTTTGACCATTCAAAGTATCCGGATTTATATCTTCTTCAGTTAATTTTTTTATTTTAGTCACGAGTCCACCTTGTCCCTTGTGGGGTATCTTGAATCGTAATGCCCATTTCCTTTAATTGATCGCGCAATTTATCACTAGTTGCCCAATCCTTGTTAGCACGAGCTTCATCACGCTTTTTTACCAATTCTTCAATCTCATCATCATTTGAACCGGCATTTTGAGCACACAACTTTTCTGTATCAACGCCGAAGACTAACAACCAAGCTGCTAATTTCTTTTCAAAAAGTGTCAAAGTCTCTTTATCAGCCTTTTCACTGTTGGCATTGGCATTTACTGCTGGAAGCAAATCATAAATAGCAGTTAAGGCATTTTGCACATTAAAGTCATCGTCCATTGCAGTAACGAACTTTTGCTCAGTTTCTTCAATTGCCTTAGCCAAATCTGGTACTGCTTCACTAGCAGTATCATCTTCAAGACGGTAATTGATATTGGTTAAAGTATTCTTGAATCTATCTAAAATAGTAGCAGCTTGCTTTAAATTTTCTTCGGAGTAGTTAATTTGACGACGGTATTGCACGCTAGCCATGAAGAAACGCAATACTTGTGGATCAACTTCCTTTAAAATGTCATGCACAGTGACAAAGTTATGTAGTGACTTAGACATCTTTTCTTGATCCTTGCCCACGGTAACAAAACCGTTGTGAAGCCAGTAATTAACAAACTTCTTGCCAGTCTTTGCTTCACTTTGAGCAATTTCATTTTCATGGTGTGGAAATTCAAGGTCTTGACCACCACCGTGAATATCAATTGTGTCGCCCAAATATTTGGTACTCATCACTGAACATTCAATGTGCCAGCCTGGACGGCCCTTGCCCCAAGGTGAATCCCAAGCAATTTCATCAGGCTCTTTTTGAGCTTTCCAAAGAGCAAAATCAATTGGATCTTCCTTACGATTTTGTTCTTCATCGTTGATATGCTCTGAAGCACCTTCTTCAAGTTGTTCGATATTTTGATCACTAAGTTCGCCGTAGTGCTTAAACTTGCGTGCACGGTAGTAAACATCGCCATCTACTTCATAAGCATAGCCTTTATCAATTAAAGTTTTAACGAAATTGATAATATCTTTAATTTCATGAGTTGCACGAGGATGCAGTGTAGCAGGTTCAATATTTAAGGCAGTTGTGTCTTCCAAAAAAGCATTGATAAACTTTTCTGCAAGTTTAGGCACAGTCGTCCCTTCAGCGCGAGCTTCATTGATCATCTTGTCATCAACATCAGTAAAATTAGAAACGTATTTTACCTTATAGCCTTTATATTCAAAATATCGTCTGATCGTATCAAAAGCGATTGAACTACGAGCATTGCCGATATGAATATAGTTATACACGGTTGGTCCACAGACATACATGCTAATTTGTCCTGAAACCAGTGGTTTAAATTCTTCTTTTTTGCGCGTCAGTGTATTGTAGACTTTCAAAGCTAACACTCATCCCTTCTGTGAAAATAGCTAATTTTTATTTTAGCAGAAACAAAAAGAAGTTGCAGTCTTCTGCAGCTTCTTCTTTGCTTTATTCTCTTTTAATTAAAGATTGTTAGCACTCATTTGCTTCAAGGTTAAGTCAATGTGTTCTACAACACGTTCCTTACCCAAAAGTTCCATGGCTTCACCGATACCAGGGCCAACCATTGAACGAGTAGTAGCAATTCTGATTGGCATAAAGAGCTTTCTACCCTTAACGCCAGTTGCCTTACGAGTAGCTTGGATAGCATTCATGATTTGAACTGAAGTAAATCTTGGAATGAGGTCTAATTGCTTCTTGAATTCTTCAATTACGCCGCGACCATCATCGTTCTTAATTTCTTCAATTTCTTCGTCTGAAAGATCCTTAGCATCTTTAAAGAAGATCTTAGCCATGTCAACGATTTGCTTAGTGTATGACATTTGTACTGAGTAAATGTTAACCAATTGACGTACCCATTCCATCTTTTCTGGGGTTGGGTGTTCATCAATTAAGCCTGCTTCTTGCAAGTTGTTCAAAGCAAGGTCAAGCAAGGTATCACGGTCAGCCTTCTTGATGTATTGGTTGTTAATCCATTCAAGCTTCTTTTGGTCAAAGGCAGCAGGTGATTTAGACAAACGAGCTGGATCAAATTGCTTGATGAATTCACGCTTAGTGAAAATTTCGTTTTCACCCTTTGGTGACCAACCAAGAAGTGTAATGAAGTTGAACATAGCTTCTGGTAAATAACCAAGGTCACGATATTGTTCAATAAATTGAAGAACTGATTCGTCACGTTTAGAAAGCTTCTTACCAGTTTCTGAGTTAATGATCAAAGTCATGTGACCAAACTTAGGTGGCTTCCAGCCAAGTGCTTCATAAACTACTAATTGCTTAGGAGTGTTTGAAACGTGGTCATCACCACGAAGTACGTGGGTAATCTTCATCAAGTGGTCGTCAATTACAACGGCAAAGTTGTAAGTTGGCATACCGTCACGCTTTTGAATAACGAAGTCACCACCGATAGTGTCTGATTCGAATTCAAGGTGACCCTTAACGATATCATCCCATGAGTAGGTTTCCATTTCTGGAATGTGAATACGTACAACTGGCTTAAGACCCTTTGCCTTAGCTTCGTCTTGAGCTTGCTTAATTTCGTCAGCAGTCATACCTTCGTATTCGTAAGTGTAGTGAGGAGCAACACCCATAGCACGTTGTTCTTCACGTTGAGCTTCAAGTTCTTCCTCAGTCTTGTATGAGTAGTATGCCTTGCCTTCGTCGATCAATTGATCAATATACTTTTGGTAAATTTCTTTTCTTTCTGATTGACGGTATGGACCGTAGTCTCCACCCTTGTCAGGACCTTCATCCCAGTCAATGCCTAGCCAGTGAAGGTTTTCCATTTGAGACTTAGAACCGCCCTTAACGTTACGTTTTTGGTCGGTATCTTCAATTCTCAATACCATAGTACCCTTGTTGTGACGGGCGAATAAATAGTTAAAAAGTGCAGTACGTGCGTTACCAATGTGCAAGTGACCAGTTGGACTTGGTGCATATCTTACACGGATTTTTTCTTTAGCCAAAATTCATGCCTCTTTCAAAAATAGTAGATTCAAACAATCTTAGTTTACTCGTTATATAGGAAGAATTCAATTAGTGCTAATCAAAAACTAATTTTAATGCTTGTGGAATACTGGAAACTGGAATTACTTCGATGCCATAATCCTGAAGACCAGCATACATGTTGTGCCGCGGTACAAAGATTCGTTTAAAGCCAACTTTAGCGGCTTCTTTTACCCTAGCATCGATCTTGTCTACGCGGCGAACTTCACCGGTTAAACCAACTTCACCTACAAAGCAGTCCGTTGGTGAAATTTCTTTATCTGTGTAACTAGATGACACAGCCATAACAATAGCTAAATCAATTGCCGGTTCATTCAGTTTAATCCCGCCAGTTGCAGTTAAATAAACATCTTGATTTTGTAACATTAAATTGCCACGCTTTTCAAGAACGGCAAGTAAAAGAGCTGCTCGATTGTAATCAAGGCCTGAAGTTGTTCGCTTCGCATAGCCAAATGCCGTTGGGGTTACCAAAGCTTGGATTTCAGCTAAAAGTGGACGGGTTCCTTCAAGCGAAACAACGACAGCTGAACCAGTCGAGTTAGGCAATCTTTGATCAAGAAAAATAGATGATGGATTAGTAACTTCTTTTAGCCCTTCATTGACCATCTCAAACATGCCAATTTCGTTAGCAGCACCAAAACGGTTTTTAACAGAGTGCAGAATACGGTAAGAGTGGTGTTCATCCCCCTCAAAATAAAGTACCGTATCCACCATGTGTTCCATAATCTTAGGACCAGCAATGGCCCCTTCTTTAGTCACGTGACCGATAACAAAAATCGTGATCGCATTCATTTTAGCGATCTTCATGAGCTCACTGGTTACTTCCCTAACCTGTGAAGCTGAACCGGTCATCGAGTCCAAACTAGGTTCATTCATCGTTTGAATGGAATCGATCACCACAAAGTCAGGTTTAACATCATTAATCTGTTCACGAATATCATGCATGTCAGTTTCGGGATATAACAGCATGTTGCTTTGCCCTACGCCAAGTCGATCGGCTCTTAACTTGATCTGATTAGCTGATTCTTCCCCTGAAACATATAGTACTTTATATTTTTCAGATAAATCGCTCATGATCTGCAGCATCAATGTAGATTTACCAATTCCGGGATCCCCGCCAATTAAGACAAGCGATCCTGGCACGATACCGCCACCTAAAACACGATTTAATTCTTCAGATTTGGTAGGAATTCTTTCTTCTTTTTCTGCCTTAATTTTGTCTAACTTAACCGGTTCATTGACACCGGTCTTTTGAATTAAACGACTAGCTGTAGCCTTAGTAGAACGCTTTTGTACTTCTTCAGTCTCTTTTTCAAACTGATTCCAAGCACCACAATTAGGGCATCTACCCAAGTAACTCGCAGAAATATAGCCACAGGAGCGACATTTATATTGTGTTTTTACTCTTGCCATTAATCATCCTTCTTTTCATTAGTAGAACCAAAACCACTAATTCTTTGTCTACTGATTGGATCATCGTCGTCAGTTTTAAGATATTTGATAAAAATTCCTTGTGCAATGCGGTCACCCTTGTGAATATGTAAAGGACGCACGCCATAATTAAGCATTTGCACAAAAATCTCGCCTTCATTATTAGGATTATTGTAATAATCCGCGTCGATTACGCCTACGCCATTAGGCAATGAAAGATTACGCTTAAAAGTATTGGATGAGCGGTTGGCCAAAATCAGTACTTCATCTTCAGGCATATAAGCTTTAAGGCCTGTAGGGACCAAAATTGGCTTTAATAATTGTTCTGCCATTTCATAATCACGTTCATAAAGTTGGTGACCATTTCTAATCAATCTAAAAATTCTGACAAAGTTAAGACGCCAGATGCTAGGAATAGTGATGTCTTCAGCCGCTTCAAGATCGTAGCCGGCACTAGCCAAGGTTTGTCTTCTAGGCAAATTGATTCCTTTATCTTGATACTTTTTTACTACTTCAAATCCACGTGTCTTCATTGTTAACTCCATTTACTACTTTTATTTTGACAGTTATCTATTTTACAATGTTTTGAGTAAACAAAAAATAATTAACTCTCTATTATTTATTACGCAAAAAAAGAACGATTTTTTCTTAGAAAAGGTAAAAAATGTCTGAAAATACTGAAACTAAAAAATATTTTACGCTCTCTAACAGTAATGATGGGCAAACAACATCAAGAACTGACTTAGATTTAATTAAGCGTAAGGATGCTACTGTTTGGGTGATGAATCACATTTTTCTTAATCCTGATGAACATGATCCACACGAAATAAGTTTGTTGATGAAGCAAGTGCTTGCATATGTGCAAGAATCAGGCAAAAAAGTTTGGCCACTCGATCCAATTGCCATTAAATACTTTGAAAAGCATCCCGAATTAAATGATATTTGGTATCACCATCCATTTACAAAATAGACGCCTTTCTTTTTATAGGCTAAAATATAATTAGATTTCCATAAAAAGGGAGGAAAAATTAATGGCAAAAGAAATTTCTAATGATACAATCGAAAAATTTAAGAACGATTTAACCAATCATCCTGCATACAAAGTAGCTAGCCGTGCAGCTCAAGAAAACGGCATTTTTAAGGCAAGTCAAGACTTACAAACTAAAATCGACCTTGACCCAACCTTCTCAATTGAAATCGACACTGGTAAGCCAGCTGACCAAAAGCAATCAGGTCGTTGCTGGATGTTCTCAGCTTTGAATACCATGCGTCACCCACTTCAAAAGAAGTTTAAGTTAAAGGACTTCGAATTATCTCAAAACTACACTAACTTCTGGGACAAATTTGAAAAGTCAAACTGGTTCTTTGAAAATGTAATTGCAACTGCAGACAAGCCACTTGGCGATCGTAAAGTTTCATTCTTGTTTACTACTCCACAACAAGATGGTGGTCAATGGGACATGCTTTGCGGCATCATCGAAAAATACGGTATCGTACCAAAGAGCGTTTACCCAGAAACTGCTAACTCAAACAACTCTAGCGCATTAAACGATACTTTGAACACCTTGCTTCGTAAAGATGGTCTTGAATTGCGAAAGTTAGTTAACGATGGCAAGTCAGAAGATGAAGTTCAAGCTCGCAAGGAAGAAATGTTAAACGATGTCTTCCGCGTACTTTCAATCTCACTTGGTGTTCCACCTACAAAGTTCAACTTTGAATACAGAGATGACGACAAGAATTACCGCATTGATAAGGATATTACTCCAAAGGAATTCTTCGACAAGTACGTTGGCATGGACCTTGAAAACCACATTTCAACTATTAACGCTCCAACTAGCGATAAGCCTTTCCACAAGGTATTCTCAGTTGAATACTTAGGTAACGTTGAAGGCGGCCGTCAAGTTCGTCACTTGAACCTTAAAGTTGATGAAATGAAGGACTTAATCATCGAGCAATTAAAGAGCGGTGAAGTTGTTTGGTTCGGTTCAAACGTTGTTAAGGATTCAGAAAGAAGAGCAGGTCTTCTTGACACTGATCTTTACCGTCGTGACGAATTATTCGACACTGACTTCTCAATGTCTAAGGCTGAAAAGCTTGATTCTGGTGAAAGCATGATGGATCACGCCATGGTTATTACTGGTGTTGACATTGTTGATGGCAAGCCAACTAAGTGGAAGATCGAAAACTCATGGGGTGAAAAGCCAGGCTTTAAGGGTTACTTCGTCATGAGCGACAAGTGGTTCGATTCATTCGTTTACCAAGCCGTTATCAACAAGAAGTTCTTGCCAGATGACCTCAAGAAAGCCTACGATGAAGGCAAGAAGAACCCTATTCAATTGTTGCCATGGGACCCAATGGGTGCTTTAGCATTTGAATATTAATTCAATAATTTTATATAAAGAAAAGAGCTACGTTTTTAAAGCGTAACTCTTTTTTTCGTGTTCTTTTACCAAATATGAAGCAAACGAGTTGCATCAAGTTTGCTTAAATTGAATTGATGCACATGTTGCTTAGGATTTTCTGGAAATTCCTTAATAAAATCAGCAACATTATACAATCCAGTTGAATATGTCCATACACCCTTCACTTTTCTAATTGGGTCAAGCATTTCATTTCTAATTGGATATGCCGAGATCAAGAAATGCTTGTGGTGAAACTTAAAGACAAAATATGGCAACTTAAATTGCTTTACCGCTTCATCCTCAGTCTTAGCAATTGAAACCACATTGCGGTAAGTTCCATACTTCTCAGTAAACTTTTCATTAAATGAGAAGTAGAAGTTCGAGATATGCACATGTGGAAAATCTTCTTCACTTACCTTATCTGGAACGGCAATTACGTGTGAATAACGATCAAGATTGCTTTCCTTTTGTGATAGTGCATGATCCATTTGTGTTGGGATAATCTTATGTGCCCAACTTGGAACTTCTGGATGTGCTTCATATGAACGATACATTTGCTTAACAACTTCTGGCTTTACCCAATCGTAATGCATTCTGGTTTGATTACGCTTAAGTAAGTTTTCCAACGTGTTGTGCTGCATTAAATCAACTACGAAACATTCATAGTGATACTTGTCTACCCATGGCTTGAAATGCTCAATTGCGCTAGGAACGATGTGTGTTCCATCAACAATTACAGTTTCCCCATGTTCCATCTTGTGTTCTACAAGGTGATCCACCATTTGCTCAGTACGCACAGTTACGTGCCGCGGAATCACTTGGTGTAATACATCCGCATCCTCTTGATAATAAACTGTTAAATCCGCCAATAATAACCGAATTTGATCACGACTGATCGCATAAGGCGTTAAGTGATGACGGGCAATAAAAGAAGACTTACCGGAGCCAGGTGCACCTCGCAATAAAAATAATTTACGCATGCAAAATACTCCAAACTAATATACTAGAAATCATATTAAATTCTACCATAATTGTAGGTAAATCCCTCTTTAGAGCATTAAAAAAATGCAGGTTCTCTGCATTTTTAATGTAAAATCTTTTTATCAACAATATTTAACTGATCATCCATCGTATAAACAATTGGTTCTGCATTAGGTACTTCAAGGTTAACAATGTCATGATCATTAATGTTTTCAAGCTTTTTGATCAAAGCACGAAGACTTGAACCATGAGCTACGATTAATTGGTCTTCACCATTTAACAATCTCGAAGCAATATGATCATAGTAATATGGCATCAAACGTTTTTGGGTTTGATGTAAACTTTCTGCTCGTGGCATCAAATGTTGATCGCATAATTTATAGCGACGATCAATCATTGGCGAACCTTGAGCAGGTGGAACGGAATCAAAACCTCTACGCCAGAGTAAAACTTGTTCTACACCGAATACTTTACGCGAGATATCCTTGTTAAGGCCACGTAGAGCCCCGTAGTGACGTTCATTTAGTCGCCACGTCTTAGTGATCGGGAGCCATAACAAATTACATGTATCGGCGACAATATTGGCTGTCGTAATAGCACGCGACAAGACTGAAGTATGGATATGCGTTGGAGCAAAGTCTGAGATAGTATTAATTAATTCGCCTGCCTGCTTAGCCTGCTCCTCACCCTTGTGAGTCAATGGAACATCGTTCCATCCAGTATAAACATTTGCGGCATTGGCAACACTTTCGCCATGTCGAACTAATACTAATTTAGCCATTCTATTATCCTTTATTAATCAAACATCTAATAATCATTACGATTCCACCGATGGTGAAAATCACGCCCAAAATCATAAAAGCCCTAATGCCGCCTTTATTATTAGGCTGCTTGCGTCGATTAAAGGCATATGACATATCGTATATGCCCATAACTAAAACGATTATCGCTGTAAAAATATTAACTGAAAACATTTATCCACCTAATTTTCGTTATTACCGCGGCCTGAAACGATCATCTTATCATTACGGCCACGTTCACATTCTGCTTGTAAAGTAATGTGATTGATGCACAATTCTTCTTTTAGCTTTTTACCAATCTTTTGATAAAGCTGTTCCAGTTCGCCAGCTTGCAGATTACGATCGACGTTAATGTGAGCGTCCATCATAATAAAATTATCACTATAGCGCCAAACATGGACATGGTGAACATTCTTTACTTCAGGGAATGACAACATAATCTCGTTAACTTTAGTCAAATCGATATTAGGATTTGATTCCATTAACACATTGGCTGCCTTCATTGTGATTTCATATGCTTCATGCAAAACAAAGAGTGAAACCAAAATAGTCAAAACTGGGTCAAGCCAAGTCACATTCCAGAAGTAAATAAAAATCGCACCAATTACGACCGCTACACTTGATAATGCATCGCTAAGCATATGAATAAAGGTTGAGCGCACATTCAAATTACCCTTAGAATCTCTGTGCATAGCAAACATTGAGATCAAGTTAGTCACAAGACCAATGATTGAGACAACCAGCATAATTCCGCCATGAATATGTTCTGGCTCCCAGAAGCGTTGAATTGCTTCTACGAATAAAACTACACTGATTACGATCAGAATAACGCCATTCGTAAAGGCGGCTAACGTCTCCGCCCGCTCATAACCGAAAGTCTTGTGTTGATTACGACTACGTCTACTAATCAGGTGAGCAACAAAAGATAAAATAATCGCACCTACATCACTTAAATTGTGGACAGCATCTGAAAGCAAAGCTAGCGATCCTGAAAAAATACCACCTAAGAATTCGGCAATAGTAATAACAACATTTAACAGCGTAACAAATACATAGCGCTTAGTTGTATGATCTTTATTCATTTAAATTTTCCTCTCGCTATCAGTGTACCAAAAAAGGCCCTACGTATGCAGTAGGACTTTCTTATAATTTTTCTGCATCAACATTGTAGTCAACAATTTCAAATTGACCATCGTCATGCAAAATTCCTCTAGTAACGCTGCCGTTATTTGGAAAAATGATGTCATGCTTACCATCACTTCTATTCCAATACTTAATCGACAAGGTTTTAATAAAATCGCCGTGTGTAACTAGCAGAACTCTCTTTTCATTTTTGGTAAGATCACCTAATACTTGGATCCCACGGACCATTCTCTTATCGAGCTCTTCCGTATTCTCTGCTAAGTGACGTGGATCGGCCTTCTTAATAGCCTCACGGAAATCATGCAGGCCCACTTGATTGATAATCTTAGTGACATCGTCTTCATGACCGATTCCGGCTGCCATCGCCACTTGATCCCAGGTTTGGTTAATATCATCACCTTCGAAAGTTCCAAAGAAAACTTCACGAAATTCCGGCAACTTTTTAATTTTACCAATATCCGAGACCAAATTAGCGTCTTTCATTAAGTGAACGGTGTCAATTGCTCTTTTCAAATCTGATGAGTACATGTTGTCAAAGTGAACTTGGCTTAATGCATCTGCAGTTCTCTTTAAATCGTTAATTCCCTTCACAGTTAGTGGAGAATCACACCAGCCTTGAACTTTGTTCAGCTGGTTAAACATAGTCTCACCGTGGCGAACTAAATAAACTTCTGTTGCCATCTATTAACCCCTCCCTTTGTATTAATAAATATTGTATCAAACTTAGCGTAGATATGCTGTATAAAAGAAGTAGGCTGATTGAACGAATGCCAAAGTTGCAATAAAAATTCTAACCAGCTTTTCAGGAACACGTCTTAAAATAGCTGGCCCAATATAACCACCAATGAACATTCCGATTGCTAGCGGAATTGCTTGAAGCCAATAAATGTGAGAAGTAAACATAAAGATTATTAAAGCAACTAAGTTAGCAAAGCCACTAATCACATTTTTAATTGCATTAATTACGATAAACTTCTCATTGGTAATGTAGGTTAAAATTACCAATACGATAACACCACCGGCGGCACCGAAATAACCAGTGTAAGCACCCATGATTAAAAGCGTGCCTAAGTAAACAATTCTTAACCAAGTAGGCTGCTTTTCCGTATTTAATGTATTATGCTTTCCCGAAACAAGAATCATAATTCCAGAAAATGCGATGAAGAACGGTAAAAATCGTGAAAAACCATGTTTCCTTCCAATGTCCCTTTAATTCCTTGGTTGAAGAAATGGTTGAGCCAATAATAAGAAAATAGCTGTCCAGATTGTCATTCTTAAATCCTTTCTAAAAATTATCGAGTTCATTATAATTCTTATAGAGATTAACGCAAAAAGAAGGTACTATATGTCAACATTTGAAACATTAATTTTCATCCCTGAGGGTAGTCTTTTAAATCAAAAACTAGCCGAAAAGACTGCTTTGCGCCAAGCCTTAAAGCATTTTGGCCTCGATTGGGGACCAGCCGAACGCTTAAGGTACACTAGTCTGCAAAAACAATTTAAAACTTTATCTGATGACGAGCAAATCGATTTATCTTTAACCACTTTTTTGGATAAGGATATTAAGGAAACACGCCCTGTTTTTGATAGCTTGATGAAAGAACAAACTAGATTAGTTAAAGGGACGCCCGATTTTCTAGATCAACTTAGTTCTTTTCGCTTAATTTTACTTGCTAAAGAAACTAAAGCAGAAATTGAACCGCGCCTGGCACCATCCGAATTACTCAGTTCGTTTGATTATACTTATTTTGCAGACGATTTTGACGAAAAATTACCTAGCAAAAATATTTTCTTCAAAATTCTCAAAGATCATCCCGAAATTGATCCCGACACAGTTTTAGTAATTGGCACCAATATAGATGAAGAAATTCAGGGTGCAGAAAATGCCAATTTGAAGTCATTGTGGCTTGCACCAAAGAAGGACAAAATTCCTATTTCACCACACCCTACTTTGCATTTAAGTAAATTAAGAGACCTCTCATTTTATTTAGACATTAATTAACTAGTATAATTAATGTAATGAAGAAAGGAAGGTTATATAATGACAAAAGTTGCTGTAATCTTTGCAGATGGCTGTGAAGAAGTCGAAGGTTTAAGCGTAGTTGATGTACTTCGTCGTTTGAACGTGCAATGTGACATGGTTGGTTTAACTAGCAAAAAAGTTGATGGCGACCACCACATTGAAATTACTTGTGACAAAGTTGTTGACGATAGTTTACTTGATTACGATTTAGTCGCATTCCCAGGTGGAATGACTGGTTCCGCAAACTTACGTGATAATGAGACGTTGCGTGATTTAATGGTTAAGCGTCACGAAGAAGGCAAATGGGATGCCGCAATGTGTGCTGCTCCTCGTGCCCTCGCACGTTATGGCGTGTTAGATGACGTTGACTTTACCTGCTACCCAGGTATTGAACAAGAATGCTTGAAAGATCAACCAAATGCTCATTTTTCAGAAAAAATCACTGTTACTGACGATAAACACAAGATCGTAACTAGCCGTGGTCCTGCTACTGCTTGGTCATTCGCTTACGCAATCGCTGAAGCTCTTGGCGTTGATACCAAGGACTTGAAGAAAGGCATGCTTTACGACTACTTAGCTGATAATATTCAAGACAGTTTATAATTCTAATCAAAAAGACCAAGTTCACATGAATTTGGTCTTTTTTTATTTCTCAAGCAATTGCATCCGAGCATTGAAGTAGTTTCTATAAGCTAAATAACCGGCAATCACTGCTCCAAGTCCCGTAGCGGATAGCAACATGAACGTAACCATAATCTGATATTTGATCGCATACACAGGATCGACTCCGGCAAAAATCAATCCTGACATCATTCCTGGTAAGTTAACCAAACCAACGGTTTTAGCTGAATCAATTGTTGGCTGCATCGCAGTCTTGATGCTTCTGCGTAAAATTGGCATGCTGGAATCCTTAATGTCGGCCCCTAAAGCCAATTTCTCTAAAACTTGTTGTCGTTGATCATGGAAGCTTTCATTCAAAGTCTTATAGCACAATCCAATCGCGACCATTTCATTTCCGGCAATCATCCCCGTAATTGGAATAATTTGCATTGGCACTAATTTGATCGTCTTCGAAAGCATTAAGACGCCTAGTGTAATATAAGTTCCAACCAACAATGCCACAAACGATTGCCATAACTTTCTATCTGGATTAGGATCTCGTTTATTGGCATTCCATGAAGCATTAAAAATTATCAACAGGGTAATCACAATCGTGAGCCAAGTATTGTTAATCTTAAAGATATATTTCAGGATATATCCCACGATTGTTAATTGAATAATCGCACGAGCAACACTATAAAAGACATCTTTGGTTAAGCCCAGATGCTCTTTCATAGAAATTCCCACAGAGACCATAACTAACGCAAACGACAGAAACAACGATAAATTGCTAACAGCTAAATCTTTCATTTTACTAATTTCCCTTCTGCCACTCTAATGATTTGACCGGCCTGATGAATTTCATCGTTATCGTGGGTAACTTGAATAATCGTCGTATTATCCTGATGTACATTTTGGATTAAATGATGCACGATTTCTTTGCTATTATTGTCCAAACCAGTGGTAATTTCATCTAATAAAAGCACTTCCGGCTTAAATAATAGATTACGAATTAAGGCTACTCTTTGCTTCTCACCACCTGATAATTCAGTAATATTTTTATTCAAAAAATCTGGTTTTAAATCAACAGACTTTAATGCTTGTTCCATTTTATCTTGGCCAGGTTGCTGTTTTCTGATTTTAAATGGAAACTCTAAATTTTCTTTAACAGTTTCTCCAAAGAGACTTGGCTGTTGAAAACAATATGATACCTGACGCCGATAAATTGTTGGTGAATACGTATTAATATTTTCATCTTTAAAATCAATTTCTCCAGAAGTTGGCGAAATCAAATTAGCTAAAAGTTTTAATAAAGTACTTTTTCCTCCACCGGAAGGACCAATAATCGTTAAAAATGTCCCTTTATCAATATCTAGTGAAAAATCCGAGATAATATTCTTATCTTTTACGCGGTAACTAACTTTTTTTAGTGACAGAATCATTTTGCACCTACTTTGAATAATCAGAACTGTTAGTTTAATTTTACATCTTTCTAACTTGGTGATTTTTCTCTTTAATAAAACTTAGAAATAATTTTGGGCACAAAAAAAGCATTCCAATAAGGGATGCTTTTTTGATATATAAACGTAAAATCCACAGATTAACGCTTTGAGAATTGAGAAGCTTTACGGGCTTTCTTCAAACCTGGCTTCTTTCTTTCCTTCATTCTTGGGTCACGGGTTAAGAAACCTGCCTTCTTAAGTGGACCACGGAAGTCTGGGTCAACTTCAAGAAGAGCACGTGCAACACCGAGACGGATAGCTCCAGCTTGGCCTGAGAAACCACCACCGTTAACATTAACGTGGACGTCGTATTGACCGTCAGTTTCAGTTAATGTTAAAGGTTGCTTCAAATCTTTAACCAAGTTAGGAAATGGAATGTATTGATCAACATCTTTACCGTTAACAGTGATCTTACCGTTACCTGGTACTAAACGAACACGCGCAACTGAATCCTTGCGGCGACCAGTACCTATGTATGCAGCTTGTTGTGCCATTATTTAACCTCCTAGATTAACTTGTTAATATCTAACTTTTCAGGCTTTTGTGCTTCATGCTTGTGATCTTCACCAGCATAAACGTGCATCTTCATGAATTCTTGGTGACCAAGAGTATTCTTTGGAAGCATGCCCTTAACTGAGATTTCAACCATCTTTACTGGGTTATTAGCAAGCAACTCGCCGTATGAAGTAGCTTTTAAGCCACCGCGCCATTCTGAGTGGTGGTAGTAAATCTTGTCAGAAGCCTTTTTACCAGTCAACTTAATCTTTGATGCGTTGATAATAATAACATTATCACCGGTATCAACATTAGGTGTGTATTGAGGCTTGTTCTTACCTCTCAAAATAGTGGCTACAGCTGCAGAAAGACGACCAAGAGATACGCCAGTTGCATCAATAATGTACCACTTACGTTCGATTTCACTAGATTTTGCTAATGGTGTAGTACGCAATTTAAATTCCTCCGTTTATTTGCAGTTTGAAAACAATAAGTTTCCGGGGCCTATCGTGGACAAACATACTATATTAGAGTACGTCCTTTTTTGAAAAAAGTCAATTATAAATGCCAGTCTTAAAGAATTTATTCTTGCATTTTTAGAGAAATAAAAAATCATATTTCAGTAAAAATACCAAAATATGATAATTCTTTATTTTGCCAGTCTAGCAAGCTTTTTCGTCTTATATGCATAAGCAGCAGTATAAGGACCAGCGCCAGTAGCAATACGTAATGCTTTTACCTTCTTGCCCTTAACTTTACGCGTAACAGGAATATAGTAGACTCCGTCTCCTGCTAAACTAACCCAATTATTGACATTGAAGCCTTTTTTATAATTGTAGCCAGCATAAATATTCTTAGTTTTCTCAATAAATTGATTACGTTTCTTCTCAGAAGCATTATAGACATGTTTCTCAAAATACTTTTGTGAAGGAACATATAGTTTATCTTTATCAACAGCATGGGCCGTAATTTTAACAGTATAAATCTTTTGGGTTCCCTTGCTATCACGATCAAGATAATACCAATTACCGCGCGTTGCTACAGGCGTGCTATAGGGATGCAAAATTCCGTAGGCAGCTTCTACCTTTTGTGGTTTTAAACCTAATTGAAGAAGTCCTAAGAACACAAAGAATACAACCGAAAATAAGTAAACAAGTCTCTTTTTCATTTTACTTACCTCCTGAAAAAGCACTTACATTTATTCTAATCATATCATTAATCCTTGGTCTTGACGATATTTTTGTGGAATTTCGTCATAAAATACATGATACAAATATAAGCCGCTTGCTTGTGCCGTCTGACGAACTTCTTGTCTATCTTTGGCTAAAATCACTCGTTTTAAATCATGAACTGGTCGACGATCATTGCCTATCTCTAGCAATGCAGCAACCATAATTCGGACCATATTATACAGAAAGCCTGAGCCAATGAAATCGAATATTATTTCATTTTCTTCTTCGTTTTTCCTGATATTGACATAATAAATAGTTCGAACCTTATCTTCTATTTGACCACCACTGGCTGCAAAACTAGTAAAGTCATGTGTCCCAAGTAAATCTTTAGCTGCCTCTTGCATCTTTTTAATATCAAGGTGGTATTGAAAATGACCTGTATAAAATCGTTTAAATGGGTTCACAAAGTGGTCTAAACTAACGCGATATCGATACCATTTTCCCTTAATTGAATATCTGGCGTGGAAATTTTCGTCCACTATTTGACAATCTGTAAAAACAATATCAGTTGGCATCATTGAATTTAAAGCTAAAATCATTCTGTTGGCTGGAATCGTCTTTCCAGGATAGTCGAAGTGAATCACTTGCCCCACAGCATGTACTCCAGCATCTGTTCTACCAGATCCTTGAACAATAACTCGCTTACCCTTAGTCATCTTCTTAAGAGCATCTTCGATTGTTCCTTGGACCGTTCGCTGATCTGGCTGAAGTTGAAAGCCATGAAACAAATGACCATCATACGACATTGTCATTTTATATCTAGTTAACATAATTAGTGATTCCTAAAAATTAATAGTAACAATACTAATGCGATGAAATAGAATAATGAAATCAAATCATATTTTGACCAATTCAAAACTCTATATTTGGTTCGACCACTACTGCCACGATAGCCACGTGATTCCATAGCAGTCGATAAATCAATTGCGGTTTCTAGAGAGTGAATAAACAATGGCACCAATATTGGCGTAATTGCTTTTGCTCTTTTTACTAGACCACCATCATTGAAATCAGCCCCACGTGATCTTTGAGCATTCATTATCTTCAAAGTTTCATCAAACAATGTTGGGACAAAACGAAGAGCAATTGAAATTACTAGCGCAATTTTATCCACTGGCACTTTAAATATTTTTAATGGTTTTAGTAACCACTCCATCGCATCGGCGATTTCAAGTGGCATCGTAGTAACCGTCATGACCGTTGAGATCAAAATGATCAAAGTGAATCTAATAAAAATATAGGCCGCATTAACTAACCCGTAACTAGAGATAGTAAAAATCCACCATTGCCAGTATGTTTTCCCACCGGTCATAAAGAATAATTGCAATAAAGACGTGAAAAAGATTAACCCAATTAACGGTTTAACCCCATCCCAGAACACTCTTACTTTTAACCTTGTTGCGAAAATCGCTGCTAAACAAAATACTGTGATAATAGCGTAAGTTATGGGATTATTTGCCAAAAAAATCACGAAAATAAATAGTATTGTAATCAATAATTTACCACGTGGATCCATTTTATAGACAAGAGAATTTCCCGGGATATATCGCCCAACAATTATTTTACTCATCAAACTCTCCCTTCAAATTCTCCTTGATTCCATCTACAAGTTGATCAAGCGTTAACGGATTCTGTGCAAAATTATAATTTGCTAATTCTGAAGCAAAACGACTAGGGGTTGGTTCCATTAGATAATGCTTTTCCAGCCAATTTTTATCTTTGAAAATATTCTCCGGTTTATCGTGTTTAATTAGCTGTCCATGTTCCATCACTAATACATCATCTGCAAATTCAGCAACATCATCCATATTATGCGTAACTAAAATTACAGTATGGCCAGCCTTTTGATAGTTCAAAAACAACTTCATCATTTCTTTACGAGACCGTGGATCAAGACCGGCAGCAGGCTCATCCAAGCACAGTACTTGAGGTTCATTTACCATTACCCCAGCAATAGCTACTCGTCTCATTTGCCCGCCTGAAAGCTCAAACGGAGATTTAGTTGCTATCTCTTCAGGCAGTCCTACTTTGCTCAGCCATTCAAAGGCTTTGGTTTTTGCTTCTTTTTCTGTCGCACCAAAATTCTTAGGTCCAAATTCAATATCTTCTAACACAGTATTCTCAAATAATTGTGCTTCAGGAAATTGAAAAACTAGACTAACTCGTTTACGCAATTCTTTTAAATTTTTATTACTTGTTTGAGGAGTGATATGATATCCGGCAATATCTATTGAACCTTTGCTTGGCTTCAGCAACGCATTAAAATGCTGCATAAGCGTAGATTTACCACTACCAGTATGTCCAATCAAAGCAATAAATTTATTGTCAGCTAATTCGAAAGAAACGTTATCTAGCCCCCTTTTTTCCATTGTTGTTCCTGGAGAATAAATATAATCTACTTTTTCGAATTTAATTGACATAAGTACTGTTTCAACTCATCTTTCGTTTGTACATCTTTTGGTATTGTAATGCCTAATTGATTTAATTTATATATCAATTTATCTACAAAAGGAATATCTAATCCTATTTGCCGCGGCATCTCTGTTTGACTGAAAATTTCTGTTGGCGATGCTTGTGCCAATATTTTTCCGTCATTTAGCACAATGACATTATCTGCCATATCAGCTTCATCGATATCATGCGTAATAGAGAGAATGGTTAAATTTTTTTCTGACATTAAGCGTTTAATTATCTTTAATATTTGATCTCTACCGCTTGGGTCTAGCATTGACGTCGATTCATCCAAGATAATAATCTCTGGTTCAACAGCAAGAATACCTGCAATAGCTACTCTTTGCTTTTGACCACCAGATAAATTGGCAGGTTCAGCATCAATATAATCCAGCATTCCCACATCAGATAATACCTTTTTAACGGTCTGTACCATCTGGTCCCTAGGAACACCACGATTTTCTAATCCAAATGCTACATCGTCACCAACTGTAGCTCCAACAAATTGATTATCTGGATTTTGAAAAACTATACCAACTTTTTCTCTAATATCCCAAACATTTTCTGAATTTAGATTCATTCCGGAAACAGTAATTACACTGCCAGAATCCTTATCAGGTAAAAGTAAACCATTAATCAACTTGGAAATTGTGGATTTACCACTCCCATTATGGCCTATTAAAGCTGTCCATGAACCTTTTTTTACTTTAAAATTAATTTTCTTAAGGACAGGTGCTTTAGATTCTGGATATGTAAATGTCACATCTTTAAAATCAATAGCATTGCTAATTGTCATATTTCACTCTCCCTTCCAACTCACTTAATAGTAATTGTAACAGAAAAAAGGGTAAAAAAAATCACCCATGAAGAGGGATGATTTTCATCATCTAAGCTAGACTAAGCTTGCGCCATCATCTTTACGCTTATTCTCGCTTTCATGGATAATTCTTAATACGTATTAAGTTTTTGACTATTCTAGACTAATTCAAGAATAACCATTGGAGCAGCGTCACCTTTACGAGGAACTGCTAACTTCAAAATTCTAGTGTAACCACCATTACGGTCTTTGTAACGAGGTGCTACATCGCTGAAAAGCTTTTGCAATGCTGACTTAACAACTACAGTATCTTTTTCTTCGTGGATATCTGCAACTTCGTCACGTACAAATGCTGCAGCCTTTCTTCTTGAAGCTAAATCGCCGCGCTTACCTAAAGTGATCATCTTTTCGGCAGTCTTGCGAACTTCTTTAGCACGAGTTTCAGTAGTAACAATGCGTTCGTTCATGATTAATTGAGTAGTCATTTCTCTTAGCATTGCTTTTCTGTGAGCACTATCGCGACCTAATTTACGGTATGCCATGGGTTTGCCTCCTTTATTGCCTACTTTTAGTCTTCTTGACGAAGTGAAAGACCTAAGTCGGCTAATTTATTCTTAACTTCTTCCAATGATTTACGTCCTAAGTTACGTACACGCATCATATCTGATTCTGTCTTATCAGTTAACTCTTGAAGAGTGTTAATGCCGGCACGTTTCAGGCAGTTGTATGAACGAACAGAAAGGTCAAGCTCTTCAATTGTCATTTCAAGCTTCTTTTCCTTCTTATCGTCTTCCTTTTCCACCATTACTTCGCTGAATTGAGTATTTGCATCAGCTGATTCAAATACCTTGAAGTGTTCAACTAAGATCTTAGCAGCAAAACTAAGGGCGTCATTAGGCTTGATTGAACCGTCAGTCCAAATCTCAAAAGTGAGCTTGTCGAAATCGTCTCTCTTACCAACACGAGTTGATTCAACTTGGTAGTTAACCTTTTTAATTGGTGAGAATAATGAATCAACAGGAATTACTCCGATTGGCATGTCATCACTCTTATTGTCACTTGCAGTTACATATCCTCTACCATTCTTTACGGCGAGTTCCATATGTAAATGCCCACCTTCAGCAATGGTACAAATATATTGATCTGGATTCAAGACTTGAACGTCTGCATCAACTTTAAGATCATCAGCAGTTACTGTGGCAGGACCTTCAACGTCTAATTCAATAACCTTTTGTTCATCTGAAAGAGACTTTAATTCAAGTTTCTTCAAGTTCAGAATAATTTTGGTTACATCTTCTCTGACGCCAGGAACTGTTGAGAACTCGTGTAAAACGCCATCAATTTGCACATAAACAAGTCCAGTACCCGGAATAGAAGTAAGTAAAACTCTTCTTAAAGAATTACCTAAAGTAGTACCAAAGCCTCGCTCAAGTGGTTCAACAACAAACTTACCGTAAGAATCTTCTTGTTCAACAACGGTAATATTTGGTTTTTCAAATTCAATCATTACTGGGCCCCTTTCAAAACGTAACGTCCTATATCATCAAGGACAAAATTAAACACGACGACGTTTTGGTGGTCTGGAACCATTGTGGGGAACTGGCGTAACGTCACGAATTGCAGTAATTTCAAGACCAGTTGCTTGAAGTGATCTAATAGCAGATTCACGACCAGCACCAGGACCTTTAACTGAAACTTCTACATGTTTCATACCTTGGTCCATTGCACTCTTAGCTGCTGCTTCAGCTGCCATTTGAGCTGCAAATGGAGTAGACTTACGACTACCCTTAAAGCCCAATGCACCAGCTGAAGACCAAGCAACTGCATTACCTTGAACGTCAGTAATCATGACTAAAGTATTATTAAACGTTGAGTGAATGTGTGCAACACCGCTTTCAACATGCTTCTTCACACGACGCTTACGTGCTGTTTTCTTTGCAGGCATCAATAAACCTCCTTATAAATAAAATTAACGGTTTCTCTTAGTACCCTTACGAGTACGAGCATTGTTCTTGGTATTTTGGCCACGAACTGGAAGTCCACGGCGGTGACGAATACCACGATAAGAACCAATATCAACTAAGCGCTTAATGTTCATGCTTACTTCACGACGCAAGTCACCTTCAACACGGTACTTGTCAACTTCAGCACGAAGCTTTTCTTGATCTTCTGGAGTTAAATCCTTTGAACGAACGTCTTCAGATACACCAGCATCAGCACAAATCTTCTTAGCAGTTGTGTCACCAATACCGTAAATGTAAGTTAAGGCAACAACAATTCGCTTATCTCTTGGTAAGTCAACACCAGCAATACGAGCCATAAACTACACCTCCTCTTTTTTCTATTAACCTTGACGTTGCTTGTGCTTTGGATTTGCTGGGCAAATTACCATAACACGGCCATGTCTTTTAATAACTTTACAATGTTCACACATTGGTTTAACAGATGGTCTAACCTTCATGTTTCCCTCCGTTATATTATTTTATAAATCGATACGTAATTCTACCTTTAGTTAAATCATATGGAGACAATTCAACAGTCACACGGTCTCCTGGCAAAATACGAATGTAGTGCATTCTAATTTTACCGGAAACGTGTGCTAAAATAGTAGCTCCATTTTCCAATTCAACTTTAAACATAGCATTAGGTAAGGTATCAACTACCTTACCTTCTACTTCAATGACATCATCTTTTGCCAAAGTTGTTCCTCCGCAATTAATACAGTCATACTTTGAAATTATAACACGGATAAAAAATTATACAAATTTTTCTTTTATTGATTATTACTCAATACCGCATCAATGTCTTCAAAGACTTTTTCTGGAGTTTGTTCACCATTAATTACAGTAAGCAAACCTTTCTTTTGATAAAAGTCTTTCAAAGGAGCATTCATCTTTTCGTTAACTTCAAGACGATTCTTAACTACTTCTGGCTTATCGTCTTCACGTTGGTAGAATTCGTGTCCACCACAACGATCACAAGTACCTTCAACTTTAGGTTGCTTAGAAATCTTGTTGTAAGTAGCGCCACAATTCTTACACATGTATCTTGCTGATAAACGCTTGATCAAAGTATCTTCGTCAACTTCAAGCGCGATGACATTTGTTAAAGGCTTGTTCAAACGTTTAGTAATGCCTTCAAGAAGTTCTGCTTGTACAGTAGTTCTTGGAAAACCGTCTAAGATGAAACCTTCTTTAATATCAGGTTGACCTAAACGTTCTTCAACTAATCTAGCAGTAACTTCATCTGGTACCAAATTACCTTTGTCGATGTAGCTTTTAGCTTCAAGACCAACCTTGGTCTTGTTAGCCATTGCTTCCCTAAACATATCTCCAGTTGAGATATGAGTTAAGTGATATTTGTCAACGATTCTCTCTGATGCTGTACCCTTACCAGCACCTGGTAAGCCTAAAAGAATTAAGTTAATCATTTTTTCCGTTCCTATCTGATGAATCCAACATATTCTCTCTTCATTAACAAACCGTTAATTTGACGAGATAACTCAAGAACAACCCCAATTACAATTAAAAGACTTGTTCCTCCTAAACCAATGGAACTTGGGAGATTCCAGAAGTTTGTGGCCAATTGAGGCAATAGAGCAACTAAACCTAAAAATACTGAACCTACAGTTGATAATTTAATCAACATCTTTGAAATATAATTCTGGGTATCTTTTCCTGGCCAAACACTAGGAATGTAAGCACCTTGCTTTTGTAAGTTTTCTGCCAGCTTCTCAGGGTTAACCTGTACGAAAGCGTAGAAGAATGTAAATAAGATAATCAATAAGGTGTAGATGATAACCCCAGGAGTAGTTTGTAAACTAAAGATCTGGTTCATTACTTTAAACCATTGTTGATCGCCTTGGGTTCTTTGAAAGGCCATTAAAATTGTTGCCGGTGTAATGATAAATGAACTGGCGAAAATAACTGGAATAACTCCAGATACATTAACTTTTAATGGTAGAAAACTTTCAGAACCACTAATCGTCGCTCTTCTTGTGTATTGAATAGGAATGCGACGATCAGCTTGTTCAACCCATGTAACTAATTGAGTAACTACAAGGATTGCAACTATAACCGCGATGAAGAACAAAATGCCTTTCCAACGATCACTGGAACTATTGTTAATAATTGATTCTTTGTAGATTTGCCATAAACCACTTGGTAATCTTGCAATGATACCAGCAAAAATAATTACTGATACACCATTACCAAGACCTTTATCGGTGATTTCATCACCCAACCATGTCAATAACATGGTACCAGCGGTCATGATAATAGCAATTTCTACATAAGTTTGAGGGGTTTGGTTTTTAACCAATCCCATTTGAGTCAAGGCATTGAAACCTAACGTAATACCAATACTTTGAACAAAAGCAACAACTAATGCTAAATATCTTGTTACTTGATTAGTTTTACGACGACCTACTTCACCTTGTTTTCCCCATTCTACCAATGTCGGTACAATATCCATCTGTAACAGCTGGATTACAATTTGTGCCGTGATGTACGGGGAAACACCCAAAGAAAATATTGAATAGTTATCTAGCCCACCACCAGATACAGTATCTAGCATTGGAACTAATCCAGTTTGAGCAACCTGTGTGATCGCCTTTGCATTAACACCTGGAACAGTGATATTAGCACCGATCCGGTAGATTAATAGAATAAAGAGAGTGAAATAAATTTTATTTCTAATTTCTTTATCCTTAAAGGCGTTCTTCAAGGTCGAAAACATTAGATCACCTCAACAGTTCCGCCAGCGGCTTCAACTGCTTTCTTAGCAGCTGCGGAAACTTTATTAACCTTTACAGTTAACTTAACTTTTAATTCTCCGTTACCAAGTAACTTAACGCCTGATAATTCTTTCTTTACCAAGCCGTTTTCCTTAAGAGTTTCAACAGTTACTTCACTGCCATCTTTGAACTTATTTAAGTCATCTAAATTTACGATTGCGTATTCTTTACGGTTGATGTTCTTAAAACCACGCTTTGGCATAGTTCTGAACAATGGCATTTGACCACCTTCAAAACCTAAACGTGTGTGACCGCCTTGACGAGCCAATTGACCCTTTTGACCACGGCCAGAAGTCTTACCGTAACCACTTGAAGTACCACGACCGACACGTTTTCTATCACGACGTGAGCCTTCAGCAGAATGTAATTCATGAAGCTTCATTAAATTGGGCACCTCCTTGATATCCTATTTATTAATCTCTTCAACAGAGATTAAGTGAGCAATTTTCAATAATGCACCACGAGTAGCAGCGTTGTCTGGAAGAACAACAGTACTATCTACTCTACCCAAGCCAAGAGCTTTAACAATCTTTCTTTGTTCAGGTAGACGGTGAGCAGCACTTCTAATTAAAGTAATCTTTAAATCAGTCATCTATGATCTCCCTAATCTAAGCTCTTTCAGGTTGACGAAGTTTTTCTACTTCTTCACTAGTTCTAAGCTTCTTCAAACCATCGATAGTTGCACGAACAACGTTGATTGGAGTATTAGAACCAAGTGATTTTGAAGTTACGTCTGAGATACCAGCCATATCCATAACGATACGTACAGCACCACCAGCAGCAACACCAGAACCAGCTTCGGCAGGCTTCAATAAAATGTTACCTGAACCGTAGTGACCAATAACTTCATGAGGAATAGTAGTACCAACTTTAGGTACATTGATCATTTTCTTCTTACCGTCTTCTACAGCCTTACGGATTGCTTCTGGGACTTCTTGAGCTTTACCAGTACCAAAACCTACACGGCCTTTCTTGTCGCCAACAACAACAAGAGCAGCAAATCTCATGCGACGGCCACCTTTAACAACCTTAGTAATACGGTTGACAGCGACTAATTGATCTTCGATATCGTCTTTGTTTCTACGATTGTTACGAGAATCATTGCGGTTTGCCATGTGTTAATCTCCTTTCCTAGAATTCTAATCCGTTTTCACGAGCAGCATCAGCTAATGCTTGAACACGGCCGTGGTATAAGTAACCACTTCTATCAAATACAACGGCAGAAATGTTCTTTGCCTTAGCAGCTTCAGCAATTGCCTTACCTACAGCAGCAGCTTGTTCTACCTTAGTTGCATCTTCTGATACGTTTTCATCCAAAGTTGAGGCGCTTGCAAGCGTAACACCCGCTACGTCATCAATTAATTGAGCGTAGATGTTTTTATTTGAACGAAAAATGCTTAAGCGTGGGCGCTCAGCAGTACCAGAAATCTTACTACGAATACGTTTACGACGCTTTAAGCGTAACTTGTTTTTATCTGGTTTAGAAATCACAATTTCACCTCAAAATAAACTACTTATTACTTACCTGTCTTACCTTCCTTACGACGTACGTATTCGTCAACGTAACGAATACCTTTACCCTTGTAAGGTTCTGGTGGACGTACGGCGCGGATTTCAGCTGCAAATTGACCAACATCTTGCTTTGATACACCTTCAACTTCTACATCAGTTGCTGAAGTTGCCTTTACAGATACACCTTCTGGTGCAGTCAATACAACTGGGTGTGAGTAACCAACATTCAAAGTAATCTTGTTGCCTTGTGCTTGTGCACGGTAACCAACACCGATTAACTTCAAAGTCTTCTTGTAACCATCAACTACACCTTCGATCATTGAAGCTAAGTTAGCTCTTTCAGTACCGTGAAGTGCTTTATCGCTTTCACTTGAACGTGAGAAGTTGATCTTACCATCTTTTTGTTCAAAAGTGATCTTTGGATCGAAGTATCTAGTTAATTCACCTTTAGGACCCTTAACAGTAATGTTGTCGCCTTCTTTGGTAACAGTAACACTGTCAGGGACTTCAATAGTCTTTAAACCGATTCGGCTCATTGATTGTTCTCCTTTCTGTCAGTATTACCAAATGTAGGCAATTACTTCGCCGCCAACGTTCTTTTGTCTTGCTTCCTTGTCGGTAATAACACCAGCAGAAGTAGAAACGATGGCAATGCCCAAACCATTAAGAACTTTAGGTAAGTCTTCAGCGCTTACATAGTTTCTAAGACCTGGCTTAGAAATACGCTTCAAACCTGAAATGACACGTTCTCCATTTGGACCGTATTTCAAGAATACCTTGATAACGCCTTGCTTGTTGTCATCTGCAACTTCGTAATCACGGATGAAACCTTCGCGCTTCAAAATTTCTGAAATAGACTTTTTAATGTTTGATGCAGGAATTTCAACTGAATCGTGCTTTGCCATGTTGGCATTTCTGATTCTAGTCAAGTAATCTGCGATTGGATCTGTCATGACCATTTAAGCTATCCTCCTAACCGTATCCTACCAACTAGCCTTTTTAAGACCAGGGATTTGACCCTTGTGTGCTAATTCCTTTAAGCAAATACGGCATAAACCGAATTTACGGTATACGGAGTGTGGACGACCACATCTCTCGCAACGTGTATATTCACGTGAAGAGAACTTAGCAGGACGACGATTTCTGATTTTTTGTGATGTTTTAGCCATTAATGTCCTCCACTATCTTGCAAACGGCATACCAAATTGAGTCAAAAGTTCACGAGCTTCTTCGTCAGTGTTGGCAGTAGTTACGATAACAATGTCTAAACCTCTAGTGCGGTTAACTTTATCAAAATCGATTTCTGGGAAAATCAATTGTTCCTTGATACCCAAAGTGTAGTTACCACGACCATCAAATGAACGAGTTGATACACCACGGAAGTCACGAACACGTGGAAGAGAAACATTGATCAACTTGTATAAGAAGTCGTACATTCTATCGCCTCTAAGAGTAGCCTTAGCACCGATAGACATACCTTCACGTAAACGGAAGTTAGCGATTGACTTCTTAGCCTTAGTGATTAATGGCTTTTGGCCTGAAATCAAAGTTAATTCTTCAACTGCTTCGTCCAAGTTCTTGGCGTTTGAAACAGCGTCACCAACACCCATGTTTAAAACGATCTTGTCAATCTTAGGAATTTGCATTGATGAAGTGTAGTTGAACTTTTCTTCCAATGCAGGAGCTACTTTTTCTTTGTATTCTTCAGCTAAATAACTTGCCATTTGTGTCCTCCCTTCTACTTATCTTCTTTTTTACTAATTACTTTAACGTTTGATGCGTGAATTGAACCTTCTGATTCAACTACACCACCATTAGCGTTAACTTGTGAAGGCTTTTGGTGCTTCTTAATCTTGTTAACGCCCTTAACAACTACGCGGTTCTTCTTAACGTTAACAGAAAGAACAGTACCTTCTTTACCTTTATCTTTTCCGGCAATAACTTTTACCTTGTCACCAGTTTTAACGAACATCAGTGCACCTCACTATCAATTATAAGACTTCAGGAGCAAGAGAGACGATCTTCATAAAGTCGTGCTCACGTAACTCACGTGCAACTGGCCCAAAGATACGAGTACCACGTGGGCTCTTATCTGCGTTAATAATTACGCCAGCATTTTCGTCGAATTTGATGTATGAACCATCTTCACGACGTGCACCTGATTTGGTTCTAACAATAACTGCTTTTACAACGTCGCCTTTTTTGACAACGCCACCTGGTGTTGCTTGCTTAACAGTACATACTACGATGTCACCGATGTTACCAGTCTTACGCTTTGAACCACCTAAGACTCTAATAACTAAAAGTTCTCTGGCACCAGAGTTATCAGCAACCTTTAAACGGGATTCGTTTTGAATCACTGTGTAATCCTCCCCTCACTAAATCCGCAAATTAAACAGATTTCTTAACAATCTTTACTAAACGGAAGCGCTTCTTACGAGATAATGGACGGGTTTCCATGATACGTACAGTATCGCCAACTTTAGCTTCGTTATTTTCGTCTTGTGCGTAGTACTTCTTTGAATATTTGATACGCTTGTTGTAAACAGGGTGGTTCTTGTAAGTGTCAACAACGACTACGATAGTCTTGTCCATCTTATCAGAAACTACACGACCTTGGTATACGTGACGATAATTTCTTTCGTTTGTTTCGCTCAAGTTAATAGCTCCCTTCCATTAATTGTTTTCTAACGCTTTTTCGCTCAGAATAGTCTTAATTCTGGCGATATTCTTGCGGACTTTGCTCAAGCGAGCGGTATTTTCTAATTGACCCGTTGCTTGTTGGAAACGCAAATTAAAGAGCTCTTCTTTATATTGCTTTTCTTTTTCTAACATTTCATCAGTGGTTAATGCTCTGATATCTTTAGCCTTCATTAGATTCGCCACCTACTTCCGAACTTCTAGTTACAAACTTAGTCTTAATTGGTAACTTAGTTGAAGCAAGACGTAAAGCTTCACGAGCAGTTGCTTCATCAACACCACCAATTTCAAACATAATCTTTTCTCTCTTAACTACAGCTACCCAACCTGCTGGTGCACCTTTACCAGAACCCATACGTACACCAACACCTTTAGCAGTGTATGACTTTTGAGGGAAAATTCTAATCCAAACTTTACCGCCACGCTTCATGTAACGTGTCATAGCAACACGGGCAGCTTCGATTTGACGGTTAGTAATCCAATGTGATTCGAGGGCTTCAAGACCATATTCACCAAAGGCAATATACTTACCACCTTTAGCAGCACCACGCATCTTACCACGGAATTCACGACGGTGTTTTACTCGTTTTGGTACTAAAGGCATTATCTATTTCCTCCCTTCGCTGGCTTTGAAGCTGGCTTATTCTTACGAGTTGGTAAGACTTCACCACGGTTGATCCAAACTTGGACACCAATTTCACCGTAAGTAGTGAATGCATTTACCCAAGCGTAATCAATATCAGCTCTCAAAGTTTGTAATGGAACACGACCTTCTGTGTGCCATTCTCTTCTTGCCATGTCGGCACCGTTCAAACGACCTGAAGTTTGAACCTTAATACCCTTGGCACCAGCACGCATAGCTCTTTGAGTAGCTTGACGCATAGCACGTCTGAAAGCAATACGAGCTTCAAGTTGACGAGCGATACCATCAGCTACTAATTCAGCATCAAGATCTGGTTTCTTAATTTCAACAATATTAATGTGAACTTGCTTACCAGTTAAAGCATTTAATTGTTTTCTTAAAGCTTCAACTTCAGAACCACCTTTACCAATTACCATACCTGGCTTAGCAGTATGAATTGAGATGTTGATTCTGTTAGCTGCACGTTCAATTTCAACAGTAGATACTGAAGCATCCTTCAATTTTTCTGAGATAAATTTTCTGATTCGAAGGTCTTCGTTTAAAGTTTCTTTGTATCCCTTGTCAGCATACCATTTTGATTCCCAATCGCGGATAACACCGAGACGAAAACCGTTTGGGTTAATCTTTTGACCCATTAATATACCTCCCTTAATCGTTCTTTTCTGAAACTACTACAACTACGTGACTGGTTCTCTTGTTAATTGGAGAAGCCATACCCTTAGCACGTGGACGGAATCTCTTCAAGGTTGCACCTTCGTTTACGTAAGCTTCTGATACGTAAAGGTTAGCACTTTCAAGATCGTAGTTGTGTTCTGCGTTAGCAATAGCTGAACGTAAAACTTTTTCAACGATTGGGGAAGCAGCTCTAGGCGTAAATTCTAAGATTGCTAATGCTTCAGCAACGCTCTTGCCACGAATTAAGTCAACGACTAAACGAGCTTTTCTTGGAGCGATGCGAACAGTTCTTGCTTCAGCCTTAGCTGAACTAATTTGTTCTGCCATTTAGATGTTTCTCCTTCCTCTAAGCTTGTGTTGTGGCTTTATCATCAGTGGATCTGTGTCCGTGGAAAGTTCTTGTTGGAACAAATTCACCTAACTTATGACCAACCATGTCTTCAGTAACATATACTGGAACATGTTTTCTACCATCGTAAACAGCTATAGTCAAACCTACAAAGGAAGGGAAAATAGTTGAACGACGTGACCAAGTCTTAATAACTTGTTTCTTATCTGCATCTGCTTGTGCATCAACCTTCTTTAATAAAGATGCATCAGCAAAAGGACCTTTTTTAATACTACGGCTCATTAATTAACCCTCCTTCTATTATTTGCTACCCTTACGGTGACGAATGATTAACTTCTCGCTAGCCTTCTTGATATCTCTAGTCTTGATACCACGAGCCTTCTTACCCCATGGAGTCATAGGTTGTGGACGACCAACAGGAGCCTTACCTTCACCACCACCATGTGGGTGATCGTTAGGGTTCATTACAGAACCACGTGATTGAGGACGCTTGCCTAACCAACGCTTACGACCAGCTTTACCTAATTGGATTAGGGAGTGTTGTTCGTTACCAACCACACCGATAGTAGCACGGCATGATGATAAAATCTTACGAACTTCGCCACTTTGTAATCTAATCAAAGTGTAGTCTCCATCAACACCTAAAACTTGAGCTGAAGCACCAGCACTTCTTACAAGTTGACCACCCTTGCCTGGCTTCAATTCAATGTTGTGAATTGCAGTACCAGTAGGAATGTTCTTCAATGCTAATGCGTTACCTGGCTTAATATCAACTTCGTCGCCTGATTCAACGATGTCGCCAACCTTTAAGCCCTTAGGTGCCAAAATGTAAGCCTTGATACCATCAGTGTAGTGAAGCAAAGCGATGTTAGCAGTTCTGTTTGGATCGTATTCGATTGCCTTTACAACTGCCTTTGCATTGTCTTTGTTACGCTTAAAGTCGATGATACGGTATTTTTGTTTGTGACCACCACCACGGTGTCTTACAGTGATATGACCATATGAGTTACGACCTGCAGTGTGTGATTGTGATTCAAGTAAAGTCTTTTCAGGCTTTGTCTTGGTAATCTCAGCAAAGTCGGAAGAAGTCATATGACGACGACCATTCGTGGTTGGCTTGTAAATCTTAATAGCCAATTGACTGACCTCCTATTACTTGTTGTCTTCTTTATCTTCGTCTTGGAAAATCTTAATGCTGTTTGAATCGTCAGTTAAAGCAACAATAGCCTTTCTACGACGAGCAGTCTTACCAGTGTAACGACCTACTCGCTTGTCCTTGCCGCGAACGTTCATAATGTTAACGCTCTTTACTTTAACATCGAAGATTTCTTCAACAGCACTGCGAACTTGTGTCTTGGTTGCAGTTAAAAGCACGTCGAAAGTGTACTTCTTATCATCCATTAAGTTCGTGGACTTTTCAGTAATGACAGGTCTTAAAATGATATCGCGTGCATCCATTAAGCCAAAACCTCCTCGATCTTCTTAACAGCATCTTGAGACAAGATTAACTTGCCGTAGTTAACAGCATCTTCAACATTCAAACCGTTAACTGGAACAGCCTTAACCTTAGCCAAGTTTCTTGCGGAAAGTTGTACATTGTTATCATCAGTAACAATTAAAACCTTACCGTCAGCGTTTAAGCTGTTTAACATTGATACTAATTCCTTAGTCTTAGGAGCTGACATAGTCAACTTGTCTAAAACGATTAAATCATTGTCAATCAACTTTTGGGAAAGAACTGACTTAATAGCCAAACGACGTTGCTTTCTTGGCATAGTGTATGCGTATGAACGTGGAGTTGGGCCAAATACTGTACCACCGCCACGCCATTGTGGAGCTCTGATAGAACCTTGACGAGCACGACCAGTACCCTTTTGTCTCCAAGGCTTCTTACCACCGCCGCGAACAGCAGATCTATTCTTAACCTTTGAGGTACCTTGACGCTTGCCGGCTCTTTGTCTAATAATTGCTTCAAAAACGACGTTATCGTTAGGTTCAATACCAAAAACTTTATCGTTCAAAGTAACTTCACCAGAGTCTTTACCGTTTTGATCCATAACTTTTAAATTAGCCATTCTAGTCCTCCTTCCTATTTATCAGCCTTAACAGCTTTAGAAGCAGTCTTAACAACGATTAATGAGTTCTTAGCACCAGGAACATTACCCTTAATCATTAATACGTTCTTATCTGCAACAACTTTTTCAATTACTAAGTTTTCAATGGTAACTTTCTTTACACCCATGTGACCTGGCAAACGCTTGCCCTTTGGTACACGGTTAATGATGGAACCCATTGAACCAGGAATTCTGTGGTATCTTGAACCGTGGGTTTCTGGTCCTCTTGATTGGCCCCAACGCTTAATGTTACCTTGGTATCCATGACCTCTTGAAGTACCAGTAACGTTTACAACGTCACCTTCCTTGAATGTATCCACAGTAACTTCTGAGCCGACTTCATAGTCCTTAAGCTCAACACCGCGGATTTCCCGAATGAAGCGCTTAGGCGAAGTCTTTGCTTTATCAGCATGACCTTTTTCTGGTTTGTTGCTCAAAACTTCACGCTTGTCTTGGTAACCTAATTGAACTGCTTCGTAACCGTCTGATTCAACAGTCTTAACTTGCATAACAACGTTAGGAGTTGCTTCTACAACAGTTACAGGAACAAGAACACCATCTTTAGTAAAGATTTGAGTCATACCAACTTTTCTTCCTAAGATTCCTTTGGTCATGTTTACACCTCTTTCTATTATTTTAATTACAGTTTAATTTCGATGTCTACGCCGCTTGGAAGATCAAGCTTCATTAATGAATCAACAGTCTTAGGTGTTGGATTCAAAATGTCGATCAAACGCTTGTGAGTGCGCATTTCAAATTGTTCACGTGAGTCCTTGTTCTTGTGTGGTGAACGAAGAACAGTGAATAAAGTTCTTTCTGTTGGAAGAGGAACTGGACCTGAAATTTCAGCACCAGTTCTCTTTGCAGTAGCTACGATCTTAGCAGCTGATTCATCGAGAATACCATGTTCGTAAGACTTAAGTCTAATACGAATTGTTTGACTTGCCATTAAATTACCTCCTTAACGTCTTCTTTAAAAGATGACTAGCTCGGCAAAAATTCCCCGCACGCCACTGTGGCAATGCAGCCTGGTGTGCCGCAACCTTTTGCGTCAAAGCTTTACAACAATATTCTAGCTTCAGAGCACAATTGCCCCTCAAGCACAAAGACTATTGTACTTTGTCTCCCCTTAAATATCAAGGGTTAAGGGCATTTTTCTAAAAATTTTTTTCAAAAAAAGAGCTATTGAAAAATCTTCAATAACTCTTTTTTGTATGTAATTGTTTTCAATTAAGCTAAAAGCATTTCGGCTTTTTTAACTGAAATTATTCAGCTTCGCCGCCACGCTTCTTGATGATTTCAGCTTGAATTGACTTAGGAGTTGGTGAGTAGTGATCAAATACCATAGTAAATGTACCACGACCTTGAGTTGATGAACGCAAAGTAGTTGCGTAACCAAACATTTCTGAAAGTGGAACAAATGAGTTAATGATCTTAGCACCGGCTCTGTCTTCCATACCTTCCATGGTACCACGACGAGCAGTGATTGAACCCATAACGTCACCTAAGTATTCTTCTGGAGTAGTTACTTGAACCTTCATAATTGGTTCCAAGATAACCGCGCCGGCCTTTGAAGCAGCGTTCTTCAAAGCAAGTGAAGCAGCAACCTTGAAGGCAGCTTCTGATGAGTCGACTTCGTGGTAACTACCATCGTAAAGCTTAGCCTTAACGTCGATCAATGGGTAACCTGCAAGAACACCATTCTTCATAGCTTCTTGTAAGCCTTGGTCAACTGAAGGAATGAATTCACGAGGAACAACACCACCAACGATGGCATCTTCGAATTCGTAACCCTTACCTTCTTCGTTAGGAGTAAAGTCAATCCAAACGTCACCGTATTGACCTTTACCACCTGATTGACGAACAAACTTACCTTGTGCCTTAGCTTCCTTAGTGAAGGTTTCACGGTAAGCAACTTGTGGTTCACCGATTTTAGCATCAACGTTAAATTCACGTCTCATACGTTCAACCATGATGTCAAGGTGAAGTTCACCCATACCTGAAATCAAAGTTTGACCAGTTTCTGGGTTAGTTTCAGCACGGAAAGTTGGGTCTTCTTCAGTAAGCTTTTGCAAAGCAACGTCCATCTTATCACGGTCAGCCTTTGACTTAGGTTCAACTGATACTTGGATAACTGGATCTGGAACTTTCAAGCTTTCCAAAATAAGTGGGTGATCTGGGTCAGTTAATGAGTCACCAGTAGTGGTGTTCTTCAAACCGATGGCACCAGCGATATCACCTGAGAATACTTCTGGAATTTCAGTTCTTGAGTTGGCGTGCATTTGAAGCAAACGACCTACACGTTCACGACTGTTCTTTGAAGCGTTCAATACGTATGAACCTGATTCAAGAGAACCGGTGTAAACACGGATGAAAGTCAAACGACCTACGAATGGGTCAGTAGCGATCTTGAATGCAAGAGCTGCAAATGGCTTCTTATCGTCAGCCATAAGTTCAACTTCATCACCAGTCTTAGGATCGTGAGCAACGTAAGGCTTAACGTCAAGTGGTGATGGCAAGTAGTCAATAACACCGTCAAGCATCATTTGAACACCCTTGTTCTTGAATGCTGAACCAGCGTAAACTGGGAAGAACTTCAAGTCCAAAGTAGCTTTACGGATAGCTGCCTTTAATTCATCGTTAGAAATTTCTTCACCGCCAAGGAATTTTTCCATGATGCCGTCATCAACATCGGCTACGGCTTCAATTAAGTCGTTACGACGTGCTTCAGCTTCTTCCTTGTATTCGTCAGGAACTGGAACAGTATCCCACTTAGAACCAAGCTTGTCTTCGTCGTAGATGTCGGCAACCATGTTGATTAAGTCGATAACACCTTCAAAAGTGTCAGCTGAACCAATTGGCATTTGAACAGCATGTGCATTAGCGTTTAAACGTTCGTGCAATGACTTAACTGACTTATCGAAGTCAGCACCGATCTTATCCATCTTGTTAACGAAAACAATACGAGGAACACCGTAAGTTTCAGCTTGACGCCATACGTTTTCAGTTTGTGGTTCAACACCAGCTTGGGCATCAAGAACAGTTACGGCACCATCAAGAACACGAAGTGAACGTTCTACTTCGATAGTGAAGTCAACGTGTCCTGGGGTGTCGATGATGTTAATTCTGTGGTCTTTCCATTGTGCAGTAGTAGCTGCAGAAGTAATGGTGATACCACGTTCTTTTTCTTCATCCATCCAGTCCATTTGTGAATCACCTTCGTGAGTTTCACCAATTTTGTGGATCTTACCAGTGTAGTAAAGGATACGTTCAGTAGTAGTAGTCTTACCCGCATCGATGTGGGCCATAATACCAATGTTACGTGTCTTTGCTAATGGAAATTCACGCTTGTTAGCCATAAATTATTCTCTCCTTAAATTAAAACGAACAAATTAGAAGCGGTAATGTGCAAATGCACGGTTAGCTTCAGCCATACGGTGAACATCTTCACGCTTCTTAACTGCTGAGCCAGTGTTGTTTGAAGCATCGATAATTTCGTTAGCTAAACGTTCATCCATAGTGTGTTCGTTACGTAAACGAGCGTATGAAACAAGCCATCTTAAACCTAAAGTAGTTCTTCTTTCAGGACGTACTTCAACTGGGATTTGGTAGTTTGAACCACCGATACGGCGAGCTCTAACTTCCAAAACTGGCATAACGTTGTTCATAGCTTCTTCAAATACATCAAGTGGTTCCTTACCAGTCTTGTCTTGAACAATGTTGAAAGCATCGTAAAGGATTGAAGATGCCTTAGCTCTCTTACCATCAATCATTAAGTGGTTGATTAACTTGGTAACAAGCTTTGAGTTGTAAACTGGATCTGCTAAAACGTCTCTCTTAGTTACGTGACCTTTTCTAGGCATTATTTAACTCCTCCTTTAATCTTTCTTAGCACCGTACTTAGAACGGCTTTGCTTTCTGCCATCAACACCAGCAGTATCGAGGGCACCACGAACGATGTGGTAACGTACACCAGGAAGGTCCTTTACACGACCACCACGGATTAATACAACTGAGTGTTCTTGCAAGTTGTGGCCTTCACCTGGGATGTAGGCAGTAACTTCGATCAAGTTTGAAAGACGAACACGAGCGTACTTACGCAAAGCTGAGTTAGGCTTCTTTGGAGTCATAGTACCAACACGAGTTGCAACACCACGCATTTGTGGAGCTGGGTTGAATACTGATTCCTTCTTCATACTGTTGTAGCTGTAATTCAAAGCAGGTGACTTTGATTTAGTAACCTTTGAATGACGGCCTTTTCTTACCAATTGGTTAATGGTTGGCATTAATTTTTCCTCCTAAAAATTACTATTTTGTTCACACATCCGGGAGTTTCTTTTTTGACTCACGGATAGACTGTTCAAAACATACAAAGACTATTGTACTCGGTTTTAAACAGAAATCAAACTTTTTCAAAATAAAAAAAGAAAAATCACCTTTTTTGCGTAATAAATAATGAGGTGATTTTTTTGAATTCAATATATTATTTTTTCAATTTTATGATTGGTAGTTGCTTGGCATCCCATGCCCTAGTTATTTATGAGCGCTGGCCCGAGCAAAACACTATCTTTTCTCGTTCTCATTGCAGCAATTGCAAATTTGAGCTTTTGCTTTTAGATGAAATACCAATTTTTTCTTTTTTATTCTTAAAAGGTCGTTGTCGATATTGCCAATCCCCTATTCCTGCAGAATTATTTTTATTTGAAATAATTGGCGGCATTGCTTTCACTACAATTGATTTTAGTAATAAAAATTGCATTTTAACATCAATCTTACTTTTTTCATTACTATTAACTACAATCGCAGATTATAACCAACAAAGTTTTGATTTGCTTTTTCTTGTTCCCGCTGCTGTAATTACTCTCCTATATAATCAATTCGCTAACTACAAGCTAATAGATTGGATTTCTTTTGGCTGCATCACATTTGTTTTAAGTTGGAATATTTTTAAGCAAAAAATGGGATCTGGCGATCTACTCATTTATTTAATAATTGCAAGCTACTTTTCTGTAACTGCAGCTAGCCTTGCTTTACTTGTGGCTTCTTTTCTAGCAATTACCGTTTTTATAATTGAGCAAAACAATAAAAAGCAGAGTTTTCCTTTTTTACCCTATATCTTTATTGGCTTAATCTTCACTCAATTTTTAATATAAAAAAGCGTTTCTACCAATAAGATAGAAACACTTTTTGTTAGATAAAGCTATTTTTACTTAGCCTTGTCCTTTTCTTTCATTTGTTTTTCGATATCAGCAATTGAGTAAACTGAATCTGGCTTCTTTACATCAGCTTCAGGTTCCATGCTGCGGTATACAGGCATACCAGTACCAGCTGGAATAATCTTACCGATAATAACGTTTTCCTTAAGTCCAAGAAGTGGGTCGTTCTTGCCTCTGATTGAAGCATCAGTAAGCACACGAGTAGTTTCCTGGAACGAAGCAGCTGACAAGAAACTGTTAGTTTCCAAAGCGGCCTTAGTAATACCTAAGATTACGCTTTGTGCAGTTGCTGGAATACCACCAGAAATGATTACTTCCTTGTTGCGGTCTCTAAATTGACCGATATCCATTACTTCACCTGGTAAGATGTCAGTTTCACCTGGGTCAAGTACACGTACCTTTTGAAGCATTTGACGAGTCAATACTTCGACGTGCTTATCAGAAATATCTACACCCTGCATTCTGTAGGCCTTTTGAACTTCAGCTAAGATGTACTTTTCAGTAGTCAAAGTATCAGTTACTTGGATCAATTCCTTAGGGTCAACAGAACCAAGAGTCAACTTATCACCACGGTGAACAGTATCGCCTTCAGCTACGGCAACAGAGGCAGTGTAAGGAACACTGTAACTTCTAGTATCAATCTTGCCCTTAACTGTGATTTCACGAGTATGTTCTGCTGGGTTTTCTTGAATTGAATCAACTACACCATCTACTTCAGAAACGGTTGCACGACCCTTAGGGTTACGTGCTTCGAACAATTCTTGAACACGAGGCAAACCTTGAGTAATATCTTCAGCACCGGCAACACCACCGTTGTGGAAAGTTCTCAAAGTAAGCTGAGTACCTGGTTCACCAATTGATTGTGCGGCAACAGTACCAACTGCTTCACCGACCTCAACTTCTTCACCAGTAGCAAGGTTCATACCGTAACACTTGCGACATACACCGTGAGGAGTATCACAGGTAAGAATTGAACGAATCTTAACGTGAGTTACACCAGCATCACAAATCTTGTGAGCCATAGCTTCGTCCATCATGACATCTTTACCAACGATAGCTTCACCGGTCTTTGGATCCTTAACAGTTTCAGCAGTAAAACGACCAAGTAAACGGTCAAATAATGGTTCGATTAATTCGTCACCTTCCATGATGGCGCTAACTGTAATACCACGATCAGTACCACAATCGTCTTCACGGATAATAACATCCTGAGCAACATCAACCAAACGACGAGTCAAGTAACCTGACTGAGCAGTCTTCAAAGCAGTATCAGTCATACCTTTACGAGCACCGTGAGTGGACATGAACAATTCAAGCACAGACAAACCTTCCTTGAAGTTTGAGGTAACTGGAATTTCGAACAAACCACCGTTTGGAGTAGCCATCAAACCACGCATACCGGCTAACTGAGTAAAGTTAGAAATGTTACCACGGGCACCTGAGTCGGCCATGATTGAAATTGGGTTGCGAGGTGAGTGAATTTGAGCAATTTCGTTTTGGATTTCATCCTTACATGCATTCCAAATACTAATTACTCGATCGTGACGTTCTTGTTCAGTAATTAAACCACGTCTGAATTGCTTAGAAACAATATCAACTTGCTTACGTGCCTTAGCTACCTTTTCATCCTTATCGTGGATTTCAGGAACGTCGTTCATACCAATAGTAATACCTGAAGTAGTTGAACTAGTATAACCTAACTTCTTCAAGTCATCCAAGTATTCTGAAGTTCTTTGAACCTTGTAGTACTTGTAGATAGTAGCAATAGAATCTGATAAGAAGCTACTCTTGAATGGACTAGCAATCAAATAATCGGCAACTTTATCGATTCTGTCCTTAATGTCTTCACCTTCGTCTAAGAAGTACTTAGCATCCAATGGATTGTTCAAATTCTTCTCAGTTGGTTCATTGATGTAGAAGTAGTCATCTGGGAACAATTGGTTGAAGACGATCTTACCATAAGTGGTAATGAAGATACCGTGTTCATGTCCCTTAGGCCATGGCTTCTTAGGCATAGAATCTGCTGACATACCAATAATAGTATGGTAGTGAATGTCACCATTTTCGTAAGCTACAGTTGCTTCTGCTGGTGAACTGAAGATCATGCCTTCACCTTCACGACCACGTTCAGCTTGAGTTAACCAGTAGTTACCCAAAACGATATCCTGTGATGGAGTAACGATTGGCTTACCATCCTTAGGAGCCAAGATGTGGTGAGCTGCAAGCATAAGCAAACGTGATTCAGCAACAGCTTCATCTGAAAGTGGAACGTGGATGGCCATCTGGTCACCATCGAAGTCGGCGTTGTAAGCTTCACAAGCTAATGGGTGAAGTCTGATTGACTTACCTGATACCAAAACTGGTTCAAAGGCTTGGATACTCAAACGGTGAAGAGTAGGGGCACGGTTCAAAAGAACTGGACGTTCCTTAATAACATCTTCAAGTACATCCCAGATATCGTCATCTTCACGATCGATCTTACGCTTAGCATTCTTAATGTTAGAAGCAATACCACGCTTAACCAATTCGTGCATTACAAATGGTTTGAACAATTCCAAAGCCATTGGACGAGGAACACCACATTGATAGAACTTCAATTTTGGTGAAACATCGATAACTGAACGACCTGAGTAGTCTACACGCTTACCAAGCAAGTTTTGACGGAAACGACCTTGCTTACCTTTAAGCATGTGTGAAAGTGACTTAAGTGGACGGTTACCTGGTCCTACAACTGGACGACCACGACGACCGTTGTCAATTAAAGCATCAACAGCTTCTTGAAGCATACGCTTTTCGTTTTGAACGATGATGTTTGGAGCGTTCAAATCAAGCAATCTCTTCAAACGGTTATTACGGTTAATAACACGTCTGTACAAATCGTTCAAATCTGAAGTTGCGAAACGTCCACCTTCAAGTTGAACCATTGGACGAAGATCTGGTGGGATAACTGGAACAGCATCCATAACCATCCATTCAGGCTTGTTGCCTGAGTTCTTGAATGCATCCAAAATATCCAAACGTCTGATTGCACGAGTACGCTTTTGACCAGTTGCAGTTTGAAGTTCTTTCTTCAAATCCTTAACTTCTTTGTCAAGGTCAACCTTCTTAAGCAAATCACGGATAGCTTCAGCACCCATTTTAGCTACAAAGCGATTACCGTATTTTGCCTTTTGTTCACGATATTCAGCTTCAGTTAATAATTGCTTAGGTTCAAGATCAGTATCACCTGGGTCAATTACGATGTATGCAGCAAAGTAAATTACTTCTTCAAGCAATCTTGGAGAAATATCCAATACCAAACCCATTCTTGATGGAATACCTTTGAAGTACCAAATATGAGTTACAGGAGCTGCTAATTCGATGTGACCCATACGTTCTCTTCTTACCTTTGAAGAAGTAACTTCAACGCCACAACGATCACAAACTATGCCGCGGTATCTAACACCCTTGTACTTACCACAAGCACATGACCAATCTTTTGTTGGTCCAAAAATTCTTTCATCAAACAAGCCATCTTTTTCAGGCTTTAAAGTACGGTAGTTGATGGTCTCTGGCTTCTTAACTTCACCATATGACCAGCTTCTGATCTTGTTAGGTGATGCAAGACCAATTTGCATACTTTCAAACTTATTTACGTCGATCAAAAGTTTAACCTCCTACTATTTAGAAACTTTACCGTCAGATTTGTCTGCAGGAGCTGCTGGCTTGTCTGCAGTCTTTTCGTCATCTTTTTTATCTTCTGATTTTTCAGTTTCTTCGGCTAACTTCTTCTTTTCTTGTTCTTCTGCCATGCGTGACAATGTATCGATATTCAAGTGTTCACTTGATTCTCCATCCATATCACGAAGTTCAATTTCCTTGTGGTTCATATCAAGAACACGAATGTCCAAACCTAATGATTGAAGTTCCTTAACAAGAACACGGAATGATTCAGGTACACCTGGCTTAGGAATTCTTTCGCCCTTAACGATAGCTTCATATGCTCTTACACGACCAACAACGTCATCTGACTTGTAAGTCAAGATTTCTTGTAATGTGTAAGCAGCACCGTAAGCTTCAAGAGCCCAAACTTCCATTTCACCGAAACGCTGACCACCGAATTGAGCTTTACCACCCAAAGGTTGTTGAGTAACCAATGAGTAAGGCCCGATTGAACGAGCGTGGATCTTGTCGTCAACCATGTGAGTAAGTTTCAAGTAGTGCATGACACCAACTGATACACGGTTGTGGAATGGTTCACCGGTACGACCATCGTAAATAACAGTCTTACCGTCTTTATCAACACCAGCTTGACGAACAGTATCCCAAACATCGTTTTCGTTTGCACCATCAAATACTGGAGTTGCAACGTGAATACCTAATTGACGGGCAGCAGCACCCAAGTGCAATTCAAGAAGCTGTCCAATGTTCATACGTGATGGAACACCCATTGGGTTCAAACAAATGTCTACTGGAGTACCATCTGGAAGGTATGGCATATCTTCTTCTGGAACAACTGCGGCAACAGTACCCTTGTTACCGTGACGACCAGACATCTTGTCACCAACTTGGATCTTTCTCTTTTGGGCAATGTAGACACGAACCATAGTGTTTACACCTGGAGAAAGTTCGTCGCCGGCTTCACGAGTATAAACCTTAACGTCTTGAACGATACCGCCACCACCGTGTGGTACACGAAGTGAAGTATCACGAACTTCACGAGCCTTTTCACCAAAGATAGCGTGAAGTAATCTTTCTTCAGCAGATAATTCGGTTACACCCTTAGGAGTTACCTTACCTACCAAAATGTCGCCATCGTGAACTTCTGCACCGACACGAACGATACCATTGGCATCAAGATCCTTCAATGCATCTTCACCAATGTTAGGCAATTCTCTAGTGATTTCTTCAGGACCAAGCTTAGTATCACGAGCTTCTGATTCGTAGTCTTCGATACTAATTGAAGTGTAGACATCATCCTTAACCAAACGTTCTGAAAGCATGATAGCATCTTCGTAGTTATACATGTTCCAAGTCATAAATGCGATCAATGGGTTTTGACCTAAAGCAAGTTCGCCGTGATCCATAGTTGGACCGTTAGCAATAACATCGCTTACGTCAACGTGATCACCTAATTTAACATTAGGAGTTTGGTTGTATGACTTAGAGTTGTTTGAACGACGGTACTTTTCAAGAGTGTACTTGTCTAAGGTGCCATCTTCACGTCTAATACGGATTTCGTTGGCATCAACGTATTCAACAGTACCTGCAGCCTTAGCAATTAAAGCGGCACCTGAATCGTGAGCTGCACGATATTCCATACCAGTACCAACAAGTGAACCATGTGGGTTGATCAAAGGAGCAGCCTGACGTTGCTGGTTGGCACCCATCAAAGCACGGTTGGAGTCATCGTTTTCAAGGAATGGAATACATGCTGAAGCAACTGAAACAACTTGCTTAGGAATAACGTCCATGTAGTCAATCTTGTCTGGAGTAACTTCGACGTTATCTTCCTTTTGACGAGCCAAAATAATGTTTTCCTTAAATGAACCATCGTCATTCAAAGGAGTGTTAGCACCGGCAATGATGTAGTTATCTTCTTCATCAGCAGTCAAGTAGTCGATCTTGTCAGTTACCTTGTGAGTATCCCAAGAAACACGACGGTATGGAGTTTCAATGAAACCATACTTGTTAATGATTGCATATGAAGCAAGTGAGTTGATCAAACCAATGTTAGGACCTTCAGGTGTTTCAATAGGACACAAACGACCATAGTGAGTATAGTGAACGTCACGAACTTCATATCCGGCACGGTCACGAGTCAAACCACCAGGCCCTAAAGCTGACATACGACGCTTGTGGGTCAATTCACCTAATGGGTTGTGTTGGTCCATGAACTGTGAAAGTTGTGATGAACCGAAGAATTCCTTGATACTTGCAACAATTGGACGAATGTTGATCAATTGTTGTGGAGTAACAGTTGATGGATCTTGGATTGACATTCTTTCACGAACAACACGTTCCATTCTTGCTAAACCAATTCTGAATTGGTTTTGAAGAAGTTCACCAACACGACGAATACGACGGTTACCCAAGTGGTCGATATCATCAGTAGTACCGATCTTGTCTTGCAATGCAAAGAAGTAGTTGATTGAAGCCAAAACATCAGCTGGAGTTAAGTGCTTAACATCTGCAGCAATATGACCGTTAGACATCAACTTAACTTCACGTTCAGGGTCAACCTTTGAGTAAACCTTAATTTCTTGAACAGTAATAGGATCCGGCAATACACCTTCCTTTGAAGGTTGGTAAGTTACCATCTTGAAGTCATCACGATCAAGGTATGGAGCAAGCTTGTCCATTACTTCGTGGTTAACAACAGTATCCTTTTTAGCAATGATTTCACCAGTATCTGGATCAGCCAAAGTTTCAGCTAAAGTTTGACCGTACAAACGGTTCTTAAGTGAAAGCTTCTTGTTGATCTTGTAACGACCAACTGGTGCCAAGTCGTAACGACGTGGATCAAAGAAACGGGCATATAGCAATGAACGTGATGAATCAGTAGTCTTTGGTTCACCTGGACGAAGTCTTTCGTAAATGTCCTTCAAAGCTTCAGCTACACGTGAGTCAGCTGGGTTCTTGTGAACATCCTTGTCCAAAGTAAATTGCAAAGTATCGCTTTGACCAAACATATCAATAATGTCACTGTCAGAGCTAATACCCATTGCTCTAATCAAAACTGTAAGTGGCAACTTACGAGTACGGTCAACACGAACAAATGAAACATTCTTAGCATCAGTTTCATATTCAAGCCAAGCACCACGGTTAGGAATAACAGTAGTACCAAAGATTTGACGACCGTTCTTGTCGTAGTCGCCAGTGTAATATACACCAGGAGATCTTACTAATTGAGAAACGATAACTCTTTCAGCACCATTAACGATGAATGAACCTGATTCAGTCATCAATGGTAAATCGCCAAAGAATACATCTTGAGTCTTAATTTCACCAGTTTCTTGGTTAGTAAGCTTCAAAGTAACGTGCATTGGTGCAGCATAAGTTGCATCGTGATCACGAGCTTCATCAACTGTGTACTTAGGCTTTTGAAGCTTGTAGCCAACATATTCTAATGAAAGCTTACCTGAGAAGTCACTAATAGGCATAATGTCGTCAAAGACTTCTTTAATGCCTTTATCAAGAAACCACTTATATGATTCGGTTTGAACATCGGTCAAGTTTGGCAGCTTCAATACTTCCTTAATTCGGGAAAAACTGCGTCTAGTTCGATGCTTACCGTAGTTCACTACGTGTCCATTTAACAAGGAAAAACATCCTTTCTGTCTAAGAAAGCAAATATTACATTTCTGTTACAAATTCAAAAAACCGCAATTTTAGGCATAAAAAAGACAAAAACAACGTATGTCGTTTTTGTCAATATCATTTTGCTGGACAATAGATCAGCAAAATCCTGAATCTCAGTTTTTTTAAATCAGCAAAAATTATATGTTATTTTCGGTAAACTGTCAAGGTTAAATGCCTATTACTACTTGACTTTTTCCAATTTTTTGGTAGCTTTAGCAATTTCAAATTTTAACTTGCCATGTTGACTGCCAATCTTCAAAGTATCACCTTTTTGAACTTCACCAGTTATCAACATTTCAGCCACTTTATCTTCAATATCATTTTGAATTGCTCTTTTAAGAGGACGTGCTCCGTTTTCTGGATCATAACCATCTTGAACAATCTTGTCCAAAGCAGCACGAGAAAGCTTAAGCGTAATACCCTTCTTTTGCAAACGTTCAACCAATTTGTGAGTAAGCAAAGTAACAATGCTACGCAATTGCTTCTTATCCAATTCATCGAAGACAATTGTTTCATCAATTCTGTTCAAAAATTCTGGACGGAAGAATTGCTTGATTGCTTGTTCAACCTTGCTTTGTCTTTCCTTAGCTTGATCTGCATTGTCAGCATTAAAGCCAACTGCGTTTTGATCAAACAATGAACGTGAACCTAAGTTAGAGGTCATGATGATAATAGTATTTCTAAAGTCGACTTTTCTACCCTTAGAATCGGTCAAAAATCCTTCATCAAGGACTTGTAAAAGCAAGTTAAATACATCTGGGTGGGCTTTTTCTACTTCATCAAGCAAAACTACTGAGTATGGGTGACGACGAACTTGTTCTGAAAGTTGACCACCTTCTTCATAGCCAACGTAGCCAGGAGCCGAACCAATCAACTTGCTTGAAGCAATTTGATCCATATATTCAGACATATCGAGTCTGATCATGTTGTCTTCTGAATCAAACATTGCTGCAGCAACTGACTTAGCAAGTTCAGTTTTACCTACACCTGTTGGTCCTAAGAATAAGAATGAACCAATTGGACGATGTTCATCCTTAATTCCACTTCTACTACGACGAATAGCGCGAGCAACTGCAGAAACAGCCTTGTCTTGGCCGATAACACGCTTGTGCAAGAGGCTCTCCAGGTTAGCCAATTGACGTGTTTCGTTACGCTTCATTTGGGTAACTGGCACACCAGTCCAATCTGAAACAACCTTAGCGATGTCTTCAGGCTCAACGATTGCACTTGCACTTACCTTAGAATGCAAAGTATCGATCAACTTTTCACGTTGTGCTTGCAAGTTATTTTGTTCATCTTGCAATTGAGCAGCCTTAACAAAATTTTGACTTGCAGCAGCTTCATTCTTTTGATCGATCAAATTCTTAATCTTATCGTTGATTTGCACTAATTTGTCATTAGAGCCGACATTATTGCGGATCTTTACTGCTGCACTAGCTTCATCGACTAAGTCAATCGCCTTGTCTGGTAAAAATCTGTCAGAAATGTAACGACTTGATAAATCAACAGCGTCTTCAAGGCTAGCTTCAGGAATAGCTACGTGGTGGAACTTTTCATATTTTGGCTTTAAGCCTTGTAAAATAGCCAATGCTTCTTTTCTTGAAGGTTCGTTAAGACGAACTTGTTGGAAACGACGAGCCAAAGCTTGATCTTTTTCAATGTACTTTTGATATTCATCAAAAGTAGTTGCACCAATCATTTGGATATCACCACGAGCAAGTGATGGCTTCAAAATATTAGAAGCATCGATTGCACCTTCGGCACCACCAGCACCAATCAAGGTATGCATTTCATCAACAAACAAGATGACCTTGCCGTCTTTTGCGATTTCATCCAAGATCTTCTTCATTCGATCTTCGAATTCACCACGGTACTTAGTGCCGGCAACCAAGTTACCCATATTCAGTGCCATGACACGCTTATCAAGTAAATCTTCTGGCACCTTTTTCTTAACGATTTCTGTGGCAATTGCTTCAGCTACGGCAGTCTTACCAACACCTGGTTCACCAACCAAAACTGGGTTGTTCTTAGTACGACGAGAAAGAATTTGAATTACACGTTCAATTTCTTTAGAACGACCGATAACTGGATCGATAGCTCCTTCGCGTGAACGTTGATTCAAGTTAATTGCAATCTTATCCAAGGTAGGTGTTGTACTTGCCTTACGTTTCTTTTGTGCTGGTGCTGAGGATGTATTATTGTTGCCTAACCAGTTAGCTGAATCCGCAAAATCTTGGTCTTGTGCCAAACTATCAATTGCATCTTGACGCAAACGACCAATATCAACATTCAAATTCTTTAAAATTATTGCTGATAAGACTTGTTCACTAGCAGTTATTCCTAGCAAAACATGGTTAGTTTGAATTTCCTTGTATCCACCTTGATCCGCTTGTCTCTTAGCGTAGTCTAGTGCCAAGCTCAAACGAGGTGACATTTCCATATAACTAGCTTTAGGTGCTGAACCGTAACCGGTGTAGCGCTCAATTTCTTCACGCACAGCAGTAGGAGTTAAGCCCCATGAACGAAGTATCTTCCCTGCTTCACCGTCTGTTTCAATTACTAAAGCCAATAAAACGTGTTCTGTTCCGATTAAGCGATGATGGAAATTCTGTGCTTGTTCACGTGCAATTTCCAATACTTGATTAACGCTTTTACTATATGAGTTTTCCATACAAACACCACCCCTTTAAAATACGTTATGGTATTTTACTTTTATTTTGTCAGTAAGTAAAATAATTTAACTTATCTCCGTGATCATTATGATCAAAAACGCGCAATTAATCAAAAATTGCGGCGACAATTTCAGTTAAATATTTTTGATCTGTTTCATCAAAATTTTTTAGCTTAGTAGAATCAAAATCGAAAACGCCCCATAATTTTTCATCCTTAAAAATAGGCACGACGATTTCAGAATTCGAAGCACTGTCGCAAGCGATGTGACCAGCAAATTCATGGACGTTGGGCACAATTTGCGTTTTTTCTTCCTTAGCTGCTGTTCCGCAAACGCCTTTACCCATTTGAATATGCACACAAGCTGGCATCCCTTGGAATGGGCCTAAAATCAACTCGCCGTTTTCAAAGCGATAAACACCAGCAAAATTAACATTATTAAGCGAATTAAACAAAAGCGCAGATAAATTAGCAGTATTGGCAATCCAGTCATCTTCGCCATCAACTAGTGCCTTTGCCTGCTGCACTAACAATTCATAATTTTCTTTCGTAGTAGCTGTCATTCTCATGTCCCCTATAGTTTTAGTGTGTATTATAGCAAAAAGAAAAAAGCTGTCTATTAAGACAGCTTAAATATAATCGGGAAAACGCGATTTGAACGCGCGACCTCTACGTCCCGAACGTAGCGCTCTACCAAACTGAGCTATTTCCCGAAAAAAAGACTCACCATTCGGTGAGCCTTCTATCTTGGAGCGGAAGACGGGATTCGAACCCGCGACCCCCACCATGGCAAGGTGATGTTCTACCACTGAACTACTTCCGCGATACAAAAAGTATTATAGCAAAGATTATTCTCTTTGCAAATACTTTTTGAAAAAATATTACTTATCTGTTTTTAACTAAGTTAATTTTAGTTATTGTACCGAATTAAAAAAATTGCTACAATATCTTCAATTTAATTAAAGGAGATTTCACATGAGATTACGTACTATTGCTTTCTAAATCAAAATCTTAATATTAGGAAGCGAGAAAAACATGCCAAAATTTAATATCAGAGAATATCAACCAAACGATTATGCTGAAGTATGCCGCATTCACGACGTTAGTCGTAAAGAAGAGCTAACAATTGGTGGTGCGGAAAAATACTTCATACCTTTAGAGACAGCTCCATATAAGGATGATTTTTTCTCCTGCAAAATTTATGTAGCTTATGATGCTGACAGCATATTGGGCTTCGTTGCAGTTCATCCCCAAGAACTGGATTACATTTATGTAGATCCAATTCATCAAAATAAAGGTATCGGGTATGCTTTAGCAACGACAGCTTTGAGGTACATGAGTCGACCAGTTAGTCTTGACGTATTTGCAGAAAATACTAAGGCCAAAAAGCTTTACAAAAAATTAGGCTTTAAGTGTCAAGAAGTTAGATATCAGCAATGGGATTTAAATGATCCTAAAAAATACTCTGATGAAAAAATGATTCTCAATTAAAAAATACATAAACAAAAACTCTTATCCATGCTTAAAACATAGATAAGAGTTTTTTAATTTATAAGATTACTTGTTTTCTTTATTCTTCTTTTCCATATCAGCCTTAACTTCAGCTTCTACGCTTTCAACACGTTCTGGACGCATTGTTGGGAACAAAAGAACATCACGAATAGCTGGAGCATCAGTCAAAAGCATTACCAAACGGTCAATACCGATACCCAAACCACCTGTAGGTGGCATACCGTATTCCATAGCACGAAGGTAATCTTCATCGATCATGTCAGCTTCGTCGTTACCTGCTTCACGTTCTTCCATTTGAGCTTCGAAACGTTCACGTTGGTCGTCAGGATCGTTCAATTCTGAGAAGGCGTTACCGTATTCTTCACCCATGATGTAAATTTCGAAACGATCAGTAAATCTTGGATCGTCAGCATTCTTCTTAGCAAGTGGTGAGATTTCTACTGGGTGACCGTAAACGAAGGTTGGGTCAACAATAGTTTCTTCACAGTACTTTTCAAAGAAGGCGTTAATAATGTGACCAACTTTCCAGAACTTTTCAACGTGGATGTCGTGGTCTTCCGCAATCTTAGTTGCTTCTTCAAGAGTCATTGGCTTCCAGAAGTCAACGCCAGTCTTTTCCTTGATCAAGTCAACCATGTGAACGCGACGGAATGGCTTGCCTAAGTCAATGTCAGTACCTTGGTAAGTGATCTTACCGTCATCTGAAACAACCTTAGCTGCAGCACGGATAATACCTTCAGCTTCATCCATAACATCGTGGTAGTCCCAGTATGCTGCGTAACTTTCAAGTTCAGTAAATTCTGGGTTGTGGTGAGTGTCCAAACCTTCGTTTCTGAATACACGGCCGATTTCGTAAACACGTTCCATATCACCAACAATCAAACGCTTAAGTGGAAGTTCCAAAGCAATTCTCATGTAAAGGTTAATATCCAAAGCGTTGTGGTGAGTAATGAATGGACGAGCTTCAGCACCACCAGGAATGTTGTGAAGTACTGGAGTTTCAACCTCCAAGAAGTTTTGACCATTTAAGTAGTCACGAATAGCTTGAATGATTTGAGTACGGTGAACAAAGCGCATGTAGCTGTCACGGTTAGTGATCAAATCAAGGTAACGTTGACGGTAAATTGCTTCAACATCCTTCAAGCCGTGGTACTTGTCTGGTAAAGGACGAAGAGCCTTGGACAAGAATGTTACGTGAAGAGCTCTAATAGTAAGCTCGCCAGTATCGGTTTTCATAACTTCACCATCGATACCTAAGAAGTCACCGATATCTGATTTCTTGAAGATCTTGTAGTTGTCTTCACCAACGATGTCTTTACGTACGTAAATTTGAATCTTGCCAGTACGGTCGTAAAGGTCAGCGAAACCCACCTTACCCTTACCACGCTTAGCAAGCATACGACCAGCAATTTTGGTCTTAGGCATGTCATCGTTTAATTCATCTTTATCTTCTTTGCCATACTTTTCTTCTAAAGTACTTGCTAAATCTTGACGATCAAATTTTCTTTGGCCAAATGGTTCAATTCCATTTTCGCGCATTTCGTCCATCTTTTGGCGACGAACTCTTAATTGGTCGTTCATTTCATTCTTTGCCAATTTATCTTTCCTCCATTTATTTGTTCTTTTTCGCGCGCCGTGCAACACGAGCTTCTTCTCTTTTTTCGTATTCATCTACAAAGTTATCAAGCAAGTCATACACTTCTTGACGCGTCCAGACCTCATTTATTTTAGCACGAGTACGGGCCGAACGGGGAATTCCCTTTAAATAGTATGCAGCTTGTTGACGAAATTCAGGAACTGCCCGCTTTTCGCCGTGAATTTTAATCAATCCTTCAAGCTGATGCTTAGCTGTTTCAACTTTTTCACGCACAGTTTGTGGTGGCAAAGTTTCACCAGTCTCTAAATAATGTACCATATCCTGCAAAATCCAAGGATTACCTAGTGCGGCACGTCCTACCATCACTGCAGTACAACCAATTTCATCTAGAGCCTTCTTAGCAAGCTCAGGGGTTCTGATATCGCCGTTTGCTACGAATGGTACATCCAAAACTTGGGCAACATCATGCAAAACTCCCCAATCAGCTTCACCTTGATACATTTGCTTTCTAGTTCTACCATGCATTGCAATCATGCTGGCACCTGCTTCTTGAGCAGCCAATGCATTTTCTACGGCAAAAATATGCTTGCGATCCCAACCAATTCTCATTTTAATAGAAACTGGTTTTTGCACATTCTGTACCACGGCATGAACCATTTGATAAATCTTATTAGAATCAAGAAGCCATTTAGATCCTGCATCAGTTTTAGTAACTTTAGGTACAGGACAACCCATGTTGATATCAATGATATCAGCATCAGTATGTTGATCAACGTATTGAGCAGCTTGTAGCAATGTTTCTTCGGTCCCTCCGAAGATTTGAATACTCATTGGGTGTTCTCTTGGGTCAACATCCATCATGCTCAAAGTTTTCTTATTTCGATAAATAATCCCATGATCTGAGATCATTTCGCAGACAACCAGCCCAGCTCCGAATTCCTTACATACAACGCGGAATGCTGAGTTTGAAACTCCCGCCATCGGCGCAACAACAACTCGGTTTGGAATGGTGATATCGCGAATTTTCCAGCTGTTATCCACCAAATCATCCTTTCAAAATACCCTATTATAATATCAAAAAAGCCCCAGAGGATAAAACCTTAGGACTTTTTAATTAAAATTAATAATCTTTGTCGTCTTTTTTCTTGGCTAAAATTTCTTTCAATTCATCTTCAGTGTAGTGATATTTGTTGCCACAGAAGTTGCAAGTAAGTTCAGCACCGTGATCTTCATCGATCATAGCTTTTAATTGTGAGGACTTCAAGGTTTCAAGGATTCCAGCGTACTTTTTCTTTGAACAGTCACAGCTGAATGCGACGTCGTCTTTTTCAAGGATCTTGCAGTCAGTACCTAAAATCTTGTGGGCCAAATCTTCTGGAGTCATTCCGTCTAAGAATGAAGTTGAAAGAGCTGGTAATTCATCGATGCGCTTGATAGTTTGATCAATCAAGGCATCACTTGCACCTGGTAAAGCTTGAAGCATAAATCCGCCGGCTTCACCGATTGAATTATTTGGATTTACAAAAACAGACAAACCAACGGCTGATGGAATTTGTTCTGACTTAGTAAGGTAGTATGCAAAGTCTTCGGCAATTTCACCAGAAACGATTGGCACTTGACCAGTGTAAGGTTCCTTTAAGCCGAGGTCCTTAGTAACTTCAAACCAACCTTGACCAACAGCCTTTTTAACATCAATGTGACCATTCTTCTTAGGTGGCAAAGCAATGTGTGGGTTCTTTACATAGCCCTTAACAGTTAAATCAGACTTGGCAGTTACAATTGTTGGGCCAACTGGACCGTTGCCTAACAATCTAACAGTTAATTCTTCTTTATCAGTAAGTTCGGCACCTGCCAAAAGCAATGAACCTACTAAAGTACGACCAAGTACTGCTGCAGATGCTGACCATAAATCATGACGCTTTTGGGCTTCGCTTACCACACCTTTAGCAGTAATTGTTAGTAAACGTAAATTCTTAGTTTTATCAATTGATTTTACTAAATAATCATTCATCATTTATCCTTCTCTCTAAAAAAATAGAGCCTTTTTCAGGCCCTACTTTTTATTTAATTATCTTTGTGCTCATCGTCTTCTGCAGGTGAATCTGTCTTAGTTGAATCAGTGTTTTGATTCTTTTCAGGATTTTCTGCATTGTGTTCTTCAACTTCATGATTCTTTTCTGATGGAGTTTCCAAAGCATCCTTTTCTTGATCAGCTAAAGCTTGATCTGAATCTTTCTTTTCTGCCTTTTCAACTTCACGCTTTTCTGCAGCGGCTTTAGCCTCTTCGTAAGTTGAAGCCTTTGATTCGCTTGGATATTCGCTTTCGTACTTTTCAGGCATCTTACCAGTCTTGTACAAAGACATGATTTGCTTTTCGTCCAAAGTTTCGTATTTAAGCAAAGCTTCCGCAATAATTCTGTGCTTTTCTTTGTTTTCTTTTACGATTTCTAAGGCCTTAGCATGAGCTTCATCCAAGATCTTCTTGACAGCTTCATCAATCTTAGCAGAAGTTGCTTCACTGTATGGCTTGAATCCGTAAGGATTGGTTTCGCCTTCTTTTTCAAGCTCAACCATACCTAAGGAGTCAGTCATACCGTAGTTAACAACCATGCTATGAGCAATTGCTGTAGCTTGTTCAAAGTCGTTTGAAGCACCGGTTGATTTATCACCAATGGTTGCTTCTTCACCAGCACGACCACCCATTAAACCAACAATTTGTTCAAATAATTGTTTCTTAGTCAAAATGAATTGATCGTCTTTTGGAAGCATGATGTTGTAACCACCAGCACGACCACGTGGCACGATAGTTACTTTACGTACAGTTCTTGAATCGCTTAAGACCAAACCACAGATTGAGTGTCCAGCTTCGTGGAAAGCAACTCTACGTCTTTCGGGTTCTGCAATCAAGCGGTCCTTCTTAGCTGGACCAGCGATTACACGGTCTTCAGCTTCATCAATATCTGAAGCAGTAATTTCGGTACCGTTTCTACGAGCAGCTACCAAAGCAGCTTCGTTCAAAACGTTAGCTAAGTCAGCACCTACAAAACCAGGTGTTTGACGAGCAATTTCCTTCAAGTCAACGTCTGGAGCAAGTGGCTTGTTCTTGGCATGTACCTTCAAAATAGCTTCACGACCACGAACGTCAGGACGACCAACCAAAACCTTACGGTCGAAACGACCAGGACGAAGCACGGCTGGGTCCAAAACGTCTGAACGGTTAGTAGCGGCAATGACGATTACGCCTTCGTCGCCTTCAAAACCATCCATTTCAACCAATAATTGGTTCAAAGTTTGTTCACGTTCATCGTTGCCACCACCGGTGCCGTTACCACGACGACGACCAATGGCATCAATTTCATCGATAAAGATGATACTTGGTGCATTCTTCTTAGCGTTGTTGAACAAGTCACGTACACGACTAGCACCAACACCAACAAACATTTCAACGAAGTCTGAACCTGAGATTGAGTAGAATGGTACGTTAGCTTCACCAGCTACGGCACGAGCAAGCAAAGTTTTACCAGTACCGGGAGGACCCTCAAGTAAAACACCGGATGGGATTCTAGCACCCAATTTAGTGTATTTCGATGGGTCTTTTAAGAATTCAACAACTTCGACCAATTCTTGCTTTTCTTCTTCTTCACCAGCTACGTCAGAGAAACGGACCTTATTCTTAGAAGGATCCTCTGGTTTAACATGTGAGCGACCGAAGTTCATAATTCCGCCGCTGCCACCACGACCAGCACCGCTTTGGTTCATCATCATCCAAAGCATGACGATAAATAAAACAGTTGGCACAAGCATGACAATGGTTGAAATCCAATTGCCTGATTGTGATTCTCCCTGAGTAGTCATCCGAGCATTACTCTTTTGTGCCAAGTTCTGCACATTAGAAACTGTCGAATCATTTTGTAACATGGTAGTAGAGAAGTTAGACACTTTTCTACTTGAGTTATTACTAAAGAAATCAAAACTATTATTTGATTGATTCTTTGTTGTTTGTGCATTCTTGTAACTACCTGTAACAGTGTAGACACCATTAGCAGGTTGAACACTAAAGTTTTTAACTTTGCCTTGGCGTAAATCCTTAACAAATTGGGAGTAGCTGATATTTTCACTACCGCCTCCATTGTTAGAACCGCCGAGTGCCCAGTTGATTCCCCATAGGAGTAGAAGGAACACAACTATATAGAAAAGGCCATTTGAAAGTAGCCTATTCCGGTTATTCTTCATAAAAAACCTCCGCAAAGTCTTCAAGTTATACGTTTAAAATTCTATCACAAAATATGTTGCGACCACTAATATTTTCAACTATTTTGAAGACTTTTTAACATTTATATAAAAAATACTGTTTACCGTTTTCAATCCAATTTTGATTTTGATATGCCACTTCGACAAAAACTGGTTCATCATCTGCATAAATAGTTAGACATAGTGGTCGTAAAGATAATGGAACAGCATGTTCCGCAAATTTTTTCTTTGCTTTGGTTCTTTGACCATCTTGAAGCAAAAGTTTTGCCCCAGGAATCAGTGACCCTGCACTAAAATCCGCTTTTTCTTCAAACCAAAAATCACCTATTTCTGCCTTATCTTTTGCTTTTTGATCAGTTAATACAAATGTCACACCTTGAAAAGCAAACGGAATATTCAATTGAATCGGATAAGGAACGATCATATTTATTTTTGCTTTTTTAGTCAAATAAAAATAGCCCTGATACTCAATTACGGCAAAATTACCTAAATTTTTATTAACGCGGCGGTGGAATTTTTCCCAGATATTCTTCTGCCAAAAAATATTTCGCTCATTTTCTGGTAAAGCAGTTAATTTTTCACTTTTAATGCGATATGCCTGCCCCAAAAAGGGAGTCAATTGACCAATGTCGTCTACTTTTTGGTCAATAAATTCATCTAAATTAGTCATTTTCTTGCTATAGTTCAAAGCATTCGCAATTAAAGCAGGATTTTCTTTTTTTAGTAGCGGAACAACATGGTGGCGCAGTCGATTGCGCATGGTTTCATCCTCGTTGTTAGTCGAATCCGTGATAAACTCAATGCCATTTTTTCGATCATACTCAAACAGTTCTTGCTTGCTATAAGCCAAAAGTGGCCTAAGTAGGGAAACTCCATGCATTACCCCTACTGCTTGCAAGCTATTCATTTCTTCGGGATTGCCCGAGCGAATAAACTTAAGCAAAATATTCTCTAGCAAATCATCACCATGATGGGCCGTTAACAAATAATCTGCCTTTTCTTTCTTAGCTATTTGAGTCAAAAAAGCATAGCGTGCATCCCTCGCCGCTGCCTCAATCCCTGCAGCCGGCTGCTCATCTTTTGCCCACACTGCCGTAAACAGCGGAATATCGTACTTCTTGCAATACTCCTGCAAAATCTTAGTCTCGTTTTTACTATCGCTGCGCAATTGATGATCAAAATGAGCCGCAATTACCTGCACCTTCATCTTCTGCAACATATCGAGTAAGGCCATCGAATCCGGCCCCGCACTTGCCGCTACCAAGAATTTTTTATTATTCAGCTCGATGCCGTTATCTTCAAAAAAATCATTAATCTTCATAAATTTACCTAACAAAAAATGGCCCACTACAGGCCATTTCCTAATTTTCAGTTAACACTTGCTTTAACTTGGCAATTTCTTTTTTGGCATCTTTAGCCGTCTTATTTAGAACTTGATCAAATTCAGCAGGCTTTACATCTGAAAATTGATTATCATGATCAATTAACTTCGGATCATTCACACGAGTAATCGACAAATTAAATCTGCCCTTATGAATATGAACGACAACTACGCGGACTTCTTGTCCAACCTTGTATTGCCGTCTTTCTCTTGGCCAATTATTGCCAAAATCACCATGGTGAACTAATCCTGAATGCTTATTTGGCAAAGTAACGAAAATTCCTAAGTCAGTAATATTGTTAATTACTCCCGTTACTCGATTGCCAGCTTGGTATCTTTCCATTAATTATCGTTTCCTTCGTGGACGTTATAAATCTTCTCATTATTTTTAGAGTAATAGAACTTATAACGAATTAGCTTTGCAACATAATTTGGATCCTTTAGATCCTGTCTTTTCGTTGTCAACTCGCGATCTTTAGCTTTCACTTGAGCTAAAGTTTGTTTTTCAGCTTCAACTTGGTTATTTATTCGTCCAGTTTGAGAAATCTTAATTGCAATTTGTACGCCTAATACAACAAAGATAATTGCAAAAACAGCAATTATTCTGTTCAATCTTACGCGATGCACTTCTTTTTCTCTTTTAGCCTGTTTACGTTTTAAACGCGCCCTTTGCTCTTCTGGACTCATCGAATTATAAATACGTGGACCATGATTCATTTTTGTTAATCCCCTATTGCTTGTTACTGTAAATGCAATTAAGTTAAGTATAACAGCGATTCACTTAAAAGTCATTAATCAACTAATTCGTAAAGTTCGCTTGCTTCAGCCTTTTTAGTAGTCTCACGAATATTCAAAACCTTGGCTTTAATAACTCTAGCACCGTAGCCAATTTCAATAATGTCATCAATTTTAACATCATAACTTGACTTAACGACACGACCATTAACCTTGATTCTGCCTTGGTCTGCCATTTCCTTAGCTACAGTTCTTCTTTTAACTAATCTTGAAACTTTCAAAAATTTATCAATTCTCATTTTTATTCCTCGCAATTATCTTTGTACAATATTGCTTGCTGCCTGCAAGAATGTGGCTAATTCATTGAATAAAACACGATTCTTCATTTCATCAGGCATTTGCAGCAATACTACCATCCGTTTTTCTTGATTCATGCTAATACGGGCTTTCATATTCACGTGTTCAAGTGCCTTGAAGATATTAGGTCCTTCTAATTCACGTGAAGCCGCATTATTGAATTCAACTTTAATTTTATCGCCAGTTTTAAGGACAGTCAGCACTTGCGCCAAATCTGCATCAACCTTTAAACCAGCAACCGCCAACAAGTTCTCTACTGCTGTAGGATAATCACCGAAACGATCAATTAATTCGTCTTCAATTTTATCCAACTCATCTTGATCGGCAACAGCTTTAATCTTCTTATAGAATTCGATCTTTTCTTCCTGATCGCCAATATATGAATCAGGAATATATACTTCAAGCTTAAGATCGATTTCAGCATTCGACTTCTTAACGGCCTTTTTGCCCTTACGTTCTTTAATAGCATCACTCAACATTTGTGAGTACAAGTCATAGCCAACACTATCGATAAAGCCGTGCTGCTGGGCACCTAGCATGTTGCCGGCACCTCTGATTGATAAATCACGCATGGCAATCTTGAAACCTGACCCAAGTTCAGTAAAGTCGCGAATCGCATCTAGCCGCTTTTCACCAACTTCAGTCAAAACCTTATTTGGTCGGTAAAGGAAATAGGCATAAGCCAATCTGGCACTTCTACCAATTCGACCACGCAATTGATACAGCTGACTCAAGCCATAGTGATCGGCATCTTCAATGATCATAGTATTAACGTTAGGCATATCAATACCAGTTTCAATGATCGTGGTCGTTACCAAAATATCAAATTCACGATTCAAAAAACGATACAGAATATCTTCCAGCTGGTTCTGACTCATTCTGCCGTGTGCACTAGCGATCCGGGCATTTGGAATCAACTGCTGCAACTTTTCAACCGTTTCGTCGATGTCGCTAATTCGGTTGTGTAAATAAAAGACTTGACCGCCACGCTTCATTTCTCTTAGACAGGCATCCTTGATTACGCTAGGAATTTGTTCCATGACGTAAGTTTGAATTGGATATCTATTTTGTGGTGGAGTTTCCATAACTGATAAATCACGTACCCCAACCATTGACATGTGCAACGTACGTGGAATTGGCGTAGCCGTCAGCGTCAAAACATCGATATTTGCCTTTAATTGCTTTAACTTTTCCTTGTGTTTAACACCAAAGCGCTGCTCTTCATCAACAATTAACAGACCCAAGTCCTTGAAATGCACATCTTTAGACAAAAGCCGGTGAGTTCCCACAACTATGTCGATTTTGCCATCTTCAAGTCCTTCGATGATCTCTTTTGATTCAGCCGGAGTTTGAAAACGTGACAACATCGCCGTGTTTACTGGGAAATCCTTAAACCGATCCTGAATTGTCTCATAGTGCTGCTGAGCCAAAATAGTCGTAGGTACCAAAAAGGCAACCTGCTTATTATCTTGAATTGCCTTAAAAGCAGCCCGCAAAGCAACTTCAGTTTTACCAAAACCAACGTCCCCAACTAGCAAACGATCCATTGGCTTCGGCTTTTCCATATCTTCTTTAATTTCCTTAATTGAACGCAACTGGTCAGGCGTTTCAGGGTATGGAAAGGCATCATCGAATTGGCGCTGCAAGTCATCATCTGGTGAAAAGGCAAAACCTTTTTCAGATTCACGTTTAGCATAAAGTTCGATCAAATCATCGGCAATATCTTCAACCTTAGATTGAACTTTCCGCTTGGTTTTAGCCCATTCGCTACCACCTAGTTTGTTAATATGTGGCGTCTTGCCCTCTGAACCAACGTATTTTTGAACCAAGCTCAATTGATCCGCTGGCACGAAAAGCTGGTCGCCATGCTGGTAAGTAATGGTGATGTAGTCTCGTTTTACGCCATTATTTTCGAGAGTCTTAATTCCTTCAAAACGGCCAATACCGTGATTGACGTGAACAACGTAGTCGCCAGGTTTAAGTTCGGTATAATTACGCAATCTTTGCGCGTTTTCCAAGGTCTTAATTCGTTTTTTACGTTGCGGACGCTTATTAAATAGTTCTCGTTCAGTTAAATAAACTAATTTAACCGTTGGTAAAGAAAAGCCGCTGGCATAGCCACCAACCATGATTTGAGCTCTGCCTTCAACTAATTCGTCTTCACCGACAATTGGCAAATTAAGGCCAAAATCAGCCATTGTTTGATCAATCTGTCTAGCTCTTTTATCATTGTCGGCTTGCAAGACAACCGTTTGACCAGACTTTTGGTAGGATTCAAGTTCTGATTTAATCAACGGCATTTGACTAAAGAATTGTTCCGGCTCACGCGTTTGCCAGTTGAGCATCTGTCCTAAACGCAAGCGTCCCATGCTTCTTTGGAAAAGTGAGAAGTAAATCCGATGATGCTTATCTTTACTTAAAACATCATCAAAATCAGACCGCAATTCTTGATGTGACAACATTGCGCCAGTTTTTAGTTCATCACTAATAAATGCCGCATTTTGCTTATCCACGTCTTCAACTACTTGCTTAATCAATGGCAAATCATCCAATAAAATTTCACCATTTTTAGGCAAATATTCTAATAAGCTGCTTGGCTTTTCAATTAAGTAGTCGACCAAAAAGGCGTAATTATCCGGCAACCCGCCATCTTCAAGATTATCGAGCGCTACTGCAAAGTGATCTTTTACAGCCTTAGCTGGTGCAGGTGCATCGACCATATCCTTTTTAATTTTTTCCGCTGCATTAAAAATTGCATCCTTGGCAAAAACGCGGTCTTGCGCAGCAGCCACCGTTACCTGCTCAATTTCTTTTTGACTCCGTTGACTTGCCAAGTCAAATTCCTTGATAGTATCAATTTCATCGCCAAAGAATTCGATTCTGACCGGATTTTCACGATCTAGTGGATAAATATCCAAGATATCACCACGAATGGCAAATTCACCAGGACGGGCTACCAATGCCTCTTTTTTATAGCCAGCACCAACTAACCAATTATTCAGTTCGGTTAATTCATATTCTTTTTCTGGTGCAAATTCTCGCCGTGCCTTGGCAAAATCTGCCGGCGACGACAATTTATACTGCAATCCCTGTGGTGTGGTTACCACAATGCCTGGTTTACCGCTCAATAAAAAATTCAAAGATTGGATTCGGCTGCTTAATTCGTCTGGTGAACTAACCGCAGTTTGCGTAGCAATGGTTGCATCGACTGGAAAATAATGGGCAGCATCGTCTTCCAAAATTGAGTTTAATTCACCATATAGGTTCTGGGCCTTGCTTTCATTTTCTTCAATTAAAATTAAAGGCGCATTTGGCTCAGAAACAATTTGCTTTAAGAGTAGACTAAAAGCACCGGCATTAGCGCCAGTGATTAGTGAGTTTTTTACTTGTTTTGTTTTTGCAATAAAATTATTTAAATCTTGATCTTGTTTAAGTATTTCTGTTAAACGCATTTTAATTATATTTATTCATCAAATATTGACTATCGCGACCTGCAATAAAGTCGTCGATAATCTTTACGCTTGTATCAAATGCATCATCCATCAACTTTTGTTGTTCATCATTAAATGGGGTAAGCACCCATGAAACGACAGTTGCATTCTTAGGGTGACGAATACCGATCTTTAAACGGTTGAACTTTTCAGTTCCTAAATCACGGATAATGCTCTTAATTCCGTTATGACCACCAGATTTACCATTGGCTCTAATTCTAATTTTACCAATTGGCATATCCATATCGTCTTGAATGATCAAAATATCTTCAGGATCAACCTTAAAGAAGTTAGCGACTTGACTAACTGAACGACCCGATTCATTCATATAAGTTTGTGGTTCAAGCAAAATTACATCTTCACCGTTAATTTTTTGCTTGGTCCAAAGTCCTTCAAATTTATCCTTATCTAGTGACAAGCCCTTTTCATCAAGATAATGATCCATTGTCATAAATCCTGTGTTGTGCTTGGTTTTATCGTATTTTTGGCCTGGATTGCCTAAACCTGCAATTATTTTCATTAATATATACCCCTCATTACATAATCCCTCATATAATAGCACAAACAATAAATAATAATTTTATTAATGCTTGCTAACATGGTATAATTTGCTTTGTTAAAATTATCACTAATAAAAAGGAGACTTTATTGTTATGGCAAGAGTTGAAAAACCCCGTAAAGTTATTTTAGTCGGTGACGGTGCCGTAGGTTCTACCTTCGCATTCTCAATGGTACAACAAGGTATCGCTGAAGAATTAGGTATCATCGACATCGCTAAGGAACACGTTCAAGGTGACGCAATCGACTTAGCAGATGCTACTCCATGGACTTACCCAAAGAACATCTACGCAGCTGATTACCCAGACTGCAAGGACGCAGACTTAATCGTTATCACTGCTGGTGCTCCACAAAAGCCAGGTGAAACTCGTCTTGACCTTGTAAACAAGAACTTGAAGATTTTATCATCAATCGTTGAACCAATCGTTGAATCAGGCTTTGATGGTATCTTCTTAGTAGTTGCAAACCCAGTTGACATTTTGACTCACGCAACTTGGAAGATCTCAGGCTTCCCTAAGGATCGTGTTATCGGTTCAGGTACTTCACTTGACACTGGTCGTCTTCAAAAGGTTATCGGTGAAATGGAACACGTTGACCCACGTTCAGTTAACGCATACATGCTTGGTGAACACGGTGATACTGAATTCCCAGCATGGAGCTACAACAATGTTGGTGGCGTAAAGGTTAGTGACTGGGTTAAGGCTCACGGTATGGATGAATCTAAGCTTGAAGACATCCACAAAGAAGTTGCTAACATGGCTTACGACATCATCAACAAGAAGGGTGCTACCTTCTACGGTATCGGTACTGCTTCAGCAATGATCGCTAAGGCTATCTTGAACGACGAACACCGTGTACTCCCACTTTCAGTAGCTATGGATGGTCAATACGGCTTACACGACCTTCACATTGGTACTCCTGCAGTTGTTGGCCGCAAGGGTCTTGAACAAATCATCGAAATGCCATTAAGCGATGATGAACAAGCTAAGATGGAAGCTTCTGCAAAGCAATTGAAGGAAGTTATGGACAAGGCCTTCAAGGAAACTGGCGTTAAGGTTCGTCAATAATCCATTAAACTTTAATTAAAAAAGCATCTCCGCTAAGAAGATGCTTTTTTATTTGCCTAACTATTGTTAAAATATAGTTGATTATCTTAGCTGGTCTTTAATTAATATTTAATTAACTCATTGATTATGCTATAATTACTTGTAATATTTTACCTTTGGAGGCGAACTCATGCTTATTAAATCTTTAGTTATTAAGAAAAATTATTTAACTACAGTTAATGAAAAAGCCACGTTAGCAGAAGCATTAAAAGTCTTAGAAGATTCAGGTTATAGATGTGTGCCTATTGTAGATGATACTGGTACAATTTTCCGCGGTAACATTTATAAGATGCACATCTATCGTCATAAGTCACAAGGCGGCGATATGAATTTACCTGTAACCTACTTGCTTAAGAACGCAACTAAGACCATCAAGGTTAACTCACCTTTCTTCAAGGTATTCTTTAACATCAAGGACTTACCATACATCGCTGTTTTGGATGAAGAAAATCACTTCTACGGTATTCTTACCCACTCAAGATTGCTTGATATGTTGTCAGATGCTTGGGATATCAAGAACGGTTCCTACGTTTTAACTGTTTTGTCAGACAACGCACGTGGTAACTTGATTAAGATGTCTAAGATCGTGTCTAAGCACACTAACATGTCTAGTGTAATGACACTTGATGCGGCAGCTGGTGAACTTCAAGGCGACTTCGTAAGAAGAACATTATTCACCTTACCTGCTGGCGTTTCAGAAATCACTATGAAGACTATTGTTGATAAGCTGCAGAAAAAAGGTTTTGTCGTTTCAGAAATCGAAGATTTGCAAGCTGGTATGACAATCATGAGTGATGAAAACCCTGGCGTATTTATTGAACGCCCATCACAAGACTAAATGAAAATTTGACCTTAATAAAAAGCTTCTAGAAATTCTAGAAGCTTTTTTGTCTGCCTAATATATTTAAATATTACTTTTCGTAGTAAACACGTGGCAAACGATCATTTAATAAGCAAGCTACTTCGTAGTGAATAGTATCAACGTAGTCAGCTGCAGCCTTAATGTTGTTAGGAGCAGTAGGATCAGCTGAGATGATTTCTACCTTAGTACCTACTGGCATCTTTTCTGGCATTTTTACCATAAATTGATCCATACAAATACGACCAACAATTGTGCAATACTTGTCTCCTACCTTAACCTTGAATCCTTGGAACTTTCTGATCCAGCCGTCGGCATAACCAACAGGTACAGTACCGATAATCGTATCTTCATCAGCCACAAAAGTTGAACCGTAACTTACACCGTCACCCTTATGAATTGTCTTAACATGAGTCAATTCACTTTCAAATGACAAGGCTGGTTCAAGCTTAAATGCAGGCTTTAAATCAGGGGTATCAGGAGTTGAAGATGGGTTTAAACCATAAATTCCGATACCAAAACGAACTAAATCACTCTTGATGCCACTGTGGAAAATACTTGCGGCAGTGTTGTCAATGTGGATCCACTTTGGCTTAACTGTTAACAAGCTTTCCATATGTCTGAACTTCTTAATTTGACGTTCAAAGTAAGATTCATCGCTACTGTCTGCAGAAGCAAAGTGAGCAAACATGCCCTCTACAAAGAAGTTGTCATTGTTTTCCAAGAACTTGTTGGCAGCAATAAAGTCCTCATCTTCGTTAAAGCCGATTCTGCCCATACCTGAATCAATACCTAAATGAATCTTCAATTGTAAGTTGTCTTTTTCTAGGTACTTTTCAGCTTCTTTAAGCCATTCTAAGTTTGGTACAGTCAATGAAACGCCATTGACAGCGGCAATTGGTGCATATTCAGGTGATACAACACCTAAAACCAAAATTGGCTTAACAATGTCGTTGTGACGCAATTGCAAAGCTTCATCCAAAATAGCAACACAAAAACCAGCTGCACCGACTTCATCAGCTACTTTAGCAACTTCAACTGCACCGTGACCATAAGCGTTGGCCTTAACAACTGCCAGCATCTTTTGACCTGGTTCAAGATGCTTCATTTCATTTTCAAGATTTCTTCTAATCGCACCCAAATTAACTTTTACTACTGCAGGACGATGATAGCCTGGAACCATTATTAATTTTCCTCCAAAACTACAAATGTAATAATTTCATGATTATCATGTGTGATACTTGGGAAAATCTTCCCATCAAACTTGGTTGAGGTCATTATAGGATGACCCAAATCATCCCATAGGGTTTCAACGTCTTGAAAACCGACGTACTTGCCAAGACCTGTCCCCATTGCTTTAGAAAAAGATTCTTTTAGTGAAAAACGACCACCAAGATATTCAACTTTTCTTTTGCCCTTCATCTTTTGATATTGAGCAAATTCGTTTGGAGTCAATACTTTTTTAGCAAAGGCATCACCTTTGTCTACAATTTTCTTTACTCGTTCAACTTCAACTGAGTCGATTCCTACACCTTTAATCATAATTTTCACCTCACACAATGACATCATTATAATACAAAAAAGAAGTTGTCAGAATAACAACTTCTTTTTTAGGATAAAAATTAATCTTTTTTATTCTTGATAATAAATTCATGACCATTGCCACGACCGCGCTTACCACGATTGCCATTATGACGATAGTTGTGGTTGTTGCGACGGTGATAATTACCATTGCCATGTCCACGATTGTTGCGTCCCTTGCCGCGACCGCCACGGTGGTGACGACCATCTCCCTTGTATGGAAGTGGCTTTTCTGGGGTGATCTTAACCTTAACGTCAGTAGAATCTTTAGAAAGATTCTTCAAGAAGGCTGCAACCAAATCAAGTGCTGAGTAGTTATCAAGCAGTTCACTAGCTTCTTGCGTGTACTTGCCCAAATCACCATTCATCAAATCTTCGATTTCAGCTTCAGCTTGCTTCAATTGACCACGGAAAGCTTGCGCATCTGTAGGTGGACGAAGTGGTGACATCTTCTTCTGGGTTAATTGTTCGATGGTTCTCATGTAGCCAATTTCATTTGGCGTTACAAAAGTTACTGAAATTCCGTTTTGACCGGCACGACCAGTTCTACCAATACGGTGAACGTAAGAATCTGGATCTTGCGGAATATCGTAGTTATAAACGTGAGTAACACCTGAAATATCAAGTCCACGAGCAGCGACATCAGTGGCTACCAAAATATCAAGCTTACCTTCACGGAATCGCTTCAAGACGGCCATTCTGCGAGCTTGTGACAAGTCACCGTGAATACCGGCTGCATTATAGCCACGAGCTTGCAAGCCACGTGTCAGCTCATCTACGCGGCGTTTAGTACGACCAAAGACCAAAGCCAAGTCTGGACCTTGAACATCGATTAAACGACACATAATGTCGAATTTTTCTGATTCTTTGGCACGAACAAAGTATTGATCGATTAAGTCTGCAGTTAATTCCTTAGCCTTAATTTGAACAATTTCAGGATGGTTCATGAACTTTTCGCCAATACGTAAGATTGGCTTAGGCATCGTTGCACTAAAGAGCAAAGTTTGCTTGCGGTTCTTGGCATACTTCAAAATGCTTTCAATATCTTGTATAAAGCCCATATCAAGCATTTCGTCTGCTTCATCTAGAACAACAGCCTTAACTTTGTCCAAATTAATTGTGCCACGCTTTAAGTGATCCAATAAACGTCCTGGAGTACCTACTAAAATTGATGGTACATGGTGCTTTAAAGAACGAATTTGACGACCAATATCAGCTCCACCATAAACTACTTGTACGTGGGCATGTTCATCACGACCTAGACGGAATAATTCCTCTTGAGTCTGAATAGCCAACTCACGCGTTGGTTCAATAATGATCGCTTGAATTGCTTTTTCTTTTTTATCAATAGTTTGTAAAATTGGCAAACCAAAAGCAGCAGTCTTACCTGTACCAGTTTGTGCTTGACCAATTACATCCTTGCCCGCTAAAGCAAGTGGAATAGTTTGTTCCTGGATTGGAGTTGCTTCTTCAAAGCCTGAGCGTTTAATTGCCTTAAGAAGCGCATCGTTTAATCCTAATTCTGAAAATTTCAAAAAATTTATTCTCCTATCTTAGTCGGGCTAAGACATTTTCAAGGTGCATCCCGTGTGAACCCTTTAATACAACAATGTCGTCCGGCTTAATATCATTTTTAAGATCGTCGATCATACGATCCATTTGATCTTGTGTATAATAATGCAAATGTTCTGGCTTATACTTGTCTTTCAATGCATCGTACAAGTTCTTCATTTCAGGGCCGTACAAATATACTTCATTGATGATTTGTGGATCCAAAGTATCACTTAAACCAGCGTGAAGTGCAGGAGAGTTCTTACCTAATTCAAGCATATCGCCCAAGACGGCAATTCTACAACCGTCGTCTTTAACTTCAACTTGACCAAAGCTAGTAACAACGGCTCTAACAGCAGTTGGGTTAGAGTTATAAACGTCGCTCATAATTGCTTCGCCGGCATCGCCCTTTTCCCACTCCATTCTGTTAGCAGTTGGCTTGAAGTTAGAAAGTGATGAGGCAATTTCTTCATCGCTTTCGCCAAAGTGACGACCAACACTAATTGCAGCCATAGCGTTTGAAACGTTGTGCTTACCAATCATTGGGATTGAGAACTTTTGCTCTGAATCGTTAATAGTGAAAGTAGCATGGTGCATGTAGCTCTTAAAGCCAGTAGCGTGAACTGTATCTTCATCCCTGAAGCCAAAGGTAGCCTTAACTTGATCAAGCTTCTTAGCACGTTCTTGTAACAATGGTTCATCACCGTTGAAGATAAATTCACCGTCTTCACGCAAGAAGTCGGTAATTTCCATCTTGGCATCGGCAATCTTGTCACGTGTACCAAAGAATTCGATGTGAGCTTCACCAATCATAGTGATTACGGCTACATCAGGATGAGTCAATTCACTTAAGTGGTGTAATTGACCAGGTCTGTCCATACCCATTTCAAGTACCAAAATTTCAGTATTTGGCTTCATTTCAAGAATGGTCATTGGCACACCAATCTCGTTATTAAAGTTGGCTTGTGTCTTATGAACGTTAAAACGCTTGGACAAAACGGCAGCTACCATGTCTTTAGTAGTAGTCTTACCATTTGAACCAGTAATACCAACTACAGTTGGGTTAACCTTGCGTAAGTAGTAGCGTGCCAAATCTTGCATTGCGCTAAGTGGATCATCTACTTCGATTACTGCAATATTCTCTGGTTTGTTAGGGTGTCCCTTCTTCCAAAGCGTAGCAGAAGCACCATTACTAATAGCACCAGCTACGAAATCATGTCCGTCACGTTCACCTTCAAGTGGTACAAACAAACCACCATTTGTGATCTTTCTGGAGTCAAAGGCAACAGAAGTAATAACTGTTTGATCGTCGCCTTCACAAGTTGTATTTAAAGCCTTGGCAATTTCCGCCATTTGCATTTTCATTGAATAATTACTCCCATAAAAACAATTTTATACAGACACCATTATACTGTCTTTCAAGTATTCTGCCAAATAATCTATAACAAAAAAGCAGCCCCCAATGGGACTGCTTCCACCAGATAAAGGTTTACTTCTTCAAGCCGTACTTCTTGTTGAACTTTTCGATTCGACCATCTGCTTGAGCAAACTTTTGCTTGCCAGTGTAGAATGGGTGTGAATCTGATGAAACTTCAACACGTACTAATGGGTAAGTCTTACCTTCGTAGTCGATAGTTTCTTCTGGCTTCAAAGTTGAACCAGCTAAGAACTTAGCACCAGTAGCTGAGTCCATGAAAACTACTTTTTGATAATCTGGATGAATACCTTGTTTCATAATTTATTACTCCTTTGCCATGACCGTATTACAGATCATAGATTAATCGATTAACGTAGACTAGAATACCATCTTCAAGTTATTAATTCAAGATATTTTTTCAATAACTACTACTTAATTATTTTGCAGGCAAAAGCTTCATATGGCTTAAGAGTAATATCGTTTAAATCATTTCTTTCGTCATAGTTAGCAACCAAAACTTGGTCGATCTGATCAGCTGAATTAAACTTCTGCTCCCTACCAGATAAGTTGGCAACTACTAGCCACTTTTCATCACCTAATACGCGGTAGTATGCAAGGACTGCATCCCCTGTATCAGGAATCAATTCGAAATCACCGTTTACCACAACATCATTTTCATGCCGCAACTTAATCAATTTTTGATAAGTGTAAAAAATTGAATCTGGATCAGCCAATGCTTTTTCTACATTAATATCAACATAGTTAGAATTAGTTGCTAGCCATGGCCTACCATCTGAAAAGCCGGCATTCTTATCATCATTCCATTGCATAGGACGACGAGCATTGTCACGGCCCTTAACATTGATGGCATGAATCAGCTCATCTTTGTCATTGCCTTCAGCTAAACGCTCGTTGTACATATTAATGCTTTCGATATCTTCTACTTCACTAATATCTTTTACCGGACAATTAGTCATGCCGATTTCTTCACCATTAAAGATGTATGGTGTGCCGTGCATCATGTGCAAAACGATGGCAAACATCTTAGCACATTGTACGCGATATTCTTTGTCATTGCCCCAGCGAGAAATTACTCGTGGAATATCATGGTTTTCCCAGAATAAACTGTTCCAAGCATGGTCAAAATCAATCTCAGTTTGCCATTTAACTAAAACTTTCTTCAATTCGCCCAGATCGAGCGGACGCAAATCCCACTTTTCTTTACCTGGTTGTTGGTCTAAAGATTGATTTTCAAATTGGAAGACCATCGATAATTCATGACGTGCAGGATCAGAATATTCTTCCGCAATCTTTGGTGTTGCATTCCAAGTTTCACCAACTGTCATCACATCACGCTTGCCAAAAGTATTCTTGTTCATTTCTTGCAAATATGGATGAAGCATTGGGCCATTTTCACGAATCATCTTGTCGGGATCTTTACCGATCAATTCGATCACGTCCATCCGGAAGCCGCCGATACCCTTATTAAGCCAGAAATTCATCATGTCGTAGATCTTATGGCGCAATTCTGGATTCTTCCAATTTAAATCTGGCTGTTGATCAGCAAAAAAGTGTAAGTAATATTGACCTGTTTTTCCATCAAATTTCCAAGCTGACCCTGAAAAGGCTGACTTTAATTCATTAGGTTCATGACCATCAACTGGATCACGCCAAATATAATAGTCACGATAAGGATTATTTTTACTCTTTCTAGACTCAATAAACCACTTGTGTTGATCTGAAGTATGATTGACTACCAAATCCATAACAATGCGAATATGATGTTCTTTTGCCTTTTTAATCAGTTCATCCATATCAGCCATCGTGCCATATTGCGGATCAATAGCCTCATAATCTGAAATATCATAGCCATTGTCGACGCCAGGTGATTGATAAACTGGTGAAAGCCAAATGGCATCAATCCCTAATTTTTCTAAGTAACCTAATCTTGAAATAATTCCTTGCAAATCCCCAATTCCATCGCCATTGCTGTCTTGGAATGACTTAGGATAAACTTGATATACAACTGCTTTTTTCCACCATGGAGTCATATCGTGTTCCTCTAATTCTAAAAATTTACTTTCTTACTATTAAGATAAAAAAAGATGTAAGCACTTGCAAGAAAATGGTAAACTGTTAACGGTATCAATTTTTATTTGGAGGATTTTTATGTCAGAGCTCCCTTTTAAAGCCGTCGCAGTAGATGTCGATGGCACTTTTGAAAATGATAATAAGGAATACGATCACGAAATGTTTGGCGAAATCTTATATAGATTACACAAACACGGTGCTCATTTCATTATTGCAAGTGGTCGTCCTGCTGGTCGCCTAAATGATGATTTTGGCGACTTTATCAATTCCGTTGACTTTGTAGCAGATAATGGCGCTGTTCTTGTTCGTGATAGAAAAATCATTCGTACTACCTGTTTTTCTAAAAAATGCATTTTAAATCTGATCGATTATTTCCGTTTACGCTACCCTGGAGCTGTTAAGACTTTATTAGTTAGTGGAGTTAAACACTCCTACTTTCTAAAAATCACCCCACCACCCTTTAAACGTAGCCATCATTACTTTTATCCTAACAGCATTGAAATTGATGACTTCTCTCAAATCCCATCGGATGACCAATATACTAAAGTTACCGTTGATTATCCTAGCAAGGTACGACATGAACTAGAATATGGTTTTAATAGTCGCAGTATGGAGAAGATTCATGTTACCACTAGTGGCTGGAATTATATGGATATTATCCCTCAAGGCGTTAATAAAGCTACTGGATTAAAAGAATTTCTAGCCTACCTTGATGTACCAAGAAGCGAATTAATTGCTTTCGGTGACGGTGAAAATGACATTGAAATGCTTAAACTGGCTGGTTTTAGCTATGCAATGGAAAACGGCCAAGATAGCGTTAAAAAGATTGCCAAGTTTATTGCTCCAAGCAACAACGACAACGGTGTGTTCAAAGTATTAAATAAATACCTAAATGAAGCCAATAACTAAAAAGAGCTGCTGAGAAAAATCCCAACAACTCTTTATTTTTGCTTATTTTTATTTTGGACGATGTGTTCGGCATATGGATCTAATTGATCACGACCACTCTTAACGCCCCAGTAATAGAATAAAAGTGAAACGACAATGATAACGACAAAGTCAAATGGGTACTTGATCCAGTTTTGACCGCCAAAGCCGTTACTGCCGATATAGGACATAAACGACATAAAAATCAAATAGCCAATCATCCACCAGCAATTATGCAACTGCTTCTTTAAATCTGAATGCTGGTAGCGAATTTCATAATAGAAATAAACCGGTAACCCAATTGCAATTACCAAAATAACTTGAATAGTAGTTGGCCACATTGACCAATAAATTGCCAAACTTGTCAAAACAAAAGCCATAGGTGCTAGCCAAGCCATATAATTTGGTTTAAACGGACGATCAAGATCTGGAAGTATTTTTCTCAAAGTCATTACAGTTACCGGACCGGTCAAATATGCAATCAACGTAGAAGCAGTAATAACCGTAGCTAATAAGTTCCAGTTTCTAAATAAACTAACAAGCAGAACTGCTAAAACTAAGTCAGCAATCATTGCATAACGTGGAATTAAATACTTTTGATTAATTCGTCCTAACCACTTAGGCAAATGACGAGTATGAGTCATAGCGGCTAATGCTCTTGAAGCAGTAGCTACGAAAGCAACTCCTGTACCAAACGGCGAAACAAAAGCATCAAGATAAAGCAAAATCACCAACCAATTGATGCCCATTAAAATTGCTAAATCCGCAAATGGCGAGGTGAAATCAATACCATGCCAACCTACTTTGGCTAGCATGCTTGGCTCCACAGCCCCGATAAATGTAACCTGCAACATAATATAAATTGCAGCCGTAATCAACATAGAGATAAGCACACCACGCACAATATTTTTGCGTGGATTTTTTAATTCTCCACCCATATTGATGATCGTTTGAAAGGCATCATAAGACATAATAATCCCTGAAACTGATGTAGCCTCAAAGATTGAACGTGAGCCATATGGCATAAATTCATGGATATTTGTACCAAAGTTATGTTCATGGAACCCACTACAGATCAACGTCACAATTGTTAAAGTAGGTAACAGAATCTTGAAAATCGAGATTAAATTGGTAAAGTGCGTCATAATTTTTACTGACCAAAAGTTAATCATAGTAAAAATCAACATAAAAATGAAAACAACACCAATTCCTTTAAAAGTAATGTCACCATTCTTAATAAAATTCTTAGTCCAATTAGCCCAACTCCATGGCCATGAGCTCATGTACTGCACAGCTGCCACGGCTTCCATAGGTACCAATGTAACTAATGAAATCCAGTTAGCCCAAGCAGCAATAAAGCCCAACAGCGGTCCATGACTATATTGCGCGTATCGGCTCATACCACCACTTTCAGGAAACATTGACCCTAGTTCTACATAAGTTAACGCAATCGAAATAATGATTACTGCACCTAGAATCCAGGATAATACGGCCGCTGGTCCAGCAATCTTAGCAGCTGAACCTGCTCCAAATAACCAACCGGAACCGATCAATGAATTAAGAGCTAGCATCACAGCTGAAAATAAACCTATTTTATGTCGTTTTAATTTTCCCACACAATCCCCATCCCTATTACAATTAATATTTTGATTGTTAATTATAACAAAAACAGCCCTGCCATAAAACCAGGACTATCATTTATTTACCTTATTCGATTGGATGTTTTTGCGTTAAAGCATGAACTTCATCTTTGACATGTTCAATCACTTTTTCATTTTTAGGATCCGACAAAATCTCAATAATTAGAGATGCAGTCTTTTTTGTATCTTCTTCATTAAAACCACGGCTGGTAATTGCTGGTGTACCAATTCTTAAACCACTAGTAACAAAAGGACTACGTTTATCACCCGGAATTGATTCCTTGTTAGTCGTAATGTTAACAGAATCAAGCAAGTTTTGCGCATCCTTACCAGTCAAACCAGTGTCAGTAATATCAATGATCATCAAGTGGTTATCAGTACCACCTGAAACCACCCGAATATTGTCTGATTGAGCAAAAGTTTCGGCCATTGCCTTAGCATTCTTTATTACTTGCTTAATATAATCAGTAAATTGTGGTTGCAAATCCTCATAAAAAGCCTGTGCTTTCCCTGCAATTACATGTTCAAGTGGACCGCCTTGAATGCCTGGGAATAAAGCTGAATTAATTTTTTTACCGATTTTAAGATTATTAGATAAAATCATCCCACCACGTGGACCACGCAAAGTCTTGTGCGTTGTAGTCGTGACCACATCGGCAACCGGAATCGGACTAGGATGTTGACCGGTGGCGACCAAACCAGCAATATGGGCCATATCTACCATAAGATAAGCACCAACTTCATCGGCAATTTCACGGAACTTTTGCCAATCAATAATTCGGCTGTAAGCAGATGCACCAGCTACAATTAATTTTGGCTTAACTTTTAAAGCAGTTTCTCTAATCTGATCAAAATCTAATTCTTCAGTTTTTACATTTAAACCATAGCTATAGGAATGATATTCTTTTCCACTAAAGTTGACTTTAGCTCCATGGGTAAGGTGACCACCGGCATCCATCCCCATACCCAAGATAGTATCGCCTGGTTTTAAAAGTGCCTGATAAACTGCCATATTCGCTTGCGAACCAGAATGAGGTTGAACGTTAGCAAACTTCGCATTGAATAATTTCTTAGCATAATCAATAGCAAGCTGTTCAACCTTATCGATATATTGGCAACCACCATAATAACGTCTACCAGGATAACCTTCGGCATATTTATTGGTTAAAACAGAGCCTTGTGCTTCACGAACGGCATCAGAAACAATATTTTCTGAAGCAATTAGCTCAATGGTATTCTGCTGGCGTTTTTCTTCTTGATGAATTGCATCCCATAATGCGGGTGATTTTTCTGCATATTTCAAGGATTTAGCCCCCTTATTATTTTTATTGAAATTATACTATTAATAAGAATGATTTACTATTCTAGCACTGTCATCAGATAAGCTCGATTGCTACGAGGAAACTCTTTTCTAAAAGCTGCTTGTACAGCATGTCGACAAGTAGATATTTCTTTTAATGAATAATTTTTAGAAAAATGCAAATAACCATTTTCAATTAAAGTTAATTCAGTGCCATTATTTTTAACTGTAATAGAGCGGTCCTTTTTAGCAGTGAGCAGTTTAATTTCACGATATTTACTTTTATCGTTACATATTCTTTTAAGCAAAGTAGTTGCCTGCTTAACAGGAATCAAACGCATATAATTCTTCCTTTCAATTTTTGAAAAGTACTCTTCAAATCCAATAATGGTTGTCATCTACTATATTTTTTCTTACAATAAAACCGTCTGTAAAAATACAGGCGGCTTTATTGTATTATGGGACATCATGCTTAGCTTCACGGAAAGCTAAGCATGTTTTTTACACGCCAAATAATAAAACGCCGTTTTTATAATTCTATGTGTACTAATTAATGAAAAAACGTAAAAAAGCTACTTTTTGTTAAACTTAAAGGAAATACGATGTCAATTCAAATTAAAGCAATTCATAATCAAATAGATATTAATTTACCCAATGAACCATTTAAAATCTGGGGTCAAATGATTCCTAGTCTAGAAAACGGAAAATGGGATTATACTATTAAAAGATTTGAACAAACTTCAACTCAATGTTTTCCCAATGAAAATTATGATTATGATAATAATGCAATCTACTTAGGTGCTTATGAGGGCGAAAAATGCATTGGCTTAGCTATCTTGCAAAAAGACATGTTCAAGTATCTTTATTTAGATGATCTAAAAGTTAATTCTGCTTACCGTAAACATGGTATTGGTAGCAAACTTATCGCAGCCTGCATGAATGAAGCAAAAAAGAGAAAAATGCAAGGCATCTATACTATCGGGCAAGATAACAACTTATCTGCTTGTCTATTTTATCTAAAAAATGGTTTTGAAATTGGCGGCTTTAACAATCGTAATTACCGTGGCACACCACAAGAAAACAAAAGTGATATCTACTTTTACAAAGATTGTGATGCCAATGCTTAAATTGAAATTTAGTCATAAAGGCTGTAAAGCATTTTTTAAAAAACATCCTCAAGCTAAAAAGTTAGCTCAAACCAAAATTACAACTGCAATTACTAAAGAAGTGCAAACCGGCATGACAAAAGTCAAGGTTGCCACTCAACAGAAAATTAATGGACTTCCCTGCTATGAAATGCGACTAAATTTAGGGAAAATGGGTTCCGTCAGAATTGCTTTCACAGTTTATGATAGCCAAGCTCAAATTCATTATCTAACTACTACATTGCAAAAAGACGAATTTAGTAAAGAATTAGAAAAAATTTTGAATTAACGCATTCTTTAGCCTTTCCCCGAATATTTCTTTATTAAGATAAACCTATTCAAGCTGAAAAAGATGATTTATCTAAAATTTTGTGCTATTCTGCTATACATCGAAAGAAAATATGTTTATAATTTTTAGGTTGAATAGGGGTGAAATTTCTGATCATGAAAGGTGTTAATTATACAAAAAAACATCACATGTATTTAATGAATCATGTTAATGGTGATGTTATCGAAGTTAAAATGGACCACAAAGATAAGTCTTTCAAAAAATTAAGACTCTATCGTCAAGACGGTTTAGGAAACTATTATTTGGATCCACACGCACAATTGGAAGATCAGAATGGTTTGGCCACTAAGGAGAACATCGTCAATGCTGGTAAGAAAGTGAGCCAACACATTGCCGATACAAAGAATTGGCACCATAAAGTTCATCCAATCTTTAACGCTGATCATAAGATCATCGACTTTGAGCCTAGAATTGCATTAAAACATTATACGCATATTCAAAATGCTAAGAGATATTTGCGTCACCTTAATAATCATCACGCCGATTTTTTATTCCGGCGTAATAATAAGGGGCGTTTATTAGCACCATGGAATTATGTAAAGGATGTCATCTACGAAGATCGTAACAAAGAAATGGTTCTAGCTCATAAAGTGCACAAATTATCTAAATAATGAGAAAGCTCTCAGCATTGTTTCGATGCCGAGAGCTTTTTTGGTGGTCTATTCCCTTATTCTCCATCACAGCTACAGCAGCTTTAGCATAATCACGTTTGTATTCCTGATTAACTTGATTCCAATTAACATTTTTAAAGTGCTTTTTCTAGACAATCACTTACAACATGTCTATAGTAAACACAAAGAGGCGATTTTATTATGGAAACAAAACAATTCTGTTACAGAAAAGCAAACTTTCAAATTTCTAAAGCCCCAACTTTTGTAGAAGACTCTAGTAAAAAATTAAAGAAAATAAAAAAACAAATCAAACAAAATATTAAGCACATTGATAAAGCACAAGCTAAAATGAATGCTCGACATGAATATAGCATTCTAATTGTATTACAGGGTATGGATGCGGCTGGTAAAGATAGTATGGTTAAGCATATTCTCTCTGGCGTTAACCCTAGCGGCTTTAATGTAGCCAGTTTTAAACAACCAACAGCAGAAGAATTAAATCATGACTATCTTTGGCGGGTTAATCGAGAATTGCCACCACGTGGACATATAGGTGTGTTTAATCGCTCTTACTATGAAGATGTTTTAATTTCACGTGTTCATCCACAGATTATATTGAATGATAATTTACCAAATATTCATTCTCTAACAGATATCGATGATCATTTCTTTGAGAACCGTTATAAAGATATTCGTAATTATGAAGAATATTTAACGAGAAATGGCTACGTAATTCTTAAATTCTTCCTCCATATTTCTAAAGATGAACAAAAAAGACGTTTTATGGCAAGAATTCAAACACCAAAAAAGAATTGGAAACTATCTTCTTCTGATATTAAAGAACGTCATTATTGGAATAAGTACCAAAGTGTTTATGAAAAAGCCATTAATGCCACAGCAACTGAGAAGAATCCTTGGTATGTCATTCCATCAGATGATAAATGGTACTCACGTTTAATCGTATCTGATATTCTGACTAAACGATTAGAAAAGTTACCATTAGCTTATCCAACGATGTCTCCAGATCAAGAAAAGGAATTGAATTTAGCTAAGCAATTACTACAGGATGAAGATAAATATTAATGCAATATAAACATACTAACCTAGTGTTGGATCATGAATCGACGGATTCGTGATCTGGCACTTTTTATTTTGTCTAAAATGATTAGCATGCTAACTATTTTGACACACTATTTAGAGATGAAAAGATAGTATCATAACTACAAAAATATATTATTATACTTTTTCCTTGCTCTTTTCTAATTCAAGTAAATACTTCTTATTTTCTATTCCCGCTGCATAACCGGTTAAACTACCATTTACACCAATCACACGATGACATGGTATTAATATCAAAATAGGATTAGTATGGTTAGCCATGCCAATTGCACGAGCAGCCTTCGGCTTACCCATCATCTGTGCGACTTCACCATAAGTTCTTGTTTCGCCATAAGGAATTTTTTGAAGCGTTTGCCAAACCTGTTCTTGAAAATCAGTCCCTTTAGGTGCTAATGGTAAGTCGAAATTTGTACGTTGACCTGCCAAGTATTCTTTTAGCTCTTGAGCACATTTTTTAACTAATTCGTTGGCATCCTCAGATAGTAATCTATTCTTTTCAACCTCAATAGGCTTAATCGCAATAATTGCTTTATCATTTGCTGTAATTTTGAGAAGACCTATTGGTGTTTCTAATGTCAGGCTATAGTTTTTCAATTCTTCACTTTCTTTTGCTTGGGATGTTCCTGTTAACTTTGCTGACATACATCGACCAGCACAAAAAATAAAAACGCCGCTCAATCTATTAACTTTGGTAAGTTATTGAGTAGGCGCATGTCGAAAATATAACTTTTAGCCACCGCTCTTAAGGCGGGCTGCAAAAAGAGATCTACGGATCTCTTTTTTCTTTACTTAAATTAAAACAAATTTACATCTAAAAAGCCCGCAAAATTAATTGTGAGCTTTTCTTATATTCATTTCTATTCCCATTCAATAGTGGAAGGTGGCTTACTCGTTACATCGTAAACTACACGGTTAACGTTATCTACTTCGTTAACGATTCTATCTGAAATGTGACCAAGTACGTCCCATGGAATTTTCGCAAAGTCTGCAGTCATACCGTCAATTGAAGTTACGGCACGAATACCAATGGTGTAGTCATAAGTACGACCATCACCCATCACACCAACTGAACGAATTCCTGGCAAAACAGTAAAGTATTGCCAAATCTTTTCTTGCAATCCAGCTTTCTTAATCTCGTCACGCAAAATCGCATCAGATTCACGCACGATCTTCAGCTTAGGTTCAGTAACTTCGCCAAGAACACGAATACCAAGACCTGGACCTGGGAATGGTTGACGCCATACTAAGTCATGTGGAATACCAAGTTTTTCACCAAGTTCACGAACTTCATCCTTGAACAACTTGCGAAGTGGTTCAATAAGTTTAAAGTGCATGTCCTTAGGAAGACCACCTACGTTGTGGTGTGATTTGATAGTTTGAGCAGTATTAGTACCTGACTCAATGACGTCAGTGTACAAAGTACCTTGTGCTAAGAAGTCAACATCCTTAATCTTTTTAGCTTCTTCGTTGAAGACTTCGATAAATTCCTTACCGATGATCTTACGCTTCTTTTCAGGATCAGTTACGCCCTTAAGCTTGTCCAAGAATCTCTTTTGTGCGTTAACACGGATAATGTTAACACCGAGGTCCTTGTTCAAAGCCTTCATAACTTGGTCGCCTTCGTCCTTACGAAGCATCCCGTGATCAACGAAAATAGCAGTCAATTGATTACCAATTGCCTTGTGAAGCAAAGTGGCAGTAACACTTGAGTCAACACCACCAGAAAGACCTAAGATAACCTTCTTGTCACCGACTTCCTTACGGATTTCGCCAATCTTCATGTCGATGAAGTCATCCATAGTCCAGTTAGCTACGGCACCACAAACGTCAAAGGCAAAACGCTTCAAGATGTCCAAACCATATTCTGAGTTACGAACTTCAGCGTGGAATTGGATACCGTAGAACTTTTTGTCTGGGTTATCAATTGCAGCGATTGGACAGTTCTTGCTTGAAGCAGTTACTTCAAAGCCCTTAGGTGCTTGGGTTACTAAGTCACCGTGGCTCATCCAAACGTATTGCTTGCTTGGTAAGCCCTTGAATAAAGCACTGTCTGGATCTTCGACAGTAATGTTTGCTCTACCGTATTCCTTGTTATCAGCAGGTTCAACCTTGCCGCCCAAGTCATAGCTCATCAGTTGCATCCCGTAACAAATACCCAAAATAGGAATACCTAATTTAAAGATTTCAGGATCAACCTTCAAAGCACCATCGTCATAAACACTGTTTGGACCACCTGAGAAAATAATTCCTTTAGGATTCATTTCCTTGATCCTGTCAATTGAAAGATCGTGGGGCAAAAGTTCTGAGTAGATGCCAAAATCACGAATGCGTCGAGTGATTAATTGATTGTATTGACTACCAAAGTCAAGAACAATAATCTTGTCAAAATCGTCTAGATTTTTAGCCACTTGATTCTCCCTCTTTTCAACTACACATTTTTAATCAACTTTACTAGGAATTTTCAAAAAGGTCAATCAATATTTATGAAACCGAAGTTAAATGTTCAGCTTTTAGGTAATGCAACTACCAGTTGCAACCGCTAGTTGCCTAAGACGCAAGCAAAAAGTTCTTGTTAGCAACTAATTTTTTTATAAATTAAAATCATCACCAAAACAGAAAGGACGACCAATTATGAAACTAGGTCAAAAAATTGCAGAATTACGCAAAAAATCTGGTCTTTCTCAAGAAGCTTTGGCTGAAAAAATGAATGTCAGTCGCCAAGCCGTTTCTAAGTGGGAAAGTAATCAATCGATTCCTGATATTGAAAAGATTGTCGATTTATCAGAATTATTCGGTGTTACCACTGATTATTTATTAAAAAATGGTACACCTTCTTTTGAATTACCCGGGAAAACAACGGAAGAAGAAACTAAAAAATTACCCAAGATTAGTGATCATGAAATCACTCAATATTTGGAAGTTGCAAAAAATGCAGCTCATTTTGAAAGTTTAGCTCTTGCTCTAATTTTTCTATCAATTGCAGCATTTTGTCTATTTTCTTCTTTCACATTTATCTCTCCTAATATTTTAGGGACAGTATCATATGTCTTACCTGTTATTATTGCCATTGCATTGGGCTGCTTTATTCATGGAAGATTAATAATGCGTGAATATAAATTACTCAAGAGCAATTCGATTTAACGACCGCGCAAAAAGTCAGCTAATTTAACTGCCACGGGAGTTTTACTTTGCATTCTAAGCTCGGCTCCCCTTCTTGCGCTCATTAGCTTTGCCAAGCTTGGTTCATCTACACCATCAGTAGACACGATGACTGCATTAGGCGTCATCATTTTACTGATCATCGTCGCTACCGGTGTCGCATTCTTCATCGCATCTAATCGCTACATCAAAATCTATGAAAAACTAGAATACGAGAACTGCACTCTAGACGAGGAAACGACTAAACAAGTTGAAGCCGAAAAAGAACAATATGCTTCAACCTACACAGCAATGACGATCACCGCCACCGTTTTATGCATCATCTCCGCCATTCCAATTCTCTGCGGCGCATTCTTCACCCAACATCTTTCCGGCAATCAAATCGATTCACTGATGACCGGTTCAGTTGCCATCACCCTGATTTTAATTGCTATCGGAGTTTTCTTCTTTGTCAAAACCAACACCATCGAAGATGGCTACGACATTCTTCTTCAAGTTAAAGACTACACGCCGCAAAACAAGCTGGGCCGTAAAAAGATGCGCAAATACGCTACTATCTACTGGCTAATCATGACCGCCATTTATCTTGGCTACAGCTTCTCTACTGAAAATTGGGAACACAGCTGGATCGTTTGGCCTATCTCCGGAATTACCTACAGCATTTTAGAAAAAATCTTCAGTATGAAAAGCGACGGCGTCGCCTCCGATTAGAAATAATCGAACATTAATGCTTAATTTCCCACTTGTGTTCGGCAATGTATTTTGTTACTATTAAACCAACACAAGAATATCTATATATCGTCGAAATAAGGTCGACAGTTTCTACCCACTACCGTAAATGGTGGACTATAGGTGAATGAAAGTTAAGAAAAACATCTTAAGGACTTCTTTTACCTAAACGTAGGTAGAAGAGGTCCTTATTTCTTTAGGAGGATTAAGTAGTTGAAGTTATTAGAAGACAGAATTAAACGAGATGGGGAAGTTTTAGACGGCGATGTTCTTAAGATTAACTCATTCTTGAACCACCAAGTTGATCCCAAGTTAATGATGCAAGTTGGTGAAGAATTCAAGCGACTTTTCGCCGATGAAAAAATCGACAAGATTTTGACCTGTGAAGCATCAGGTATCGCACCTGGCATCATGACCGCTTATCAATTGGGCGTGCCAATGGTCTTTGCCAGAAAGAAGAAGCCATCTACTCTTAACGACGCAGTTTACTGGGCAGATGTCTTCTCATACACCAAGAAAGTTACCAACAAGATCTGTGTTGAAGAAAAATTCTTACACAAAGGTGAACACCTTTTAATCGTTGATGACTTCGTTGCCCACGGTGAAGCCGTTAAAGGTATGGTTAACATTGCTAAACAAGCCGGCTGTGACATCGTTGGTGTCGGTGCCGTCGTTGCCAAAACCTTCCAAGGCGGAAGCGACTGGGTTAAAAACGAAGGCTTACGCTTTGAAGCTCTAGCAAGTATCGACAGTTTCAAAGACGGTAAAGTACACTTCGAAGGAGAAGAATAAATAAAAAATGGCACAAAAAGAAGTTAGTCACAAAAAAGCTGCTGTCTTAGGTTTGCAACACCTGCTCGCCATGTATTCCGGCGCTGTTGCCGTTCCTCTTTTGATCGGTACCGCACTTAAATTCAATAGCGAACAAATGACTTACCTTGTTTCTATTGATATCTTCATGTGTGGTCTTGCCACCATGATCCAATTGTTCCGCAACAAATACTTTGGTATCGGCCTTCCTGTTGTTTTAGGCTGTGCCATCCAAGCTGTTGCCCCACTTGAAATGATCGGACAAAAATTTTCGATCAACACGATGTACGGCGCAATCATCGTCGCCGGTATCTTCGTTTTCCTAGTCGCTGGTTGGTTCTCAAAAATTAAAAAGCTGTTCCCGCCAGTCGTCACAGGAACTTTAATTACAGTTATTGGGTTAACTTTGGTTCCTGTTGCTGTCCAAAACATGGGCGGTGGCAATGCTCAAGCCAAAGACTTCGGTGATGCGAAAAATCTTATCGCTGCCTTTCTTACCATCCTCATCATCGTTGCCATCGAAGTCTGGACCAAAGGATTCCTTCGTTCAATTTCTGTTTTGATCGGATTAATCGCCGGAACCGTTATTGCAAGTTTCATGGGACTTGTTTCCTTAAAACCAGTTATACAAGCTTCATGGTTCCACCTGCCACAGCTTTTCTACTTCGGAGCGCCTGAATTTGAATGGTCGTCTTGTTTAACAATGATCATCATTGCATTGGTTTCTATGGTTGAATCAACCGGTGTCTTCTTTGCAATCGGCGACCTGCTTCATAAAGATATTACCGAAGATGACCTTAAACGCGGTTATCGTGCCGAAGGACTGGCACAAGTCTTCGGTGGGCTTTTCAACACCTTCCCCTACACTACATTCTCACAAAACGTTGGCCTGCTTCAATTATCTGGTATTAAAACAAAACGCCCAATCTACTGGGCTGCCGGCTTATTGATGGCTATGGGTCTTCTTCCTAAAATCGGCGCTTTAGTAACCATTATTCCTGATTCTGTCTTAGGCGGCGCCATGTTAGTCATGTTCACCATGATCGCCGTTCAAGGGATCAGAATGTTAACCAAAGTTGACTTTGAAAACAACCGTAACATCTTGGTTGTAGCTATCTCTATCGGATTAGGTTTAGGCGTTACCGTTTACCCACAAATTTTCCAAGACCTTCCTCAAACTATTCAATTGTTCTTGGGTAACGGTATCGTAGTAGCCAGCATTTGTGCTACTTTGCTTAACCTTATATTTAATGGAAGAAGTGGTGCCAAATAAGCTGAATATCCCATTTCATAATTTATAAATCTCACATATTTTTTCTATAAATATTTCTTTAGACCCTACATAAAACGCCTGACAAAAAATCAGGCGTTTTACTTTTTATGATAATGTCGTCTAGGTGCTCGATCAGGTGCGAAGAACGAAATGATGAGCAAAACTAAGTACATGATTAAGGTGATTTTAGGCAAAAGAATTAAAACTACAGCTAGTGGCATCCCGATCAACAGCGTTCTAACTAACGCGGTCTGCCAAACGGCTCCCTTATGAACACGGCCATAATTGCCAGCCACAAAGATCCAAAACGCACACACTTGCACCAACAGATAAACGCCGCCGTAGACTGCTAGCGCCATTTGCGAAGGATCAATGATAATCCACTTAGTCATCACGGGAATAAACGATAGTGTCAGTAGAAAAAAATCTGCGATGACGACCTGCTTCGTCGCTCTTTTAAAGGTGATAAAAATGCGGTGCGCATCATACCAAAAGTCGCCGTCACTTCTAAGTGCAGGAATCGACAACACCATAATCGTAATAATAATCGCAATCACGCCATCGTTAAAAGTGAGTAGGTGTTCTCTTAGCGATGTCTGAAATCGTTCAAAAAATCTATCCTGCTTGTCTTTTTCCATACTCATTCTTCCCCTTAATCTTAATCATTCTCTATAATAGGAATAGAAGAAAAGTTTTTCAATAGCGAGGAAAATATGCCGAACCAATATCATAATTTCAACAATCAAAATCTCGAAAGCCACATTCTATTTTATGGTGAGCAAGCTTGTCAGCCTGACGAATACTTCGAAGGCAATAATTTGCGCAAAAACGATGTCCTCTATTACATCATGTCGGGTAAAGGCACTTTTACTTCAAGCGGCCACCACTCAGTCAAATTAAAAGAAGGCGACCTATTCTACATTCCACGTAGTCAAACCTGCTACTTTCAAGCAGATCATGATGAACCATGGCAGTATTTCTGGATTGGGTTAGCCGGTCCTGGCACCAACCAGATGATTAAGGCTTCTAATTTACCTAATAAAAACTTTTTGCGGCAGATTCAAAACACTAAGTTCTTCACGACTTTACATAAAATCTACGGCATTTTAAACAAGAAGACCTCGCTACTTAATAACATTCAAATTGCCTCTCTCACCTATCAGCTCTTCTATCACCTCGTTAACGAATTTCCTGATCACCCACCGGTTCGCAAAACACCTAAGGTCGATCAATACCAAATCGCTATTGATTATTTGAACAAAAACTACACCGACCCTACTTGCAACATCGTGGAGCTCTGCAACCGGCTTGGCGTTTCGCGTAGTTTTTTGTATGCCCTATTTAGAAAGAATACCAAGATTTCACCGCAAAAATATCTGATGCAATTGCGGATGGAGGCCGCTAAGAAGGAGTTGCAAAATACTACGCATAATTTAAAGCAAATCGCGCATACGGTCGGCTACGGCGACGAATTCACCTTCTCCAAGGCATTTAAACGATATAGTGGCGTCAGTCCTAACGTATTTCGTGGAAATTAATGTCTTTTTTGCATACAATATTAATATGAAGTAAATCTTATCTAGTAAAGGAATGATCAAATGAAACAAACAGAATGTACTACTATCTTAGTAGGTAAAAAAGCAACTATTGACGGTTCAACTATGATCGCTCGTAGTGAAGATGGTGGTCGTGTTATTATCCCTGAAGGCTTCAAGGCAGTTAACCCAGAAGACCAACCTAAGCACTACACTAGCGTTATCAGCAAGCAAAAGATCGACGACGAAGATTTAGCTGCAACTCCTCTTCGTTACACCTCTGCACCTGATGTTTCAGGTAAAAACGGTATTTGGGGCGCAGCTGGTATCAACGCTGAAAACATTGCGATGACTGCTACTGAAACTATCACTACCAACTCACGCATCCAAGGTGTTGACCCACTTCTTGACCCATCAGAAGGCGGTTTAGGTGAAGAAGACTTTGTTACTTTAACTCTTCCATACCTTCATTCAGCATTTGACGGTGTTAAGCGTGTAGGTTACCTTGTTGAAAAATACGGTACCTACGAAATGAATGGTATGGCCTTCTCAGACAAGGACACTATTTGGTACCTTGAAACTATCGGTGGCCACCACTGGATCGCACGTCGCATCCCTGACGATGCATACGTTATCGCACCAAACCGTTTGAACATCGATGAATTCGACTTCGATGACACTGACAACTTCGCTGCAGCAAGCGACTTGAAGGACTTAATCAGTGAATACCACTTGAACCCAGACCGTGAAGGCTACAACATGCGTCACATCTTTGGTTCATCAACTATCAAGGATGCTCACTACAACAACCCACGTGCTTGGTACATCCACAACTACTTCGACCCAGACTTCGGTGGCACTCCTGCTGACCAAGATCAACCATTTATTTGCCACGCAAATCGTTTGATCTCAATCGAAGACATCAAGTGGGCTGAAAGTTCACACTACCAAGACACTCCATACGATGCATATGGTGATCAAGGTACTCCTGAACAAAAGAAGACCTTCCGTCCAATCGGTATCAACAGAAACTTCGAAACTCACATTTTGCAAATCAGAAACGACGTTCCTGCAGAAATCGCTGGTGTTCAATGGTTGGCATTTGGTCCAAACACCTTCAATTCAATGGTGCCATTCTATACTAACGTAACTACTACTCCAGAAAGCTTCCAAACTACTCCTAAGTTCAACTTGAACAAGATTTTCTGGCTTAACAAGTTGACTGCACAACTTGGCGACACCAACTACCGTGTATACGGCGAACTTGAAGATGCCTTTGAACAAAAGAGTTTGGCACAATGCCACAAGATCCAACACGACACTGACAAGGAAGTTAAGGATCTTTCAGGTAAGGAATTACAAGATAAACTTATTGCAGCTAACCAAAAGATGGCTGACACTGTTTACAACAACACTGTTGAACTTCTTGGTCAAATGGTTGACGAAGGTCACGGCTTGATGACTTTGAAGTACGACTTGCTCGATTAGTAAAAAACTAAATTTTAGATAATAAAAATCGCATGGCGAATGTCATGCGATTTTTTTGTACAAAAAAAGACGGAACAGCCTACCCTGCTATTCCGCCACAATATATGATTTTACTAATCTAAAATAATTATGCAAGTCCTGCTTTTATATATTATCTAAAATGCCGGGAACGGAAGGGTCATCTTTGATACTCACATCAGCACCAAGTTGACGCAACTTCTCTTCGACACGGTCATATCCACGCAAGATATTACCTGCCTTGTCGATTATCGTTGTTCCTGTAGCCATTAAACCTGCAATCATTAAACATGCACCTGCTCTAATTTCACCGGCAGTTACTTCTGCACCGTGAAGTTGAGGGGTTGGATGAGCCAAGATAATATTATCTTCAACCTTAATGTTAGCACCCATCTTTTGCAATTGCGCAATATGACCAATTCGCTTTGGATAAATGTTATCGATCACTACGCCTTCACCAGACTTAGCGGTCAAAAGAAGTGGCGTAATTGGCTGTTGTAAATCTGTCGCAAAACCTGGATAAACATCAGTCTTAACTTGCACCATCTTCAAATCACCGGCTGGGTACACATAAAGTGAATCTTCATCCGCATCAATAACAACGCCCATTTCCTCTACCTTAGCTAGGTATGAATCAAGGTGTTCCTCAATAATATTATGAATTCTAATGCCATTGCCGATGCATGCAGCAAGCGATACATAAGTACCTGCTTCAATTCGATCAGGAATAATCGTATGTGGAATTTGTGCCTTAAGCATGTCCACACCTTCAATTCTGATTGAGTCAGTACCTGCACCACGAATAACTGCCCCCATGTTGTTCAAGAAGGTAGCTAAATCAATGATTTCTGGTTCTTTGGCTGCATTTTCAATAATAGTTTGGCCTTGCGCAGTCACACTGGCCATAATAATATTCATCGTAGCACCAACAGATGGCATCTTAAGGTGAATCTTCGCACCATGCAAGCCATCTTCAGGAGCCGTAATTATAATTTGATCATTTTCATTTTTTACGCTGGCGCCTAAGGCTTCAAAGCCCTTAATATGTTGGTCAATAGGACGTGGTCCAATATCGTCACCACCAGGGAAGCCCACAACTGCTTTGCCAAATCGACCAAGAAGTGCACCCATAAAGTAATATGAAGCACGCAAACTCTTAATCTTACCAGCTGGCAAAGGACTCATCTTAATATCGGTTGGATCAATGCACAAAGTTGTCTCTCCGAAGTCACAATGCACATCCATCTCACTCAACAAGTCCATCAAGTTAATAACATCAGCAATTCTTGGGACGCCTTCCAAAGTTACCGGTGTTCTAGACAAAATCGATGCCGGAATCAATGCAACAGTTGAGTTCTTAGCTCCACCAATCCAAACATCACCCTGCAGGGGCTTTCCACCATGAATAATCATCTGCTTCATTGGCGAAAACAAATCCTTTTCTACTTTCAATTAATCATAATAATGTTAAAGGATATTCGCAAAAAAAACAAGAGCTGAGTCCCTCGGTTCTTGTTTTCTTAAGATTTTGTATAATTCAAATCTATTATTCTAGAATTTTTCAGCTGGAAGACCACTAGCTGCACCAATAAATGACTTGAACAAGCCTTCTGGACGTTGTGGACGGCTCAAGAATTCTGGGTGGTATTGAGCTGCGATGAAGAACTTCTTCTTTGGCAATTCAATAATTTCAACTAAGCGGTTGTCTGGTGAAACACCTGAGAAGACCATACCGGCCTTTTCAAATGCGTCACGGTACTTGTTGTTAAATTCGAAACGGTGACGGTGACGTTCTTGAATAACATCTTGGTCGTCGTAAGCTTCACGAGTCTTAGTACCCTTCTTAAGAGCAGCTGGGTAAAGACCTAAACGTAAAGTACCACCGATATTTTCTTCGTCACGCTTGTCAGCCATGATGTCGATAATGTTGTTCTTGCAGTCTGGTTCAGCTTCTGCAGAGTTGGCATCTTCAAGGTGCAATACGTCACGGGCAAATTCAACACTAGCCATTTGCATACCCAAGCAAATACCTAAGAATGGGATATCATTTTCACGAGCGTACTTGATAGCAGTGATCATACCTTCAAGACCACGAGTACCAAAACCACCAGGAACGATTAAACCATCTGAACCCTTCATGATTTCTGCAATGTTGTCTTCAGTTACATCTTCAGCTTGAACCTTATCAACTTCAATCTTAGTGTTGTAAAGGTAACCTGCGTGTTGCAAAGCGTCAGTAACTGAAATGTAGGCATCTTCAAGTTCTACATACTTACCTACTAAAGTAATCTTAGTCTTGTGCTTCAAGCTCTTAGCACGTTCGTCAAGCTTCTTCCAAGCTTCCATGTCAGCTTCTGGCTTTGGACTTTCAAGGTGCAAGAAGTCACAAACTTTTTGATCCATTCCTTGCTTTTGGAAAGCCAAAGGCACATCGAACAATGAAGGAGCATCAATTGATTCAATGATTCGGTCAACAGGAACATCGGTGAAGGTTGAGATCTTGTCCTTGTGTTCTTGGTCGATTGGCTCTTCCGCACGAAGAACAAGCATGTTTGGTTGAATACCGATGCTGCGAAGTTCTGCAACTGAATGTTGAGTTGGCTTAGTCTTCATTTCGTGAGCTGCATGAAGAAGTGGTACTAAAGTACAGTGAATGTACATTACGTTGTCTTCACCAACTTCACGACGCATTTGACGAATAGCTTCCATGAATGGAGTTGATTCGATATCACCAACAGTACCACCAATTTCTGAAATGATTACGTCAGAATCAGTAGTAAGAGCTGCACGCATGATCTTCTTCTTGATCATGTCAGTAATATGAGGAATTACTTGAACTGTTGCACCATGGTAGTCACCACGACGTTCTTTTTCCAAAACTTCTTGGTAAATCTTACCAGTAGTTACGTTAGAGTACTTGCTAGTTCTAACGTCTACGATTCTTTCATAGTGACCTAAATCAAGGTCTGCTTCTGTACCATCGTCGGTAACATAAACTTCACCGTGTTGGTATGGGTTCATTGTACCTGGGTCAATGTTGATGTATGGGTCAAACTTTTGCATGGTTACCTTTAAACCACGATTCTTGAGAAGTCGACCTAGACTTGATGCAGTAATACCTTTACCAAGTGAAGATACGACACCGCCAGTTACGAAGATGTATTTTGTCATTTTCTGCTCCTTTATTATTTATCCTTCAAACAAAAAAGCTCCCTCAAATTAGGGAGCTAAACGCACATAGGGTGCCCAAGAAAAATACTATCTGCTTTTTCTTCTTAAGTCAAGCGTCAAGCAAATTAATTATCTTCTTCGTCATCATCGTCATCGTTTAATTGTGACAATTGACCTTCGATACCGTCTGGCAATACGTCATCAGTATCATCGTTATCTTCATCGTAATCAGAATCGTCGTCGCCGTAGTCGTCATCGCTATCATCAGCAGTGGCATCTAAGTCGTCGTCTTCTGGGTCGTCATTGTCGTAGTCGATGATGTCATCGTCACCAGTTGCACTGGCTAAGAAGGCATTAACCTTCTTGTGGTGCTTACGTGCATCGTCTTCGTCTTCATCTTCTGGGTGGTTAACTTCTTCGTCAACTGATTCGTATGGGAACCATGAGCGAAGTGCCCAAACATTTTCACCCATGGAAATAAATTCACCATCGGTGTTCATGTCAGTATAGAATTGTGGCAAACGTTCACGAATTTCTTCGTCACTCTTGTTCAAGTATTTTTGTACGGCATTAACAATATCGGCAAATGCCATTCTCTTACCATTATCTTCCAAAATTGCACGAGCAACTTCGATCATTGATAATTCGTCGCGGTTTTTGTCTTTAAATTTGTCTAATCCCACAGCTGTACGTCCTCTCTTTTACAATCTTTACTATTCTACTAGGCGTTTAAGTAAAAATCAACGTGACTGCATAGTTACCTATTAAGTATAGTCCATTAAAGAGGTCATATTCAACCCGAAGTTTATGAGAACCTTCATCTTCTGTGTATTCGAGCAGGTTGGTCACGCTGACCATATCCATTTGTCTGCCTTCAACTACATAACGGCAGCTCTCCTTTTCACCGGGAACAAACTTCATGAACGAGTAGTTGTTGTGATCAACGCCTCGTCTGATCAACAATTTGTCGTCCTTTAAAAGCACTTTGACGGGAATTGCACCCTCTTCAGTGTAGGAAATGCGAATAATGTCCCCGTCTTCGGTCATCTTTCCTGGTGCTGTTCTGGTAAAAGTTTCAGTATCGTTATCTTGAGTAATTTTGCTAGTTAAATTGATTGTAATATCGGTCACGCTCTCATCCCTTCCGTTAAGCACTTCAGACACATCTTTGCTATAATTTATATAGGTATACTCTATTTTAATATATTTTTTCAAAAATTAAATTAACAAGCTTGGTGAATGTTTATGGCAAGATTTCAAAGTGAAAAACTAAAACAAGAAGTTGTACTCCGTGACCCGGTGCACGGCTACATCCATATTGAAGATAAAGTTATCTTCGATATCGTAAAATCAAAAGAATTCCAGCGGATGCGCAGAATTAAGCAGCTTGGACCTGTCAGCTATGTCTTTCCTGGGGGAACGCACACCAGATTTGAACATAACTTGGGCGTTTATGAATTAACGCGCCGCATCTGCGATATCTTCGCAAAGAAATATCCTTCGATAATACCAGGAGACGGCCTCTGGGACGATGATAACCGTCTGTTAGTAGAATGTGCCGGCCTGCTTCACGACATCGGCCACGGCCCTTATTCGCACACATTCGAGCACCTTTTTGGCACCAACCACGAAAAGATTGGGCAAAAGATCATCAAGGATCCTAATACTGAAATCAACAAGGCATTAAAACAAGTTGCGCCAAACTTTCCTGAACAAGTTGCTAGCGTAATTGCTAAAACTTACCCTAACCCTCAAGTAGTTAAGATGATTTCAAGTCAGGCTGATGCCGACAGAATGGACTACTTGCAACGTGATGCCTACTTCACTGGCGTTAACTACGGACGCTTTGATTTGTCCCACATTTTGCGCGTGATTCGCCCATACCAAGGTGGCATTTGCTTTACCAATAACGGGATGCACGCGGTAGAAGACTATATCGTATCACGTTACCAAATGTACCAACAAGTCTACTTCCACCGCGTTGGTCGTTCAATGGAAGTTATCTTGCACCACTTGCTTGAACGTGCTCAAGACATTTACAAAGAAGGCAATTTAAAAGTTACACCAAGTTTGGCCAAGTTTTTGGCTGGCAACTGGACGCTTGAAGACTACTTAAAGTTAGACGACGGCGTCATGGAAACTAACTTCTTGATGTGGACAGAAGCGCAAGATCCCATTTTATCTGATTTAGCCAAGCGCTATTTATACAGAAAGCCACTCGCTAGCGTCAGAATCGATGAAGAAACTAAGAACTTGTTGCCAAAATTGAAGAATTTGATCAAGCAAGCCGGCTTCAACCCAGATTACTACACCGCTACTAACTCAGCTTTTGACGAACCATACGATGCTTACAAGCCTACTGGTAAAAATGCCAACAGCCAAATTGAAATCATGCAAGATGATGGTAGCTTAATCGAATTATCGCAATTAAGTCCATTGGTTTGCGCCTTAAACGGTACCTTCCAAGGTGACGAGCGTTTCTTCTTCCCTAAGACAATGTTGTCCCACAATGAAGAGCAGCCTCAGATCTTTGACCCACTTTACGAGCAATTTCAAAAATATATTAAAAATGGTGCATTAAGGTACTTAAGAAGACCTAGAAAAAGGTAGAATATAAGGTGAAAGTGAGGTATTTGTTATGAACAATGATGTAAGAACTCAAATCAACCCAGAGGATGAACCAAAACGTGCTGAAAAGAGTGGCTACACTCAAGTGAAAGACCTGATGAACACTATTCACGGCTACTGCATGGATTACACTAATGCATCTTTCAAATTTATCCATGAAAATAAGGATTTAGTCAAAGATATTGTCGACATTAGTTGTAAGACAGCAATGGTCGCTTGTGTTGCGACAGCTAGCGTAAGCATTGCTAAGTTCATGTCAGACGTTAAAAAATAAGTAGATCAAAATAGCCTAGTTCAAACGAACTAGGCTGTTTTTTATTGCTTATTCAGTTCAAGTAAAAGCGAATACAAGGCACCATATAAGTTAGAATCGTTGCCATGCTTTGCGGCAATAATTTTTGGTGGGATCATCTGCTTGCCAATCATTGGGTTGATTTCCAGGATTTTAGCTAATTGATTATTGATTTCTTCAATCAAGATTGGCTGGTTGCTGATGCCACCACCAATCACAAACTTCGAGGCATTGATCACAGTTTGAATATTAATAATCATAATCGCAACGTTGCGGCAGTAACGTTTAAAAATTGCCAATGCACGTAAATCACCATTATTGATCGCTTCAAAGGCAGTAAGTCCATCATCTAAATCTTTATTTCCAAGAGCTAGATTTACCTTTTTAACCATATTAACGGCAGAACAATTATCACCAGTATATGCAGCCTTGTTCTTTGTGCCGATACCAGAATTAGTAATCATCCAACTAAGCTCACCGGCTTGGAAAGTCCAGCCATGCAAAAGATGATTACTAACAACGACACCGCCGCCAACGCCGGTGCCTAGAGTAATTGCAACACCAGTATCTACTCCGCGCAATTCGCCAAGCCATTGCTCTGATAAAGCTGCTGCTTTGCCATCATTCTCCACACTGATTGGCACATTGTATTTATCCCCTAATGCGTCCTGAAGATTCAAACCATCAAGGAACTTTAACGCACCACCGAAATAAATGATCTTATTTTCAGTATCGATCTTACCTGGTGCACAGATTGCGATACCTTCAAATTGATCCTGATATGAATCGATCACCTCATACATGTTTTCCATAAATGCAGTAAGATTTTTTGCATCTGTTTTAACGCGGTCTTTTTCTAGAATATGTCCTTTTTCGTCGATTAAGGCATACTTCAGATTCGTTCCGCCAATGTCAATTGAGAGATATTTTTTCATTATTTTCCCCTATTAAAAATGAGCTTCTATTCTACAAATTAAATGATAGAGATAAAAGCTCATTTTTTCTACTTTAAATTATTTTTCTTCTTTAGCTTTGGCAGCTTGTTCTTGTTTGTAAAGCATGTTGTCATAGCTACGTGCAAATGGCAAATATACAAAGAATGAAATGATTAAGATAATAGCCTGCCAAATAGCAACTTTCCAACCACCGATTAAGAAACCAGAAATTACAGGTGGAGTAGTCCATGGAACCTGGACCCCGTTAAGGTATGGCAAGATGCCTGCTTTGATTAACAAGTAAGTTGAACCAGCTGAAAGTGGTGGCATGATAAAGAATGGAAGTGCAAGCATTGGTTTCATAACAATAGGAACACCGAATAATACAGGTTCATTAATGTTAAAAATACCAGGAACCAATGCCAACTTACCAATACTTCTCATTTGAGCTGATCTAGCCATGAAACACATGAAGACAACCAAACCGATAGTCATACCTGCACCAGTTACAGTTGAGAATTGGTCAAACAAACCTTGAATAACGATGTGACCACCGTGTGCAGCGTCTACGCAACCGTATTTCTTAAAGATAGCTGCGTTTTGCAAAGCGTTGGCACTCAAAATTGGACCAGCAATACCACCAAATGAGTCAGTTATACCTTGAAGTGGTGTTTGAATAGTGGTGTAAATCCATTGAGTCATAGTAGTGTGAGCCACTTTTTCAAAGAAGATGTAGACACATAACCACATTGCAGTTAATACAGCTGCAGGAATCAAAGCGATAAATGAGTTGGCTACTGCAGGTGGAACTTGTTCAGGCAACTTAATAGTAATCTTGTGCTTAACAAACCAAGTGTAAATCCAACCGATAATCAAACCAACAATGATTGCGGCGATCATCCCTTGGCCACCAAGCCAAGTACGGTCGATGAATCCTTGTAAAAGAGTTGGAGCTTGTTGAGCTGAAACAACTGTCTTAGCACCGTTCATAACTGGAGTAGTAGAATTCATCAAAATTAAGAATCCTACGAAAGCAGTCATTCCGGCTGGAAGTCCTTCGACTCCTTCGTTTTTAGTCCATTGGTAGGCAATACCTACAACGGCAAATACAGATACAATACCAAATGACGCATTATAAGCTTGGTTCCAGAATGGAGTCAAACCTGTTTGGTTCATTCAGTTGGCAACAGCCGGAACCGGAAATGACGCCCAAAGTAAGAACAAGGAACTAATCATGATGAATGGTAATGATAAAAGCATACCATTCTTTAAGGCAGTGATTGGTCTTGTGTTAACGATAAGATGACGGCTGATCACAAGATTCATGATGACTACCGCATTGAATATTTGCGCAGTCACATTGAAGAAATGAAGAAGGCTGTTACTGAAGATGGCGTAGATTTGATTGGCTACTTACCATGGGGATGCATCGACTTAGTAAGTGCATCTACCGGCGAAATGAACAAGCGTTACGGTTTTATCTATGTTGATGAAGATAACCATGGTGGTGGCTCAATGAAACGCTACAAGAAGGATTCATTTGATTGGTACAAGGAGGTCATTGCATCTAACGAAACTAAATTATAAAATATTTGTGCTTACAACTACTTATTTCAAAAATTCTCTCGTATGAAAAAAACGGCTAGTCAATTAGACTAGTCGTTTTTCTTATCTTCAAATAATTTTTACTTGTTCTTGTCAGCTTCGTATCTGTTATCGAACAATGGGCTAAGTGCCTTGTGTTCTTGGATGCACTTAATAGCATCACCCATAAGTGGGCCAACAGATACTAAAAGCATCTTGTCCAACTTCTTTTCAGCTGGTTGGTTGATTGAGTCAGTAAGAACTAAGTTCTTAATTGGTGAATCATTCAATCTCTTGATGGCTGGGCCTGAAAGAACGGCGTGAGTTGCACTAGCATAAACTTCAGTAGCACCTGCATCGATCAATGCTTGAGCTGCTAAAGTAATAGTACCAGCAGTATCGATCATATCGTCGATAATGATTGCACGCTTGCCCTTAACATCACCGATAATGTTCATAACTTCGGCAACGTTAGCCTTAGGACGACGCTTATCAACGATAGCGATAGGACAACCTAAGAATTCAGCAAGCTTTCTAGCACGGTTAACACCACCGTGGTCAGGTGAAACAACAACTGCGTTTTCTTCAAGATGATTACGTAAGAAGTAGTCAGCAAGAAGAGGAGCACCCATCAAGTTATCAACTGGAATATCGAAGAAGCCTTGGATTTGTGGTGCGTGCAAGTCAAGTGAAAGGATACGATCTGCACCTGCAGTTTGAAGCATATCAGCAACAAGCTTAGCAGTGATTGGTTCACGTGCACGAGTCTTACGGTCTTGACGAGCATAACCATAGTAAGGCATTACAATGTTAATTGTACGAGCACTAGCACGACGTACAGCGTCGATCATGATCAAAAGTTCCATCAAGTTATCGTTTACTGGATCACTTGTTGATTGAACAAGGTAGACGTCTTTACCACGTACAGTTTCATCAATATTAATTTGAATTTCGCCATCACTAAAACGTTCAACGCTTGACTTAGAAAGTGGAATGCCCACACGGTCCGCAATCTTTTGAGCCAATGGCACGTTTGAGTTGAGGGCAAAAATCATCATATCGTCTTTATAGGACATAATTTCCTCCGTAAAAAAATTTAACCAGCTCTATTTTAGCAAAAGTTGTTTCAAAAAGAACTACATACTCTTTAATTATAACAAGATTTTTGCTTCAATAGTAAAAAAACAACAAAAGCACTAACTATTAAGTCTTAAAAAAGTTAGAATATATGTGTACTTTCGAGTACAACGAAAATATCCTAAAAAATAAGACGTAACATCTATTGGATGTACGCCTTATTTTTGTTTTCAGTACTATTAGTTGTTGCTAGTAGTAGTACCTACTTGAGCATAGTCATTAATGTTCAAAGCTTGAGTGTAACCGTTAGTTACGATTGCCAAAGTAGTGTTGTTGTTAGTAAATTGAACGTTGCTTTCTGGAACGTTGTTTACTGAAGCTACTAATTTAACAATTGCGGAAACTTCATCTGGAGTTAAGTTGCTTAAGTTAGCTACAGTAACCTTCTTACCGTCAAGCTTAGCCTTTGCACTAGTGATGTTAGCGATAGCTTCGTTAACTTGTGCAACAGTTGCGCTAGCGTTGTTGTTTACAGCAGTAGCGTCAGTAATTGCCTTGTCGTATGCACTCTTAGCACTTGATGAAGCAAGCTTGTAAGCATCTGTGTTCTTAATAGCGTTTGCTTCGTTGATGCTTGGAGTAAGCTTAGCCTTATCAGCTGCAGTAGCTACAGTAACTTCAGTTAAAGCTTGTTCTGGAGTGTTAACTGGGCTTAAAGTCTTGCCACTGTAGATAACGTCAGTAGCCTTTAAGTAGCCTCTGCCACTAGCTAACTTGTAGAACAATTCTGGAGTGCTGTTAGCTGAGGTAGCAATGTATCTTAATTCTGAAACTTGTTGCTTTTGGCCAGCACCGAATGATCTAGTTGAGTCTGCTTGACCCTTGATGTCGTAAAGTGGAGCAACCTTAGTAGTAGTTACGATTGATGCATTCAAATTAGTATCGTATGATGAGTTGTCATCTACAGTTGCGCTGCCGTCTGGTTCGTTAACTGGATCAAGCTTGCTTGAAACCTTACCAACATTAGCAGCCTTTACGAATTGATCGTCACCGATCTTGTAGTAAAGCTTAGTACCAATGTATCTTGCTTCAGTAGCCTTTACCTTCTTGCCCTTCTTAACGGTCTTCTTTTCAGTATCACCGTTACCATCGTAGATGTAGGCATTCTTCTTCATGGTAATAGTTACGCTGCTGGCTGAGTCAACGTTGCTTGCCTTAACAAATGCAGTACCTGCAGCGTTAAGTTGGTAGTAATCCTTACCATTGATAGTGTCAGTACCGTATGTGTTAACAGTAGTACCCTTAGTAAGCTTTGTCTTACCGTTGTACTTCTTGATACGCTTGCCATTTTGGTCGTAAACGTATGCGTTGTGGATCAACTTAACCTTGATAGCATCCATGTCTGAATCCTTCTTAGTTGAAGTCTTCTTGGTTGAAGTGGTCTTGCTAGTAGTTGACTTCTTAGTTGAAGTGGTAGTCTTGCTTGATGATGAAGCATTTGCACCACCAACTACATTTGCGGCCTTAATGTAAGCATTGTTGCCAAGGCTATAGTAAAGAACACCTTTGATCTTAGTAGTGCCGTTTGACTTTACAGTTACACCCCTTGCAATAGTAGTGTATTTTGCACTGCCCATGTATTTATCAAGACGCTTACCATTCTTGTCGTAAACATAAGCGTTACGAGCTAAAGTAATGTCGTTTGAAGATGCCTTTGAAGTAGCCTTTGATGAAGTTGACTTCTTAGCAGTAGTCTTAGTTGCTGCCTTCTTTGATGAAGTACTCTTTGAGTTTGACTTACTATCAGTAGTCTTCTTGGTTGAAGTAGTAGTCTTCTTTGCAGTGGTCTTGCTTGATGACTTAGTAGTTGTTGCAGCTTGAACTGAGTTTTGGGTGTTAGCTACAAGTGGACTAACACTCATCAATGCGGCTGCTGATACCATAATCAACTTATGATTTAATTTCATCTATTGTTTACCTCAAATCTAAACTAAAAATTAAATTCATTTATATATTGTAAATCCAAAACCGAATTTTGCCAATTTTAGTACAAAAAAAGACATCTTTTCTTAACAAAAAGGTATCTTTTATTGCAAATTATTACTTAACAGTTACATCTGAAGCTTTAACGTAGTAACGGTTTGGTTGTAAAGCGTAGTACTTAACACCTTTGATAGTCTTAGTACCTAAGCCATTAACAGTTACGCCCTTGCCGATGTACTTAGTGTTTAAGTAATTGTTTACACGTTTACCATTCTTGTCGTAAACGTAAGCCTTGTTCTTCATAGTAATCTTTACAGGCTTAACGGCTGCCTTCTTGCTAGTAGTCTTCTTAGTTGAAGTTGACTTAGTAGTAGTCTTGGTAGTCTTTGAGTTGCTGTTTGACTTAGTTGAAGTCTTAGTAGAGGTCTTCTTTGAAGAAGTGTCTGACTTAGTGGTCTTAGTAGTCTTCTTTGCAGTGCTCTTCTTAGCAGTTGAAGTAGTAGTTGTTACCTTCTTGCCGTCTGACTTAAGAGTGTATGTAGTGTTGCCTGACTTGTAAGTTACTGTACCTTGAGTTGCTGAAGCTGGAATCCAGTACTTCAAATCAGTTTGGATACTGTAGTAAACTTGACCATTGATAGTCTTAACGTTCCAAATAGTGTACTTGCCACCCTTAGTAGCAGTCTTTGAAGTCTTCTTACCGTTTCTGTCAACGAACTTCATGGTCTTAGTCATTTCAACACGACTATTCTTGCCGTAGGTGTTGTTAACGCCCTTTGCATGTGCAACTGGTGCAGCTTGTACGCTACTTGATGCCATACCTAAAACTGGACTAACGCCCATTAAAACTGCTGCTGATACCATCATTAACTTATGACTTAACTTCATAAATATATACCTACCTCGTTAAAAATATTCTGTGTAAATATATTGTAGGGCTCTTATATAATTTTGCAAATAAATACTTTAGCCTTAATACTTTTTTATCAAAAGAACCCTAGTCCGTTTGAACTAGGGTTGCTGCTTTATTTTTTATTTAAAACTATTCCCAATCTTTGTCTTTTGAAAGAGGAAGTTTGTGCCAGTAGTCTGGCTTGTTGACTTGACGACCACGAGCAATTGCCATGTCGTACTTGTCTACGTCCTTAGTGATGGTTGAGTCAGCAGCAATAAATGTATGATCAGCAACATTAATTGGAGCGATCAAAGTTGAACCAGCACCGATGAATGAGTGATCACCAACATTAGTATGGAACTTCTTAACACCATCGTAGTTAGAGAAGATGGTACCACAACCGACGTTAATATCCTTACCCAAAGTAGCATCCCCAACATAAGTCAAGTGACCTACCTTACTGTTTTCGCCAATTTCAGCCTTCTTGATTTCAACAAAGTTACCAATGTGAGCACCCTTGCGAATAACTGCCTTTGGACGAAGGTGTGAGTTAGGACCAATATCAGTATTGTCATCCATTTCAGCTTCTTGAAGAGTTGAAGAAGTAATGGTTACGTGGTTGCCGATCTTAGAATCAACAATTCTTGAACCATTAGTGATGTAACAATCACTACCGATTTCGGTGTTGCCCTTAATCACAACGTTGCCTTCAATTACAGTATCGTTGCCGATCTTTACGCCAGCATCAATATAAGCAGTATCAGGATCGATGAATGAAACACCGTTACGCATGTGTTCTTCGTTGATTCTTCTTTGCATGGTCTTAGTTGCTTGTGCTAAGGCAATACGGTCGTTTACACCAAGACTTTCACTGAAGTCTGGCATCTTGTAAGCACCAACGCGTTCGCCACTGTTACGCAAGATTTCGAGCACATCAGTCAAGTAGTATTCACCTTGTGCGTTGTTGTTGTCAACGTGCTTCAAAGCTTCGAAAAGCTTCTTGTTGTCAAAGCAGAATACACCAGTGTTAATTTCCTTAACCTTTAATTCTTCTGGCTTACCGTCTTTTTGTTCAACAATTCTTAAAACGTTGCCTTGGTCATCACGAATGATTCTGCCATAGCCAAATGGGTTAGGTGCTTCAGCAGTCAAAACAGTAGCAGCGTTGCCCTTTTCTGCGTGGTACTTGAACAATTCGTCAAAAGTTTCGGTGGTAAATAAAGGAGTATCACCAGTAACTACCAAAGTAGCACCGTCTTTATCACCTAATTCTTCCTTAGCAGTCATTACCGCGTCACCAGTACCAAGTTGCTTTTCTTGGAAAGCAAAGTCAGACTTGCCGTCTAAAACCTTTTCAACTTCGCCAGCACCTGTACCAACAACAGTAACGATCTTGGCAGGGTTAACGCCACGAGCGGCATCAACTACGTGTTCAACCATAGTCTTGCCACAAACTTTGTGTAATACCTTATATAACTTTGATTTCATTCTGGTGCCCTTGCCTGCAGCAAGAACAACTACATATTTTTCCATTAGTAATTAACCTCTTAATAATTAAAACTTGGTTCTAGTATACCATTTTAAAAACGGTCGAAATCAGTTTCATCTAAGAAGTTGCCAGGTTCTGCTAAAATAAGCTTCTTTTCGGTATCAATCTTGCTGATCTTAACCAGTGATAGATAGTTGTTGATTAACTTTTCTTTATCAAAATCAGCTTCGCAAAGTACGCACACGCCGGCAATAGTTCCGTCAAATTCCTTAACTAGTTCCTCCATACCAGTTAAAGTGCCGCCGCCTTTCATAAAGTCGTCGACGATCAAAACTTTAGAACCCTTTTTTAGTGCGCGAGTAGGCAATTCCATCTTTGATACACGAGATAAAGATGAAGAAATGTAGTTTACTGAAACTGTTGCACCTTCGGTAACCTTTGAGCGTTTTCTTGCGGTCACGAATGGCACATTAAGGTATCGGGCTATGGCTTGAGCTAAAGCAATACCCTTAGTTTCAACTGTCATTACGGCATCGACATCTTCATATGCATAGCGAGTTGCGATCAATTCACCAATACGACGCAAGTCTTGCGTGTCGCCCAAGATATCTGACAGGTAAACAAAGCCCCCTGCCAAAATTCTGCTTGGATCTTCGATTCTTGATGACAAATCTGATAAATACTTTTCTGCGTGCTTTTGACCTAAAAATGGAATGTAGCGTACGCCACCGGCTGCGCCTGCTACGGTCTCCAACACGCCGTCTTGATTGCTTGCAAGCGTATGCTTCAAAATAGCTAAATCTTCTGAAATAGATGATTTAGCTGCACCGTAACGCTTAGCAAAGAATGGTAGTGCAATTAGCGTATGAGGACGTTCCATTAAATATTTGGTCATATCCACCAATCTTTCTGAACGTTTCATGATATTTCCTTTCTAATGTTTGGTTTTATACTTAATAAATATACTCTAAAAGACAAAAAAAATCACTAACATTTCAAAAATGCTAGTGACTTTTTGTAAATTATAATTAAGCTTCGGCTTCTTCAGCCTCATCATCAAACTCTAATGCAATATTCTTAGTTAATAAATCTGTATAACTGTAAGAAACGTGTTTAAAGTTATTTTGATGTTGATCTAAATCAACCACAAACACTGCAGGGAATGTTTCTCTTAAAATTCCCCGTCTTTTTGTAACCTTCTTACGACCCGCTTGAGCTACTACTGTTATGGTATCACCTAAGTGAGAATCCAACTTCTGTTTAATTGTCATAATTGACGTTGGCACTAAGCAACAACTCCTTCTTACGAATTCTACCATAATTATATAATAAAATCAATATTGTACACTATTTAGCAGGAATATTGCTAGCTATTTTGATAAATTGTTCAATTGTTAAATCTTCAGGTCTAACTCTCGGATCAACGCCCAATTCTTTAATCAAAGCTGCACGCTGATCATTATCTGGAATCAAAGTCTTCAAGTTGTTGTTCAAAGTCTTTCTTCTTTGTGAGAAGCACATCTTCACTACCCAGATAAAGTGTTTTCTATCGTTAATCGCTGGCTTTTCAGCAAGTGGCGTCAAAACAACTACCGCAGAATCAACCTTAGGACGTGGCATGAATGATGAGCTCTTTACTTCAAGCGCCAGCTTAACGTTCATTTCAGTTTGAACGGAAATAGTGAGTGGCCCATATTCCTTGTTGCCTGGCTTTGCTTCAAGTCGTTCAGCCACTTCTTTTTGCATCATCAAGGTTAAACTGGCAAAGTGCAAATCTGATTCAGCCAAAGCAAAAATGATTGGCGTTGTAATGTAGTAAGGCAAGTTAGCGACGACCTTAATTGGCTTACTCATATCGAAAAAGCCAGCCAAATCTTCTTCAAAGTTAGCCTTCAATACATCCTTAAGTATCAACTTAAAGCGTTCATCTAATGGCGCATCCCCAATCTTTTTGGGTAATTCATTATGCAAAATTTCAGGCAAGCTGTCGTCGACTTCATAAGCAAACACCTTAGCTCCAGCTAAAAGCAATTGCTCAGTCAATGATCCAATCCCAGGACCAATTTCAATTACTTGATCGCCAGGTTGAATATCAGCTGACTCGACAATACCCAAGATAGCAGCTTGGTCAACTAAAAAGTTCTGTCCTAAATTTTTCTTAGCTTTAACAAAGTAACGGTTAATGATCGCTCTTGTTCTGACTGGTGAGCCAATTGGAATATTATTTGCCATTTTCAATCTCCTCTACAGCCTGCTTAAGTTCATCAAGTGAAACGCCAAAGGTATGCAGGCGATTGTAAAATTGCTTGGAATTGCCGTAGCCTACGCTTAACTTAATACCGACTTGTTCGCGTAATTTCCGTGAACCACTGCCGCCTGCTAAACCTAGCTTGCGATATTCAGTTTCAGTTAAATCGCTCTTTTGCGGATCAACTTCATGCAAATCCTTCAGGGCCCGTTCAAGCGCTTCTTTTGAGGCATGCTCAACGCCAAGGCTGCCCTTTTTATGAGGCTCGCCTTCCTTACGCGTAATAAAGGCCTGCTTAGCGTTCGGAACCGCATTAGTTACAATACGACGAATTCGTTCGCCATTAAAGTCAGGATCCGTAAAAACAATAATTTGTCTGGTCTGACTTAACTTTTTTATTTGCTTTAAAACAGCATCAGAAACAGCTGAACCGTTTGTTTCAACCGTCTCAATTCCTGGGAAAAATTGTTTTAAACGGATAGTATCGTCTTTCCCCTCAACAACGATTACCGCATCAAAATTCTTTTTATTTAAGACCATAAACTCTCACTGTATTTTTATAAGTAGCGTCTGCCACTTCTTCAAGTGGAATATTCTTCAACTTAGCGATGGCTTCGGCCACATAACGCACATAACCCGTCTCGTTTTGGTGACCGCGGTATGGCTTAGGCGTCAAATATGGCGCATCAGTTTCAACCAAGATTCGATCAAGTGGAGCTGCCTTGGCACTTTCATGCACTTCCGTTGCCTTAGTGAAAGAAACAACACCGGAATATGAGAAGTAGACGTTTAAATCTAAGAACTTGTTTAACCAATCAACGCCACCATTAAAGCTGTGCAAAATTGCCCCATATTCAAGATTGCTGTGTTTCAAAATGTCGTAGCAATCTTCAAAGGCATCCCTAGTATGGATATCAACCGGCATCTTCAAGTCATGTGCTACTTCAATTTGTCTTGCAAATACTTCACGTTGCACATCGCGAGGTGATTCGTCCCAATAATAATCAAGACCAATTTCCCCCATTGCAACTACCTTAGGCATTTTCAATTGTTCAACCAGCTTATCTTCGGCCTTTTGATCATAGTCTTTAGCAACATCGGGACAGTAACCGACCATCGCATAAACATTATCAAATTTTTGTGCCAAATCGACTGCACGCTGGTTAAAATCAGGATCTTGTCCTGCGCAAATCACCTTGGTTACACCCAAAGCTTTTGCGCGTTCAAGGTAATATTGTTCCTTGCCGCGAAACGGCTCATCGTTTAAATGAGTATGGTTATCAATGATTTTCATTAACCTAATTCAGCTCCGTTTGCGTGTTCGTCACCAACAATTGCCAACTTGATCTTGCCGTCTTTTTCACTAGACAAAAGCATACCTTCACTTAAGTGACCAAGCATCTTACGTGGCTTCAAGTTAGTAACTGCCAAGACCTTCTTATCAAGCAATTCGCTTGCGTCTGGGTAGAACTTGCGGATACCACTCAAAATTTGACGTTCCTTACCATCGCCAAAGTCGAGCTTGAACATCAACAACTTCTTTGAACCTTGAACTGGTTCTACTGACAAAACTTGACCTACTTGGATCTTAACCTTGTCGAAGTCATCAATGGTAATTTCGTTACCCTTCTTTTGTTCGCTTCTAGTGGTCTTCTTTGGCTTAGCCTTAGCCATTTCATCCTTGATGTACTTAACTTCTTCTTCAGCCTTAAGTCTTGGGAAGATTGGCTTTGGCTTTTCGATTACCTTAGTGTCCCAAGCAAAGTCGCCAAATGATAAGCCTCTTTGGTCTTCATCGTCCCAGTTCAAGCCAAGTTGTTCAAACATCTTAGGTGCAGTTTCAGTCATTACTGGTTCAATCATAATTGCGATCAAACGAAGACTTTCTGCCAAGTTAGACATTACGTGTGAAAGTTCTTCCTTCTTGCCTTCCTTGTTAAGAACCCAAGGAGTAGTTTCATCGATGTACTTGTTAGCACGAGCGATAAGCTTCCAAATACTGTCTAAAGCTTGTGAGAAGTGGAGTGAATCCATGTATTCTCTGTATTCGTCGATTACGCTAGCAGCAGTATCTTGCAAATCCTTGCCAAACTTGTCTTGTGCGACAGGAACTGGATCAACGTGGCCATCTTGGTATTGGTTAATCATTGAAACAGTACGGTTCAATAAGTTACCCAAGTCATTTGCCAAGTCGTAGTTGATTCTTTCAACGAAGTCTTCTGGAGTAAAGATACCGTCAGCGCCAAATGGAAGTGCACGCATCAAGTAGTAACGAAGTGGGTCAACGCCGTAACGGCTAGTAAGTGATTCTGGGTAAACTGCGTTACCTTTAGACTTAGACATCTTACCGTTCTTCATTAATACCCAGCCATGACCAATAATGTGCTTTGGAAGTGGCAAATCAAGAGCCATGAGCATGATTGGCCAATAAATAGTGTGGAAACGAACGATTTCCTTACCTACCAAGTGAACATCTGCTGGCCAGTACTTCTTAAACAATGAATCATCGTCTGAGCCGTAACCTAAGGCAGTGATATAGTTTGAAAGAGCATCGATCCAAACGTAAACAACGTGCTTAGGATCGCTTGGTACAGGAATACCCCAGTCAACTGTAGTACGAGTAACTGAAAGGTCTTCAAGGCCTGGCTTAATAAAGTTGTTGATCATTTCCTTTTCACGAGAATGAGGCAAAATAAAGTCAGGGTGTTCCTTGTAGTATTCAACCAATCTATCAGCGTATTTGCTCATCTTGAAAAAGTATGAAGGTTCCTTAACCAAACGTACTTCGTGACCACTTGGAGCCTTACCGCCGATTACGTTACCGTCATCATCCTTATAAACTTCGGCAAGTTGTGATTCAGTGAAGTATTCTTCGTCTTCAACTGAGTACCAACCAGTGTATTCGCCTAAGTAGATGTCGCCCTTCTTTAAAAGCTTTTCAAAGATCTTTTGAACAGCCTTAACGTGTTGTTCATCAGTAGTTCTAATGAACTTGTCGTAAGAAATATCAAGGCTCTTCCATAATTTCTTGTAAGAATCAGCCATCTTGTCAACGAATTGTTGTGGCTTGATTCCTTGTGCTTCAGCCTTTTGTTCGATCTTTAAGCCATGTTCATCAGTACCTGTTAAGAAGAAGGTGTCATAGCCTTGTGCGCGCTTGTAGCGAGCCATAGTATCAGCTGCGATTGTAGTATAAGCATTACCAATAGTTAATCTACCGGATGGGTAGTAAATAGGGGTTGTAATGTAAAAAGTATCTTTATCAGCCATTAATATTCATGCTCCTTTATTGTCTAAAATATCTATTCTATCTTACCACGAAAACAATATTAAAAAGGAATTGGAAATAATCCAATTCCTTTTTTCTAAAATTTTCCATTTTTCAAATATATTTTCTTCACGATCGTGTTAAGCAAAATATAAATTATTTCAAGAACCAACACAACCAGCATAAAGCTGAATGGCAAATTCGTCATCCCTAAGCTTGAAGCGATGCTGGAAGATGGCAATGCCGAACCCCAAATTGCTAGTGAAAAGGTAACCAAGAAGACGATTGGTGTTGCATGTTGACCAAAGAATGGAAATCTTTCGTCACGCAAAACGTGGATTGCCATTTCTCTTGTCCACAGTGATTCAATAAAAATCCCTGAGTAAAACAGTGAAATGAAGACCCAGTGATGGTAGTTTGAACCAACCAAATATGGACAAACTACGTAAAACATCATTGCCATCGCAATAAAGTCGATAATCGCAGGAATCGGGCCAAAGGCTAAAACAAACTTAGGCCATTTTCTGATCGACCATTTCTGTGGCTTTTTAACATAGCTCTTCGAAACACTATCGAATGGAATTACCAAACAGCTGATGCTGTAGATCAAATTAAGAATCAACAATTGCAGTGGCAATAATGGTAAGAATGGCAAAATCAGTGAAGCCACAACCATGGTGATGATACTGCCGAGGTTGGTTACAAGGAAGGTCTTGATGTACTTCATCGTATTGGAGAAGACCTTTCTCCCCGTAATCACCATTTCTTCAAGCAGCTGCAAATCTTTTTGTTTAAAAATGATATCTGCAGATTCTCTCGTAATATCAACTGAGTTTTCTGAGGTAACCGTCACGTTAGCCACCTTCATGGCAAGAGCGTCTTTATTGCCATCGCCCATGTAGCCAACTGTATGACCATTTTTCTTTAACGCTTCAATGATCCTGGTTCTAAGTTCTGGCGTTAAATGAACAAAGATATCGCACTTTTCAACGATCTCAGCTAATTCTTCTGGACTCGCCTTTTCGATTTGTTCACCATCGTAAACAGTATCAACGTTTAAGCCCACCTGCAAAGCAATCGCACGCGTTACCGCCTCATTGTCACCGGTAAAGATTTTGACATCGATATTGTCATTTCTAAGAGCTTGTAAGGCTTCCTTAGTACTTTCCTTTGGTGGATCTAGATATGCAAGATAGCCCACAATGGTTAAATCATTTTCATCCTTAGCTGAAAATTCTCCAACTGGAGCTGGATTTAACTTGTAGCCTACTAAAAGCACACGCAAGCCATCATCGTTTAATTCATCGATCTGCTTTAAGATCTTTTTGCGCCAGTCATCGGTCAACTCTTCACTTTTACCGTTAATTTCTACTTTATCAGAAATATTGAGCATCCCTTCAGCGGCGCCTTTTGTAACCAACATGTGCTGGCCGTGGTGTTCATCGTTATCAACCACCACGACGCTCATTCTTTTGCGTGTATAATCAAACGGAATTTCGTCGATCTTGTTGTAGTCACGCTGGATTTCATTGACGTCAAGCTCGTCACCCGCCGCATCGATTACGGCCTTATCAATCAAATCCTTCATTCCAGTTTGATAGTAGGCATTCAAATACGAGAACTTCAAAATTCGCGGCGTTTCTTGCATCTCCAAGTCATAGTGCCGCTCCAGCACTACCTTGTTTTGCGTTAAAGTCCCCGTTTTATCGATACAAAAAGTATCAATTGAGCCCAGATTTTGAATGGCATTCATCTGCTTGACTACGACACCTTTTTTGGACATTTCCAGTGCCCCTTTAGTCAAGTTGCTGTTAACGATAATTGGCAAAACTTCTGGCGTAATCCCTGCGGCGGCCGCCAAGGCGAAGATCAAACTTTCACCCCAGTCACCCTTAGTCAGGCCATTAATAATGAACAAAAGCGGAATTAAAATCGCAGCCGTGACGATCAAAATCTTGGCTAACTGTCTCATCTCACGATCAAATAAGGTCGTCTTTACCTTCTTGCGTGAAATTTCCTGCACCTTTTTGCCAAAGACAGTATTGTTGCCGACCGCAAAAACAATGCCGCTACCCGAGCCAGAAACAATCGTCGTTCCCTCATATAAAATGTTAGGGTAGTTCAAATAGTCCTGCATACTCGGTTTAATGGTCACATTGGCCATTTTTTCTACTGGTTCCGAGTCGCCATCCAAATAACTGTATGAACAAAACAGGTCCTTACTCGTAAGGAGCTTCATGTCTGCAGGAATCATGTCGCCGGCAGACAAATTAATCACGTCGCCCACAACTACTTCGTCGGTGGGCAGTTCCACGTTTTTACCATCCCGACGAATGTTAGTCGTTACCGAAACCATGTCCATCAATTTTTCAGTTACTTTGGCAATCCTAATCTTTTGGGCAAAATTTACTACCACAGAAATGATCAACATAATGATCATCACAATGACTGTATCTATATCACTATTATCTTGTGGCACCAATATATAACTAGTAAATGAAGTTAAAATAGTTAATCCAATTAAAGCAAGCGTGAACGGAGTAGCGATTGATTCCCACAGCAATCGCCAATTAGAAGCATTGGAGTTAGTCCTAATCCTATTTTCGCCATATTCTTTTCTATTTTCTTCAGCCTTATTCGTGGAAAGTCCTTCAGCACTTGCCTGAAGTCGCGCTAGCGTCTCACTACGCGATTCGCGTGCAATCTGCTGAATCCTTTGAATGTCGACATTTGACTGCTTTTTGCCAGCTGCTTTTACCATTCTTTGCTCCTCTCATTTAATTGACAAGCAAAACAAAAAAGCCACCTACTGTTTCTGTAGGTGACCTAATAAGGCTTTGTCATACTCGTCGTTCAGTTTTAACACTACGTGACGTAAGCACATGCTAGCTATCTGGATCTCGCCTTAAGTCGACGACACCTATTTAACCCGTTGGCATCTCTGGATGTTTCTGGGCGATAGCGTGTGTTCACGTAGGAGTCTCACCTAACAGTTTAATTGCTAATTATATCCACAAGAAAGTGTAAGGACTAAATTTAAATAAGTCAAGCCACCTAATTGCGTGAATTGTAGTTATTGCGGCCGAATCTTCTTAAAACATAAACGATTCCGACGATCAAGAATGCTAGTGCTAACGCAATCGGAAGCGCTACGCGATGTGGATGCGAAATTTTATCTTGCTCGCTGCTCGATAAATCATATTTGTCTAGTGCATATTGATACTGCTGATCCACCTTGGTAGCACAAGCTCTAAACACGAAGCGTAATCCTTCATTAAAGGTGGCATTATCTTGACTGCGCAACTTATCTACTTCAGCTCTAATAATGTTGGTCCGTGCGTCAGCCGTAAAGGCGCCATGCAGGTCCTTAGTAGAAAAGATTTGCACGTTGCGCTTCTTGCCTTTTTGTCCAACCACGATAAATACCGATCGCTTAGTACGGTTCAACGCCTCAGGAGTGAGTTTATTCAGTCTCTTAACCGTAATCACAGAGATCTGCGGCTGCTCCTTAGTTTGAAAATAGCGATTATTCTTTTCAGTAATTAAAGTCTTAGTTTCTTTATTCAGAATATGAGCATGGTCTTCAATATTAGGCTGCACAAATCCCGTAGTCGTTAAAAAGACTAACAACAAACCTACTAAGCCAACTAAACTAATTCTCGTCTTCTTCAAGTTTATGGGCCAAACCTTCCACATATTTTCGATCGATCTTAATTTGCTCATATGGTACCCCGCAATCATGAAGCAACTTCAATGCTAGTGGATTATCACGATAGTCAAAATAATAATTTATCTTTTTAATGCCTGCTTGCACTAAAGCCTTGCAGCAGTTGTAACAAGGAAAATGGGTCACGTAAATTTCGGTATTTTCAGTAGAAACACCAAATTTTGCACATTGAATGATGGCATTCATCTCTGAGTGAATCGTTCTTACGCAGTGGCCGTCAACCATTTGGTGGCCAACGTCATCGCAATGCGGCTGTCCTGAAACCGAACCGTTATAGCCAGTACCGATAATGCGGTGATCTTTGACTAAAACGCTGCCAACTAGCGCTCTATTACAAGTAGAACGCTGAGCAATTACTAACGCCTGCATCATAAAATATTGTTTCCATGGAATTCGATCATGCATGACTTTGCCCCTTGCTTTTATTTATCTATTCTTAAAGTAGTTCAAGCCGATAGCATCACGAACTTGTTGCAAAGTTTCGTTAGCTACCTTGTTAGCCTTCTTTGAGCCTTCCAAAAGCATCTCGTAAACTGCATCTTCATCTTGAGCAAACTTTTCACGACGTTCACGGATAGGTGCAAGTTCTGCTTCAAGGACCTTGTTCAAGTAACGCTTAATCTTAACGTCGCCCAAACCACCCTTTTGGTATTCTTCCTTAAGTTCCGCAACCTTGTCCTTGTCTGGGTCAAAGACATCAAGGTAAGTAAAGACAGTGTTACCTTCGATCTTGCCTGGATCTTCCACGTGAATGTGGTTTGGATCAGTGTACATTGACATAACTTTCTTTTGGACAGTCTTGGCATCATCAGCTAAGTAAATAGCATTGCCAAGTGACTTAGACATCTTAGCATTACCGTCAAGACCTGGAAGACGACCTTGACCCTTTGGTGGGAAGTAGCCCTTAGGTTCAACCAAAATATCGGTGTTGTAAACTCGGTTGAAAGTTCTAACGATTTCACGAGTTTGTTCAAGCATTGGTTCTTGGTCATCCCCTACAGGAATAATAGTTGCCTTAAATGCAGTAATATCTGCAGCTTGAGAAACTGGGTAGTTCAAGAAACCGACAGGAATGGAATCTTTGAAGTCCTTTTGCTTAATTTCAGTCTTCACAGTTGGGTTTCTTTCAAGACGAGCAACTGTTACTAAATCCATGTAGTAAGCAGTCAATTCAAACAAAGCTGGAATTTGTGATTGTACATAGATAGTAGACTTGTTTGGATCAAGACCAACAGCTAAGTAGTCCAAAGCTACTTGGATCAAGCTGTTGCGGATCTTTTCTGGATTACGAGCATTGTCAGTTAAAGCTTGCGTATCGGCAATCATAATATAAGGATCATACTTGCCTGAATTTTGTAATTTTACTCTGTTCTTTAAAGAACCAATGTAGTGACCTATGTGAAGTTTACCAGTTGGACGGTCACCGGTTAATAAAATTTCTTTTGCCATGCTTCTTACTCTTTTCTATTATTAATGTTTATTTTTTATTTAAGTAATTACTTAATTTTAACAAATATTAGGCTATGATTAAACTAATCGTAGGTGATCAAAATGTGTAATCAATTTCGTATACCCAAACTCGCATTAATCAAACAATATCTAACTGAAGACCTAGATCTGCCTTTAGTTGAACCAAAAATAAATGATGAAGAAAAAGACGTCTTTCCTAACCAAACAGCGCCAGTTTTGCTTTATCAAAACAAACAGCTGCAATTAGTAAATAAAAACTGGGGCTATCCTAGTCCCGTCGATGCAAATAAGCCGCTATTTAATGCTAGAATCGAGCGTTTTTATGAACAAAAACCATCAATGTGGGATGAGTCCTTTGCCAAGCAGCGCTGCATTATCCTGGCTAGCGAATTCTTCGAATACGCCAAAAACACTTATCAAGCAGATAACGGTAAGAAATACCATGAACGCTATAGTTTTAAAAGCAAACAACCAATTACGATGATTGCTGGTATTTATGACCATAATAATTTTGCCATGGTGACGACCGACCCGAACTCAGATATGCGGCCCATTCATAACCGGATGCCGCTGGTCATTGAACCAAGCGAACTGCGCCGCTGGCTCTTTCAAAACTTTACCAGCTTAATCAACAGAGATAGTATTTCACTTTCTGTCCAGAAGCAGCCCCACAAAAAATAATTGTTCTATTGCCCGAAAGCATGATAAAATAAAGATATATTGCGGGTATAGTTAAATGGTAGAACGACAGCTTCCCAAGCTGTAGATGCGGGTTCGATTCACGCTATCCGCTCTAACCAAAAAACAGGGATGAATTTTTCATCCCTGTTTTTGTTTTATCTTGTTTTCTTTTTAAACCATGATCACAGTTAGAACACTGCTTAAGATTGCCAGATAGATTGGCATATAAATCGTTTGTGAATATAAATAGCTCCAAGCAAAGAGCATGCCGTAAATTGCTTCAATAATGAAGTTAATGAGTGAACTTTGATAATTCAATACGCTGAAGATCAAACCGGAAACGATGATTCCCACAACGGCAACTTGAACGCTATCTCTACGGAAAGCATAGTTGAATAAAAAGCCCGTTGCTAGGAATTCCTGCAGAATCGGTAAGATGATTCCTTGAACGACGATCAAGAACCAGAACATCCCTGTTGACTGACTCTTAAGATAAATCGTCTGGAAATCATACAGAGGTATTTTGCCATACGCCTGCAAATATGAAATCGAAATTCGAGTAGCCGTCAGCACCAGCGTTAATAAAACTACCGCCGAGAAATTCCCCAGCCACGGCAATTTAAAATCACGCGCAAAAAAGCGATTCTCACGATTATAGCGATATACATAAAACAGTAAAATCATCGCAGCCACGACACCGAATAAAATCAGGTCCCAGACATGCAACGGCGACTTTCTAGTAACAAGCTTCACTACTGCAAAGACCATCAGGTAACAGATTAAATACACTGCATAGCGAATGACATTGCCCTCTCTCGATTCTGGCGTATTCAAGATTTTCACTCCTATTCTGGATTGTATCCTACAAATCCCATATTATACCAAAAAAATACAGTTAATTGAATACAGATTATTTTACTTCCACAATAGTTACCTTATATTCTCCGGCCGGTGCACCAACTGTTGAAGTCGTCCCTGCCTCTTTTTTCATAATTGCTTGGCCCAGTGGTGAACCAAAGGAAATCTTGCCATCGGCTAAATCAGCCTCCATCCGGCCAACAATCTTATATTCTTCAGTATCTTCATCATCGTCAAACTTCAAGACAACGGTTTTGCCCAAATCAACCTTGCCATCGTCCTTAGTTTCAACGATTTCCGTATACTTTAATTGTTTGCCTAAGTAACGCTTAGCTTCAGTATATTCCGTATTTTCTGAAAGGTCGCCGAGCGCACGTGCTGCCTGCAAAATTTTAATTCTGCGTGGACGACCCTTCTTTAAGCGAGCAATTTCATCTTCAATTTGTTTGTAGCCTTCTGGCGTCATCTTTTGAAAATATACCATAATAGTTATTTCTCCTTTTGCTTTTTAATTATGTAAGAGTTTTCCACAAGTGTTAATCCTTAATTTGATCAACTTTTTAATCAAAAATTAGCACTATATGTTTTTGAGTGCTAAATAGTTTAACTTTGTTTCAAAACGACTACAATAATCAGTGTAAGGAAAAAGAGATCAGATAAACAAATGATTCGCTCCTTACAAATTAACTTAGACAAAAAATGAAAGGAAGTTTTATTTATGGCAAACGATATGATGAATCGTCGTAATGATATGATGGATGCAATGAACGACTGGTTTGGTTTTCCAAGAAACTTCTTTGATGACAGTGAAATTGAAAACATCATGCAATCAGATGTTGCTGAAACTGATAAAGATTATGTAGTTAAGATTGATATGCCAGGCATGAACAAAGATGACATTAAGCTTAACTATAAAGATGGTGTTTTGAGTGTTGCCGGCACCAGACAAGCCTTTAAGGACACCAGCGACAAGAACAGAAACATCATTCACCAAGAGAGAAGCGAAGGCAGTATCTCAAGAAGCTACAGATTACCAAATGTAGTTGCAAGTGACATTCATGCAAAGTATGATAATGGTGTATTGACCATCACTTTGCCAAAGCAAACCGCTAGCGATGATGGCAATTCTATCCAAATTGATTAATTATTAGATAATTGCAAGAAATCTAATAAGTAACGGATAAATAATTCTCTGAAGCGAGTTCATGTTGAACCCGCTTTTGTTTTGGCTTAAAATAGAGATAATTTAAGAAAAAATTAAAAATGAAAAAGGAGATTTTTTATGGCTCATGAATTAACTGTACAAGAGCTGGAAAAGTTTTCTGCAGACTTTAACAAGAACCCAGAAAACAAAGTTATTGCTCGTGCTGCACAACGTAGTGGTGTGCTTGAAGCATCATACAATGATCGCGTTCAAAGTAAATTAACTCGTGTCTTCTCTACTGAACTTGACACTGACAACGTTACTAACCAAAAGCATTCAGGTCGTTGCTGGGAATTCGCAACCTTAAACGTTTTGCGTCACGCTTTCGGCAAGAAGTACAAGGCTAAGAACTTCACCTTCTCACAAGCCTACAACTTCTTCTGGGACAAGATTGAACGTGCCAACATGTTCTACAACAGAATTTTGGACAGTGCTGACATGCCCCTTGATTCTCGTCAAGTTAAGACTGACTTAGACTTCGCCGGCTCAGATGGTGGTCAATTCCAAATGGCAGCCGCATTAGTTGAAAAGTATGGTGTCGTTCCTTCATACGCAATGCCTGAAACTTTCAACACTAATGACACTACTGGCTTCGCTACTGCACTTGGTGACAAGCTTAAGAAGGATGCTTTGGTTCTTCGTCACCTTAAGCAATACGGCAAGGACGACGAAATCGCAAAGACTCGTGAAAAGTTCTTGAGCGAAGTTTACCAAATGACTGCTATTGCCGTTGGTGAACCACCTAAGACTTTTGATCTTGAATACCGTGACGACGACAAGAAGTACCACTTGGACAAGAATTTAACTCCACTTGAATTCTTGCACAAGTACTTAGGCGACGTTGACTTTGACGACTACGTTGTTTTAACTAACGCACCTGACCACGAATACAACAAGTTGTACGGTCTTCCAGCAGAAGACAATATCGAAGGCTCAATCAGAATCAAGCTTTTGAACGTACCAATGGAATACTTATCTTCAGCCGCTATCGCTCAATTAAAGGATGGCGAAGCTGTTTGGTTCGGTAACGATGTTCTTCGTCAAATGGACCGTAAGACTGGTTACCTTGACACTAACCTTTACAAGTTAGATGACTTGTTTGGCGTTGACTTCAAGATGTCAAAGGCTGACAGATTAAGAACTGGTGTCGGCCAAGTTTCACACGCTATGACTTTAGTTGGTGTTGATGAAGACAACGGCGAAGTTCGTCAATGGAAAGTTGAAAACTCATGGGGTGACAAGTCAGGTTCAAAGGGCTTCTACGTAATGAACAACGAATGGTTCAACGACTACGTATACGAAGTTGTTGTTCACAAGAAGTACTTAACTGACAAGCAAAAGGAATTAGCTGAAGGCCCAATCACTGACTTACCAGCATGGGATTCATTAGCTTAATGAAGAAATTTGAGTATATTAAAAAGCCAGATCCACTAAGGACCTGGCTTTTTAATATCGATTCAATTTCTCAGAATTTACGATATTTATTTATAAATATAGCTTCCATCTGGATAAAAAGTTATAATTTTCAAATTTTTAAATAAAGAAAACATTTCATGTATCGATTCTTTATTCGTCAACTACCCTAGACTGAAGTCTAGGGCTTAGTGGCTCGTTAGCTTGCGCTAAC
>OLOP01000005.1_pt1 | contig 205345 bp, 198 predicted proteins | sample 1672381 | NCBI WGS metagenome assembly OLOP01 (sample SAMEA3136678, study PRJEB25190) | human gut metagenome | biome: human gut; feature: human-associated habitat; material: faeces | place: Austria | collected 2013 | reverse complement strand
TTCCCTATTATTTAATTTTTAATTGACTTTTATCAACACCATTTGACAAAGAGCCAAAATAAAAAGGACATGCTTAAAAGCATATCCTTCAACATATAAGCAAGATCTATCTAGATCTTGCTTTTTTATTATTCAAATTAAATTGGTTGAGTTGTTAAAGCTAAGGACTCTAAAACATCCAAAATCAATTCTGCTGTTTCGATACTAGAAAAGACTGGAATATGTGTGTTCAAAGCTTGATCTCTAATTCGTAACGCATCTTCGCTTGCTGCATCAGATAAGTTAGTAATATTGACAACCATTACAATTTTATGTTGGCGAATCTTATCCAGCAACTTACGTGGATCATCATGAACTTTTTCAACTACTCCAGTTGTAATACCGGCTTCCGCAAACATGTTAGCAGTACCTTCAGTTGCAATCAGCTTGAAGCCCAGTCTATCAAATCTGCGTGCCAGCTTAGTAACTCTCTCCTTATCCTCATCTCTAACAGAAATAAAGATAGTACCATAACTAGGAATATGTAAATCACTTGCTTCATATCCCTTATACAAAGCTTTAGCCAAATGAGTGTCTCGACCCATTACGGAACCGGAAGATTTCATATTTGAATCAAAAGTATTACCACTACTATAGTTCAAAAATGAAAAGACAGGCATTTTAATATGAATAAAATCGCTGGTCTTCCATAATCCATTTGGATAACCCATCTCATTTAAGTTTTTGCCGATTAAAACTTCTGTTGCGCATGCAGTAATATCTTTATTTAAAGACTTGGACAAAAATGCCACGTTATGTCCTGCGTAAGGCTTAATCTGCAATAAATATAAATTATCCCCTACAAATAAGTAGTGCAAATTGAAAATTCCTCGTGTTTTCATTTGCTTGATTAACTTGATAGATTCTTTTTCAATCTTATCTTGTTGCTCAAGGGATAAATTCTGTGGCTTAATAACTGCAATAGAATCTGACGCATGTGAACCTGTCTGTTCCAAGTGTTCGATAATACCCGGAAGCGTGACATTTTCACCATCTGAAATTGCAGTTACTTCATATTTATTTCCTTCAATGAAACGAGAAACTAAAATCTTATCAAGCTGATTTTCGTTTAAATACTTTTCAATCGCAGGAACATCATAGACAACAGCAGATTTTTGTTTGATTTCTTTGTTCATTCCACCAATTAAGATTGGAAAGCCATATTCATTTGCAAAGGCAAACACATCATCTGGATTGTCTGTATTTAATGATGGAACTCGTTTTAAATTAGCAATCTCTTGATTCAATAAATTAGCAATCTTATCACGAGGATCAGAAGCTGGATCTTGACCAATTACATGTAAGCCACATTCTTCTAATTTTTTACTTAATACGCTTATTCTTTTACCAGAAAACTGCAACAAGACATCAGTGATTTTTTCTTTTCTAGTAATAGTCAAAATGTTCTCTAGCGTGATTGATTCAAAATAAACTCGATCTACATCTTTATTTCTTGAAGAAACAGATTCATCATTGTTAGAAAGTAATACTGTAACATAGCCATTCTTATGTAAAGTTTTTGCGGCATGAGCAATCATATAGTCGAATTCACTGGTAACTGAAACTTGTAACGGCAACATTCCCAAAATTAGAATCTTTTTCTTAGCATCCAAGGCATGAGCTTCGTTTTGAACATTATAAGCACTGTAGTAGGCACATACATTGGGCTTATAAACACCTGCTGAGCCATCGATCTTAAGGAAAGATGGTTTCAGATTAAAGCGATCGATTATTCGATGAATATCATCTACAGAGCGATCCAAAATCTTAGCTAACAATGGATTGAAAAAGCCATATACCTTAGCTTCTTCAATTAAATCCGTAGAAAGACGATCCTTATTTTCGTAAAGCCTTTGACCTATTTCAATAATATGCAGTAACTTTTGATAATAAATGGGATGCAAGTGCGTAATCTCTTGCAATTTTGCATACGGAATGCCTTGATTAATTGCAGCAAGCAGATTGATTAAATGCAATTCGTTGGGATGCATAATGTCATCCATTATCTCATCACTAGATTTATGAGTCTCTTTAATAAATGCATTCCAACCAAGCTCTAGATTGATCGTGGCATCAATTGCCTTTAAAAAGGCAGTTTCAAAATTGCGACCAACACCCATTGCTTCCCCACTGGCTTGCATTCGGTTGCTTAACTCATAATGGTTATAACCAGATTCCGCAAATGACCAATATGGCATCTTTATTGCGACAGCATCAAGCGTTGGTTCAATTGCCGCATTCAAGCCGGATAAAGGATCAGTAATTTCATTTAACCGATAACCGATAGCCACTTTACTTACGATATAACCAACATCATATAATCCAATTCGTTGTGCCCAAACTGAACTACGTGTTAAACGAGGACGAATAGTTAATAATTTAGACTTGATTTGAGTACCATGATGCTTTATCGCAAAATGAAAACTAGCAAAGCCTACTAAATCTAACTTATCAGTAATTCTTTTGATTTCTTCACGCAATTCTTGAATATGATCGTTATTCAAGGTTAAAGAAGGCATTACTACAGCCGAGTCACCCGAATTAATAGCAACTGATTCAACCGATCCGGCAAAATTGATAAACACTAAATTGCCGTCTTTATCTCGAATGACATCGACAATTATTTTTTCCCATGCGGAAAGATCTTCAATTAAGCGATAGTTCTTCCAAGTAAAGTTGTCGTTTTGACTCTCGTTCTTAAAGTAAGCAATCAATGCTACAGGATCTTTGAATCTGAGATGTTCATTATGAACAAAACGATTATATTTTGTTACTAAAACTGGAAAGGCAATTCTTTGCTTTAACTCTTCCGGAGTAATATTTAGATTATCCGGAATTCTTTGATTTAATTCCCAAGACTTACTGGTTTTGACCCCTAATTTTTCTAGGAAATCGGTTCTCTTCTGTTGATCACCCATTTGCAGAGTTTTGGAATTTAGAGTCAATAATTGGATCCCCATTTGTTTCAAAATGCCATCTTGCAATAATTTATGAGCAACCTTTAGTCCATTAGTTGAACCATAAGCCGTAATGATGGCATCGGGTTCTTCCATTCTTAAAATTCGCTTTAAGAAATCCAAAGTCATTGGCTCAAGGTAAACAGTAACGTCTGGTCTTTTATCAGTAGAAATAGTAGCTGGATTAGGATTAACTAAAACAACTTGAATGCCTTCTTCCGTGAGTGCATCAATTGCTTCAGTTGCCATAAGGTCCATTTCGGCTACACTTCCAATTAAAGTAGGTCCTGAGCCGATAATTAATACTTTATCTAAGTCGTTTTCTAATGGCATAATCTACTCCATCATTTGTACAAAATAATCAAAAATTTCATCTGCATCATGAGTTCCTGGTGCACCTTCAGGATTGAAAGCAGTGGCAATCAGTTTATCTTTAGTATTCCAAAAGCCGGCCATTAATTCACTGTGAAGGTCAAAGTACTCACGATTCATGTTCATTTTAATACTATCAGGTAAAACCAATTGATCAATATTCATTGAAGTTTGCCAAATAGTATTAGTATTTTGTTCAATTACCGGATAATTGATTCCATTAAATTCTTGCGGTAGATCCACTAATTCAAAATCCAAATAATCACTTAGTGCTAAGAAACCTAATCCAATACCTAAGATTGGATATTTACCATAGAATTTATCCAAAATTGAACTAAGCTGATTGATAGCCTCGTCAGGCTTACCTGGTCCATTCGAAATAATAATTCCTTCAGGTCTTAGGTTTTCAATATCGGCAGCACTAACGTTATAAGGTAAAACAGTAGCGTTTACTTTTCTTAAGGACAAAGCCCTTAACATTGAGTGCTTTAGTCCCAAATCAATTACCGCCACAGTTTTACCTACGTTGGGGGATGCATAAGCATTTTTAGTTGAGACCATAGCCGATTTATTTTTAGGTAACACCAATGCCTTAATTTGATCAAAAGCGTGTTCATCATTGGTATCCATAATAGAAGCTTTAATTGTTCCTTCTTCCATCAGACGATGAACTAATGCACGAGTATCTACCTTAAAAATAGCTGGGATCTTCTTCTCCTTTAAAAATGAACTCAAATCTTCAAAGTTTTCACTATCAGAAATGTTTAAGGCAATATCATTGGCAATAATTCCTTTGACGGTTGGATCAATACTTTCATAGTCGATAGCGTTAATCCCATTATTACCAATCATAGGAGAAGTAAATACTAAAATTTTTCCAGCATTAGTGGGATCGGTTAAGGCTTCTTGGTAACCAAAATTGGTAGTTTGAATTGCCAATTCACCGGTAGAAATAATATTGGCGCCTATCCCCTCACCTGGGAAAGAACTGCCATCTTCCAAAATCAAATAACGCTTCATTTTATCACTTGTTTTTTTCTAATTGAGCTAATGTTTCTTGAAAAATCTGAGGTGGTTCGACAGAAAATTCCATCCATTTACCAGTTCTAGGATGTTTAAAGCCTAAAACTTTGGCATGTAAAAATTGACCGTTACCTTTTAACGTTTTTCTTGGTCCATATAATGGATCACCTGCCACTGCGTGACCAATATAGTCAAGATGCACTCTAATTTGATGAGTACGTCCTGTCTCAAGTTGACATTCGATTAAACTATATCCTTTAAACTGCTTTAAAACCTTAAAGTGGGTAATTGCCTTCTTACCTCTTTCAACAACGGCCATCTTCTTACGATCATATGGATTACGACCAATTGGTGCATCAATGGTCCCATTTTCTTCACTAAAATTGCCATGAACAATTGCCCAATAAATTCGTTTGTTAGTTTTATGGGCTAATTGATCCTCTAATGATTCACGAGCCTTGGCATTTTTAGCAATCATCAAAAGACCAGAAGTATCTTTATCGATTCTATGGACAATTCCAGGTCTAAACCCTTCAGGAGACTTCGCTAAATCTTTTGTATGATACAAAAGTGCATTAACCAATGTATGATCTGAATGACCTGGTGCGGGATGCACTACCATGCCCTGAGGTTTATTAACCACAATCACATCGTCATCTTCATAAACAATATCAAGTGGGATATCTTCGGGAACAACATCCAATGGTTTTACCGCTGGAACATTAACTTCAATTTGATCCCCTGCTTGTACCTTATAGGAAACTTTCTCCTTCTTTTGGTTGACTAGGATATTGTCATCTTGAATCAATTCTTTAACTCTGGTTCTTGATAAATCTGGTATCTGTTCTGAAACAAATTTATCTAAACGACCATGTTCATCTTTTACTTCAAGTAGATATTTTTTAGGCATTCTCGTCTTCCTTATCTGCAAAAACAATTAAGTAAATGAAAATAATGATCACGCCTACAGTAATCGCACTGTCTGCAATATTAAAAATATTGAAGTGAATGAAGTCTAATTGAAGCATATCAATCACATATTTCAAGTGAATTCTATCGATAAAATTACCAATGATTCCACCTAAAACTAAGGATAAACCAACATCAAACAATGCGTTCTTATATTTCTTATTAAAAAGGAAATACAAGCAAACAGCAATTGCGACAACACTAATGAAATAAAAGAGCCACATTTGACCCGTCAAAATATTCCAAGCAGCACCATTATTTTGCAAGTAATTAAAGGAAAGGATGCCTGGAATAACTTGATGAACTTCACCTATTGTGTAATTAGCTACAATATAACTTTTTAGCCCTTGATCGGCTAAAATTACGAATAACGAAATTAATAAATATAAAAACTGCATTTTTAGAACAATCCGCCGATTTTACCATTATTGTCTACATCGATATCAAGAGCTGCTGGATGTTTAGGCAAACCTGGCATATCTAATACATGACCTGTAGTAACTACGATAAAGCGTGCACCGTTTTTCAAGCTTACACCTTTAACATGTAAATTAAAATCTGTTGGTGCACCCAACTTTTTCTTATCATCACTAAATGAATATTGCGTCTTGGCAATGATGACAGGAAGCTTGTCTTTACCTAAATCATGCAAAGCTTGAATTTGTTTTTTAGCTTTTTCTGAGTATTCAACTCCTGTAGCATGATAAATCTTAGTAGCTACCTTTTTGATCTTGGTCTTAACGTCATCATCATCGTCATAAGTTGGGGTTAAGTCTGCTTTACCTGAATCTGCTAAAGCTACAACTTCTTCAGCTGCTTTCACGCCACCTTTTGAACCATCATCATGATAGTTAACAACTTCTGCTTTAATACCTTGCTCTTCAACAAGTTCCTTTAAGAGATTTAATTCTGATTCAGTATCAGTATCAAAGTGATTAATTAAAACCATGACTGGAACATTATATGAACGCATATTATTCATGTGGCGTTCCAAATTCTTAAAGCCTTCTTTTAATGCATCTAAGTTTTCTTCGTCTAAGTGATCAGTTGAACCTAGAACTTGATATTTAAGTGCACGTACTGTGGCTACAACAACGGCAGCATCAGGCTTTTTATCTAAGTGCTTGGAAACAAAGTCCATAAACTTTTGTCCACCTAAGTCACTACCAAATCCTGCTTCAGTTAAAACGTAATCGCTTAAGTGCATTGCCAAGTTAGTAGCAATTACAGAGTTGGCACCATGAGCAATATTAGCAAATGGTCCGCCATGCACCAAGGCTGGAGTATGTTCAAGAGTTTGAACCAAGTTTGGCTTTAAAGCGTTAGATAAAAGAGCTGCAATTGCTCCTTGGAAACCAAGTTGTTTTACGTAAACTGGTTGATCATCCTTGGTATATCCAACAAGCATATCGCCGATTCTTGCTTTAAGATCATCAATATCATTTGCCAAACACAAAATAGCCATTAATTCATTAGCTACAGTAATTGCAAAACTAGATTGGTGTTCAACTCCATTAAATTTGGAGCCTTCACCAACAGTAATTTTTCTCAAAGCACGGTCGTTAACATCAAGACCACGTTTTAACAATATACGATCAGGATCAATATCAAGGCTATTGTCTTGGTAAATATAGTTATCAACTAAGGCAGCTAAAGTATCGATTGCGGCAGTCAAGGCATGCATGTCACCAGTAAAATGCAAATTGATGTCTTCCATTGGAATAATTTGCGCCATACCACCACCAGTAGCACCACCTTTAAGACCAAAAACAGGACCCATTGAAGGTTCACGCAATGCAATCATCGTATTTTTATGTAATTGATTCTTGATAGCGTCTCCTAAGCCAATAGTGATTGTAGATTTTCCTTCTCCTGCTGGAGTTGGAGAAATAGAAGTTACCAAAATCAACTTACCTAAGTGTTTATTTTGGCGAATTCGATTGATTGCTGACCAACTGATCTTAGCCTTATCGTAACCGTATGGTTCAAGATCTTCTTTCTTTAAATCAACCTCAGCAGCAATTTCATTGATTGGTAATTCATTTGTTTCTTGTGCGATTTCAATATCTGACTTCATTAAGTTAACTCTTCTTTCTTGAAATTACTAAAATAGAATAGTTTTGAACTTCGCCCTTTAACTGATAAATTTGAAAAATACGCCACTGAGCACGTAAAGTAGGCTGGTTGACCTTCATTTTTGTACGATATGGCAATTTCAAGATAAATTGATCATTGCTTTTAGCTACATAAGAAAATACCCATGTATAAATCAGTAAGATTGTAAAAATAATTCCAACTACTATTCCAGAAATACTAATTGCCTTATTCCCCTCATAGCCAAGAATCATAGCTATAAAAAGAATAATTAAGAGCCATGAATAATAAATTATTCCAGCAAGCCCTAAAAATATCAAATGCTGTTTAGATTTTAAAATTTAGATCACGCCCTGTTTATCATTTATTCTTATTGTAACAAATATAGCTAAAATAAGAGAGTATGTTTTAAAACATACTCTCTTTATTTAATATCTGATTTTTACTTGTAAATTAGTGTGGTCACTAGTATCATACAAGGTTTCCAAATAAAGTCGAAACTCCGGATGGTGTTTAATCAGGGTTTGATATGCCTCCGATGAATGAATTTTATTTAACTCACTGACTTTTAAGTGATTATGTCCATTAAAGAAGTGGTAGTTCATCCAACCGAATAATTTTCCCATCTCTCGAACCAAATCTATATCATCATGATACTTATTCAATTCGCTTTGCATCATATCTGCGGAAATACTTCCCAGTTGCAAGTTTTTTAAATACTTATGGAAATGCACCAAAGTATAATCTTGTTTTTCTTTTTCAGTCAGGTACCGCGTCATATCAAAGTTTCTTCTAATATAAGTAATATGACGAGAATGCACACGCACTACTCCGTATCCTTGGTCGTTAGAACAAAAACTAGAAGTGACAATTTCGGTTGTTGGCGTCGTGCCTTGAGGCCCCATAATATTTTGCGCATGAATATGTCCTGAAAAAGCCAGTTTGACATTATATCTTGCACAAAGACGACGTAATTCAATTGCATCATCAACTACATAACCTTTGTTTACTGCTGGATTGTGGGCATACAGATTATGGTGCATGAAAAGAATAGGGCGCAAGTCATGCTCCTGCGCATAACGAAATTGCTTTTCTATCCACTTTAACTGCTGTTTACCAATCATTCCATGAGTATGAGGGGCTTCCGTTGTCTCTTCTCTGCCATAAATATTAGAATCAGCTAACACTAAGAAATATTGTGGATTTAATTGAACACTGTATGCCAAAGAGCTGTCATCTTCATCGGTAGCTTCACGATATGATTTATCGAAAATCGAACGCCAGAACATAGGACTAATTTCACCGGCATAAAATTGCTTTTTACCACGAAACTCTCTAGCCCAACCGTCAAAAACATCGTGATTACCAGGTAAAACTAAAACCTTGGTCTTTTTTAATGGTTTAAAAATCTCTGCAAATCTTTCTGCGGAAACTCTTTCCCCGTTAAAAGTTAAATCACCTGTCACAATTATTGCAGCAGGATTCTTTCTTTGAGCCATACGCATAAAAGCAGATAGAGCCGTTTCTTGATAGTAGAGATCCTTACCTTGACTCGTTTTTTGCATACGAGAGAAAGCTTGACCTTCATCATGCAAACTATCCGCAATCAAATGGGTATCTGAAATTACCCAAAATTCTGTGTTCAGATCTTTCGTAATCATGTTTACCTTCTATTAGCCCAATATTGGTAGAAATCTACTCTTAAGTTACCGTTGAACAACTTACGCTTCTTTGTAGCCTTTGCACCAAAACACTTTTCAAAATTAGGATCAGCAGTTAGGTAGTATTGACTAAATGAATCTAATGGACGCAATACTTCTCCCATTTGCTTATAAAGTTCTTCTGCTGATTCGCGATCCTTAAGTCGCTTACCATATGGTGGGTTGGCAATGATAATGCCGTTTTTCAAATCAGTAGTAAAGTCTTTTACTGCAACCTGCTTAAAACGAATATCTTGTAATACCCCTGCATTATGTGCATTTAATTTAGCAATTTCTAGCACTGATTGGTCAATATCACTAGCCAAAATCGGTGCTTCTAATGGCTTAACTTCTGTCTTAGCTTTAGCCAAAGCTGCTTTATGCAAATTAGCATCAAACCAGTCAAAACCATCAAAAGCAAACTTACGCCACGTACCTGGGGCAATGTTCTTAGCGATTAAAGCTGCTTCAATTGCTAAAGTACCAGAACCGGTCATTGGATCAATCAATGGGTGCGTACCATTATATGGTGTTAATCTTAACAAACCTGCCGCGAAGTTTTCCTTTAAAGGTGCGCCACCGTGTTCAACACGATAACCACGTTTAAATAAACTTGCGCCGGTGGTGTCTAATGATAAGCGAGCGATATTCTTGTAAATATGCACATCTAAAGGATATTCATTACCACTTTCTGGCAAAAAGCCGCGTCGGTGATATTGATCAACCATTTTGTTAACAATCGCTTTTTTGACAATTGATTGCACATCTGGCTCTGAGTGAAGCTTAGACTTAACTGCTCGTCCTTGGACAGGAAATTTAGCATCAACTGGCAACAATTCTGCCCAATCATAATCATATGTTTCGTTGAATAAAGTATCAAAATCAGTTGCTCTAAACTCTTTAAGCAAGATCTTGACTCTATCAGCAGTTCTCAACCATAAATTAGTTTTAACAATATCTTCTTGCGTTCCCTTAAAAAATACACGACCATTTTCAACACGAGTCTTATAACCCATGCCTTGTAGTTCTTTATTGACGACGCTTTCAAAACCGGCGCCCATTGTTGCGTAAAGTTGATATTCTTTCATTATTACTCTTTCATTTATTTATTATCAAAATAAAAAGAGCTGGACCAAAAGCCCAACTCTGCCGGTGTGAATCTCTATAAGCCACGTTTTGTTCCAGTAATTTTTGGCGAAATTACCTTCAGTAGTCATCTATCTTTATTGCAAAGCAACAACTCGGTCTTTAGTTCATTTTCTTAGACCGAAGCTCCCCCACCAAATTTGGGTTTCACGCTCGCAGGGTTTACCTCGTTCCACCAAGATCATTTCTGACCTTGCTTCGTCACTGTGGCACTTTCCAGGATAGTAATGCATGTCATAAGATTTAGCACTTTTTCCGCCGTAAAAGTCAAAAGACTTTTCTCCAGCTTATTAGGCTGAATACGAACACTACAAGCATCGCAGCTTGTGCGTGCGTGGACTTTCCTCAACTAACATCAGTTAGCCGCGCCTACTCGAAATTCACACTGTTAATCATTATAGCAAAAATTAATGCTTTAAGCCATACACATGTTGCTCAAGATTATAAACTTTTCTTTCCAAAGTAGAAATTCTTTGAATAATTGCCATATTGGTTGAGATTTCTCCTTGGCCTTCGTCTTCTTGAGCAAAATTAGAAACAGCTGCTGATCTGCGATGACTTGGTGTATAAGTCTTAAGCTTTTCTTCGTCTTTTCGTTCAGCTGCAACTGTCTTCTTTTCTTTTTGCTTTTCATCCATCAATTGACGTTGAAGCGTACCAATTTGACCGTACAAATCTTCAATCAATTGTTGGAATGTTTCATAATCTGAAATTACTTGATCCAGATATGCATCAACTTCGTCTGGATCATAACCTTTTACTTTACTTCTAAATTGTTTCTTTAATATATCTTGTGCAGATAGTTTTATATCATTTAAATTTGCCATCTTACTGACAACTCCTTTACATTCACTTTTATTTTAGCAAAAAGATAGGCCACTTAAAACAAATATACCGGCTTTAATAAAACTTTTAATTATTCGGAGAAATTAGAACTTTGATGGTTTTCCTGATATTCTTCAGCCACATCTTGTAAATCATAAAAATCAATTAAATTTAGGGGATATTCTTTGGTTTCTTGATACTTTTGGATTAAATTATAATCATATTTTGGCTTACCGGGATGCTCTGGATCATAGATCATCATAGCTCGGTCGGTATGCTGAACCATAAAATTTTGATAGTTGCGCAATTGTACGGGACTTTGATACGGCGTATTTGAAGTTGAAGCAAAGAAATCAACTTTTTCTTTTAAATTAATGTATTTTGCCTGATTAGTCTCGTTCCAGCGATTAGCAAATTCCTCATAGGGAATCATAATCGACGTTCTAACCGGATATTTTTCTCCTAATTCTAATCCAACTTCGGCAGCCCATTGTTCTACTCCCAAATTGGCACCTGTAATAATCCAATCTAATTGTCCTTCTTCGATTAAACTAACAAAGTAATTCTTTAGGGCATATTTTATTACAGTGATTTTCGGATCCCTATCACCAAAAACATTCAATTCATAGGAACGATATCCAGTTACCCATAAACGCTGCATTATTGTAAACGCCCCCTAATATTCAAAAATCCAGTCTTTATTGCTATAATGCTAACAGGAGTGAGGTTAATGGTCAAATATCCAAGCGGTAGTTTAGCCGCATTTAGAAAACCAGTAACAAAAAAAGAAGAACATGCTACTGTTCATCGATCATACAAACACAGAAAGGGAGTTAATTTTTCTGACCGTGGTATGACCTTGGAGCAACAAATAAACGAATCTAATAAATACTATTTAATGGGAGAAATAGCAGTTGTTCATAAGAAGCCAACACCGATTCAAATTGTAAAGGTTGACTATCCTAAACGTTCAAAGGCAGTAATCAGAGAAGCTTATTTTAGACAGGCTTCAACGACTGACTATAATGGCGTGTACAAAGGCTATTATCTTGATTTTGAAGCTAAGGAAACAAGAAATAAAACAAACTTTCCATTAAAGAACTTCCATGATCACCAGATCTTCCATTTGGACGAATGTTTGAAGCAGCAAGGAATTTGCTTTACAATTATTAGATTCGCTAGTCTAGAGAGGTATTTTGTAACTCCTGCTAGTTTTGTAATCCATGCCTACAGGGAAAAGGATAAAAGCTCAATGACTTTAAAGGAAATTGAAAGCCATTCTTATGAGATTAAGAGTGGCTTTCGACCTACCTTGCCTTACCTTGAGGCAGTCGATAAATTTATTGCAGATAGGAAAAGTGAATAATGGCAGACAATAATAATATGAAACGCGAATCACGTAGAGATTATCACGGGCGAAGGTCTAGCGGTAATCATTTATGGATGAAAATCATTAAATGGATTTTTCTTATTGTGCTTTTAGTAGTGGTCTCAGGTATTGGGCTCTTCGCTTTTTACGCAAAAGATGCGCCTAATATCAGCCAAGACCAATTGCAAAGTGGTGGTACTTCAGGACTCTATACTAATGATGGAAAATTCCTACTTTCATTAGGTTCTGAAAAGAGAATTTACGTTAAAAATAAAGACATACCACAACAACTTAAAGATGCTGTCGTTTCTGTAGAAGATAAACGTTTTTATAAAGACCATTTGGGTGTTGACCCTATCAGAATTGCAGGTTCAATGCTTACAAATGCCAAAAGCAACAGTATTGCTGCCGGTGGTTCTACCATTACTCAACAGTTAGTTAAGTTGACAGTATTCTCAACTGCTGCTTCACAACGTACCTTAAAGAGAAAAGCACAAGAAGCTTGGCTTGCTATGAAGGTACAACACGAATTCAGTAAGGATCAAATTCTAGAGTTCTACATTAATAAGGTATTTATGAACTATGGTAATTACGGTATGGGTACTGCCGCAAATTACTACTATAATAAGACCCTTAAGCAATTGGATTTGGCACAGACCGCTTTAATTGCGGGGATGCCTAACGCACCTGTTGCTTACGATCCTTACCTATATCCACAAAAAGCTAGATATCGTCGTAACATTGTTTTAAAGACTATGTTAGAAAACGATAAGATCACCAAGAGTCAATATAACCAAGCAATTAATGAGCCAATCACTAAGGGGCTTCGTCCTAGACATTCAAACAACGAATCTAAGATCAGAAAGATTGACGACCCATATATTAAGGAAGCTATTTCTGAAGTTAAGAGCAAGGGCTTTGACCCATACAATGACAATTTAAAGATAACTATTAATATTGACCAAAAGGCTCAAAAAAAGCTCTACAAATTAGCCAACAACGGCTCCGTACCTTTCACTAATGATAAGATGCAAGTTGGTGCTACTGTAGTTGATCCTAATAATGGTCACGTAGTTGCTATCTTAGGTGGTCGTCACTTACCTTCTGTTCAATTAGGTCTTGACCGTGCTGTTCAAACAGGTAGATCAACTGGTTCTTCTATCAAGCCAGTACTTGATTACGGTCCAGCTATTCAATATTTGAACTGGTCAACTGCCAAAATGATTGACGATAGTAAGTACGTTTACCCTGGTACTAATATTCAACTTTATGACTGGGATAACAAGTACGATGGTATGATGACCATGCGTAAGGCTTTGGAACAATCAAGAAACGTTCCTGCCGTTAAAACACTTGCTGAAGTTGGAGTTAAGCGTGCCTCCGCATTTGCTCGTAGAATGGGTGTTAATGTTCCTGCAAACTCAGGCTTGTCTGTTGCTATTGGTGCTAATGCCTCAAGCTTGCAAATGGCCGGTGCTTACAGTGCATTTGCCACTATGGGTATCTATCATAAGCCACAATTTGTTTCTAAAATTGAAACTCCTGATGGTTTAACCAGAAACTACGATTCAAATGGTGTCCGCGTTATGAAGAAGTCAACAGCATACATGATTACTGATATGTTGAAAGGCGTTATCAAGCGTGGTTCAGGTACTAGTGCTAAGATCGCCAACTTACACCAAGCTGGTAAAACTGGTACTGTTAAGTACTCAGATGAAGATTTAGCTAAATATCCTGGATATAATTCAACACCGAAAGATTCTTGGTTCGTTGGTTACACTAGATCATATGTAATGGGCGTTTGGACTGGTTACGATAATTTAAAGGACGGTACTATTTCAGGTGTTGGTCAACAATCAGCTCAATTATTGTATAAGAGCATGATGACTTACCTCATGAGAAACAAGCAAAATCTAGATTGGAAACAACCTAAGTCAGTTGTTGGAGCTCGAATCGTTAACAACTCTAACCCACCTGAGGTTGCTACAAGTGGTGGTACTTGGCAATTATTCGTTAGAGGTCACGCCCCTGCCGGAATTGGCAATAGTGCAACTAGTTACGATGAAGACGATGAAGAAACTGATACTAATAGTAGCGACAGTACTGGTGCTAATTCACCAGCTACAGCTGAAAGTAGATCTTCATCAACCAGTGAAAATGGTTCAACAAACCAATCAAGTCGAAGTCAAAGGGCTTCTTCACAGCAAAGTCGTACGCAGTCATCTGCATCTTCTCAAGCACAAAGTAGTGCAACGTCTAGATCTGAAAATAATAATGATCGGCGTGAACAAGAGAATTCTAGTTCAAACGATTAATAAATAATTTATAAAGTCAAACTGCAAAATGCAGTTTGGCTTTTTGTTTACTTGATTTTATGTTTTGTCTGCTGGAACGAAGTGAAAGCAGACTTTTAATTTAAAAAATAAATTTAGTAACAATTCACTTATAAAATACTGCATAAAAAAAGAAGCAATTAATTTTAATTGCTTCCAAAATTATTATTTTTGAGAATTCAAATATGAATACGGATCGCCTTTTGCTTTTGAAGGCATTGTATAGCGCCCAAATAGAATCATTGCGTGATGAGTCTTAATCCATTCATCTTTTGGCAAAATCGCTTCTAGTCGTTTTTCTACCTCATGTGGAGTGGCCTTTTCATCTACAATATGAAACTTCTTTGATATTCTTGAAACGTGAGTATCAACTGCGATTGCAGGAACACCATAGCCTTCGGCTAAAACTACATTGGCAGTTTTCTCTCCTACTCCAGGTAATGTCATTAAAATCTGTTTATCTTTAGGAACTTGACTATTATATTTATCTACCAAAATTTGAGCTGTAGCTTTTAAGTGTTTAGCTTTCGATCTATACAGACCAATTGTTTTGATTTCATTCTCTATTTCTTCAATTGGTGCATCTGCTAAACTCTCAGGAGTTGGAAAGTCCTTACTAAATTGGGGCATTACTCGGTTAACCATCTTATCTGTTGTTTGAGCACTCATTAAAACTGCACATAATAAATGGAATTTACTGTCCCAATGTAATTCTCCCTTAGCATCTGGATAAAGAGATAAGATCTTTTTTAAAACCTCGCGGGCCTCGTCATCACTTAACAATTTTTCTGCCATATTATCTATTCCTCTTTAAAAATCTTTCAACTTCTTCTGGCGTTTTCAGATTATGTCTCTGCCAATTAAGTAAAACACGATCAATATATTTTAAAGAATACGCCTGCGATAATACTGCTTCTCGCAATGCTAATTCTATAATTTCTGGATCATAATGGTCAACACTGAGCCACTGAGCTATTTCTTCACGCTCAATGGGACTTAAATAGCGACCAAATTCTACTTCAACTTTTCGAGATAGATAATTTAAGGGATTATTACCTAAATTATTGGTAACGGCTACTGTCTTATCTTTCTTATCATCTTTAATTAAAATATTCTGATCAATATATTGATCAAGAGCATCATATAACTTGTTTAGGCTGTACTTATTGCCAATTTTATCCTGATCATCAGTCGTTTGTTCTATCGTTAAATAATTTCGATCAATCAAACGTTGAATCAAATTGCCTACATCTGTGACTGACAGGTTGGTATTGGCAGCAATTTTCTCATTTGATGGAAATGATTCGCCTCGTTGATTAAAGGCCTCAAGTTGAATAATTAATAATAATTCTGCGTCACTAATATTTAAACGAGGATAATAAGCTATTAAGCCATTCTGTAAAGTCGTAAATCCTAATGCACGATAGTCATTAAATTGCAAAATTGATTTTCCTTTCAAAAATAAAAGTTGAACTAACAACTAGTCCAACTTTTGTTTAAATATTTAATTTTCAAATGCGAATTAAGGTTGCATTCTGTTGATCAATCTTGGGAATGGAATTGCTTCACGGATGTGGTCAAGGTGACAAACCCAAGCAATAGTACGTTCAAATCCCATACCGAAACCAGAGTGAGGCACACCACCGAATTTACGCAAGTCAAGGTACCATTGGTAATCTTCAAGGTTAAGACCTGCAGCCAAAATTTGTTGCTTCAAAACTTCGTAGTTACCTTCACGTTCTGAACCACCAAAGATTTCACCATAACCTTCTGGTGCGATAACATCAGCACATAAGTATTCCTTAGGATTGTCTGGATTCTTCTTCATGTAAAATGGCTTGATAGAAGTTGGATAGTTGACAATAAAGACAGGACGATCGTATTGTTCAGAGATGTATCCTTCATCAGGTGCTCCGAAGTCGTCACCCCACTTGAAGTCTCGACCAGCATCTTGAAGCATCTTTACAGCGTCATCGTATGGAAGACGGGTAAAGTTGCCTTCAGTAGTTGGACGAAGCTTTTCTGGATCTCTACCTAAAATCTTAAGTTCGTATTCGTTCTTGTCCAAAACTTGCTTAACCATGTAAGCCAAGTATCTTTCTTGAATATCGAGAGATTCATCTTGGTGCATCCATGCCATTTCTGGTTCCATCATCCAGAATTCGGTCATGTGACGACGACCCTTTGATTCTTCGGCTCTGAATGTTGGACCGAAAGTAAAGATCTTGCCGTAAGCCATGGCACCAGCTTCACCGTATAATTGACCAGATTGTGATAAGTATGCATCATAGTCAAAGTAGTCAACGTGGAATAATTGAGTAGTACCTTCTGGAGCTGAGTGCATGAAAATTGGGGCATCAAACTTAATGAAGCCTTCCTTTTCAAAGAAGTCTACAGTAGCCTTAAACATAGTGTTTCTAATTTGCATAATTGCAAATGGCTTCTTTGATCTTAACCATAAGTGACGGTGATCAAGTAAGAAATCAACACCGTGTTCCTTGTTACCGATTGGGTAACCTTCGTTGTTTGAAACTACCTTCAAATCAGTAATTTGAATTTCGTAACCAAAGTGAGAACGTGCATCTTCGTGAATAGTACCAGTAATGTAGAAGCTGGCTTCTTGTCTAAGAGTTTTAGCAGTTTCAAAAACTTCTTCTGATACATCGTTCTTGCGAACTACCCCTTGGAAAAATGCAGTACCATCACGTAATTGCAAAAAGATAATCTTTCCGCTTGATCGTTTATCTGTAAGCCAAACATGCATCTTTACTTCTTGGTCAACATGCTTGGAAGAATCTTTAATTGAAATCAATTCTGTCATAAAATTCCTATCCACCTTTTTATCATTTATACAATGTACATGATACCAAAGTTTCTACAAATTATCGACTTCTGAGATATCATTTCCATCTTTAAATTCATATAAAGTATAACCTAGATTACCATTTGGCTTTTTATAGGCAACTTCCCAAACAGCTTCACCTTTGTACCAACCCAGATTAATATGATTAATTGTAGCATTTGAATGAGAAGATTTAAACTCATTTTTAATATTAGCTTCACTTACACCCCTTTTAGCAGGATATAAGTATGCCTTTTTTGAATTAGGCAAATAAATAAAATAATATCCTTTGCCTTTTTTATTTGTACCATTAATTGCGTAGCTGCTTGTGCCACGGTCTAAATGATAATACTTAGAGATATTGGTAATTGGCGTTTTGCTTCTAGCCAATTCAGCTATTCTTTGATCATTGCCCCTGCTCTTTGAGCCTGCAGCGTAAAAAATTGCAATACTTACAAAGAAAGCAATAATGATTAAACCAATTACCCATGCTACAAATTTAATTGTTTGCCTTGTATCATCTTGTATCATAACTATTTATTTTTTAACTTCTTTTTTAGTTCTTTCAATGTTACTTTTTCAACTTTTACAGGAATCGACTGCAAAAATGCATCCCCATAATTTTTGGTCCAGATCCTTGGATCCAAGATAACGAATTGTCCATGATCATGTTCGCCACGGATCAAGCGTCCCATTCCTTGTCTAAAGCGAATAATCGCGCGAGGAAGACTATCTTTTTCAAATACGTTAGCTCCCTGGTCCTCTAGTTTTTTCTGTCTCAAGCGCACCTCAGGCTGATCTGGAGACTCAAATGGAAGGCGAGCCGCAAATACGGTATCAATACCACAATCGTGGAAATCAATTCCTTCCCAAAAACTATCAGCTCCTATAATAATTGCTTTTTTAGCAATTACAAATCTTTTAGCAATTCGATTGTTGGAACCTGACATACCTTGGGCCAAAATCTCAAAGTCTTTCAGCTCAGGTGCATTTAAAGTTTCAGTAAAGACATCATGAATCTTATCAAGATTAGTCATTAAAACCAACACGTGATTTTTATCTGCTAAATCGTTAACCATAATTTGAGCAATGTCTTTTTGATAGTCTTCACTATCTGGATTAGGCATATTAATTACAGCAAAAGCTTCCAAATGTTTCTTCATATTAAAGGTACTCTTGCCAATATACTTAACTAAATTCATCTTGCCCAAAGCCAACTGACTAATTGCATAATCAAAATTATGATCACTAGTTAATGTAGCACTGACAAATGCAATATGATCAAAACGACTATAAATTTGATTAAGAACATCGCTTGCATCAAGCATTAACCAATCTAAGTTAGTACTGAGCGGATCCTCTGGATTAGTGATCATCAAAATAAAGCCATCTTGAGCTAAATTCTTTTGATCGGATAACAAGTCGGCCAATTGATAGCCTTTTTCAGAATAATAGTCTAACCGATCGATTTGCTCAGTAATATCGCCAACTAAAGCTTCAACATTTGCCAGCATTCTTTCTTGCTCATGATAAAGTTCAAACAAAGTCTGATTGGTTAATTCTCTAACCTCTTCTAGTTTTTGTTGAAACTTAGGCAATATTTGTTTAAAACGACTATCTTGATTGAATAAGCCCTTACCCTGAAAACTAAGTTCAAGAGTCCCGTTAGGCAAGTTAACCTTATTGATGGCATTATCATGCTGTGCATAGAGTTGTTTTTGCAACTCATTAATCAAATTGATTAACTCCAAGATCATAGGATCTAGCTTAGTCAATAAGAAATTGATCTGCACATTATCGTTAAATTGGCTTTCTACGCTGTCATTTGAATAATATAGCAAATTGCGTAAATGACTCAGGACACCCCAAAGTGATTCAAAACGCATGGAATCATTGCGAGAACTAATTACATTATCCGCAAAACGGTGAGCCTCATCAATTACCAAATAAGGATTTTGACCCCAAATAGTATCCATATAGTGGTTAGCCAGATAAGCATGATTGGTAACTAAAATATCGGCTTCTTCTTGCTTACGACGAGCCAAATTCCAAAAATCAACTTCCGCAAATCGACTACCCACACGAGCATCCCCCGGATGTTGGATCTGAGCAAATAGCGGTGCATTGTAATTGGTTAAATTCAGCTCATCCAAATCGCCAGTCTTAGTTTTGGTTAGCCAAACCAAAATTTGCATCTGCAAAATCAAAGTTGACTTATTAGGCGTCCCCTGAAAAATCGTTTGCACAAAACCATCTAGGTCTAGATAACGACTACTTGATTTAACAACCTCAGCCTTCAAATCAAGCTTTGTCACCTTCAGTAGCTGTGGAATTTCTCTTTCCATTACTTGTTCTTGCAAAACCTTAGTTGGTGTCGCAATTACCAATTTTCTTCCTGAATATAACTGATAAGCATAAGCAAATATATAAGAAAAAGTCTTCCCTGTACCGTTAGGCGCTTCTACCAACATTGCGTTTTTCTCAGGATTATTAATGAACTGATGCAAATGATTGATTAAATCAACTTGTGCTCTACGAAAATGTAATTTTCCTTTAAACAGCTTACGCTTATCATTATCATTTTGCGGAAATGTACCATTTTCACCATGACTGTCAAAACGTTCATTCTGCTTTTGCAAAATGATATTGCGTATCTGCATATACTCTGCCGGCAGCGGCCTTTTTTCTTGTCTTAAACTATCAGCGATTGTGGTAATCACCCATGACGTATCACGAATCAAGCCATGCGCTAAAGAACTTAATGTATTAAGCGTTGCTTGTGGCAAAGTCTCAAGCTGCTTAATGATTTTAATTAGCAATATAGCTGTACCATAAGCATCTGAATCGGCCTTATGTGGATTCAAATGCTTAATTTCTAATTGTGCTGTTAAATCGCTTAACTTATATGATGGCAAAGTTGGAAAAGCAATTTTAGCTAATTCAACTGTATCAATTGCTTTGTTGGTTAACGCATCATACCCGTGTTGCGTTAATTCATAATTTAAAAATGGCAAGTCAAAATCAACATTATGCGCTACAAATACTGTATTCTGCAAAATTTTGACTATTTTAGGTGCATAAAAATCAAAGTCTTTTTGCTTTTGTACATCTCCATTACTAATACCAGTTAAATTAACAACAGATTGAGGTATTTCACGATGGGGATTAATCATAAAAGAATAGGTTTTAACAACTTTAAGATTTTTAATAATTGCACACCCAAACTGAATAATGTGATGGCCATTTTCTCGTTGAGTTCCTGTAGTTTCTAGATCCACTACAGCAAAGATATCTTTTGCGAATATTTTTGCCATCCTGCTCCTCCCTTCTTGTTTACTTAACTTCTACTGCTTGTTTAGCATCAAGCAAAATTAAATACTTTCCAATTACTTTCTTAGTACTAAATTCATTTAATGCTCGTTCATATAAACGAAGCTGTCCGGTATATTTTTCTTTAATTAATTCTATTGCTTCATCTAAATGCGATTTGTCTACATGATCAGTTTTGTAGTCAAACAAAATAATACCATTATTTATAATAAAATAGCCATCAATCGTACCATGAACCAAAATTTTTGCATTTGGATCACTAAAATCATCAAACAAGGTTCTGGCAGACAGCAAACTAGAGAAATCAACTTCTCTTTTTAAATCTTCTGGTCTTTGCCAAAAATCTTTAGCAAAATCACTATGGACAAACCATTCAATTTGATCTTTTTTAAGACTCGAAACAATGTCCGCATTCAATTTTTTCTGTTCAATTAAATGCTGAATCTCTTGCTCAAGCTGTTCATCACTTCCGTCACCAGTATAATCATAGTATTGCAAAATCAAGTGTGTAGCAGTACCGATCTCCGCCCCGGTAAACTTAGTTTGATAGAGGAAACTTGGTTTCGTATCGATCGGCTGCAAATACCGGTTAGTTGAGGCCAGCAAATGCGAATTCTCCAGCTCTGCTTCATCTGGGTCATTGAAGGCCTTTTTAATTTCAGAAACAGCCTGGTAAGCAGTAGTTGCAATCGCATCTTTAAAAGGATAGTCAAATTGATAAAGCTTAGTAGCAGTTTCTGTCAGTGTTTTAATTTCTGGCTCGCTATCTTTACGAGTTCCCTTTTCTTCATTGACAGCATTATTTGCAATTGCATCATCATCTGAAAAATCTACGAAGAGAATTGGCTGACTCTGATCAAGCGAATTCGTAATATCACTAATTCTGATTGCTACACGACGATCAAAAGCTAATGCGGGGCCCATAAAGCTTAATGGTGTTGTTGCAGCTAATTTATCTGCCAATGATAACTGACCTTCATGATCCAACTCGTTAGACCAGTCTTTGACCTTTTTATCAAAACTAGGAATATCACCAACCATAATTAACTTTTGCTTAGCCCGCGTTAAAGCTACATAGAGAATACGAGCTTCTTCTTCAAGCAATTGTCTTTTCTTAGTAATATTACCCATTGCCTTAACTAAGGAGTCAATTCGATAATGCTCCTCTCTTAAAGTAACACCTAAACCATCAGCATTAATGACATAGTTACCCTTTAAATCGCGCAACTGATACTGATGATGCATCCCTAAATAAAAGACAATTGGAAATTCCAGCCCCTTAGAACCGTGGATAGTCATCAATCTTACTGCATTTCCCGCCTCTTTAGTTAAAAGCGGTTGAGCTAAATCCTTTTGACTTTGACGCATGCGATTAATAAAGTTGATGAATTGATATAATCCTTTAAAGCCAGCACTTTCATAAGAAGTAGCTCTCTCATAAAGTGCTTCCAAATTGACCCGACGCTGCTCACCATTAGGCAAAGCAGTCATGATTTCTAACAGATTGGTTCGTGTATAAATACTCCAAATTAATTCAGAAATTCTGTGCGTAGTCGCAAACTCACGCAGCGATGCCAATTGATTCAAAAAGTCTTTGCATTTATCGCTGAGCTGATCTCCCACACCAACATATGAAGTAAGGGCACTATAAAAACTGCTGTTTTTACTCTTAATTCTAATCTTAGCCAAGTCTTTTTCACCGAAATTAAAGAGTGGTGAACGCAAAACCGTAACCAGAGGAATGTCCTGATCAGGATTATCGATAATTTTCAGATAATTCATAATGACAGTTAATTCGAAAGTTTGAAAATAATTCTCGGCATCAGTCACAAACAAGGGGATATCTTGTTTGGCAAATTCCTGCATGATCTCCAGATTATCACTATGACTTCTAGTCAAAATAGCAATATCACTGTACTTCATCTCACGCATTTGTCCGCTTTTACTATCGAATACCTGCATGTGCTCTTCTTTTAGCTGCTTAATTCGTGCTAAAACCATTTGGATTTCTGAAAAATCGACCTTATCGCTGTTTTCGTCTCCACCTCTTTCTTTTTTATGAATGATTACCTCACTAGCCTTAGGCAAATTGCTTGGATAATATTTGGCACCAAAAACCAATTGCCCTTCTTTTTGATAATCAATTCCACCAAAATTAGAACTCAAAATACTATTAAACAGATGATTGACAGTACGAGTTACAGGCTCGGTTGATCTAAAATTATCCGAAAGCAAAATACGTTCTTCATGTTCGTTTTGTTCTTGAGCAAAATCATGATACTTTCTTAAGAACAAACTAGGTTCAGCTTGTCTAAAGCCATAAATCGACTGCTTCACATCCCCTACCATGAACAAGGTATTCTTCCCTGGTTGTCTAACCTGTTGAATAATATTTTCCTGCAGAGCATTAATATCCTGATACTCGTCAACCAGAATTTCTTTAAACTTACTTTGATAAAAATCTCTAGCCATCTGTGAGCTAGACGTATCCTGACTGAGAATGCGATAGGCTAATTGCTCCATATCACTATAATCAATCAGGTCCTCATCGCGCTTTAACTTGTTAAAACGCTCAATTAGGGCGATTTCAGCTTGCGCAATCGCAGCTACGATCTTTTGACCATCTTGCATTACCTTTACTTGTTCTTTTTCATCGGTGGCAAAAAATGCCGTAAAGGTATCAAAGACCTGACTTTTGGCTTCATCTTTTAACTTTTGCAAATCACCGTAGAACTCTAGCAGATCTTCATCCCATTTACTCGACTTGCGGTATCTACCATTAAAAGTACACAAACGCAGTAAATCTCTTTGCTCATCATATGGTTTATCCTCATCCAAGGCCGCCAAGAAGTTCTGTAAGTTTTGATCAAACAAACTGAAGTCTTCTCTGACTTTTTTTAGTTCCTTGGTTTCAAAGATAGTCTCTTCTAAGCGCCCATTGATTTTATTTTCTAGGCCCTTAAAACTATCTAATAAGTATGGCTTAATTTGGTTTTGCCATAAATTAGACTGAGTAATCTCAGCTCCAGTTTCATACACCTCTGGCAATTGCATTAACCAGGCATGATATTCTGGCTTAGCCATCGCATAGTTATACAAATCTAATAACAAATCTCGCGGACTGTCAGCATCCCGGTCACCAGCAAAATTATCATAAAAACGTCTAAAGTCAGAATCCTTATTAGTTAAAAATTCACCTTCAACTTCTCGCAAAGCACGTTCTTTTAATAAAGCTGCCTGCGTTTCGTCGGTTAGAATCTGAAAACTAGGATCTAAATCTACTGAATAATAGAAACGATGAATTACTTCAAGACAAAAAGCATCAATAGTTGAGATATTGGCAGTATCCACTTGATTCAGTTGTTCTCGCAAGTATCTCCGATTGACGCCTGGCTTAGCCATTTCTTGCGTCAAGGCATTCTTTATTCTCGTTTTCATTTCTTCTGCAGCTGCTTTAGTAAATGTCACAACCAACAGTTCACTTACTTGCGTTCCTGCCAAAATTTCTCTCAAAACCCGTTCAACCAAGACTGTAGTTTTACCACTACCAGCCGAAGCTGAAACTAAAATATCGTGTCCACGATCATTGATCGCTTTTTCTTGCTCTTTAGTAAATTGTGGCAAAATTAGTCCTCTCTTCCTAATCTTTCTTTGATTTTAGCTAACAGATCTTTTTTCTTCATATTACTGATTTCATGGTATTGATTTTGTCTAAGCATCGCATCAAAGAAGAAGATATCCTTGAAGTCTGAATAAGTTAGAGCATTTTGTGACTTACCATATTTATACGGATTCAAACTAATCTTACCGGACAGAATCTGACTTGATGCTTCCTTGATCAAATATTCATCATACTCTAGCAACAATTCAATTTCTTCTTCACTGAAACTACGATTGGCAGGCAAACTAAATCCACCTTTAGCTTTAGTTTTAACACCAGTATAAAGCTCTGAAACCTGCTTAGTGCTTCCTTCTAGTAACGGTTCAGCTTCCGTTAAAATATCCGGGTCGTTACTGATGATGCCGTTGTACATCAATTTAGGCTTGCTATCAGTTGCAGCTTGACGAAGATTCATAGAACTATCGATCAGCTTATCGCTGTTCAGTCTCTCTAACTGTCTAGTAACTGTTTGATAAAATGCACCTAATAACGACAATTGATCGCTTCCGGCAAAGAATTGATTATTATTAGCTAAAACATCTAGATATGAAACCATCTGTAAGGCGATGCCATTGTAAAACATACCTAAATCAAACTTTTTAGCTGATGACTTGTAGTCAATAACCTGTGCTAATACTTGATCCTTGTCGGCAAAGTTAGCCAAATCTACCCGGTCCATTTTTCCGCGTAAATCAACATGGTGATTGCCTGATAAATCAGGGACTGCAAAACTAAGACCTTTAAGACGTTCTCCTACCCCAAAACTTAATTCAGAGTACTTAGCTCTAAGTGGCGTTTTAGTTAGTGACTTACGCCAATTGTGAGCTACTTTCGAGGTTGTATGATCCAGACATTTGAACAAATACTGATTAAACGGATCATTCATTAACTGGGCATATTTTCCTTCATCCTTCATGACTTCTCTCACAGAATTAAGCATACTTTCTAGCTCAGTACCATTGAGATCAGCCAAATCAAGGTGACGCTTATTAAGTTGCTTTACTAAACGGTCAAAGGTTTCATGGAAGTAATTGCCCGCTTGAATTACATCAAATTCATTTTCAAACCGGCGTCGTAATCTTAAACCATAAGTTAAGAAATATTCATAGGAATTTTTATAAAAAGTTTCTAGTTGAGAAACTGATGAGTTTAGATTTTCACCATATAACTTAGTAGCTAGTTCTTCACCAATATCCTCTGGTTGATTATCAAATTGACTAGCATCTAAAACAGAATCCGTCTTCTGTGGCAATACTTTTTGAGTCAGCTGAAGCAATTTAGTAATCGCTGACGACTTAGCTAATGAGTTCATATAAGCCAAATAACCTAAACTGGCATCTGCATTTGTAATAAATGACAAGAGATCCTGCATTTTTTCTGGCAAATCATGCTGCTCAAATTCACGAGCACCATAGTCGCTTAAGCGTTGATAATAGATAGAAGAATTTAGCGTCTCATTTGATGCATTTAAGACAGGATATGACACATACACACGGTCTTGAGCTAAGGCCAGTGATAAACCAAATTGGTAGTTTTGATCCAAATTATTTAATTGTTGATTATCTTCCAAATATGAATCTGAACTAAAACTATCCTGCAATTGAGCTAAGTTTTCAGTGGTTAAAAAGCCTGGCATCTTTTGAATAGCTGGCAAATTACCGCTAGTTGCACCAATAATGAAGACCTGCTTATAGCCACTAGTCTGAACCATTCCGATTTCAGATAAGTTAACTGCATCAAGCGTGGATGGAATTTGCGAGAAGTTAGCCTCCTTAAAGGCATTAATCAACATATTGAAAAATTCATCCATATTAAATTCTTCAGGATTAATCATTAAATAGTCACTAAGCAATTGAATCAACAAATCCCACAATTGCTCTGGCTGTTGTGCTTGTTGCAAGTCTCCAGCATCATTAGCGTCATCACGCCATTTTTCTAGTCTAGCGGCAATTCCATTTTCGGTTAAAAAGTCAAAAAAGATCGTTAATGCCTTTTGACTATCTTTCTCTTGTGCTAATTTTTCAAATAAATTAGTTACTTTATCAACCAGATAACTACGCAAGCGATCAATCTTAGCAACTTCTTCATCCATCTTATCCAGACGAATGACTTCCGCATTCACAAAGTCAGAAAACTTTTTACGCCACAAACCGTGATTAATACCGTGAGCCAAGACAAAATTTTCTAATTCATCGACATCATGAATATATTCGGCTTCTTCTTTATACCAAGACGGAATAAGCAAATGCGTTTTTAAAATTGCTAGCATACTCGAAGTAGTAAAAGGATTGCCTTTTAAATCATGCAGATTAAACAGGTTTTCAATTAAAACAACTAAAGGGTGATACTTCATCTCTTGCTGCAAGTCATTGAAGAAAGGAATTTTATTCTGCCTTAAAATTGGCGTTAAGTAAGTCTCGTATTCCTTTAAATCTGGTGCCAAGATCAAAAAATCATGATAACGGTAATTGCTTAAAGCAACCTGCTGATAAATCGTACGTGCAACAAAATATGCTTCGGCATAACGTGAATCTGCTTTTACCAACTGTACTTGATTTAAATCGTCAGTTTTTGAAATTGCTTCAGTCCATAAACTATTAAGTATTTCGCGTTTTGTTGGTTTTGGTGAAAGAGGGAAGCTGTTGACCGTATACTCCATTTTTCTTTCTTGCAAAAATGAAGTAAAACGACTGATCGTCTGCTGGATTACATAGTCGTAGTCGCCCTCTTCGGCCTGCGGATTAATGTCACCTAACCTTGTTTTGAAAGCCAAAACCACATTTTTAGCCTTGCGCATCAGCAATTTAATAGTTAAAGTTTCTTGCAATGAAAAATGCGAAAAATCACAGAAATAAAAACTAGTATTACCTAGGTTTTTATTCTTAGCCAAAATTTCATTCAACTGAACTTGAACTTCATTTTTGGTAGAAAATTTACCTGCAATTTCTTTAATAAAAGCATCGTAAATAATCCGTAAATCGTGAACCTTACTCTTAGTTTCTTGATCTAAACTATCTTCATCGATATCTTCTAAATTTACGTTGCCATCATAAATTTGTAAAATAGTACTGTACAACTGATTAATTAAACCAGTATTTGAATTTTCAAAGATGGTTAGCTTATCTTTTTCTTGTTCTACGATATGCGTAAGCAGCATTGCACTTGCCGCATCATCTAGCTGTGTAGGCAAGCCTTGTTCCGCATCTTTTAAGAAGAACCAAGCAAGACGAGAAAAAGAAAGGACGTGCAAATTCTTAACTGCCGTCTCACTTTGATTTTTACTGATTGCAAGTTTATTAATTGCCCTAACTTCTGTGGTAAACTTAATATGATTAGGAACAATGATAAAAGTTTTATGTTCTGGATGCTGCTGATAATTCCGCACTGCTTCTTCCAGAATTTTTTCTTGTAATGGGTCGGTTTGTCTTCCTGTTAGAATTTTGATCATTTGTTCGTACTCCTTGTTTAATATTCTAGCACAACAAGGTTCTATCTTTTATTAAATCTATTTTTAAGGATGATTAAATAATGAAGTATAGTTTTTTAGCTCACGGAAAAGTGATTATTATTGGTGAACACTCTGTGGTTTATGGCTATGATGCTTTAGCAATGCCCATTAAGGCTTTGCATATTAAAACCACAGTTGAAGATTCTGATCAAATGTGGATGGATACCGCACGCTATCATGGTCCTTTCTTCGATGCACCAGATAAATACAATGGACTTAAATATGTGGTTAAAGCCATGCGTGAAAAAGCCAAGAATACCCAGCCTTTAAAAATCACTTATACAGGTGAAATTCCGATGGAACGTGGTTTTGGTTCCAGTGCTACCGTGGCGCTTGGCACAACTAAAGCATTAAATCAATTTTTCAATTTAAACTTAACCGAAAAAGAAATCATGGCGGTTACTAACCATGCCGAAATGATTAATCACGGCAAAGCCTCTGGTCTTGATGCTGCTACTGTCAATTCAGACTATCTAGTATTTTTCAATAAGGAAATGGGTCCTAAGATGCTTAAAGCAAAACTGGGTGCTACCCTTTTAATCATGGATACTGGGCAATTAGGCAATACTAAAGAGGCTGTTACCCAAGTAAGATCATTACTAGATAAATCCGAAGCAGCCAAGAACAATATGAAGCGTTTAGGTGAATTAGCTGATTTAACCAAACAAGCTTGGCTTAAACAAGATAGTCTAACAGTAGGAAAAATCTTTAATGAAGCACAAGAAATTTTGCATTCTTTCAATATTTCTACTGCTAAGATTGATCAATTACAAAAATTGGCTTTAGCTAACGGTGCTTTAGGCTTTAAACTCTCTGGTGGTGGCCTAGGCGGGATCACTATCACATTATGTAAAAATCAAGAAATCGCTAATGAAATAGCAGCTAAGTGTCAAGATATCATTAGTAACAGCTGGATCGAGGAAATTTAATGACAAAAACTGCACGAGCACATACCAATATCGCCTTAATCAAGTACTGGGGCAAAAAAGACGCCATTTTAAGAATTCCATTGATGTCGAGTCTATCAATGACGCTTGACGCTTTTTATACCGATACTTCCATTGAAAAAGGAACAGACACAAATGAATTCTATTTAAATGATAAAAAGCAATCTCTTGCTAACAGCCAACGCGTTTTTAACTATATTGAGAAGTTGCAACAAAGATTTAACTTAGATAAAGAAAATCTTGTAATCAAATCTACCAATCACGTTCCAACAGCTGCAGGTCTTGCTTCTTCTAGTTCCGCTTTTGCGGCCCTGGCGGCAGCTTTTTGCGCCTATTATCATATTGACGCGGATAAAACCTTATTATCACGTTTGGCTAGAATTGGCTCAGGTTCCGCAAGTCGTTCTGTTTTCGGTGGTTTTTCCATTTGGCAAAAAGGCGATTCCGATGAGACTTCTTACGCTTATGCTTTAGATGAACACCCTAAAATAGATCTACATCTACTTGCGATTGAATTGAACACTAAACAAAAGAAAATCTCATCAACTCGTGGCATGAAAGATGCTCAATCTTCCCCATTCTTTAAGCCATGGCTTGCACGTAATGAACTTGAACTAAACAAGATGATTAGCGCTATTAAAGATGAAGATTTCACTGTCCTAGGCGAACTAGCTGAACTCAACGCTAATGAGATGCACGCAATTAACTTAACCGCTCAACCAGAGTTTACTTATTTTGAACCCGATACCATCCAAGCTATAAAATTAATAGAAAATTTACGCCACAAAGGTATTGAATGCTACTATACTATTGATGCTGGTCCAAATATTAAAGTGCTCTGTCAATTAAGAAATATAAAAGAAATTATTGAAAACTTTGAGTCAGAATTCAATAATGTTAAGATAGTGAGTGCAAGTTTTGGCCCTGGAGTTACTTATTTGGATTAATTTGTACATAGAAAGTTAGATAGATTCGAGGATTTAATTCTTTTGATAACAGAAAAAGCACCTGGAAAGTTATATATTGCCGGAGAATATGCAGTTTTAGAGCAGGACTGTCCTGCTGTTTTAGTAGCGGTTAATCAATTCGTACGCGTTTCAATCACCAAAAGCAAAACTTCTACTGGATTGATTCACTCTAAGCAGTATTCACAGGATTCTATCCACTGGGTTCGTCGTGGTTCTAAGATGGTAATTGATAATCGTGATAACCCATTTGAGTATATTTTGTCTGCAATTTCCTTTACAGAACAATATTGTATTGAACAAAATATCAAGATGAAAGTATACGATCTGCATGTTAATTCAGACTTGGATTCTGCCGACGGTAAGAAATATGGTTTGGGCTCAAGCGCTGCTGTTACTGTAGCCACTGTTAAGGCTATTTTGCATTTTTATGGCGTAAAAACGAGTAATGAGCTTGTTTACAAGCTTTCAGCCATCTCTCACTATTCCGTTCAGGGCAATGGCTCCGCAGGAGATATCGCTGCTAGTGTCTATGGTGGTTGGCTTGCTTACCAAACCTTTGATAAAACTTGGCTAAAACATGAACTTGATAAAAAGACATTGTCTGAAGTAGTTAATGAAGCTTGGCCTGGCTTAAAGATCCAACTGCTCAACCCACCTAAGGATATGAAGTTGATGATCGGTTGGAGTCAAAAGCCTGCTTCTACTTCTCGCTTAGTTGATGAAACTAACGCTAACAAAGCTGCTTTGAACATGGAATACAAGAACTTCTTAGCATCTTCTAGAGCCTGCGTTTTAAAGATGATCGCTGGTTTTGAAGCAAACGATATTTCATTAATTAAAAAGCAAATTCGCGCTAACCGTAAATTATTGCAACACTTTGCTAAAATCAACCAAATTGCCATTGAAATTCCACGTTTGACTCAATTAATCAGAATTGCGGAAGACTTTGGTGGAGCTGCTAAGACTTCTGGCGCAGGCAATGGCGATTGCGGTATTGTAATCACCGATTCTAATACTGACGTGGCCGCTCTTGAAAGCGAATGGCGTCATAATGGCATTTTGCCCCTTAATTTTAGAGTTCACCAAATAAGTTTAGTTCGTTAACGGAGAATATATATGTCAATTAGATCCGAAAGAAAAGAAGAACATCTGAAACTAGCTCAGATGTTTTTTAATAAGCAAAAATACAATAGTTTTGATCAATTACATTTACTTCGCCCTGCTTTGCCTGAAACCAAAGTTGATACTCAAATACTAGGTGTAGAGATGTTTAAAAAACGCGTCTCTGCGCCTTTTTTTATCAATGCAATGACTGGCGGCTCTCAAGAATCTAAAGTCGTAAACAAAGCCCTAGGCCATGTAGCTGCAAAAGAAAAGATTGCTCTTGCATTAGGATCTGCTAGCATCCTTGCTAAAGAAGAAGATCAATTAGATAGTTTTTATGTAGCCAGAAATGAAGATCCTGACGGTGTTTTAATAATTAATATTAATCCAGAAACACCTGTAGAAGCTACTAATAAAATCATTCATGAGTTAAACGCTGATGCTTTGCAAATTCACCTTAATACGGTTCAAGAAATCGCTATGCCCGAAGGTGATCGCAACTTTTTCTGGTTAGATCATATTAAGGCATTACGTGATCAAATCGATCTTCCGATTATTATTAAGGAAGTTGGTTTTGGTTTAGATGAAGCAACTATCCATACTCTAAAAAACGCCGGCATTGAATATTTCGACATTGCTGGCAGTGGTGGCACCAATTTTGCTCAAATTGAAAATGCTCGTAATTCAAGGGATGTATCATATTTAGAAGATCTTGGTCTCTCTACAGTTGTTTCCGCATTAATGGCGAAAAAAGAAGACGTCAACTTCATTGTCTCTGGTGGCGTACGTAATCCTTTAGACGTATTAAAAGGATTAGTACTAGGTGGACAATACGTCGGCATCTCCAATGTCTTTTTACAAGAATATAATCAAAATGGTGTTGCAGGCTTAGAGCAATTTATCTCTGCTTGGAAAAACGAACTGGCTGCCTTAATTGCTATTTATGGTCAAAACAGTCTTGCATCCCTACCTCAAATCAAAAAGTATTATGATCTGCCTTTGAAAAATCAAATCGATCAGTTACTTTAAATCTTTTGATTAGAGATAATCTCCTCATGCTTTTTAATATGCTCTATTCGTTCATCATCTTGTGAGATCAGCAAAAGAAAGATAACTTCAATCATAGTAAAGGCAGCTACTCTTGAGAAGTAATACTGCTTTTGCCAGAACATTTTTAGATGAAAGTCCTGAAAGCATTCTGACTACAGTGAAATTCTTTGAAACTGGCGTAGATGAACAATCAGGCATCATTATGAAGAACACTAAGGATCAAATGGTAGTTATGGCTTTGTCCATGAGAGCTAAACAACCAAAGCGCGGTGTTATTTCAGGGACCAAAGGCTACGTTGAAATTAATCACTATCCACGTGCTACTGAAGCAGATATTACCTACACTGCCAGTGCTCATGAAGAAAAGCATGACAAGATTACGGCTGGTGACAGCGACAAGGCCTTAGAATACGAAGTACAAGATATGCAAAGATATATTGATCAAGGCCATGACGATGGTCAACTTCAAATGTCACACGATATCGCTTACATTTTGACTAGTGTTAGAACTTCATGGGGGATGAAATATCCTTTTGACGATGAAAAATAATTAATTAATATAAACTAAAAACAGCAGATGTTACGACATCTGCTGTTTTATTTTACATAATCAAAAATATTTTAATTTAGATTAAGTAAACGCAAAATTTCTTTTTGCACTGTACTTTCATTGCTTAAACCAATAATTTGATCAGCTGCCATTTTAGCTTCTTTTAAAGCTGTGGCAGTGGCATAGCTGCGTCCTGCATACTTAAGCATCCCTACGTCATTGCCACTATCACCAAAAGCAACCATTTCACTTGGTTTAATACCCAATTTTTGACTCAAATATTCTAACCCGACGGCTTTATTCATGCCTTTCGTCTGCATATCAATCGAGTCAGCCGCACCAGAAACAAAACCAATTTCAGGATATTTTTGTTTTAATTGCTCTAGCACAATTGGCATCTCATCTTCCGGTACTGTCAAACTAATCTTGAAAATTCGGTCATCGATTTCATCAAATGAATCAACTACCTCCAAGTGTTCAACATACTTCTTCATTTCTTGAACATAAGCTGGATCATTACTCTTTTTGACGTATGCACTAACTAGCCCCATAACAATTGCTGGATAATGATACTCATCCGTAATCTTGAGCAAAGTTTGATATAACTCATCACTTAAAGCATCAACGTGCAAAATTTGCTTTCCTTGAGCTACCAAGGCACCGTTTTCTGCCACAAAATAAATCTGATCAATCACATCAGGAAAACGTGTCATCAAATTAGCATACTGATTGCCACTTGCAACAACAAACTTAATGTCTCGCTTGCGCATCTCTTTAAATTCTCGTTTAAAAATTTCACGATCATAATCTTTGTCGTCGTTAAGCCACGTACCATCCATGTCTGTTGCAATTAATTTAATCATTTTCTCAATCCCTTTGGATAAAAGTTCTTCAAAACTTGATTACCCGCAACTTTACCAAAACTAAAGATCATCTTTTTATAGCTTACCAAAACAAAACCACGTAGATCGCTCTTTACTTTGATAGTCTCACCGTGTAGATAATCTTGATATTCTTTGTCATCAGCTAAATCAATCACGCGCTTTTGTTCTACTTGACCTAGCACTTCAGCCAATTGATGTCCTGGCTCAAAGCGCTTTTTCTTTAAAACACCCAGTTCTACACCGTTGTTTAAAATATGTAATTTAGTTTTACCAGTGAATTCAATTGCAGGTACAAAAACATGATCATTGCTTACCAGCGCCTTTTTACGCCAATCAGCTAGTTCTTCAGGCAAGTTGAACTTATCGATTGCCTCGCCCACTAGTTCTTGTTCATTCTTGGTCAAACACAATGCATTACGCTTATTTTTACGCTTTTTCTTGGCAACCTGTTCTATTTCACCTGGCTTTTGCAAAATCGCCGCAAATTGCCCTTCACCAACGCCATCTTGTGGCCAAAAACGCAAAGTCCTGGTTAAGTCAGGATTATCATTGCCCCATTCTGGACGACCGGCACTAACGCGCTCATCCTTTATTTGACTGTCTAAAATAGTAAAATCATATTCTTGGGTGAGCCAATTTACGATTTTTTCATCTTCTTCTGGTGCAAACGTACAAGTTGAATAAACCAAGCGACCACCTGGTTTAAGCATCTTTACCGCTTCAGCCAAAATCATTCTTTGTCGTTGAGCGCAAGTTAACACATAAGCTTGTGACCAATAATCAATCGCTGCAGGGTTCTTTCTAAACATCCCTTCCCCACTACATGGTGCATCAACTAAGATTACATCAAAGAAATCAGGAAAAGCTGCAGCCAAATTTTCTGGCGTTTCATTTGTGACTAAGGCATTACTAATGCCCCAGCGCTCTACATTTTCACGCAATATTTTGGCTCTAGAAATAGAGATCTCATTAGCAACAAGCAGACCCTTATTTTTTAACTGCTCACCTAAAGCTGTGGTTTTGCCTCCTGGAGCAGCACAAAGATCCAAAACCTTTTCACCTGGTTTAACAGTACTAATTGCGGCAGGAAACATGGCTGCAGGATCTTGAGAATAAACATAACCACTTACCCATTCAGGATCTTCACCACTAATTTCACCGTAGTATGCATGCTTAATTTCGGGCACTGGATTATCTAAACTGTAGGAAATTTGCGTTTTATTTTTTAAAGTATTTACTCTAAAGGCCTTTTTACTGCTCTCATTCATAGCAGTAAACATTTTTTCTGCTTGTTCTGCCCCCAGTAAATCGCGATATTTGTCTTTAAAATCTTTTGGCAGGTTTAACAATTTTTCTATCCTTTCTCGCTAAGCAATAAATTGTCACACAGAATGCGGCAATGAATATCAGCCAACTAACTATCAACGTAATGATAAGAGAACTATATGTAGAATAAAAAGCATGATATCTCAAAAAGATATACGTAAAGATGCCTAAAGCACCCTCTATCATGAATAAACGTACGCTTTGGTTGATTACCCAGTTGCGCAATAACTCTCCGTGCAGATGCGTTAATTTAGCTTGTCGCTTAATTAAAATAGCTAGCAATACATTGCCGCCAATACCAAATAGCTCGGCAACAAGCAACAGCAAAATATAAGGTACAACTGACCAACGATCACGGTGATGCTCTTTAACAAAAGATGGCACGTGCAACTGTGCGTGGTAATGTTTGGCAATTCTGTCTAACACATTAGGTGCACCATCAATTACTATCCGATAATTTCTTAATTGATCCTTGGCAGTTGGTTGATCAATCCCAGTACTTAGGTAATATTTATCCATTTCTACTTGAGGATAATCTTTAAATTCACCAATTACTGAATAGTAATTTTGCCCCAAAACAACATATTTATTGTTTTGCACATTAAGCAAATTAACTTCAGTTGCTGGACCTAAAACTGCAAAAGAAACCTTGCCCTTAAAATCATCTGGAGAAAAGTAGCGTCCTTCTTCTGTCGGCAGACTCTTAACAGTATGATTAGCCCACACTAAAACCTGCTTTTTCTCATAATTGCTATCAAGATGCAGCTGCAATTGATGGTTGGCATAATCTTTATCTAAGTAACGCAAAAATGAACTAATACTTTCTTTGCTATTAGTTCTAAAGTAGCGAGTATTATTTGTTAGTCCGTGTGCTTCTAATAATTCATCCGCATGGCCTGAATCAATATTAGAGAGCATAGTCCCCATACCCAGAAATGCCAATAGCGGGATGAAAAGCAATAAAATCTTTTTAAAATTCATTATTTATCTAATTTCAAATATCTGTTCATCAATAAAATCATAACTCTTAAACGAACGATTTATTTCTGCTAACTCTGGCGTCTTTTTAAACCAGTCGCTTCGCCAAAACTGGGGCGAATTTGTTGCCCCGTCTCGCTCTCCTATAAACAATAAGTAACTTGATTTATTATACGTCCGCCAAGCCTTAACTGTCTTTAAATCGCTTTGACCAAAATTTGGTGACCACGAACACAAAACTAGATCTACATCACGATATTTCTTAATAGCGTCGCTAGCTGCTAAATCTAGCACTTGGTGAAATGGTTCTGAACCAGTTTTAGAGGTCTTAGCCCATTCTAAAGAATCTGTACTAATCACTTCTATGCCAACTTCTTCAAGTGCTTTAGACCAAAAAGCATTTCCAGCCATAATTTCTAAAGCTTTTGTAATACCAAGTTTATCTTTAATTAAACCGGCAGTTTCTAGATTGGCAATAGACCAAATGCCATATTCTAAAGACAGGTACTGACGACAATTATTGAATAGATTATTAATTGCCGTTAAACTGCTTCTTTTGTCTTCACCAATATCTGCTAGAATATCTTCAAATTGATCTGGCAATAACCCCAGCATATTTGGTGCTTGAGGCAAGGGCTTTTGCTTTTTTACATAATTATCAATTTGTCTTATTTCGTTAACCTGACGATGAACAATTTCATTATCTAGTTCTTGATCAAGTTGATTAATTTTCGTTATATATTCTGTCATATCTTTACACCTACTTAATGATTTTAACATTCAAAGCACTAGAAATCAGTTATAATAAAAATAGTAGGTAATACAAGGAGAATTTTTATGGCAGAAAATACCAAAAAGAGAAATGATGACGAGAGCATTGGGCGATTTGTTCTCGACATCATTATTATGTTTGCAATTTTGATGGGAATTTACTACTTTATTTTTAGCTTTTTCCTGTCTAATGAAACTGTCTCTGGCCCGTCGATGCAACCTACTTTTGAAAATGGTGATCGTTTAATTGCGGTACGCCATTTCACTCCTAAGCGAAATGATATCGTAATTTTGAAGGCTCCCGATCAAAAAGGTGCACTTTATATTAAGCGTGTAGTTGGTATGCCTGGTGACATGGTTACCTCAAAAAATGATAAGCTTTATATCAATGGTAAGCGGACACCTGAGCCTTATTTAAACAATAGCTTTGAAAGAAAGGCTCATAAGCTCGGCGAGCTTTATACTAATAACTTCACTTTAAAAGAACGAGTGCCAAAGAATTCGTACTTCGTAATGGGTGATCACAGAGATGTATCTAAAGACTCACGGTACTTTGGTTTTGTTAAACGAAGTGCTCTTGTTGGTCGAGTTGTCTTCCGTTACTGGCCATTCAACCAATGGAAAACATTTTAATTAGCTAAAAATTTTATTTTTACAGACAGTTTAGTTAAAATTGAGGTGTAAGGAGAAATTATTATGAATGAACAACAAGAAGAATTAACAGACGCAATTATTGATTTTCAAGTTAAGCACCATGTAAATGACACTGATTTAGCTTTTGCTAGTCACCTTTCAGTCGAAAAAGTTCATGCTATGAAAACTGGTGAAGGTTCATTCACTGCTGAAGAAGTTAACCAAATTTATGACTACATGTCTGCCAACGCTTAATTAGTTATAGATGTATGAAAAAGCTCCATTTTCGTGTGTGAAATGAAGCTTTTTTCTTATCCATTTTTTTCGTGCCACTTTTTAATTTGCACAATTCTCTTCTTAAAACGAATCTCATTGCCCTGCTCACTTGGATGATAGAATTGACTGTCCTCTAATTCCGGCGACATGGTTTTCATATTAGTCAACTTATCTGGTGCATCTTGAGCATATTGGTAATCCTTGCCATAATTTAAGTCCTTCATCAGTTTAGTTGGTGCATTTCTAATTTGAAGCGGTACAGGTAAATTGCCCGTTCTCTTGATTGCCTTTTCCGCCTCTTGTTGAGCAACATAAACTGAATTCGATTTCGGTGTGCAATCCAGATAAATGACGCATTCTGGCGTTCCGATAAATTTACAAGCTTGAAAAGTATTAATCGCTACGTTCAAACTATTTATATCGGCTAGACCCACATTTTCACTAGCAAATCTGACTAATCGACGCGCAATATATAAAGGATCTTCTCCACCGTCTAACATGCGATTCACCCAGTAAACTGCGGCATCAACATCACTATTACGCATTGATTTGTGCAAGGCCGCGATTAAGCTATAGTGTTCATTAAGCGTAGAGACTTAGTATTGATTAACTGTTGCAAAATGCTCTCGTCTACAACTACCCTTTTACCTGTCTTCTTACCATTTAAAACGGCATTTTCAAGCGTATTCAGGCTACTGCGTGCATCCCCATTGCTAAATTCCGTAATCATACGCAGATTTTTATCAGATATTTGGACATCTAATCCAGGAAATCCTGCTGGGTCATTAATAGCATTTTTCAGCAAATGAATAATATCATCAGTTGATAAAGAATGAAGAACGAATACTTTTGCACGGCTGAGCAACGCTGAATTAACCTCAAATGATGGATTTTCAGTCGTTGCCCCAATTAAGGTAATGCTTCCACGTTCGACAAAGGACAAAAAGGCATCTTGTTGTGCCTTATTAAAGCGATGGATTTCATCGATAAAGACAAAATCATCTTTTCGCCAAATTGACGGTTCTGTTCCGCTTCTTCCATGATTTGGCAAATGTCTTTAATCGATGAAGTCACGGCACTAAAGGTGATAAAGTGAGCCTTTGTATGTTTAGCAATGATCTCTGCTAGCGGTGTACTCTCATTTTCATTGGCTAAGGAAAAAAGCGATTCTTCCTTCATAATTTTCACCTCGAAACAATTATAACAAGAAAAAAAGCAATCAATTAATGATTGCTCTCTTATCTATTTACAATTTTAGGTTCAATCCATTTTCTAACAAACAAGATATCGCATAGACCAAATACTAAGTCTACTATCAATAAAAGAAGATCATCTAACCAGATTGGATCATATGACTGAAGTACTTTATTAGTATCAACCAAGTTTTGTAAGTGAGAAAGGACGATTAACCAAACATAAACAGCAATAATTACTAAAATCGCCATGATCAAAAGTCTAATCCATAAGGTGCTCTTTACAGGGAGTTCATTAGAAACAATTCTTGAAACAAAGTTGGCAAAACTTACAAAGAAATAAATAAACAAAATAACTAATACTACAAATAGCCAATAGAATTCAAAAGATACATTGATTCCTGGCACATTTGGTGTAAGAGGAGATAAGCCAAATTGACTAAATGCTTCTACCACACAATTTGGTCCCATAGTAGGAATAAGCAGAAGAATATTTATAACTTGTTGCAATAAGAAGAAAACACCACATGCAATTAAGCTACTGAATACATTAGCTAAATAAGTCTTTCTTTCATCTACAGCAGCTAAGTGTCAAGTTTGACTCATATTGATCTTTTCGTTTTGCCAGCAAGTAACTGCACAAAAAGCAATATCAAAATAAATAGTTAAAGTAGCCATATTATAGCGCCAAAAACTACCTAAATTATGAGTCGGCGTATAAAAGAAAGTTAAATCATAATTACCGGTTCCCCAAGCGAATATTGAAAGAAACGCTATTGTAAACAAGTTAATGACGAAAAGCAAATAAATATATTTACTTTTCTGTACCCACATTTGTTTGAAAAGATTACCAAAACTAGTCAACTCATTCATCCCCTTCTAACGATTAACTATTTTAGGCTCAACGAATTTCTGAATAAGAAGACAATTAATAATGCCTAGCAAAATTGCGCCAATCCAGTATTCAAGCGCAGAAACTCCAAGAGTATCAACATCAATAGCTCGATGGGCTCTAGCAAATAAATGATTAGTATACATGGTTAACACTTGATCGTTGATTCGCAATGCAATAATCACACCAACAATTACCAAAATAGCCATTACAACTAATCTGACTGCAGTAGTATTTTTCATTGGCAATTGGTCAGCAATGGTTCTAGTCAAAAGATTGGCTAAGCTAACAAAAGCAAAGATAATTAAACACAATCCAACCAGAGTTAATAGTTCTTCAATAAGAGACCAGGCAGACTCAATAAAAGAAATATTTGCACCAAAACTTGTACCAACGAAAGGATTGATATGATGGCTAAAACTGTCAATAGTTACTACGACTAAACCTATTACAATTTGAATAACGAAGATATAAGCACATTCAACTATGCTAGAAACAATATTAATGATCCAAATTTTACTACCAGATGCTGGAATCAATTGCCAAGTCTGACTTAAATTGATTTTTTCATTTTGCCAGCACATTAGGCCTAAAAAGGTAACATCGGCAAAAAATGTAGTAAGTACACCCAGACCCAATATCAAGTCCCAAAGATTGTCACTTCCAACAAATCCGCTAGCAACATTATTAATGGGATTGCCATTGCCTTTAAAAATGACTCCCATTAAGAACATAAATGCCACGGCAAAGGTTTGGATTAACAAAACCAGATTAGCATACCGACGCTTTTGTAAAAACATTTGTTTAAATAAAGCTTTAGTACTTGTCATAGCGGCCTCCTAGTTCTGTTTAGCTTCAACGAATTTATTCAAAAGGAAAATATCGATTAAAGTAATAATTACATCAAAGGCCAAAAATTCTAGTACGACTGACCAAACTCCTGTATCACCAGAACCAAAATCAAATGGCGTAAATTGACCAATCACAGAAAATAATGTACTTGATGCATAGACCAAAAGCCAGACAATCATGATCACTATGATTAATCTAACAAAGAACATCAAGGCTTTACTTGAACCATTAGGCAAAAAATCCATAATGCTTCTGCTGCTTAAATTAATCAAGCTAACAATGGCGTACCAAGCATAGCCTAATAAGATTACTAGTAATAATCCGCCGAGTAGTTGGTCCCAGGTCTGAGCACTAATATCAAAGTTGCTTCTTTGAAGAGCTTCTTTAATTTCTTTACTTGATAAAAGCAAAGGTAGCGACATTACTACAGCAGTTACAAACTCTAAAATACCAAGCCAAATGTATGAAAGAAAAGCTGTACCAAAGTTGCTTAATAAAAATTTGGTATCACTGATTGGAATTAAACGCCAAGTTTGACTACGGTTAATTCTTTCGTTTTTTACGGAAGAAACAATCCAATAAACGAAATCCGCCACAAATGATGTCATTAGCATCATTACTGCAAACATGAATAAGAATTCTACCATCGGGTTAATTGTTTCCCGTGCACTTCCCACTACTATTTCTTGAGCATGACCTCCAGCAGAGACCATCATCATGATCGTGAAGCACAAACTAGCAAAGGCCTGGATTAAGTAAATTAAATAAACTGACTTGCTTTTTTCTTGAAACATTCTGTTGAACAATGTATTAAAATTAGTCATTATTCATCATCCTCATCTGCATAAAAGCTCTCGTAGTATTCTTCAATTGACTTGTGGTTTTGTCTGATATCGTCTGCTGATTTATGCTCTAAAACTGTATTATCCTTAACGATGACTACTTCATCAAGCAATGATGAAATCTCATTGACAAAGTGATCAGAGACTAAAATAGTAGAATTTTCGTCTTTCCACAAAATAATTGAATTGATGATCTTCTTGCGGGCCATTGCATCAATGCCGCCAAACGGTTCATCAAGCAGATATAAATCTGCCTTACGTGCAAAAGTCAAAGCAATGATTAGCTTTTCACGCATACCACGAGACAATTGACTAAGTTTCATCTCAGGATCTAACTTCATGAATTTGCGTAATTCATCAAATTCATTTTCATCAAAATCTTGAAAGATTGTAGCATAAAAGCGAACAATTTGCGCAATCTTAGTTGAATCACTGAAACCTGTTAAGCCATCAGTAAAAGATAATTTAGCCTTTCTTTCAGCTTCTTTAGTTGCACCAGCTAAATCAATCTGTCCCTTATAATTCTTGGCCACTCCAGCGATAATACGCATTAAAGTTGTTTTACCTGCCCCATTTTCACCTAATAAGGCCACGATTTTGCCTGACGTTAAAGTTAGATCAACATCTTTTAAAATTGTTTTTTGATTTTTCTTGTAAGTTAAATCTTTAATAATTAATAAATCACTCATTATGATTCTCACTATCTTTCAAGTACTCTGTTAGTGTTGAGACTAATTTATCCTTTTTAACACCTAATTTTTCCATATTTTGTACAAATTCATCTAACTCATTGTTGATGAGAGATTGCTTTGTTTTAGAAAGCAATTCCGTATCTTCAGTAACAAAATTACCCTCGCCACGCTTGGTATAAAGAATGCCTTGTGTGTTCATTTCCTGTAAAGCACGTTGAACAGTATTGACATTAACAGTCAATTCCAATGCCAACTTTCTAACCGATGGAATCTTCTCACCGGCCTTCATCTTACCTAAAGCAATTTGACGATATAAATATTGCTCAATTTGAAGATAAATAGGAATATTATCCTTAAATTCCATTAACTCACCTTCTACATATACTGTATTATTTATCTATTACACTAATAATACTACTAACTTTATACTCAATTTTCAAGTATTATTTTTATCCTGTTTCACATTTTTATAAAATTAAAATCCAAAACAAAAAATAGCCAATATTGCTGATCTAACAACAATATTGGCATATTTTTTGTCAATTATAATACTAGTGAATAACTTGTTATGCTTTAAATAAGCATAAGTTTTGCATAATCATAGCTATTTAAAAGTATATATTTTTATAGCAGTTATTTAAATTTGTTTCACTGCTTTGCTCTTTCAGCATTTAATTCAGCCATTTTGATCATAACATCAACAGCCTTGTACATTGATTCAAGAACAGTATATTCGTAGCGACCATGCATGTTTTCTTCACCTGCAAAAATGTTAGGACAAGGAAGACCCATGTAAGTCAATTGTGAACCATCTGTACCACCACGAACTGGATCTTCGTTGATTTCAAGACCTTCAGCCTTATATGCATCCCTAGCCAAATCAACAATATCCATGTGCTTCTTCAATTCATCAGCCATGTTGTAGTATTGGTCCCACATCTTCAACTTAATGCGTTCAGTACCAAATTCAGCGTTCATCTTGTCAACGATTGATTTAACCAAATTCTTACGTTCTTCAAGACCATCACGTTCAAAGTCACGGATGATGTAATCAAGGTGTGCATTATCAACAGTACCGTTGAAGCTCATCAAGTGGAAGAAACCTTCTCGACCATCAGTATGTTCTGGACGATCATGTTCTGGCAATTGATTATGGAAATCAATTCCTACCTGAACAGCATTAATCATTTGACCTTTAGCTACAGCTGGGTGAACGTTAACCCCTTGAATATCAAGACTAAATTGCGCTGCTGAGAAAGTACCCCAGTCAAGTTTACCAGGTGCTTCACCATCAACAGTAAAGGCAAAATCTGCACCGAAGTCTTTGACATCAAAGTGTTCTGCACCAGTACCGATTTCTTCATCAGGAGTGAAGGCTAAACGAATCTTACCGTGTTTTACTTCTGGATGGTTCATCAAGTATTCCGCAAAAGTCATTAATTCAGAAACACCACATTTGTCGTCCCCACCAAGCAAGGTATCACCTGAAGCAGTGATGATAGTTTGACCCTTGTAGTTCTTCAAGTGTGGGAAAACCTTTGGATCAAGATAAAATTCCGAATCGCCTAATTGAATCTTGCTTTCACCATCATAATTTTCATGAATTTGTGGCTTAACATTTTCTGAATTGAAGTCAGCTGTATCACTGTGTGCTAAAAAGCCCATTACAGGTACGTCGTAATCAACGTTTGAAGGAATTTCAGCAATTACGCTACCAGCTTTTTGATTATAGTGAACGTCACTAAGACCTAATTCTTCAAGGTCTTTCATAATGACATTCTTTTGGAAGTTTTCTTCTCTTTCAGTTGAAGGAAAACGATCTGAATGTTCATCTGAACGTGAATTTACTTTTACATATTTTAAAAATCTTGGCAACAAGTTTGGGTATTCCATTTATTCTATCCTCTTTCTATTAAAATAAATCTTGAAATGGATTTGTTGAAACTTCAGAAAGCTCAACGCCAACATTCCAATTATTCTCTTCGTTCCATTTCTTGAGACGATCATATACCTTATATTTAAACAATTTTTCAGTATAATGACCAGGATCAACTACTGTTAAACCGGATGAAATCATATCATGACCGACGTGATAATAAACGTCACCTGTAATAAAGGCATCCAAATTATCATCTAAAGCTTTAGTCCAGTATTTACCACCATCACCACAGATAAAGCCGACAGTGGAAATTTGTTTGTCGTTATCCGCAGTAATCAATCTGGCCATCTTGATCTTCATTTTGTCTTTAACATAATAAGCAAAATCATAAGCTGACATCGTCTTAGGTAGTTTACCCTTTCGTCCCATTGCAATGCCATCATCATCTAAGCAAAATGGTTCAACATCTTTTAAGCCTAATTCTTCAGCTTGCCAATCAGCTGAGCCATTTTGTGCCTTATCAGAATTTGTGTGAATTGAATAAACGGTAATGCCATTTTTGATAATCTCGCCATACATTGCATTTTGTGCGTTGGCAAAATCTAAATTACGTGCAGGTCTAAACATTACAGGGTGATGGCTGACAATAAAGTTAACACCCTTTTTTACAGCTTCTTCGACAACTTGAGGACGCACATCCAAAGTCGTCATTACCTTAGTAACATCGGCATCGATTGAACCGATTTGCATCCCCACAGGATCGCCTTTAGAAGCAATGTCCTCTGGAAAATCTTGTCTTAAACGTTCAACAATCTCTTTGACTTTAGTCATCGCTTAGCTCCTCCTTAATCAACTGAATATTATGTTCAATCTCATTAATACGGTCTTCGTCTTTATTTCGCGCCTTGTTCAAATTCTTTAGCAATTTTTCATTGTAAGCCAATTGCCCTTGCCATTTTTGATAAAATACGGGGTTCTTTTCACGTACAATGAATGGACCAAAGAAAATATCTTTTTCGGTTAAATCATGTTTATTAGCTGTCAAACGTGCCTTAATTAATTCATAGGTGTGGCCGGCTTCTGCTATCAACTTTTCTGCTACAATTTCATAATTGTGCATCATTAACCAATTACGCACGCCAGCTTCACCGATATTAGGTTCAAGCACTAAATTTTTAAATTGAAAGTCTTTACTCCAAGCCGTATCCAAAATATCAACCATCAATTTTCCACCCATACCAGCGATTACTACAGTATCTACTTGGTCTTGATGAGTAATAGTTTCTAGTCCATTGCCTAAACGCGTTTCAATTTGATCGCTTAATCCAGCTTCCGCAATATCGTTTTTAGCATTTTCAAGCGGTCCTTCAGCAACATCACTTGCAATCGCATATTTTATTTTTCCTGATCTAACTAATTCAATTGGCAAATAAGCATGGTCAGTACCAATATCGGCAACTTTACTGTCGGGATCGACCATTTTTGCCAGCGTATTTAATCTTAAGTTCATTTAATCCTCCATAAAGAGTATGTTTAATCAAATTTTAGCATATTTAGTAGTTGTTTTTAGTCATGTTTTGCTATAATCGTACAAAGAAAGTGGGTTTTTGCATTGAAAAGAACTGAGACAGTAACTTTAACTAACATGTGCATGATCAAAAATGGAGATAAAATTCTAGTTTTGGACCGCAACGATCCAGTTTGGCCAGGCCTTACCTTCCCTGGTGGTCACGTTGAACCACATGAGTCTTTTAATGATTCTGTTGTTCGAGAAATCAAAGAAGAAACCGGACTGACCATTTCTCATCCCCAACTTGTTGGAGTAAAGCAGTTCTATGATAAAAATCATGAACGCTATTTAGTCTTTTTCTATGTTGCCGATGAATTTAAGGGGACAGTCAAGGCATCAGACGAAGGGACTTTAACTTGGATGACTAAAGAAGAGCTGCAGCAACATAAGCTAGCTTATAATTTTGATCATGATTTACCTGTATTTTTCGATCCTAATGTTAGTGAACATATGCTTGATGGAAAACGAGATGAACTTTTTTAGATGAAAAAAACAGAAAGCAAAGTATCGCTTTTTATTGCATTAATTGCAATTATTATTTTTGCTTCGGTACCGCTTTGGCACATTGATTTAAATGCCAATAGACCTCAGACTCAAGTCGTAAAAAAGAAAAAGCCTAAAAAGAAGAAAAAAGTAGTTCATAAGGTTACCTGGGGTTATCCTTTTAAACGCCTTTACGAAAAGAAAATAAAATTTAAATCAGGCCAAAAATTCGGTGAAACTGACGTAATTAGACGTTACTACCCTACTAAAAGTTACTTCCACGATGGTTACGACTTCGGCTTCAGCGAAGTAGGACACTCTACTGTTTATGCTGTGCATGCTGGGACAGTTCATAAAGTTAAGTATGCTCCAGGCCTTGGCTTATATGTTTGGGTGATTTCTGATGATGGCTATGTAGAAATCTATCAAGAAGGTTTTCTCAGCATCACAGATATTTACGTAAAGAAGGGCCAAAAGATTAAGTTAGGCCAAAAGATCGGTCGCTTAACCGGTTCTCACATCCACTTAGGAATAACTAAGACAGACAAGAAATACATTGATAAACATGGTGTACCATGTCGCTACTACTGGAAAGACAATGGTACTTGGCTCAACCCAATGAAGATCATTGAAGATGATATCGCTAAAGGAAAAGTCAGCAAACAATAAAGCAAATCAAAAAAGACGTTAAGCACTTGCTTAACGTCTTTTTCATAGATCTAGATATTAATCCATAAAGTCACGCAATTGATTTGAACGACTTGGGTGACGAAGCTTTCTTAAAGCCTTAGCTTCAATCTGACGAATACGTTCACGAGTTACGCCAAATACCTTACCTACTTCTTCCAAAGTACGAGTACGGCCATCATCAAGACCAAAACGCAAACGTAAAACATTTTCTTCACGGTCAGTTAAAGTTTCAAGTACTTGTTCAAGTTGTTCCTTTAACATTTCGTATGAAGCATGTTGTTCTGGACTAGTTGCATCCTTATCCTCAATGAAGTCACCTAAGTGTGAATCATCCTCTTCACCAATAGGAGTTTCAAGAGAAACTGGTTCTTGAGCGATCTTAAGAATATCACGAACCTTATTGGTTGGCATATTCATTTCAGCACCAATTTCTTCTGGAGTTGGTTCACGACCTAAGTCTTGTAACAATTGACGTTGAATTCTAATCAACTTGTTGATCGTTTCAACCATGTGGACAGGAATTCTGATAGTACGTGCTTGGTCGGCAATAGCACGGGTAATAGCCTGTCTAATCCACCAAGTTGCATAAGTAGAGAACTTAAAGCCAAGACGATAATCGAACTTGTCAACGGCCTTCATCAGACCCATGTTACCTTCTTGAATCAAGTCAAGGAATGACATACCACGACCAACATAACGCTTAGCGATAGAAACAACCAAACGAAGGTTAGCTTCAGCTAATTCTTGCTTTGCTTCTTCATCGCCAGCTTCAATTCTCTTGGCAAGAGCGATTTCTTGGTCTGCAGTAAGAAGTGGCACACGTCCGATTTCCTTCAAATACATCCGTACTGGGTCATTCATTCGAACGCTTGAAGGTGCTGACATATCCTTTAATTCAGCCTTTTCAACATCCTTTTGCTTCTTTAAGGCTAACTTTGAAGGATCGCCATTTTCATCAACAATACTGATACCATTATCTTCAAACTCTTGTACAAGTTGGTCAACAGCCTTGCCTTGCAAATTATAAGGCTTAATCAGACGAGCAGTGAAGTCCTTTTCAGTAATTGTCTTTTCCTTCTTAACGTCCTTAACGACTTGCTTTACCACCTTGTCCAAAGATGGTTTTTGTGTAGTTTCTCTTTCTGCCACTAAAAAGCCTCCTTATTAACCTAAGACCCTTTTCAACTCAATAATCTTTTGAGTAAGTCTCAAACATTCGTCTCGATCTTGTTTGCGCATTGCATCCTGTAATTGATTGTTAAGCTCATTCAGCCGGGAATAAATGTTGCGCTTTTGAAGCGATTGGACATACTCATTAATCTCTTGAATTGTAAAATCTTTTGGCATGTTTGCCATTTCAGCATCTACTATTATACCTTGAAGTTGCTCAGGAATAAAATCTAAGAAACCATCAATTTGCGGATTATCGTGTGTTTCTTTGTATTTAATCCATAATTGTGCTAATTCTTCAAAGTCTTTATCTGGAAAATGGAAATTTCCCTCCTGTAGATATTTTTGTGCCTGCTGTGAATGAATAAATAAGTATAATAATCTAACTTGCCTTGGGTGTCGTTGCCCTGCTGTTTGTTGGATCGTAGCAGTCTCTGCTGATTCAAAAGAAGGCTGCATCTCATCCGTGCTAGGAGTCGGAGCAGAATAATTAGACTGCTGACGCATATGACTTTTAGCACGATTATTTCTACGTAATTCTCTAGCTAAATTTGCTTTTAACGAAGCAGATGACACCTGTGCGTTGCGTGCAAGCTGTTCAATATACATGTCCCGTTCAACCGGGTTTCTAACTTGCGCGATCTCTTTGACTGCTTCATCCAAATAAGTAATCTTTTCTCGATCATTGTTAAGATTGTACTTTTTAGCCAATCTTTCAAGGAAAAATTCAGTTGGAGTCTTAGCACCATTTACCTCATTTTGGTATTTTTCGGCGCCATATTTTTTAACATACTCATCCGGATCCAGATTATCGGGCAAAACAACGATTCCTAGGTTGAAATTGCCTGCCTTGTTAAACATTCTTGCGGCACGTTCTTCCGCATGAATACCAGGTGGATCTCCATCGTAGTTGATAATAATATTAGTGGTTACCCGCCGTAACAAATAAATTTGATCATCTGTCAAACTAGTACCCATCGAAGCAATGCCTGAGCTAATGCCTGCCTTGTAAGCAGCTATTACATCCATGTATCCTTCGTAAAGAATAAGGTGCTGCTCACTTCTTGCTGCTTTCTTTGCTTCCGCAAAGTGAAACAGAACTTTAGACTTGGTAAAGATACTTGTCTCAGGACTGTTCATATATTTAGCTTCAGTTTTATCGTCAGAGATTCTCCGCCCTGAAAAGCCAATCGTTCGACCATTTTCATTATCCAAAGGAAACATTAGTCGATCACGAAAACGGTCAAATAAGCGTCCATCTTTACTTTCGACAAATAAGCCACTTTTTTGCAGCTCATCATCTTGATAGCCTTTGCCACGCAGATAAGTAATCAGAACATTATCTTCTTTGGGAGCATAACCAATATTAAAATGATCTAACACCTTTTGATCCAGTTGCCGCTTTTGAGCATACTGCATCCCTCTTTCACCAGCTTTAGTGGTAAGCAATACACGGTGATAAAATTCTGCTGCATCCTTATGCATCCGCATAAGTGGATTCATCTTGCTTCCATCATTATTGCCATATCCTTGTGGCATCGCGATATGAGCAAATTCTGCAACCCGCTCTACGCTTTCTGGGAAAGTCAGATTATCCTTATACATTAAGAATTTAAAAACGTTGCCGCCTTTACCACAGCCAAAACATTTGAAGAACTGTTTTTCTTCATTAACCGTAAAAGAAGGTGTTTTTTCTTGATGAAAAGGGCAAAGACCAATATAGTCTTTGCCTTTCTTTTCAAGTGACACGTATTGGCTGATGATATCTACAATATTAACGTTACTGCGGACCTCATTGATGAATTCTTCTGGAATCCGTCCAGCCATATGAATCACCTTTTCTATCTATTTTTATTATTTAATGACTAACTTACTCAAGTCACCTAAACGATCAGCTAATTCACTAACAGCAAATAATTGTGCTAAACGGTTGTTCTTAACCTTTTCATCCTTAGCCATGATCATATTAGCATCGAAGTATTGGTCAATAACTGGTTGAAGTTGAACGAAGCCTTGGTAAAGGTCAGCCAAACTTTCAACCTTTTGCAAGTTTTCAACACCAGCATAAAGTTCTTTTTCACTGTTGTCGTCGAATAAGCTTTCAGCGATTTTAACATTACCCTTGAACTTAGCTTTCTTCAAGATGTTGTCAATTCTAGTCAAACTTTCAACTACTGGCTTAAATTCTTCATCATCGTGGTGAAGTTGCAATACATTAGCAGCTGCCAAAATTTGACTTGGGTCTTGTTGACTTGATGCAAGGACAGCATCAACGATATCGTACTTGAAGTTGTTCTTTTGCAAGTATTGCTTTACACGATCACGAATAAAGTCAGCGATTTCTTGGTCTGCATCACCCTTAGGAAGTTTAGCTGGGGTTACACCATTAAGCATGTTAATGATTTCTGGCAATACTTCGTTAAATGGAAGTGACCACTTTTCGTTAAGCAAAATTCTAACAATACCGTAAGCGTAACGACGAAGTGCGTATGGGTCGTTTGATGAAGTAGGAATCATACCTGCACCGAAGAAGGTTACGATAGTATCAATCTTATCTGCAATAGACAAAAGTGAACCTACAGTAGTTTCTGGAAGTGGACCTTCAGCAGTTGCTGGCATGTAGTGTTCCTTAATAGCTACAGAAACTTCTTCGTCTTCACCTGCAAGACGAGCATAGTGCATACCCATGACACCTTGAAGTTCAGCGAATTCCCCTACCATTTGAGTTACTAAGTCAAACTTGTAAAGTTCACTAGCACGGTCAAAGTCCTTTACTACGTTTTCTGGTAAGTCCCAACGCTTAGCAAGATAATCACCAATCATGCGTACACGTTGCATCTTTTCAGCCATTGAACCAATCTTGTCGTGGAATGAAACATTCTTAAGACGATCAACAAAGTGGCTAAGTGGGTATTTACGGTCTTCATCGTAGAAGAATTGAGCATCGTCTAAACGAGCTACCAATACTTTTTCGTTACCTGAAATAACGTTATCTAAGTAATCCTTGTTACCGTTTCTTACAGCAATAAAGTGGTTAATTAACTTGCCATTTTCGTCGTAAACTTCAAAGTATCTTTGGTTATCCTTCATTGAAGTAATTAATACTTCGTCTGGGATGTTTAAGTACTTTTCATCAAATGAACCAGCAAAAACAGTTGGGTATTCAACTAAGTAGGTAACTTCTTCAAGAAGATCACGATCAGGTTTTACTTGCCAATGATTTTCCTTAACCAATTCATTCATTTGGTTAACGATCATATCTTTACGCTCTTCAGCGTTAGCAATTACATATTGATCCTTCAATGCATCTTCATAGTCATCTGCATTAGCCAATACTACTGAATCGCCTAAGAAACGGTGACCTTGAGTCTTACGGCCAGCAGTAATATCCAAGATCTTAACTGGAACTACGTCACTACCAAATAATGATACAAGCCAGTGGATTGGACGAACGAATTCAAAGTCGTTTGAATCCCATCTCATCTTGGTTGGGAAGGTCATAGCCTTGATGATATCACTCATACCAAGCAAAATATCAGTAGCCTTTTTACCTTCTTTTTGAACGTGAACATAAGCGTATTCAGTACCCTTAAGTTCTTCAAAGTAGATGTCATCAGTAGTCATACCTTGGCCACGAGCAAAACCTTGTGCAGCCTTAGTCCAGTTACCATCAGCATCTTGAGCAATCTTCTTAGCAGGACCTTTTTTTACCTCATCAATATCGTCTTGCTTTTCAGCTAAGTCTTCAACCAAGATAGTCAAACGACGTGGTGTAGCAAAAGTCTTGATGTCCTTAAACTTAAGACCGTTTTCTTTCAAAAACTTTCTAGTTCTGTCAGCCAATTGCTTTACGCTGCGTGGTACAACATGGGCTGGCATTTCTTCAGTACCGATTTCAAATAAATAATCTTTAGCCATTTTCTACCCCAGCTTTCTTGTCTTCTGCGCTCTTAAGCAATGGGAAGCCACGCTTTTCACGTTCTTCGACAAACTTAACAGCTACTTCATGAGCCAAGTTTCTAATTCTTGATAAGTATCCAGCACGTTCAGTTACTGAAACAGCACCACGAGCATCAAGCAAGTTGAAAGTATGTGAACACTTCAAAATGTAGTCATATGCTGGGTGTACAAGGTTTTGACCAAGAAGACGCTTAGCAGTTGCTTCATAAATATCGAAGAACTTAAGAAGTTGATCTTGATCTGATTCTTCAAAGGCATACTTAGAATGTTCATATTCTGGTTGCTTAAAGATATCACGGTAAAGAACACCGTTACCCCATTCAAGGTCAAAGACTGAGTTTACGTCTTGAATGTATGATGCAAGTCTTTCAACACCGTAAGTGATTTCACTCATAGTTGGCTTAACGTCTAATTCACCAACTACTTGGAAGTATGTAAATTGACTAACTTCCATACCGTCAAGCCATACTTCCCAACCAACACCGGCACAACCCATTGATGGGTTAGCCCAGTTGTCTTCTACGAAACGAATATCGTGTTCCAAAGGATCGATGCCTAAAACCTTCAAACTGTCCAAGTAGTATTGTTGAATATCCTTTGGGGCTGGCTTGATAACAACTTGGAATTGGTGATGTTGGAATAACCGGTTAGGGTTTTCACCATAACGACCATCTGCAGGTCTTCTTGAAGGCTCTACATAACAAGCTGCCCATGGTTCAGGACCAACTGCACGAAGAAAAGTGTAAGGACTCATCGTACCTGCACCTTTTTCAACATCGTAAGAAGGCATAATCATACAACCTTTGGAGGACCAGAATTGTTCCAGCTTAAAGATCATATTTTGAATGTTTAATTTCTTATCTGCCATTTTCCTTAATTCTCCTCCTGCGCTAGGCCATAAAAAAAGCCTATGCAAAATTTTGCATAGGGACGAAATATATCGCGGTTCCACCCTAATTCAGGAAGTGTTCTTCCTGCACTTAATTGAGCTTTGACTAGAGGGGCCTTTTCCTAGGTACCCTTACACCAAACGGTACTCGCTTAACTAGTACTTTTCTAATCCTCATCATCGCCAAACACGTACATATTTTAACACATGAACTAGGTTTAAACCAGATATTTACTAACTAAAAAAGTTTTAATTCATCTAAGAATTTTTTGGTCTTTAAGTTTAAATCAATCGTCTCACGATAGATGCGATCGATTGCTTTTCTAGTAGCCTTTTTAGTTTCTTCATTAATTGTAATTGTTCCAAGACGATCAGTAGGCAAAAGGCCGATTGTTCTCAAAACGGCAGTTTCCTTTGGCTTTAAATGCATGCAACTATTTACTACTCCAAAATGGTCACTGCAAATAACCCCACCTAGTTTAATTGAATAATCGAAAATGCCTTTTTCTTTACCGCAAATTACACAATGTCTTAGTTCAGGTTCAACGCCATAAGCACTGAGCATTTTCATTTGCACAATTTGCGTGATCATCTCGCAATCAACGCCTTCATTAATCTTTTTCAGGGCAAAAAGAGCCAAGTCATAATACTTGCCAATTGGCTGATATTCGACAAAAGCATGATCAATTAAGTCAAAAATAAAAGAAGCATAAGCATTCTTCGTCAGGTCTTGGTATAACCCATCGAATTGCTTTACTTCTTTATACGTGCGTAGATTGCTCAAACCATGTCCGCTGGTATAAATGACATAAGTACCCATTGAAAAATTCAGCGTCGCAGCACTTAAACGTGACTTTGGCCGCAAAGCTCCCTTCACAATTAAGGTAATTATTCCATCTTGCTTAGTCATGATTTTTGCTAATAAATCTGCTTCTTTATATTTTTGTCTTTTGAAAATAATACCCTGAACTTCTTTAAGTTCGCGTACCATTAACTAAGTTCCTTCTTATCATAACCAATTTGTTTTAAGAAGCTTGGATCTGAGCGCCAGTTGTGTTGGACCTTAACCCAGAGACGCAAATTGACTTTTTCTCCAAGCAAATCTTCGATTTCCTTACGAGAATTAATACCTATTTGCTTGAGCATCTTACCACCTTTACCTATGATAATGCCCTTTTGTCCATCTCTTTCAACATAAATGGTTGCTTCAATCACCAACTTGCCATTTTGATGCTTATTCATTTGATCAACGGCAACCGCGGTAGCGTGCGGTACTTCTTGTGAAGTAAGTCGTAAGATCTGTTCACGAATAAGTTCAGCGACGACAAAATATTCAGGCCGATCTGTGATCTGGTCAGCACTATAATATTGTGGTCCTTCTGGCAAGTACTTGTTAAGCGTAGCTAATAAGTCTTCAATACCAATGCCTTGAGTAGCAGAAATCGGTAGTATTTCTTTAAAGCTCTCTAGCTTATGGTATGAATCCATAATTGGCAACAACTTGTTAGGGTGAATTTGATCAACCTTATTGATTACTAAAAATACGGGAACTTTTACTTCCTTAAGCAAATCAGCAATGTATTGATCACCTTTACCAATTTTCTCAGGTTCTACCATGAATAAAACTAAATCTACATCATTTAAACTAGAAAGACTAGCTTTATCCATATAGTCGTCAAGTTTTGAATGAGGCTTAAAGATACCTGGTGTATCTACAAAGACGATTTGCATATCATCGGAAGTATAAATGCCTGAGATACGATTTCTCGTGGTCTGAGGCTTATTAGAAGTAATCGCCACTTTTTGGCCAACTAAGTAATTCATCAAAGTTGACTTACCGACATTTGGTCGACCAACTAAGGCAACAAAGCCAGACTTAAACTTTTTTTCTTCCATTATTTACCTCTGCCTTCATCTAATTGATCTGGATATAGTGGTAAGCCGTAGTCTTCAAGCACCTTTCCTTGAATGCCAAACATTTCTTTAGCTTCATCAGGCTTGATATGATCATAGCCATTCAAGTGCAAGAAGCCGTGAACTACAGTATAACCAAATTCTCGGTCAAACCCAGTGCCATATTCCTTGCTATGACGTTTGATGACACTTGGACACATAAACAAATCCCCGATATCTTCTTGAAAATCAGGATCATCCTCAAAGGCAGCTAAGTCAATTGAATCCTCACCATCTTCAATTGCAAAAGAAATGACATCTGTTGGACGATCTTTATCACGATACTTTAAATTAATCTCGTGACTACGATCTTCGTCAACAAAGTTAATACTCATTTCTAAGTTATTATCTTTGCCAATTTCTTTCTTAGCTAAAAGTAAAAGCTTCATAATCCAGTCTTGCCAGTCGCGTTTTTTATCATCTAAAAAACCAACTTCATCATTATAGGTAATATCAATTGGATCCATTTTTAGTGTTTAGCGTCCTCTTTTTCATAAGCAGTAATAATTTTGGCAACTACAGGGTGACGAACAACATCCTGTGCAGAAAAGTTGATGAATTTGATTTGGTCGATGTTCTTCAAAATTCGTCTAGCATCGATTAAACCGCTATGCTGTCGTCCCGGCAAATCGACTTGAGTCATATCTCCGTTTACGACCATCTTGGAGTTAAAACCAAGACGTGTCAAAAACATCTTCATTTGTGCATCAGTAGTGTTTTGGGCTTCATCAAGAATTACAAACGCGTCATCAAGCGTACGTCCACGCATATAAGCAAGTGGAGCCACTTCAATTACGCCACGTTCCATTAAGCGGTCAGTAGTATTAGTACCAAGAATAGCGTACAAAGAATCGTAAATTGGTCTCAAATATGGATCAACTTTTTCCTTCAAGTCACCAGGCAAAAATCCAAGTGATTCACCAGCTTCAACGGCTGGTCTAGTCAAAATTATTCTGGAAACTTCGCCCTTTTTGAATGCAGCAATTGCACAAACAACTGCCAAGAAAGTCTTACCAGTCCCAGCTGGCCCTATTCCAAAGATAACATCGGATTTATCAATGGCCTCGACATAACGCTTTTGACCCATATTTTTCACCCTGACCGGTCTACCTTTAGCATCCCGAATCAAGACTTTCTTATACAGATCCGCAAAGTACTCTGTGGTACCCTTGTCGGCCATCTTCATCGCACTAACCGTATCGGGCGCGCCAACGTTAACGCCGGTATTCACGACACTGTCAAGTGCCTTTAAAACAGCGACGGCTTTCTTTACGTTTGCCTCATCATCCCCTGCAATAACAATGTCATTGCCAGTATCGGTAACGGACAAATCATAGCCTTCAGAAAGAAGCTTCAGATTTCCATCATTAACTCCAACTAATTTTTGAATATTCTCTGCTTTTTGAGGTGTAAAAGTTGTTTGAGCCAAAAAGACCCGCTCCTTCTTGTTACTACTAAACTTAGTTTAGTTGATCACGAACTGCTTGAGACGCAGCCTTACCATCGGCACGTCCCTTGATCTTGGGCATTAAGGCTTTCATAACCTTACCAAAATCAGACTTGCCTTTGGCACCAACTTCATCAATCGTTTCCTTAACAGCAGATTCCAACTCGTCCTTGCTCATTTGTTTAGGCAAGTACTTTTCAACTACTGCTAATTCTTTCTTAGTTTCTTCCACTAAATCATCACGTTTAGCTTTAGCAAACTCTTCGATTGATTCTTCTCTTTGTTTCTTTTCGCGATTAAGAACAGTTAATTCTTCATCTGCATTCAAATCATGTCCCAACTTGATCTTTTCATTCATCAAAGCAGATTTGATCATGCGGACAGTATCAAGAGTTGTCTTATCGTGATTTTTCATGGCTGTTTTCATATCAGTCATGATCTTATCTGACAAACTCAATTTATAATTCCTTCTTTCTATTAAAACCCAATAATATTATAGCAAACTATAAACATAACTATTAAGTTTTCAACGTAATATATTGAAGTTTTTTCTATAAAAAGCAAATATTTTGTTTTATTTCAATAATTTACGTGTGGAAAAAACAAAAACTCAAGGAAAAATCCTTGAGTTTTTTCTTATATTCTTCTATTAGATAAAACAAATTTACGTTGTAACTTACTTATATCAACACCCAACATTTCTACACATGTCCAGACTAACAAAAACATAATGATAGCAATTATTAAATAGGCTACTGCTTTTGCTAAATCTGGATTGCAAAAATTAAATGTCACAAAAGTCTCTGGTAAATTATACAGATTCAAAAAAATCAATATTAACAAGGAGCTCCACCCCAGTACCGATACCACGTAACTATTAGCAAATTCACCCATTAATTTTTTATTATCAGTCAAAATTAATAATGGAATTATTGTAAATGGTACGGCCAAGGCTAAAAATACCTGTGAATTTTCCATCAACATATTCAAGATAAAATGTTGTTTGGCAATTGAATCATTTGCAGTTAATCCTACACATATGATTACTGGAATCACCGAAAACAAGCGAGTGATCAATCGTCTAGCCCACATTGGCATTTTCAAATGAATAAAGCCTTCCATCACTAACTGACCTGTCAAAGTTCCAGTAATCGTTGAGTTCTGACCTGAAGCTAGGAGCGCAATTGCAAACAAAGTCGATAAAGCTCCAGTCTTTGCAACATTTATTAATATTGGATTACTCAACATTACCGTATTATTAAGCGCGTCATACAAGCCAAAGAACGAACTGTCTCGAACAGCCCCACTCTTAAAAACCGCGGCTCCCATTATCGCGAGTTAATAATAAATGCAATTGTTAATTGAATATTGGAATCAGTCTCAGTATACTTGACCGCTTGACGAATTTCTTCTTGATTACCAGAGTTAATTTTCCTAACCTGACAAATACCAGAATGAAGATAAAAATTATGAGGCATAACTGTTGCGCCAATAATTCCTAAGCTTCCTGATAATGGTGAAATACCTCCAACTACTACCGATATTTATCCAATTAGGTCTAGCTAGAATCACTTCATACGCAAAGATAAAAAGAATAACGAAAATCAAACACGACACTAATATTTCAATTTTTCTAAAGCCAATCTTGCTTAGAAATAAAAGAAACAGTACATCTAAAATAGTAATAAGAGTAGCTAAGATCAGCGGTATTTTGAATAATAAATTTAAAGCAATCGCAGCGCCAATTACTTCAGTAACATCTGTTACCATAATTGCAAGTTCTGCAATTATCCATAGAATCACGCTTAAAAATTTATCAGTATGCAGTCTAATAGCTTGGGCTAAATCAAATTGTGTTACGATCCCCAATTTAGTTGACAAGTTTTGCAGGAGCATCGCCATTAAACTCGATAATAAAATAGTCGAAATTAGTAAAAACTGGAAGCTTTGACTACCATTAATTGAAGTAGCCCAATTACCTGGATCCATATATCCTACTGCAACTAAAGCTCCAGGGCCTGTATAGGCTACGCCAAAATCCTTTATTTTTAGGCACTTAAACTGATTCGTTGATTTTAGCCAATGATTTTCCGTTAGCATATTTTAAAAGGTGATATTTTTTCATCTCTAGTCACCTTAAAGATGAATACCTAGAGTAAGCCTTGCAACTTGACTCATCATCTTCGGTGTCCATTGGGGATAGTAGACTAATTTAGCTTCGCAGTCTTTTACTCCATCAACTTGTAGTGCCGCCTTCTTAATCATATCTTGCAATAGTTCAATAATAGGACAGCCCATCGTAGTCAAAGTCCAATTAATATGACAAACATTTTGATCATCAACTTCAACTGAATAAATCAACCCTAAATCAACCAAACTCACGCCCAATTCGGGATCAATCACATTTTTTAAAGCTTCAAAGACTTCTTTTTCTTTTGATGAAAGACTATCTTCATACATTAGCCAATGGCTCCTTCCATTTGGAAACTAATCAAGCGATTAAGCTCAACTGCATATTCCATTAAGTAAAGTCTTACCCTCAGTGACACGATATTTAGTATTGCCCATGATTGTTTCAGATAAAGTTGATTTACCTGTACCGTTTGGTCCCATAATGGCGTGAATTTCACCTGTATGCATAGTGAGATTTACACCCTTTAAGATCTTCTTGTAGGTCTTCTTTTCCTCGTCTTTAACTTAAGACTTGACTTTTTAAAGTTATTCGCTTTTACCCACAAGATATAGTAGTATCAGTCTGATAAATATCTATATATAGTCATTGATGCAACAAATAAAAAATGCAGCACTGAAATATTAATTATTTCAGTACTGCGTTAATCAATTTTTGGAAAACAAAAAGCTCACCCATTCCCGGGTGAGCTTTTCAGATTATTAATAATGTCTACGCTTGCGTGCAGCTTCTGACTTCAATTTTCTACGAACACTTGGTTTTTCGTAGAATTCGCGCTTGCGGTATTCTTGTAAGGTACCACTTCTTGAAACGGAACGCTTGAAACGACGAAGAGCATCATCAATAGACTCGTTTTCGTGAACGATTGTCTTAGCCATGTGTGATCCCTCCTTCCATTTCTTGGCGTTACGCCATACATTTACTTAAATTATACCAAACAAATCTTAAGGGTCAACATAATTTTCAAATATTTTTTAAAAAAGTTAATCCTCAGAATTCGGTTGTTAATCCGCTTTCATTAATAGTATAATTATGAACAGAAAGAGGTGCTAATATGGCAGATACAAAAGACCCAAATGAATTAAACATTATCATTATTTCCGATGCTGCTGGTGACACCGCATTTAGCAACGCTACTGCGGCTGCTGCTGAATTTCCAAAGGCTAAAATTAATTATCGTCGTTACCCATTTATTACTAATGAAAAGAAATTGGATGAAGTTTTACAAGAAATTGAAAAATATCCAAATCTTGTAATCATCTACAGTTTAGTAAAAGATGAAATGCAAATGCCTGTTATCAAGTTTGCACGTGAACACAATATTCAATGCGTAGACATCTTCTCACCTGTAGTTGAAGCTATCCAACAGACTACTCACATGACTCCTGATCAAAAGATCGGTGCTCAACACAGTTTGAACCAAAAGTACTTCGACAGAATATCCGCAATGGAATTTGCCGTAATGTACGACGATGGTAAAGACCCTAAGGGCTTCTTGGAAGCTGACGTAGTTTTACTTGGTGTATCTAGAACTTCTAAGACTCCACTTTCATTGTTCTTAGCTAACAAGAACTTGAAGGTTGCTAACTTACCACTTGTTCCAGAAACTCATATTCCAAAGGAAATTTACGAGATTGATCCTAAGAAGATTATTGGTTTAACCAACGATCCATCTGTATTGAATGAAATCAGACGTCAAAGAATGATTTCATACGGCTTAAACCCAGACACTAGCTACTCAAGCATGGATTCAATCAACAAGGAACTTGAATCAGCTCAAGCTTTATACAAGAAGTTAGGCTGTTACGTAATCAATGTAGCTCACCGTTCAATCGAGGAAACTGCCGCATTGATTCTTGAACACTTAGGTATTGATGACTACGCTAAGTAATAAAATTTTCTTTTAAACAGGACTGAAAAGTATTCAGTCCTGTTTTTCTATATTTTGGTAAGTAGAAACAGTTTTGTAACGGTTACGTAAAACTACTGCGCTTACAATAATTCTGGTCACATAAAGAAAGGAGATATTCAGGTACATCCTGATTTAATATAGATGAGATTTAAAAAACAATTAATCACTTTATTAGGCACAGTGTTATTAGGTTCAAATTTAAATGTATCAACTGTAGTTGCAGCTGATGCTGCAGTTGACAGCAATACTACAACAACAACTACTACTGAACCAGAAAAAAAGACATACAAATGAACTTACCCATTCAAGGCTTGTGACAAAATATCCAAAGCGCAAACTTTCGGGATGACTGATTATATGCGTTCTGTTAACCCACCTTCATACTTCCACGATGGGTTGGACTTCGGTCACTCAGAAGTTGGCTACTCACCTGTTTACGCTATTCATGAAGGTACAGTTAAGAAAGTTGCTTATGATAGCGGCTTAGGCTGGTTCATTTGGGTTATCAGTCCAGATAAATATGTAGAAATTTATCAGGAAGGCTTTAACAACAAGAGCGACATTTACGTCAAAACTGGCCAAAAGATCGGTAAATTAACTGGCTCTCACCTTCACTTAGGTTTGACTAAGACCACTAAGAAGTACATTAACAAGAAATAATTAAATAAAAGAATCATCAAAAATTTTGGTGATTCTTTCTTTTTTGTCATATAATTAAAAACAATTAAGATTATTAAATGGTATTTAAATTAGAAAGGGAGAATAATATGAATAAACATTCAGACACAGCAATCTTTGCCGGCGGTTGTTTTTGGTGCATGGTGGAACCTTTCGACACCGTAGATGGCGTAGAAAAGGTTGTTTCTGGCTATAGCGGTGGGCATGTGGCTAATCCTACCTACGAAGAAGTTTGCAGCGGCAAAACCGGTCATACAGAAGCAGTCGAAATCACTTATGATCCAAGCAAGATTTCTTATGAAGAACTTTTAAATTACTATTGGCAAGTAACTGATCCTACCGATGCAATGGGCCAATTCCAAGATCGTGGCGATAATTATCGTCCTGTCATTTTTTACAATTCTGAAGCACAAAAAGAAGCCGCTGAAAAGTCTAAACAAGAACTTGCTGAAAGCGGTAGATTTGATAAGCCAATCGTGACTCAAATCGAAGAAGCCAAACCTTTTTACCCTGCTGAAGACTACCATCAAGGTTTCTATAAAAAGAATCCTGAAAGATATGCATTAGAAGAAGCCGGTGGCCGTGCTGATTTTATTAAAAAGCATTGGGATAAATAATTTTATTGGTTGGTCCCTGCCCTTATTTTTGTTAAACTTAGTATGCTAAAAACAATAAATATAGTTTGTATTTAAACTAAGGATTGACGCTATATGGATCAATTAGATAAATTCAACAGGCGCTATAACTTCTTGTCTAAGTTATCAGCGTCCCTCTTTTACTCAATTGCTGTGGCGGTTGCGTTAAACTTCTTCTGGACGCCAGGACACATGTACTCATCCGGAATCACAGGTTTTGCGCAGTTAATTAACACTGTCAGTGAACGATACTTACCATTCACGCTGTCCACCTCAATCATGTACTTCGTCTTAAACTTTCCATTGTTTATCTTGGCTTGGGTTAAGATCGGACATAAATTCACGTTCTTTACGATTGTGTCAGTTGTCCTAGGATCAATCATGATGCATGTCATTCAACCATTGCATATGGATCTTGATCCTCTTGTCTGTGCGATCTTCGGTGCGACAATTAACGGTATTGGTACTGGTTTTGCACTTAAGAACGGAATTTCAACCGGTGGGCTGGACATCATAGGGATCGTTATTCGTCAAAAGACTGGCATTAGCTACGGTAAGTTTAATATCTTTATTAACTTAATCATTATTGCCGCAGCTGGTTTCATGTTTGGCTGGACAAGAGCTTTATACTCTGCTTTAACCATCTTTATTAACGGCCGTGTAATCGATGCTGTTTACACGCAGCATAAGAAGATGCAGGTTATGATCGTAACTCAGCATCCCCAACACATCATTGATGGTATTCAAAACAGAATGCACCGTGGAATTACAATTTTGCACGATGCTGAAGGTGCCTACAGTCACATTGAAAAGACGGTTTTGATCACTATTATCGACCGCTACGATATGTATGATATTCGTCAAATTGTTCAAAAAGCTGACCCATACGCTTTCATGAGCGTAAGTGAAGTTGAAAAGGTATACGGTCGCTTCAAGGAGCAAGAGATAGTCTAGAAAAGTAAGACAATTGAATATTTAACAAAAAACTCATATTGGAAGAAATTCCATTATGAGTTTTTATTATCTCTCGACTTTTATCTTCTCTACTATACTTAAGATATAATAGTTTTAAAAGGTTAACATTTCGGATAAATTAAAAACAACCTAGTATCATCATAAAGAGGATCAAAATGGCAATAATATTACTAATTTTAATTGCAATAATTATCTGGTTGTTAATTAAAATTTACGACTACAAAAAAATAATACCAAATTATCTAAACAAAATAACGAATTAGCTGAGAGAATTAAATTACTAATTGGCACTTCTCAACTCCATTCTGAAAATTCGGATGAGAAATCAAGGCAAGGCTCAGAAGACAATAAATATGCGTCAATACCTCCTACACCTTTTAATGAGAAAAATGCAGCAGCTTGGAAAAAATATGAAGATGAGCAATCGAAAGTTTGGACCAAATACCGTAAAGTGCAAGAAAGCCAACCAGATTATGATAAACAATTTGGTAGATCATTTGATTATCCTAAGTACACCGACAAATATGATACAAATACAGATTTCAGTTTGCGTGAATTACTTCTATTAATTTAGTGGGGCAAAATCAAAAAAGGTAGACTTACCACCGCTAAAATCCCTAAATATTTTATCTTTACCTACAATTTGAATGTACCAAAAGTAACTCAAAAATTTATTGATAAAGGTTGGCTTGTTCAAGAAGATGACAGATACTTCTTATCAAAAGAAGCAAATCAAGTTACAGACTTCTATAGTGATCTATGGGAAATGCATCAAGCGGACAGCTTTCCTATTTGCTTAGATGAAGATTTTCCTAATTGGAATCATGGGAAATTACTCATTACCTTCTACAAGAATGATATAGATTTTCAAAATAAATTAATTGATTATTATCACAAACTGGAATCATTCTACAAAAACAATCCAAAGTTCTTTTCTGATAAACAAATGCAAAATAATCATATTCAAGAGATTGAACAATCAGTTATAGAAGCTCAAAATGTGATTGATAAGAACAAAAAAATAATTAAAGCTATTGAATAAATAAAAATATAGAAAGGACTATCATGAGCTCATATTACGAATTAATTTGGAAAGAAAATGAACTAGATTCATACTCAACCGATAAACTTAACTTCATTTTTAATACGATCAACCATCCCTTCCCTGTTAGTTACCGCCAAATGTACTCCAACCGCTTGGAATGGCAAAAAGCTGTTAAGCATCACAACGATCTTATTCAAAAGGTAAAAGACACTATCAATACTCGCGACGACATCCACGATGTCAGAGAGGCCTGGCTCAAGCAACATGACAACGCTAAAACCACTACAGAAGATGGCTACACTATTGAGCAAATCGCCAATAAGTTGCCACATTTAGCTAACCAACTAGGAGCTTTCATGGAAATCGAAAACATCGAAATCAAGTACTTCGATGACGATTTCAAGCCGCGTTACGATTTAAACGACTTTAAAGACATCTTCAAAGAAAACTATAAGGATAGTGGCTTTAAGCAAACTGGTATGACTAAAGATGCCCTGTTGAAACTATATCCGCAAATTAACAAACAAGATCTCGAAAATGTCTTAGAAATGGCCGACTGCGAGCCAGAAACAGAAGATGGCGTGGAAGTCATGCCTTACTGGTATGCGGTAAACGCCAAAAGAATGCTTGTTGATGGCGATAGCTTCACAGAAACTTTTGATAATTAAACATCTAAAAAGACAACAATTCCAAAAATCTGCTGTCTTTTTTACTTTCAATTGACTCTTGGATTTTATCCCTTAATGCTATAATTAATAAAGAAAAACTTTCGTAAAAAGTATATTGAGATACTTTTTACGAAAGGAAACAACATTGGGATCTTTATTATTGGCCGTCATCTATTTAGCCTTTATTAGTCTGGGACTACCTGATTCGTTACTTGGGTCCGGTTGGCCAGCAATGCAATCAAGTTTAAATGTACCGAGCTCTTATGCCGGCTATATTTCAATGACTATTTCTTTAATGACTGTAATTTCATCTTTATTCAGTCCACATTTAATCAAAAAAATGGCCGTCAAGTGGATTGTCATTATTTCAATCGCTTTAACTGTATGTGGTCTATTAGGGTTTTCTTCTGTCAACCAATATTAGCAATTACTTGTTTGGGCAATGCCTTATGGTCTAGGTGCCGAATCAATTGATGCCGCCCTAAATTATTACGTTGCAAGTAATTATTCTCCACGGGTCATGAACTTCTTGCATTGTTTCTATGGTGTAGGAGCCATAATAAGTCCAAATATCATGGCATTTGCTTTACTCAAAGCTAATTGGCATGCGGGTTACCTATGGACTGCAATATTACAAGGATTTATCTTATTCGTTTGCATCATTTCTCTGCCACTATGGAAAGTTAACGAGAAAGCTAATGTAGACAGTGAAACCTCTGAATCAGTCGGCATCATGTCCTCATTGAAGGTACCTGGCGTGATTTTTACTTTATTCACCTTCTTTTCTTACTATGCAGGTGAAGCCACTTATTTTTTATGAACATCTAGCTATTTTGCCGGTACTAAAAGAAATATTAATTCAGAGCTCATTGCATCATTTGGTTCTTTGCTTTTTGGTGGTTTGATGTTAGGACGACTAATTGCTGGTTTTATCTCTCACCGCTTATCTGATAAAAAGCTCATTCGAATTGGTTTAATCACAGAAGCCATTTGAATTTTATTAGTGCTTATTCCATCATCTCAATACTACTTAGCAGTAATCGGTTTTCTAATTATTGGAACAGGCATGGGGCCTATCTATCCGGCTATCCAACATATGGCACCAGCTAACTTTGGTAAAAAATTTGCGGCAGCAATAAATAAATTATCCTTTAATCAAAAAGTGACCTTGAATAAAAATTCAAGGTCACTTTTCTTTTTATTCAATTATTTGTACGCCGTGTTCATCGGGGTGTAAAACAAGCGTATTAGCCTTTAAGTCATGCTTATTAAGTCCTGATAAAAAGCCTTTGACGTGCTTATCTTCAATCCAAGTCATAATCGTTGAACCTGCACCACTAAGGTAGGTTGTTAAAGCATGCTTTTGATGAGCTACTTCTCTTACCTTCAAAAGCTCTGGTACCAATTTTTCACGATATGGTTCATGGAAAACGTCTTTCTCCATCAATTCTCCGGCCATCTCATAGTTCTGGGCAAACAAACTAGCTACGAGCGTATTTGCGATCGCGGAACCATGAGTGGCCTCTTTTAATAGCAATTCTTTTGGTAAAACGCCCCGCGCCTTCTTGGTTGGTAAATTATAATCAGGCACATATGCTACCAAGCTATATGGAGGAAGTGGAGCTTTTACCGCATCAAAATGATTGTCTACTTCGGTTCCTACCACCAGACCACCTAAAATCGTAGGAGCAATGTTATCAGGATGGCCTTCAATTTGAGCACCAATCTGGACTTTCTCTTCATCAGACAAGCCTAATTTGCCAAAATGATCAGCTAATTCGATTCCTGCGACAATTGCACTAGAACTGCTACCCAAGCCGTGAGCAAGCGGAATATCGCTATTCACGCGCAAATGAAGTGGCTCTAATCCTGGATAAACGGTGAGCGCAGTCTTCACGATCAGATTATTTTTATCATGAGGAATCTTAGGCATTACATGGTCAACTTGAAAACGATCTGAAATACTTAAGACCTCTACTTCTAAGTAAAGTGAAACGGCCATCCCTATAGAATCAAATCCTGGCCCTAAATTTGCCGTTGAAGCTGGTACCTTAATAATCATCTATAACTCCCCTCACAATCGTTATAAGATCTTGTAACTGGCTCTCAAATATTTGTCTTGTATTGCTAAGTCTTGCAATTGTCTGCGACTTATTTCTTCAGTTACCACAATTGTCTTCTCATCAACATGTTTAATTTCTCTAACTGGAATTTCTAATGTCGAAAGTAGTTCACTTAAATCAAGCAAAGTTTCTTCAGTTTCAAAAGATAAGTAATAAGGATACTTGACCTCTTCTGAACTGGTCAACTTCATCGTTCTAGAGAAATTACTGAAGGGTTTGCCATTAGTCTGTTTGACAAAGTTACTGGTTTCCGCAATTACATCACTCATTACGGAATTGGCAGTGGCTAAACTACCTGCACCTGGTCCAGTAAAAATCGCTGTGCCAAGACTTTGACTCTTAATTTACAGAGCATTAATTCATTTTTAATATGCGCCATAATCGCATTATTAGGCAAAAGACACGGCGCAACTTTCACAAAGAGCTTACCTGCAATGTTATAGGCAGCGTCTTTTCCAGTGACATCGTTAGTTGGATCAGCCTCAACAAAACCTAATTTTGGGGCATTCTTCAATGCTTCATCGTAGCTTAAGCCTTTTTCGCCCATTTGCGACAAAATGTAATTCGTTGTACCGTTGATGATTCCCTGAATTTCTGAAATATTGTCACTAGCATAAGAGGTGCTAAGAGTACGCAAAATAGGAATACCGCCTGCTACACTCGCATCGTACATCAAATCGCACTTATTTTTAGCAGCCAAGGCAATAAGTTCTGAACCAAAAGTAGCCATCAAGTCCTTATTGGCAGTAACCACATTCTTGCCTGCATTTAATGCATCAGAGATGTATCCCTTAGCGGGATGCAAACCGCCCATTAATTCAACTACAATTTTAATTTCTGCATCATGCAAAATATCATCAAAGTTAGTCGTCAATTCGACTTCTTTAGCCATATCTTGGTGCTTCTTAAGATTACAAACAAGGGCTTTTTTAATAACAATCTCTTCTCCACTTGTTTGTTTAATCTTTTTTGATTATTTTTAAAACACCGGAACCAACGGTTCCTAAACCAAGTAATGCGATTTTGATTGCCATTTTCCTATATCCCTATTTTTTAATGAATTTCTTATTTTTATGATTGTAACACATGGGCAAAACAAGTTACAATGTTAAATAAATATATTCATCACTTAAATAAGAAGAGGAAGATTTTTATGAAATATCGTAGTACTCGAGGCGCAAAAGACAATGCGTTAACTTCACCAGCCGCAATCATCCAAGGGTTGGCCCAAGATGGTGGACTTTATGTACCAGTAGATTTTCCAAAAGCTAATTTTCAACTAGAAGATTTACCTAAGTTATCTTATAAGCAAATTTCAGCAATGATCATTAGCTTATTTTTTGATGATTTTTCTAAGGATCAAATTAAATCTGCAGTAATCAATGCTTATAGCGAACAATGGGACGACCGCAGCATTGTGCCAATTGAAAAACACAACGATAATTTTTACATGGAACTCTTTCACGGTCCAACTTTAGCTTTTAAAGATATTGCTTTGCAGATGTTACCACAGCTAATGACACGTGCAGTACAAATTGAGAAAATCGATCGTGACATCATTATCTTGACTGCTACTTCTGGTGACACCGGAACTGCTTCAATGCGTGGCTTTGCTAACCAAAAAGGTACACGCGTCATCGTCTTCTATCCTGAAGGCGGCGTTAGCCCTGTCCAACTTAAACAAATGCTCAGTCAACACGGCGACAATTTGGAAGCCATCGCGATCAAGGGTAACTTTGACGATGCGCAAACTGAAGTAAAGAAGATTTTTAACGATGAAAACTTCAGAAAGAAACTAAACCAAAACGGTTTCCAATTCTCATCTGCTAACTCAATGAACATTGGTCGTCTTGTTCCTCAAATTTCTTATTACCTTTACACTTATGGTCAATTGGTTCGCCGTCGTGAAATCAACTTGGGCGACAAAGTAAACTTTACCGTACCTACAGGCAATTTCGGCGACATTTTAGCTGGTTACTATGCAGAAAAACTCGGTTTGCCAATCAACAAATTGATCTGTGCTTCAAATGAAAACAACGTTCTTACTGACTTTTTTGCCAAAGGTGAATACGACAAGCGTCGTAAGTTCCATTTAACTAACGCACCAGCAATGGATATTTTAGTTTCAAGCAATCTAGAACGACTTTTATTCGATTTATATGATAAAGATAATGAAAAAATTGCTAGTCTAATGAATCAATTAACGCAAAGAGGTCATTACCAAGTCGACAAAGAGGTCTTAGACAAATTACAAACTATTTTTGCGGCTGGTTTTGCCACTGAAGATGAAGTAAAAGAAGAAATTCACCGCGTCTACAATTATGATCGCTACGTAATTGATCCTCATACTGCAGTAGGTTCATACGTTGCTCAGCAATATAAGAGCAATACAAACGATCAAACACCAATGGTGATTGTGTCTACTGCTAGTCCTTATAAGTTCCCTGAAACCGTTTATGAGGCTATTACAGGTAGAGTTTGTCCTCAAACTGGCGTAGCTGCCATTAAGAAGTTGCATGATGAATTGGGTGGTCAATTATCCATCGGTGTACGCACCTTGTTTGACCACGAACCACACGTTGAAAAAGTAATTGATCCAGTCAACATGGAAGCAGCTATCAGTTCAATTTTAGATTTAAAGCAATTCATTTAGAGGAATAGATATGAAAGTTGTTAAGTTTGGCGGCTCCTCTCTAGCTGCCGGAAATAGTGTCGATAAAGCACTAAACATCGTCAAAAATGATCCCGAACGCAAAGTTATTGTAGTATCCGCACCTGGAAAAAGAAATAGTGATGATACTAAGGTGACTGATTTACTAATCACCTATGCTTACACTAGTTTGAGAAGCAATAATTATCAGGATATCGTTAATAAAATTTACAGCGCTACGAACTAATTGCCCAGTATTTTGATTTGCCACAATCAGAGCTAGCTGAAATCAAGCGTATGCTGTTAATCTTGCCACAATTAGATTATCCTAATGCCGATCCTTTAAGGCTCACGGTGAGCGTTTAAACGCTATTTTAATAGCTAAAATTTTGCAGCATCAAGGTATTAAAACTCGCTTTCTTGAGCCAAAAGATGTGAGCTTAATTGTTACTGGTACGCCGAATAATGCTGAAGTTAACCCTGAAACCTAAGCACACGATTACCGGTATCGCTGGTGGTAAAAACTCTGCGGCCCTTTATTTGAGAAAATACATGCTTAATAAAGGCGCTGTTTTTACCTTAAAATTAATGGAAATTTTCAACCGTCACCATGTTTCTTACGAACACATGCCATCTGGTATTGATGATTTGACCGTTATCTTTAAAAAAGATGCCTTAAGCGATCAATTGATCGATGTCATTTGTAACGAAATTCAAACCAGTTTAAATCCTGATCAGATGCAATGGATTGACGACTATGCCATCACGATGGTTGTTGGTGAAGGTATGAAGGACAAGTTGACTCTATGTGCCAGCATTTTCTACCCTCTTGGTAAGAAAGATATTTCTATTCAAATGATCAACCAGGGTGCATCCCAGAAAGCTTCATCGGCAAGTAGAACTTAACATAATTTTATCAATGTAAAAAGCAGAGCTTTGCTCTGCTTTTTTATTAATTCAAAATAATTTTGCGTAGTTTTCTCGTTAACACGCCTTGTTTCTCCAGCAAGGCAAACTTACGTGACAAAGTTTCCGGCGTAGTTCCTAAATATAATGCTAGATCCTTCATCTTTAACGGCAAATTAAACGTCTTTTTACCAACTTTTACCGCATATTCTTGTAAATACTCAGATAAGCGATCTTCAATTTTAGGCAAAGACAACAGATCTATTTGCCTTTGCATTGTTTGCATCTTAGTCATACTTTGCTCAAGCAACTTAATGCTTAGCATAGGCTGCTTTTTTAACAGATTTAAAAAGTCTTGCCTGTTCAATAGACAAATCTTACTATTTCCCGTTGCTTCGACATAAATAGAGCCATCATTTTTACCAAGTAGCCAGTCTTCACCAGCATAATCACCTGTATGAAGAATCTGCGTAATATTTTCATGACCATTTTTATCTAAGCTATAAAGCTTGGCACTCCCATATGCGACAATGACTAGATTATTGCCGGTCGGATCCATTACTAGTTCACCTTTTTGATAGTTCTTCTTTCTTACCAGCTTTTCTATCTCTAACTGATCTGCCTCATTTAAAGTATTAAATAATGGAACCAAACGTACACATAAATCTGCCATTTTCTTCACCTTTTAACTAAAAATCGTCATCATCATCGTCTTCGTCTTCGTCTTCGTCTTCTTCATTATATAGTCCTTCACGCAAATCATGGCCTAAGAAGTTTTGCGTAAGACGAATTTGCTCCTTAATCCAAGCTAATAAATTGGTTAAGTTTTGAGCAAGCTCTGGCCAATCTTCTTTTTCAGCTAAAGCAATTGCCTTAGTAATAAATAAAGTTTGTGTATCAAAGTCTTTAACTAAGGCAAAGAGTTGTGCATCCCCATAATTGTATTTATCTGCACCATTTTCTTCTAACATGGTGAATTCCTTAAATTGGTCAGTAGTTGTAGGGATGCTTTCACCGTTATTAACTAACAAGTGATTCAACTGCTCGAATTCTTCTTTTTCAAAATCTAACCATTTCTTAGCATTTTCGCTTAAAAACAAACTAGCTGCACCCCTAGCAAACAAACTAGCTTGATTAATTTTTAATGAATGAATAGCCAAATTAGCAATAATATGGCCCATCATTGCGCCTGCAGTCGGAGTATGATGATCAATATCACTCTGTTTTAACTCTGCTTGATACTTTTCTTCTGCGTTCATTTTTAAATATCCTTTTCCTTAACACCTTTAACTTCGTAACCCATCTTTTCAATGGCGCTTTTAATTTCATCTGAATTAGTTTTAGTCGGATCCATCACGAACTTTAATTTTCCAGCGTTAAATAAAACCTTAATATTGTCTGTTCCAGGAGTTTCCTCTACAGCCTTTTCAATTTTAGTTAAACAAGATGGGCAAGTCATGCCATCTAACTTCATCATTACTTTCTTCATAACTTGAACTTCCTTTCTCGTGTTTATGGTAAAGCCTAATTCAGATTCAAAACTTGATGATCATCAAGTTATTAGCGATTTTTCAATAATCTCATACCATTTAAAATGACTACTAAAATACTCAATTCATGAACTAGCATCCCACTAGCCATCTCGATATAGCCCACGAATAACCCAATAAACAAAATCAGAACAGTTAACAAAGCAAGCGCAATATTCTCATTCATATTTAGAATCGTTCTCTTGGATAAAGAAAAGGCGTAAGCTACTTGCTTTAAATCGTTTTTGACTAAAACAATATCAGAAACATCAACAGCTACATCTGTACCATTACCAACAGCAATTGCGACATTGGCGCTAGCTAAGGCTGGTCCATCATTGATGCCATCACCAATAAACGCGACCTTGTTTCCTTTTTGTTGCTCAGCTTTAATAAAAGTAGCTTTATCGCTAGGCAACTGCTCTCCGTGAACTTCATCAAGTGGTAATTCAGTTGCAATTTTTTCTGCTGTTTGTTGCTTGTCACCAGACAGCATAACTAGCTTCTTAATGCCAAGTTTCTTCAGTTTTAGCAAAGCTTTTTTGGCTTGTGGACGAAGTTGATCCTTGATCCCGAATATAGCTAGCAAACTTTGATCTCGATTTGAAAAGACAACAATCGAATCGCCCTGGCTGCTTAAATCATCTGCAATTTTTTCCAATTCAGCATTTTTTTTAGTATTTTCTTCAACCAGTTGTAAATTGCCTACAAAATACTTCTCTTGTTCATATGTAGCAATAACTCCCTCACCTTTAACAGTCTCAACCACTGCATCAATGACAAAGGGATCCATCTTTGCAATCGTATTAGCTAACGGATGATTGCTCTTCTTTTCAATCGCGGCAGCTAGTTTAATAATCTTGGCTTTATCTCCATTTAAAACTCTTACAGCACTTACTTCTGGGTGACCAATAGTTAATGTGCCCGTTTTATCAAAAGCAATTTCGTCAACTTTCCGCATCTCATCCATAACTTGTGAACCCTTAAAAATAATGCCGTTCTTGGCACCATTGCCTATACCAGCCACTGTAGAAACAGGCACGCCAATTACTAATGCACCGGGGCAACCAAGAACCATAATTGTGATCGCTAACTTAAAGTTGCGTGTAATCACACCTACAATAAGAGCTATGATTAAAATCAATGGCGTATAATACTTGGCAAAACGATTAATCAGCTTTTCTGTATGAGACTTAGAATCCTCGGCTTCTTCAACTACTTCAATGATTTTGCCAAAAGTAGTGTCCTCACCAGCCGCCGTAGTTTCAACCGTTAAATTACCATTTTCAAGCATAGTGCCGGCATAAACTGTATCCCCGACACCCTTATTTACTAATCTAGACTCACCATTGATACTAGCTTCATCCAAATTGCCACTACCACTAATAATCTTCCCATCTACTGGCACTTGGTCCCCAGTTTTAACGACTACTTGATCGCCAGAATCGATAAAATCAACATCCTCTTCTTCGGTAGACCCATCCTCTTGCACTACTAATGCTGTTTGTGGAGCCATACTAACCAAATCAGAAACTGCGGATCTTGTCTTTTTAAGCGTAAAATCTTCCAGAACTTCGCCCAGCATAAAGAGCCAAGTAACGATTGCGGCCTCATTAAATTCACCAATAATAAAAGCACCAATCACGGCTAAAGAAACTAAGACATCAATTGAAATTAACTTGACCTTCAAGGATGATATAGCAGTTAAAATTATCGGAATTACGCCAATTACACCGGCAACTGCCATCAGAATTTGATATAACAATGTTAATTTGAATACCCACTGAAAGATTTCAGCTAAGATAAGCAAAATAGTAATTGTTATTAAGATCTGTCTTTTATATTTGATAAAAAAGCGTTGAATTTTAACCATAGATGTTCCTCCTCATTTCATTAATTAGTTTAAAAGAGCAAACAAAATCACAACTTGATCAACGTCAACTTTTTCTTAGAATTCTTTAGCAATATATTACCTTTTGCCTAACAATTCTTAATTTTTGTCCTGTATTTTAAAATCAAACAAAAGAAAGGAATGAGGGTAATGTTTAAAGTACTTCTATCCGCAATGATAGTTTTAGGCCTCATGGCTATCAGTTTCGTTTTAATTAAAGCTCCTACCCCAGTTAAAGTTAAAAAGACAGACAACAATCGTCTAAATAACTATTAACAAAAATCGAACTTTCCCCTCTGATAATACTTGGTCAAATGACCAAGTATTTTTCTTTTCATCGTCACTTTACATAATTATAATTATGCATAACAAAATAACTCCAAGATTTTTTTGAACCTTGGAGTTTATTTCATTTAATCAAAATAGGATCTAGTATAATCAACTTCACCAACCGAGTGCCATAATACTCCTCTTAAATTCTTTCTTGCCAAATGACTCTCAGTCATATTGTAAAGAGGCACTACGGCTGTATCCTTGGTCAACTGATTCTGCGCGTTACGCATATTTTCCCAATAGTGATCAGTTTCTTCAGCACTTTTACTCTTAGCTGCTTTTACATATCTATCATAATCGGCACTATTATATCTACCATGATTTTAATAATTATTTGATTGTAAAACATCCATATCACTCATTGGATCTGTATAGTCAGCTAACCACAAGCTTAGATACATATCAAAATTACCACGCATGACATTATCCTGAACGTTTTTCGCAGGAACCGCATGAATTTCGACTTTGGCATTCTTTAACTTAGTTTCAACCTGTGATTGAACGAATTGGGCAATATTTTTATTAATCGTCTGATCATACGTGTAATAAGTTAAGTCTGCCTTTTTTCTACCCTCTTCTTTTAATCCTTCATTCCATAATTTTTGTGCTTTAGCTACGTTGTGCGTCTCTTCTGGCTTCATTTCCTTAGCAAAGTCGACACCAGTACTTTGATCCTTGGCTAGCGTTGGTGCTACAAAAGTATCGGCTGGCGTAGAACCATCTGCCAAAACTTTACGTGCAAGTTGCTTTTTATCTAATACTAAATTTAGTGCGTGACGCATTTTAGCATTAGAGAAAACGCGATTCTTTCGCATATTAAGTTGTAAATAATAAACTCCTGCTCGATGCAAATGCTTTAAGTTCTTATCGTTCTGCATTCCTTGAGCCGTAGTTCCTGTAATTTGTGCGTCATCCAAATTACCCTGCTGGAACAACTGATGAGCAGTGTTCGAATCCTTCTTATTAGGAACTACTTGAGCCTCTGGTACAACAGTACCTTTATAAGAAACAGCATGTTTAACAACTGGGCCCATTTCACCATGAGGTGCAGCTACTTTGTTTACTGGACCATTTTGGCCGTGAGGGGCGACAGTATTATTATGCTTGCTTGGAGTTACAGACTTTTCCCCATGAGGAACAGGAGCATTAACAGTTGGTTTTGGCGTTACTGGTGTATTCTCAGTTGGAGTAGTTTCTGGTTTAACTTGTGGTGTAGTAGGAGTAGTAGGTTGACTTGTTGGAGTTGTCTTTTGACCACCATCGCCTGGGTTAGTTGGATTGCCATTCTTCTTATAGGTAAGATGAACCGCTGTATCTTTAGTATCTATCGTTACTTTTTCTGCTGCAACTGGTGAGTTAACTGCAGTGTAACCTTCAATTGCTGGAGCCACGAATTTATCCCATTGACCGTTGTTGGTACCTGCATCCCAATGGATGTCTTCAACTTGACCACCCAATAGAGTACGTTTACCAGTAGAAGTAAAGTGAACTACCTGATCAGTTCTCGTTTCATTACCATTAGGATCAGTAACAACGAGTTATATTTTTCTCACCAGCATTAACGATTTGTGGCTCAACATTCATCCTTATACCCATTGAACTTACTAAAGCACTTAATGCATTAGTAATATTAGGATCATCAGTTGGAAGTGGTGTGAATTTAGCAAAGCTAATTGTATAACCTGATTTCTTCAAATCAGGTTCCAATGTCCAACTCCAGCGTTCATGTTCAGGATCAAGAATACATTCTCTAACCTTAGCAATTAATTCTGGACTTGGTGCTTCTTCTCTGAATGCTTGAATCGTTGGTCCTCGGTTCTGCTCATCAGCAACTTGTTGTGCAATTGCATCAACTAATTTATCTTGATCACCTGAGAATTGAGCTGGATTTAACTGACTAGCATCTTTAGCCAGACTTACAGGAACACGAACTTGGTGATATGATTACCATTTTCATCTATCTTATCGACGAGAGGCTCATTTTTCCACTCCAAAGTATAATCATAGCTTGGTGTGTGCAATTGAGCTTTGTCCTCATCAGTTTTCCAATTCCGCCTTATCTGGCTCCTTCACTGAAATAACGGGGGTATTAGTTAAAATACCATCATTATCAAATTTAGGAGCCGTCTTCCACGTAATCTCGGTCCCATCTGGTAAAGTACCAACATTAGCAATCAATGTAGCCGAATCATTAGCATCCAACATAGTATAGCCGTCAGCATCAAGGAAAGTAGAAGTATCATAGTTTAATTTGTTATTTGAAGCTTCTTCATTTGCTTGTGACCAAGTTAATGGCTTATCAGAAATTTTCTTAACAAAACGATTTATAGTTTGGTCTTCATTACCAAACTGTGCCAAATTGTAAATATCCGAATTAATTTCAACCATTCCATAACCTAATCCTTCAACAGCCTGATCCAACACATATTGCATATCGTTAAATTTTTCATTATCAGTATTCTTATTACCAACCCAATCAAGATTCAACAATCTGATTACTATCTGCATCAATATAGGTTAAGCGATTTCTAACTTGACCAGCGTTCTTCTTTTGTCCTTCACGAACATCGACATCGATCTTGATGATAGTGCTTCTTTTTTGCGGAGTATCACCAATATTATCAGTGTAAGTAAGCTCTGCTACACCATGGCTTGTCCCCCACAGCATCAACATCTGGTTTAGTTTTCCATGTCAAGGTAATTCCTTGATCCTCAAGTGATTCATTAGGATCCAAACTACCTACTGCTGATTGCAACTTTCCCAATTGATCAGGAGTTAAATCATTTAAGCTCAAAGTTGGTAATTCATCTTTAACAGTTTGTTGATGAACACCATCAATTTGTTATCCTAGCTTCTCGACTCCTTCCGGGCCCTTAGGGCCATTTAATGCAATCAAAGAATCAGTTACATGTGCCTTGGCATCTTTATTTGAAGTTGCTTCTCCATTAGCATTAGAGTTAGCGCTTACTTCAGCTGTGTGTGCTGGTTGTCCAGAACTTAAGAAGAAAATCGATCCTAGGAAAACTGTAATTAAACCAACGGATAATTTTTATTCTTAACTGATGTTTTCTCATTTATTATATCCCTCATAATGACATCCTCCAATTGTCTATAACTCTGTTATTTTTTCACAACTCAACACTCATAAAGCAAAAAAGATGACAAATTATATATTTTCTTTAAAATAAATATTGTACATTCATCATTACTTTTTGTAAGAGGACTATTAATATGGAAACTAAAGAAATCAAAAACATTATCATTGGCTTCGGCAAAGGTGGTAAAACCCTAGCAAAGTTCTTAGCCACTAAGGGCGAGGAAGTCTTAGTAATCGAAAAATCGAATCAAATGTATGGTGGTACCTGCATTAACATCGCCTGCTTGCCATCCAAACGGTTAATCATTGAAGCTGCTAATGGTGTAGAATTCACTGATGCCATCAATGGTAAAAATGATATGACCGCTTTTCTAAGAAATGCCAATTATCACATGCTTGCCGATGAAAAGACAGTCACAGTTTTAGACGGTACTGCTAAATTTTTAAATAATCATGAAATAGAAGTCACTAAGCAAGACGGTACTAAAGACCATTACCGTGGCAAGCGCATTTTCATTAACACTGGTGCCCTGCCTAACTATGCTCCAATTCCAGGTCTGGCTGACAGCACTAAGGTAATCAATTCTACTGAAGCAATGGATCAAACTAAAATGCCTAAGACACTCACTATTATCGGTAGTGGTTACATAGGTCTTGAATTTGCCAACATGTTTGCAAACTACGGCACCCAGGTCACAGTCTTGGACGTTCACAGCGATTTTTTATCACGTGAAGACGATGACATTAGTCAAATGATCAAACAAGATCTTGAAAATACCGGCATCAAATTTGAACTTGGCGTAAAGATCAATCGCGTTGAAGACGACACCGTTTTCTACGAAAAGAACGGTCAAGAGCTTTCAATCAAGGCTGACCGAATTTTGGCTGCAACTGGTAGAAAACCGAATACCGAAAATCTTGGTTTGGAAAATACCGACATCCAACTCACCGACAGAGGTGCAGTAAAAGTTGACGATCACTTGCTAACTAGCGTGCCAAATGTCTGGGCTATCGGCGATGTCAAAGGCGGCCCACAATTTACTTACATTTCTCTAGATGATTACCGCATCATCAAAGATCAACTTTTTGGCAGCGGCAAGCGCGTCGTCAGCGACCGAATCAATATTCCTTACAGCGTCTTTATCACTCCGGCCCTTTCCCAAATAGGTTTAAATGAAAAACAAGCCCAAGCTCAAGGTATTAACTATCTTCTTAAGAAGCTTCCTGTCAAAGCTATTCCAAAGGCTCGCGTAGCTAAAGATACTCGTGGTCTTTTTAAAGCCCTAGTCGATCCTGATACCGATCAAATTCTTGGTGCCACATTATACGGCATTGAATCCTATGAACTGATTAACCAAATTTCTATGGCAATCAAAACAAAAATCCCAGCTAGCGTACTCCGTGATCAAATCTACACTCACCCTACTATGAGTGAAGCCTTTAATGATCTGTTTAAATAAAAAATTTGTTGACGAAAAGAAAACTATCCTGTATATTACTTATCAACAAGATTTTTTACACACTATGAATAGAAGAGTAGATTGTCGTCAGTTTAGTCAGCGAGCCTGAGATAGTGAAAGCAGGTATGAATTAAGACAATTGAAAGTAATCTATGAGTGACTAAGGCAACCCAATGGGAAGTTTTAGCCGGGAGTGCCCGTTACTGCACCAACGTATCTGATTTTTTCATGTACGCGTAAGGCATTGTTAGCGATAACAATGTAAACAAAGGTGGTAACACGCAAAAGGCGTCCTTTAAGCAACTTGCTTGAGGGGCGCCTTTTTTCATGGTGGTAATACAGAAGGGATAGAGAAAATGAATAAAACTAATTCTTTTCGTAAAACTATAATTATTGCTTCTTTAATTTTCGGTATGCTCTTTGGAGCCGGAAACTTAATCTTTCCTGTTCACTTGGGTCAATTAGCTGGTAAAAACTGGCTGGCTGCGAGTAGTGGCTTCTTAATTTCCAGTGGTTTATTGCCGTTAATGGCACTGATTGCGATCAGTATTACTCACTCACACGGGATTTTTGAGCTAGCAAAGCCAATCGGTAAAAAATATGCGTTGATCTTTCTAGTTTTAATCCATGCAACCTTAGGGCCTTTGTTTGCTACGCCTAGAACTGCAACAGTTCCTTATACTATCGGTATTGCCCCACTTTTACCAGGCAATATGCAAAAAGTTGGTTTACTTATCTTCTCCGCTATTTTCTTTGGTATCGTATTTTTCCTTTCTGCTACCGAAGCAAAGATTACTGATTTAATTGGGAAAATTTTGAATCCAGTGTTCCTGCTTTTATTATTTCTCATCTTCTTTTTAGCCTTTTCAAACCCGATGGGTGCCGCTAAGGACGCAGCTTTTACTGCAAGCTACGCTCATAACGCATTTACTAACGGCTTTTTAGAAGGCTACAACACGATGGACTGCTTGGCAGCTCTTGCCTTCGGTATTACGGTGATCACTTCAATTCGCAGCCTTGGCTTTAAGAGAGAAAAAGACGTGGCGATCACTACAGTTAAAAGCGGCATGTTTGGCATCTTCGCTATTGCCATCATCTACGTTTGTTTGATCTGGCTTGGTGCGACAAGTTTGCACGACTTCAAGTTAAGTTCAAACGGTGGTACAGCTTTAGCACAAATTTCTCATCATTATTTGGGTACTGCTGGGGATGCATTAATTGCGGCCTTAACCACGATCACTTGTATCACTACCGCAATGGGTCTAGTTGTTGCCTTTGCCCAAGACTTCCATAAGCGTTTCCCTAAGATTTCATACAAGACCTTCTTAGCTATCAATTGTCTTCTTTCATTTATCATCGCCAACATGGGCTTGAATACGATCATTAGCTGGTCTACTCCAGTCCTAATGCTTCTGTATCCATTGGCTATCTCATTGGTAATCTTGGGTATTCTTTCACCTTTATATAAAAATGATCCGGTCGTTTACAAAATAACTACTGCCTTAACCTTGATTCCTGCCTTATTCGATATGATCAACACTTTACCAGAAGTATTGCGTTCAACGCCTTTAATCCAAGCTATTCTTTCATACGCTGAACGCTACTTGCCTATGTTCCATCTAGGATTTAGCTGGTTGACCTTCAGTTTAGCTGGATTAGTTATCGGTTTAATTATCCATTTTGTTAAACAATTCAATTACTCTGCTGTAGAGGATTAATATCAACATAATAAAAGAGTTACTTCCAAATGATGTAACTCTTTTTGGTATGCATTAGACTTGACTCTGTCTATATTTTACAGGACATAGACACTTTTTCCTAGTATCATTTTAAGGACGGTAAAAAATTTGTCCTTGATCTGAAACAAAGTCTGACTTAAGTAAATGAAGGCCTTTGCTTTCAACACAGAACTTTGTTGCCTCAAGATATCTCTTAAAGTGCTTAGTTTCAAGGTGTTTTTGATAAGCATCTTTATTTTGATAAACTTCTAATGAAAGCCACTCATTAGGCTGGTTCATCACAGTTCCAGCAATCATTACCATAATGCCTACTTCTTTTTCAACGGCAGCTTTCATTTCTTTTAACACGCCATTGGCAAACTCATCGCCTTTGCCTAGTTGTACGCCGATTTCAGTCATGTAAACAACATAGTCATTTTCACCAGAAACATTCAATTTATCTGGCTTGGTTGAAATAAACTCTGGTTGTAATTCAACATCAACTTTTTCAGTTAGCAGCTTATCACTGGCTTTTAAAAAGGCTTGGTATTCTTCTGAATTTAAACGTTTTTGATATTGTGTATCATCTTGGAAACATTCAACGGCATAATTCTTGTGTCCAGCTTCATCTTCGTGACCACTTTGCATGAACAATGCATTTTGATCTAAATGAGCATCCAACATTGATTGAATTAATTTGTCATGATTTTTAGGATCAACTTCAAGTTTGAACAAGTGTAAAATAGGTGCTTTTTGTAGTTTCATCTTTAACCCTCACTAAGTTTATTTATTATCTTTTATTATAAATAATTTCCCATTAATTAACATTCTAAATTACTTAACATAATTTTTATTCTGAATACTAAAAAACGCATCCCTTTCGGAATGCGTCTCTTCTTACATTGTATAGTTTACTTTTCCAAACTTGTAATCCTTCATCTGCTTAGCAAGCTTCTTACTTCTGTAGTAATTACCGCCATCGTATCTATTCGTGTAGACCAAAATGTTTTGCTTTTAACCATTAATTGTTTGTGGCGTTACTCTGTAAAGACTCCACTTTTCAAAGGTGACCCATGGATCAATTTCATAGAAAGTATCATTCTTCATTGTGGTTGTCTTGCCTGACATCCAGTTCTTCGTAACTTGGTCAAACTTCTTTTGATTCTTAATCTTGCCATTTACGGTGTGTGCACCAAAAGTAATCTTTTTACCATCGTGTGCATCCCGATCATATGAATACCAGGTTCCTTGCATGTTCTTAGGTACAGTGACTACGTCACCATTGCCGTAAGTTGAAGCTTTTACTGGCTCAACTTGCCAAAATTAATATTCTTTTTTCAAAATTTCGTTAAACTTCGCAATAGTTTGATTCTTTTCAGCATAGAAAGCTGCAATCGTTTGACGCATTGGCGCACCATTATCTGTTAAGAATAACTTTTGCAATGAGTCGTTCTTGAGCAAATCGGCCGCAATTTCATTGATCAAAAAATAACCAGATCCTGAAGCCACAAGCAAGGCAGCTTCTTCAACTGAGTTTGAAGCAATAAATGGGCTTTTCACCTGATAAAGATCCTTAAACAAATGAAGTTCAGCAACTTCTTCTTCAGGTTTAGCCACGATAAAGCAAGTCATGTCCGACAGATCTGCTTTATCAACCATTTGAATGCCGCTTTGATAGCTGCCCTTAGGCAAGATAGCCATTACACCAACTTGAGCAAGATCTTCTCTTTCAAGGTCATCCTTTTCATCGCGCTTATCCGCAATAACCAAATCGGCCTCGCCATCAGCCATCTTTTCAAAAGCCTCATCATACCCTGTACTAATTAATTTAACTTCAGTATCAGGATACTCTTCTTCGAATTTTGTCTTTGCCTGATCTAATTCTCTGCGCCCTAATTGATTAAAATATGCAATCTTCAATTGCTTCATACTAATCCTCACCTAAAGGTGCGTGACCCTCATCTGCTAGTTTCTTTTGATCTCTTCTAATTTGATACTTATTAAGCATGATCATCAAAGAGATCACTACATTAATTCCACTAACAATGATGCCTAAGAACTTTAATAAGTTGATTTTCTTTTCTCTACTCATTTTAATTACCTTCTTTACTAGAAATAATCATAGAAAGAAACGTCGCCTTTTTTAAAGTCGAGCTTTTTAATCCGATAATCTGTAATTAACCCTAGTTTAACAGCATCCCTCATGCTTAGTCTACCTAAAAAAACTTGTGTCCAAGCAGTAATTGGGCCAGAATAGTCAACCAAGCCGTCTTCAATTTGTTTACAGGAAACTTGACCAGCTTGATTAGTTATCTGCCATACGCCAATATTCCACGGACATTGGTCATCGCTAATCACTTCAACATTAAAGGTGCCTTCTTGAAGGGGCTTCATATAAGTAACCATTATGGCAAAGTCAATAATCCTGCTCATCATGTAGGGATGCAGACTAATGTGCAATTGATTTTGTTCTGGGAAAAGTTCACCAATTAATGAATGCTCTGGTAAAATCATGCGAAATTCTTTAATCGCACCAGCATGAGAACCCATGAAGCCAAGCAAACATATTAAGCCTTTGGCAGTGATCGAATAAAGTTCATCAGCTAAGAAAACATTGCCATGAATACGGTAAATCAAATAGCTAATAGGACGACCATCCGCATCGATATAAACGGCAATGTTTCGATTGTGGTAGTATGTGTCCATTCTGTTCCACCACCAGGCCTGACGAATTACCGTATTTCGCTCATCATCTGTATGAAGTTGTCTTTCATAGAGTTGAATCACTCCATTTTGAACCATTAGGTCGTTCCATTTGCCGCGAATTACGTGACCTGTACGTGGCAATTTAAATGCTCTTAAGGCACTACCAGAAAAACGATATTCTTTTTGATAAATACTGTTGCTAAAGCCATAGTGACGATAGAAGCTCTCAGAAAAAGGAGCCAGGTTAGTGAACGGAATATCTTGGTCATGCAGGTCTTTTAAAATTTCCTTCATCAATTTCGAAATATGACCTTGACCGCGATATTCCGGATATGAGGCAACATACCCAATACCAGCCATTGGCACATGATGACCAAAGACCTCACTCTTAAACTTGTTCACCATAATGTAACTAGTTAATTTTTTATCATTAAAAAAGCCATAGCCATCACTATGATCATAACGAGACATAAAATCATCATCATGAAGTAGATCATTGTTCTTTCCAAAAGCATATTGAACCAGTGGGGCTATTTGCTTTAAATTATCTAGATTTTTCTCTAATTTCATATTTTTCCTTATAAACAATAAACATATATATCTATAATTCGTCCATCATTTATTTTAAATCATTTTCTGTTATTTTTATTAAAAAAACGAAAAATGAGATGGATTACCCACCTCATTTTACATTCTTTACATATAATTCAGAAATATAATCTTGCATTTCTGCAACAGAATGCCTCCGAGAGCGAGCACATTCTTTAGCTGGTCGATCACAGATAAAACATTTGCGCGGACTTGGTCCCAGATCTCGTCTAGAAATAGCGGCGTTTTTATCTTTGACCAAAACATCTGCATCAAACAAACGACCAAGCTCTGCTTGATCCTCAAAAGCAATCGTCGTTTGCTTAACCTTTTTAATTGGCAAATCCAAGATATAAAAGTTTTCATATCCTGTATCTTCATCTAAAGAGACCACTAATTTATAAGCAAAACCCAATTTATCCCAACTTGCTTCAAGCTGTTTAATACCATAATTAAACAGCTTCTCTAAGAAGCGATTGTTTTTTTATTGGTCCTGTAATATTCAAATTAACGTCAACCAGCGTCTGATCTGGATACTTGGCAAAAATTTTTTGCTGCAGAGCAACGCATTTATCTTTTGCATTCAGAGCCTGAGCGACATTCTGCTCTTTTCCTTCATTAAAAATATTCATTTAATCACCGCTACTCATTATAAACGATCGTCCCTACTCCATCGTTTAATTTAGCAGCATTTTTTAAAGAAGTAATAATTGTCGGTTTACCTGTCTTCTCCGTAAATTCAATTGCAGCTTCAATCTTAGGCTTCATGCTGCCAGCCGCAAATTGTCCTTCTTGCAGGTACTGTTTCAACTCGTTAACTGTAACTTTGCCGATTGCTTGTTGATTTTCTTTGCGGTAATTCAAGTAAGCATTGTCAACAGTTGTTAAGATAACCAGCTCATCAGCACTGATATCTTCCGCCATTTTTGCGGCACTGAAGTCCTTATCAATAACTCCGGCAACACCTTTCAAACGACCATGATCGACAACGACCGGGATTCCACCACCACCAGCTGCAATAGGGACAAAATGATTTTGCAATAAATTCTTGATAATTGGCGCATTGATGATTTTAACTGGTTTAGGTGATGGAACTACTTGACGATAGCCGCGCCCAGCATCTTGCTTATAAGTGTAATCAGGATGATAAATCTGTTGCTTTTGCATTTCATTGAAAGTATAAAACGGGCCAATCGGTTTAGTTGGATGTTCAAACGCAGGATCGTTGCTTTCAACGATGGTTTGGGTAACTAAAGCTACTGCTTGGCTTGGATAATTATCAAACTTAAATTGATCATCTAGAGCCTTTTGCATCCAGTAACCAATACTACCCTGCGTCATTGCGCTAATCGTATCAAGCGGCATGGCTGGATTATTTTCACTAGCTCCCTTATGCTGCTGTAAAAGCAGATTACCCACTTGCGGGCCATTACCGTGAGTAATCGCCACCTGGTTGCCGCTTTCGATCATGCTAGCAACGGTCTTCATAGTTTTTCTAACAGCTTCTTGTTGTGCTGCCGCACTATTATCTTCAGCCTGAATTGCATTACCGCCCAAAGCAACAACTATTTTTTTCATTTTAATTGCCTCTTTCGTTAACCGTCGGAATAAACAAATTACCTAAAGTTGCAGCCATTACTGCTTTAATTGAGTGCAATCTATTTTCAGCTTCAGTAAATTGCCAAGCATACTTGGAGTTAAAGACTTCATCGGTAACTTCCATCTCGCTTAAGCCATATTTTTCGTAGATTTCTTCACCGACCTTAGTTGAGCGATCATGGAATGCTGGCAAACAGTGCATAAAGATTAATTGATCATCAGGCGTACCAGTTTCTTTCATCATCTTCATATTTACAGTGTATGGCTTTAAGAGCTTGATTCTCTCGCTCCAGTCGTTTTCACCCATTGAAACCCAGACATCGGTATAAATTACGTTGGCGCCTTTAACGCCTTTTTCAATATCATCAGTGATCATGTTTTGTGAGCCTGAATCTTTCGCAAATTTTTCGGCAATTTCTTGAACATCTTGGTGGGTAAATAATGGCTTAGGTGTAACAATATGCACATTAACTCCTAGCATGCTGCCGGCAACTAATAGACTGTCTGCGACATTATCACGACCGTCGCCAACATAAGCTAAGGTGATGCCCTTTAAGTGACCAAATTTTTCTTTAATTGTCATAAAGTCAGCTAGCATTTGCGTTGGGTGCCACTTATCGGTTAAACCATTCCAAACTGGTACACCGGAGTATTTAGCTAAATCTTCGACATCTTTTTGGGCAAAGCCTCGATATTCAATCCCATCAAACATGCTGCCTAGAACTTTAGCAGTATCCTTAATACTCTCTTTTTTGCCTAAGTGAATTTCACCTGCACCCATATACTCAGGATTTGCTCCTAAATCGTTGCAAGCAACGACAAAGGCGGAACGAGTTCTAGTTGAAGACTTTTCAAACAAAAGCGCAATATTCTTACCCTTTAAATACTCGTGTGGAATATGCTCTTTCTTTAATTCTTTTAAGTGAAGTGCAAAATCAATTAAATATTCAATTTCTGCAGGAGTATAATCCTTACAATCTAAAAAGCTTCTACCTTGAAAAACGTTTTGTAAATATTTCATTTTTTGCCTCTTCTATATCTTCACGAACTAGTGGACATGACATACATCTTGGGCCACCACGGCCACGAGAAAGTTCGCTTGAACGAACTTCATGTACTAAAATGCCATGTTTTCTCAATAAATCATTAGAAACATAATTACGATCATAGGTAACAACTTCACCTGGAGCAATTGCCAAAGTATTTGAGCCATCATTCCACTGCTCTCTTGGAGCGGCGATTGGATCTGCACCTCCTGTGGGAATCAAATCGATTTCAGATAAGTGCAAATATTCCTTCAATACTTCGACTAAGTCATTCTTAGGCGTAATTTTGACTTCACCATCCTTATCCGGTTGCAAAACGTAGATATCAATTTTGCCAGATTTGGATAGGATGAAGGGATGCACTGTGAATTGATCATAATTGATCATCGTAAATACGGTATCCAAGTGCATCATGGCATGATTGTGCGGAATTTTAATCGCTAAGATCGTGTCAAAAGTTGAATGACCAAATAAGGCATGAGCTAAGTCGGTGATTGCAACCGCTGAAGTTCTTTGCGAAATTCCAATTGCCAAGACGTGCTTATTTAAAACTAATTCATCCCCGCCTTCGATTCGGCCATGAACATTACGATCACGCCAAATCGGAATATCTTGATCTTTAAAATTAGGATGATTTTGCAAGATTGTCTTCATAAACAAAGATTCACGTCTTCTTGCCCTAAAGGTCATCCTATTAATCGTCATCCCATTGCCAATGGCCGCCTGTTGATCACGAGTGAAGTAAACATTAGGCATTGGATCTAGGTAAAATGGATAATCTGCATCTTCTGCTAGGTCGGCCAGTGATGGCTCAACGTTTTTGATCTCACTCTTTTTGATACCGGCAATTACTTGCTTCACCATCGTTTCTGGCTTCATTGCCAGCAAATATTCCAGCAGCAATTGGTGCAAAGGATCTTTTTTCTTAATGCCAGATTCTTCTAGCAAACGATCAATAAAGGCCGTGCGCGTTTTTACTGCTACTAAGGATTCTGCTAGCAAATCCTCCAAGTAAAGCACATGAATTCCTTGATCTTGCAAGGTTTTAGCAAAATAATCGTGCTCTTCTTGAGCAATCTTTAAGTAAGGGATGTCATCAATCAGCATCCGATTCAAGATTTCTGGTGAAAGATTTTCGAGTTCCTTGCCAGGTCGATGAAGCATCACTGTTTTCAACTTACCAATTTCTGAATAAACATGAATAGGACTAGTCATTTAACCACCCTCTCACTATAATTAATGTATCCGCTTACACTTATTATGGATCAATTAGGTTTAAGTTACAATCCTATTAGCTTAATGAGTCAATAATCTTTTTCATGAGTGGAGTAACTTGTCTATCTTTGCGCCAAATTAATTGTAAATGTGTTACCCAATTAGCATGTTTAATAGGAATCATATTGTCTTTGGCATAGATTGTAGCAATTGATTCTGGTACCAAAGCTAAACCCATTTTTCTTTTTGCCCATGTAATCGCAGTACGTGAATCGTCACATTTAACAGCATAAAAAGGCGCGATTCCATGATGAGCAAATGTTTGATTAAAGATATCTTCAAAGCGGCGATAAATAATCAGCGGTTGATTCGCTAGATCCTTGATACGCAGTTCTTTTTTACCTTGAAAATACGGATCAACAGTTACCGCCATCATCTTTTCTTTAGTTAAATTGCGCGCATTCAGGCCATTACGATTGTACGGCGTACGCACGATCCCTAAATCGATCGTCTTCTTTTCTAGTTTATCCAAAATGCCAAAAGTATTGGCCTCATAGATATCAAAACTGATTTCGGGATAAAAACGCGTTAATTCTTTAAATGAGTCCATTGGAATTAGTCCAGTCGATGAAGATGCCATACCAATAGCAATTGTCCCTAATTCACCAGAAATTGTCTTCTGCACCTGATTTTCCGCATTGTGGGCCAGCGATAATATTTCACTCGCATAACCTTGCAAAATCTGGCCGGCATCGGTTAATTCGATCCCATGTGACGTTCTTTTAAAAAGTTGTGCGCCTAATTCTTTTTCTAGTTGTTTTAATTGGTAGCTCAATGGTGGTTGTGCAATATACAATCTCTTAGCCGCAGAAGTAATTTGCTTTTCTTCGGCTACCACTAAAAAATAATGCAATTGTTTTAAGTTCATAATCTATCCTTTTTATTTTGGTAAATCTAGATATTAAATTTTTTAATATCATATATTATATTTTAGTATTTTAATCTGGGCAATTTATGTGCTAATTTAATAAGGTAGATTTGGAGGGAATTAAACAAATGTCTGAAAATTTTCATGGCTTAACTCAAGCCGAAGCAGACAAACGCCTTAAAGAAGACGGCTTAAACGAAGTACCTGAGCCTGAATACAATTTCTTTAAGGAATTTTTGTCTAAATTATGGAATCTTTCTGCTTGGATTCTAGAAGGTGCATTGATCCTTGAATGTATCTTAGGCAAGTGGGTTCAATCATTATTCGTATTGTTGATGTTACTCTTCGCGGCCTTTAACGGAGCTTCAAAGAAGAAACAATCACGTCGCGTATTAAACAACATTTCACACAAATTAACGCCAACTGTTGCGGTTGAAAGAGATGGCAAATGGATCAAGATCGACTCTAAGCAATTAGTCAAAGGCGATCTAATCTCATTGCAACGTGGTGACGTATTGGCAGCCGATGTCAAAGTAGTTTCTGGCGCTCTAGCTTGCGATGAAAGTTCAATTACTGGTGAATCAAAGCCAGTTAAAAAGAATGTTGACGACACCGCCTATGCTGGTACTACAGTTGTCGAAGGTGACGGCTTAGCAATCGTTACTGCTACTGGTAAGCACTCAAGAAGTGGTAAGACCATCAACTTGATCAACAATTCTGCTGCACCAGGTCACTTGCAACAATTGTTGACTAAGATCATCTACTACCTTTGTTTATTAGATGGTGTTCTTACTTTAGTAATCATCATCGCTTCATTCTTCAAGGGTGGCAATTTCAATACCTTTATTAACATGTTGCCATTCCTTGCCATGATGTTCATTGCCTCAATTCCTGTGGCTATGCCATCAACTTTTGCATTATCCAACTCATTTGAAGCAACTCGTTTGAGTAAAGAAGGCGTCTTGACTTCCGACTTAACTGGTATTCAAGATGCAGCCAACTTGAACTTGCTCTTGCTTGATAAGACTGGAACTATTACCGAAAACAAAACTGCCGTAGCTAGCTGGACCGATGTTAGCGATCTACCTGATAAAGATGTGCTTGCCTTAGTTGGTGCGGCCACTGACAAACGTAATGCCGGTATCATTGATACTGCTATTGATGAATACTTAAAAGAAAAAAACATCCCTGTAATGGACACCGATAATTTCGTACCATTTACTTCCGACACTGGTTACTCAATGGCCGAAGCTGATGGTCACAACGTTAAGCTGGGTTCATTTAAACAATTATCTTTAATCGATAAAAATGCCAACGAAGAAGTAAACGACATTAACTTTAAAGCAGGTCGTTCAGTTGCTGTTTTAATCGACGATAAATTCGCCGGTGTCTTCATCTTACAAGATAAGGTAAGAAGCGATTCTAAGGCTGCTTTAGCTGAATTAAAGAAGCGTGGCGTTCGTCCTATCATGTTAACCGGTGATAACCAAAAGACTGCCGCAGCCGTAGCTGAACAAGTTGATTTAACTGGTGAAGTAATTTCTATTCATGACTTTAACGATAATACCGATATCGACAACTTAGCTGGTATCGCCGACGTTTTACCTGAAGATAAGTTAAACATGGTTAAGTGCTTCCAAAAGAAGGGCTACATTGTTGGGATGACTGGTGACGGTGTTAACGACTCACCTGCTTTGAAGCAAGCTGAAGTTGGTATTGCCGTTTCTAACGCCGCCGACGTTGCTAAGCGTTCAGGCAAGATGGTTCTTTTGAACGATGGTTTAGGTTCAATCGTTAAGATCTTGGATGCTGGTCACCGCGTTTACCAAAGAATGACTACTTGGTCATTGACTAAGCTTGCTAGAACTGCCGAATTAACTATGCTTTTAACATTCGGTTACCTGTTCTTCGACTACATTCCAATGGCTTTGAATGCAATGGTTATCTACACTATCATGAACAACATGGTTACTATGATGATCGGTACTGATAGAACCCATATCACTTACAAGCCAGAAAACTGGAACATGGCTAAATTAGCTAAAATTGCCTTCTCTCTTGCTGCCGGTTGGACCGTGATCGGTTTCATCTTTGTTTGGTACTTGAATACTCATGGCTGGAGTCATGGTGCTATTTCAACGATGGTCTACGTATACTTAGTCTTAAGTGCTATGCTCATCGTATTAATCACCAGAACTCGCAAATACTTCTGGCAAGATTACCCATCCAAGTTGGTTGGTATCGTTCAAATTGCGGATGTAGCTTTAACCTTTATCTTGGCTCTTTGCGGTTTAGCAATGGTACAAATTAGCTGGCAAAACTTATTAATCACTGTAGTTGTTGCAGTAATTGCGGCAGTATTAATTGATTTGGTTTACCAACCGGTAATGAAAAATAGATAATTTGACCAGAATAAAAAAGAAGTGATGATCATCACTTCTTTTTGTTTTGTCTTGATTATTTAGTTATTAACCATAATAGTTAAAACATTTAATGCCTTAACGTATTCGCCATCACCAATTTGAACAAATGGCTTTTCATTAATTTCTTTATGACCTAAATAGTCTACTTTGGTACCACGCTTGACAAACTTGCCTGGAATTTTTTCACCATTTTCATCATAGATATATGAATTCTTCTTAATAATGTTTTCTACTCGAGCAGACTTAACATATGGTAAAAATGCTTCTTGTTTTACGAATCTGTTCTTGCCAATCTTAACGTAAGTGGCGCCGTTGATTACTTTGATAACGTGGATCTTGCACATGTTACCCTTCTTTAACCGACCCACTCTAACACCGCGCTTGTTGTAAACATATGCACTTCTAGTTAAATTTAATTTCTTACCTGTTTGAATTGGATCAGCAATCGCTGCATTAACGGGTTCAACGGTAGTTGTTGCACCTAAATCCATTGCCATTAAAGCCAACCCAGCAAGATAAACTATTCTCTTTCTCATCGTTCTCTACCCCCGTTTAATCTGTTTTTTGCTTTCACTTTTATTTTATCAGAGATCAATAAATTTAAACTATTTTTTGAATTAAATCTGCTAAAATTATTAATTGAAACTATTCAAAGGGGAGTAACAAAATAATGATTTTAACATGGGACATAATAAGGCGAACTTTAGAGGTTCTATGGATAATTAACGTCATCTTTGCCGTATGGACCGTCTTTAGAAGTCGTCGAAGCGTGGTTGCCACTTGGGCATGGATGCTTGTTTTGACAATCTTACCTGGTATTGGATTTATTCTTTATCTTTTCTTTGGCCGGCAATTATCGCAAGATGAAATCTTTGCTATCCAAAAGGAACAAAAAGAAACACGTAACCATTATTTAAACCAGCAAAAGAAGATGTTGCAAGAGTACGATCTTCTTCCAAGAAAAGAACGGGTTCCACGTGTCAGAATGTTAACTGAGCTGAATTTAAATAATGATGATGCTATCTTGACCTTTGCTAACCACGTTAAAGTCTACACAGACGGCCCCGAACTCTTTGATCAAATGATTGAAGACATTAAGAATGCCAAAGTAGCTGTTAGTTTGGAGTTCTATACTTTTTATGCAGATAAATTAGGCCATCGCGTTTTAGCTGCACTTGAGCAAGCTGCCAAAAATGGTGCTAAAGTGCGAGTAATCTATGATACTTCAGGTTCACGTGGTACTAAGCCAGCATTTTTTGATCATTTAAGAGAATTGGGTGGGCAAGCACAACCATTTATTTCTACTTCTAAAAAGCACTGGTTCACTACTCCTCGTCTTAACTATCACCTTCACCGCAAATTGGTCGTTATTGACCACAATACGGGTTACATTGGTGGTTTTAATATTGGCGATCAATACGTAAATCAATCTAAGAAATTTGGTCACTGGCGCGATACGCACCTTCGTGTAGAAGGACAATCTCCTATTCTAATGGAAGTTCGTTTTGCCATGGATTGGAACACTTCAACTAGAAGAACCAGTCTTCCTAAATTCGAATTAGATGAGCTTAAAAATTTTATTGTTGATCGTAAAGACTTCGAATCAGATAACAACGTCGCCATGCAAATTGTTGCATCTGGTCCTGATAACCAACGCTGCGGTATTCGACGCGGTTATGAAGGTATCATTGCTAGCGCAAAAGAATACGTTTATATTCAGACGCCATATTTGATTCCTGAAGACTCAATTCTAGAATCATTGATTATTGCAGCCAACAGTGGCGTGGATGTCAAAATTATGATTCCATGCATGCCTGACCACCCATTTGTTTATCGTGCGACTGAATATTACGCCAAATACTTGGTTGCTAACGGCGTTAAAGTCTATAAGTACAATGATGGCTTTATCCATGCTAAGACAATGGTCAGTGGCTCAAATATCTCGTCTGTTGGTTCTGCCAATCAAGACTTCCGTAGTTACACTTTGAATTTTGAAGTTAACTCATTCAACTACAATCCTCTTTTAACTAAAGAATTAAAAGAGATTTTTGAAAAAGATCTTGAGAAATGTACCTTATTGACTAATGAATATTTTGCTAAACAGTCATCTTGGTTAAAATTCAAACAATACTTCTCTAGATTGCTTTCACCAATCTTTTAAATCAAAGGTCCAGAAATATTGGGCCTTTTTTCTTTACTTATTTTTTATAAGCTATATAAGTGTATTAGCTTTTAATAAGTAAGGAGGTTAAAACTTGGCTAATAAAGTAAAAATAGGCGCTCTCAATCTGATGCACGATAAGCTGGATACGCAAAAACGCTTTTAAAGGTTTTGCCTAACGAAAAATTAACGTTTTTATATCCACGCTCTCATTATCTGCATCGCCCTGTTCCTACTGAAGTATCTGCTACTTATTCAGAGCCATTAGATATCGATCGTATCAAAGAATTTGATAGCTTCATTATTACAGGTGCACCGCTTGACCATCTTGCCTTTCATGATGTCGAATATATAGAGGGAATTCGATGTTTGATTCAAGAACTTGATAAACAAAGAAAGCAACAATTGTACTTCTGTTGGGGTGCAATGGCAGCCATGAACTATTTTTATGGCATTAGAAAAAGAATTTTAGCAGAAAAGATTTTTGGCATCTTTCCCCATTTAATCATCGAACCACATCCTTTATTAGATGGGCTTAGCCAAGGCTTTATCGCTCCCCATGCTCGTTATGCGAAAATGGATAAAGAACAAATCATGCAAAATCCACGTTTAGTGATCAATTCGGTTGATGATAACGGCCATTTATTCATGGTTTTATCAGAAGAGAAGCCTGAACAAAACTTCATCTTCTCACATATCGAATATGGCAGAACTGGTTTAAGGGATGAATATCAAAGAGAAGTCGCAGCTCATCCCGATCGTCACTACAAAAAGCCAGATAATTATTCTATGTCCTCCCCACTTTTTCAATGGAAGGATACACAAAAAACGTTTTTTGATAACTGGCTTAAACAAGTTGAAAAAAGCAAGTTAGTTTTAAATTAAGAAGTAAAAAATGAGTACAATTTATAATTCAGTTACAGAATTGATTGGTAACACACCATTATTGAAGTTAAACCGTGTCGTTCCAGAAGATGCGGCTGATGTTTATGTTAAGCTTGAATTTGAAACCCCTGCAGGCTCAACCAAAGATCGTATTGCTTTAGCAATGATTGAAAAAGCTGAACGTGATGGCAATTTAAAGCCAGGCGGTACTATTACCTCACGCAACACCGGTATTGGTTTAGCCATGGTAGCTACTGCTAAAGGCTATCACATTATCATCGTCATGCCTGAAACCATGAGTGTAGAATGTCGTAAGCTCATGAAAGGCTACGGTGCTGAACTTATTTTGACACCAGGTTCTGAAGGCATGAAGGGTTCTATTGCTAAGGCTGAAGAATTAGTTAAGGAAAAAAGCTATTATATGCCAATGCAATTCGATAATCCTGAAAATCCTAATATTCATGAGTTGACTACTGGTCCAGAAATTATTAGCGCAATGAACGGTATCGGCAAGTCTGTCGACGCTTTTGTTGCTGGCGTTGGTACCGGTGGTACTCTTTCAGGTATTGGCCGTGCATTAAAGAAGGAAAATCCTAATACTAAGGTTTACGCACTGGAGCCAAGCGAGTCACCTTTATTAAAGGATGGCAAGACTGGCAAACACGGCATAGCTGCTGGATTTATTCCAAAAAACTTGGACAAAGATGTCTATGACGGCATTGTAGAAGTTTCAACTGATGAAGCGATGAAGATAGCCTGTGAAGTTGCCAAAAACGAAGGTTTCTTACCTGGTATTTTCGCTGGTGCCAACATCCACGGTGCAATCGAATTAGCTAAGAAGCTTGGTAAAGGTCATGCTGCTGTCACTGTTAGTCCAGATGGCGGTGATCGTTACCTTTCAACTGCTTTATTTAACGAATAAACAAAATATTACTGAAATACGCGTGGTGCTAGTTAAATCGTTTTAGTTAACAAAAAAAGTCCAATCTTGTTAGACTCGACTTGTAAACATATTAATAGAAAAGAGTCTGACTAGATTGAACTACCCTAAGCTTAAGCGTTTTTCTCATCCTAACACAAGTTAGTTTTAGTCGTTTAAATATAATTTGTCGCTGTTTGTACAAACTTTATGCCCCAGATGCATTAAAGCAAAGACGGAATATCAATCGATGTAAAATATCTGACAGTTCTATTCTGGCCTTGCTTATTTGGCAGGCTTCATTGGGCGTTGAATCTCAAAGAAGATTTTGTGAAAAGCTTGTTAATTTATCTCACTCTCGCTTTAATCGCAGAGCACGCATGCTTTTGCCATTGATCTATTTAATTCGACATGGCCTTAATGAGGAAGTAGATCTGTCAGGCGACATTTTGATTATTGATAGCTTTCCTGTGCCAGTCTGTCAGCCAATTCGCAATCGTCGAGCAAAGATCTTTCGCGGCTATGCCGATATTGGCTATAAGGCAACCAAAAAAATCTATTATTATGGTTTTAAGGTTCACGCTATTGTTAGCGACGACGGCTACTTGCTAGATTATATCGTAACCAAGGCCTCAGTTCATGATGCTAAGGAAACAGTAGAACTGATTACTAACGCTCATCCTGACAATCGTTACCTTTTGGGCGATGAAGGATATTTGGGCAAAAACCTGCATCAACGCTTAGAGCAAATGGGCTATACGCTTTGGACACCATATCGTAAAAACATGAAGAATGCTCAAAAGCACAATAAGCACTATTTAATGGCACTCAGAAGGACCATCGAGAGTGATTTTTCGCTTTTGTCTTACTACAACGCTGAAAATAATCGAGCTAGAAGTTTAGCAGGTTTTCAAGAGAGACTCGAAGTTGCCATTTTAGCTTATAATATGGCATATTGTCTAGAACGATTTAACTAGCACCACGCGTACTAAAATCATTGTCTAGGGATGAATTGATTTGATTCATCCTTTTTCTTTTACCAGAACATTGGGCTAGACCCTTTTAATTTTATCAACTATAATTGGTATATACATATTGACGAAAAGAGGTATATATAATGAGAATGAGATCTTTAGGTCTATCCATCTATCCAGACCACAGTAATTTTGAAGACAATGCTAAATACCTAGAACTTGGTCATAAATACGGCTTCTCTCGCATTTTTATGAGTATGCTTGAAGTCAAGTCAGTCCTGCAGAAACTCAAGCCAAGTACAAAAAAATAATTGAATACGGCAACAAATTAGGTTACCAAACTTTCTTAGACGTTTCTCCTCAATTATTTGATCAACTTGGAATTAGTTACTCTGACTTAAAATTCTTCGCAGATACTGGTGCAGCTGGTATTAGATTAGACCCAGCCTTCGACGGTGCAACAGAAGCAATGCTTTCTTACAATTCATATGGTTTAATCATTGAATTAAACATGAGTAACAACGTCGACTACTTAAACAATATTATTTCCTATCAAGCAATGCATTTATTTGCCTCAGGCTTAATTGATGACGTAATCATTGGTAACGCCTATGCTAGCGAAGAAGAATTAAGGGTTTTATCAGAGGTAAATCGTTACCAGTTAATGCTTCACGTTGATTATGTAAAACAAATTAGTGATATAGAAAAACCTCAACACTTCCGCCGCGGCGACATGAATGAAATTGTCATTCGTTCAACTATGCCTCGAGTAACTTACAAAGACATCCCTAACCCACCACATGATAATGAAGAGAAATTTCAACGCGGTGATGTTTTAATCGGTAATGACAATTTTGGTATTTATAAAAATGAATTTCAAATTGTCTTAAAGCCACATAAAGAGCCAAGAAAGAACAAAATTGGTAGTATCGCCAAAGATGAATTATTTTTACTTGATTTTATCAAGCCATGGACCAAATTTAAGTTAACTGGCAAATAGAACAAAAGAAATACCCCTAAAGAAATTTTTCCTTCAGGGGTATTTTTTTATTTCTGTTGATTTCACGCTATTTCTAAGCGTTATACAAATTAGTATAACGATCTTTAATTACTAGTGCAATATTTTAAGACGATTTATTTTTTAGATTTGTTAATCCCTTTCCAAAACCATCTCACACCAACATATGCGATCACAAAGCATGCTAAACTAAGGATCCAGTTTGGAAAGATTGAGGTCATCGTAATAGAACGTCCTGCCTCAGTATTTGCTATCAAGTTGACGCCAAAGATATTCGAAACAATTGGAATATTTACATTAAACCACAAATTCAAAGTTAAATAGATCATTATTAAGAGTAACCAAATTGCAATGGCTTTAATAATTCGTTTTATCCAGATATTCATTTTTATAATTACTCCTTACTTTAATTCCATCGTATCTTGTGAGAAAAGAACCGGATATTCATCAGACCATTTCTCAGTTATCGTTTTAACAGTTTCAAAACCAAACTTTTTTATACAAAGCTTTAGCACGATTATTGTTGGTAAACACCTCAAGACTGACTGGTCGCTTTAATTCGTCTAGTGTTTTTTCCATTAACTTGGTAGCTATCCCTCTACCTTGTGCATTTGGATCAACATAGATGAATTCGATCTTACCTGGTTTAAAGCCTATAAAACCCATTAATTTTTCGTCCTCAAGTGCTACGTAAATCTTACAAGACAACAAATAATCTAAATATGGTGCATCCCTGAAAGCCACAAAAACTGGCTCCAAATTTTCAGCTTCTAGTTCTTGCATCCTCGCTTTATCCATCACTGCGCCTAGTTGCGCAAAATATTGTTTTTCGTATGATTTGATTTTCATGCTTCCCCCTCTTTTATTAACTAATAATTTTATAAAAATTTTGCAAAATAAAAAAGCCCCAATGCTTTCGCATTAAGGCTTTTTATTTACTATTTAAGCACCGTGATATTTTACTAATGAATAAATATCAACGTCTGGCAACTTCTCTCTACCCTTTAAGTCAGGTAATTCAATATAGAATGCAGCACCTACAAGCTTACCACCAAGGTTTTCGATTAATTCCTTAGAAGCTCTCAAAGTACCAGCAGTAGCCATCAAGTCGTCACATACAACTACTCTTTGACCTGGCTTAATAGCATCCTTGTGCATTTCCAAGCTGTTTGAACCGTATTCCAAAGCATATGAAGCACGTTCAACTTCTCTAGGCAACTTGTGAGGCTTTCTTGCTGGAACAAAGCCAATGCCCAATTCAGTTGCTACAGGACAGCCAACGATAAAACCACGTGCTTCTGGACCAACGATTACATCCGCATTTCTGCTCTTGGCGTATTCTGCTAATTCATGAGTAGCAGTACGGTATAAATCGCCATCTTGCAAGATTGGTGTAATGTCGCGGAACACAATTCCCTTGTTAGGAAAGTCCTTTACGCTTGCAATATACTTACTAAAATCAATTGCCATAAGAAGTAAAACCTCCAAAAATCTTTGCGTTTTTATTCAAACACTTTTAACTTGTATATTTTAACAGATTTTTGGTATAAAAACATCAAAATCTTGATATTTATCTAATTATTCAAAAAATTATTAACATATGTGATAATTTGCTGAGTTGGCATTGTTCTCAATTGATCGACAAACTTAATTTGTGACTGCGTTGCTCTCAAATACTTAGATGCTGTTAAAGGCTGCTTTTGAGGATGCTGCTCGCCTACTAGCTTGCCATCGTCCAATTTAACAAAGCCTAATTCAAAGAAGACACGTAAAATGAACAATACACTGTCATAATCTAAGCCAAGATATGGCGCTACGGTGCGATAATCATCTGGACTCAACGTTGGGTGAGCATAAATATATTTCAACACTTTGCCAAAATAGCTTTTTGCTGGAATATGCTCTACTGGCAATTGATCAAGCAAGAAACGTAAGTAAATTTGTTGGTAATTCTTTTCTAGTGCCGAATTTAATTCGATTTGATTGCGTGGTACATCAAGCAAAGCAACTGTTTCACCAGATTTGTCGTAATCTTTAACCAAACTAATCTTATCGTCACTTACTTGCAGTCTATTCCTAACAATTGGAATATTCTTTTTGTCAAATAACAAATAACGATCTGCAAAACCCATGACTAGCTTTTCTTGACGCAAATCAATAACTGGCGTAGGAACAGCTAATTTAGGTGAAGCAAATTCAATTCCTTCGATGATACCTTGCAACGATATCTTATTGCGATAAGTATTAAGCGACAATTGAACAAAGACCCTGGCAATAAATGGCAACAAATTATTGTTTAAAAAGTCTTTATTAAAACCAATTACAGCCAGGCTGCCACCCTTTTTAGCGACATTAAACTTGACGTGATTCTTCTCTTTACCAATCTTAAAAAATTGGGTAATCGTTGGGTTGGAGATACTGAAAATTGGCTGTGCATCCCCCGTTCCAAACGGTCCCACTTGATTAATCTGCGCTAAGATCTGTGGTGACAATCCCTGCAAAGGCAGTTCCATATCATATTCCTTAATTTCAAGTCCACCTTCAACGTGAAAACCTTTCTCAAGCTTTTCTCTTAAAGCACCAATTTTATCTTCAGTCATTGATAAACCGCAGGCAAAATCATGACCACCAAATTTGGTAAAAAGCTCTTCTTTTAAAGGATTAAGGGCATCAAACAAATTAAAGCCAGTAATTGATCTACCTGAACCTTTGATTTCTCCAGCCTGATTCTTAGTTAAAACGATCGTTGGCTTATGCGTCTTCTCAACGATCTTATTGGCTACCAGGCCCAACACACCTTCATGAAAATCTGGATCATATAAAACAAGCGTATTTTGTTTTTGCCAGCTATTCTCACGGATTAACGCCATACATTTATCATAGACTTCAGTCGTCAATTCCTTACGCTGATTATTCAGCTCTTCAATTTGATCCGCAATCTTTTGTGCTTCAACATCGTCGTCGCTTAATAATAACTCAACTGCAAGGTTAGCATTGGCCAATCGACCTACCGCATTCAAACGAGGAGCAATATTAAAGCCGATATCTGTTTCGTTAATCGAGCCTAAAGTTAAGCCAGCATTCTTTATCAGGGCACGCAAACCTGGTCGCTCAGTTTGGTTAAGTACTTCCAGCCCTCGTTTAACAATTACGTGACCTTCTCCGGTTACTTTAACCATATCGCCAATCGTACCTATCATGGCTAAATCAAGTAGTTCTGGCATCGTATCCTGCATTAAGCCGCGGCAGATTGTGTAGGCAACACCTGCACCACAATAATCATCAAAAGGATATTTTTGGCCAGGATAATTACAGTGTACGATGGCATAGGCATCTGGCTTTTGTTCTTGAAAAGTGTGGTGGTCGGTTACGATTGTATCTACACCATGTTCTTTAGCATATTTAACTTCGTCAATACCAGTCACACCATTATCTACAGTAATAATTAATTTGGTACCGTCTGCAACAATATCATGATAGCGATCAATATTAGGGCCATAGCCGTCTTTAAAGCGATCTGGAATAAAGTAATACACATCAGCACCTAAAATACTTAGAGTCTCTGTCATAATCGTTGTCGCAGTGATCCCGTCAGCATCATAGTCGCCATAAATCGTAATCTTTTCACCATTATCAATTGCTTGATTGATTCGATCAATGGCCTTATCCATATCATGCATAAGCGAAGGATCCGCTAAATTCTCTTCGGTCGCATTAAACCAGAAATCTAGTTTTTCATCGCTGTCAATGCCACGTAAGGCAAAAAGCTTTGCCGCAATTGGACTTAGCTGATACTTTTCTATCAAACTTGGATCTAGCTCTTCAGCAGTTCTTTGTTGCCATTTCATTACTGTAAAACACCCTCATCAAAACTAAAAGGCACTCACAAGCGAGTGTCTTTCTTGCAAATCTATTAATAATTTTAACGCAAATACGATATCTGTATAAGTCAGACAATCTATTTTAAGTTAAAGACTTTCAAATTATTATCTGTTGCTTTTTCGGTTTTAATTAAATTACCACGAATTGCCCAGCGATTTTTACCACCATCAGCACAGGTAATTAAGGTGACGATGTTTTGTCGGGTATTGTTAACTAACCAAACTGCAGAAGGATCAACGATCTTCTTCATATAAATGCGATAAATATATACCTTCTTCAAGTCAGTTAAATAAATTAACTCGCCCTTTTTAACATCTTCTAGTGGTGAAAATAGAATACCCTTCGCGGTCATATAGTGACCAGCAAGAGGATAATTACCTTTACCCATCACTTGGTCGGCACGCATTGTTCCACCACCAGTAGACATCGCATCATCGGACATCCCTAACATAATAGGCAAATGCATATTAACTTCAGGGATTGCTATAGCACCAATCGCACCTGAGGTCTTCTTTATCTGCGACCTTGTGGCCTGGCCTATGCCAATTGACTTCACCTTCTTAAAGTCGTACATCCCCTTTTTCTTTTGGTTTTGTTCAACTTTCTTTCTAGTTAAGCTAGTCAAAGTTGACTGTTGGTTATGACTGATCATCTGATTACCAATCTGTTTATTGAAAATCAGGACCAAACCAACAATCAATAAAATGACGGCAAAAATTCTGATTAGAATTGTGCTAACAGAACTTTTTTGTTTATTTTTAGCCATAATTACTTGCCTTTGATATCATCATCATTCATCTTAAGAACGGCCATGAAGGCATCTTGAGGCACTTCTACCTTACCTACAGCCTTCATTCTCTTTTTACCACGCTTCTGCTTTTCAAGCAATTTAGCACGACGGTCAGGGTCACCGGTGTGAATCTTCCAAGTAACATCCTTACGGTATGGCTTGATCGTAGCACGAGAAATAATCTTGGCGCCGATCGCACCTTGAATATCAACTTCGAAGTTTTGACGTGGAATTAACTTCTTAAGCATTGAAGTCATTTGACGAGCACGATCTTGTGCTTCACTTCTGTGAGCGATAAAGCTAAGAGCATCGATTGGTTCCTTGTTAAGCAAGATATCGATCTTAACCAAGTCGGTTGCACGATAGCCAGTAATCTCGTAGTCAAGTGAAGCATAACCCTTAGTTGATGACTTCAAATCATCGAAGAAGTCAAAGATGATTTCAGCCAACGGCATATTGTAGATAACGTTAACGCGGTACTTATCAAGATAGTCCATCGTAACAAATTCGCCACGTTTTCTTTGACAAAGTTCCATTACAGGGCCAACAAAGTCATTTGGCACCATAATTTCTGCCTTAACATAAGGCTCTTGCACTTCCTTGTATTCACCAGCATCTGGCAAATCTGATGGGTTATCAATTACCTTAGTTGAGCCATCATTCATAATTGCATGATAGTCAACGGATGGTGCAGTCATAATTAAATCAAGATCAAATTCTTGTTCTAGTCGTTCTTGCACAACATCCATATGCAAAAGTCCTAAGAAACCACAACGGAACCCGAAGCCTAAAGCAGTAGAAGTTTCAGGTTCAAATTCTAAAGCTGCATCGTTTAATTGCAACTTTTGCAAAGCTTCCTTTAAGTCTTCATAATCACGGTTATCAACTGGATACATACCAGAGTAAACCATTGGTGGAATTTGACGGTAACCTGGAAGTGGTTCGGCAGTAGGATTATCTGCTTGGGTGATAGTATCACCAACACGAGTTTCACGTACGGACTTAATGTTGGCAGTAATATAACCTACATCCCCAGCAATCAAGATATCCTTCTTAATTGGATGTGGACTTGAAACACCTACTTCTGTAACTTCATATTCCTTACCAGTATTCATAATTTGAACTCGGTCACCAGGCTTAACTGTACCGTCTTCGATTTTGACTGACATTACGACACCACGATAGTCATCATATTTTGAGTCAAAAATCAAAGCCTTGAGTGGCGCAGTAATATCACCAGATGGAGCTGGAATGTCTTTTACTACTTTTTCCAGCATGTCCTTGATGCCTTGACCGGTTTTACCAGAAACTTCCGCAGCTTCAGAAGCATCAAGACCAAGCATCTCTTCAATTTCTTCCTTAGTCTTAGGAATATCAGCAGATGGCAAGTCGATCTTATTAATTACAGGTAAAATTGCCAAATCATCATCGATCGCTAAGTAAGTGTTAGCCAAAGTCTGAGCTTGCACACCTTGTGAAGCATCAACTACCATCAATGCACCTTCACAGGCAGCCAAAGAACGTGATACTTCATAAGAAAAGTCCACGTGCCCTGGTGTGTCGATCAAGTGGAAGATGTAGTCTTCGCCATCTTCGGCATGATACTTAACTTCAACTGAGTTCATTTTAATAGTAATACCACGTTGACGTTCAAGTGGCATATCATCTAACATCTGATTCTTAAGTTGACGTTGACTTACAGTATCAGTCAATTCAAGAATTCTGTCGGCAATAGTAGACTTACCATGGTCAATATGCGCTACGATTGCAAAGTTTCGAATATGTTTTTGATAGTCTTTTAATTTGTTTAAATCCATAAATAAATGCACCCTTTTATTTCTGTCTTATTAATTATAGCAAAGGTTACGGCGCATACAAAAGAAATAGCGAGCTGCATTTTACAGCTCGCTATTTTTTTATTCTCCGTTCAATTTATCTTTAAGCCTTTCGAAAAAGCCTTTTTCTTTTGGAGTAATATGTCCACCACCATCTTGAACAAAGTTAGTCAAATCTTGTTTTTGCTTTTCATTAATATGCTTTGGAATAACGATATCAACAGTAATAATTTGATCACCGTTGCCATCACCACGAAGATAAGGCACACCTTTACCTCGCAAGGTAAATTTCTTATTAGGTTGCGTACCTGCTGGAATGGTCAACTTTTCATCACCATGAACAGTCTTAACGTCAATTTCATCACCTAATGTAGCTTGCGCAAATGAAATTGGCACGTGAGTATAAATGTTTTGACCACGACGCTCAAAAATCTTGGATGGCTTTACTCGGTAAATGATGTACAAGTCACCATATGGTCCACCATTAATACCGGCATCACCTTGGCCTTGGTAACGCAATTGTTGACCATTATCAATACCTGCTGGAATATCAACCTCAATAGTATTCTTACGTTCAACAATACCTCTACCGTGACAAGTCTTACATGGGTGTTCAATGACCACACCACGACCATTACATTTATCACAAGTAGTTTGTTGACGAACCATACCAAAGACTGAACGTTGGGTAACTGTCATATAACCTGTACCATGACATTTATCACAGGTAATTGGGTGCGTACCTTTTTCGCAACCATTACCACCACAAGTCTCACAAGTTTCATCACGAGTATAGCTAACTTGAGACTTTTTACCATTAATGGCATCCATAAAGTCAATCGTTAAAGTATAGTCTAGGTCCTCACCACGTTGAGGTGCTGTAGGATCGACTCTTTGTTGACGGCCTTGACCAAAGATATCGCCAAAAATGTCGCCAAAATCGCCAAAGCCTGAAGCATCAAAACCTGCACCACCAAAGCCTTGACCGGCTCCGCCACCGAAGCCACCTTGGCCATTTACACCGGCAGAACCAAATTGATCATATTGTGCACGCTTTTGCTTATCATGCAAAACTTCATAAGCTTCGTTAACTTGCTTATACTTTTCTTCAGCTCCGGGTTCATGGTTCAAATCTGGGTGGTATTTCTTTGCTAGTTTACGATATGCCTTATTAATTTCCTGGTCACTGGCGTCACGATCTACGCCAAGCACTTTATAATAATCTTCTTGTGCCATCTATTTGAACTCCTTATTATTCTCAAAAGAAAAGAACTACTCAATGGGTAGTTCTCTTCTCCTTTTGTTTAATTATAAACCCATTACTTGTTTGGATCTACTTTGTGGAATTCACCATCTTGGGCACCACCGTTATTACCGTTGTTTGGGTTGCCACCTTGTGGGCCTTGAGGACCTGCTTGTGGGCCAGCTTGACCTGCTGCACCTTGAGCTCCACCATTTTGTTGGTAAAGTTTAACAGCTAAGTCTTGAGCAGCCTTGGATAAAGCATCTTTCTTTTCTTTCATTTCGTCCAAGTTGTTGTCCTTTTGAGCCTTCTTCAAGTCATTAAGGGCATCTTCAACTGGCTTACGATCTGCATCAGAAAGCTTATCCTTAGTTTCCTTCAAAGTCTTTTCAGTAGTAAAGACTAATTGATCAACTTCGTTACGTAAGTCTGCTTCTTCCTTACGCTTCTTGTCTTCTTCGGCGTGTTCTTCGGCGTCTTTTTGCATACGCTTGATTTCTTCGTCTGACAAACCAGATGAACTCTTGATAGTAATCTTTTGTTCCTTACCAGTACCCATATCCTTAGCAGATACGTTTACGATACCGTTCTTGTCGATATCGAAGGTAACTTGAATTTGAGGAACACCACGTGGTGCAGGTGGAATATCAGTTAATTCGAAGCGGCCAAGAGTCTTGTCGTCTGCGGCCATTGGACGTTCACCTTGTAATACATGAACATCTACTGCTGGTTGGTTATCTGCAGCAGTTGAGAAGATTTGGCTCTTTGAAGTAGGAATAGTAGTGTTTCTGTCGATTAACTTAGTGAAGACACCACCCATGGTTTCAATACCAAGTGACAATGGAGTAACATCAAGCAATACGATGTCCTTAACGTCACCTGAAATAACACCACCTTGGATAGCTGCACCTAAGGCAACAGCTTCGTCAGGGTTAATTGAGTGGTCAGGTTCCTTGCCAGCCCATTCCTTAACTGCCTTTTGAACAGCTGGAATACGAGTTGAACCACCGTTTAAGATAACCTTGTCGATGTCGTTAACAGTAAGACCTGCATCCTTTAATGCATTGTCAAATGGGATCTTAGTCTTTTCAACTAAGTCGCTAGTCAATTCATCGAACTTAGCACGAGTTAAGTCAGCTTCAAGGTGAAGTGGACCAGATTCGCCGGCAGAAATGAATGGAAGTGAGATGTGAGTGCTTGATACACCTGATAAGTCTTTCTTAGCCTTTTCTGCGGCGTCCTTTAATCTTTGCATTGCCATCTTGTCCTTGGACAAGTCAACGCCATTTTCATCCTTAAAGTTCTTGATGAGCCAATCCATAATACGGTGGTCAAAGTCATCACCACCAAGGTGAGTATCACCGTTAGTTGACAATACTTGGAAGACACCGTCACCTAATTGAAGAACGGAAACATCGAAAGTACCACCACCAAGGTCGTAAACCAAAACTTTTTCATCTTGGTCTTTATTCAAACCAAAGGCTAAAGCTGAAGCAGTTGGTTCGTTGATGATTCTTTGAACGTTCAAGCCAGCGATTTTACCAGCATCCTTAGTAGCTTGACGTTGTGCGTCATTGAAGTAAGCAGGAACAGTAATAACTGCATCCTTAACTTCTTCACCTAAGTAGTCTTCTGAGAACTTCTTGATGTATTGCAAAATGAATGCTGAAATTTCTTGTGGAGTGTAGCTCTTGTCGCCAACCTTAACCTTGTAATCAGCTTCACCCATGTGACGCTTGATTGAAACAATGGTGTTAGGGTTAGTAATAGCTTGACGCTTAGCAACTTCACCTACTTGAATTTCACCGTCTTTGAAAGCAACTACAGACGGAGTAGTACGATTGCCTTCTGGGTTAGTAATGATCTTTGGTTCTTTACCTTCAAGAACTGCAACTGCTGAGTTAGTAGTTCCGAGGTCAATACCAATAACTTTTGACATGTATAAACTTCCTCTCTTATTGAGCAACTACAACCATAGCTGGTCTTAGTGTCCGATCTTTATATTGATATCCTTTTTGTAAAACCTGAACAACGTGATCTTTTTGATCATCATTCTCAGCTGCTACTGTTTGAACAGCTTGATGCAATGTCGGATCAAATTTAACGCCTTCAGCCTCAATCTCAACAATACCGTGATCTTTCATGGCCTTTGCAAGTGAATCAAGGGTCATTTGAACACCTTTCTTCAATTGCTTAGACACATCATCATCGGCCTTAACGCTTAAAGCTCTTTCCAAGTTGTCCATTGCAGGCAAAACGTCTTTAGCTAAGCTTTGAGATTCATACTTGATAAGTTGTGCTCTTTCTTTTGAATAACGAGCTTGCATATTTTGAATTTCGGCTTCGCTACGCAAGTACTTATCTTCAAGATCTTTATTCTTTTCTTTTAAGTCAGCGATTTCTTTAGCTAACTTTTGATCTTCTTTATCTTTTTTAGGCTCTTCGTCTTTAGCCTTTTCTTTTTTCACAGCCTTTTTTGGCTCAGAAGCCTTTTCTTTTTTATCTAAATCTTTTTCACTTGGAAACTCTTCTCTACTCACGGCTAACCTCCTCTATTGAAATTTACCGTAATAATCAAGCAACTTCTTGGCCAACTCATTTCTAAAGTATTCAAGAAGGCCGATCATTTGTGAATACGGCATATTTGTTGGCCCAAGTAAAGCAATTGTTCCTTTACCATGGGTGCCGACGCTATATTCAGCAGTCAGCAAACTATAATTCTTTAATAAGTCGTTAGGCATTTCTGAACCTAACTTTACTTTTACTGGATATTTCTCAGTCTTTGGATCAGCCTCACCATCTAGCAAGTTAGAAAATAGATTATCATGATCAATCATTTCATAAAGCGATCTGATATCATTGACATTATGCTCAGATGTGTTGTTCAACAAATTAATTTGTCCATCAACATACATCTGCTCGCTTGCAGCATCTTTTAAAACATCTTCGACCAAATCTAGAAGCTCACTAACATGATCGCTACCGATTTCGTTTTTAGCAAGCTCACTTAAGAATGAAATATTAACTTCATTTAAGCTCTTGCCTACTAATTGATCGTTGATCATGCGTACTGCTTTTTCAATTTCTTCCCCATGAATATTGTGTGGTAAAGCATAAACCTGATTTTGAACGTTACCATCACTCGTAACCAGAATGGCCATCACTTGTCTAGCTGACAAAGGCACAATTCTGAAACCGGTGATCTTAACATCCCCACTCTCAGGTCCTTCGGCAAAAGCAGTATAATCAGTTAAATCTGATAAGATACGAGCTGCTTCTTGCACAATCTCATTTACTTGATGGAAAGGCCGATCTAATTGACTTCCGATTGTATTATAAACGGACTCTGGCAACTGCAGTGGTTCAACCAAATTATCCAAATAGTATCGATAACCTTCGCTTGAAGGAATTCTACCACTAGAAGAGTGAGTCTTTTCAATCAAGTCCTGATCTTCAAGCACTGCCATTTCATTACGAATGGTTGCACTTGATACCTTAATTGGTAATTGTTTCATCACTGTCTTTGAACCTACAGGCTCATGTGTCTGCGTGAAGTCCGTGATTATTGTTTTTAAAATAAGTTCTTGACGCTCGGTCAACATAAATATCGCCCTCACTTTTAGCACTCACATCTCTCAGGTGCTAACAGATTCTATTATACTAAAATTTAGCAATAATTCAACCCGAGTGCTAATTTATTTTGAATTTTTTTAATTTTATTCTTTGCGTTGCTACATGCTCAATAAAGTATTGATCGTGCTCAACTAAAACCATAGCTGGTTGAACATTTTTCAGTAGCTTAATCAACTGATCTTGATTAAAGACATCCAAATAATTCGCAGGCTCATCCCACAAGTATAAATCAGCTGGTTCTACTAAAGATTTAGCCAAAGCTACTCGTTTTTGCTGACCCATGCTCATTTCTTCGATCTTTGTAGTAAAACTTTCTCGTGAAAAGCCCATTTTCTTCAAATTATTGAGCAGCTCTTCATATGAAATCTTTTGTTTTTCCGCAAACTCTTTTAATGTACCGGTATATTCAGTAAAGTCTTGAGGTAAATATGATATTTTCAAGCCATTGGTTAACGCAAACTGGCCTTGATATGACACATCATTTGCTTTACCTAATAACAATTTCAAAAAGGTCGATTTACCAGTACCGTTTTTGCCTTCTAGAGAAATGACGCCCTTATTTTCAACAATCATGTTTAGATCTTCAAAAAGCTGTTTATCTTGAACCCTCAAAGACAAGTGCTGGGTTTCAAGTAAAGTTTGATGATAGTTTGGCTGGAAGTTAATAGTTAAATCAGGTACATCTTCGATGTTGGTCATCAAACCTTTTTTAGCTTCAATATCTTTATTAATTCTATTAGATAAATTTGTCGACCTCTTCATAATTTTAGCGGCTTTATGACTATAGAATCCTTTGTTGATATAAGCGTGAATTTCATTATCGTGTGCTTTAGCATTCTTTTGATTTTCAGACTTATTAGAATACTTCTTTAACCGTAATTGACTTTCATTAAGTCGTCTAACTTCACCTTTTAGCTTCTCATTTTTATCGCGATTAAATTGATCCCTTTTCTCTTTTGTATCTTCATAGCTAGCATAATTTCCTTGATACAAATGAATTTCAGTATTTTCAATTGCCAAAATATGATCAGTAATTTGATTCAAAAAATCACGGTCGTGGCTAACAACAATGTAGCCTTTATCATGTTTTTTCAAATACTTTGCTACTTGCAAACGACTAGCCTCATCCAAATGATTGGTAGGTTCATCAATTAACGGAAATGCATCCCTATTAGTAAAAGACAGCGCAAGCAAAACCTTAGTTTGTTCACCACCACTCAAAGTATTGAATGGCTGCCAGAGTAAATCCGGATCAGCACCTAATAAATTCATTTCTCGCTCAAGCTCCCACTGTTCAAAAGAAGCTTTGTCTTGCAACTCATATAAAGTAATATTGTCAGGATTATTAATTTTAATTGGAAAGTAAGAAAAAGCTAGTTTACTTTCAATTTTACAGGTTCCCTGTAGTTTTCCTCTTAGTAAATTTAGAAATGTAGTCTTACCTCTACCATTTCTCCCTACTAAGCCTAATTTCCAACTACTATCCAAGTTCAAATTTAAGTCATTAAAAATATTGTCACTGGCATCTTCGTATCTAAAAGAAAGGTTTGAAATCTTAATATTGCTCATGAAATCACCTCACGCAAAAGAGAGTCTACACTTTTGCCAAGCATAGACTCTCCCTATTTTTGCGTACAAAAAAGAGGCATCCCGTCTACGTCAATCTTGCCAAAAGTGCATAATCTCACTATCTACCTAAAAGTACATTGTTCAACTATGCTTCATTTTGCAAGATTAAAGACGCAACGGCGATCCCTCTTTCTAAATTTGAATTTCAATTGATACAAAAAGAGTATCATGAATAATATTACATTTCAACTATTATTCCGCAAAATATTCCTTGATTTCTTTTTGATCCTTCTCAAGTTGCTTTTTCAACTCATCCAAACCAGCGAATTTTATTTCTCCACGTGTGTACTTATACCACTTTATTTTTATCGGTTCACCATAAATATCTTGATCAAAATCAAAAATATTAGATTCAATATAAATACGCTTTTCTTGACCAATGGTAACGTTATAACCAACGCTAGTCATTGATTCATACCATTTACCATTAACTTCAGTTTTAGTGGCATAAACGCCAATTTTAGGGATCACCTTGTGATCGGCCCAGATTAAATTAGCAGTTGGAAAGCCAAGCTTATGTCCATTACGTTTGCCATGTCCTATGATTCCACTCATCACATAATGATGACCCATCAGTTCATATGCAAGTTCCATATCGCCGTCTTTAATGGCTTGGCGAATTTCAGTAGAACCAATCTTTTTACCAGCAAAAATCTGCTTAGGCATCACTACAATATCAAAGCGCCCCTTAGCATAATCTGGTAAACGATCCATATTGGCAATTTCCTTTGGACCATATGTATAGTCAAAGCCTGCTACAATAGTGTCCGCATTCAATTTAACGATTACATTATCGACAAAATCTTGTGCCCCGATTTGACTAAATTCTTTGGTAAATGGCATCACAGCCAGATAATCAACCCCTAATTCAGACATCTTGTCTGCCTTTTCTTCGAGCGTTTCAAGATATTTAAAATTCTTTTTGTCCTCATAAACTTCTTTAGGATGTCGGTCAAAAGTCATCACTACTAAAGGCAGATTCTTTTGATCAGCAATTTCTTTTGCTCGCTTGATTAATTCTTGATGTCCCAAATGAACCCCATCAAAAAAGCCGAGAGCAAGCACTACTTTTGAAGATAGAATATTTTCTTTAACTGGATAAGTTAAATGAACGATTTTCACAACTAATTCCTTCGTTTCAATTATTCATTTTGAAGCAACATTAGACTTGGGCAATAGAGTCTCCCCTTATTCTCATAAATTGCCTTAACTTTTTTATTGTACCTTAAAGCTACCTTTTTGGCATCTGTTTCTAACTTAATCCAAGCACCATTTTGTACTTTCTTCCATTGATCATCTGATAAATCAATAGTTTCATAATTGGTGAAAAAGGCATCAATTGGTTGAATCAACTCATCAGCTTTCTCCGGATTTGCCTCAATCTCACTTAATTTTACTGCTTGTGAGATATCAAAGCCAGAACTAGCAGTTCTTCTTAATTCGGTCATAACGGCTGGCTTACCTAGTTTTTCTCCTAAATCATTAACTAATGATCTAACGTAGGTTCCTTTACTGCATTCAATTTCGAAGCCAAAACTTTCTTGACCTTTTTCTTCGTCAAAAACAGGTTTATCTATTAAAAGATAGTCATAGATATCAACTGTTCGCTTAGGACGCTCAACAGCAATACCTTCACGGGCATATTCATATAAGTGCTTACCATTTACTTTAACCGCTGAATAAATCGGTGGAACCTGCTCAATTTCGCCCTTAAAAGAATCCATTCCAGCCTGAATCTCTTCAGTAGTAAAAGGATGATCAAGCTTTTCTTCCTTTAAAACCGTACCCGTTGCATCATATGAATCAGTAGCGTAACCCAACAAGCCTTGGCCTTCATACTTCTTAGGACGTGTGTGCATCAATTCGATTAATTTGGTAGCTTGACCAATTGCAATAGGCAAAACTCCCGTTACTTCAGGATCCAATGTACCAGCATGACCAATTTTTCTAATATGCAACGCACGACGCAAATGGTAAACAACATCTGCGCTTGTCATATCCTTGTCTTTATCAATCACTAAAATTCCATTTAACATATTTATATCCTATCTAGCTAACAAAAAAAGCGCCTTAACGGCGCTTTTTTTACTTACTTGCCCGTTCAGCATCTTGCTTTTTAACTTCTGCAATTAAACGGTCAATTTTACTACCATATTTTACTGAATTATCACGTTTGAAAATAAGTTCAGGAACTTTATATACAGTCAAAGTTTGACCAAGCAAATGACGCATCATGCCCTTTGCCTTTTCTAAGCCTTCTTCGACTTCCTTTTCTTTTTCAGCATCTTCAGTTAATAAACTGTAGTAAACAGTTGCATATGAAAGATCATTCGTACATTCAACCGCAGTGATTGTAACTTCGCTTAAACGAGGATCACGAATTTTCTTTTGTAAAATTTTGGTTAATTCGCGAAGGATTTCTCCTTCAACACGACCAATTCTATGCTTCATGCTTGCCTCCTAAAATAATTACTTAGGTTCAACTTGTTGCATTTCGTATACTTCGAATTCGTCGCCAACCTTGATATCGTTGTAGTCCTTAATAGTCAAACCACAATCGTTACCTTGCTTAACTTCCTTAACATCGTCCTTGAATCTCTTAAGTGATGCAATTTCGCCATCGTATTTAACAATACCGTCACGAATAACTCTAATCTTAGAATCGTTCTTAACTACACCCTTATCAACGAAGGAACCAGCAATTGTACCAACCTTAGAAACCTTCCAAGTTTCACGAACTGTTAAGTTACCGATAACCTTTTCTTCGTAAGTTGGTTCAAGCATACCCTTCATGGCAGCAGTAACATCATCAATAGCCTTGTAGATGACACTGTACAAGCGAATATCAACAGAGTCAGTTTCTGCTTGACTCTTAGCAGTTGCAGTTGGACGAACGTTGAAACCAATAATAAATGCATTAGATGCACCAGCTAAAGTAACATCTGATTCATTAATTGCACCAACGCCTGAGTGAATAATGTTGACACGTACGCCTTCAACTTCGATCTTTTCAAGTGATTGTTGCAAAGCTTCTACTGAGCCTTGAACATCAGCCTTCAAGACAATGTCAACCTCTTTCATGTTTTCCTTCTTCATAGTATCGAAGAGGTTATCAAGAGTAACGTGTTGTACCTTTTCACGAGACTTTTGCAATGATTGTTGTGCTCTAGCTTCACCAACGCTTCTTGCAGTCTTTTCATCCTTAAACTCAACCAACTTATCAGCTGATTCAGGAACATCGTTCAAACCAGTAATTTCAACAGGTTCTGATGGGGTTGCCTTCTTAACTTGACGTCCACGATCGTTGGTCATTGTACGTACACGACCGAAAGTATCACCAACAACGATTGGATCACCAATATTAAGTGTACCTTGTTGGATCAAAACGTCGGCTACAGGGCCACGACCACGTGACAAACGGGCTTCAATTACAGTACCGATAGCCATTTCAGTAGGATTTGCCTTAAGTTCCATCACATCAGCTTGAAGCAAAATCATTTGAAGCAAGTCATCAACGTTTTGACCAGTCTTAGCTGAAATGTTAACGAAGATTGTGTCACCACCGTAATCTTCAGGAATTAAGTTATACTTCATTAATTCTTCGGTTACGTGTTGTGGGTTGGCACCTGGTTTATCCATCTTGTTGATTGCAACAATAATTGGAACATTAGCACTCTTAGCGTGGTCAATAGCTTCAACAGTCTGTGGCATTACACCGTCATCTGCAGCTACAACTAAGACAACAATATCAGTGATTTCAGCACCACGTGCACGCATGTTTGAGAATGCGGCGTGTCCTGGAGTATCCAAGAAAGTAATCAAACGGTTGTCTAATCTAACTTGGTAAGCACCGATCTTCTGAGTGATACCACCAGCTTCGTGAGCTGAAACGTGAGTATGACGTAAGCGGTCAAGCAAGGTAGTCTTACCGTGGTCAACGTGACCCATGATAGTAACTACTGGTGGACGCTTAACTTGGTTCTTAGACTTCTTTGATTCTTCCATTCTCTTGTTGTAAAGAGTGTCAATATCAGAGATATCTTCATGAACCTTTTGCTTAGCATCAATACCGTATTCAGCAGCCAATAATTCAATAGTATCCTTATCTAATGATTGGTTTTGGTTAGTCAAAACACCAAGCATGAATAGCTTCTTAACGATTTCTGCTGGTTCACGGTGAAGTAATTTACCAAGGTCTTGTGCGTTCATACCCTCTTCGTAAACCAATACTTCTGGTAATGGACGTTCCTTACGCTTAGTAGGTTGCTTCTTTGGCTTTTGTTCTTGTTGCTTCTTCCTGTTCTTACGACGTTTTCTTTCTGAACGATCTGAATGTTCACTGTGTCCGTTGAAGAATTGGCTCTTACCCTTACGGCCTGGCTTACCTGTATTTCTACCATGACCATTGCCACGTCTATCATCCTTAGGAGCTTCTGGCATAGTAACCTTAGCAGCTACTCTTTCATTAGCTGATGGTTGATTTTGCTTTAAACGAGCTGGGGATGGCTTTAAAATCTTAGGACCAATTACTTTCTTTTCAACTGGTGCTGACTTCTTTTTGTTGTTATCGTTATTAGTTTTCTTATTATTTTTCACTGGTTGTTCTTGTTTTGGATGTTTCAACTGTTCGTGATATTCTTTCTTAGCTTTTTGAGCTTCCTTGTTAAGTTGGCCTTCTTCGGCACGTTGCTTTTGCTTAAATTGTTGAAGCAAAGCTGCGGCCTTGGGCTTACCTGAATTAGCTCTATTATTGTCGCGTTCGTTTCGATTATCACGATTACGATCATTATTTTGACGACGTTTATTATTACGTCTTCTTGGCTTCTTAGAAGAATTATTATTTTCTTGTTTCTTTTCATTCTTGCGAATAGAAGAAACAGAGATCTTAATCTTATTATTCTTCTTGGCGGGAGCGGAGTTTTGGAAACTACTCTTTAATTTTGCAGCCTGTACATCATCAATTGATGACATGTGATTTTTCACATCAAAGCCTAAATCCTTTGCTTTTTGGACTACAACTTTATTATCAACGCCTACTTCTTTTGCGACTTCATAAATTCTTTTCTTTGCCATCCAATCACACTCCTTCATTTATTCTTTTAACTAATGCCTTAGCAAAACCAGCATCAGTTAATCCTAAAACTTTTCGTTTCTTGCCAATTGCTTTTGACATTTCACTAGCCGAAAATGAGTTTATCATAGGAATATTATTTTTTCTGGCAACGCGATCCACTTTCTCTGCAGTGTTTGCTTGAACATCACTAGCAAGCAGGATCAGCTTTATTTTTCCTTTATTTGTTTCGGTAATTACAGTTTCAGTGCCTGTTGTTAATTTTCCAGCACGCTCTGCTAAACCTAACAAATTAATTGCTTTTTGTCTATTTTGCAATCTTATTTATCACCAAATAATTCTTTCCTTGCTTTCTGATGATCAACATAAGAATAAAGCTCATCGTAGAAACTGTCTGGGATCTTAGCTCCTAAGCTGCGATCTAAAACATGTTTTTCTTTTGCAGCTTCGATCTTAGTTGGATCAAGTGAAACATATGCTCCTCTTCCTGCCTTTTTACCAGTAGGATCGACAGAAACATTCTTTTCTTTATCAATCACGATACGAACCAATTCTTTTTTAGGTTGCATTGTATCGGTTAATAAATCCTTCCGCATTGGGATTTTTCTTTTTTTCAAAAAATCACCTATTCTTCAGTATTATCTTCTGTAGTATCAGTGTTATCTGTATCTGCAGCTTCAGCATCATTTGAAGCAGTTTCTTCATTAGTTGCTGATTCTTGACTTTCATCAGCTGCATCTTCACTATCAGAATCTGATGAATTTTCGTCAACAAATTCTACTTCGGATTCTGGACGGATATCAATCTTGTAGCCAGTCAAACGAGCTGCAAGACGTACGTTTTGCCCCTTCTTACCAATGGCAAGTGATAATTGGTAATCTGGCACAATTACCAAAGCACTCTTTTCATCTTCATCATCGCCAAATTGAACAGCAATTACTTCTGCTGGGTTCAATGCATTAGCTATAAAGTCTGATGGGTCTTCTTCGTACTTAACGATATCGATGTTTTCACCGCCAAGCTCATTAACAACGTTTTGAACACGAGCACCCTTTTGACCTACACAAGTTCCGACTGGATCAATGTTAGGATCATTTGACTTAACAGCCATCTTGGTACGATCGCCAGCTTCACGAGCGATTGAAACAATTTCAACGGTTCCATCATAAATTTCTGGAACTTCTTGTTCAAACAAACGCTTAACCATATCGGGAGCAGTTCTAGATACAGTAATTTGGGCACCCTTTGAATCTGAACCTACGTGAGTTACCAATACACGAATTTGATCTTGTGGATTGTAAACTTCATTAGGCATTTGATCGTGATGTGGCATTACAGCTTCAACATTGCCAATTTTAACATAAACAAAGCGATTATCACGACGTTCTACAGTACCTGTAACAAGTTCATCTTCATATTGAGAATATTCATCAATAATATGATTTCTTTCTGCTTCACGCAAACGTTGCATAATAACTTGCTTAGCAGTTTGAGCAGCGATACGACCAAAGTTCTTAGGAGTCACTTCAAAGCGAATTTCATCGCCAACTTCATAAGCACGGTTGATGGCTAAAGCATCCTTTAAGCTGACTTCCAAACGATCGTCTTGAACTTCGTCAACAACGGTCTTAACAGCCATAACCTTAAAGTCGCCCTTTCTTTCGTCAAAATCAACTTCAACGTTTTGTGCTTGGTTATAATTCTTCTTGTATGCAGCTACCAAAGCGGCTTTAATTGCATCAACAATAACATCTTGCTTAATGCCCTTAGTCTTTTCTAAGGTGGCAAACGCTTCTAGCATTTCTTTAGACATAAGTTTTTAATCAGCCTTTCTAAAATTCAATTGCAAAACGAATATTTGCAATTAACTTACGGGGAACAGTTAATGTTTTTCGTCTTGTCTTATCTCTTACTTCCAATACAATCTCTTCATCATTATATGACTTAAGCGTACCTTCATACACTTTTTTGTCCTTAATTTTTTGATAGAGACCTATATGAATATAATCATTCAAAGCCTTTTTCCAATCTGCTTCAGTCTTAATTGGACGTTCAGCACCTGGAGATGATAATTCCAAAACATATGGTTCAGGGAATGGATCTGGATTAATCGTATCGAGCTTTTCAGAAACGAGTTCACTCAAAGCTGCGATTTCATCAATATCGATTCCATTTGGTTCACGATCTACATAGATGCGTAAATAATTTTGTCCCTTTTCCTTAACGTATTCCATATCAACCAACATGTCGCCATGTTCATCAATAATTGGTTCAACAACTGGACGAACAAGATCTATAACTTTAGACAAAAATTTTCCTCCGTAATAAAAAGAGTGAGCATTACTGCTCACTCGAATTTACCTATTCGAACTTCTCTAGTAGTATACCATGTTTTACTAAACAATGTAAAATCAGATATCTAGAAAAGAGACAATTGATTTTCGTCAGGCATCCCTTCCAAGACGCCATTATCTTCAAAATAGTTCATGATAGTTTGTGAAACTTTACCACGCTTAGCCAAATCCTCTTTAGATAAGAATTTCTTTTCGGCACGGGCGGCAACAATCTGCTTAGCAGCGTTATCACCTAAACCAGGTACGGCGTTAAATGGAGCTAAAATAGTATGCTTATCCAAGATCTTAAAGTCGGTGGCTTCAGATTGATCGATATCAACCATCTTGATCTTAATGCCACGTTCAAGACATTCATTAGCAATTTCCAAAACCGTTAACAAACTCTTATCCTTAGCTGAGGCATCCATTCCTTTATCTTGAATTTCTTTCATCGCTGCTTTAACAGTATTTTTACCATGACTCATTGCAACTAAATCAAACAAGTCGGCACGAACTGAGAAATAAGCAGTGTAGTAAATTTCAGGATAGTACACTTTAAACCAAGCAATTCTCAAAGCCATCAAAATATAGGCAGTGGCGTGAGCCTTAGGGAACATGTACTTGATCTTCAAACAAGATGGAATGTACCAATCTGGAATCTTCTTGTTCTTTTTAAGAACAGCCATGTTTTCATCACTAATCCCGCGACCATGACGAACTGATTCCATGGTTGAGAAGGCTACTTCTGGTTTTACGCCCCAGTGAATCAAGTCCATCATGATGTTATCACGACAACCAATAACGTCCTTCAACTTGCAAGTACCGTTGTTAACCAAATCTTCGGCATTGCCTAGCCATACGTCAGTACCGTGTGATAAACCAGAAATCTGCAATAATTCGGCAAAAGTAGTTGGCTTAGTTTCTTCAAGCATCCCTCTAACGAAACGCGTACCAAATTCTGGTACTCCCAAAGTACCTGTTTGTGAACCAATTTGTTCAGGAGTAACTCCTAAAGCCTTAGTACTTGAGAATAATGACATAACACCTGGATCATCTGGTGGAATAGTCAGTGGATCAATTCCTGACAGGTCCTGCAAGTGACGAATCATCGTTGGGTCATCGTGTCCCAGAATATCGAACTTCAAGATGTTATCGTGAATGGAGTGGAAGTCGTAGTGCGTAATTAACCAAGCAGCATTCACATCATCGGCTGGGTATGACACAGGAGTAAAGTCGTAAATATCCATATCATCTGGAACTACAACAATTCCGGCTGGGTGCTGACCCGTTGTTCTCTTAACCCCACGAATTCCGCTGGCTAAACGATCTAGTTCTGCATTACGCAACTTCAAGTTTCGCTCTTCGTCAAAGTGCTTAGCATAACCATAGGCTGTCTTATCAGCAACAGTGGCAATAGTTCCGGCACGATATGAATTATCGGGTCCAAACATTACTCGAATAAAGTTATGAGCTACTGGTTGGTAGTCACCTGAGAAGTTCAAATCGATATCAGGAACCTTATCACCGTGGAAGCCCAAGAAAGTGGCAAACGGAATATCCTGACCATCTTTTACCAATGGAGTACCACATTTTGGACAATTCTTATCAGGTAAGTCAAAACCTGAACCATATTCCCCATTTTCAAAGAATTGCGAATACTTACACTTAGGACAGCGGTAGTGCGGTGCAAGTGGGTTAACTTCAGTAATACCAGACATTGTGGCTACCAAACTAGAACCTACGGAACCACGGGAACCTACCAGATAACCATCCTTATTGGATTTGGCTACCAGACGTTGTGAAATCAAGTAAATAACCGCATAACCATTAGAAATAATGGAATTAAGCTCCAAATCAATACGGTCCTTAACGATTTTTGGCAAAGGATTACCGTACAATTCGTAAGCTTTATCATAGGTCAATTTCTTCATTTCTTCATCAGCATGGGCAATGTGAGGTGGATACAAGCCATCTTTAATAGGCTGAATTTCAGAAATTTCATCCGCAATCTTATTAGTATTTTCAATTACGATTTCTTTAGCTATATCCTCACCTAAGAAACTAAAGGCATCCAGCATTTCCTGTGTTGAATAGAAATGTAGATCTGGTTGTGGCTTGTTTCGATTTGGATTAGAACGTTGCGCAGAAATCAGAATCGTCCGATAAATCGCATCATGTGGTTCAACATAGTGCGAATCACCAGTCGCTACAACAGGTTTATTTAATTCTTTACCTAGTTTATAGATATTGCTGATAATTTCTTCAAGCTGATCTTCATCTTTGATCAACCCATCGGCAATTAATTGTGAGTATGTTGCTGGTGGTTGAACTTCCAAGAAGTCATAGACCTTGGCCTTTTCACGTGCTTCATCGTAACCTTTTTGCATCATAGCAACAAAGACGTCACCTTGCCAGCAGCCTGAACCGTACAAAAGTCCTTCGTGCAAATCTGCCAAATCAGACTTAGGCGTTCTAGGAATACGGTAAAAGTCTTTCGTACTTGCGATTGAAACTAATTTATACAGATTCTTTAAACCTTTTTGGTCTTTAGCTAGCATCGTCATATGAGAAGGGCGAGCACGCTTATATACTTCGCCATGTGCTGCATAACCGTTTAAGTTGTTCAAATTGTCTTCATTGTATTTTTTCTTAAAGGCATCTAACAACTTATACATCAAATAACCAGTAGCTTCGGCATCTTGGTTAGCTCTATGGTGGTGTTCCAATGAAACATTGTACTTCTTAGCTAATGAATCCAAGGTGTGACGGTTCTGTTCTGGGTGAAGCAAACGAGATACTTCAAGCGTATCAACAACAGGTTGAGTAATTTCGCTGAGACCTGCTCTTCTTAAAGCAGCGTTGACAAAACCAACGTCAAATTGAACGTTGTGTCCACAAAGAGGACGATCACCGTAGAAGTCTTGGAACTGTTTAATTACGACGTCTTCATCATCAGCTGCACTAACCATTTCATCTGTAATAGAAGTCAAATTAATGGTTTGTTCACTCAATGGATGGTGCGGATTGATAAATTTATCAAATCTTTCAAGCACTTCACCATTTTTCATCTTTACGGCACCAATTTCAATAATCGTGTCGTAAACAGACGAAAGTCCTGTAGTTTCAACGTCGAAGATTACAAATTCACGATCTTCATAGGTCATTGGAGCCGGATTTAAAACCAGTAATGCATGATCATCAATCATATTGGCTTCAACACCATAAAGAATCTTCATACCAGTAGCTTTACCTGTGCTGTAGGCTTCTGGGAAGGATTGAACATCCCCATGGTCCGTAATCGCAATTGCTTTTTGGCCAAACTTTTTAGCTGTTTTAATAAAATCAGTTGGCGTATTAGTAGCGTCAAGTTGACTCATATTAGTATGCAAGTGCAACTCAACACGCTTTTGGTCGCCTTCATACTTTTCAGTTCTACCAACATGTTCTACTGTTTCAAAGCTACTAATATTGAAAACAATATCATGTTGATATTGGTCATCGGTTGCAGTACCCTGCATTTTTGCCCAGGTGCCTGGTTTGATCGCTGACATCTGCTCAATTTGTTCCTTATCAGAAACAAACTTCTTAAAAGCAATTGAATCACTATAATCGGTGATTTCACCGGTAAAAATTACCGCACCTGACTTTAATTCACGGCTCTCAATATTGAAGATATTACCTTCAATAACGACATTGCGCGTACCGTCTTCTACATCTTGAATTTGAGTAATCGGAGCATTTTCATCTAACTTGCGTTTACCATAACTAGTTCGTTTAGTTGGGTATTGACGCGGTTGGGGCTTGGCCTTTTCAGGAGTCTGCTCAAATTGCTTTTGCATATCCTTTTCATGTTCCTCATGCCGCTCTTCCAAACTTTGCAAGTTATTTTCCATGCTCGATTGATCAACCTGAGTGATAAACTTCAGATTAAAGAAGCCATATTTACGCATTTCTAGAGCAAGATCATCTAAAGCTTTTTGTTCGATGATTCCGTCAATAATATTGTTATCTACTGGTATTACCCAACGACCATCGACTTTTTCTGGTTTTTGACCCGCCAAAAATTCACGCGCCATTGGTTGCAAAACATTAGAATTTTGCACTGCATAATGCCAATACTTTGGTAAATATTGATCCGAGCCATCACCAGTATTAACAAAAAATCTTACATTTACAAAAGAAGCAAAACTTTCTTCTATAGCTTTTCTTAATGCCACATAGGTATCGTACTGTAATGGAGTATCAAAAAAAACGTGGATATCCCACCTATGTTCTTTAGCGTAAACATCCACGTTTTCAATCTTCCCTTTTTGAAGAAGTTCATTATCTTCAAAACTGTCTGGGAAATGAACCTGTTTGAGCAATTTTAAGAAAAGATCGTTTTTATTGGTCACAAAAATTATCCTAACTCTTGATTTACAAACTTATCTAATTCATCCATTGACATTTCAGTTGCCTTAGCATCAGTTGGTCTCTTAACTTCAACAATACCATCAGCAGCCTTCTTACCAATCGTAATTCTAATTGGTGCACCAACTAAGTCAGCATCAGCAAACTTAACACCGGCACGTTCCTTACGATCGTCATATAAAACATCATACTTTTCACTGAATTTCTTTTCAAGTTTTTCAGCTAATTCAGTTTGATCATCCTTGTTCATCTTCATTTGAACAATATGAATTTCAAATGGTGCAATTTCCTTTGGCCATGCTACACCGCGTTCAGTTAAGTGTTGTTCAACTGCTGCAGAAAGCATTCTAGTTACACCAATACCGTATGAACCCATAATAACTGGTTGTGCTTTACCATTTTGGTCCAAGAAGTCAGCACCCATGGTCTTAGTGTAGTAAGTACCCAACTTAAAGATGTGACCTACTTCGATTGAAGTAGTGAACTTAAGTGGTAAATGATCAACTGGGTCTGGTTCACCTTCGTTAGCAACTCTAAGGTCAGCAAATTCATCAACCTTGAAGTCACGATCTAAGTTAGCGTTCTTGTATTGGTAGTCAGTTTCGCCTGCACCAACAACAACGTTGTAAAGATCCTTAACAGTTTCATCAGCAATGATCTTATCAGCCCAGTCTGCATTTACAGGACCTACGCCGCCCTTTTCACTACCAGTGATTTCTTTCAAATCCTTGGTATCAGCTTCATGAATTTCATCAGCATCAAGGACGTGGCCTAATTTTACTTCGTTGATTTGCTTATCACCACGAATTAAAACTAAGATCTTTTGACCATCGGCGATGTAAAGAATACTCTTAACAATTCTAGTTGCAGGAACATCTAAGAATTTAGCCAATTTTTCAATAGTATCGCAATCAGGGGTTGATACCTTAGTTAATTCCTTAGGATCTTCAGGATCTTGTTTAAATGTGTCAATACTCTTGGCCATTTCAAGGTTAGCAGCATAAGTACCATTTTCGTTAGTAGCAATGGTATCCTCACCAATAGCTGCAGGAGCTTGGAATTCAGTAGAATTCTTACCACCCATTGTACCTGAGTCAGCGATTACGGGGTGAACAGTTACACCGGCACGCTTGAAAATACGCTTGTAGGCATTTTCTTGATCGTTAAATTGTTCATCCAATTGATCACGAGTAGCAGCAAAACTGTAACCGTCAAGCATTACAAATTCACGACCACGAAGAAGACCGAAACGAGGACGGTTTTCATCACGGAATTTGGTTTGAATTTGGTAAAGAGCCATTGGCATTTGCTTGTAACTCTTTAAGTTCTTAGCAATGATTTCCGTGAATGTTTCTTCATGAGTAGGTCCTAATAAACTTTCACGGCCATGACGGTCCTTAAGTTTAAACATTTCTGGACCATACTTCTTGTAACGACCAGATTCTTGCCATAAAGTTGCTGGAAGCAAGTGAGGCATAATCATTTCTGGAACATTGATTCTATCCATTTCTTGTTCAATGATTGCTTCAGCCTTGCGTAAAACACGGTAACCTAATGGAAGGTAAGCATAAACACCAGCAGTAACTTGGCGAATGTAGCCACCTCTAATCATCAATTTATGACTTTCAGCCACAGCATCGGATGGTGCTTCCTTTAATGTTGGCATAAAAAATTTTGATTGACGCATTATTTTTTTATAATCTCCTAAAGTAAAAACAAAACTAACTAACAAATATTTATTTAATAAAGTAGCGATAAATATCGTTACCTGTAACTGCAATGATCAAAACTAACAATAGACCAAAGCCAATTAATTCGACGATAGCCTCATGTTCCTCTGAAATCGGCTTTCCACGAACTAATTCAATTAAGTTCAATAAAAGTTTACCACCGTCTAACCCTGGAATTGGAATTAAGTTAACGATTCCCAAGTTAATTGAAATCATCCCCAAAAAGGCTAATACATAAGTAAAGCCCATTTGAGAAACTTGAGAAGTTTGAGAATAAATTCCAACTGGGCCAGACAATTTATTCAAACTAAAGTGTCTAAACAAATTACCAACTGCATTAAAAATTAAACCTGTAGTTGAAACGGCTGTATCCCAGCCTCTCTTTAGTTTAACACCAGCATTTTCATCGCTTTTGGCAACAATACCGATTTGGTAAATTTTTTGTCCTTGAATCTTATGAACCTTTGGCTTTACTGCCACAGTTCTACTTGAGCCATTCTTCTCTAATTTAAAGCGTAATTCTTTACCATTGCTCTGATTAATTTTAGCGGATACTTGATCAAAATTATCGATCTTTTGACCATTAATCGCAACGATTTTATCGCCAGGCTCAATTTTAGCACTTCTGGCTGGAGAATTTGCTTCAGTAGAGCCAATAGTTGTTGTAGCCGGACCTGGAACAGTAAATGTCCAAATCAAGAACACTACAAAACCAAGCAAAATATTCATAAAAGGACCGGCAAAATTGGTTGCCAGTTTTTGCCAAACATTAGCTTGATTGAATTGAGTATCACGTGGAGCGATGATTAATTCGGTACCATTCTTTTCAATGATAGTAGCATCATGGTTTACATGATAAGTAACCGGATCATTTTCATCCCCGTTTTCATAACCTTCAATAATCAAGCTGTCTACCAAATCGGCCTTTGTTACTTGTACAGGAATTCCTTCAATGGGCATGTCAGATTCAGAAGCATCAATTCTAACAACTTCGTTTTGATCATTTAACTGCAAGATTACAGTCATACCCGGATCTAATTTGCTCTCATCATCAGAACCTGCTAAACGAACATAACCACCTAATGGCAACCAACGAATAGTATACGTCGTAGGGTTCCGTCTAATCTGAAAGAGCTTTGGACCCATACCAATAGAAAATTCACGGACAAGAATACCTGACTTTTTAGCTACAATGAAGTGCCCAAATTCATGGACAAAGACAAGTAAGCCAAAGACGACTAAAAAGATTAGTATACCTCTCAATAAAATTCTCCTAATGTACAATACCTAAAATAGCTGCAACAACTGGCAATACAAATAGCATACTATCAAAACGGTCTAAGATACCACCGTGACCTGGTAAGATCTTACCTGAGTCTTTAACACCATAAAAACGTTTGTATGCTGATTCAACCAAGTCACCCATTTGGCCAACGATTGAAAGGATAAATGCCAACCCAACCATTGATAATTCCGAAACGACAAATGTAATGTTGAAGTGACTCAAAATTGCTAAATAGATTGCACTAAAAATCAATGCACAAATTACGGCACCAATAGAACCTTCCCATGTCTTGTTAGGACTAATTACCGGCCATAACTTATGCTTACCGATCTTACGACCGATCATGTATGCACCAATATCAGTTGACCAAACAACTACAAATACATAACCCAATAAAGCTAAACCGTTTTGTGGGTATGCTCTGATTGCGGCCATGTAGTGGAAGCCGAGTCCAATATAAAGAGCTGCTAAAACATAAACACCAACATCATCAAAAGTTGTCTTGTTCTTGGAAAGAACAGTCCAAGTCAAGAAAATCATGACAATGCCATAAAATACACCCAACTTAGTTATATTTGATGGGAATACTTTGAAAAATGAGTCTGGAACAGTCCAGGTCAAAGTTGCAAGCAGAGCTAATACGAAATCAAATGATACTAAAAGTTGTTTCTTCATTAAAAAGATTTCGCTAATACCAACTGCTGCAAAAAGTACAGTCAGCCAGTCCATCCAAAGACCGCCTGCTAATACAATTGGAATAAATAAGATTAAGGCAATAACTGCCGTAATTACACGTTGTTTCATACTAACTATCCGATTCGTCTACCTTACCAAAGCGCCGGTTACGGTGCTTAAATTCATTAACAAATTGTTTTAAATCATCTGCATCAAAGTCAGGCCAGTTTTTATCACTGAAAGCCAATTCTGAATAAGCCAATTGCCAGAGCAAGAAATTAGAAATTCGTTGTTCACCTGAAGTTCTGATCAATAAATCAGGATCTTGGTATTTACCAAAATGACCGGTCATTAAATGATCGGAAATCATTTTTTCAGTAATATCTTCGCTCTTTAGTTCACCAGCTTCAATTAAGCCACCGATTTCTTGCATTGCAGAGGTAATTTCTCTTCTTGAGCCATAATTAAAGGCAAAATTAAGTACTAAGCCAGTATTATTAGCTGTTTCTGCCATTGCCCGTTGAACAATTTGATAAGTTTTTTCTGGAAGTTCATCCAAATATCCCATAATGTTAACCTTAACGTTGTTTTCCATTAAAGTTGGCATATATTTATCAAAAAAGCGTACGGGTAAATTCATCAAGTAGGCCACCTCTTCTTTAGGTCTAGCCCAGTTTTCAGTAGAAAAGGCATACAAAGTAAGCACCTTAATCCCCAACTTATCAGCAGCTAAGGTAATGCGTTCAACATTGTCCATACCTTCGCGGTGTCCAACAAATCGCGGCTTATGGCGTTTTTTAGCCCATCTACCATTACCATCCATAATGATGGCAAGATGATTTAATTCATTATCCTTCTTACTCATGTTTAACCTTGAGTAATTTCCTTACGCTTTTCATCAGCAAGTTGATCAATCTTCTTGGCTGCGCCATCAGTAACCTTTTGAACTTGCTTTTCTAAGTTGCGTTGTTCATCTTCGGTAATGTCGCCATCTTTTTCTTCTCTCTTCAAAGAGTTCATGGCATCACGACGAACGTTTCTAACGGCAATCTTTGCTTCTTCAGCGTACTTACCAACTTCCTTGGCAATTTCTTCTCTTCTTTCACCAGTAAGTTGTGGAATTACCAATCTGATAACCTTACCATCGTTTGCTGGAGTTAAACCAAGGTTTGAAGCCAAAAGTGCGTGTTCAATATCATCCAAACTGTTTTGGTCGTATGGAGTAATCAATAAAACACGTGGTTCTGGAATAGTAATACTTGACATTTGAGTCAATGGTGTAGGTGCACCGTAGTATTCAACTTGAACGTTATCAAGCAAAGCTGCGTTGGCAACACCTGCACGAATTGAAGCTAACTTCTTTTGATAAACCTTAATAGATTTATCCATATTTTCTTGTGCTTTTTTAATAGTTTCGTTGTTCATTATTTATTACCTCTAATTACAGTACCAATATTTTCACCCAAAACAACCTTCTTAATGTTGCCTGGTGTGTTAACGTTAAATACAATTAATGGGATTTCGGTATCCATTGACAATGAACTTGCAGTTCTGTCCATTACCTTTAAGTTCTTTGAAATCAAATCAAGTTGAGTTAATTCACTAAACTTAGTTGCTGAAGGATCTACCTTAGGATCGGCTGAGTAAACACCATCCACACCATTTTTAGCCATCAAAATTACATCAGCACCAATTTCGGCAGCACGTAAAGCAGCGGTAGTATCTGTTGAGAAGTATGGATTACCAGTACCACCACCAAAGATTACAACACGGCCTTTTTCAAGGTGACGCAATGCTCTTCTTCTAATGTAAGGTTCAGCAATTTGTCTCATTTCAATTGAAGTTTGCATTCTAGTAGGAACACCAACTTTTTCAAGACCATCTTGTAAAGCTAAACCATTCATAATAGTAGCAAGCATACCCATGTAGTCGGCTTGAGCACGTTCCATGCCTAACTTAGCGCCAGTTTCACCACGCCACATGTTACCGCCACCGCAGACGATACCAATTTCTACGCCTAAGTTATGAACAGACTTAATTTCTTTAGCCAAGTGACTAATAACAGTTGGATTAATTCCAGTACCTTTGTCACCGGCTAAGGCTTCACCTGATATTTTTAAAATAATGCGATTATATTTAACTTGACTCATAATGCCCTCCTCTAATAGCTTTAATTATTCTAACATATATAACTATCTAATGTCTTTCAACTAATTAAAGTCAATAAAAATTTATAAAAAAAGAAGGAGCACTTACGTACTCCTCCTTTCATTAATAGTAGTAAAAACTACTTCATTTGTTCACGAACTTCAGCAGCAAAGTCTTCTTGCTTCTTTTCAATACCTTCGCCAACTTCGTAGCGAGTGAATGAAACTAACTTAGCGCCCTTGTCCTTCAAGAATTCGCCAACAGTCTTGCTGTCGTCCATGATGTAATCTTGTGACAAAACTGCAAATTGCTTGTCAACTTGAGTGTTGTCATCGATGAAGCGTTGCATCTTACCAGGAATAATTCTATCCCAGATCTTTTCTGGCTTACCTTCTTCTTTAAGTTCAGCCTTGATGTCTTCCTTAGCCTTAGCTAAAACGTCATCAGTCAATTGCTTTGCTGAACCGTAAACAAGGTGTGGTAATGGCTTCTTGTGTACCAATGCACGACTTTCGTTATCTTGGTCGATCTTGTGGTTCATCAATGCCAATTGTTCAGTGATGAAGTCATCATCTAATTCATCTGGTGAGATAACCTTAGGGTTCATAGCAGCAATGTGCATTGCTAAGTGCTTAGCAGTTGCAGCGTCAGCACCTTCTAAGACAGTGATAACACCGATTTGGCCACCGTTGTGTTGGTAAGCACCAAATTCTTGGTCATCGTTCTTCTTTTCCAATGCGAAACGACGTAAAACAATCTTTTCACCAATAGTAGCAGTTGCGTCAACAAATGCTTGTGATAAAGTCTTGCCGTCTTCCATCTTTAATTCGCTAGCTTCTTCAGCGTTAGCAGGCTTGCCTTCGGCAATAGTCTTAGTAACGCCCTTTACTAAGTTAACGAATTTTTCGTTTTGAGAAACGAAGTCAGTTTCTGAGTTGATTTCAGTAATAGCTGCTACGTTACCAGCAACGTAAACGCCAGTTAAACCTTCAGCTGCAACGCGGTCTGCCTTCTTAGCAGCCTTAGCCATACCTTTATCGTGAAGGTATTCAATGGCCTTGTCCATGTCACCGTCAACTTCTACCAATGCCTTCTTGGCGTCCATAACGCCGGCACCGGTACGTTCACGTAATTCCTTAACTTGCTTTGCAGTAATTGCCATTAATATGTCCTCCTACAGAACTAACAGTAAAAACTAGTCTTCTGGGTTTTCTTCAGCGCTAACGATTTCGTCTGAACCATCAGCATTTTCTTTGAAGTCTACTTCAACAGTTTCGTCATCTTGACCTTGCTTGCCTTCAACGATAGCGTCTGCCATAGCACCAGCGATTAAGCGGATAGCACGGATAGCGTCATCGTTTGAAGGGATAACAACGTCAATTGGATCTGGATCGGTGTTGGTGTCAACCATAGCTACAACTGGGATACCCAAAATGTTAGCTTCGTGAACAGCGATCTTTTCCTTCTTAGGATCTACTACGAACAATACATCTGGAATTCTTGGCATGTCTTCGATACCGCCTAAGAATTTTTCAAGCTTGTCCATTTCCTTAGTTAAAAGTGCAACTTCCTTCTTTGGTAATACATCGAAGGTGCCATCTTGTGACATTTCCTTTAATTGCTTTAATCTTCTAACACGACTTTGAATAGTAGTCCAGTTAGTCAAAGTACCACCTAGCCAACGTTGGTTTACGTAGTATTGACCTGCACGAGTTGCTTCTTCAGCAATTGAGTCTTGAGCTTGCTTCTTAGTACCTACAAACAAGAATACGCCGCCGTCTTGTGCAACAGCCTTCATGAAGTTGTAAGCATCATCTAACATCTTGATAGTCTTTTGCAAGTCAATGATGTAGATACCATTTCTTTGAGTGAAAATGTAAGGAGCCATCTTTGGGTTCCATCTTCTAGTTTGGTGACCGAAGTGGACACCAGCTTCAAGCAATTGCTTCATAGTAACAACGTCTGCCATATTTAAATTCCTCCTATGGTTTTAAATCCTCTCAAGCGTTCGTTTCATCATCTAACCACTACCTAGGGCACCACGATGATGATCGCTCTTGATGTGTTTTTTACTTATGCTTACACAGCATACTTGACTATTCTACAAGATTTTAGTCAATCTGACAAGACTAAAATTTAATATTATGATCCCGTAAAAATTTCTCTTTCCAGCTGCGAGAATGATGCTTAAACCAATACTCTCTCTTGAGTGCCAATCTTTTATCATCAAATTGTTCATGGTAAATCATCCGCACTGGTCGTCTAGCTTTAGTATACTTAGCACCCTTACCTTCATTATGCATTTTTAAACGGTGCTCAAGATCGTTCGTAAAGCCGCCATAAAAACTACCATCATTGCAAAGCAATACATAAAAGTAATATTTACCTTTTGCATCGTGCTTTGCTCGATCTTCATCGGTCTCACGCACAATCCGTTGAATAATTGGTTGAAATTCACCATTTTGATCATGAACTTCAATTGCATCCCTCAACTCTGTGCCATCTGTTCCCGTATGCTTAACAGCTTCCACAATAATTAAATTGGTGTTTTCACCGCGATGAGAAACAAAAGGTTGAACTAGCTTGACGCTTAAATCGTACTTCATACAGTAGTAACATATTTCTCCTAATCTTTCGGGTCGATGCACCATAAACATTTTTCCCTTCATCTTAAGAAGGCCGCTTGCCACTGCAATAATGTGTTCCAAATCGATCAGTAATTCATGACGCGCAATTGCCTTTTTTCGATCGGGATTAACTTCATGTCCTTTTGGTGCTTTAAAATAAGGAGGATTTACAGTTACGACATCATAACTATCCTTACGTAAAAATTTAGGAGCATTTAAGACATTATCCCTATAAACTGAAATTCGATTTTCCATATCATTTAGTTCAACTGAACGAACAGCTTGAGAATATATTTCGTCCTGAATTTCAATTGCATCATAGTGTGCCCGATTAAAATATGCCATATAGATAGTAGCCGCACAATTACCTGCACAAAGATCTGCCACTTTATCTCGGTCTCGAATTAATCCTTTAGCCCAATATGCTAAAAGCAAGGTATCCATTGAAAAACTAAAGGCAGTTTTATCTTGGATAATCCGCAGACTATCACTGTACATGTAATCGATTCGTTCATTATCTTTAAGCTCAACCATAAAAATATTTGCCTTTCTTATCTATATATTTTTATAATAACTTAGAACAAATTGGAGGACAAAATGTTTTATAAAATTATTCGCCCCATCGTCCGTTTCATCGTTTGGGTGCTCAACGGACACTTGCACGTTCATCATAAAGACCGCCTACCTAAAGGCAATTATATTTTAGTTGCACCACACCGTACTTGGTGGGAACCACTTTTGTTTGCTCTTGGCGCTAGTCCAATGGAATTTATGTTCATGGCCAAAATTGAATTATTCAAAAATCCAGTTTTGCGCTTCATTTTAAATCATGCGCATGCTTTCCCAGTAGACCGTAAAAATCCAGGTCCATCTGCTTTAAAAATTCCAGTTAAAGGATTAAGAAAAGGCAATCTTTCATTAATTATCTTTCCTTCGGGAACTAGACACTCTGCCGAATTAAAAGGCGGTGCATTGGTAATTTCTAAGATGTCAAAAAAGCCAATGGTTCCAGTAGTCTACCAAGGCCCATTATCTTTTAAAGGATTACTCAAAAGAAAGCCAATGGAAGTTAACTTCGGTAATCCAATTACGATTGATAAAAAGACCAAGTTAACTCACGAAAATGAACAAATTATTTATAAACAGTTGGAAGATGCCTGGGATCAACTTGATAAGGAATTAAATCCTAACTTCCACTATGTTGCAAAATAATATAATACTCAGTTAATGGACATTTCTTTAAACTATGATCATTAGCTGAGTATTTTTTATTGCATAAATTTTTTTAGTGTTAAAATAAGTAGTTAGGTTTGATAATTATTGGAGGAAAGATAATTGTTAGAAAAAACATTTTACAAAATGATGCTTAGCAAGTCCTTCCCTTTTCCCGTTAAAGTAACCTACTGGGACGGTAAAAGCGAAGTCTACGGTAATGGTACTCCTGAAATCGAAATTGTCTTTAACGAAAAGATCCCTATGGGCGACATTACTAGAAATGCTTCACTCGCACTTGGTGAAGGATACATGGATAAGAAAATTGAAATCCATGGGGATATTCAAAAATTAATTTTTGGTGCTTACGAAAGTGCCGACAGTTTCATGCGTTCTTCAAAGTTCCGCAAATTTTTACCAAAGCAAAAGCACACTGAAAAGCAAAGTGAAGAAGACGTACAAAGCCACTACGATATCGGTAACGACTTCTACAAGTTATGGCTTGATCCAACTTTGACTTACTCTTGTGCTTACTTTGAAGATGGTAATGAAAATGATCTTGAACAAGCTCAAATTGCTAAAGTTCACCACATTTTAAACAAATTAAACCCACAAAAAGGCAAGACTTTACTCGACATCGGTTGTGGTTGGGGTACATTAATGCTCACCGCTGCTAAGGAATACGGCCTTAAGGTTACCGGTGTTACTTTGAGTGAAGAACAATACAAATTAGTACAAAAGCGTATCTACGATGAAAACTTGCAAGATGTAGCTGAAGTTAGACTTGAAGACTACCGTGAACTTGGTGATCAAACCTGGGATTACGTAACTTCAGTTGGTATGTTTGAACACGTTGGTTCAGAAAACTTACCTAAGTACTTCGCAGATGTTTACAAGTACTTAAACAAAGATGGTGTCGCTTTAATCCACGGTATTACTCGTCAACAAGGCGGTGCTACTAACGCTTGGATTAACAAATACATCTTCCCAGGTGGTTACATTCCAGGTTTACAAGAAATCGTCGGCGATATCGTTGATAGTGGCTTGCAAATTACTGATATGGAAACTCTTCGTCGTCACTACCAAAGAACTCTTGAAATTTGGGACAAGAACTTCAACGCTGTTCGCGATCAAGTTGAAGATAAAATGGGTGAACGTTTCACTCGCATGTGGGACATGTACTTAAATGCTTGTGCTGCTTCATTTGAATCAGGCAATATCGATGTCATCCAATACTTGCTTACCAAGGGCCCTTCTGGTAAGAACTTGCCAATGACTAGAGATTACATGCTTAAATAATGCATTAAATAGATCGTAAGCGTCAAATAACAGAGTGTATTGACGCTTACCATTGTATGTATATTATATTTTGCTTTATATATAAAAAGACAAGACTTTCAGTATTCAGAAAATCTTGTCTTTTATTTTAAATAAAAATTTTTTACCAAATCACAATTCTATCTTCTGGATCAAGCCACATGCCGTCATCCTTCTTAACGCCAAAGGCATCATAGAATTCATCTTGGCATTGAACCGGAATATTTACTCTAGTTGGTTGTGGTGCATGGACATCAGTTTGAACTTCAGTCTTAATTGCTTCAGGACGTTGCTTTTCCATCCAGCTTCTAGCATAGTTTTCAAACAAGTCCTTCAAGTCTGCACCATCATTTTTACCTGCTTGGACAGCACAAGCTAAACCAGCAAGGTCAGCAATATTTTCAGAAACAACTTGCTTACCGTTAATCTTAGCAGGGCCATATTGCAAACCATCAAAGATATCGATCATTTGACCAACACGCTTATTAAATTCAGTGAAGTCTTGCTTAGTCCACCAGTTGTTCATATTACCGTTCTCATCAAACTTAGCACCATTGTTGTCGAAAGCATGAGAAACTTCGTGACCAATAGTAGCACCGATACCACCGTAGTTAGCACCTCTTGATTGGTTAATATCGTAGAATGGCTTTTGCAAAATACCAGCTGGGAAAGTTAAATCGTTTCTTTGTGGGTCGTAACAAGCGTTGTTCAAGTTACCTGGCATTAGCCATACAGAACGATCAACCGGCTTAGTCAATTTCTCTAGTTCATATTCGGTACGAACTTTATCCATAGCAGCTTCATTTTCATATAAGCTCTTTTCGGGATCTACTTGTAACAAGTCAAAAATCTTTTCAATTTTTTCTGGATAACCAATCTTAAGAACCAAAGCATTTAACTTAACAATTGCCTTTTTCTTAGTTTCATCAGATAGCCAAGTATTATGGTTGATTCTTTCTTCATAAACCTTAAGCATGTTGTAAATCATATCTTCAACATCGTGCTTGGCTTTTTCACCAAAGTATTTCTTACCATAGAAAATACCAACCACTTCATCAAAGGCACTGTTAGCAATACGATAAGCTTGCTTAATTTGTGATGGCATTTCTGGTGCGCCTGTAATTGCTTGATTAAATGGAAACGCAGCTTCTCTAAACTTTTGTGACAAGTATTTAGCTACACTATTAATGTATTTAACCAGCATCCAACCCTTGATTTCGTCAAAGTTTTCAGCATTGATTAATTCTTCTGCATGGTCAAGAAAGCGTGGTTCCATCACAATTACCCGCTTTTGTTTTTCAGGTAAAAGATCGTCTAAGAATTGTGCCATGTTAAATGACTTGAATTTAGCAATGAATTTGTCGTATGAAACTGGGTTATAAATAGCTGCGTCGTCGGCCCATTCTTCAGTAGACTTAACTACTTTAGCTACCTTAGCATCAAAGGCCAATGCATTATCAACGTATACTCTTGCTTCGGTCTTGCCAATACCTGCCATCATTAGCAAGTTAATGCTTTGATCTTGCAAAATGTTCAACAACTTTTTAGCATCGTCTGTCTTGTAAGTTGTTGTATCTGGCAAGAAGGTACTTGGACCACCAAAGTATAAGACATTAACGTCGGTATTCTTCATATCGGCATCAACGCCATAGACGAATGGCAAGATATATGGACCCATGTATAAGTCCTTAGCTTTTTTACCAAAGTCAGCAAAATCAGTTAATGATAATAACTTTTGCAAGTCATTTTGAATAGGATGTGCTTCTTCGGCATCCCTTTTCTCAAAATTCTTAGCAATCTTATATAAAGCAATTGCCTTATCAAAATCCTTAATCTCTGGCATCTTTTCTTTGCCTGCAGCAATATCGGCAAAGTCTTTCATCACTCTATTTTCAATCTTAATATCTAGTTCTGAGTTGACACCAGTTGAAGTACGATCAGCAGGGATTTCAGCTTTAGAAAGCCACTCTGAATTAACAGCTAAATATAAATTATCTTGTGGCTTAGCATTAACGTCAGGTTCCGCAACATCGCCTGCACCACCACGAACAGCGTAAAATCTTCTCATTTTTCCTCCTTATTAATATTCATAATTATTTCATTCCTTTTAATCATTATAACAAAAAGACGTCTGCATTCGTGCGAAACGTCTTTTATTAACTATTCTTTATTTTCATTATTTTGCAAGGTGTACAAGTTGTAGTAGTAACCCTTCTTAGCGAGCAATTCTTCATGCGTACCACGTTCAATAATTCTACCCTTGTCGAGCACAATAATCTGATCGGCATCGGCAATCGTTGACAAACGGTGCGCAATGGCCAAAGTAGTTCTACCCTTACGCAGTTGTTTCAAGCCTTGTTGAATCAAAGTTTCAGTTTCGGTATCCACGTTAGCCGTAGCTTCGTCCAATACCAAAACTTTAGGGTCTGTAACCAAAGTTCTAGCAAATGAGATCAATTGGCGCTGTCCTTGACTCAGTTCTTCGCCACCTTCGATTACCTTGGCATGATATTTACCTGGCATCTTTTCAATAAATTGATCGGCTTGAACAGCCTTAGCCGCATCCCTAATCTGTTCATCTGTAATGTTCTTATTATACAAGCGAATATTTGAAGAAATATCGCCATAAAACATGAATGGTTCCTGCAAAACGAGGCCCAATTTTTTACGCAATTCTTCTTTAGGATATTTTCTGATATCTACATCATCAATTAAGATCTCGCCTTTACCCAATTCGTAAAAACGCATCATTACATTGATGATCGAGCTCTTACCAGATCCAGTATGACCAACAATACCTAAAGTTTCACCTGGATTTACTACGAATGAAATATCATGCAAGATTTCATTTTTACCATCATATGAGAAACTAACGTGCTTGAATTCAATCTTGCCGCGACTGATAGTCAATCCTTCTTGAGCATTTTGCTTTGGCTCATATTGTTCATCATCTAAAATCGCAAAGATTCTCTTACCGGCTACGATACCATCTTGGAAGAAGGTCATCTGGTCCATCATAGTTGAAATTGGATTAAACAATTGTGACAAGTATTGTGAGAAAGCATATACCACACCAGCTGGCACAAATGTTGCCTGCAATGGAAAACCGAAGTACATCAATGTCACAGCTAAAGCCAATGAATAAAGCAAACTAGTCAAAGGTGAAAGAAGCAATGAGTTAATACGAATCATGTTAAAACGCGTATTCATCAACCCACCATTTTCACCCTCAAATTGGTTGGTCATTCTCTTTTCTTGATTAAACTGCTGAATAATTGAGACACCTTCAATTGACTCATTCAAGTTAGCGTTAATTCTACTCAAACGTTCACGATAGTTACGATAAAGCCGTGAACTCTTTTGCGAATAGAGCCAAATCACAAAGAGCAAAATTGGCACAAAGGCTAAAACGATCCAGCCGGCAATCACGTTGGTAGTAAACATTGCCACCAATGCCGTAACTACAGAAAATGCACCAATTACTACTGTTGAAAGCACAGTTAAGAAGTTGCTCAAAGTCATCGTATCGTTAGTAACTCTTGACACAATTGAACCGGCAGGAGTTTGGTCAAAATAGCGCATCCCTAACTTATGCAATTTCCGGTAAAGGGCCCTTCTGATACTCTCCAAGGTTTTTTCAGATCCAAGGGCAAAGAAATATTGGTAGGTAAACTGAATGACCGCTTTTAGAATCGAACCTATTGCATAAAGTAAGCCTGCAAACAAAATAATCTGAACAGTTGCGCTTTGTTTAAGCAGAAAGTTGTCTAAGAAATACTGCAATCCACGCGGCAGCAAAATATTAATGATGCTGACTAAAAATGCCCCAATCAATGCAATGGTCATTTCAAATTTAAAGTGCTTAACAAAGCCCATTAAACGTTTAAAAATCGCAACCTGTTCTTTAAATGGGATTGCTTTAGACCACACCGATTCTTGCTTTTCTTCATTATTCATCTACATCTTCACCCACCTTTGCTTGCAATTCTTGTCTACGCCACATTTCGGCATACCAGCCATTTTCTTTGAGCAGATCTTGGTGATTGCCTCGTTCAATAATTTGACCGTCTTTTAAGACTAAGATCAAATCAGCATCCATGACCGATGTCAATCTATGTGCCGCAATCATCGTAGTCTTATCTTTTCTTTCATTTCTCAAAGAAGTTAGAATTTCGGTTTCAGTCTTTGCATCAACCGCTGATAAAGCATCATCCAAAATCAAAATTTGGCTATCTTTAAGCAAAGCACGGGCAATGGACATTCTTTGACGTTGACCACCAGAAAGTGAAAGTCCATTTTCACCGACTAAAGTCTCATAGCCATGTGGCATTTGTAAAACATCATCGTGCAAATCACTCTTCTTAGCAGCTGCCGCAATCTCATTTTTGCCTGCATCTGCCTCTGAGAAAGCAATATTTCTACCAATACTCGTTGAAAAGAGGAAGTTGTTCTGGGGAACATAAGATATTTGGCTAAGTAAAACTTTAAGCGGAATTTTCTTGATATTGATGCCATTTAAGGTGATTTCACCGTCATATTGGTCGAATTCTCTCAATAGCAGCTGAATGATTGTCGTTTTACCAGCACCTACACGACCTACTAAACCTAAAGTTTGACCAGGTTTTAAGGTGAAATCGATGTTCTTTAACACTGGAATATCCTTTTCATCAGGATAAGCAAACGATTTAATATCAAAATGCAAATCACCTTGTAAGTCTTGAGCCTTAATACTTTGATCAGCGTGGGCATCAGTAATTAACGGTTTTTCATAAAGTAGCTTTTCTACACGGTCGTAGCTCGCACTACCTCTTTCCAAAATATTGAACAAATAACCAATCGCAAACATCGGCCAAACCATGTTGGCAATATAGGCAATAAAGGAAACGAGCTGACCAATCGATAACACTTTATTTGTAACTAAAAGTCCACCATAAATAATGGTAATTACATAGGTTGCACCAATAACTGCCGTACCCAATGGATCAAACAAGGAGTCCCAAACAAACACTTTTTTATTGATGTTAATAGTATCATCAACCATCTTGTCAAAAGCTTGGGTATCTTCTTTTCCTTGACCAAAAGTTTTAAGTACCTTAATGCCTGAAACTGATTCTTGAGTCTTATTATTCAAGCGAGAAAAGGCCGCCTGTGACTTATCAAAAGCATCGTGTAAACGATCCCCAAGTTTCCAAGCACCTAATGCTAAAAATGGCAGTGGCAATAAGGCAACGATGGTTAGTCGCCAATCAACGAAAATGATCATGGCAATCATTGTTGATAAGCCCATTACAAGTGAGTCAACCAAGGTTAAAACACCATCACCGGCTACGTTTTGAATTGCAGTCACATCGTTAGTTGCATGGGCCATCAAGTCACCGGTTCGGTGGCGCTGATAAAATGTTCTGTCCATGATCATAAAGTGGTCGAACAGTTTAGAACGCATTTGTCGTTCTAGTTCTGCGGCCCCGCCCCAAATTTGCTTACGCCAAAAGTAGCGCAAAATATATAAAACGAAGGCGGCAGCTAACACAGCTAGAATCAACATCCCATATTGCCCCCATGAGATGTGACCTTGATCCAGCTGATCCGCCATCAGTCCTAATACTCTTGGCGGAATTAAGTTGGCTAAAGAGGTTAAAGCAAGAAAAGTAATTCCGATAATATAACGTTTCCTTTCTTGTTTAAAAAACCAACCCAGTTTTTTAAATATGTTCATTTACTCACTCCATTCTTTAAAAAGAACACCAAAAAAGACGAAGGAATAATCCTTCGCCTTAACACCACAAAATAATCTAATAATTACTTTTGTTGATGCTTCATCATGTTCATTACTTGATGAACCTTCTTATTAGAAGGTTTTTGTCCCATTTGAGACATCATAGCAACGATCATATCTTCACTAATAGGAGGATTTTCCTTAAAGTATTTCTTCATGTATGCTCTTGCACCATAAAAACCTGCTGTTGCACCAACTAAAAGTGCAATAATAATCAAAAATATTGCTAAACCTAAATTCATATTATATCCTCCATCTAACTAACAATAATATCTTACATAATTTTTCACTTTTTTAAAAGGCTTAATTAATCTTTTCTAAGTCCTTTTCTTCTTTGAGCGCGTTTAGCTCTTTCAGAAGTAACTTCTTTACCATTCTTATCGATGATTACCATATCCTCGACATCTTGCTTAAAAGCAGCTCTGAAGTTTGCGATAAATTTCTTATGAAGTTCCTTACGCTCTTGTTCCTCTGCAGGTGTTAAGCCTTCTCTTTCCTTCTTGTGGTAAAGTTCATTAATGCGATCAGTTACCTTTTTTTCTTCTTCTTTACTCATAATATCTTTATTCATAATATCCACCTCACATTGACAATCATTAGTCTACCTTATTTTTAAACTAAAAAAAAGGTATAATTCTTAGAACGCTTGTTTGAGATTATTTGATTTTTCTGTTAAAATTACTTATAAGAATAAATAACTAAAATTAACGGAGAAAATGAAAATGCCTAAGAAAAACAGTGAAACTAAACAATTAGAAATTTTACGCTATATTTATGACACTGTCGAACATCGCGGCTTCCCACCTACAGTGCGTGAGATTTGTACCGCAGTTAATCTATCTTCAACTTCAACTGTCCACGGACATTTAGCTCGTCTTGAGCGCAAGGGCTTATTAATTAAGGACGCTACTAAGCCACGTGCCTTGGAAATTACCCCTGAAGGTAAAGATGCCCTTGGCATTAAGCCAAAGGAAATTCCAGTTGTCGGCGTGGTTACCGCAGGTCAACCAATCCTTGCAGTACAGGACATTGATGAATACTTCCCACTTCCACCAGATTTGGAAAATGATGCTGGTGAACTCTTCATGCTTAAGGTTCACGGTGAAAGTATGATCAACGCTGGTATTCTTAATGGCGATAGCGTCATTGTCAGAAAACAAAATTCAGCTAACAACGGTGAAATTGTTGTTGCTATGACCGAAGAAAATGAAGCCACAGTTAAGCGTTTCTACAAGGAAAACGGTCATTACCGCCTCCAACCTGAAAATGATACTATGGATCCAATCATTTTGCCAAAGGTAAGCATTTTGGGTAAGGTTGTTAGCCTTTACCGTAACAATATTGATTAATAATATTCACGAAATAAGCTAAATTGAATTTAGCTTATTTTTTTAGCAAAAGATTGTTTAGTTGCTCTTCAAATAAAGGCATCCATTTCTCTAAATAGCCAGCACGCGTTGGATGGATTTCATCAGCCATATAAAGTGAATCTTGCTTTTTAAATTCGGAATTATGATAAAGATCCAGTACTTGAACTCCCCATTTTTTAGCAAGTTCAAGCGTACTATCTACCATTTGTTCATACAAATTACTTTCAAAGTATGGATTGGTATAAATCAAAATAGGACAATCCCACTTTTTGTGTGCTTCATTGACGATATACTCAATAGAACCAATAATGGTTTGCGTATCAAAAGTATCATCTGAACTGATTTTACCCAGTTTTTGATTGGTATTGGCATCATTAGTTGACAGTTGCAAGACAAACATGTCTGGCTTATCTTCTTTAAGCTCTTCCTTAAAACGGGCAACGTATGAGTCACCATGATAGCTTGTATCTTGATCTACCAAAGTCGTGCCATTTTCAGCATCTTTAATAGCGTCGATTCCGTCTTTCTTCCATAAATAATCTACAAATGATTCACCTAAGGCACCAAAGCCAAAAGTAACTGATGAACCTAAGAACAAAATCTTCTTATGACGCAATGGACTTTCAATCGTTTTAACACTATTCAAACTATACTTGCGGCTGTTGCCAGGCAAATATGCAAGTTCAGTATATTTACGTTGATTTAGGGGATGCTCATCCAAATCCATTCTCAACTCATTTAAGGCAACATCAGATAAATCATTATTTTGTCTAATAGGTATTAAAAAAGTTTCGTTACTCATTATTTTTCCTTTTCTAGATAAGGCTTAATTACATTCCAATCTTTAATAATATCATCACTTAGTTTGCGATTGTAAAAAACAGCAGCTGGATGATATTCAGGAAAGATCGTGTATTTTTGTTTTGACCAAACATAACCATCTTTTTGTGGATTGAGCCGTAAAATTGGCGTATTTTCAATTACTTTGCCATGTTCTTCCGATATTTTATGTCCTAGTCCAAACAAACGTTCCAATCCTGTATTGCCTAAAGCGACTATTAATTTAGGTTGCGCATAATCTATTTCATAGTCTAAAAAAGGTGCATGCGCTAAAACTTCCTTTTTGGTTGGCTTGCGATTGGGATACTTAGTAACTTCCTTATTCTCACGTTTACTAAAGACCTTTTTAATTGCATATGGTCTGCTTCTGACTGCACTAGTAATGTAGACATCATCTCTAGTTAAGCCGATCTGTGCTAAAGATTTATTTAATTCTTTGCCTGCATCCCCACTAAAAGGAATGTTATTAACTATTTCATTTCTGCCGGGTGCTTCACCAATAATCATCAACTTAGGATGCTTAGGTCCACTACCTGAATTGATTCCTTCAAGTCGCATACCTGCAGAACGTTTTTTAACTTCATCTATCAACTCTTGAGGATAGTTCAACCACTTTTCCTCCCTTCATTTTTTCTAACATTTACATTATAAGTAATGCCGACCACTATTTCACTTTTTTGCTTTTTAGAGTATAATAAACACAATTTAATACTAAACAAAAGCCGCCGGTGTGGATAACTGGTGGCTTTTGTTTTAATTCCACATAGAATGTTGATTTTTTGAAATTAGCTTTCACAAGCCGTAAGTCTCTTTATATCAGCAATTATAAGTATTATTTTGCCACTTTGTGATAAAATATGCATGTTACACAGTCGTTTCACACTTAATTATTTTCACAAACTAATGTAAAAAAATAGTCGATTCTTACGAATCGACTATTTTTCATTTTATTAACGACGTGCTTCAGCAATTCTTGCTGACTTGCCGTGACGTTCACGTAAGTAGTAAAGCTTAGCGCGACGTACACGACCATGACGCTTAACTTCTACCTTAGCAACACGTGGGTCGTTAACTGGGAAAGTTCTTTCAACACCAACACCTGAAGCAATCTTACGAACAGTGTAAGTAGCACCGATGCCAGTACCCTTCTTCTTAATTACAACACCTTCGAATAACTGAATACGTTCGTGAGTACCTTCAACAACACGTACGTGAACAGTAACAGTATCACCTGCACGGAAAGCAGGAATATCGTCACGAATTTGTTCTTTAGTTAATTCTTGAATTAATGGATCCATAATATATTTTTCTCCTTCTTCGGTCTTCATCAACGCACCAGCGCCAGCGGAACACCCATAACTTATAAATTCCGTGGAAAATCCACGCTTACTAGTATAGCAAGGTTAGACTAACTGTTCAAGTTAAAAATCAATTACTAACCTAGCTTTTTTTATCTTTGTAGTAAAATATTTTTTATAAATCAAGGAGGAGTAATGAATAAAATAGTAAATTTTTTGGGCAAGCCACGTACTATCAAAAATGTGATTAAAAACCGTAAAACTTCTTGGTTAGAATTATTCTATGATTTAATTTTTGCTGTAGTCTTTTCACGACTAACGGAAAGCTTACTAGAACATCAAACACTAACCGGATTTATTAATGCAACCCTGACATTTTTCTGGCTAATTTGGGGTTAGGGCGGGTTCAGTGGTTATTTTGATAACCCATGGTAACGATTCAATTATCAACATTTTAATTATTAATATTGATATGATCTTAATTGGCTTAGCTAGTATTTTCATCCCTGAAGCAGTAAACGGTAATTTCCATCATATAACTTGGCTATATATAATCTTAGAACTGTTTATGGGTGATGTCTGGATCGGTTTAGGAATCTTTGATAAAACACACGGACCAGCTGCCAGAGTTTGGGGTATAACTTGTTACAGCTGCAATCATTGCCTGCGACCTCTTTTTTAGTAATCAGCTTTTATTCTGGTTCTTAGTAGTCGGAACTCTAATCAATATCTTTGTAGTTATGTTCGCTAGTTCTCGTCTTGAGCGAGAATATGAAAGAACCAACATGGTTCATATAATCAAAGATTCATTGATTGAACGCTACGGTCTAATTACAATGATCACTTTAGGAGAAATCACTTCAATTCTTTACGACTTTAGCAAAACGCCGATCAATTGGAACCGATTCATTCAATTCACTCTTTGTATAATTTTGGTTGCGCTATTGGCAGCTGTATATTATCAAGTTTTAGGTGAACTTCATATTCAACTAAATTCTTCGATTGCTACATCTCTTACAGGCTGGTTATTTTTATTAGTAATTCTTTTTATCTTCTTAATTGACGTTAGTCTTCACCTAGTAATCATTGATGGGAATCTTGAAAGCAAAATTTTATTTAGTTTTTCTTTGATCCTCATGCTGCTAATGATCCGAGTTTTGTTTTTAATCAGTATTCATTTCAAATTGTCAAAACTTCAGATCAAACTTAGCTGGATTCTCCTGATTGAAATGATCATCAATCTATCAGCTGCCTTTTTACCAGCCATGGGAATGATCCTTTTAGATATTCTTGTTTTAATTTGCTTCAGCTTTAATGTCAGCCAGCATCTTCTTTTCTTCATCTGAAAGCTCACGCTTTTCAAGCATATCAGGTCGATGAAGATAAGTTGCCTTTAAAGCTTGATAATGGCGCCATTCGTCAATCTTTTGGTGATTGCCACTAGTTAAAACCTCCGGCACCTTTTGGCCTTCAAAGTCTGCTGGGCGAGTATATTGTGGGTATTCAAGCAAGCCATGAGAGAAGCTCTCTTCAACTGGACTGGCCGCATTACCCAAGATACCAGGAATTAAGCGCACAGTAGCATCAATCATGCTCATTGTTGGCAATTCACCGCCAGTTAAGACGTAATCGCCAATTGAAACTGTTTCATCAGCTAAGTCATACACGCGTTGGTCAAAGCCTTCATAGTGACCACAAATAAAGGTTAATTCATCTTCCTTAGCCCAATCCTGTGCCATTTTTTCATTAAAGGTTTTGCCTTGTGGCGCAGTAATAATTATCTTACCAGTTGAAGGAAGTGAATCAAGCGCCTTCTTGATTGGCATGATTTGTAAAACCATGCCGGCTCCACCACCATATGGGGTATCGTCAACATGATGATGAACATCGGTAGTGAAATCACGGAAATTAACTAAATTGAGATCCCACTTTTTGTCTTCAAGACCACGCCCTAACATTGAAACTTGTAATGGAGTAAACATATCTGGAAAAAGGGTTAAAACATTAATCTTCATCGCGCAAGCCCTCCATTAATTCTACATAAACCTTCTTGTTAGGAACATCAACCTTTTTTACTACGTCTGCAATATTAGGAATCCAATATTCTTTACCGTCATCTTCATGAACTAACCAAATATCATTAGCACCGGGCGATTGAATATCGGTAATTTTACCTAATCTTTTTCCAGATTCTTCATCAATCACATCGCAGTCAAAAATATCTTTGTAGTAATAAACACCTTCTGGCAATTCACCACGATTATCTTCACTAACTACCAAAATTTGACCACGAAGTTTTTCTGCCTCATCAATATCATTTACTTCATCAAATTGAAGCAGCCAAAATTGTTTGAAAGGACGGCTCTTTTTAATAGTCAAAATTCGATCAGTATCAGCCTTTAAAGCTAGCTGCATCCCTTCCGCAAAACGATCTTCCGGGAAATCTGTAATCACGTTAACTTTAACTTCACCATTTAGGCCATGCGTGGTTAAAATCTTTGCAACATCAAAATATTGCATTTTTTCTCCTTTATAGTAACAAAAAAAGCTTGAAGCACTCGGCATCAAGCTTTCTCTAATAGCAAATTACTTGTTGTATTTTGCATCGTGCAACTTAGCCATCAAGCCAGCACCTGAAAGAAGTGATCTAACAGTGTCTGAAGGTTGTGCACCCTTTTGTAACCATTCAAAGATCTTGTCTTCGTCAAGCTTCAATTCCTTTGGTTGTGAAACTGGGTTGTAGTAACCAACTTGTTCGATGAAACGACCGTCACGTGGCATACGTGAGTCTGCAACAACGATTCTGTAGAATGGCTTTCTCTTGGCACCAGCGCGGTGCATACGAATTTTAACTGACATAAATTAATTTCCTCCTAAAACTTAACGATTAATAATATACCACCAAAACAAATGGGTGTAAAGTATTTTTCCTTAACAGCTTCATTTTTTATGAATGATATCTCTTAACCTTACGCAGACGCTTCTTCTTGTTCTTCTTGAAGTTCTTATTCATGCGGCGCATAGCCATCTTGGCCATTGGTGAATCCATACCAGGCAAGTTGCTTAAGCCCTTCATGTTACCCTTAGTAACCTTGCTCATCATTTCGCGCATTTGCTTAAATTGCTTGATCATTCGGTTTACTTCAACAACGGGACGACCAGAACCGGCGGCAATTCTTCTACGACGGCTAGGATTCAAAATATCTGGATTTTCACGTTCTTCTTCAGTCATTGAGTAAACAATCGCTTCAGTATGATCGATTTGCTTTTGATCAACGCTCAAATTCTTAAGTTGAGGATTATTAGCAAGACCAGGAATCATCTTCATAATTTGATCCAAAGGTCCCATCTTTTGTACTTGTTCAAGTTGATCGACAAAGTCATTGAAGTCGAAGGTGTTTTCACGCATCTTTTCAGCAACTTTTTGTGCTTCCTTGGCATCGTAATCTTGTTGAGCCTTTTCAATTAAGGAAAGCATATCACCCATACCAAGGATTCTTGAGGCCATTCTGTCTGGGTGGAAGACATCCAAGTCACTTAATTTTTCACCTTGACCAGTGAAGAGGATTGGCTTACCAGTAACGGCACGAATAGAAAGTGCAGCACCACCACGGGTATCACCATCCAATTTAGTCAAGATAACGCCAGTAACGTCAAGACGTTCATCAAAGCCCTTAGCCACATCGGTAGCAGCTTGACCAGTCATGGCATCAACTACAAGCAAGATGTTGTCAGGGTTGGCAACCTTCTTTACTCGTTCAAGTTCTTCCATTAATGGTTCATCGATTTCAAGACGACCAGCCGTATCGATTAAAACATAATCGTTTTTGTTCTTTTCAGCTTCAGCTAAACCATCTTGAACAATCTTGGCAACGTCCTTTTCACCATCTTCGCTATAAACCGGCACCTTCAATTGTTCACCAATTTGCTTAAGCTGATCTACAGCGGCAGGACGATAAATATCGCCAGCAATCAAAAGTGGACGAGCCTTCTCGGTCTTTTGCAAATGGTAGGCTAACTTACCAACAGTAGTAGTCTTACCAGTACCTTGCAAACCAACCATCATAATAATGGTAGGAATGTGCTTAGACTTGTTAAGAGGAACTGCTTCCTCACCCATCATCTTAGTTAATTGCTCATTAACAATCTTGATGACTTGTTGGCCTGGGTTAAGACTTTCTTGAACTTCCTTACCCAATGCTTCTTTTTTGATTGTCTTGATAAAGTCCTTAACAACCTTGAAGTTAACGTCGGCCTCAAGCAAAGCTAATCTAATTTCACGACTAGCTTTATTAATATCTTCTTCTGAAACTTTACCTTTACCGGTTAAATTTTTTAATGCTTTTTGAATTCGTTCACTTAAATTTTCAAAAGCCATGGGTTACTCTCCCCTCAATTGATTTAATAAATTCGTTATTTCATTTTTAGCAGTTTGACTATCATCATTATCAATCGACAATAATACGTCCGCCAATACATTTTCAATATGGTCATTATCCCGGCGCATATGAAGCTTGTCTTCATAGTTCTGCAAAATTTTGCTCGACCGTTTCAAATTATCATAAACGGCTTGTCTTGATACATGATGATTTACAGCAATTTCACCTAGGGACAAATCATTATAATAATAATCTTCAAAATATGATTGTTGGCCCCGAGTCAGCAATGTGCCGTAATAGGCATATAAATCGCCAAGCTCTTCGTTTTTAGTTAATTCATCCATTAAGTTTCACCAGCCTTTAGTATATCAAAAAAGGCCCCTGATCAAAACGATCAAGACCCTTCTTTTCTAATTTTACTTGGCAAAACCGGTTAAAATACTACCACCGACGATGAAAATCAACCCAATAATAATGTAGGTCATTTCACGTTTAGATTTTTCTTCATGTAAGAACCAGATACCACCCGACACCGGCAATACTGTTTCGCCAAATCATCTTATTGCGATAAACTGCTGTTGAATGTGATGCAATGACATAAACTACAGTACCAACTAAAACACCGAGCATTTCTGGAAAAATATAATCTAATCCGTTCACGCCAGGATTAATATCCTTGGCAATCAGCTTTGGAAAACTTGAATAAATCCAGAAACCAATCGTTGTAATGAGCAAGAAGGCAAGATTTTTAGCGTTAGCATCGCCTGATCCCTTGTCATCACTCTTAGAACTTAATACGATACCGATTACTACCAGTGCTAAGGCAATGAAACCAATAACTTTTGCTTGTGCCGTTGGCCATTCGCCAAAGATTAAAACACCGATTCGGGTATATGAAATGAATTGTCCCATTTGTCCAATTGTCCATAGCATCCCTGCTACAAAGGCAACTGCCCAAGTTGCAGCATCAAATGCTGGTCTAGTGAACAAATAAATAATAAGAGCAGTAGCTGAAGCACCAATACCCATTCCTGCAATCTGGCTTTGAGGCGAATCTTTAACAGTTAATGGGATAAGGCCCCAGCCAATAATGTTAACTAAAGCGATTAATAAAGCCATAACTCTATTTTTTGTTTGTAACTAAAAGTAAACACTTTCAACGTACTCAAAGTGAAATATTTAAAATTATTCAGTTGATTTTTTAACGTATTTTTAATTATAATGAAGTACATACCATATTATTTTTAAGGAGGAGTTGCGTTGTGAATCTTTGGCAAAGAATGAACAAAAAAGAAGATCCACGCGTCTATGAAAACAAAGATGGACACCTGGTTCGCTCATTGAAGGTAAAAGACTTTTTAGCATTAGGTGTCGGAACGATCGTCTCTGCTTCGATCTTTACCCTACCTGGAGAAGTTGCAGCGATGCATACCGGACCTGCCGTTGCTATCTCCTTTGTTTTAGCAGCTGTTGCAGCAGGACTTGTAGCTTTCGCTTACGCAGAAATGGCAGCAGCTATGCCTTTTGCCGGCTCAGCTTATTCATGGATCAACGTTGTTTTTGGTGAATTCTGGGGTTGGGTCGCAGGATGGGCGCTTCTTGCCGAATACTTCATTGCCCTAGCTTTCGTCGGATCCGGACTTTCAGCTAACTTCCGTGCACTGATTGCACCATTAGGTCTTAAACTACCAAATTCATTATCAAATGCGTTTGGTAATAACGGCGGAATCATTGATGTCATCTCTCTTGTTTCTATTCTTTTAGTTTCAATCTTGATCAGTCGTGGTGTTTCAAGAGCAGCTCGAGTAGAAAACGGTTTGGTAATCTTAAAAGTTTTAGCAATTTTGCTCTTTATTGTAGTTGGTTTAACCGCAATTAAAGCTTCAAACTTTACTCCATTTATTCCAGAATACCGCATGACTGCTAACGGACCATTTGGTGGCTGGCAAGGAATTTACGCAGGTGTTTCAATGATCTTCCTATCATACATCGGCTTTGACTCAATTGCGGCCAACTCAGCTGAAGCTATTAATCCACAAAAGACGATGCCACGTGGTATCTTGGGTTCATTAGCTATCGCTGTTGCTTTATTTGTTGGCGTAAGTCTTGTACTTGTCGGAATGATGCCTTACCAAAAATACGCTAACTCTGCTGAACCAGTTGGGCTTGCTCTTCGCTATGCTGGACATCCAATTGTGGCTGTCGTTGTACAAACCATCGCCGTTCTTGGGATGTTCACTGCTTTAATCGGAATGAGTATGGCTGGTTCGAGATTGATTTACTCTTTTGGTCGTGATGGGATGCTTCCTAAATGGTTAGGTAAGTTAAATGCGGATCGTCGACCCAATAATGCATTATGGACTTTAACTGTTGTAGCCATTTTACTGGGTGCCTTCTTCCCATTCTCAATGTTGTCACAACTTGTTTCAGCAGGTACGTTAATCGCATTTATGTTTGTATCTTTAGGTATTTATAAATTGCGTCCACGTGAAGGCAAAGATATTGATGATCCATCATTTAAGATGCCATTCTACCCAGTATTGCCTGCCTTAGGCTTCTTAGCTACATTAGTTGTCTTCTTAGGATTAGACTATCAAGCTAAGCTTTACGCTGGTATCTGGTTTATTTTGGGCTTAATCATTTACTTTGGTTATGGTATTCATCACTCAATTTTGGATAAAAAGAAATAAACTTTTATTAAACTTTTATAAAGCAAAAGGTGCCTAGGAAAAATATTCCTAGACACCTTTTTTGATTTTAATATTAATCTTTGTTTTCGCTTGATTTAAGCATCTTCTTTAATACATTAACCAAACCTAAGGTTTCATCTTTGCTCAGCATCCCTGTAATGGTTTGATCAGTTTCTTCACGGTGCTTTTCAACCTTCTTGCATAAATCTAAGCCTTTATCTGTTTCAACCGCTGTATTGTCAGAAACAGTAATTAAATTCTTTTGTTCAAGCTTAGAAGCTATTTGCTTAATCTTTTCATCTGTAACATGAAGCTCTTTAGCCAATTTGCTAAAGGTTTTACCATTCTTATGATGACGCAATTCAATTAAGAATTCGAGTTCATTAGCATCAATATCAAAACTCTTTAAGTCATCATTCATTTGCTTTTCAACTTCATTGCTGATCTTAGTCAGAAATGAACCAATTGTACCTTCTGCCATCTATATCTGCCTTTCAAATTCACAAAAAAGCAGCGAAACGCTGCTTTTTTTATCTATTATTAAAGATTTTCATCCATGTTGAAAGTCAACTTAGACATGTTGATTGAGTCAATCATCATTTGACCCCATAACTTTTCAGTTTCCTTACGAGTATGAGCAACAGTCTTTTGGTTTTCTTTAGTCAAGAATTCAGTCAATTCATCGCCTGACTTGCCTTCCGAGTCCTTGATAATTTCTTCAACACGACCTCTGAAGTAACGGTTAAGTTCAGTAAGGTAAGTAGTATCAAGTTGAACAAATTGTGGGTAGTGACTTTCTACAATGGCTGCAAATGACTTGTAGTACCACCATGCGTCATTCATGTTGTAATCCATTGAAGTATTGTTAAATGAAGGATCAGTATCGTTCATGTTAGCAAAGAATGGAATGAATGGAGTAAATGTTGGACCACCAATACATAACCACATAATTGCGGCACGGTCTTCTGGAACATCACTTCTGATTTGCAAGATATGAGCGTTTTGTGTACGGTTCAAACCAATTGGACGGTAGCGGTGCTTTTCTTCATCGGTACCCTTACCAAATGGATCATATGGAGTGTCTTGGTAGTGTGAACCTAATGCAAATTCAATATCTTCCTTGGTAATCTTCTTAGCAGCCTTACGGATGAATGGAATATCACCATCTTGTGGGTCTTGTTCAATTTCAGGGTTGAACAACTTTTGAATGTACCATTGACGGTTAGTGTTGTAGTGACGGTCTTGTTCAGTGTAAGTACCGAAAATGTGACGGAAGTTCCAGCCTTCGTGATCTGGGTTCAAGTGGTGCTTTTCAACGAATTCTTGAATGCCTTCACTCCACATGAAGTAATCAGGGTTGTCGAAGTCAACTTGTTCAATAGCTACACGGTTACCAGTTGCAGCGTAGCAATCATCTGGAATACGTTCTGCTACCCAGTGGTGACCAGTAACGATTTCCATGTACCAGATTTCATCTTTGTCACTGAATAAAACTGAGTTACCAGCAGGTGAACCGTACTTAGCAATCAATTTACCCAAGTACTTAACACCATCACGAGCTGAGTGAATGTATGGCAATACTGAAGTTTGCATACAGTCTTCATCCAAACCATCCTTAACAAGTGGATCGAATGCTAAGGTTCTTTCGTTACCGTAAGTTGATTCGGTACATGACATAGCAACGTTTTCTTGGTTAATACCACTTTCGTCGTAGTAACCACGGTGCTTGTAATCAACATTAGGTACGGCTGGAACACGTTGAGCATCTTCTGGAAGATCCATTTCAAACTTGTTAAGCCATGACTTAATGTGCTTCTTTTCACCATGACGAGCTGGTTCAATAATGAACTTTTGTGGGGTAATAGGACGGAAAGTATCATCGTTACGAGCAATCATGGTAGTGCCATCGATTGATGCTTTCTTACCTACTAAGATAGTAGTACAAGCGCTATATTCTTTCATAAAATTCTCCTTATAACTAATATAGTATATGCTTTTACTTTATCACTAGACTAGGCCGTGGAAAAGACCAATAGCATAATTTGCAGCATCAAAATCTGCTAAATCTTCTGCCTTTTCACCTAAACCAACCAATTTAACTGGCAACTTCATTTCGTTACGGATTGCCAAAACAACTCCACCCTTTGAAGAGCCATCAAGCTTAGTTAAAACTAAACCGGTTAACTTAGTGGTCTTGTCAAAGTCTTTGGCCTGCAAAAGGGCATTTTGTCCAGTTGAACCATCAAGAACCAATAAAGTTTCTGCTGGTTGTTCAGGCAATAATTTCTTGATCGTTCTTTGAATCTTTTCAAGCTCAGCCATCAAGTTCTTCTTATTTTGCAAACGACCTGCTGTATCAACTAACAGATAATCAGCTTTTTCTTTAATTGCCCGTTCAGTAGCATCGTAGACAACTGAAGCAGGATCTGCCTTCTCTTTACCAGTTACAACAGGGACACCAACACGCTTGCCCCATTCTTCCAATTGTTCAACCGCACCTGCTCTAAAAGTATCGGCTGCAGCCAAAATAACGGATTTACCTTCATCTTTAAAGCGTTTAGCCAATTTACCAATGGTAGTAGTCTTTCCGGCACCGTTAACTCCGACAAAAAGGTAAACATTAGGTTTAGCGTCAGGATCGTAAGCTAATTTTTCATCCTTACCTTGACCACCTTGGTCGTAAAGGTCAACCAATTTTTCAACGATTACTTGCTTCAAATCATCACGTGATTTAGCATTTTGCAACTTAGCTTCTTCACGCAATTCATCAGTTAATTGTTCAGCTGTTTCAAAACCAACATCAGATTCAATCAACAAATCTTCAAGATCATCAAAGAAGTCTTCATCTACTGATCTAAATCTTGCAAAGAAGGCATTTAAACGCGCACCAAAACCTTTATTGGTTTTTTCAAGCCCCTTTTCATAAAGCTTTTCTTGAGCATCTTCTTCATCAGAGGATTTTTCCTCATCATTTTCTTGCTCTGCTGGTTGTTCTTCTTCAGTTTCAGATTCAGCCTCATGTGTTTTTTCTTCGGCTGGCTTCTCTTCTACTGGTTCAGACTCTTCAGAATTTTCCACTTCAGTAGCTTGTGGTTCTGGTTCTACTTCAGTTTCAGATGTAGGTTCATTTTCAGCCTCAGAGGTAGTTTCTGCTTCAGATTCTTCTGTTGCAGCAGTTTCTTCAGCTGACTCTTCTTTTTCAGGTTCAGCTGATTCTTCTTCTTGCTTTTCTTCTTCCTCTTGTTTTGGCTGTTCTTCTTTTTTCTCTTCTTCGTCCTCGTCTTTTTTACCAAAGAGAGACTTTTTAATTCGATCAAATAATCCCAATTATCTCACCTCATGTTTGTTCTTTAATTCTTTTAATGATACAGACAATACTTGAGAAACACCAGATTCTTGCATTACTACACCATACAATTGATCAGCCTTACGCATGGTTCCACGTCTATGAGTAATTACGATAAACTGCGTCTTCATATCGTACTTAAGCAAAAACTGGGCAAATCGAGTTACATTTGCATCATCAAGGGCAGCTTCCACCTCATCTAGTACACAGAATGGTACTGGATTTACTTGCAACATTGCGAACAGCAAAGTAATAGCAGTTAAGGCTCTTTCACCACCAGAAAGCAAACTTAAGCGTTGCAATTTCTTGCCAGGTGGTTGAGCGATAATTTCAATTCCTGTTTCAAGCAGGTTATTTGGCTCGGTTAGTTCAAGTTTAGCCTTTCCTCCGCCAAAGACTACAGGGAAGATTTGCTTAAAGCTGTCTGCAATTGTATTAAACGTATCCTTGAATCGAGTTTTAACCTCTTCATCAAGTTCATTCATGGACTTTTCAAGATCGTCACGTGCCTTAAGCAAGTCGTTTTGTTGACCACTCAAGAAGTCATAACGCTTTTTAACATCTTCATATTCTTGAATTGAATCAAGGTTAACTGGACCAATATCTTCAATTGACATGCGATGCAGTTTAACGCTCTTAGCTAATTCATTTCTGGTGTCTTCATCATTTTCGCCTTCAGCCTGAGCAAGAGCTGCCTCATAAGTTAATGAGTAATCATCACGCAAAGTTTCAAGACGTTGATTAATTGCACTGTTGAACTTAGCTAGTTGCACTGAATAGCCTTCTTGTTCAATCGCGGCATCCTTACGCAATTCATAGTTTCGACTAGCTACTTGATCCAGCTGATTGATTTGCGCATCAAATTGACCCAATTGTGAACTAAGCTCATTCAACTTGGTTTGTAAGTCTTCAGTTTGCTGCTTGAGGTCTGCTTTTTGCTTCTTCAGATCGGTATTCTTTTGAACTGAACGCTCACCACTTTGAGTTAAATCTTGCAGTTTGTGCGTCAAATCAGCAGTTTGTTCTTGATTATTTCTAATCTGCTGTTTCTTCTCATTTTCTTGGCTACGCAAGTTTTCTAATTTGTTGGTATAAACCGCAATATCTGGATCCAACTTGGAAAGCTGATCTTGAACCTTTTGACTCAAGCTGTTAAAGTTTCTAATTCGCTCTTGCAGCTGATTCATTGCAGTTCTTTGCTCTTTACCTTGCTTAGTCAATTCATTTTGCTTGGTTTGAGCTTCTTCAATCTGCTGCTTTAATTCTTTAATCCGAGAATCACGTTCTTTGATTCTAGATTCGTACAAATTATTAGCATCGGTTAAACGCTTAACTTCTTTTTCTTGACTTTGGAAAGAAATAGCAACTTCATTAATTGCTTGATTAGTTTCTTGCAAAGAACTTTGAAGCTTTTGCAATTCAGCATTTGCTCTTTGGGCTTGATCAACTAAGGTTTCAAGTTGATTCTGATCTTCTCTCAAAGTCTTAGTCAAAGTCTTGATTTGTGCTTCTAACTGATTGATTTCAGTAGCGGTTTGCAATGGAGAGTTATTCCGCTGATTTCTTTGTCCACCAGTCATGGAACCACCAGGTGAAATTACATCCCCATCCAAAGTAACGATTCGATAGCGATTGATGCGCTTAGAAATAGATAAAGCAGTATCAATCGTATCTACAATAATTACGCTACCCAATAAGTAATTGATTGCAGCGTTAATATTATGCTCAGTTTTGCTTTCAACTAAATCGCTAGCTACGCCTCTAAACCCCTCATATGATTCAAGTGTAGTAACGGTTGATTGAGGGATGCCATATTGACGTAAACCGTCTAATGGCAAGAAAGTGGCACGACCTGCACGATTGCGCTTCAATTGGTTAATTGCGTTTCTAGCACTAATTCTGCTATCGGTAATTAAATCCTGAACGCCGCCCCCAAGAGCAGTGGTCATCGCAGCTTCTAGTTCAACTGGGAAGGAAATCAATTCGCCTACTGCACCAATTACGCCAGGAAAGGCATTCATGTTGTTTAAAACATTACGAACACCATAGTAATAACCCTCGTGACGTTTTTGGATGTTAACTAAAGCTTCATGACGAGCCTCAATTTTTTCTAATTTTCCTCGCTCATCGGCAACTGTCTGACGCAATTGATTAACCTTATTAGTCAAGTCGCTATTTTGATCGCCAACTTCGGCTAACTTGATCTTTTCACTCTTGCGCTTCTCAGTTAAAGTTTTGCCTTCGGCACGGAGCTTCTCGAGTTCAGTCTTTGCCTCACTTAATTGCTTTGAGACATCGCTATTTTGATAACTAGTATCGGCTTTGCTTCGCTTTAATTCAGTATTCAAGTTAACGATTTGGTTATTAGTCGTCGCTTGATCTTGAAGCAACTGAATATAATCATTTCTGAAGCTTTCCAGTTTCTTATTTAATTCTTCTGGATCTTCCTTTAATTCTGCAGTTAATTCATCACGTTGCTTTTGTAAAACAGCCTGCTTATCCTTTAACTCTGTCGCATTCTTTTGCAAAGAAGCCAAGTCTTCATTTAATTTAACCAGGCTATTTTTCAAACTCTTAACTTGATTTTGATACTCGACCTTAGTCGCATCATCAAACTGACGAGATTGCTCTGCCATTTGCAAGCTAGCATCCAAATCGGACAACTTCTTACTTAATTCAAGCAGTTGCTTTTGCGTATTATCACGCTCAGTTTGCAGTTTCTTATACTCGCCTCGTTTTTCAGAAACTGCATCTTGAGAGTCCTTAACTTCATTATCTAATTTAGATAAAAGAACTTGACTCTTCTTAGCAGACTTTTCTACATCTTCTTTTTGACGGTTGATATCTTCAATTTCAAAAGCCAATAGACTCTTTAATTTCTTGTCTAAACCTGCCTTTTGAAATTGATATTCTTTAGCCAGTGAGCTTTGTTCATGTAACGGCTCAAGACGACCTTCGAGTTCTTTAACTAAATCATTAATTCTAATTAAGTTATCTTGTGTCTTTTTGAGTTGCGTCTGTGCTTCTTCTTTTTGCTGCTTAAAGTGAAGCACACCAGCTGCTTCCTCGAAAATAAGTCGTCTTTGTTCTGGACGAGAATTTAAGATTTGATCAACGCGTCCCTGGGAAATAATGGCCAAACTATTTGGTGAAATTCCTGAATCAAGGAAAAGTGCACGAACATCGCGCATTCTAACTTGTTGATTGTTGATCAGAAATTCACTGTCGCCTGAACGCAAAATTCTTCTGGTAATTGAAACTTGATCGGCGTCAAAAGCCAATTCACGATCTTTATTATCAAATACTAAAGTAACTTCTGCTTTATTCAGTGGCTTACGATATTGACTACCAGCAAAAATGACATCCTTCATGTTGGTACCACGAAGGGATTTAGCACTGGATTCACCCATTACCCAACGGATAGCTTCAGTGATGTTACTTTTACCACTACCATTAGGTCCAACGATGCCAGTAATTCCGTCATTAAAATGAATAGTTGTCTTTTCCGCAAATGATTTAAAACCATCAAGCACTAATTCTGTTAATGGCACTTTTTCGTCCCCTTACTCTAATTCTTTTAATGCAGCCTTGGCAGCTTGTTGTTCTGCCGCCTTCTTATTATGGCCTTCGCCGCGAGTCTTAGCCTCATCATTGATCTTTAATTCAACTTCAAAGTGCGATGGCAATTGTGATTCACTGATGACTGAATATTCAATATTAACGGGACCATTTTGTTGCAACAATTCCTGCAAGTCCGTCTTATAATCGCGTGAATCATCAAACTCACCCTTATCAATTAAAGGATAAACTGTTAAATGCAAGAAGTGCTCAACTGCTGGCATCCCTTGATCAAGATATAAAGCACCATTAAAAGCTTCAAAAACGTCTTCTAGTAAAGTTTTACGGCTTCTAGCACCAGCTTTTTCTTCACCATTGCCCAAATGAATTTCTTTTTGAAAACCACATTCAATCGCAAATTCAGAGAAGCCTTCAGTTCTAACAATATTAGATCTTAATCTAGTTAATTCACCTTCATTTAACTTAGGGTAATGACGATACAAATAATTAGATACAGCCAATTCAAGAACGGCATCACCTAAAAATTCTAGTTTTTCATAATCACGAATCCCAGCGTCAGGGTGTTCATTTGAATATGAAGAATGCGTAAATGCTTCTTCTAGTAATTTTTCATTATTAAATTTAACATTATATTCGTCTTTTAATTTCTTTAAAAATTTTGTACTTACCATATAATTGCCCCTTTATACCTAGTAAATTATACCAGTTTTACCACTAAAATTTGAATGTCAAAAAAGACTACTTCAAAAAAATGAAGTAGTCTTTTAATATTTAGTAATTTTTATTACTTAGCGTAAGCTACATTGTACCAGTTAGGGAAACCGTTACCCATTGAAGCTGATGGCTTAAGTGAGTAGCCAGTAAGTTTCTTGTTAACTGCAGTAATAGTGTAACTGTTTGATACAGGAAGAACGTAAGCTTCGTCATCCATGTACTTTTGCCATTCGTGGAATTTATCAATTCTGTATTGGTGGTTGAAGGCCTTTTGTGAGTCCATTTCATCAAGAAGTTGAGTGTTCTTCTTAGTTACGAAACGTGAGTAGTTCATCGGAGCTGTTTTACTGTAAAGGTCGTTTGGTGATGGTTCACTTGAAAGTGACCATGCACCCATGAACATATCAACTGATGGGTCATCGTTTTGAACCTTGTCGTAGAATGAGTTAAATTCAATTAAACGACCGCCAGTAAGCTTAACGTTCAAACCTTCCTTCTTCCATTGTTGGATGTAGTTTTGGATGATTGGTTCTTGGTTAGCATTACCACTCATAGCTGCAAGATGAATAGTCAAAGGCTTACCGTTAGGTTGTACACGGTAAGTACCCTTCTTCTTGTATCCAGCCTTGTCCAAGATTTCGTTACCCTTCTTAATGTTGTATGAGTAACCCTTAACATCCTTGTCGAAGTAGTCACCGAATTGCTTAGGAATCAAAGTAGGAATTCTAAAGCTTAAGCCGTATGAGTAACGCTTAGCAACTTGGTTAACGTTCATACCGTAACCAATGGCTTGACGAAGAGCCTTGTTGTTCATCTTGGACTTAGGGTTCATTACGTTTTCGCCCTTCTTAGCGTCCCACTTACCTACCTTAAAGCCAAGGTATGAGTATGAAAGTGGAACAGTAGCAATGAAGTTAACGCCCTTAGTATTCTTAACGTTTGGCCATTGTGAGTTGATAACTTGGATAACGTCAAACTTGTTTGACTTAATACTTTGAGCAACTGAGTTAGGGTTGATTACAGTAGCGGTAATCTTGCTAAGCTTTGGCTTGCCCTTGTAGTAGTACTTGTTTGGTACCCAAGTAGCTGATTGACCACGAACAAGTTTTTGAAGCTTGTATGGACCAAAGAACAAAGGCTTCTTACGGATCTTGTCGCTTGACATTAAGTCTGAGAATTTAACGTCCTTTAAGTAGTGGTAAGGTGCTGCAGCTTCCCAGATGTAGCCATTACCACTAGTGTTCATACCTGGCTTCATAGTCTTAAAGTGAAGAACAACCTTACGACCATTTTCACCATCTGGCATTTCAAGACCAGAAATAGTGCTTGCCTTACCTTCGTGGTATTCTTTCAAACCTACCAAGTCAGCTAAACTTGCAGTGTAACGTTGTGACTTAGAATTCTTGTTAGCAATAATTTCGTAAGCGTATTCGTAGTCCTTAGCGGTTACTTGCTTACCATCTGACCACTTAACGCCCTTCTTAATGTTGATAGTTGCAGTCTTGGCCTTTTGGTCAATCTTAATGGTAGCTGCACCCTTATTAGTGAAGACATAATGATCATCAGTTGAGAAAAGTGATTCAGCACCATATTGCATAACTTCGGTATCAGTTGCTGAAGTTGAAAGTTCATCATTAAAAATACCTGTGAATGGGGTATCGGTTTCAACAGCAACCTTTACAGTACCACCGTTCTTGGTAGCCTTCTTTGGAACAACTGAACTAAACTTAGCAGCAGTTGAAGCTTCATTAGCGTTTTGATTAGATGACTTCCCACAAGCTGCTAAAGTAAGAGCAACACCTGATAAAAGTGTAATGCCAGCAAATACTTTTGCCTTTTTCATTAGTAAAAATCCTCCATAACTTGGAACAAGTTGATACTATCAATAATAGCACTATTACAAAATAGTTACAATAGCATGAAAACGGCAGGTATCTTTTTAAGACATCTGTCGCTTTTTTATGTTAGTTATTAGATTTTTAATATGAAAGTTTATGTAAAGGATTATTTATTGTTTAGAAATTTTGGAGATTTTTACTAATGTGCCTAATTACTTAGCGTAACCTACTTGGTACCATAATTGGTGACCGTTGTTGTTTTGTGATGGCTTAGTTGAGTAACCGGTGATCTTGTTGTTTACAGCATTGATACTGTATGAGTTGCTGGTTGGGATTACAAAGGCTTCATCGAACATGTACTTTTGCCATTGGTGGAAGACCTTTACACGGTACTTAGTGTTAAATGACTTCTCTGAGTCCATTTCAGCAAGCAGCTTGTTGTTTTCTGGAGTTACGAAACGTTCGTAGTTCATTGGTGAAGTTTCACCGTACATGCTTCCTTGTGATGGTTCAGAAGCTAAGCTCCAACCTGCTTGGAAGAAGTCGATATCCTTAGAATCGTTTTGAACCTTGTCGTAGAATGAGTTGAATTCCATCAAACGACCACCAGTAAGCTTAACGTTCAAACCGATCTTGTGCCATTGTTGTAAGTAGTTTTGAGCAATAGCTTCAGCGTTTGGTGAACCTGACATAGCAGCAAAGTGAAGTACTAATGGCTTACCGTTAGGTTGTACACGCCACTTACCCTTCTTCTTGTAGCCAGCCTTGTCCAATAATTGGTTAGCCTTCTTCAAGTTGTAGTTGTAGCCCTTGATGCTGCTGTCGTGGTATTCACCGAAGCCTGAAGGAATTAAAGTATTAACTCTGAAGCTCAAGCCTTGGGTGTAACGCTTGTTAACGGCATCAATGTTCATTGCGTAACCAATAGCTTGACGCAATGACTTGTTGGAAACCTTGGAGTTCTTATCCATGACATTCTTGCCAGTCTTAGCGTCCCATTTACCCATCTTAAAACCAACGTAGTTGTATGCCAATGGAACTTGAGCAACCCAGTTAACACCCTTGGTGTTCTTAACTTGATCCCATTGTGAGTTAATTACGCCAGCGATATCGAACTTGTGACTCTTAATAGCTTGCGAAGCTGAGTTAGGGCTAACTACTTGGATTACAACCTTGTTTAACTTTGGTTTACCTCTCCAGTAGTACTTGTTTGGTACCCAAGTTACTGATTGACCACGAACAAGCTTATCAAGTTTAAATGGACCAAAGTATAATGGCTTCTTTCTGATTTGATCACATGATTGAAGCTTGTTAAATGGAACATTCTTTAAGTAGTGGTATGGTGCAGCTGATTCCCAGAAGTAGCCGTTACCTGAGAAGTACATACCTGGTCTCATTTGTTTGTAGTGAATTACAATTGTACGACCCTTTTCACCATCTGGCATTTCAATACCAGAAATAGTCTTAGCCTTGCCTTCGTGGTATTCTTTCATACCTTGAATTGACTCAAGAGTTGAATCGTAACGTTGTGCTTGAGTCTTCTTGTTTGCCAAAATTTCGTATGGATATTCAAGGTCTTTAGCATTTACTTGCTTACCGTCTGACCACTTAACACCCTTCTTAACAGTGATGGTTACTGTCTTGGCCTTACGGTCAAGTTTCATAGTTGCGGCACCTTTATTGTTAATTCTGTAATGATCATCAGTATCGAATAATGATTCTTCACCAGGTGCAGCTACATTTGAGTCAATTGCGGAAGTTGATAATTCATCTGAAAAGATTCCAGTAAATGGAGTATCAGTTTCCAAAGCTACAGAAACGGTACCACCCTGCTTGGTAGCTTTCTTAGGAGTTGAATCTGGAAACTTCTTAGCATCCTTTGCTCCTTGGTTATTACTGTTACCGCTTTGACCACAAGCAGCCAATGCTAATGCGGCCGCGGAAACTACTCCTACAGAACCTAAAATCTTTGTTAATTTCATATAATTATTCCTCCATCTAGGATATCTTTTATGATTTTTATTAAAAATCTTTGAATCAAGTTGATGATTAAATAATACCACGCTATATTAGTTTTTCAATAGTTTTATGAAATTATTTTTAATTTTTATTTTATTAGAATTACATAACTTTATTATTATACAGACACAAAAACAGCTCTATCAAGCGATAGAGCTGTTTTAATATATTTATTAGATTATTAATTTTCACGTTGTCTTGCGTCACCAGCACGTTGAAGAGCACGACCAACGTAGTTAATACTTAAGGAAATTACCAAAAGCAAGATAGTAGCTGGAAGCCATAACCATGGACGGTTAATAACGTTAACTGGGTCATCAGCAAATCCAATCAAAGTACCAAGTGATGGTGTAGTGGTTGGCAACCCATAGCCCAAGAAAGACAAACTAGTTTCAATACCAATGTTACCAGCAATAGTTAAAACAACGTCGATGATAATCATTGAAGTAATGTTTGGCAAAACTTCACGGAACATGATTTGTAAGTTAGATGAGCCTGATGTCTTTGATGCCAAAACATAGTCACGGTCACGTTGTGACAGAATGAATGAACGGTAATAACGTGCCGTCGTCGTCCATCCGAACATCGCGATCAAGAATACCAAAGTTACAGCGTTGTAGTTAGGAATAACTGTAGTCAAAACAATGATAATTGGCATTTGTGGCAAAATTTGAATGAAGTCAACTATTCTCATGATGATGACATCAATAACACCACCATAGTAACCAGAAACTAATCCGACTACCAACCCAACGATTTCAGTGATTACAGTAACTGAGATACCGATCATGATTGAGTTACGTCCACCCATGATGAGTAGCTTCAAAATGTCACGACCACCATCATCAGTACCAAGAAGGTGACCACCTTGGCCCCAACCGTAATATGCGTCAGCGATATTCATTTCAGTAATTTGTGCTCTATTCAAGAACAGTGAACCACCAAAAGTGAATAACAAAATTAAAATAATGATAATCAACGCTGTTAAAGCAGACTTAGAACGTAAAATTTCACGTACAGCCACCTTGAATCCAGAAGGTGGGAGAGTAGCCTTGGGTGTAGCGTCTTTTTTACTTGCTTTCTTTGTAGCAGTATCTTTCTTCTTATCAGCCATTTCTTCTCTCCTCCCTATTGAATTCTAATACGTGGGTCAATAATACTCATAATGATATCTGACAATAAGTTACCAATTAAAGTCAAAATACCAAAGATAAGAATCAAAGCAGTTAAAGTGGTGTAGTCACGTTGACTGATTGAGTCAAGGAACAACTTACCCATACCAGGATAACTGAAGACACTTTCAATAATCATTGAACCACTAAGAAGACCAGTAATAGTATTACCAAGGAAGGCAGCGATTGGCAATAATGAGTTTCTCAAAATGTGTTTATGGAAAACGACATTCTCAGGAACACCTTTACTGCGAGCTGTTCTGACGTAGTCTTCAACCTTGTTGTCAACGATACCAGTTCTCAAGTACTGAACGATACCAGTAGTAGTAATCAAAGCATACAAGACTGCTGGCAAAATCATGTGGTAAAGTCTACTGCCAAGCACGCCCCAGAATCCTGACGCGTTAGCTGAAACTGAACCTGAGATTGGGAACCAACCTAAAGTAAAGCCGAAGAGCCATAATCCTAAGATATAGAATACGAACCCTGGCGTTGCCAAAGTAATGTAGTTAAAGATTTGAACACTAGTATCTTGCCATTCATCTTGGTGACGACCAGCAGTGATACCAAGAGGAATAGCAATACTATAAGTCAAAATTGTAGTCAAAAGTGAAAGCCAGAAAGTATTGTTTGCACGATCGGCAATCAATGAAACTACTGGAACGTGCTGGATGTAACTTGTACCTAAATCACCATGGAACAAGTTGCCCACCCATCTAAAGTATTGCACGTACCAAGGATCATAAAGACCAGCAGCTCTTTTTAAAGCTTCAATTTGCTTCGGGTCAGTGTTAGGGTTGATTGATCCGCTGAATGGGTCACCAGGCATCATCTTAGCTAAAAGGAAGACGAGCAGACTCAAGATGATCAATTGAGGGATCATGATTAATAAACGACGTAAGATTGTTTTCCACATGCTTAATCACTCTCCTTTTCTTCTCGTTCTTCAATTTTAGCTTCTTGTGCCATGTCTTTTGGCAAAGCTACCCAGTGGTTAGGAGCTACCTTTTGAAGTGGGTAAACACGACCATTTTCGTCATACCACTTGCTTTGGTTTTCCTTAAATTCTCTTTCGACTTGTTCACGGTGCTTCTTGTGTTCTTCACGGTGTTCTACGTCTACCCTAGGAATTGCGGAAAGAAGTCGCTTAGTATAAATATGAATTGGGTGCTTGTAAATTTCATCACGGCTACCCAGTTCTACCAAACGACCACGGTGCATAATCGCCAAATTTTCTGACATATGCTTAACCACGCCTAAGTCGTGAGAAATGAATAAGTATGCAATGTTGTATTGTTGTTGAATGTGCTTCATGAAGTTCAAAACCTGAGCTTGAACTGATAAGTCCAAAGCACTAGTTGGTTCATCGGCTACAATCAATTTTGGATTCGTAGCTACCGCACGAGCAACACCAATTCTTTGACGCTGACCACCAGAGAATTCATGAGGATATTTGTAAATCGCATCACTAGGCATCCCTACAATATCGAGTAATTCTTGTACACGATCACGTTCTTGATCAGTAGTCAAGTTTTCGAAGTTTCTGATTGGCTCAGCAATGATATCTTCGATTCTCTTTCTTGGGTTCAAACTTGACATTGAATCCTGGAAAATCATTTGAACATCCTTGTTGTAGTCAAGCTTTCTACGATTGCTTGCCTTAGTTACGTCTAGGCCCTTATACATAATTTGACCACTAGTAGCTTTTTCAACACCAACAATTACCTTACCAGTCGTTGACTTACCAGAACCAGATTCACCAATTAAGCCGTAGGTTTCACCTTCACCAATTGAGAAGTTAACCCCATCAACGGCACGAACATAATCAGTAATTCTGTTCCAAAAGCCTGAACGAATTGGGTAATATACTTTTAAATCTTTAATCTGAATTATTTCTTTGCCCATATACTACTCCCCACTTGCTGCTTTTTGCGTTTCGTCTTCAAAATGGAAGGTCTTCCAGCAAGTACATCTTACCCAGTGACCTGGGACTACTTCGTGTACTTGTGGATTTTCTTCATGAGCGCTTGCTGGAATCCATGGGATTCTAGCAGCAAATCTATCACCTGTACGTGGCATATTCTTAAGTGATGGCACAGTACCATGAATAACATGGAGGTCCTCATCTGAATCATCAGATTGAGGCATTGAATTAAGCAATGATCTTGTGTACGGATGAAGAGGATTTTCGAAAATCGTCTTTACATCTGATTTTTCTACGATTTGACCAGCATACATAACAGCAACTTCATCTGCAGTTTCTGCCACAACGCCCAAGTCGTGTGTAATCAAAATAATACCTGAGTGTGATTGCTTTTGAATGTCTTCAAGCAAGTCCAAAATTTGAGCTTGGATAGTTACATCCAAAGCTGTTGTTGGTTCATCAGCAATGATGATTTCAGGCTTACATGCGATAGCCATCGCAATAACGACACGTTGACGCAAACCACCTGATAATTCGTGTGGATACATTGCGTACATTTCTTCAGGCTTAGGCATACCTACTTGATTAAACAATTCAATAACACGTGCATGACGTGCCTTTTCATCCATATCCGTATGGTAGTATAAAGTTTCAGCTACTTGATCACCAACACGCATCAAAGGATTCAAGCTGGCTAGTGGGTCTTGGAAGATCATACCGATCTTGTCGCCACGAATCTTATTAAACAATGATTCATTCAAACCAACTAGGTTCAATTCGTTGTAAAGAATATCACCTGTAACTTTAGTGTTTTTATGGTCATACAATCCAATAATACTTGCAGCGATAGTACTCTTACCGCAACCAGATTCGCCTACGATAGCAAGAATTTCGTCACGCTTCAAAGTCAAATTAATATCATCTGCAGCATCATAGAATTTCCCTTGCAAACGGTACGCCGTATGCAGGTGCTGAATATCTAATAATAGATCACTCTGCTTTTCCAAAGGTCATTCCTCCATTTATGGCTTTGTTCATTAAAAGCCGTTTAATCTTTTCTATTTATTTTCTAATTATAAACACAAAGCTGGTCGTATGCAAATAGCTACACGGCTTTTTTTAGGAAATTAACCTTGATGAGACTCGATATATGAGACTGCATCCCCAACTGTTTTAATCTTTTCAGCTTCTTCATCAGGGATTTCTGAGCCGAATTCATCTTCAAGTTGCAAAATGAATTCTACTAGGTCAATTGAATCAGCATCCAAATCGTCGGTAAAGCTAGTACTTTCAGTGATCTTGTCTTTATCTACATCAAAATTTTCAGCAATCAAATCTTTGATCTTATTAAAAATCTCTTCTTTTGACATATAAATAATCCTCCTTTTTAATAAATTATTTTACTATTTTGAAGCAAATTCGTCTTTAAAATCTTCAACAAGATTTTCTTTAATCATTTTATCAACCTGCTTCAAGGTGTAGTAAATCGGTCTTACATCTGAACGGCCGTGTGTCTTAACAACTGGTGCATTGACACCAAGAAGGACAGCTCCACCATACTTAGCAGTATCAAATTTTGATCTAAGGCTGGATAATGAACCCCTGACCATTAAAGCACCAAGCTTAGTCATGACGCCACCATTTAAAAGACTGTCTTTTAATAGATGTAAAAGAACGCTTGAAGTTCCTTCGATATTTTTAAGAACGGCATTGCCGGTAAAACCATCAGTAACTACAACATCAGCGTTGCCAAGCAATAGTTCGTTACCTTCAATATTTCCTTGGAAGTTCAATGAACTATCCTTCAGCAATTGATAAGCTTGTTGGTGAACATCGTCACCCTTGTCGCTTTCTGCACCAACATTTAAGAGGCTAATACGTGGATTTTCAATACCGCGAATCTTTTCTGCATAATAAGAAGCCATTTGCGCCCATTGCAACAAGTATTCAGGCTTACTCTTAGCGTTAGCACCTACATCTACCATGTTAAAGCCATCATCACTGTTTTGTGCAGGAAGCGTTGGCATCAAACCAGGACGAACGATGCCTTTAATTCGGCCGATGATAAAGATACCACATGCCAAAAGCGCACCGGTGTTACCTAATGAAAGAAGTGCATCAGCTTTTCCTTCTTTAACATAATTTGCGGCAACCACCATTGAAGAATCTTTTTTCTTTCTGATGGCTCTTACTGGCTCATCTTCATCTTCAATAATTTCAGTTGTTGATACAACACCCAATTGATCATTAATTTGATCAGCTGGAATTAATTTACGCAATTGTTCTTTATCACCAAATAGTAAAAATTTAGTGTCGGGCATTTCGCCTTTTGCTTTCAAAACAGCCTCAATGATTGCTTCTGGGGCATTTTCACCGCCCATGGCATCAATTGCAATTGTTCTCATATACTTTTTCACCACATCTTTTTTAAATTCTGTTTTGTTCTAATTGCTTATATTCTAACACTTGCTTTAAGGAATTATGTTCCGGACTTGTTAATTCTGGATCTGCTTTAACCAACTCACGGGCGACCTTTTGGGCCACTACTAACGTATTGTAATTATTGACCACATCACCTACGCGAAATTCTGGCAAACCGGATTGAGCTTTACCGAATAAATCACCTTCACCACGCATTTTAAGATCTTCCTCAGCCAATTTAAACCCATTGTTGGTTGCGGCAATGATTTTCATTCTAGCCTTGCCTGAATCCGTCTTAGGATCTGCAATAAAGATACAGTAACTTTGTGTTTGACCACGTCCAATTCTTCCACGCAGCTGGTGCAATTGACTTAGACCAAAACGATCGGCATTATAAATGACCATGATGTTGGCATTAGCTACGTCAACTCCAACTTCGATTACGCTGGTCGTTACCAAAATATTGATTTCACCACTAGCAAAGGCGGACATGATCTCGTCTTTTTTAGCTCCTGGCATTTGTCCGTGTAAAAGCACTACATTCTGATCTGGAAAATCATGGCTTAATTTTTCATGCAATTCTTCAGCATTCTTTAAATCCAGAGTTTCTGATTCTGTAATCAATGGCGTTACCGCATAAATTTGGAAGCCCTGATCTAGTTGCTCGTACATTAACTTGTAAACGTCTTTCATCTGGCTGCTGGTCTTCCAAGCCGAAATGATTGGTTTTCGGCCAGCCGGCAGATGGTGAATTTCAGATACTGTCATATCGCCATAAACAGTCAGAGCCAAAGTTCGAGGAATTGGCGTTGCCGTCATTGCTAAAATATCCGGATTGTCACCTTTATTGATCAAAGCTTGTCTTTGACCAACACCGAACCTGTGCTGTTCATCAATGATGACTAAGCCTAACTTTTTAAAGATGACGTTCTTTTGGATTAAAGCATGAGTACCAATGACGACATTGATCGTTCCGTCCGTTAACTCGCAATAAATTTCACGGCGCTCGAGTGTTTTAGTATTACCTGTAAGTAAAGCTACTCTTACGCCAAGTGGACGCAGCAACTCATCAATCTTTTTAAAATGCTGCGTAGCCAAGATTTCGGTTGGCACCATCAAGGCAGCTTGGTAGCCCGCACTAATTGCCGCAAAGATAGCATAAACAGCTACAATGGTTTTACCAGAGCCAACATCACCTTGAAGCAATCTTCTCATTTGACCATCTGAGTGCATATCCGCGAAAATTTCATTAACAACTTTCTTTTGATCATCAGAAAGCTCAAATGGCAAAGATTTAGTCAAATTAGCTATTTCTTTTAAATCATATTTCTTAGGGTAACCCTGCTGCTTACCATCATGATTTGCAAGCAACGCCAGCTGCAATTCAAAAATGAAGAATTCACGGAAAATCGCACTTCTTTTAGCCAATTCAGCATCATGACCATTTTTAGGGTGATGCATTTTTTGAATAATTTCTTGATCATGTAGCAGACGATACTTTTCCATGATTTCTTTTGGAACAATATCCTGCACCTGATCTAAGAAACTATCAATAGCCAAATTAATTAAATTAATCAGCTTCTTTTGCTTTACGTGTCGATTAACTGGATAAATCGGCGCCATACCACTGTCATTTTCTTTAGCAGCTACAAATTTAAAGGCGGACAAACTTTGCCGAGCGACATTGTATTTACCATAAATGGCAACTTCTTGCCCAATCTCAATTTTACTTTTCAGCCACGGTTGATTAAAAAAATTGACCATGACAATATCATGGTCAATTCTTATTTTGAAGCTTAGTCTGCTCTTCTTGTATCCAAATCCACTAACAAAAGGCTCAGTTGCTACGATTCCTTTCAGCATTACCTTTTGACCATCCATGATTTGGTCTAACGGCAATGTTTGAAGTTCGTCATATCGAAAAGGAAAATAAAAGAGTAAGTCATAAATACTATAAATCCCTAAGCTTCCTAGATCAGCTGCAGTCTTTGTCCCTACGCCTTTTAAATCTGTTACCGGAGCAAATAATGCATTATCTAACATTTTATTCAACTGATACTAAGAAATGATATACTGGTTGACCGCCATCATGAATTTCAAATTCAAGATCATCATGTTTTTCTTCAAGTTGGCTAACCACTTCTTGTGCTTCTTCTTCATTTGAATCACGACCAAACATGATGGTAATGATTTCTGAATCTTCATCAAGCATCTTTTCGATCATTTCGGTAGTAGCCTTGATCAAATCAGCGTTATCAACCTTAATATTACCGTCGATGATACCAAGGTAATCATTCTTGTGAATTTCTACGTCGTCAATTTCAGTATCACGAGTAGCTTGAGTTACTTCACCTGAAACTACAGTGTCGAGATCTTCTGACATAGCTTCAACGTTATCATCAACGGAAGCATCTGGGTTAAATGAAAGCATTGCAGTAAGACCTTGTGAGATAGTCTTGCTTGGTACGATACCTACTGGAATGTCACTAACTTCTGCAGCTTGCTTAGCAGCCATCACGATATTACCGTTGTTTGGCAAAACAATTGCCTTCTTAGCACCTGACTTCTTGATTGCATCAATAAAGTCTTGGGTTGATGGGTTCATTGTTTGACCACCAGAAATAATTCTGTTTACGCCTTCGCTTTCAAACAATTTTCTAATACCGTTACCAGAAGCTACGGCAATAACAGCAAAGTCAACTGATCCTTGTTGTTCTTCATCTTGATCAACGATGCTTTCGTGTTGGATACGCATGTTGTCGATCTTGATCTTGCCTAATTGACCGAATTGACTACCGTACTTGAAGACATCACCAGGGTGTTCGGTGTGAACGTGAACCTTAGCAATTTCACCATCAGATACAGCTAAAAGTGAGTCGCCCAAACCTGACAAGTGCTTTCTGAATTCTTCCAAATCGAATTTCTTCTTGTTTGGCACGTCAGCGTTAAGGTCAACCATAATTTCAGTACAGTAGCCGTTCTTGATATCTTGAGTAGCTAGTTGACTTTGTACAGAAGATTGGTGGTGCATTGCGTTGATCATTTCATCCATTTCAGTTTCGTCAGGTTGATATTGATCAGCAAAGTTTTCACCAAGAAGACCTTCTAAGAAACCTTCATAAATGAACAAAAGTCCTTGACCACCTGAGTCAACAACACCAACTTGCTTCAATACTGGAAGTAAATCTGGAGTTGATTTAAGAGCCTTCTTAGCACCTTCAACAACTGCCTTCATTACTTCAGTAACATCATCAGTGTCATTAGCCTTAGAAGCACCTTCTTGAGCAGCAACACGAGCTACAGTCAAAATAGTACCTTCGACAGGTTTCATTACTGCCTTATAAGCAGTAGCTACACCATTTGAAAAGGCGTTAGCCAATTCTTGTGCAGTTAAGGTCTTCATGCCTTGAGTAGCTTTGTAAAAGCCGCGGAACAACTGTGAAGTAATAACACCACTGTTACCACGTGCACCCATCAACATTCCTTTAGCTAAGCTTTCAGTCAAATCACCAACATTGCTGCTAGGATTTTCAGAAACGGCTCTTGCCCCACTTTCAATAGTTAAATTCATGTTGGTACCAGTATCACCATCAGGAACTGGGAACACGTTCAATGAGTTAACAAACTCAGCGTTCTTACCAATTCTGTGGGTGGCAACACGCACCATATCTCTAAATTGCTTACTATCTATTTCATTTAAAACCACTATTTAAAACCTCCGCTTACGTTATTCGTCAAGTACTTTTACGCTTTGAACGATTACATTAACGGCTTTAGTGTTAATTCCTAATTGATTAGAAAGATTGAATTTAACACTGTCTTGAACATTCTTACTTACTTCAGAAATCTTAAGTCCATAACCAACAATAATGTACACGTCAACAGTAATTTCATTATCTTCTGACTTTACAACAACGCCACGTTTATAGTTGGCGCGGTTAAGAATCCCGTCAAAGCCATCGCGAATAGCATTCTTAGATGCCATTCCTACAACGCCATAATTAGACGTAGCTGCGCCACCAACAACAGTTGCAATTACACCGTTTGAAATATCAATCAAACCATCTTTTGTCTTGATCTTAACAGCCATCTTTGTCCTCCGTCTCATTATCTATGTATACGTTTATTATTTTATCATAGTACTTACTCAATCAATAAACAAAATACGTTGTAAAAAAATCCTTTTAGAGTTGAATTGCTTCAAAACATATGATAATCTAATTAAGTATGACACCACAAATAAAGGAGGTTTAGCAAATGGCAAAAGATTACGTAACAGGTAAGAAGACTACATTCGGTAACAAACGTTCACACTCAATGAACTCAGCTCGTCGTGCTTGGAAGCCAAACCTTCAAAAAGTTCGCATTCTTGTTGACGGTAAGCCAAAGCGCGTTTGGGTTTCAACCAAGGCTTTAAAGTCTGGTAAAGTTACTCGTGCCTAATAATAAAAAAGCCTATTAGATCTTCGATCTGGTAGACTATTTTTTTACGCTTTTTTAGCAATCATAAAAGGGACAGCTTCACGCTGTCCCTTTTTCTTTTATTTCATAATGTTGTGATGCTTATCATCGTCTGAAATTTCTTCTGCCATTCTTTCATCGATTGGCGTATAAGCATACTCAGTAATCATTTCACCAAGCTTAGTTGGTAAACCTAAATCTTGATAAGTAACGTTTCTAGCTGCACCGTTAATTGTAGCAACTTCCTTATTCTTCTTTTTATCAAAAACATGAACGTGATTCTTGTGCATGTAGTCCTCTACATTTCTCTTAGCACGATCAAGTCTGGCTTCATAGCGACCGTTTTCGAAATCAGCAACATCTTTTTCAAAATCAGTATACTTCATAATATTTCCTCATTTCTTTTTCTTTACCCTATTTTCACACTTTTTCAAAGATTATGAAAGCGATTGATATCTTTAGAATAAATTGCCGCAATCAAGCCTTGTTTAAAGGTAATCTTGAAACTGTCGCTGTTAGGTAAAAATTCATTTGATGAAAAAACGCGAGGATACTTACCTGAATAATTTTTCAGATCATATCTTGCACCAATTATATTAAAATCCTCAGTTGCAGAGAGCAAAGCAAAACCGATATACGGATATTCTTCCTTTCTCTCAATCACATGCATCCCTGGATTAAAGAATTCGATGCTGTTTTGTTTATCTGACAATTCTACCTTTGGCGCAAATTGATTAACAGCCGGATTAAGAAGCATCAATAAATTAATCAAGAAATGGTCTAGTCTGCCACCGGTTGCACCTAAAATAGTTAATTTATCTGCATGATAGTCGTTAAAAACCGTTTGCAGCATTAACTCCGAATCGGTCAAATCTTTAACTGGGTTAGAATAGCGGATGTCTGTTACGCTCTTTTCAATCCGTGCCAAATCATTATCTTGTAATGAATCAAAGTCGCCAATCGCTACATCGGGCGTAATACCTAGTTCTTCTAAAAACAAGGCACCACGATCGACACCGAAAATCAATTCATGATTGCGTTTAGCCTCTAATAGCTGCTCTTTAATATTCTGGGGCCATAAATCAGTTGGGCCACCTAATAATGCATATGCTCTCATTATTTAATGACATTTTCTAATTTACGAACTTGGTTAGCTATATCACCATCTTTATATAAATATGAACCCACTACAAAGACATTAGCACCAGCATCCTTGGCGATTTTAATAGTTTGATCATTAACACCGCCATCTACTTCAATAGCAATATCGTTGCCAACAATTTCTCTAGCCTGTTTAATTTTCTCAGCAGAATCCTCAATAAATTTTTGTCCGCCAAAGCCAGGATGAACCGTCATTACTAATACCTGATCAAGCTTAGATGCAAACTTAGCTACAACATCGCTAGGCGTATCAGGATTAATTGCTAAAGAAGTTTTGACATCATTGGAAATTAAGTAATCAAGCCAATAATCCAATTTCTTCTCACTCATTGCTTCATAGTGAAGTTCAATCAGATCAGCACCCGCATCCACAAAGGCTGGTATAAGATCATCTGGATTATCACTCATTAAATGAATTTCTGATTCTGTCATCGGAAATTCACGTTTGAAGTCTTGAACCAATTGAGGTCCAAAAGAAAGATTAGGCACAAAATGTCCATCCATAATATCGATGTGAAATCTGCTAATTCCTGCAGCAATGGCATCTTTGACATCATTTTCTAAATTTAGATTATCTGCATTCAAAATTGATGGTGCAATAAGCATATTTTCCTCCGTTATTTTAAGTATTCGGGGATGCGGCCTTCACTAATTTCGGTCCGCATTGCCAAATAATCCTTGTATCGGCTTGCTAAAATTTTACCTTCTTCAAGCAGCTTCTTTACTTCACAACCTGGTTCTTTCAAGTGCTGACAGCCGCGAAACTTACACTTTTGACTAGCACGCTTGAATTCCACAAAGTAATTGCATAATTCATTAAGTTTAATTGGGGTCAAATCAATTGAAGAAAAGCCTGGTGTATCAGCAAGGAAGCCTTCGCCCAACTTAAACAATTCTACTTTTCTAGTAGTGTGCTTACCGCGGTTTAAACTAGTCGAAATTTCGCCTGTAGCTTGATGAGCGTCTCCTTTTAAGTGATTCAATAAAGTTGACTTACCCGCACCAGATTGTCCCGCTAGCGTCCAAATTTGATCTTTACCGATCAATTCTGGAATCTTAATTTGTACATCATGATAGTCAGTAAAAACAGGATAACCGATTTCTTGATAGTAAGCTAAAGATTTTTTTATTTCACTAAGTTTATCATCGTCGATCAGATCAGCCTTAGACAAATAAATAGTTGCCTTTACCTTTTGCCAAGAAAAGAAAGTCAAAAAGCGGTCTAATAATTCTAATGAAAAATCTGGTTCAACCGCAGAAATTACCAATAATACATGGCTAACATTTGCGACAGCTGGACGGCCAATTCGATTTAACCGCGGCATAATTTTAACCAGATAACTCATTCCTTTGTCATCGATCTGGATTTCTACTCGGTCTCCTACTGCTGGTTTTTGCTTTTTTTGACGAAAAACGCCACGAGCACGCGTTCTCACGATACCCGCAGCGGTTTCTACGTCATAATAACCAGCAATTAAACCAATAACAGTTCCTTGTGCTAGTTTCATTTATTTAGTCACCTTTTCATTCAAGATAGTTTCTCCATTGCGGACTACTCTTAATTGTCCTGCACCATTCTTAATTGAAAATGGAATTGAGAAGCTCATATCACGTTTAATATAAAGATCACGGTAAATATTGCTTAAGTAGTGATCGTCGTCCTTAATATAGATCTGAACATGATCGCCCTTAGTAGAACTTGACTTGCTGGATGAACTGTCTTCATCTTTATTATTATCTGTTTCTCCAGCACTGTCGTCTGCTGTCCCAACATAGTTTACGGTAAAGTTCTTAGTTATTGTGGTCTCTTTTTCTTCCTTGGGTCCACGAGAAACCTTAATTGCAATGGTTGAGCCACGATCAACTTTTGTTCCAGGACCTGGATCCATTGAAATGATTAAGCCTTTTTCGACATCATCAGAGTACTCTTGATTAATCTGCAAAGTTAAACCATGATCTCTTGCATAATCTTGAGCACTCTTTAATGAGTAATTATGCAAATCTTTCAATGTCACCGTATTACTTCTTTGACGTGGAGCCTTACCTCTAGAAACTACCAAAGTAATTGTAGTTTGCGTTGGCTTAACTTCAACCCCGGCAGCAATACTTTGCGAAATGATGTTGCCTTGAGTAATCTTGCTTGAGAATTGATCTTCTCTAACCACATCGAAGCCCTGATTTTCTAACTTCTCAGCGGCCTTATCATAATCATCGCCTACTACGTCAGGCACCTTTACCATGCTTGAACCGCTAGAAACGATCAAATTGACAGATTTTCCTCGATCAAGAGAATTGCCAGCCGTCGGATTAGTGGCAATGACATAGCCCTTTTTAACATCATCAGATTGACGTCGAATAATTTTACCCACTTGCAAGCCAGCAGCTTCTAACCTTCTCTCCGCTGCATTCTCAGCAATGTTGGTTACATCAGGGACATTGACTTGCTTGGGTTGATTATTGCCGCTTAAAGCAAAAATCATAATGAAAATAATCAACCCAGCGGCAATCACAGAAAAGATCCACCACCATTTATGAGCTTTAACATTCTGCCAAAAGCTCTTTTTTTCTTTCTTAGGTGTTTCTTCTACCTCTGATTTTTCCTCTTTCTTGGATTCCTCAGCAGTAGTCTTTTGTGGTTTAAATCCTGGTAAAACGATGGTTTTATCATCGCTATTGCCGTGATTCGGAACAAAGATTGGTTCATCGCTTCGTTCGGGATCAAGACTGCTATCAAGATCTGCCTTCATTACTTGAGCAGAAGCGTAACGATCACGTGGATCCTTAGCTGTCGCCTTTAAAACGACATTCTCTAATGCTTGCGGAACGCTCTTGTCTTTCTTTCTAATTGAAGGAATAGGTTCTTGAGCATGTTTTAAAGCAACAGAAACAGGCGTATCCCCATTAAATGGCACAGTACCTGTAATCAATTCATAAAGAATGATCCCAAGAGAATAAATGTCGGATTGCTTAGTAACCAATCCTCCTCTTGTTTGTTCTGGTGACATGTAATGGACAGAACCCATCACTGAATTAGTTTGCGTAATTGAGCTTTGGTTAAGCGCTACTGCAATACCAAAATCGGCGATTTTAATATTACCTCTTTTATCCATTAAGATATTTTGTGGCTTTAAGTCTCGGTGAATCACATTATGCTTGTGAGCAAGAGCTACCGCACTTAAAATTTGATCCATGATGCGAATTACTTCACGCAAATCTAATGGAGAATTTTCACGGATATATTCTTTTAAATCAGGACCGTCGACATATTCCATTACCATATAAGGAAGTCCATGATCCGTACCAACATCAAGAACTGAGACAATATTAGGATGACTTAGCTCACTGGTAGCTAATGCTTCTCTTTGGAAGCGAGCTTGCGTTTGAGGTTCATTTTGCAAATCTAAGCGCAAGATTTTAACAGCAACTTTACGCTGTAAAATAATATCTTCAGCCAGATAAACATTGGCCATCCCGCCTTCGCCTAAAGTATCAATAATGCGATAGCGCTCTCCAAGCAGATAACCTTTATCGATCACTGCTTTCGTCCTCCTTATTCCAAATTAGGCAGACAGTAATATTGTCACCACCACCTAATCGATTAGCCTCGCTAATTAACTTATTGCAGCGTTCTTTCAAACTTAATTCTTTAGTTGCCAAAATTTGTTGAATTTGCGGATCACTAAGAGAATTAGTTAATCCATCGGTACACAACAAGATAATGTCATTATCGCCCAATTTAATTTCATTAATCTCAGGATCAATCGTACTAGATACACCCAAAGCTTGAGTAATAATGTTCTTTTGTGGGTGATGCTTAGCTTGTTCTTTGGTAATTTGACCCATTTTAACCAATTCGTTGACTAAAGAATGGTCTTCTGTGAGTTGAACAAACTTTCCTTCTGAGTAGCTATATGCACGTGAATCACCCAAATGAGCAATTAAAGCATCATTGTCAAAAGCAAAGGCTAAAACAATGGTGGTCCCCATTCCGTTTAAATCGGGAAACTTATCAGCCGTTTTCAAAATGGTTTCATTTTCAGAATTTAACTGAACATCCAACCATTTATGCGCAATATTAGTATCGGTGAAGTCGGTAATGCCGAAGTTATGCCCCAAATGCGTAACTGCCATTGTTGAGGCTACGTCGCCGCCTTGATGTCCACCCATGCCGTCGCAGACGACCGCCAAAGTGATTCCCTTGCGATTTTTAAAAACTTGTACAAAATCTTGATTGCTTTTTCGTACCTTACCGATACTAGAAGCGTATGCTGTTTCAATCAAAAATCTAACCTCGCATCTTAAATTTAGCAATGAAAAATCCATCATTGTTATCTTGGTCAGGCATTATTTTTAGCATCCCAGTCTTTGATTCCAACTTGCTGAGCTTGAATGGCTTTAATTCGAAATCGGGATGCAATTTTAAGAATTTTTCGACCACGGCTTCATCTTCTTCTACCGAAATTGAGCAAGTAGAATAAACTAATTCACCGTCTTCTTTTAATAATGGACTAACTGATTCTAAAATTGCCAATTGAATTTTTTGTAAATTCTGCAAGTCGCGTTCAGTCTTAGTATAGCGAATTTCTGGCTTACGTCTTAATAAACCTAAACCAGAACAAGGTGCATCTACTAAAATCTTAGTAAATTCTCCCGGCTTGAAAACATCTTGTACTTTGCGCGCATCACAAGCTTTAATTTTAACCTTATTAGCTACATTCATTCTTTTCGCATTTTCTTTAACTAAATGCAATTTCTTTTCATGAATGTCTAAAGCTGTTACATCACCGACGACAACTCGCTCTGCCATTTGCACGGTTTTACCGCCCGGAGCACTACATGCGTCCAAAATATGCTCTTCTTTGGAATCAAAATCAAAAGATTCTATCACTAAACTAGCGGCTTCATCTTGAATTGTCAATTTTCCGCGCTTGAATAAATCACTTTGACTAACGCCGCCATGACCTAAAATTATATCATTAACAGATAAGTTAGACCATTCGGGTTCATAACCTTCCGTTTTTAGTTGATTAAAGACTTGATCTCGATCACATAATGCTGAAATGCGGACACTATTTTTAGCCGGTTGATTGATGCTTTCAAGCAACTTTTTAGTACGGTCCATGCCCCAATGATTGGCAAAATAATTTACTAGCCATTCAGGCATACTTTCTTTTACACTCAAATATTTTATTTCATCTTTTGCGTCAGGTAAAATTACGCCTCGTCTAATAAATGAACGTAAAATTCCATTCACTACACGATAGCCAGATGAGTGATGCTTGCCAAACTGTTTAGCAAGTTTATTTGCTTCATCTAAGACCGCGCGATTGGGAACTTTATCCAAAAAGACAATTTGATAAATGGACATCAATAAAAGTGGCTTTAGATATTTCTCAGTTAATTTAGTTCTTACTAAGCCCTTCAATTGATACTCTAAAAAAAGTCGATACTGAATCGTCCCATAAACAATCTTAGTGGCTAAATTTTGATCAGCCTGTGAGAGATCTGAATGGTTAAGACTGTTATTTAGGCTGATGTTTGAATAGGATTTATCTTGTAAAACCTTGATTAATGTTTCTAAGCTGATTGCACGAGCGCTTTTACTTGTCGACAATTTCTTCTCCTGGTGTAAACTTGCTACCTTGACCGTTCAAAAAGTTCTTAATATTCATGCGCTTCTTGCCACTTGGTTGTACTTCAAGCAAATTCAAAACATTACCATCGGCAAAACTAATAGCGAAGCGACCCTTATTTGCGACAACTGAACCTGGCTTCAAATCTGTAGTTTCATCAGCAACTTCAGCCTTCCAAACCTTGAAACGCTTGCCTTCAACCATCATGTAAGCGCCTGGATCTGGGTTAAGAGCACGAATCATATTATTGGCTTCAGTAGCTGTCATGCTAGTAGTGATTCTTTCTTGCTCTTTGGTAATATTAGGTGAAAAGACCACTTTATCAGGATCTTGAGGCGTCTTTTTAACAGTACCATCAATAATTGAAGGTAAAGTCTTAAGCAAAAGATCACGACCTACAATTGCCAACTTGGCAAATAAAGTACCAGCATTATCATCCGGTTGAATCTTAATTGCTTCTTGAGCATAAATATCGCCGGCGTCCATCTTTTTGACCATTTCCATAATGGTAATACCAGTTTCGGCATCCCCGTTAATTAAAGAATATTGGATTGGTGCACCGCCACGATACTTAGGCAAAAGTGAGCCATGAACATTTACAGCAGCAATTTTAACTGAATTCAAAAACTTAGTTGGCAAAAATTGACCATAGGCTGCAGTAACAATTAAGTCAGCGTGCATATCAATTAATTCTTGCATTTCGTCAGAGCCAGATAATTTTGCAGGTTGGTAAATAGGTAAATTATGTTTTTCTGCAGCAACCTTAGCTGGACTCTTAGTAATTTTTTGCTTACGTCCAACCTTCTTGTCTGGTTGAGTTACTACAGCCTTAATTTCATAATTATTTTCAATTAAACCTTCAAGTACTGGAACTGAAAATTCCGGTGTTCCCATAAATATTACTGATGTCATTACAGCATCTCCTCTACATTATTCTTTCTGGTTCATTATCAATAAAAATACTTAAGCCATACTTCTTTGCTTCCTGTGCGGAATCCTGAACATGGTGTAATAGTTTATTCAAATTAGGTTCTTTTTTATATTTTACCAGTATTTGGTAATAATATTGATTTTTTACACGAGAAATTGCACTTGGCGTTGGCCCTAAAATAATCGTTTCTGCATGAAGCTCTTTAGTTAAATAGCGTTTGATCTTAAAAGCTTCTCTTGCAGCGTTTTGCTCTTTTTTAGCAGCAATTGAAATTAAAACAGTAAAGAAGTATGGTGGATAGTTTCCGGCGTGTCTAACGTTCATTTCATAGCCATAAAAACGCTCATAGTCCTGCGTCTTAGCTAATTGAATAGCGTAGTGTTCCGGATTATATGTCTGGATCAGCACTTCTCCTTCTTTATCTGCTCGGCCAGCACGCCCAGCAACTTGCGTTAAAAGCTCAAATGTCTTTTCAGAAGCATTGTAATCTGAGAACCACAAACCTGTATCGGCATTGATTACTCCTACCAAGGTTACATTAGGGAAATCCAAACCTTTGGCAATCATTTGCGTTCCAAGTAAAATATCTGCTTCGTGATTACCAAATGCATCCAAAATTTTCTTGTAGCTACCCTTTCTACGGGTGGTATCAACATCCATGCGTAAAATTCTAGCGCCTGGCAAAAGTTCTTCCAACTCTTCTTGTACTTTTTGCGTTCCAGTACCCAAAAAACGAATTTGAGAACTTTGACAATTAGGACAACGAGTAGGAATTGGTTCAGTGTGACCACAATAGTGACACTGCATGCTGTTAGTATCCTTATGCAAGTTCAAAGATACATCACAGTTAGGACATTTTAAGACAAAGCCACATTCTCGACAAAGCATAAAGTTGGCAAAACCGCGACGGTTAAGCATCAAAATAACTTGTTCTTTTTTCTCTAGTCGCTTTTTAATCGCATCAACTAGTTCAAGCGATAAATCAAATTGGCCGCCTGCAAATTGAACATGTTTTAAATCGATTAATCTTACTTTAGGCAGCTTCTTATTGTTGGCTCTCTTGGTTAGTCGTAAAAGATGATAGACATTCTTTTGTGCCCTTGCACGGCTTCCTAAAGACGGCGTTGCGCTGCCTAATACAAGTGGACAGTGATGGTATTTACTGCGCCAGATAGCCACATCTCGAGCGTTATAGCGCGGATCAGACTCTTGCTTGTATGATGACTCGTGTTCCTCATCGATCACGATTAAGCCGATATTTTTAAGCGGTGCAAAAACCGCACTTCTGGCACCAACTACTACTTTGGTTTCGCCGCGGCGTATTCTGCGCCATTCATCATATTTTTCTCCTTCAGATAACGCACTGTGCAAGACAGCAACTTCTTGACCAAATCTTGCCTTTACTTGACGCACCATCTGTGGGGTAAGCGAAATCTCTGGCACCAGCATCAAGGCGGTTCTGCCTTGGGCTAAAGCTTTACTGATGGCATGCAAATAAACTTCAGTCTTGCCGCTACCAGTAATTCCTTCAAGCAAAAATGTTTCAGCTTTTTTCTCATCGATAGCTTTGGCAATTTCGTCTAAAGCATGTTGTTGTTCATCATTTAACTTGATTGGAGCTGGTTTTTCATCATCTTTAAAGCCTGCTAAAGGATCACGATAAACTTCAACTGCCTTTTTCTTTAGCCAGCTTTTTTTAACAGCCGAATTCAAGACTGCAGCGGTTAAACCCAATCCAGCTTCTAATTCCTTTTGTGTTTTGGGATAAGCATCGGTATGTTCAATGATATCCATCAAAAGCTGCTTTTGCTTTACCGCATTTTGCCGCAAAGTATTATAGATTTTAGTATATTCTTCTGGTGCCAAAGCCAATGCATATTGATTTTCCTTTTTCTTTTTAGCCTTATTGTCGACAACATACTCAATCTTGGCATCATCATTTTTTAGCAAACTGCGGATTTTCTTGATTTGTGTTGAATCTGTTATTTTATTTAAATCAATGGGATCGCCTTGAAAAAACGGCATCTCTTTAGCCTTTGGACTAGCAGGTAGCAATAGTTTACGATAGCCGGCCCGCATCACCCATGGCAGCATAGCCTGTAAAATTTTGATCCGGTATGAATAAATATTTTGTGCTAAATCTGCAGATAATTTAACTAATTCAGGCGTTAGTGGCGGCATTTCATCAACCACTACCAACAAATCCTTCATTTTGCCTTTAAAATTGCTAGTTTCAGATAGGCCGATAACAAAGCCTTGCACTTTTCTGGGTCCAAAAGGCACTACTACTCTTGACCCGACTTGGATTTCCTTCTCAATGTCAGAGGGAACATGATATTCAAAAACGCGATCAGTCTGTCGCGCCGCAACATCTACAATCACTTGAGCAATCATCTAATCACCTGTAAAAAAGACCTTCACCCCATAGGATGAAGGTCAATCAATTAATCTTCGAGGTTAACCTCGGCATGTGCTGGGTCAACTGTAACTTTTCCAGCAGCGATTTCTTCAAGTGCCTTACCAACGGCCTTATCACACTTAAAGTGTTCAAGTGTTGGGGGATCGCCAGCTTCAAGTTCATGTGCTCTCTTAGCAGCAAGAACAGATAATGAGTAACGTGAGTCAACACGTGACAATAATTTATCAATTGATGGGTAAGTAATTCTCATAATTAATCCTCCTTGACCATCTTGCGGTAGTCATCAATTACACGTTTAACACTGACATGTTCTGCATCAACAATTGCTTTAATATGATCTACTGCATTAGCTACTGTATCATTAACTACTGCATAATCATAGTCTTCCATTTCTAGAATTTCATTTCTGGCTTGCTTGATACGACCACGAATTACTTCTTCTGGTTCTGTACCACGATGTTCTAATCGCAAATGCAAAGTATGTAAATCAGGTGGGGTTAAAAAGATGAATACGCCATCTGGCATCTTTTCACGCACTTTTTGTGCCCCATTGACATCAATTTCAAGTAAAACATCCTTGCCTTCATGAAGCATCTTCTTCACTGGAGCGAGGGGCGTTCCATAATGATGTCCAACGTATTCATTATATTCTAATAGCTCCCCATTTTTAATAGCTTCTTGAAAACGTTCCTCGCTGACAAAGAAGTAATCCTTGCCGTCAACTTCACCTGGACGAGGTTTTCTAGTAGTCATTGAGACTGAATATTCAAATGGAAAGACCTTGTTCTCCACAATAGCACTTTTTACAGTCCCTTTACCAACACCTGAGGGACCGGAAAGTACAAGTAATAAACCTTTATCTGCCATGCTGAACTCCTCTTAGTAACTATTAATATATCTAGTTTGCACTAAAATCGCGAGATTTTCAAGTTTTCACTTTTTATTATTTTGTATGTGCCAAACACTTGTTTTGTAGAACCGAAGTTCGTATAATTATTTTATCGAACATCGGTTCAGCAAAGGATGATCAATATGACTAATTTTTTAACCAAAAAACTAAAAAAAGCTTATCACCATTTGTTCGAATACAATACTGATAAGCTTTGTATTTATAGCCAATTTAATGGCATAATTTTAGCACGTCTGTCTTATGCTATTTTGCACAAGAATTATATTTTAATTACCTTTCAGGATGGTAGCTACGAGATTGGCCAAATTCCCAAAAGAATTTCAATTGGACGTTTCGTTTTACGCGACATCGATCGAAAAATATTACGCATCGTTGATATCGATGATATTTTTCGTGTCGACCTATAATTAGCCCACTTTAGTAAAGGTCTCGCAGACCACCTCAGTATCTTCGGTAAATTTTTTACCTAATTCTTCCTTGCATTCCCAGGTGAAAAAAGCCTCATGAACTTTTCTCCAAGATTCATAGCTGCGGTCGCCTTCACCTTCTAAGTAAGCGTGTTTTTCAGACACGTTTTTAAATGGCATGATCTCCACGGTCTCATTTTTTATGACGCATACTGGTTGATTATTACCATCTAAGACAATCGAATACATGCCAACAACTGGCAAATCATCTGCTGATATATAGATGCTTGTTGTTGCTGTCTTGATTCCTCTATTAATCAAATCACTCAAAACATCTGCATCGTGACTATTAGCACCAAATGCATAAGCTCCTTCTAATGCATTTGGCGCTATTTTATTTTTTTGACAAAATTCATTCCAAAATTTGCTAATACTATTCATCTTTTATGCTCTTAATCAAATCAGCGGCATTCTTCTTAGCTGCATCTGTCACGTCTTGTCCGGCCATCATTTGTGCAATGGCAGTAATTGTTTCTTCCTTGCTTAATGGGCCAATCTGAGTGAAGGTTGAACCATCTTTTACTTGCTTAGCCACAAGATAACGTTGATCACCTGCAGCAGCTACTTGAGGTGAGTGCGTAATTGCAATTACCTGCTTGTTGTGACCAATAGAATGCATCTTTTTACCAATCGCAGCAGAAACTCGACCAGAAACACCAGTATCAATTTCGTCAAAAATCATTGTTCCTACCGGTTCAACGCGGCTAAAGATAGCCTTCAAAGCTAAAATCAATCTTGATTGTTCACCACCAGAAACAATTTTTACTAATGGCATCAAATCTTCACCAGGGTTTGGAGCAATGAGAAATACAATTTCATCTGTACCCTTTTTAGTAAAGGTTTTAGTTTCATCAAAATTGATTGAGAAGCGAGCTTTTTCCATATATAAGTCAGCAAGCTCTTGCTTAATTTGCTCTTCTAGTGAATGCGCTACTTTTTCACGAGTTAAATGCAACTTGCGTGCTTTTTGCGTTAAACGTTTTTCTACTTCTGCAACTTCAGCTTGAATCTTCTCTTCATCAAGGCCACCAGTTTCAAACTGGCTGAGTTCTTTTTGTACCTTGCTGTAGAAATCAAACACGTCTTTCAATGTTGGACCGTACTTTTTTTTCAAAGAATTCAAAGTATCAAGTCGATTAGTGACATATTGGAAACGTTCTTCGTCAAAATCCATCTGGTCCATCAAGTTGGACAATTCACTGCGAGCATCATTTAAAGCATAAACACCGTCATCAACAGTTTTGGCAAAGTCCTTAAACTTGGAACCAAACTCCGTTAAGTCGGTAGCCGCATTCTGTGCATCCCCCAACAATGTGGCTATTCCATGCTCATCATCATCGTAAAGCTGCATAAAGTAGTTAGCTGTATCTGCGATCTTTTGATAATTATTCAGCTCGTTATACTCTTCTTCGAGCTTTTCATCTTCTTCAGGATCCTCTAAGTCAGCGGATTCCAATTCATTATTTTGAAATTGCAAAATATCTTGCTTTTGTGCCAATTCCTGTGCATCCTGACGCAAATGACGCAGTTGACGGGTTAGCTTTTGCCATTTTTCAAAATCAGCTTGATAATCTGCCAAATCATCCTTAAAAGAAGCTGGTGCATAATTATCAACCAAATCAATCTGACGATCCTGATCCATTAGAATTTGCTGATCGTGCTGGCCATGAATATCAACTAAATAATGGCCTAAATCACGCAAAACGTTAATCGTCGTGAGCTGTCCATTAATTCGTACTACGTTTCTGCCTTTAACCGCCAGTTCACGGCTAATTACCAACTGATCATCATCATGAGGCAAACCATATTGATCGCATAGTTGGGCAATTTTTTCTTTCTGTTCATCAAGCTCAAACAGTCCTGTAATGACAGCCTTATTTTCACCCGATCTGATCATTTCTTTTTGACCGCGGCCACCCATTAACAATGAAACAGCATCAATAATAATCGATTTACCAGCACCGGTTTCACCAATAATGACCGTCATCTTTTCTTGAAAGCGAACCTTCAGACTTTTAATAATCGCAAAGTTTTTAATATCCAGTTCGACTAGCATCTCATCACTCCTAAAGCCCGTTTACAGCGCGCTCGACTACTTCCTCTGGGGTACCTTGCCATAGGTTATGACCACCATCTGCTTCATCTTTTTGCAAATGAATCAAAAATTCGATATTGCCTTTACCACCCTTAATAGGTGAATAATCAACGCCTAAAACGTTGAAGCCGATGTCCAAAGCTTTTTGCATAGTATGTTCAATGACTTGCTTATGAACTTCATGATCATGCACAATACCATGCTTACCCACATTTTCAGGACCAGCTTCAAACTGAGGCTTAATCAAACAAACAGCATCGCATTTATCCTTCAAAATGGCACACATTGGCGGCATGATCAAATCAAGTGAAATAAATGAAACATCGGTCATCGCAAAGTCAGGCAAACCTTGATCAAAATCTTCTGGCTTAGAGTAACGGAAATTTTGCTTTTCCATTACCACAACTCTTGGATCATCGCGGAGTTGCCAAGCGAGCTGATTATAACCAACATCTAATGCATAAACCATCTTGGCACCATTTTGCAATGCTACATCGGTAAAACCACCAGTTGAAGCACCAATATCCAGACAGATCTTATCCTTTAAATCAATATCAAAAACTTTTAAGGCTTTTTCTAATTTAAAACCGCCACGCGAAACATACTTTTTTCCATCATCTTTAACGTAAAACTTTTCGCCTTCTGGAAATTTAGTTCCGCTTTTATCAATTCTTTGATGATTATGATCAGAAACCAGTCCCGCCATAATTGCTCTTTGTGCTGCAGAACGAGAGTGAAAAATTCCTTGTTCTGCTAATAAAATATCCGCTCTTTGCTTTGTCATTTATAACACCTTTTGATATAGATCCAAAAATCCTGCCAAGATTTCACCATTCAGGCCGTGCAAATCATCTTTGGCTTGCTTAATCAAATCCCTTAATTCTTTACGACTCTTGTCAATGCCAAGAAGAGTCAAGGTATTGTTCTTGCCTTCTTCTTGGTCCTTATGCGTTGCTTTACCAGCTTCTTCGCTAGTTTCAACAACATCAACCAGATCATCATAAATTTGATAAGAGCGACCAAAGGCCTTAGCATAGTCAATTAACTTAACTTGTTCAATATCTGTAGCCTTAGCATAAACAGCGGCCATTTCAACACTAGCTTGGATTAAGCAACCGGTTTTTAGCCATTCCATCTTATTGATAAAATCAGCATCCCCAGCAACACTTTCATTATTGGTAGAATCAATATCCAAATATTGACCGCCAACCATACCGTTAGGACCCACTGCTTGCGTAATAATTTTTACCAATTCCGCAGAATTACTGCCTTGGGCAATCCATTGAATTCCGAGTGGCAACAAGGCATCCCCAGCTAAAATTGCTTCAGCTTCGCCCCACTTTTTATGACTGGTCAATTTGCCGCGACGATAATCATCATTATCCATTGCAGGTAAATCATCATGAATCAGTGAATAAGTATGAATTAATTCAATTCCGCAGGCGATTCTAATTTCTGGTTCTTCGATCTTCTTTCCTAAGGCATTTAGTGTAGCTAAGAAAAGAAGGGGTCTAAGGCGCTTGCCACCAGCCATTACTGAATATGACATAGTTTGACTAATCTTTTTGCTATCAACTTCATCAGCTAAGTGCCTAGCTAAATAATCATCAATAACGGGTGTCCAATCATCTTTAAAGTAAGTAAATGCTGTCATTTTTATTCCTCTGGTGCTGATGCGTTGTTAGGATCCAATTTGTGTTCAGTGCCGTCGCTATCAATCAACTTAGCTACAGTTTCTTCGGCACTAGTTAACTTCTTATCCAAGTCACGACTAATTTTTACGCCTTCTTGGAATTGCTTCAATGCATCTTCCAATGGAACATTACCATTTTCAAGATTGGTTACGATTTGTTCCAAATTGTTTAATTGTTCTTCAAAATTATTCTTCTTAGTTGGCATTATTTTCTTCCTCTATTTTTGTAACTGTTGCTTCAACTTGACCGTCTTTGAAATGCAGGTTCAAGCTTTCCTGCTTTTTAACTTGTTTTACTGAACTAACTGTCTTGCCATTAGCATCAGTAGTATAAACAAAACCACGCTCTAAGGTTTTAAGCGGACTGTAGTCATCTAATTGCTGAACGGTCTTGCTAAAGCTGTTGCGCTTGTCTTTTAAGTAGTGCTGCATATTATCAGCCAAACGTTTGGCCAAAAAGCGCTCTTGTTGCTGCATCTGTTGCATCTGCTTATCTGGACTTGCACTAAATAATCTTTGTTTTAACAAAAGATAACTCTGCTTTGAATGATCAACCATATTTTGCATACTGTTATGCAAACTATCCTTTAAGCGATCAACCGTCTCAATTTGCTGGTCATATAAACGCGTTGGTTCACGCATAATAACCGAGTTCTTTACTCGATTCAAGCGATCGCGTTTTTCACGAATAATTGCTTGCATGCTTGAGAATAAGCGACTGCGCAGCTGCTGAATACCGGCTAATTCATCAACCAAATTTGGCGTAGCATACTCAGCGGCGGCAGTTGGCGTAGCAGCTCTGGCATCGGCTACCAGGTCACACAAAGTGGTATCTGTTTCGTGACCAACTGAAGAAATAACCGGCATTGGCATTGCATAAATCTGACGGACCACTTCTTCTTCGTTAAAGGGCCATAAGTCTTCAAGCGAACCACCACCACGGCCAATGATCATGACGTCATACTTATCACCTTGCTCAGCTATTTGATGCATCGCACGTACTAAGGAATCTGCCGCAGTATCACCTTGTACTTGAGCAGGATAAAGGTCGATTTCGGCATGAGGAAAACGGCGGTTAGCAGTGACCATGATATCGTGAATAACCGCACCTGAAGCACTGGTTACAACTGCGATTCGGTCAGGAAAGCGTGGCAGTCTTCTTTTATGATCTTGGTTAAACAAGCCTTCTTTAGCAAGCTTGGCCTGCAATTGCTTTAATTGCTCATAAAGTGCACCAAGTCCAGCTGGTTCCATGTTTTCAGCGTAAAACTGATATGAACCTTGAGGGCCATACACGCTGACATAACCAGTAACGTAAACCTTCATCCCTTCTTCCGGTTTAAATTTAACCTTGTCGAAGTATGAACGAAACATTACCACATTAATCTTTGATTTTTCATCCTTTAATGAAAAATACTGGTGTGAATTACGGCGATATCTAAAGTTGGATAATTCACCTTGCAGAAAGACCTTATGTAAGTATGGGTCGTTTTTAAATTTCTGCGTAATATAATAATTTAAATCTGTAACCGTTAAATATTTATTTTCGGCCATTTTGTCTCCTAGTTAATTTAACTACTGCTTCCATTAAGAATTGTACAGTAAGAGGACCTACACCACCAGGGACAGGAGTAATATAGCTGGCTTTTTCTTTAACCGCATCAAAGTCAACGTCGCCGACTAATTTGCCATTAAGATGATTGATACCTACATCAACAACAACGGCGCCATCTTTTACCATGTCAGCCTTAACCAATAACGCTTCACCGGTGGCCGAAACAATGATATCGGCTCTCTTAGTAAGTTCGGCTAAGTTAGTGGTTTCTGAGTGAGCAATCGTTACTGTCGCATTTTGTTCAAGCATTAATGCAGCGAGGGGCTTACCTACAATATTGCTTCTACCAATGACAACAACGTCCTTACCCTTAAGTGGAATTTCATAATGTTTTAAAAGCGCAATAATTCCTTCTGCAGTAGCTGGCTCAATAAAGTGATCTTCCATCCATAGACGACCAATGTTAGCAGGAGTTAAGCCATCAACGTCTTTGTTGGGATCGATTCTTTCCAGCAACTCATCTGCATCAATTTGTTCAGGAGCTGGCAACTGGACCATTACCCCATTTATATTAGGATTCGCATTTAGCTTATCAATTAAGTCTAAAGCTTCTTGTTGTTTAGTATCAGCTGGCATTTGATAAATATCTTGAATAATGCCCATCTTTTCAGCTCTGCGCTTTTTGGTGCGAACATAAATTTTGCTAGCAGGATCATCACCAATATTTATTACGCAAAAATGTGGCGTTATTCCTTCAGCTTTTAAATTCTTAACCTTTTTTTTAAGATTTTCCCCTAATAAATTTGCTAAAGCTTTACCATCGAGAATTTTTCCCATTAACTTTCTCCTTACTGTTAAAAAAATAGCCGGCAAAACTGCCGGCTATTCATCCATTAAACAAAGTTTGCTAACATACCATTAATAAATGGCTTTTCTTTTGGCTCAGCAAATTCGTCACATAAATTCAAAGCTTCATTTACTGCTGCTTTAGGATCAATTTCATCGCTATTTTTGATTTCAAAAAGAGCAACTTCCATAATAGCAACGACAATTTGACTTACACGCTCTAGACGCCAGCCTTTTTTTAGGTGCTCTGACAAAGCAGATTGTAAATCTGCACGATTTTCAAGCACACCTTCGATCAACTTCTTCGAATAGGCAGAAAGCTGTTTTAAATTAAGCGCTGTAACGACTTTAGCTTCAACTTCTTCAGCATTTAAATCTGGCTCTTGATTAGCCAAATAAATGGCTTGCATAGCAACTTTGCGACTTTCGTGTTGGTTCATTATTTCTCTACTTCATCCTCCGGAAACAGCTCTGAGGTAGTTTCCTCAGGATCTTTTTCATCTTCTGGGAAAACTAAACCTACAACGTGTACATTAATTGACTTTAGTTCAAGGTCAGTCATTTGCAATAATTGTGCCTTAAGTTGCTTTTGAATTGCCACACCAACTTTAGGAACATTTACGCCACTTTCAAGATATACGTAAACATCAGCAACTAACTTGTTGTCTTCGTCAACCTTAACATTAACGCCTTTACCATGATCTTCACGGCCAAGAACCCAGTTAAGACCTGATCTTAGACTTCCGCGCATACCTGCAACGCCATCAACTTTTTCAGCAGCAATACCCAAAATAACTTCTAAAACACTTGGATCAATTTTAATTTGTTCGCTGTTTTCTTCGCCACTTAAGAGAATTTTTGAACTATCTGCCATTTCGCTACCTCAAAAACTACTTATTAGCACGTGATACGTAAGTACCGTCAGAAGTGTTAATAGTTAAAACATCGCCTTCGTTAATGAAGAATGGTACGTTAACTACCAAACCAGTTTCCATAGTAGCTGGCTTACCACCACCTGATGAAGTATCACCCTTGATGTTAGGTTCAGTCTTAGCAACCTTCAAATCAACAGTGTTAGGTAATTGAATACCTAAAGTTTCACCATCGTGCATAATTACGCTAACAACCATGTTTTCAAGCAAGTACTTGGATTCATCGCCAATTTGTTCATTTGGAATTGCCAATTGGTCATAAGTTGAAGTATCCATGAATACGTAGCTTGAACCATCGTTGTACAAGTATTGCATTGACTTAGTTTGAATATCTGCAGTTTCAACCTTAGCAGTTGAACGGAAAGTATATTCTTGTACAGCACCAGTTCTCAAGCTCTTAAGCTTTGAACGAACAAAGGCACTACCTTTACCTGGTTTTACATGTTGGAATTCAACAATGCGCCATAAATCATTGTTATATTGAATAGTAAGGCCATTCTTGAATTCATTTACTGAAATCATTGTCATATTAAGTCCCTCATTTCTACAATAATATCTTACCAATCTTAAACGGTTTTGGCTATAACTTCGACCTATTAAAATTACAACTATAAAGAAATTAGTTCATCTTTAGGCAAAGTTGAAAGCGTTTCTGGAGTTTGATCATGAACCAAAATATCATCTTCGATTCTAACCCCACCCTTGTCAGGCAAGTAAATACCTGGTTCAACAGTGTGGACCATGTTGTTAACTAATTTAGTGGTTCTAAATGGCAAAGCTGGCTGACAAAGTTCATGAATTTCTAGACCAATTCCGTGACCAATACCGTGGCCAAAGTATTCGCCATAACCTTGTTCGGTGATGTAATCACGTGCTGCCTTATCAACGTCATGACCGGTATTACCGACAACGGCAGCTTCTATTCCGCGACGTTGTGCTTCATGCACAATATCGTAAATTTTGTGCATTTCAGGATCTACTTCACCTAAGGAAACGGTACGCGTAATATCAGCAGCATAGCCATGGTAAAAACTACCGAAGTCGATGACAATCATGTCACCTTCTTCAATCTCTTTATCGCTGGCCACACCGTGGGCCCAAGCTGAGCGAACACCAGAAGCTATAATTGTATCAAAGTCAGGACCATCTCCGCCATTAACTTTGAATAAATAATCAAGTTTAGCACCAACTGCACGTTCTTTTACGCCTGGTTTGATCATTGGCAAAATTGCCTTAAAGCTTTCCATTGAAATATCGATTGCTTTACGCAATGCGGCAATTTCTAATTCATCCTTAACATTGCGAACACGTTCAACCAATTCCTCGACCATTTCAAAATCGATGTCAGGATTAAGTTCCTTTAACTTAGCAAATTCAGCAGCTGAAACAAATTCGCCTTCAACTAAAACTTTCTTCACATTAAGCTTTTTAAGGGCCTTAGTAAGTTCTTCGTAATCACTGGAGTGTTTCATAACAACATCCATTTCACCTGGAGCTTGGGCCTTAATTTGTCCTGCAAAGCGTGAATCTGACAAAAGAGTACGTTCACCTGCGGCAGTTAAAATAAGTTGAGCTTCTTCACCGGTAAAATTGGTGAGATAACGATAATTAGCTTGATTAAAGATGATCATTGCATCGGCATCGTGCTCTTTAATCAAGTCTGTGACATGATTAATTCGGTTATTAATCAATGACAATAATTGTTGCTTTTCTTCCATAATCAGAACCTTCTTTGCATAGTATAATTTGAATCTATTATACTAGAATTTCAACTCTAATACTTGAAAAAGGTTACAAAAAAGACGAATGGTCTTAACCATTCGTCTTCTTAATTATCTTCTGAATTACTTAGCTTCTTCAGCTGGGTATACAGAAACTTGCTTCTTGAACTTGCCAAGACGTTCAAACTTAACAACGCCGTTAACAAGTGCAAATAAAGTGTCGTCTCCACCTTGACCTACGTTCTTGCCTGGGTGAATCTTAGTACCACGTTGACGGTAAATAATTGAACCTGCGTGGATTGATTGACCGTCACCAGCCTTAGCGCCTAAACGACGACCAGCTGAGTTACGACCGTTGGCAGTGGAACCGCCACCCTTGTGGTGGGCAAATAATTTCATACCTAAAATATTCATAATCATTTCACCTCTGAAAATTAAGCTTCAATCTTTTCAACTGTAACCTTAGTGTAAGGTTGACGGTGACCATACTTGCTGTGTGAGTGCTTCTTAGGCTTGTACTTGAAAGTTACAACTTTCTTTTCCTTACCTTGCTTTTCAACTTTAGCAGTTACCTTAGCACCATCTACTAATGGAGTACCAACCTTAACGTCGTCACCATTAGCTACAAGGATAACTTCGTCAAAAGTTACTTTGCTGCCTTCTTCAGCATCAAGCTTTTCTACAAATACGCTGTCGCCTTCTGCAACTTTGTATTGCTTACCACCGGTCTTAATAATTGCGTACATTTGTACACCTCCGAAAAAATACTTAGACTCGCCGAACTGAGGTGCTTCTTACTCAAGAAGACTTCTAACCCCAAGCCGTGCGGTTGCAGATGTGGAGGTCCCCACAAATACAACTCTTATATAATACAACGGTTTTCAGCGGATAGCAATAATTTACTATAAATTACTTAGTCTCTGCTTCTTTATATTCAATGGATTGTGTTCCTTCATAAGCTGGCAAGCCATTTTCAGCCCGATAAAGTGCACGTTCAAAAGAACGATATCCTTTAGATGAAGAAACAGCAAATTTCACGCCATATTTTGAGGCAAATTCTTGGATGTTCCAAGTTGCATCGTGAGCGGCATATGCGGTCATCAGGATCACGATATCAAGATCCTTGATTTGCCGCTCCATGATCTTCTTTTTGCCTTCAAAAGCATCAATTGGAATAGGAATACCATTGTATCTAGTAACGATGCCTTCGAGAATACCTTCATTTTGGTTGTTACCAATCGCAATGCCGACTCTTTGATAGTGCAGATTCATGTCCAGCTTGGTTAATTCTTCCGCGTTATCCTTCTTGGATTTGTCTTTCTTCTTATAAGATAAATCAGACTTCTTTGGCGGATCTACTTGATAAATCCAGCGAATTTGAACAGCATCACTTGGATTCTTCTTAATTCTCACATCCCCTGTGTACCAGGCAAGATCTACAATCGAACCATCTTCGAGGTGAATATTTTCGCCTTGATAATAACTAGAGTCAACCGGAATAGTTACTTCTTTGCCGCGAATGCGCAGTTTTTCACCCTTAATATTGCGCGTAATTGCTAACTGGCCAGTCTTTCCTTGAACTACCGCATAACGGAACTCTTCAATTGGATCGTAATCACGTGTGCGCAATTTGCGATAACCAACCACACGCAGCACTTCTGCTTCATAGTTTGGATTGTCCTTATCTTCTAAGGCTTCGACAATATCGCCACTCTTTAAGTTCAAGGAGTGTATTTGTGATTCCTTGATTCTAAAAACAATTTGACCATTATCATTAATCAAATTGCATCCCGAAAGAGTCCGAATAACTGTGTAACGTCTTCCCTTACGATAGTCACGCTTAGGTTCTTCCTTAGGCTTTAAGGCGTCTTCAAAGATTTTCTTGTTAACTGCTTCTGTTGTAGTCTTAGACTTCTGAATGGCCTGGTCAAGTTTGCCGAGTACATTACCATAACGTTTGCCCACGCCAGGAACAAAAGTAATCTTGTGCAAGGCTTCAAGTGACTTCTTCTTAGCAGCCTCATCACCAGGTGTTTCAATTAATTCAGTCAAGCCCATCAATAATTGCTTAAATTGCTTTAAATCTGCGTTTCTTTGTGCGATTGATTGTGTGTTAGCCATATTCTTAGGCTTAGGAGCTTCCTTTTTAGGTGCCACTTTTTCAGCTGTGCCACCTTCTGCCATAGCAAGAATTGCCTTAATTGCGTTTAAACTATTGGCTAAGCTTTTATCATCTGCGTCAGTTTTATTTAAAATAATTTTGATATTATTTCGATAATCGTACATAGTTTCACCACTTTTTCCAAATTTACATCCTATCTATTATATGCTTACTTTTAATAATTAAACCTAAAACATAAAGTTATCAGTTGTATTTTAAACTTAATCTAACTATAATTTAACGAAAAAGGACTTTAAAAATATGAGGAGGCATTTTTATGACTAAAACTCGTCCAGAAGACTTGGATTGGAACAAGCTTGGCTTCAAATATCATGACTTACCCTATCGCTGGGTAGATGAATTTAAAGATGGTAAATGGCAAGGCGGTCATTTGACGCAAGACTCTACTATCACTTTTAATGAAGCAGCTGAAGAACTCCACTACGGTCAGGAAATCTTTGAAGGTTTAAAGGCCTACCGCAGAAAAGATGGCGGCATTAACTTATTTAGACCTGACCAAAATGCCAAAAGAATGGCAAATTCTGCTAAGCGTCTTTTGATGGAGCCTTATCCAGAAGATGAATTCATTAAAGCAGTTAAAGAAGTCGTTTTAGCCAACCAAGATTTCGTCCCTCCTTACGGCTCAGGTGGTACGCTCTACCTTCGTCCATTTATGATGGGAACTCAGCCAATTGTCGGCGTTTCACCTTCTGAAACTTATCAATTCAGAATTTATGCCACTCCCGTTGGCGCCTATATTAAAGGTTTGAAACCAATGCCATATGAGGTCAGCGACTACGATCGTGCTGCACCATTTGGTACTGGACAAGCAAAAACTGCCGGCAACTACGCCAGCAGCTTGATGCCATCATTGATTGCCAAAAAGAATGGTTTTGCCGATGCCCTTTACCTTGATCCAAAAGATCACAAATATATCGATGAATTCGGCGGTGCGAACTTCTATGGCATTACTAAAGATGGCCAATTCCAAACACCAAAATCAGACTCAATTTTACCTTCAATTACCAAACGCTCTATCTTAAAGATTGCTAAAGACTTAGATCTTGATCCAGTCGAAACTAAGATTCCAATCGAGGACGTCGATCGCTTCGCAGAAGCTGGCGCAATGGGGACAGCTGCTGTAATTTCACCAGTCGGCTCACTCACTTATCAAGGTAAAAAGTACGTCTTTGGTAGTGAAACTGAAGCTGGTCCGATCACCCAAAAACTGTATGATACTTTAACTGGCATTCAATTTGGCGATCTTGAAGACAAATATGGTTGGACTGTTAAATTAAGTTAAACAAAAATAAGCAAAGAAAAATGATCTTCTACCAAAATAGAAGATCATTTTTTGTTTAGGCTCTCCATTCGCCGCCTTGGCCGTATGAATGCTTACCTAATTCATTGATGATTACGTGGATGTGTTCCTTAGGAGCACCAGTATTCTTGTGAACTGCTTCGGTAACGTCCTTCATCAAATTAGTGATTTGTTCGTCTGAACGCCCTTTAATTAATTCAATATGTACAAATGGCATAATATTCAACTCCCTATCTTTATGAATTTGCTTCAATTATAGCAGAAAATTAACCAAAAACTTCGGCTGCAGCTAGAATTTCGAGCTTTGATTCATCTACTTTATCTCGAACATATGCATCAAATAAGCGATTACGATACTTATCAGTTTTCAAATTAAAATTAAGCGTCCAGGCTCCCAAAAAAAGCCAGTAAACTAAGAACCTCCTTTTTCATATCTATCCTCAATTTTTCTTCAAAAAATCGGTAATCAAGCGGTTAGCACGCGTCACATATTTACCCTTAAAGTCATGACCAGCATGCTTGAAAATATATAATTTCGAATGCTTAAACTTCTTATTAGCCTTCTCTGAATATGTTTCAGGCACAATGATATCGTCTGTACCATGCATGATCAGTACAGGACCATTGTATTTAGTGGCGGATTTTAACAAGTCATAATTAAACAGTTTAGCAAAGTAATTCTTACCCACTGTAAAACCAAACAGATTCAACGTATCAGGCACGCGATTAATTGATTTAAAGGCAACCTGCGCATAATCAGTAATTGAAAATGCAGGGTAAAGCAAAATTAATGACTTAACTTCTTTTGGATATTTAGAAGCAAGCATCGCGGAAACGGCCCCGCCCTGGCTTTCACCTAACAGCGATACCTGATAGCGATCAACATCGCTTCTATTTCTAACTGCATTTAAAACTGTCTTTAGATTTTGCTCCTCCGTAAAAATCGACATATTCAATTGACCAACACCTGTGCTGCAGCCATTTTTGGCACCACCAGGATAATCAAAAGCATAAGCGACATAACCCTGACCTGCCAAATATTGTGCATATTTAGTTACATCACGGTAGTTGCCAGCTAAGCCGTGCGATAAAATGACCGCCTTTTTCTTACCTGGTAAATTCTTGGGCAAGTACAATCGACCATAAATATTGACGCCATCTTGATTGATACTCCAATCTTGCTCCAATACTTGATATTTCTTTTGGGGCAAGCTCTCCCTTGTTTTATTTCGCTTAACTGTTTTTACTGATGAATCTGAATTAGTATTATTTTTATTCATCGTGCATCCCGTCAACGCGAATGCCAAGCTAAGCAAAACTAATGTTGCTAATTTTTTCAAAATTTATTTCACCTTAATTAAAAAAATACCTAAGCGTTGCTTAGGTACTTTTATTATACAAAAAAAGCGCGCGCATATTCACTCGCGCTAAATAGATATTTATCTTTTTTTAGAAATTAGCTGACTTAACGTATAAGCCCTTACCAATACGGTAGTAGTACTTACCGTTAATGTTAAAGCGTGAACCGTAAGTCTTAACTGGAGTACCCTTTCTCAAAACTCTCCAGTTTGCACGTCTTCCTGCGTGGTTGTAGATATAAGCATTGCGTCTCATAACACGTGAGTTACCTAAAACGTTGCTTGCCATTACATAACGGTCATTGCCAACCTTAAGAGCAGTCTTGCCATTATCCAAAGTTACAGTTGAGCCGTAGTATTGAATGCCGTAGTAAGCTGCGTAGTAGCCACTTTGACGTTCACCCTTCTTGTTGTAAATGTAGGCCTTCTTCATTACGTAAGCAGAAGTTGCTGGTTCAGTTGGAGTTGAATCAGTCTTATTGTCAGTAGATGAAGAATTTGAGTTATTAGTAGTATTTGAATTACTGCTTGAAGGAGCTTGTGAAACAGCACCGTTGTTAGAAGTTACATTACCGTTAATTGATAATGGAAGAACAGCAACGTTACCATCAACGCTTAGTCCGCGCCAGTTATCAGTAAATTGCCAAATTGATACACCGTCCATTGATGGGAAGTAATTAAAGTTAGGATTATCAATTCTACCTGAAATAGCATATGAAGCTACCCATAATGAGTTAGGGTACTCAGCAATTACGCTGCTGGTATCAATGTTGTTTTGCAAAACTGATGAACTTGCGTAAAGAAGTGGTTGGTAACCAGCTGCCTTGATTGTGTCCATGAATGCAATGATTGCGTTAGCAGTTGGCGTCTTACCACCATAAATGTTGTTGCCTTGGCCAGTTTCATAGTCACAAGCAATATATGAACCCTTTGGTAAACCAAATGCTTGCGCTGCCTTAACAGCATAGTTTGCTTCTGCTACAGCAGCACTTGAGTTAGAACTAAAAGTAGCAAAGTGGTATGCCATTGGCATCATATTGTTAGAAATAGCTGTAGAAATTTGGCTTGAAGCCTTAGGGTTACGGTATGAAGTACCTTCACTTACCTTAACGATAGCAAATTGTGCACCTGCTTGAGCATGACTTGATAAGTCAGCATTTTGGTAACTGGCAACGTCCACACCAAGTGAACGTGCTGCAACAGATGTAGTTGATGCTTGAACAGTAATTTGTGGTCGATTAATTTGAGTTACTGCCACTCCTGCAGTTTCTAATACGGTTGCACATGCCAATTTAATAATTAATTTTTTGGTTGTAGTCAATCTTCTCGTCCTCCACTATGTGAAAAAATTCAAATTCACACTTGTTGATCTTCCTAGTAATACGAAATCAAATTTAGGATAAGCTCGTTTGAGATTTTAGTCAATAGATTCGCTCTAGATGTAAGGTTAGCTTAATCTTTGTCATAATTTTGTATCATACAAAGTCAAAAACTTTACAGCCAAGTTTCTTCATAAATATTTTCTCTAAAACCACAAGTTAAATGATCATCGCCGACAACAAGCGGACGCTTAATCAGTTTGCCATCTTTGGACATCATCTCGGCAGCTTCTTCAATCGTCATATCAGGAATTTTGTCCTTTAATTTCTGCTGGCGGTAATGTTGACCAGATGTATTGAAAAAGTATCTTAAACCGCGATCTTGATACTTAGTCATCCACTTAATCAAGTCTTCTTTTTTAGGTGGCTGTTCAACTAAATCTTGGAACTCATACTTTACGCCATGATCGTCTAACCACTTTTGCGCTTTCTTTGAAGTAGAACAACGTTTATAACCATAAAATTTAATCATATTAATCCTTCTTCATGTGTTCTCTAAAGAATTCAAGTTCTTCATCGTTAGCAATATCGGCTAATTCATCCTTTTGATTTACGAAAAAGACATGGCCACGAGGATGATCTTTATCGCCATATGATTTACAAATTGCATGCACGCCGCGACCTAATAAGAAGCCAAATAAAGTAAACTGCATATCATGCAAGAAATCATTATTTGAAGTAATTAAGAATGTTGGCAAGAAATTAGAGTTAATATACTTTTCAACGTCAAGTTGTTCGTGATACTTATCAACTGCTTTAGGAATGAAGTAAAGACTCTCAAGACCATCAAGACTTTCGGGAGTTAAAACAAATGAAGCAGCACAGTTAAGTCCAACTGCTCTAAACTTTAAGTTAAGCGGCTTGTATGGGAACAATTTGGCATAGTCTGGATTAGTCAAAATCGTTACATATTGTTCAGCCATTTGACCACCGGCACTGTCGCCAACGATGAAGACATTGTTTCTATCTAAACGATATTCTTCTGCATGGTCATCGACCCAGTGCATGTAACGGTCGACATCGTCCAACTCATCAGGAAATTCGGCGTTTTCTGGGGCAAGGCGGTAGTTAGGGTTAATGAAGGCAAAACCATGCTTAGCCAGATTCATGCCGTAATATTGGTAAGTTTCTTTGGTGCCGTAAACCCAACCACCACCGTGGATATTGATGATGACAGGAAATGGCTCATCAGTCTTTTTAGGCAGATAAACATCTAAGGTATGCCATTTGTCTGAGCCGTATGATAAGTCATCGATCCGTTCAACCTCGGGAATATCATGTGGCAAATCTTTGTCACGTTCGTCGTCGCTCTTTTTGCATCTCGCACGATACTCTGTGACAAACTTTTTAAGTCTCTGTGAAAGTTCCATAATGCTTCTCTTTTCTATTATTTATTGATCACACTTTAATTATACTTGCTTTAAAATAAAAACCCGGATTTAAAATAAAAAAATAATTTTTTTAAAATATCCCTTGCATTTTAAATGGGTATTCCCTATAATAGTTTATGTTCTGTTGAGGACATACAAACATACAGATGGTCTGGTAGCTCAGCTGGATAGAGCAACAGTCTTCTAAACTGTGGGTCGTGGGTTCGAATCTCACCCGGATCACCAAAGTAGCAACGCTTGTGTGCGTTGCTTTTTTGTTGCAAAAAATAGGCCAAAGAAAAATGCCGATAATCTTTGCTTTACGCTTTGATTGTCGGCATTTTTTTATCTAGTTAAACAGATTTCATGATCAAAGATCTTCTGCATCTCATCATTAAAATTATGTGCGATAAACACAATCGTGGCGTCGGTTTTAACTAATCGTTTCAAAATTCTCATTGTTGCAGCTTGGTCAATTGCACTTGTTCCTTCATCAATCAAGATTAGCTTACTATCATGAACCTTACTACGAGCTAAAACTATTTTTTGCCTTTGACCACCTGAAACGTTTAATTTATTCAAATCAATTTCTGTTTCAATTCCATCTGGAAACTTCGATACGTCACTAGCTAGCTGCACATCGTTAATTGCTCCAGAAACAAATTGTTCTAGTTTATCATTAAACATAGTAATATTCTCGGCAATCGTCGCTGGGAACAGCACTGGAAATTGTGGCAAATAACCAATTTCGGCTAAATCTGGCTTAACTACTTTCCCACTCTCATCAAAGTATTCAATTTCACCACGAGTGGCTTTTTCTTCGCCTAAAATCAACTTAAATAAAGTACTCTTGCCAGAACCAGAGTCACCAGTAAGTAAGACCTTTTCACCAGCATTAACTTGAATATCAGGGAAAGCTACTTCTTCACCGTTCTTAAATTTGATAGCTAAACCTTTAGTTGAAAACGACACTGGCTGTTTCAAATCAACCGATTTTTCATCAATGATCTTTTTCCTGGCCTGTAAAATTTGCTTACGCAAATCCTTAGTTGCCTTCATTCGACCGCCATAATCAGCTATTCCTTGAAGCGAAGCAAACATCGCTGAACTAAAGTTACCAATACTTGCAATTAAACCAAAAGCAGCCCAATTATTAACCACCAAAAATCCAGTTAACAGGAAAATCAATGCATCCCCAACTGAATAAGCTAATTGATTTAAATAGTCCAGTTTTTGATCTACCTTTTGTTTTTCAACGTTAGCATTTTCCAATTTACCTGAACTCTTAGCAATCACGTCGAACAACTTTTGTCCTGCTAAATATCTGCGCAGTTCTGAAAAACCAATGAGCCAATCACCCAATGTCTTCAGATACTTTTTATTTGCATCAGATACTAGACTGGTAACCTTCTGTAATTGCTTATCCATCAGTTTAGGCAAATAAATCTGCACTGCCGCAAAAATTAAACACGCAAGAAGTAAGCTCCATTGAAATGTAAACAGTGTAAGGGCTACGCTAAACACGCTAACGAGCATCCCTGCCACATAACGAAATGAGTTTAGATAATCATTGTGTAGCAACGTTAAATCATTAGTCATTCTGTTCTGCACGCTGCCCGCATGATGACTCTTACCATCTTCAAAATAATGATCCGTCAATTCTTGCCTAATCAAATGAAGATACCTTTGCACGTGCTTTTGCCAGATAATTCCCGCAACATTATAAAAAAGATAGACGAAAACGTAACAGACAATCTGCAAAACGGTCCAAAAGATGAACATCTGTAAGTTGCGATTACGTACTGCATTAAATTGCAGCGTTAAAAAGTAAGCTACCCCAATTTCACCTGCTGCACCGGCCATTTGAAGTAAAAGTGCAATGCTAAAACTCCACGGATTTAATTTGAACAATTCTTTCCAGCTCATTATTTACCCTCCAAGTGAATTTCACGATCAAACAACGCCCTTTGCTCTTCACTCAAGTTGTGTGCAATCATCAAAAGTGTTTCTTTGCCCTGCGTTAAATTACGTAAAATCTTCGTCGCACCCTTTTGATCAATCGCACTAGTTGCTTCATCTAAATATAAAATTGACTTTTCATGAACCATTGCCCGCATTAAGACGACTTTTTGTTGCTGTCCGCCTGAAAGCAAATTATGCTTTACTTCAATTTCAGTAGCTAATCCATCCTTTAGTTTTTCTTCATCATGAACAAAAGCATTTGCTTCAACTGCAGAATTAACACGATCGTTCAATTTTGAATTAAACATTGTGATATTCTCCAAAATCGATGCGTCAAACATCGTTAAATCCTGTGCTAGATAGCCTATTTGATTAAAATCTGGATGAATAAGCTCATCATTTTTATTCTTAAAAATTACCTCACCACTGCTTAGCTTAATTTGTCCTAACAATACTTTTAATAAAGTAGACTTACCGGTACCGCTATCGCCTACAAGCAGAACTTTTTCACCACGGTTAATGACAAAATTAGGATAAGCAATCTTCTCACCATGCTCATATTTAACAGACAAATTCTTTACTTCAATTGAGGCAATTTCATCAATCGAATCATATTTCTTATCTGCTTCAATTTTTTGCAATTTGGCTAGCTGATCTCTCAAGGTCTTAGTTGATTTAAGCTGAATATACTTAGTTACACAACTATTTACACTGTAAAAGATCCCATTAGCAAAATAGCCAGCAGTTAGAATTGCACCTAAGCTCACTTGATGATTGAAAAATAAAATTCCAGCAATTACTGGTACACCAACACGCCCCATAACATCAAAAATGGCTGCAACCATCCCTACATAAATCATTGACTTATCACGTTGATATTCGCTTTGTTCAAGCTGATGACTTGATTCACCAATTTTCTTTTTCAAAATTGATTTATTTTTATATCTCCGAAGTTCTTCAAGTCCATTGAACCAATTTTCGATTAAATTCAAAAACTGTGCATTCTTGGAAGATACTTTTTCCGTTGCCTTATTTGTATATTTTTCTAATAACTTAGGCACTACAATTGCGAAAAACGAAATCACCAGACTATATGCCACCAATATCCAGTGAAAAGTGAATAAAGTTCCAATTGTAAAAACGATATAAATCAAATCACAGGCAAAGTAGAAATAAACATCATAGTAGCTTGTCTGAATCATCTGCAAATCATTACCCAGATGATTTTCCATATCAGCTACTTTTTCTGGTTTCCGATAATAATGTTTAACAATATTTTGACGCACCTGATGAAATAAATTCTGCGTCTGCTTAGTATTTTGAATATTTGCAATGTTAAAACTTGAATTGCAGATTTGACCAAACACAAATTGCACAGCAATTAATTCAATAAATAAGGCAAATTTTCTTTGCGAAATTGCATTAAGTTCAGGACTAGTCAAGTAAGTATAAAAAGTAGTTGTGGCTTGCGTGAGCGTGATTAAAAACAGTACTAAAAATGCACGCTGATAGTTTGTTTTAAGATAATCTTTTAGACCCATTATTTTTCCTCGTTATTATCTACAACTAATTGACGAACTGTTTTACATCCCTAATCTGATTTGTCGCAAAGAAAAAGCACTGTCATTCGCATTCGAATTAACAGTGCAACAAATAAAGGTCGATTTTATAAAAAAGTCGCCTTAGATTCGCCTACTGCTAATACTGATTGCAAAAAATGGGTACACTAAAAAAGTGCCAAAGTTCATTTTCTAATTAATAAATCAAGTATTAGAGATTCAAAAAGCGAATCATAAAGCAATTATCCTCTGTTTCTATAAGTTAATTAAACTATATCATCTATTTTTAATTTTGCAAGATAATTTTTATTTTTCTTCATCCAAGTACTTTTGCAATACTCTGAATACACCATTTTCAGTATTGGCCGGTGCAATAAACTTGGCATGTTTCTTAACCTTGTCCATACCGTTAGCCATAGCGTAAGAATACTTGGCAAAATCAAGCATTGGGATATCGTTGCCACCATCGCCAAAGGCAATTAAATCGTCACCAGTCATGCCCATTTTAGCAAGCAGACGCTCAAGGCCACTACCTTTACTTACGCCTTTTACATTAACGTCAATGGCAAAAGTAGCTGAAGCAAATGCTGAAATCTTATTATCATGATTCTTATTAAAGGCTTCTTCAACATCAGCTGCATGCTTACTGTCCATGCCAAAAGTAATTTGATAAATATCATCTTCTGGCAAATCATTCCAGTCATCAATCACATCACTATTACCAGCAAAATATGCCAGGAAGTCACGTTCATCCTTGTCAATTTCACTGTGCAAGTATGCAATATCCTTTTGAAAGACCATAGTTGCCATCTTGCCGTATTTAGCTTGAACGTCATCGAGCAGTTCTAAAACGTCTGCTCTATTCATTGGGTAACTTGCGGCATCCTTACCCTTGATGATCAAGCGGGAACCGTTTAAAGTTACAAAGTCCATTCTATCAGCAAAGCCCTTGAAGTCTTGCTTTAATCTAACGTAAGGTCTACCTGAAGCAACGATAAAGTGTACTCCACGCTTTTCAAATTCAGTTAAAAGTTGATCGAATTGTTCATGATCAAATTGTTTTCTATCATCTAAAAATGTACCGTCCATGTCAACTGCGACTGCTTTAAATGGTAATGTCATTCTCTTCACCTCAAAAAATTTTTTCAACAGGTTTTATCTTATCATCTAAAGCCGCTCTCATGGCAAATATTTTATCTAATTTTCAACCGCATTTTCCTGCTCCGACGCCAAATTAGCACATTAATCGCAATCAAAACCACCGTGGTAATGAAAAAGATCACATTATCATTCCAAAATTCCATCCAACCATACTTAGTAAGCGAACTTGGCGTAACTAGTTCAAGCACAAAGGCATAAATATAAGACACACCAAAAATGCCGGCAATCACACAATTAATTCCTGCTAAAAAGTACACCAAATATGCGCCAATTTTTGCTCGATCTTTGAGTAAATGAATGCCAATGAGCATCAACACAAATGAAATGCATAATGGCAACACGTAAAATGTCCAAAAGCCCATAACATATCCTCCATTTTTTTGAGATTATTATGTCCAAGATTTTTAAAATTTTAGTAAAACCGTAATTAAGATTTTCCAAAAGGTGTCATCTTTTCTATACATTTTTTATTCAACTATAATAGGAATTAAAGGGAAAAGAAGGCGATCAGATTGTACCAATGAAAGACAATATTATTAATATAGATGTAGATTGAAGGCATTTTTATGAAACCAGAAAATTTAAAAAAGCTCTTGCACCAAAATAGGCATAAGCTTTCGAAGAATCACGTTAAAGAAGATCAATTAAATATTAGCTATGTAAAAATAAATGATTTAAAAACAGCAAATAAGGCATCGGCCTTTAATATCGAACGCAATAAAGTCATCGATGAACAGCTCAATAAATATATGCATCCCAACTCCATCCACATTCGCTTAAAGCCTTACTTTGACTCTGGCACTTGGATCAAATGGATCGGTGTCTTGGGGGATGTAACTTTGCCGAATAAAACCAATCTCAATGGCTCATTGTTGATCGATAAAATCTCCTGCTACTCAGATAAGGTGGAAATTCTCGACTACCATGCTTGGCTGAATATTGAAAATATCAAATACATTGAACATCATAACCAACAGCTGGCAATCGGCGACTACATTGAAGGTATCAGTCAGGTTAAACAATATGGTCAGGGCAAATATGGCTTAGCCGCCACCTATATTAAAAAAGCCGGCATGTTCATCGGTACCAATAGAGCCGAAACATTGGTCAGCACCTATGATAGACAAGATTCTTGGGTGGTTGAACTAAGCAACAATAATCTGACGAAGAAGAATTATAGTGAAAACTTTATAAATAAAGATCTCGCTGAATTTGCTTCAACAGGTGCGCATGTCGATGCTAAGTTCCAACCAAGTCGGTATGAAAAGTTCCAGCAGCGTCTGCAAAATCTGCAACAAGGCGAATCTGACGATGTTTTGCCACTAATTGACAAAAATAAGCAAAAATACACTGCTACGGTTGTTCGTAGCCATGCAGTAAAGATTCCAAACATCGCCCACAAGATGCCGCAATTAGAGGTTAAAGACGTCAAGGTCGTTGATAGCGGTCGCTTGGTCTTTGCTAGATATTCCTTGCCTTATGTGGGCGACATTAAGAAGCTAGGTGAATTGCGCACTGATGATCAAATCAGCTTCTATAGCGAAGCTGCACCAAATAGCAGCAATTCGTTCAATATGGTAACCAACTTTGAATTGCTTACAGAGCATGATTTTATCCCGCTTCCATCTAACCCAAATGCCTTTTTGGGCTACATTATGTGGCGCCACCCAGAAGAAGGCGAATCGACTTACATCGCCAACTACCAAAACTGGGCTTTGGCTAAGCAGATCCATACTGAAGAGATCGATCATGAGATCGATTCAATTCGCCCTACTTCCAATTTAACTGAGCTTGAATTAGCCAACAATTTAAGTATCGATCAAAAATTGGTTGCCAACGCAAGAAAGCAAGGCTTGATCAAACCGGTTACCAGCAATGGACTAACCAGACGTTACGATAGCAATGCCTGGAACCTGCTTAGACAGGTTATCGGTGCCCAAGATAGTACGACGATTAAACATTTAAAGCAGATTTATCCGATTTATACTACGGATGATATCGTGAAAAAGACTGGCGTGGATCGTAGCGAAGTCGATACGAGAATCCGGCAAGAAGAGTTTTTCCCACTAAACGGACTGCATTGCTCGATCAATATTTATGGTCCAAAGGTGTTTGATTTATTTAAAGCACGTAAAACTGTGCAAGATCTTTTACCAAATAAGACTGGTGTGGTCACTAAACGTGAAATTCCGGTTAATAAGTCGCTTCATGAAGTAATTGAAAAAGCTGAAGCTGAAAATAAAGAAAAGCAAAAAGCTGAAGTAACTGAACCTAAGAAGCCAGCGATCAAGTTCATCAAGAGAACTGAGCCAAAGCCACAAATTACGGAACCTCAACCTAAAGTTGAAGAATCTACTCCAGCAGCTACAAGCTCTATCATTATTATTTCTACCTTTGCCGATGAAAAATATGACTATGTTGCAGCTGATGCCAATAAGGCAATCGCTGAAATTATGGCGGCTGCTGAAAAAACGATGGTTAACAAGATGCTGCAAGTTAAAGACCACACTACAGGTCAGCCTGCAATCATCTCTGTCAAGGCCATCATGAAGATGGAATGTAAGCGTTAAAAACTGAAGTATCTTAAAACCCCACCTTGGCTTGTGCTAAGATGGGGTTAATT